>ERZ772858.25-NODE-25-length-212472-cov-5.886873_pt1 | contig 212472 bp, 161 predicted proteins | sample MGYA00512136_ERZ772858 | MGnify/ENA primary metagenome ERZ772858 (study PRJEB29015, sample SAMEA2737726) | human gut metagenome | biome: human gut; feature: human-associated habitat; material: faeces | place: China | collected 2012 ...
AAAATCAATATTAGATAAATATGGCATAAAATATAAACCTATAAAATTTTCTTTTGAGAAACTTTCTGATTATGAAATAAAATACATCATTAAATATATTCCTGATAAAAGTAACTCTTTGCTCTCTATCAGGTATGAACCACATTTTTTACGAAAGGAAAACAATTCTTATCATCTTGACTCGGCGGGGGAAAAAGCCTGTATTGACTACATAATAGCGTATAGTACCCACATCGGCGATGATGCTACTGAAATTGACAAACCGATCGTGCCCCTCAAAAATCTGTTAACGGCTGACAACAAGCGGGTGCAAATCCCCGTTCTGCGCCTGATGGAACAGACCGGTGAAAACCAGGGCCTCTGGGATGCGTGGATAGACAAAGACACCAGACCGGACCCTAACTATTATCTGCTCGCGGATCTGGATCAGGAATGCGTAGCGGCCAACCCCTGGAACGCCATCCAGACCGACAGCTCTGTCACCATTGATTTTGGTACATCCAGCACCGTTGCTGCGGTCAGAGAAAGCGACGGCAGGGTACGCTTGCTACGCATCGGTGATGCTCTCTCCGCCCCAGATGCTACCGAGGATAATTCCACTCTGTACGAAAACCCTACAACTCTCGAATTTTCACATTTCAAAGATTTTCTGCTCCCCTGGCGGAATGAACCCTGGCGACCCGGCATTGAGTGGAAACAAGTCAAATTTTCCCACCAGGCCAAAAATGAACTCAAAAATGAGCCGCAACGCGGCGTTAAAAACATCAAAACCTGGGCCCGGGCTCAGCCGGGGGCCAGGCCGTTGCGCCTGCGGGACGAAGACGAAACAGATATCGAATTTACGCCGCTGCCTGTCGAGGCCGAGGAACAGGACCCTGGCGACGTGGAACACCGGCCTGTGGATCTCATTGAGATCTATGCCTACTTTCTGGGGCTGATGCTCAATAATCAGATCGGGTTCGGTGGGCACAGCCGCATCTATTGTGATTATACCATGACCTTTCCGGTCAAGTTTCCGCAGGAAACCCGTAAGCGCATCCTACAAGGCTTCCGCCGGGGCCTGCTGCGCTCCATGCCGCCCAGCCTGGCCTACTCTGCACGCTGGCAACGTGAACACCCTTTTCGGCTCAACGAACTTGGTAGCGAGCCCACGGCACTTGCGGCCGCCATGCTTCCCGCGCTGGGCATTCAGCCCACAGACGAAGGCACGGCCTTTGGCGTCTTTGACTTTGGCGGCGGGACCACCGACTTTGCCTTCGGCCTGTACCGTACCCCGACCGATGAGGAGGCCGATAGCAAGGGCTGGGAGCAGGTCGTGGACATTCTGGATGTGGCCGGCGATGAGAGCCTCGGTGGGGAAAAGCTTCTGGATCTGCTGGCGTTCGAGGTCATCCGCGAGAACAAAAGGGTCTGTCTTGAAGAGGGCATTGTCCTGCTATGCCCTGCTGGACAAACGCCTTTTGACGGCTCCGAAATGCTATTTTCTGAAACCTGGGAGGCTCGCGCCAATACCGAAGTACTGCGCGAGGCCCTGCGTCCTCTCTGGGAAAAAGGCTCATTTGAGGAAGAAACCGGACAGATCTCTCTGTCCCTGAGCAAATGCAGCAATAAGACCGAAAAGGCGCAGGCGGCGTCTGGCGACAGCAACAAGGCCAATATCGGAGTACTGGGCGAGCCCCTGCGTTCTTTCTTTGAAAAAGGCTTATTTGGGGAAGAGACCGGACAGAGCTTTCTGTCCCTGAGCAAATGCAGCAATAAGACCGAAATGGCGCAGGCGGCGTCTGGCGACAGCAACAAGGCCATCGAGAAGGTGCAGGTGGCGCTCAGCATTGATGAGGAAGCCCTGTGCCAATGCCTGTACGCTAAAATCCGTGACGGCGTGAAAGCCTTTTTCAATGCCTTTCGTCAGGCCTTTGCCAACAGCGGCTTGGCCATCAGAACACTGCATATCCTGCTGGCCGGCAACTCATGCCGGTCACCCTTGGTGGCCACGACCTTTCAGGAATGTATCGACGAAATCACCCCGACGCAAAAAAACAGCATTTTGGTCCACCGAGAACTGATTCCAGGCCAGCCCGAGGATAAGGCTCCAAAGTCCACCACCCCACAGCTCGGGCTTGCCGGCACACTGCGGCCAACGCTCAAAACCGGCGTGGCAATGGGACTTTTGTGCATCCTGCCGGGGGAGCATACGGGCGTTGTGGCTCGTACTTCTCAGGCCCAAAATGGGGAAGCCCCCTTTCTTTTCTCTGTGGGTACCTTTAAAAAAGACATTCTTGTCCCCTGTTTACGACGCAACGCCACCTATGGAAAATGGCTGGAACTGGGCAAGGTATATGAGAATGGGGTCACCGTGATCGGTTTTTCAAGCTCACCGCTCGCCATGGAAGATAAAATAGCACGTGGGAACTGCCCTGAGCAGAGGATTAAATGGGGACCTCAAAATGCGGGGCGTTCGATCCGAGTCAGACCCGTCAACCCCAGAGAAATTGAACTGGCGCTTTGGAATGAAGAGCAGGACACCCCTGATACGTCAACCCAACGCACTATTACGTTGACAAAACAGGGCTGAATTTTCATTAACGGCAACAAAATATGGTGTTTCAAATGCGGTATGCCCGCGGGAAGCGCCGCACTCCGTTCTAGGAAAAATTATGCGTACAAAAAAAATACTTTATCCAAATTGGCGTTATATTTCGTCACTTTCCTCATCTGAATTTAAAGAGTTAGTCATACATGATGCTCTCGAACATGGTCTCACTGAGTTTCTAAAACCTGAGAATTTAAGTTATTCTAGTTTAGCAAGAAATTTTTTAAATCAAAAAAAATATTTTCAGTGAAATCCAAAAAAATACTTATATAAATACTTTTAAAATTATAGCATTGAAGAATATAGTATATTACTATATATCCTTAATTTTAAATACATCATAAAATCTCAAAATGTATCATCAATTATTGATAATAAAACCATAAAAATACATCTATATAATGAATTTTTTAAAAAATATAATATTTCTTTTGATCAAGAATGTTCTATGAATTTTTTTAATATTACAAAAGAAGGGAAAAACATTGATAATATTATAAAATATTTAATTGATTTTATTCCAAAAAATTCTGTATTTTTTATTATAATAGATAACGATCCATATATTTTACAGTATAATATTTCTGATGGATACAAACTTTTGAAAAAAAAATACTATGAAATTAAATTCGACGAGATTGATTACATCTTGGCACAAAGTCCATATATCCGTCGGAAGTATCCTACTTTAAAGCCATCGCTCGTCAAAACAGAAGATCTGCTCAATGCCGACAGCGTCCGCGCACAACTTCCCACGCTGAACGCATCTTATCAGACAGATCCCGGTCTCGGTTTGTGGGATGTCTGGCAAGACCCGGAAGGCACGCCTGACCTGCGTTATTACACCTTAGTCGACCTCGACGAAGAATGTGAAGCGGCCAACCCATGGGATGCCCTGCAGAAGGGAAGTGCCGTTGCCATCGATTTTGGCACCTCCAGCACTGTGGCCGCTGTCAGAGAAAGCGACGGCAACATACGTCTGTTGCGTATCGGGGGGGATCTCACGACAAAAGACAGTCCCACACAATACGAAAACCCCACGGCTCTGGAATTTTCAGACTACAAGGCCTTTCTTAAACCATGGAAGAATGAACCTTGGCGGCCAGGCATTGAGTGGAAACAGGTCAAGTTTTCCCATCAGGCCAAAAACGAACTGGCCGAAACGCCCTATTGCGGCATTAAAAACATCAAAACATGGGCCAGGGACAGACCTGGGCAAGCCCCCATACTTTTGGAAGATGAACAGCCGCATACCGCTTCCTTTGAGTTGACGCCGCTTCCCGTCGAGCCGGAAGATCACAGCATTGGCGATATCGAGCATCGCCCGGTGGACCCCATAGAGTTGTATGCCTATTTTCTTGGCCTGACGTTAAATAACCAATCGGTCTTCGGTGGACGCATCTATTGCGAATATACGATGACATTTCCTGTTAAATTTTCTGTGCAGACTAAACAGCGCATCCTGCAGGGGTTTCGACGAGGCCTGCTGCGCTCCATGCCGCCCAGTCTGGCCTATTCTGCCCGGTGGCAGCGGGACTGTCCCTTCAAACTGCAGGAGACTGCCCACGAACCCACGGCATTCGCGGCCGCCATGCTCCCGGCGCTGAATATTCAACCCACGGAAGAAGGCGTAGCCTTTGGCGTGTTTGACTTCGGCGGCGGCACCGCTGATTTTGCCTTTGGCCTGTACCGCACACCGACTGATGAAGAAGCCGACAGCGAAGGCTGGGAACGTGTGATAGACATTCTGGATACCTCCGGTGACGAAAATCTTGGGGGGGAGCACCTGCTTGACCTGATGGCTTTTGAAACCATCCGTGCCAACATGGACGCCTGCCGAAAAAACGAGGTGACCTTTCTCTGCCCAGCGGGGTACCCCCCCTTTCCCGGCTCGGAACTGCTTTTTTCTGAAAGTCGCGAAGCCCGTGCCAATACCGAAACACTGCGTAAGAACCTGCGCCCTCTCTGGGAAGAAGGCACATTGGGTGATGACGCCACCGGACAGCTCAATCTGACACTAAAACACATCTGCGAAAATACACGGGAAGATATCCAACTGGCGTTCACCATAGATACAGCCGCATTGCGCCAAAGTATGCTCAACAGGATTGAGCAGGGGGTAATCGCCTTTTTCGATACGTTTCGCCAGGCCTTCAAAAACTACGACAAATACCCGAAGCAACTGCACGTGTTGTTGGCCGGCAACTCCTGCAGATCCCCCCTCGTAGCTGAGGCTTTTCAACAGGCCTGCAAAGACGAAGACATTGCCCAGAAAGAACCAGGTTCCATTCAATACCATCCTGACATCATGGCCTCAGGCCATGTTCAGGATCCGGCACCCGGGGAAAGCACAGAGAACGGGGAAGAGGATGCAGCACAGACGGAAGCCGCGACCTCAGCAAACGAGGCCACTCCACCGCGTCCAGATTCCCTTATTCCCATCTTAAAAACAGGTGTGGCACTGGGCTTGTTGAATATCCTGCCGGGGGAAGCCACAGGAGTTGTTACCCGCAACCGCGGCCAGGATCAGGAGGCCCCCTTTCAATTTACCGTGGGCATGTTCAAGGCGGAGAAACTGGTGCCGTGCCTGAGGCGCAACACTCCCTACGGGGAATGGGTCCACTTGGGAAAGGTGTTCAAGTCCGGTGTGACGCTGCTCGGCGCTTCCGACTCTCCCTTGGCCATGGAAGAAAAAATGGAGAAAAGCCATTGCCATTCCTACAGGCTTAACTGGGGTGGGCAAAACGCAGGCCGCCTCATCTACATCAAGGCTGTGGGACCACAGGAAATTGAGCTCGCCCTCTGGAACGAAAAGGAAGATGCTCCGGACGAAACCACGTTGCAAAATCTTACCTTGGCAAGTTAGGAGAACGCGCGATGAACGATAACAGCCAGTGTCAGACCAGCGTTGCAGAAGAAATTGCAAAACTCACTGCCGCGAGAAACAGAGGGGTTACCCTGGGGGACGCGGATACCCTCCGCCTCCCCATTAATAACACGACCTGCCGTTTCTTTCGCGTTAACTGCCTGACTTATGAAAAAGACTTTCCCCGGCAGGAAGCCTTTGAAAATGTTGTCGCCTCCATCAACAACGTCTCCTGCCGCCTTATCTATTATCTGCGGGGCATCAATGGCGGAGTTGAATTTTATATTGGCGTCATGAAGGCCCAAAAAGAAGATTTGCTCAATGCCGGCGATTATGGCGAAATGCTGGAGCGAGCCTTTAAGGGCAATTTTTTTGGTTCTCAGCTGGAGCCGCTGAAAGAGGCGGCGTCGCAGAATCTTATGCAGGGATTGCAAACAGCAGGAATGCAATTTAGCACATTGCTGGGCGTACCTACACGCAACAGCCAGAAAGAAGATATTTCCTTTCAGGGTGTGGACAGGCTGGTCAACATCATGACCAGTGGTGGCACAGGGCAGCAGACTTTTCATATGCTCATTGTCTGGGAGCCGGCGACAACAGGGGAAATTTTACAATTTGAAAGTGTAGCCTGCCAGTATTATAACTACTGCTCCAAAGAACCGAAAATAGTTTTTGAATCTTTCACACAAAACAATAACGAGAGTAAAGAAGAAAAAATAGACCAAGAAAGTTCAGCGCAAAGCACAGGAAATAGCGAACAAAAAAATGATACTAAAAGTGGTGATAAAAGAACAATATATACACAAGAAAATGATGACCAAATATCTATCAGAAATGTAACAAAAAGTATAACATCTAATACAAAAGTAAAAGAAAATATATCACACTCTAAAATAGAATCAAAATCTGATACAACCAATACTTCAAAAAACCATAATACAAGATACTCGACATCAAACTCAGTAATATCAAACATAAGGAAAACAAAAGAAGAACAGAATAAAATTGTCCAGGATTATATGCAATACATAGCCGAGACGCTCTTGCCGCGCATCCGTCATGGCAAAGCCAAAGGCCTGTACAAAACCGCCATCTATCTTGGGGCGACCAACAAACTGGATCTCGCCCTTCTGGAAAATGCATTGATCACTATCTGTCAGGGGGACAAAGACACTTTCACTCCACTCTATGCCCGGCCGCTGCCCCACAACGAGGCCGCGTCTGCGCTTGTTTCTTCCCTGAACATCCAGGACAATCTCGAGGCCGGCAGTCGATTGTTTTTTCTGGATTCCCGGCCAGTTCTGGGGGATACCCTCAGCCTGTGCACTTGGCTTACGGCAGCAGAAATCAGTATGCTGGCCGGTATGCCACAAAAAGAAGTCCCCGGCTTGGAACTGCGCAAACAGGTGTCCTTCGGCCTCAATATTGAATCCCCCGGGCCTGACAACAGAATTGACTTGGGGCACATCATGCAGGAGGGTAGCCATCTGAAGAGGCATCGCGTCTGCCTCGACCGCAAGGAACTGAGCAAGCATATTTTCATCGCCGGCACCACCGGCTCTGGCAAGACAACAACCTGCCACAAACTTCTGGCCTCGTCCTCCGCTTCAGGAAAGGGTCTTCCCTTCTTGGTCATTGAACCGGCCAAAACAGAATACCGAGCTTTGCTCCGAGACCCGAACTTCAGCGATACAATTATTTTTACCGTCGGCAACGAAAAGGGAGTACCTTTCCGCTTCAATCCTTTTGAATTTCTCCCTGAAGAGAGTTTGTCCGGCCATGTCGATATGCTCAAAGCCGCGTTTATGGCCAGCTTTGAAATGGAGGTCGCCATCCCCAATCTGCTGGAAGAAGGGATATACCGGGCCTATGAAGAAAACGGCTGGGACTTTCGTGACGACAACAATCACTTTCTGCAGGACAGAGGGGAGGCTTGGAATTGCGATGGCCGGTACTTCCCCACAATCTCAAGCTATATCGAGACCGTGCTCCGGCTGGTGGACCAAAAAGGCTTTGATGCCAGGCTGCGGGACGAATACAAGGGTTCCATCCGCGGCCGGCTGGACAGTCTGACGGCTGGGACAAAGGGCCTGATGCTGGATACACATCTTTCGGTGGACTTCAATGAACTCATCGACAGAAAAGTTATTCTAGAGCTGGAAGACCTTAAATCCAGCGAGGACAAATCTTTTCTCATGGGGCTGGTTCTGGGGCGGGTGACTGAAGTCCTCAAGGCCAGGCATCGCAAGGCTCCTGACTTTCGGCATATCACGCTGCTGGAAGAGGCTCACCGCCTGCTTACCAGGCCGCAACCCGGTGACAGCCCCAACCGCAAACTGGGGGTTGAAACTTTCGTTGACCTGCTGGCCGAAGTGCGCAAGTACGGAGAAAGTCTGATTATTGTTGATCAGATACCGGGAAAGCTGGCGCCAGAGGTGCTAAAAAATACAAACACCAAGATTATTCACAAGATTTTTGCCCGTGATGATAAGGACGTTGTTGGCGACACCATGGCGCTTGACGACGATCAAAAAGCCTACCTCTCGCATATGGGGCCAGGGGAGGCTGTCATTTTCTCCCAGGGGTGGAAAAAGCCCGTGAACGTACAGGTGGAAATCCTGCGTTTCGTCACGACCAATGATGAGGATTTGCCCCAAGAGAAAATCAACAAAGCCGGCTGGGAATACTGGTTGCATAATCCGCACCGCTTCTGCCCCGGCCTGCCAAGAGACTTCTGCACGTTCGACACAAATCCGGAAAACCTGCGCCGCATCGTGTACAGCAGAGACACTTTTTGGGAAAAACTCCTGCACAATGCCGAGGATTGGGAGCAGGCACTGCAGCAATTGCGTTGCCTGCTGAAGGAACACACGGACGCTTTCCTGACAACACTGCTTGCGACTTGGGTAATGGAAGTCCCGGGCAGGTCAGACAAGGAACGCCAAGAAATACTGGACAGGGAAATCCCCGAATTTGTGCGTCTGCTCAACAACCATAAGCCAGAGGAACGGCAGACTCTGGCAGATGAAATAAAAACTGGTTCTTTTAACAGTGCTTTTTAAAAAAGGAGCAAGCCATGGGCATCAGAGAGTTTTTTTCAGGCATTGCCTCTGGAATCAAAAGTTGCGTTTCCGCTATTGGCAGCGTTGTCAGCTCAGCAATATCAATCTGCAGCTCAGAGCTAGGGTCAGCAGTCAGAGTACTGGGAAGTGCAATTATAAAAAAAGTCCCTTGTATTGGAGAGGTTATTGAAGCGATCGGTGTCGGCATACAAATTGTGGGGGAGATCTGTAAGATCCTCAAACATGGCGAGTCCGTACAGGAAATAGGTGATCGTGCCCTTCAGGCCGAAGAGAGAGAGGGGATCACACTGACGAGCTGCAATAATGACTTTGACGCCTATATGGAAAAATTGCGGAGTATCAAGCTAGATCCGAAAAAAAGCGCAAAGCTTTCGGAAAGCGACAAATTGCTGGCTGGCAGTCTGGTTGTGGAAAAAGGGATTGAACTGAAAAGGCCGCAATTGTCTATGGCCGCTATGTGGCCATTTATCGTGGCCGCCCCGGACTTTTTCTCTCCTGAACGTCTGAACTGCTATATCAATGAAGCCATGGCACAGAAGCAGCCTCTGGGAAAAATCATCGAATTCTTCGATCCCGCCAACAACACCATCAGCAGGGAGGCTTCGCGCCTTGTCCGGACGGCGGAAAAAAAGATGACCCCACAGGCTACACCGGATGAAATTACCAGCACCCTGAATGAAGTCAGGAAAAAGTGCGCTAGGCCCGCTGAAGAGGAACAGGAATAGAGCCAACTGTCCCTACGGCAAAAGGAAAACTACAGAGCCTCTTTACAAATGAGGCTCTGTGGCTTCTTCCCTGCAAGGTACCTCCTGCCACTTTACCCTGGCGATGTTGCCGTTCATATCGTCCTCGCGGTGGTGCTTGGCGGTACCGTCAACAATTGCCGACAGACTGCCAAGGCGTTTTCCTTGCCGCGGTTGGCGAAATGACAGGCCTGACCGATGCCGAAAAGGCCTTGTCGAAAAGTTGCGTAACGCTATCAAGCAGAAAGTTGCAAAGCAATTAGCAAGGCTATCAGCACCCGTGCTTTGCCGTTGCCAGAGAGCCCCATCCCGCAGTTATTTTTATGTGGCCGTCGTTAATGGGCGTGATTTTCAGATATAGGGATAGTTTCCTCAAAAACAAATTCCGCCTGACGGAAGATTCCCATCAAACGGAATTTTTCTTATCACTCCGTGAATTGTGCCTCACTTAGAGACCAGAACTGCCATAAGGCCGTTAAAATCTGCTTGAAGTATAACAATTTTTTGGACAACGGAGAATTTTTTATAAAATTTAGTTACATAATTACAACGTATTATATGTTAAATTATATGCCCTCTTCAGTTTCTTTTCCCAGCGGTCGTAGGCCTCGGGAGAGCGTTTCCTCGCTGTGCAGAGCGCGCGCAGAACTTCTCCTTCGCTCCAGGCCTGGGCAACGCACCCGTCGGGAGAGTAAGGATCGGTCGCAGAGAAGATCTCGGAAATATGCCCGACACACGCTTCGGTAAGATGTTTGGTGAAGAGCGGGGTTATTTCCGTGAGAAATCCGGAGACTGCCTTTTCCATGCGGGCTCCGGCGTTGGATCTGCCGCGGAAGATATAGGCCTCGACCTTGAAGAGGGCATCCGCGTAGGCGCCAAGGAGCCAGGGCCAGACACATCCCTGATGGTACGCTCCATCCCGCTCCGAGGGGCCGCCCTGATAGACCGGCCTGAAGAGTTTTGAGTCCTTCGAGAGAGTGCGCAGGCCGTACGGCGTGAGCAGTTCCCTGGTAACGGCCTCAACCACCGGCGCGGCGTAGCGCATTTCGAGGATATTGTACGGAAGGGATATGGCAAAGAGCTGGTTCGGGCGCAGGCTGGCATCCGGTCCGCCCTCACCGGCTGGGCGCCAGACATCACAGAGCGTGCCATCGGGCATGACAAAGCGGCGCGCGAAGCTTTTGCGCATGTTCTCGAGATTCAGAGACTGCCCCGGCACCTCCGCGCCGCAGATTTTAGCGGCGTGTCTGGCAAAGGAAAGGGTATTGAACCAGAGAGCCTGGATCTCCACGGGCCAGCCCCAGCGCGGCGTGACAGGATGGCCGCTGACCTGAGCATCCATCCAGGTAAGCTGTGTATCCGGTGTTCCCACCCTGAGGAGGCCGTCTTCGTCCATGGTGACGTGAGGGACGCCGCCTGAACCGTAGGCTTCTATAATCTGGGAGAGGACGGGAAGGTATTCCGCCATCAGATCTTTCTTTTCCCGGGCTGAGTCTTTTTTGCCGGAGAGGGATGAGATGAGTTCCTGGGCGCACCAGGCGAAGGCCAGAGACGCGTCAGCGCTGTTATCTCCCTTGGGAGCGCCATCGGGGGTGAAGGTGTTCGGCACCCGGCCATCCCTCAGGTTCCTTCCGATACGGTCAAGAATGGCTTTCCCCTGTTCACGGCGTCCGGCCAGGAAGGCGGTACCAGGGAGGGCGATGAGGGTATCCCGCCCCCAGCTGTCGAACCAGGGATACCCGGCGAGAACGGAGCCGTGCCCGGAAGGATCCGTGATCAGGAAAGCTCCGCTCTGTGCGGCGAGATAGGTGCGTATGGAGGCTTTGGCCGGCAGTCTGCGGCGGCGTTTTTCCTCTTCTTCCCAGAGGGCCGTGAGAGTTCGTCCCTTCAGAAGAACCTGTTCCCCGTCAGCGGGCGTTATTCCGTCAGGAGAAACCGCGAAAATGGCGCTTTCCCCGTTCTGAAGGCTGAGAGTGAAGCTGCCGGGCAGAAAGAGATCCTCGTTGAAGTCGAATCCGCGTCTTTCCTCTTCTGTGTACTCCACCCGTTCGATCCAGAGAGGCGAGGACACGAAGGTGAAATTGCCGTCGCTCTGGAATGTGAGGGGCGGCAGCTCTTTGTACGGATGGATAGAGAAGCCCGAGCAGGCGGGGGAAATGCTGCCGCAGAGGGCATCGTTTTTGTGGGTCAGGCTGTGGAAGGAGCGGAAGGCGAGGAGCGGGGCCACCTGCAGGGAGGCCGAGGACGGGCCTTTCTTCGCTGTCCGGGCGAGCGTGTACCGGATGAGAAGGACATTCCGCCCCTGAAGGAGCATGAGCTCCCGGGTAACACGGAAACCGCCGGCCTCATACGTGAAGGACGGACAGGGGAAGGGCGCGAAGGCCGTCTGGAACCGCGGTCCGTCCGGGTAGTAAACACCGGGATGGCGGCGGCTTGAAAGAGCGTATTTTTTCCCTCCGGCAAGAAGCCAGTCCTCCACATTGGAGAGGAGGACATGGCGGCCTATGCCCGGCAGGTTGATCACGAGAAGGCCGTGGTAGCGGCGGCTGTTGCATGCGCAGTCCGTACCTGACGCGTAACCGCCGAGACCGTTTGTCTCGAGCCATTCGACTGGGCGTGCGCCTTCTGGAAGTTCAGGAGAAAACTGTTGAGATTCTCTGCTCATGGAAGCCTCCCGGGCCCTGAAATGTCTTCTGTGAAAAAAGAGGGAGATTGATGAAAAGTTTAGTCCACTGGCAGACGCCGGACAAGGCATTCTGCAGAAAGAACGCCAGGCGGCAGCTGAGCCGTGAGTCGTGGCTGTGCTTCCATGACTGCGCCTCCGCTGTTTCAGGCTAAAGAGCGTAATGCAGGAGCGCAGGGATGAGAGCTATGAAGAGGCCGATGCTGATGAGTATGGAGACGCAGATGTTGATGGTCGAGTCCTCCAGCATGTGCGGGACGAGACGCATGGTGTAAATGGGGCAGAGCCCGGAGACCGGAGAGAGAAGAAAGAGGATGAGAGCCGCTATCATTTTGCGGTCGAGAGGAAGGAAGAGGACGGCACAGCAGAGGATCGCGTGCGAGAGGTAGCGCACAAGAAGTGTGCGGCTGACAATGCGCAGGGAACTTTTCGACATGGTAAAGCGCAGGCCGAGGCCGACCATGAACATGCACAGGAAAGGATTTACCATGGCCGCCGGGCTGATGGCCGTTATGAACCAGTCAGGCAGGGTTATGTGGAGCAGGGAGAGGATCAGCAGGATGATGTAACAGTGAAAGCCTATGCAGCGGAGGACGATGCCGGCCATTTTTTTTGCGTTCATGCCGGGAGCGTGGCAGGCTCTGGCGGCCACGGCGTAGTTGCCGCCCATGGTCATGATGGCGTTGCCGACATCGCAGAGGCAGACGAGGATGAAGATGGAAGGGGGAAAGAAGCTCTGGATGAAGGCCATGGCGAACATGCCGATATTATAACCGGAGATGTTGATCATGCTGAAGCCCCGGCTGTCCCTGTCTCTGCCGCCTGTGAGCCAGCCGATGCCCAGACAGAGAAAATTGAGCAGGAATCCGAGCAGGAGCAGCGTGAAGACATGTGGATCCGGAAACACGCCGTTGAAATTCCGGATGATGGTGCAGGGCAGGGTGAAGTCGAGGATAATTATGGAAAGCGTGCTGATGGCCTGCTCCCTGACTATTCCAAGCCGCTTGGCAAGGTATCCAATCAGGATGAAGACCAGAAGCGAAAGCATTTTGAGAAACATGTCCATGCAGAACTTTGTGCTCCCGTGGCGCGTGGTGCGTCAAGGGCGGAATAGTGCCTTTCCCCTTGAGTTTTGACTGGGAGGTGTCTAAAAGGAATTTACATAATCGGATAAGCCTCTGGAAAGGAATACGGCCGTGTAAGCGGTGTAACGGGGGCGCTGTTTCTCTGACGCTCTTCTTAAGAGAGGATAAGGCTGAACGCAGACTGTTCCTCCCTCCTGATCTGCCCGGAAGAGGATGCGTTTTTTACGTTTTGTTCATGGAGTTTTCGGTGGAAGACAGCAATCAGACCGCAGACGGCGTTACGGAATCTTTTGTCAAAAACGGTCTTTATGATTTGTCGCGCAAGGACAGGCTTTTCCTTTTTTTCGATGCGCTGCTCTGCCCTATGAATGACGATGAGAGCATGCTTTTTGATATCCTGAGCAGCAATAACGCGCTTCCTCCCCGAGTGTATTCCCCCAGGGATCTGCCGGTATGGCGCAGGTCACTGCAGAAGAAGGGGGCTTTCTACGCTTTTGGCCTGAATTCCGGAATGCTGCCGGCTGCGCGCTTCGTCCTCTCAAAGGAAGCGGCTAATTCTCCGGAAACTGCGGTCTTTCTGAGAAATTTCTGTACTGAAAGCGTATGCCGGGTGCACCCTGTGGCACGCGGCCTGTCCCAGATTACGGCCCTCTATCAGAACAGTCCCGAAGTATACAGGGAGCGCTGCCGTGATGCGTTTTTCCTGGAGACGCGCATTACCCATATTGAGAATTCGGATATTGACAGGGACTGGTATGCCGGTCTTGCTCCTTACCTTCAGGCCATGCTTTTCGAAGACATGGCCATTTCCCTTTATTACGATAATGCCCTGAACACGGCTTTTGCTCCGGCAGTGACAGCCTGGATGGACGGAAAGCTGCAGAAAGCTGATCATTCCTCTTACCCCGTTCACGCTTCAGTTCTGCTCTGGGCGGGAAAATTCACCGAAATGCGTGAAGTCATCGCCAGGGAGCGCAAGCTTTACCAGGAGGATTCCGTGCATGCCTGTATCCTCGAAGGCATGGAACTCTTTCTGAACAGGCAAAAAAGGGCCCTGGAGTGTTTTGAGGAGGTTGCCCGTCTCTACAGGAAGAAGACCTCCGCGAAAGGAGCCCTGCGCTTCGGCATGAACATCGGGCTCTTCCGCGCCCTGTCTCTTTTTCTCTATGGCTCTGAAAAGCAGCAGAAAGCGCTGCGGCAGGAGCTTTTCGCCATCAACACTTCTTCGGTTATGGGAGCAAAGGCAGCTGTTTATGGCGAGCCGGGTTTCCGCGCCATACTGGCGCTGGATTATCTGAGAAGCGGCGATGTCCAGAAGGCCAGGGATTTGGTGTCGTTCAGGCCTGCCCGCGATGCCAGTTTTCTGTCTGTCCTCATCTTTGAGGGCACCCGTATCCGTCTCGGCCTGGCCGGAAAGGATGATGTGGAGGAGCTCAGACTCTGGTATTGGAAGGCGGAAGGCCTGCCTTTCCTGCGGCGCTTTTTCGCCGATCTGCTGTATGCTGTTCTTCCTGACGGAGCGCGCGGCCAGTACGCGCGCACGGCGGAAGAAAGGGGGCTCTTCAATTTTTCCGAAATCGTCACTCCCAGCCCGGAATGGAAACTGCGCCTGTCCGCCCTGGAAAATATACTGAGCGGAACGGCGGAGGGATCGGGTTCGAAAAGCAGGGAGCGCCGTCTGTGCTGGTTTATCGAGCTCAGAAGCCGTTCCGTGACGCCTGTGGAACAGGTCTGGAGGGGGCACTCCTGGTCAAAGGGCCGTGCTGTCTCCCTCGGTAAAATGCGGGAAAACGGACAGTCCGTGCCCTGGTATACGGATCAGGACAGGGCTATCGCGAGCTGCAGCATCAGGGACGGCTGGGGGAAAGGGACGTTTTCTCTCCCGCTGGAGCTCGCCTGTGGGGCTCTGGATGGGCATCCTCTCATCTTTGCAGGGGATAAAGGCGGTGATGCGGAGCCTTCATCGGTGCGGGAGGGGCATCTGGAACTGTCCCTTGGTGACAGGAACGAGACACAGTGCCGTCTTTCCATAGGAAACAGGGATATCCGTGAATCTCCCGATCTTGAGGATTTTCTGGAGACTCCCGGGAAGACCCTGTTTATCACATATGTGGATGGAGCCTTTGTCTACTACCGGCTTACCGAAAAACAGAAGAAGGTTCTGGAACTTCTGAGCCAGGCTCTTGATTTTCCGAGGTCGGAACTGCCGGAGCTGTTAGCCAAGGTGCGCGTTGGGGAGAACATTCCCCTGAAGGCCGATCTCGAGACCGAAGAGGTCGCGACGGTATCTACACCCGTTATCCAGCTCGAGCAGAAGGAGACTTCCTTTGCGGCCCGCATCGGCGTACGGCCCTTCGGTCAGCCGGGCACGCCCTTCTACCCGACGGGTGAGGGCGTTGAGACGCCCATCGCGGCCGTGTCGCCCCAGGGAGACGCGGCCGGCATTCCGGAAATGACGAGGCCCGTGAAGACGCACAGGGATTTCGAAGCCGAGAAGGAGGCTCTGGCCTCCCTGATCAATGACTGCCCCGCTCTGGAGGAAAACCTCGAGAAACACAAGTGGTTCAGCCAGAAGCCTGAGGACGTGCTTGAGCTTCTCGAACAGCTGAAATCGTCGACCGTGCCGAATACCGTGGAATGGCCCAGAGAGGCCGGGTTGCGTGTGCGCCGCACCATAGGGCCGGCCAGCATGCACGTGACCATCCGCAAGAATTCCCAGGACTGGTTTGCGTTTTCCGGCACGGTGCAGCTCGATGAAAAGAATTTCCTTTCCATGGAAAAATTTCTGAAATCGCTGAAGGACAGCCGCTTTGTTTCTCTCGGCAATGGTGAGTACGTGGCGCTGACCGAGGAGCTGCGCCGGCATCTCTCAAGCCTCAGGCTCATGGCGAGGGATAAGGGCAGGGCGCTCGAAGTTGACCCCATCACGGCCGGCAGCCTGGACAAGGTTCTGGAGGGCATGGACGTCGAGGCCGATGAGGCGTGGACGGCCAGCCGGGAGCGCATGCAGGAGGCCTTCGCCTCGTCGCCCCAGGTGCCTTCGCTGCTCAGGGCGGAACTGCGCGATTACCAGAAGGAAGGCTACGAATGGATGCAGCGCCTGGCTATCTGGGGCGTGGGCGCCTGCCTCGCTGACGATATGGGCCTCGGCAAGACTGTGCAGACCATCGCGGTCATGCTCAACCAGGCGAAGAAGGGGCCTGTGCTCATTGTCTGTCCCACCTCGGTCTGCGCCAACTGGGAAGACGAAATTGGCCGCTTCGCTCCTTCTCTTACCGTGAAACGCATGGGCACAACGGACCGCGAGGAGACAGTGACGGATATGGCAGCGGGCGAGGTGCTGATTCTGGGCTACGGCCTTCTGACCTTCGTCTCGGATCTGCTGGTGAAGCAGACCTGGTCCATGCTTGTTTTCGACGAGGCGCAGGCTCTCAAAAACGCGCATACGAAACGCGCCGTTGCGGCGCACCGGATCCCCGCGGACTTCAGGGTGGCCCTGACTGGGACACCCATTGAAAACCGCATAGAAGACCTGTGGAGCATTTTCCATATTATCAATCCCGGCCTCCTCGGCGGATGGGAGTATTTCCACAGCCGTTTCGGCAGCGCTGAACCCGGAACCGCGGCTTCAAAGACCCTGCGTTCCATGATCCGGCCCTTTATCCTGCGGCGTCTGAAGAGCGCCGTTCTGGACGAACTGCCTCCGCGTACGGAACAGACTCTTGTGATCGAACCCAACCAGAAGGAAGTGGCTTTCTACGAGAGCGTGCGCCGCGGAGCCGTCAAGGCGATCCAGGAAGGCGATGAGAAGAGCCGGCGCTTCACCATCCTGAAATATCTGATGAAACTCCGGCGCATCTGCTGCCACCCGGCGCTTGCCGATCCCGATATGGCAGCCATGGAGAAGGAAAGCTCCAAGACCGCACGCTTTCTGGAAATTGTCGGCGATCTCATAGCCGGCGGTCACAAGGTCCTGGCGTTCAGCCAGTTTACGAGCTATCTGGCCGTCATCGGAGACGCTCTTAAGGAGAAAAGGATCTCCTATCAGTATCTTGACGGAGCTACGCCGGAAAAGGAGCGCCGCGCGCGCGTAGCTGCCTTCCAGGCCGGAGAGGGGGATGTTTTCCTGCTTTCTCTCAAGGCCGGCGGCACGGGCATTAACCTCACGGCCGCGGACTACGTCATCCATCTCGATCCCTGGTGGAACCCGGCCGTGGAGGATCAGGCCTCGGACCGTGCCCACAGAATGGGGCAGAAACGGCCCGTGACCATTTACCGCCTTGTCATGGCCGGAAGCGTGGAAGAGAAAATCCTGAATATACACGATAAGAAGCGCGAGCTTGCCGCCGACTTCCTGGAGGGGACGTCCTCCAGCGTGAAGTCGCTCTCCGAGGAAGAGCTCCTGGCCCTCCTGCAGTAATCCCGGGCGAAAGCGCATCGCTGAAGAAGGCAGAGGCCAGGTGCGCGGGGGCTGTCCCGTACGCCTGGCCTCTTTACGCTTTTCCGTCTGGTTTTTGTGCAGCTCCTTTTCCACTGAAAAACGGAGTGTTCCCGTCTTCCGCTGCCTGCGCGGCCGGAACCGCCTTTCCCTGAACGCGCGCCGGAGAGCCGCGGACGGGCCTGCAAAAGAAAATATCCCTTTCAGAGCTGTCAGTGTGGGAAGAAACAAAACTTAGTATTTCACTATATTGCTTAAAACCTCAAGCAGAGGTATAACTTTTTCAAAGTGGTCTGTACCGGCCTCTTTCCGGCGTTTTGAGGAAGGCGCCGGAGGTGTCGGAGGATTTTCCCACTGTGTGGCGGAAAGTCTGAAGAAGAAGGGCTGAGGCAGACAATACGGACGTTTTGGTCTAGGGATCGCCGGATTTCCGTGACGCGGAGCCCGGCGGATGGTTCAACATCTTAGAAGAGTGAGGATCTTGGTTATGGCTAACCAATCTCAGGGTCTCAACGAGGATAGAGTCGCCTGCTTGATAGGCGGTTTTATTTTCCTCCTTGGTATGGCCTATTTTTGGGGCGTCGACCTTATCGGCTGGATTTGCAAAATGGGCATGTGGGTCGGGGACCCCATGAAGTGCTTCAAGGCCGCCCATAAAGGATACATGGAAGGCTGGCAGGCTCTTATCTGCACGTATGTCTTCGTGACCGTTATGCTGGCCGTGGGTATTAAGCTCATGAAGGGCAATGTCTTCCGTTTCATCATTGCCTTCACGGTCGTGTACTTCATCGCCATCTGCTGCTACGTCATCGGCGCCAACGCTTATATCGCCGCCAACCCCACCCAGATCGCCAAGATGGGCGTTCCGTGGGCTCTCGGTCTCAGCACTGAAGCCGGCCTGATCGTCGCCCTGATTGTGGGCATCATCATCGGCAACCTGTTCCCCGGCGTGGTTGAGTATCTCCACGATGCCTGCCGTCCGGAACTTTTCGTGAAAATCGCCATCGTCATCCTCGGCTGCGAACTCGGCGTGAAGGCCGCTTCCGCAGCCGGCTTCGCCGGTGTCGTTATTTTCCGAGGCCTCTGCGCCATCGTTGAAGCTTACCTCCTGTACTGGGCCTTCGTGTATTACGTTGCCCGTAAGTTCTTTAAATTCAACAAGGAATGGGCCGCGCCTCTCGCCTCCGGTATTTCCATCTGCGGCGTTTCCGCCGCCATCGCCACCGGCGGTGCCATCCGTGCCCGCCCGATCGTCCCGATCATGGTTTCCTCCCTCGTTGTCGTGTTCACCTGCATCGAAATGCTGCTCCTGCCTTTCGTTGCTTCCTACTTCCTCGGCAATGAACCCATGGTGGCCGGCAGCTGGATGGGCCTCGCTGTTAAGTCTGACGGCGGCGCCATCGCTTCCGGTGCCATCACCGAATCCCTCATTCTGACCAAGGCTGCCGGCAATGGCACCAACTGGGAACCCGGCTGGATCCAGATGGTCACCACCACGGTCAAGATCTTCATCGATATGTTCATCGGCGTGTGGGCCTTCGTTCTGGCCTACATCTGGACGAAGCATTTCGATCCCGAGGCCAAGAAGGGCCGCGCCATGAGCTGGGGCGATGTGTGGGATCGTTTCCCCCGTTTCGTTCTTGGCTACGTTATCACCTTCCTGATCATGCTCGGCATCTGCATTGTCAGCCCCGATCTGCACAAGACCGCTGCGCAGATTTCCGGTCCCATCAACGGCCTGCGTACGCTCTTCTTCCTGCTGACCTTCTTCTCCATCGGCATGATTTCCAACTTCAGAAAGCTGCTTGAGGAAGGCATCGGCCGCCTGGCCATTGTGTACATCGTCTGCCTCTTCGGCTTCATCATCTGGGTTGGCCTGTTCATTTCGTGGCTCTTCTTCCACGGCATGACCCCGCCGGTTGTCCAGTAGCCTGACAGATTATTGGAGGATATGAATATGGCTGAAGAAAAACAGGAAGCCAAGTTCCAGGAAGAAATCCAGAATATGCAGTATGAGCCTCTTGAGCCTGCTGAAATGAAGATGATTCACTGGAGCTGGGGCCTCGGCGTTGTTCTCCTCGTGGTTCTTTACTTCATCAGCCGCGCCATTGAAGGTTAACGGCACTTCCGGGCGGGGCAGAATCGTTTCCCCGTCTGACGGATAAACATCTGAGGCCCTCCGCGCGGCGCGCGGAGGGCCTTTGTGGGAAAAGGGAACCCGTAGTTCCCTTTCCCCGCAAAGGCCCCTGTCTCATCCGCGGCATAAACTACTATTCAGAGGTTTTTTTCATGCCCCATTATCATGTACGTTTTCTGAAGGGTCCCAATATGACGCTGCGTCTGTACCACGACAGCATCGAAACAGCCGAATCCTTCGAGCAGGTGCTGCGCAGGCACACGACGTGGCCCATCCAGATCTCCTGGGATCATCTCGCGGCCACGGCCTGGAATCCCGGTACCAGCATGTATTATCAGGAAATGTGGGAAGCCGCCCTCCTGACAGAGGATCAGCATCTGCCTCTTATCGGCGCCTGGAAGCAGGGAGAAGCCGGGAAGGACGGAAAAGAGCAGACTGAAAAATGAGCCGCGCCCTTTTTGTCGTGAGCGCCTGCCTCGTAGGGAAGCCCTGCCGTTACGACGGTCTCTCCAAAGCCCGGGAGCCCATTGTGCAGCTTGCCCGGGAATCCCGCTGTGTTTTCGTCTGTCCTGAGGTTATGGGAGGACTCCCCATCCCCCGCTGCCCCTGTGAGATCCGGGGGAACGCTGTTATATCCAGTGAGGGGCGCGACTGCACCCGTGAATATGAACTCGGCGCCAGGCTTTCCCTGGAAGCCGCCGAGAGGGAAGGCTGCCGCATTGCCGTGCTCAAGGCCCGTTCGCCTTCCTGCGGCGCCGGCCGCGTTTATGATGGAAGCTTCACGCACACGCTGCGTGACGGGGATGGCGTCTTCGCGGCCCTTCTCCGGAGCAGGGGATTCACCATTTTTACGGAAGAGAATTTCCCCGGTCTTGCGCGTCTGCGCGATATTGGGCTTTTGAACAAAATGTAGCGCGGGTTGCCCGATTCTCCTGTTTTTGCATCAAAGGAAATCCTTTGGTATGGAGGCGCTGTCTGCCTGCGGGAACGGACAGACTTCTTATTTTTTATGCATATCAGGAGGGATACTGATGGCATCAACGGTTTACTATTACACTATGGATTGCCGTACGGAGCACCAGAACAAGGAATCCAAGGTTGCCCGCCTCTGCAATCTTCTGAAGCTCAAGGATATCGTGGTCCCCGGCCGCCCCTGTGCCATCAAACTGCACTTTGGTGAGACCGGATGCGACGGGCACCTCAACCCGCAGCTTGTTCAGGCCGCTGTGCAGAAGGTGCGTGAGGCCGGCGCCCTGCCGTTTCTGACCGACACAACGACGCTTTATTCCGGAACGCGCCACAACGCCGTGGATCATATCAATACGGCCATCCGTCACGGCTTCGCCCCCGGCGTGGTGGACGCTCCCGTGATTATCGCCGACGGCCTTTTCGGACAGAACGATCTTCCCGTGGAAATCAACTGCAAGCATTTCAAGACTGTGCACATCGCCACCGAAATCGTCCATACCCCGGCCATGGTCGTGCTTTCGCATTTCAAGGGCCATGAGGCCGCCGGTTTCGGCGGTGCCATCAAGAATCTGGCCATGGGCTGCGCTTCCCAGCGCGGCAAGGAAGACCAGCACGGCTGCCATGTGAACGTCAACCAGGAGAAGTGCGTCGGCTGCGGCACCTGCGTTAAGATCTGCCCGAGACAGGCCATGTCCATCACAGACAAGAAGTGCCACTGCGATCCCACGAAGTGCGTGGGCTGCTTCGAATGCATGACCGTCTGTCCCCAGGGAGCCTGTGAGGTTGACTGGGCCACGGATCTGCCGGCCTTCACCGAGCGTCTCACCGAATACGCCTATGGCGCCGTCAAAGGCCTCCAGGGCCATGTCATGTACATCAACTTTGTCATGAACGTGACGCCTGACTGCGACTGCGTCGCCTGGTCCGACATGCCTCTCGTTCCTGATCTCGGAATTCTGGCCTCTCTCGATCCTGTGGCGCTCGATCAGGCCTGCTTTGACCTCGTGAATCAGGCTCCCCAGCTCACTGATCTGAAGCGTGACGGCAAGGACATCTTTACCGCCCGCTGGCCCTACACGCATGGCCCCATCCAGCTGGAATACGGGGAAAAGATCGGCCTCGGCACCCGCGAGTACGACCTCAAGAAACTCTAAAGCGGGACGGCTGTCCGTCCGCTTCCCGCTGAACCTGTCAATTGCCCCGCCTAGAGAGGCGGGAGTCTTCTGGGCGGGATGATAAAAAAACCGGGGCATTCCGAAAAACGGAGTGTCCCGGTTTTTCTTTTTTGAGGGAATTTCTCTAGCGCGTACCGAAAATACGATCTCCGGCATCCCCAAGGCCGGGCAGGATATACCCCTTGTCATTGAGCTTTTCATCGACGGCCGCGGTATAGATGTCTACGTCGGGATGTTCCTTCAGAACGCGTTCTATGCCGACGGGGGCGCAGACGAGGTGGAGGCTGCAGATAGACGTGCATCCGCTCCTTTTGAGCAGTTCGATGCAGGCGCAGAGCGATCCGCCCGTGGCCAGCATAGGGTCGAGGATGACGGCCCTGCGGTGGGCTATGTCTTTTGCCAGCTTGACATAGTATTCTACGGGCTTCAGCGTTTTTTCGTCGCGGAAGAGGCCCACAACGGAAACCTTGGCTCCGGGGATCATGCTGACGACGCCGTCCATAAGGCCGAGCCCGGCGCGCAGGATGGGGACGATAGTGAGCATTTTGCCGGCAACGCGTTCAAGCGTCACGGGACCGGCCCAGCCCTGGGCCTCGTATTTTTCAGTGGGGAGGTCCCGGCAGGCTTCGTAAACCAGGAGAGCGCCGATTTCGTTGGAGATGGTCCTGAAGGTGCTGCAGGGCGTGTCGTTCTCTCTGAGGATGCTGAGCTTATGGCGGATGAGCGGATGGTCAATGACGTGAAGTGGCATAACGTTCCCTCTTTTGGGTGTTCTGTGACAGTCCGGTTACGGACCCGTAATGTGCTTCTCTGGGTAGCACAAAGCAGGCCGGACAGAAAGTCTGACTTTCCTCATCGTTTTTTCTTTTTTGCCGGGGAAACGTCATGTGCCGTTTTTCCGGCGGCCATGGCTGCCAGCTTTCTGTTGGTGAAGGCCGTGGGCAGCGCCTCCAGAGGATTTTCTGGCCATGGGTGCTTCGGGTAGCGACCCCGCATCTCGGCGCGCACGGAAGGATAAGCTTCCTTCCAGAAGAAGGCGAGGTCGCGGGTCGCAGCCAGAGGAGCGCCGGACGGGGATGTGAGAAGCAGGGTGACGGGAGCGCCGCAGGGAAGGACAGGGGACGCGGTCAGGCCGAAGCATTCCTGGAGCTTCACGCTGATGCGCGGGCCGTCTCCTGTGTAGGAGATAGGGTGCTCGCGGCCTGAAGGTGCTTTCCAGAGCACGGGGGCGAGGCTCTCGAGCTGTTTGGCAAGGTTCCAGGGCAGAAGGCCCTGCCAGGCCCTGAGTATGCTCCCCGCCGGAATTTTTCTGAGATCGCGGACTCCCTCGAGGAGAGGAGGCAGCCAGTCATCAAGACAGGCTGCGAGCCCTTCATCGCTCAGGTCAGGCCACTCCTTCCCGCGCAGACGCCGGAGAAGCAGAACCCTGGCCTGCCATTCACGGCAGCGGTCATCCGGAGAGAGAAGCGAGATCCCTTCTTTTTTCACCAGAGCGAGAAGCGCCGCCCTGATAGCTTCGGGATCCGGATCGGGCTGCATGCGGTCTTCCAGCACGATGCTGTCCAGGAGAAGACGCTCCCGCACCTGGACCTTCCCATTCCTGTCCGCGGTGACTGATGTTTCCCTGCGCAGAAAAGACTTCGCGAAGGCTGTGAGATCGTTTTCGGCGAGACTGGCGCCGAGATTGAGTATCTGGTAGCCGGATCCGGCCTGTCCGCGGGTGTCCAGGGCCAGTATGAATTTGCTGCCGGCAAGCGGTGAAGCCGCAGGAACGAGCACGCGGGAACCGCCGCGCAGAAGATAAACGGACTGCCGTTCGCCGCCGGGGGCAGGACTGCCTGCGCCGCATCCGTCCTGACGCATGGCGATGCGGTCGGCGAAGCCCGGCAGGAGCACGCGCCCGCACGCACCCGCGCTGCGCAGAAGGCGGGCCGTACAGTTCTCCGGATCTTCCTGCTCCCGGTTTTTTGTGGGGACACTGCGTTTCCTGCGGTTCAGGAGGACGCGTGCAAAGTCAAGGATTCTCGCCGCGCCCGGTCTTTTCCTTCCTAAAACGGCATCAAGAGCCGGCGTGATGTCGGTCTGCGTGTGCTTTGCGGTGTCGTCTTCTTCGAGACAGGCGCAGGCCAGAGCGGCAAGGGCCGCATCGCTGCCGTTTTTCGCCGCGGCGAGGGCGCAGGCAGGCCTCGGATCTATGGCAAGGGCCGCGGCGTCCCTGCCGAAGGGCGTGATGCGTCCCTCTCTGTCCAGAATGCCCAGCGCGGAAAGCGTCCGTCGGGCTGATTCCATCGCGGCGGCGGGCGGAGGCGTAACGAAGGACAGATCTCCGGGCGCAGCGCCCCAGAGCGCGAGATCCATGGCCAGGGGTGTGAGATCAGCCTCGAGAATTTCCGGTCTGGCGAAGGGGGCCATGCCCTTTTCAGATTCCCTGCTCCACAGGCGCACGCAGAGCCCCGGACAGAGACGTCCGGCGCGGCCCTGCCGCTGACGGGCCGAGGAAAGGGGGATTGTCTGGGTGACAAGGCGCGTGCGCCCGCTTGCGGCATCCCAGCGCGGGCGTCGCTGCAGCCCGCTGTCGACGACCGTGCTGACGCCCTGTATGGTCAGGGACGTTTCGGCAATGTCTGTGGCCAGTACGATCTTCCGCTGACCCTCCGGAGCCGGGGCGAGCGCCGCGTCCTGTTCCCTGGCGCTGAGATTTCCGAGCAGAGGAAAAACCGCGCATCCCTCTGGGATCTGTCCTTCAAGGGCTTCCGCTGTGCGGCGTATTTCCGCGGATCCCGGCAGAAAGGCCAGAACGCTCGAACTGGTTTCCCTGAGGCAGTTCAGAATCACGCCGGCCATGTGCAGGGGCAGGTGTCTGAGCCTGTCCGTAAGGGAAAAGAGACCTGGAGTCCTGTCCGGAGCGTACACGGTCCTGACCGGGTAACCTGGGGCCGGGGAAACCACTTCCGGTGCGTCCGGGAGGATTTTTTTCAGGGATTCCCTGTCCAGTGTGGCCGAGAGTATTCCCAGATGGAGATCGGGGCGCAGGATGGACTGGCTTTCAAGAGCCAGGGCAAGTCCCGTGTCCGAAGCGATGCTGCGCTCGTGGAATTCGTCAAAAAGGACGCAGGACACGCCGGAAAGGCTCTGTTCGTCCGTAATCATGCGGGTAAAGACACCCTCGGTCACCACCAGGAGTCGGGTTGACCGGCTGACTCGCGTTTCCTGGCGCATGGCGATGCCGACGAGGCCTCCCACCGTCCCGCCAGTAAGGTTTGCAAGATGGCGGGCCAGCATGCGGGCTGCCGCGCGCCGCGGCTCAAGGAGCAGGACGCGTCCCGGCAGGGCGTCCAGCGCCCAGAGGGGCACACGCGTGCTTTTGCCCGTTCCGGGCGGCGCTTCCAGCAGAAAAACGGGGCTTTCACGCAGAAGTTCTGAGATGCGGGGACGGTACGGATCAATGGGAAGCGGCGGGAGCGTGGGCATGGGCAGGCCTGTTGATCTGGTATTTTGGCGGGTGTCAGTGTATTGACAGGGGTCAGGAGAAGGGAGGGTGTATGGAAACGCACAAGCGGGAGATCATTGGCATGGAGACGTCTCTCAGGGCTGTATACCGCATTCTGCAGCGGGTGGCCCGGACAGACAGCACTGTTCTTGTAACCGGTGAGTCAGGCACTGGCAAGGAACTGGCCGTGCGCTATCTGCATGAGCAGAGCCGGAGGGCATCCGGGCCGCTCGTGGTCGTCAACTGCGGCGCCATCCCCCACGAACTCCTGGAATCCGAGCTTTTTGGTTACGAGAAGGGAGCGTTTACCGGCGCGGTGCATTCCCGCAGGGGACGCTTTGAGATGGCCTGTGGCGGTACTGTTTTCCTGGACGAAGTGGGCGAAATGGATCCGCTTCTGCAGGTCAAACTCCTGCGCGTGCTGCAGGAGCACGAGATCGAGCCCGTAGGCGGAACCGGGCCGCGCCAGGTGGACGTGCGCGTGGTGGCGGCCACCAACCGCAACCTCGAAGCGGAAGTTGCAGAGGGCCGCTTCCGCGAGGACCTTTTCTACCGCCTCAATGTCATTCCTGTTCAGCTCCCCCCTCTGCGTGAGCGCGGGAGTGATGTACTCCTTCTCGCTCAGGCCTTTCTCGAGCGTTTCTGCCAGGAACGGGGCCGTCCTGTGCTGCGGCTCTCTGAGGAAGTGCGGCGGATCTTTATGGCGTATCCCTGGCCAGGCAACGTGCGCGAGCTTGAAAATTTCATGGAGCGTCTGAGCATCCTCGCAGACGGGGACACCATTGTTCCGGACGATCTGTCCGCCAAGATACTGTCGCATCCGGCAGTTCAGGAGCTGACTGCGGAAATGCCGTGCGCCGGGGAGCCGAAGGAGATTCCCGTGCCGCGCTCCGGGGAGTGTTCCTCCGGGTTCATCTGGCCAACGCTCGCTGATCTCGACCGCCTCGGCCTCGGGATGAAGGATTTTGTGGAAACCTGTGAGAACAGGCTTCTCGACGAGGCTCTCGCCGAATCAGGGGGTGTGCGGAGCAGGGCCGCCTCGAGACTTGGCATCAAGCGCACCACGCTCATCGAGAGACTTCGCCGCCGCGGCGAAAAGGATGAGCCAGCGCGCTAATGATTCTGCCGGTATTGCCGATAGGGGATACTGGAGAACCATGCCATGCCGGAAAGAGAAAACAGAAAAAGCCAGGAGGAATTTCTGACGCTCAGCGCAAAGGCGCCGGAGCCCGCGTTCAGGGAACGCGTGGTTTCCCTGCTGCGCCGCTGGAAGCGCCGGGATCCGTCGGCCCGTACAGCCGGCGCTCTGGAATTCTGGCTGCCCTTTGTCCTCATGGGGGCATTCGCGTTTATCGCTTTCTGCCCGGAACATGATTTTTCGGTGAAGGTTCTCCCCGCAGTGCACGTGGAGGACGCTTCCGGAAGAGAAGCGGAACGTCCCTTCCGCCAGGAAGGTGTTCCGCCTGAGAAAAGGGCGGGGTTCCACCCGCGCTATACGGTATTTGAACCGGGTGAGATACGGGCGTTCTGCAATCAGGGCGGGCCTGAACTCTGGCCCCAGGTGGCAGATGGAGCGAAGATTCAGCAGAAGGCCGGTACCGGCGTTTCTCCCGCCACGGTTCTGACGCCGGAATACGGCGCTGAATCCGGGAAAAAATTCAGTTTTGGTGAGGATGGCTCTCCCGGCGAACAGGATATACGGGAAGAGATCCGGCTCGCCCAGCTTCAGATGGAGGCCGGGCATGTGGATTCCGCTCTGGGCGATCTCGGCCGCCTGCGTCATTACGCCGATATGCCGGGTTTCCCCTCAGATCTGCGGCTGGACATTCTGGTAGTCGTGATGGATGCCTGCCGTCTGCGTCTTCTGAGCGACGGTGTCTCAGCCGCTCAGGATCTCAGACGGGCCTGCTCTGCCGTCATTGACGCGATGCCCCAGTCTCCCGCTGCCGCGGAGGCGCTCAGAAATCTGAGTCTGGCTTCCCAGACTGCCGGCGATTTTTCCGGGGCTCTGGATTATCTTGCTGCCGCCTGCGAACGGTTCCCCGGACTCGGCGGCACGGACAGATCGTTCCTGAATCTCGGCACGGCGGCGTCCGTTGCCGGAAAGCAGGAAGAAGCCGTGCGGGCCTTTGCCGAACTGATCCGCCGCTATCCCCTTTCTGCGCTTGTGCCCGATGCGTGGGCCGGAGCAGCCCGCTCCTGGTCAGCCCAGGGCCGCTATGATGAGGCCGGAAAGGCTTTTGCCAGGCTTTCTGACAGTCAGGAGTATTTTCTGAAGGCGCCTGACGTGCTTCTGGAATGGGCCAGAAACGGTTACAGGGCGGAGGGTGCCAGGGCCTCCGGGGAAACCGCTGAAATTTACCGCCGCTTTTCCTCTCTCGAGCTGCAGGGAGAGCAGGCGGACGAGGTGCTTCTTGGCTTTGGCGATCTCATGTCGGAGGCCGGCATGGACAGGGAAGCCCAGGCCGTGTGGCACAGAGTCAGTCAGGGAAACAGGGTCTGTGCCGGCACGGCGCGCATGCGTCTTGCTGAGGGACGGGTCATTGGGCTCCCGCGCGATGCCGGTATGCTGAAGGCTGTTTTTGAAGGCCCGTCCCAGAAAAAACTCCTCGAACTGTACCGGACGAACATTGCTTCATGGCCGGGAACTCCGCTCGCCGAGGCCTGCCGTGTGCGTGAAATCTGCCTCTTGTCCGCGCAGGGGTTTGTTCACGAGTCGAGAATCCGGGCTGTTGAGTTTCTCAGGTCTTCGGGAAAGAGTGACTGCGCCGGTCTGGTGGCGGAATGCCTGCGGGGAGATCTGAAGAGAGAACTGGCGTTTATCGAACTGCCCCGTGATTACACCCGTCTCGCCAGCGCCTGGCAGGATACACCGGAAATCAGGGAGGCCTGCGGAACTCCCGATCCTGATTTACGCGCAGCCCTCGGGCGCGGGTTCATGCTCATGGGAAAGGGAGCTGAGGCGGTGGCTGTTCTTGAGCCTCTTCTGGAAAACCGCACCATGGGCGAGCACGGGCTCTATGCCCTGAGCTGCTGCTACAACGAGGCCCTGCTCGGAAAGGACTGGAAGAAGCTCCTTCACATTGCTGACTGCGTGGCTGCCTGGCTCCTGCCGGAAGGCATCTCCTCCCAGCTTGCCTACAGTTCGGCCATCGCCTATCAGGCCCTTGGGAACAGCGTGCGCGCCCTGTCCGTCTGGCGCACGGTCTGTGAAGACGAGACCGCGGCGGCGTGGCAGAGAGCCTACGCCTCCTGGTATCTGGCCTGCGACGCGTCCAGGAAGAAGGACAGTAAAAATGCCTACGCGCTTTACAGCCGCACGGTGAGTTTCTTTGAGGCCGCGGCAAGGCAGGGCAGCGGACATGTCGACAACTCCCTGCTCACGAGCGCCCGCCGCCGCCTGGCTGAAATCTGCGAAAAGGACGGCAGGAAGCGTGAAGCTCTGGCCTGGCTGGCCCAGATTCCGCAAAAGGAAGCCCTCGCCGCGTCCGTCCCGCCACAGCCCCGCAGGAACCCCGCGTCCGGCTCTGAAACAGCGGGAGCAGAGCGGGAGGAAAGCGCTCCTGCGCCTTTCCCCGGCAGAGATCTCATTTCGTCCGTGTCGAAATGATTTTCCCCCGGACTGGGGGCTTTTTTGCGAACAGCGTACGCAGGATTTTTTAGGGCTCTGCTCTGATATGATGAACCGGTATGTTCAGTCAGGGAAGGCGAAGCGGTGCTGAAGCATCTCCGTAACCAGGCGGAGCGGTTTCCTGTCCGCCTGTAAGCCTCCAGATCTTTTTTTTCCGGCAAATGACTGAAGCCCGATTCGTTACAGGCTCCGGTGCTCCGTGTGAGAACCACAGGAGCCTGTTTTGTCTATTGTCCGGCTGCGGCCCAGGCAGAGAGAGCCCTGTCCAGCTCGGGACCGGGCGTGACCGTGAGCTCGGGATCCAGGGAAAGGTGGCAGTAGAATCCGTCCACGAGCACTGAGGCTTCGGTGGATACGCTGCCGGGATATTTTTCCAGAATGGCGCGCAGAGAGAGCATGGCTTCTTCGTCCAGGCGGTTCTCCGGAATCTGCACGACGACAGGGTGACGGCTTTCCTGACAGATACTCTGGAGTGGCCGCATGCTGTCGCCGATGATCCTGAGTTCGCGGGGAGCCTGGGTTTCACCAGCCTCATCGTCGCCCGGTTCTGTCTCGTTTTCCTTTTCCTGGTTCTTGTCGAGTCTTCCCGTGAGCCAGAGCGGCTGTTCCGAATCGAGGAGAGCGCGCAGCTCGGGAGTATAGGCTTTATGGAAAAATGTCACTTCGGCGTGTCCGGTCAGATCTTCAACCTGAACGAAAGCCATGCGCTTGCCACCAGCCTTGGTGAGCGCTTCGCGCCAGCTGGTGACCAGCACGGCCGTCCGGATTTCGGCACCGGGATAAAGATCCTGCAGGGATTCCAGATCCATGTTGCCAATGCGTTTCCACTGCTGAGTGAAAGGCTGGAGCGGATGGGAGGTGAGGTAGAATCCGAGGGCCTCCTTTTCGTTCTGCAGCTTGATGTCGTCCGGGAATTCCTCGAGTCCGGCGTCAGGGCAGTTAATACCCACGCCGGGCAGCTGTTCCATGGCAACCTTAAGCTTCGGAGACAGGGCGAGCAGAGATGTTGACTGCGACTCGTTGAGTTTCGCTCTTCTCTGGGCTTTCTCCACCACCAGATCGAGGCAGCAGAGAAGAGCCTGCCGCGTGGCGCCGGTGCAGTCGAAGGCGCCACCCTTGATCAGGGATTCCAGAACACGCTTGGTGACTTTACGCATGTTGACGCGGGTGCACAGATCGTAGAGCGACTTGTACTCGCCGTTTTTGCGGCCGTTGACGATTTCCTGGATGGCTTCGTCGCCCACGTTTTTGATGCCTCCAAGGCCGAAGACGATTTTGCCGTCCTTGGCAGAGAAGGAACGCTGGGAGTAGTTTACGGAAGGCGGCAGAACATCCACGCCGCGATCCTTGCAGCAGGAAATGTATTTGAGGAGTTTTTCCTGGTTGCCCATTTCGCTGGTGAGCAGGGCAGCCATGAAGGCGCAGGTGTGGTGAACCTTGAGCCAGGCAGTGTAGTAGGAGATCTGGGCGTAAGCCGCGGAGTGGGATTTGTTGAAGCCATAGGCCGCGAACTTTTCCATCAAGTCGAAGATTTCGTTGGCCTTTTCCTCGGAGATGTTGTTTTCCGCGGCACCCTTGACGAAGATAGAACGCTGCTTGGCCATGGCCTCGGCTTTTTTCTTGCCCATGGCGCGCCGCAGCAGGTCAGCGCCGCCCAGCGTGTAGTTGGCGATGATCTGGGCGATCTGCATGACCTGTTCCTGGTAGACAATGACGCCGTAGGTATCCTTGAGGCAGCTTTCCAGAGACGGGTGCGGGTAAACGACGGGTACTTCACCATGCTTGCGCTTGATGAATTCGTCGACCATGCCCGAGCCAAGAGGCCCGGGGCGGTAGAGGGCGAGCATGGCTATGAGATCTTCGAAGCAGGAGGGGTGCAGCATGCGCAGGTACTGACGCATACCGGATCCTTCGACCTGGAAGACACCGTCCGTATCTCCGCGGGAATAGAGGTCGTAAGTGGCCTGATCCGTGAAGGGCAGGATATCGAGATTCGGCGGCTCCTCACCCTCCAGTTTGATGTTATCCAGGGCGTCCTGAATAAGCGTCATGGTCTTGAGGCCGAGAAAGTCGAATTTGACAAGGCCCGTCTGCTCGACCATGGGGCCGTCAAACTGGGTGACCTGCTCGCCGTGTTTGCCCCGGAAGAGGGGGAGGTACTCGACCATTGGCTTGTCAGAAACCACAAGTCCGGCCGCATGCATGCTGGCCTGCCGGGTGAGGCCCTCCAGCTTCATGGCGATGTCAAGGAGATGCCTGATCTGTGGTTCCGTGTCGTAGCGCTTCTGAAGCTCTGGCTCCTGCTTAAGTACATCGCTGATGTGGATCTTGGGATCGTTGCCGGGCACCAGCTTGGCGATGGCCGCGCGTTCCTGGAACGACATTCCCAGCACGCGGCCCACGTCATGGATGACGGCCTTGGCCTTCATCTTGCCGAATGCGGCGATCTGGGACACGGAGTCCGCTCCGTAGGTGTCGGCCATATGCCTGATGACCCTGTACCGGCGGCGTTCGCAGAAGTCGACGTCGATATCGGGGAGGGACACGCGTTCGATGTTCAGGAAACGTTCGAACAGCAGGTTATACGGCATGGGATCGAGGTTGGTAATGCGCATGGACCAGGCCACAAGGGAACCTGCCGCCGAGCCACGCCCCGGTCCTGTTGGCACGCCGTGGTTCTTGGCCCAGTTGATGAATTCCTGCACAATGAGGAAGTAGCCGGGGAAACCCATTTCCAGGATGACGCCGATTTCATGCTGCAGGCGCTTGCGGTATTTGTCCTTGTCTATAGTTTCCGGATTCGGATGCTCGCGGAAACGGCGTTCGAGACCCTCCTCGGCCAGTTTACGGAATTCGGACTCCAGGCTGGCACCCTCGGGCAGCGGGTATTTGGGAAAGAAGTGCTTGCCGAAGGTCAGCTCGCAGTTGCACATCTCCGCGATTTTCGCTGTATTCTCAATGGCCTGGGGTACGGACGCAAAGTCGCGCTCCATTTCTTCCGGCGACTTGTAATAAAGCTCGTGGGTTTCGAAACGGAAGCGTTTTTTGTCGTTGATGGTGGAACCCGTGCCGATGCAGAGCAGAATTTCGTGAGCTTCGTAATCGTCCGCGTTGAGGTAATGGCAGTCATTGGTGGCCACCACTGGCAGGTGTTCGCTCTCTGCCAGTTCAAGGAGGCCGTTGTTGACGATGGTCTGCTTCTCGAGGCCATTGTGCTGCAGCTCGAGGTAGAAATTGTCTTTGTAAAGTTCCGCGTACTGCCTTGTGATCCTGCGGGCCTTGTCCATGTCGCCCGACAGGATGGCCTGGGGGATTTCGCCCTGGATGCAGGCTGTCAGACAGATGATGCCCTCGGAATATTCCTTAAGAATGTTCCAGTCCACGCGCGGTTTATAGAAGAAGCCCTCAAGCCAGCCCTTGGTCACCACTTTCACAAGGTTGTGGTAGCCGGTCATGTTCTTCGCGAGCAGGATCAGGTGGTTGCGGCGCTTGGCGTCCTCGCTCTTGGTGTCCAGGTGATCGCGGCAGGTATAGACCTCACAGCCGAAAATGGGCTTGATGCCGAATTCCGTGCAGGCCTTCTGGAAGGAGGCCGCAGCGAACATGTTTCCGTGGTCTGTGACGGCGCAGGCCCCCATACCGTAGTCCTTCGCCTTCTGGCACAGGTCCTTGAGGCGGATGGCGCCGTCAAGCATGCTGTATTCGGTATGGCAGTGGAGATGGATAAAATCGGACATGCGGCTCCTCCCGCCGCGGAAAGATGATGTTCTCCCGCGTGAAAAAAGAAGTGGAAAGGTACGTTATAGAAAAAAAAAGGCTGAAGGTCATCACCTTCAGCCGCGCTCCGGAAGCGGAGTGAAGGGGGTTACCCGGCAGGAAAGTATCTCGACAGGGCGAGTTTCTTCGCGTCAACTCTGGCTGTTTTGCCGGTTCCGGTGAGCGGGATGGCCTCCACGCGGATGAAAGCGCGGGGCACCCAGTACTTTGGCAGGACATCCCGGCAGAGCGCATCGAGTTCGGTATCTGTCATGCCAGATGTGTGGAGGAGCGTGATTTTTTCGCCCAGTCTGTCATCGGGAACGGACGTAATGCAGAAAGCGCCGGGAATTCTTTCAGCGAGCTTCTGCTCCACTTCCTCTGCCTGCACCTTGATGCCGCCCGTGTCGATGACGTTGTCGAGGCGTCCCCTGATGCGGAAGCGCCCGTCCGGGCTGATTTCGGCAATATCGTTGGTCGTGAGGACCTTTTCGCAGACACTGGGCGCGTCAATGACGAGCGTGCCCTTTCCGGAGAGGTGTACCGAGACGCCGGGCATGGGCGTGTACCAGTCCGTGGCGTCCTGGCTGTTCACTTTCCTTAAGGCAATGTGTGAAAGCGTCTCGGTCATGGCGTAAGACGACCAGACTGCGTTGGGGAAATCCCTGAGGGCCGCCGCCAGAGAGCCGGTTACGGCTCCGCCGCCGAGGAGCAGGTGTTTCACATTCCTGAGCCGTTCCGCGCAGACGGGATCGCGCAGGCTCTCATAGGCCTGCATGGGCGTGAGAGCGGCGAAGTCCAGAGGCGTGCCGACCTCCCTGAGCGGCGAGGAGCAGGGCTCGACGGCTACCAGGTTGAGCCCCTGGACGAGGGCGCGCACCACGACCATCTTGCCGGCGATGTACCTGAGGGGCATAGCAAGGAGAGCGGAATCTCCCGGCCTGAGTCCGAGGAAGGCGCAGGTGCGGCGGGCGCTTTGGGCCATGCGGCGTTTTTCCGCCTGCATGGGCTTCGGCGCTCCCGTGGATCCCGAAGTCTGCACGGGCACCGTGGCGGAGGGAGACTGCCAGTCAGCGAGGAAGCGCGAGAGGTCGCCGAGAATGCCCTCCCTGCGGAAATGGGAAGCGATGAAGGCGGAGAGCAGCCCCCCTTTGAGTTCGGATCCGTTCAGCGTCAGGGTGAGCTGCCTCAGACGCGTCAGATTTTCCTCTTCCAGAGAGGGTATGTCCTTCATCTTCATCGCTCCTTTCCATTTTCGTTATCTTTCGAGACCGAGCCAGCTTCTGAGATCCGGCTCCGGCGCGTCAGGGTCGAAGTGCAGGGCTTCGCCGCGGATGGAAAGCGGGTAGCTCTCCATGTTGTCCGTGAAAAGCTGCCCGGTTCCGAGCCCCTGAGGCATGGTGCAGTCCGAGGCAGCCCGCCACTGGGCGATGGCGTTGAGCCCGACATTGGATTCGAGGGCGCTGGTGGCCCAGAAACCGATGCCGCGTTCCCCGGCAAGCCGGATCCATTCTTCTGAGCCCCTGAGGCCGCCGTGCAGGGTCGGTTTCAGAATGATGTACTTCGGATGCACGGCATCGAGCATATCAGCCTTCTGCTTTGCGTCATTGAGGCCGATGAGTTCCTCATCGAGGGCTATGGGCACGGGCGACGAGGCGCAGAGCCTGCCGCTGGCTTCCCACTGTCCCTGTCTGATGGGCTGCTCAATGGAATGCGGTCTGAACTCGGCGAGTTTTTCGAGCCGCTGCATGGCGTTTTCAGGCGTGAAGCCGCCGTTGGCGTCGAGCCGCAGCTCGAGCTCCCCGGGATCCGGGTAGCGCATGCGGATGTGCCGCATGAGATCGCACTCCTCGTCGAAGCCGATAGCGCCGATTTTGAGTTTTACGCAGTGAAATCCGGCTTTCATCTTGGCGTCGAGGCGCTCGAGCATTTTGTCATGGCTGCCCATCCACACCAGGCCGTTGATGGTGATGTCCTTTTCACCCCGGCTGAAGGGCGTGTCCCAGAGACGTATGGTTCCGCGCTGGGCATGCCTGAGCGCCGTTTCGAGACCGAAGCGCACGGAAGGATACGAGGATGGGACGCTTCCGTAAATGTCGCCGCTTTTGGCGAAGGCGCGGCAGTATTCATGGAGCCTTTCCTCGTAGTCCGGACCGGCTTCCTGGCTCAGATCAGGGAGCGGGGCGCACTCGCCCACGCCGAAGCGGCCCTCCTTGTTCTCCAGGACAACGTACCAGACGTCGTGGGTGAGGTAGACGCCGCGGGACGTGCCAGCCGGCTCCCTGAAGTGCAGGGTGCGCGGAACTATGGTGACTTTCCAGCTCATAACCGCATCTCCGGCCTAGGGAAACTTGGGATAGTCCTTGAAGTTGGGCTTGCGCTTCTCGAGGAAGGCTTTGCCGCCTTCCTGGGCTTCGTCGGTGAGGTAGTAAAGAAGGGTGGCGTCGCCAGCCAGCTCCTGAATGCCAGCCTGGCCATCGAGCTCGGCGTTAAGGCCGACCTTGATCATACGCAGGGCCATGGGGCTCATTTCCATCATGCGCTCTGCCCAGGCCACGCCTTCATCCTCAAGTTTGTCGAGGGGAACAACCTTGTTCACAAGCCCCATCTGCAGGGCTTCCTGCGCTGAGTACTGACGGCAGAGGAACCACATTTCCCTGGCCTTCTTCTGGCCGATGATGCGCGCGAGGTAGCTGGAGCCGAAACCGGCGTCAAAGCTGCCCACATGCGGCCCAGTCTGGCCAAAGATGGCATTTTCGGAGGCAATGGTCAGGTCGCAGACAACGTGCAGGACGTGGCCGCCGCCGATGGCGTAGCCGTTTACGAGGGCGACGACGGGCTTGGGCAGAGAGCGGATCTGCTTCTGCACGTCCAGAATGTTCAGCCTCGGGACGCCGTCCTTGCCCACATAGCCGCCTCGATCCTTCACGTGCATGTCACCGCCGCTGCAGAAGGCCTTGTCTCCCGCGCCGGTAAGAAAGACCACGTTGATATCCGGGCATTCGCGGCAGTAGGTGAATGCCTCGCTCATCTCCTTTGTTGTATCGGGCGTGAAGGCGTTGCGGTAGCGGGGCCTGTTGATAGTGATCCTGGCTATGCCTTCATAATAGTCAAAGAGTATCTCTTCGTATTTTTTGATGGTTTTCCATTCGCGCTGTGCCATAGTCCCTCCGGCATGGCATTCGGGTTTGAGAAGAAAATTATCTGTCCGACGTTCCTGCTCCGGCTGCCGTCAGGGCACGCGTCGCGGAGGCGTCTTTTTCGATATCCGTGAACACTTCAAGAAGCAGCGGGGCTTTGCCTTCCCCTGTGCCGCAGAATTGTTTCAGGGCTGCGTCCAGTTCCCCGGCGTTTTTCGCGGAGAGATAGCCGAGCCCGAAGGTTTCGGCGACGTGGCGGGCGCTGAAGCAGTTGGAGCCAGCTATGTAGAGATCCCTGTGCTCTGAATCGAGGCCTGGGAGGACATGGAAGATGCCGCCGCCGCCATTATTGAAGAGCAGGATGCGCAGGTTTGAAGGCAGGCTTTTTTTCCAAAGGGCGTTCTGGTCGTAGAAGAAACTCAGATCGCCGATGAGCGCATAGGTCATCCTGGGCGATCCCAGAGCGAACCCCGTGGCCGTGGACAGGGAGCCGTCAATGCCGTTCACACCTCTGTTGCAGCAGACTTCGGTGTCCGGGGGCAGGGGAAAGTACTGGGCGTTGCGCACGGGGGAGCTGTTGGCGAGCTGCAGGGCCGATCCGTCGGGGAGGGCTTCAAGGAAGCGGCGCATGACGAAAAGATCGGTGAACTCCGTGAGCCGGAAGTCAGCCACGCGCTGCGCTGCGGCGCTTCCTGCCTTCTGCCATGCGTCCTGGAAAGCCGGACTGCGGTCAGCCGGCTCATCAGCCAGCAGGCCTATGAGTTCCGCGGGATCGGCTTCGACGGCGCGCGTCAGGCACCTGAAGAGATCGGGGCAGGCGCCGTCAGGACTCACGTGCCAGTGGGCGGCAGGGCGTACTCTGCGCAGATACTGCTTGAGCCGTTTGCTGACCACATGTCCCGCGACAGTGATGACAAAGTCGGGGGCCAGAATATCGTCTGTCCGGGGAGCCGCCAGGACGAGATCCGATGTCCCGATGAATCCCCTCTCCCCCATTGAGGCTGAAAGGTTCGCGAGGTGCTCGCAGACGATAACAGCATGCCCTTTCCCGGCAGCGCGTCTGAGGGATTTTTCGAGGGCCGGGGCCGGCAGGCTCTGGCCGCAGATAATCATGACGCGTTTTGCCTTCCGCCATTCATTCCGCATGTCAGGCGTGAGGAAGGCCATGCGGCTCTGCTCACGCACGAAGCTGCGGACTTCGGGAAGAGCAGGGGCGGACATATCAAAGAGCGGTTCCGTTATGGGAACGTTGATGTGGACGGGACCGAAGCCGTTGTGGGTGAGCTCGGCCAGGGCCTCGTTGATGAGCCTGTTGCAGTACCAGAGGCTTTCTGCGTCATGGGGCTCGGGCAGGGTGACTTCCTTCCTGATGTAATTATGAAAGGAACCGGGCTGCACGATGGTCTGGCCGTCCATCTGGCCGATGGCCGAGGCCGGCCTGTCTGCGGAAATAATGAGCAGGGGCAGATTCTGGTAATAGGCTTCAGCTACGGCAGGTGCCATGTCGAGAAGCGCCGTACCCGATGTGCAGCACGCGGCCACGGGGCGGCGCAGGGCCTGGCAGAGTCCGTTGGCCGTGAAAGCGGCACTGCGCTCGTCAGTCACCGGTGTACAGAGTATGTCCGGACAGGAGGCCAGCGTGTGATTGAGAGGCGAATTGCGCGAGCCCGGGCTCAGGACGGCCCTGGTGATGCCGTGCTGTTTCATGAGAGCAGTGAGTTCGAGAACATTGGTTTTGACGGAGTACATGTCAGGCTCCCATTCCGGTGATGGAAAGCATGGTGCGCATCTTGTGGCAGGTCTCACGCCACTCGCTGGCGAGTTCCGAGGCCGGCAGGAGGCCGCCGCCCGCATAGAAGACCGTGGCTGAGGGAAGGATTTCCACACACCGCAGGTTGACGTAAAATGAGGCGCTGTCATCGGTGCGCGGACCAAGATAGCCGGAGTAGTAACGCCGTCCGGATCCTTCCGAGGAGAGGATGAAGGCCCGGGCCTCGTCCTGGGGCAGCCCGCACACAGCCGGTGTTGGATGCAGTGCGGCTACGAAGCCGGCCGCACTGACGCCGGGCAGCGCGTCAAAGAAAAAGTCCGTGCGCAGATGCTGAACAGAGCCTGCGGGCGCAGTCCAGGGGCCCCTTGTCTCGATGCCGCGGCAGAGGGGGGACAGCCGGTCCCGGATATAGCGGGAGACCAGGGCCTGCTCCTCGAGATTCTTGGCGCTCCAGGGTTCCGTATCGGTAAACGGACGCGTGCCGGCCAGGGCCATGCTCTGCCAGGAGGAGCCCCCGCCCTTCACCAGGATTTCCGGCGTGGCGCCGAGCCAGGTGCCGCAGGCTGGGCTGTGCACAAGAGAGACCATGGCGTTGGGATAGCGCCGGCAGGCGTTCAGGAAGGCGTGCCCGGGACTGCAGGTAAAGGGGACGGACTGGCTCCGCGCGAGTACGATTTTGCGGAAGACACCGCGTACGAGGGCGTCGTGAAAAAGAGAAAAGGCTCTCGCGTAGGAGGGGGACGGCGTATCACTGAGAACGGGCCCCGTGGGAGAGGAAGGCTTCACCGCGTCGGCGGGGACAGAAACGAGGGCTCGCAGAAGATCCCGTATCTCGTCCCAGCCCGTGGCGCCCTGTTCATCCCTGATAAAGATCAGGGGCGTGTCCAGTCCGGACGCGAAAGGCGCCATGACGAAACCGGATCCTTCGAGCGCGGCCGGATTTTCCGGCGCGGAGCAGCCTCCGTCCTTCTGGCGTGTCATGCGCACCATGCCGTCAGGCTCGCGGTACACGGCGAAGGAGCCTGCTTCCGATGCGAGGGCATCGAGGGCGCGGGGAATGAAGGAAAACGTTCTGGGAGCCTCTGTCTGATGCTGGGGGGAGGACATTTACTTGGCTCTTCTGAGGGGGACAATCATGTTGAGGACGCGCGCCGTGGAGACGAGCCTGCCCTGCCTGTCACGCACTTCCACGTTCCAGAGGTGGGTTGTTCTGCCGAGATGGAGGCAGTGAGCCTCAGCCGTAACGCTTTCTCCATAGGGGACGGCGTGAACGTGATTGGCCGTGACGCTGGTTCCTACGGGTTTATAGCCATCCGGCACAAGTCTCGTGGATCCGAAGCCAGCCAGGGCCTCTTCCACGGCCAGCATGGCGCTGCCGCTGAGGTAGCCGTAGCACTGTGCAGTCCTGTCGTCCACGGGCATTTCGGCCCGGACAACGGTGTCGCGTCCGCTGCCTTCAGGGGGAAGGAGGGTAATGCCGAGGGTGCCGAGAATTTCACCTTTCTGGCCGGAGGCGGGGTCATAACATGCAGGGAAGGAAATTTTTTCTGCCATGGCTCTTTTGTGGAGAAGCGATCCCGGAAGGACCGCTTCTCCTTTGTTTTGTCGGAGTGTGAAAGAATGGGAGGGCCGTCTTCAGCCCTGAACAGGGGAGCTTAGCACCCTGGCAACGTAGTGGCAACGCCCGTGCCCGTGGGGCTCATTGCCCGTCGGGGACCTGGAACACGACGAAATGCTTCGTTTCCCCGACCTGCTTCCAGCGGTGGCGGACCCACTGGGGAACGGTGTAGCCTGTGCGTTCGTAGCCATCGGGGCGCTCGGCGTCCATCTGGTCGCGTTCCATGAACACGGTGACGCGTTTTTTTACGAGTTCGTCGTACACTTCCTGGTACTTGCCGTTGATTTCCCAGTTCTGCAGCCAGTCCGAGGAAATGACGGGCATATCGTCGTTGAGATAGTAGGAAAGGGTGAAGCCGGGGAGCGTCTTGTAATTGGAGCCGTATTTTGTGCGGAGGCTTTTTAGTTCCGCGAGTTTCTCATACATGACCCTGTCGACGCGGACGCCGGAGGCCTTAGGATAGATATCGCCCGCGTTCATGACGAAGTCTGTGGAGAGGAGCGGGCGCACGGGGAAGACATAGGGGTAGTGGTAGCCCACGCCGAACATGACCGTGCCGCAGACCACGGTCAGCCAGAGCAGGGCCGTGCCGGAGCAGCGCCCCGTGTATTTTTTCAGGGCCTGATGGCAGAGCACCAGGACGAAGATCAGGGGGCAGGCGAAAAAGGCCGGGATTTTATAGCCGCCGGAGATGGCCACGGACCAGGAGACCAGGAGGGCCAGGCCGAGGCCGGCCGAGGCCCTGAGCAGCGGATGAGGGCTGTCGGGATCCCTGAGCCAGGGGGCTGTGAATTTTTTCGGCAGGAAGACCATGACGCCGCCCAGAAGCACAAGCAGCGTGGGCCAGGAGAGCCCGTAGCCTTCCCAGACCCTGTGCGAGACGCACATCCATATGTACCAGACGGCCAGGACCACGATATAGCAGACCGTGGGCGCGAGAGCCCCGGGAATGGTTTTCCTGCGTGCGAGGAAAAAGAGCGCCGGCAGGCAGGCGATGAGAGGCGGAAGCCAGTTCTGCGTAATGTAGATGCCGATGCCGGCATCGAGGGCCTCCCGTATGTCGAGCTGCCCCGTTGTCATGGCCGTGAACTGGGACCAGGCTCCGGCCTTCCAGAGGAAGAAGGAGAAGAGCGCGTGCGCGCCCAGCCAGCCCAGAAGCACGCGGAGGGATTCGGAACGGCTGCGGCAGATCCAGGCAAAGACCACGGCACCTGCGGGCACGAGCACGAAGGACTGCTTGCAGAGAGCGGAGCAGGCCACGAGGACGCCTCCCAGGACGGGCCAGCCCGAGGCCGTGAAGAAGATGCCGGCTCCTGCGAAAAGGATGCCGTCAGCAGTGTGCCAGGGCATGCAGGGGAAACTGTGGATGCCGAAGATGAAGCCCGCAGTGGCGAGAAGCGGCAGGGGAATGCCGAGCTTCTCAAAACTGAAGATCTTCGAAAGGTAGCCCGCCGCGAACCAGGAGGCCGCCAGCATGGAGCAGAGGAAGCCGGCCTTGCCGGCGAGCACTTCGATGCCGTCGGGCGTGAGCTTCATCCAGAAGGCGTGCCAGAAAAGGGGCAGGGAAGGTTTGATGTAGAAGAAATCCCTGTAAGGGAACTGTCCTTCCAGAATGCGCCAGGAGAAGCCGTAAAAATAGCCGAAGTCCGTGGTGTCCATGCCCACGGGAACGTACAGGAAGAGATAGGCCAGGGGCACGGCCAGGGCGACGAGCCAGGAAGCCGTGCGTACTGTCTTTGGGGGGACCGGAGCCGTCCCGGGGAATGTGGTGGGTGCTGTCATAGGCGTGAGATGCAAAAGCGGAACATCCCTGTCCGTTAGGGCACGAATGCTCCGCTTCGCTTATCCTCTGTGAAGGTCGTTTAGAGGGAATATTTGTAATAGGCAGCGCAGCTGCCTTCCGTGGAAACCATGCAGGGGCCGACAGGCTCGAGGGGCGTGCAGGCCTTTCCGAAGAGAGGACACTGCTTCGGGGTGATGACGCCGCGCAGGACATCGCCGCAGCGGCAGCCCGGAATCTTCGGAACTTCGTGAATGCTGACGTTCAGACGCTCAAGGGCGTCCATGTCCCCGTATTCGGGGCGAAGGCCAAGTCCGCTTTGGGGGATCATGCCGAGGCCGCGCCACAGGGCGTCGCGGGGCTGGTAGACCTGCCTGATGAGGGCCATGGCCGTGGGATTGCCGTCAGGGGAGACGGCCCTCGGGTAGGCGTTTTCCACTCTGGGATCCCTGTCCCTCAGGCTTTCGGCCAGCATGCACAGCGCGAGCAGGATGTCCGCGGGCTCGAAGCCGCCCACGCAGCCCGGCGTATGCCAGGTGTCGCGCAGGAACTGATAGGGCTTCAGTCCCGTGACCATGCAGCAGTGCCCCGGAAGGAGGAAAGCGTCAACGCGGCACTCTTTGTCAGAAAGCAGAGCCGTGAGAGCCGGAGGCACGAGTTTGTGCAGGGGAAAGACGCAGAAGTTTTTCAGTCCTTCCCTGCGGGCCGCCAGAATGGTTCCGGCCACTGTGGGCGCTGTCGTTTCAAAGCCGATACCAAGGAAGACCACAGTGTCCCCGGGATTTTCCCTCGCGATCTGCAGGGAATCCAGGGGCGAGTAGACAACGCGCACTCGGGCTCCTTCTGCGAGGGCGTGCTTGAGGCTGCGGCCGCCGGGGCCGGGAACGCGCAGGAGATCGCCGAAGGTCGTGATAATCACGTTGTCCTTCCCGGCCATTTCCATGAAGGCGGCCACCTCAGAATCGTGGGTAACGCAGACCGGGCATCCGGGACCGGAGAGATGAACCACGCCTTCGGGAAGGAGGGAGCGCAGGCCGCTCTGGAAGATGGAAACAGTGTGGGTGCCGCAGACTTCCATGAAGCGCATGCTTTTCCCGTCTATGCCGTCGAGGGCCTTCTCGAGGCGTTTGAGAAGGCTTCTGCAGAGAACGGGATCGCGCAGGAGGCTGTCGATGCGTTCCTGGGTGTTTGGCTGCCCCTTGGTTTCTTGCATGGCGGAATGTCCTTTACGGCAGGAGCGGGGCAGCGTCCAGGCCTTCCTCGACGGGCAGGCCGCACATGAGGTTGGCGTTGGCGAGAGCCTGACCCGAAGCGCCGCGGCAGATATTGTCTATGGCGGAAACGATGATGAGGCGTCCGGTCCTGGGATCTACAACGAGACCGAGGTCGCAGAACATACTGCCGCGCACGTAACGCGTCTCGGGAAGCTTTCCCGCGGGGAGCACACGCACCCAGCGGGCATTGGCGTAAGCTGCCTCGTAGACCTTGTGCACGTCATCAATGGTCGTCTTCGGATCCGTGAGCTTTGTGTAGATGGTGGACAGGATACCGCGGTTCATGGGCACGAGGTGCGTGTTGAAGGACAGCGTGACAGGGCGTTTCGCGATGAGGGAGAGCTCCTGTTCGATTTCCGGAGTATGGCGGTGCGTGCCGAGGCCGTAGGCCTTGAACGTGTCGTACACCTCGCAGAAGAGGGAGCCGACCTTGGGTTTGCGGCCTGAGCCGGTAGTGCCCGACTTTGAGTCGATAACGATGTCATCCGGGCTGATGAGGCCGCGGGAAAGGGCCGGGTAGAGGCCGAGAATGGACGAGGTTGGGTAGCAGCCGGGATTGGCCACGATATCTGCAGAGGCCACCCTGTCGGCGTAGAGCTCGGGCAGTCCGTAGACGGCTTCGGGCAGGAGCTGCTTCTGCGTGTGTTCGACCTTGTACCACGCCTCGTAGACAGAAGCGTCGTGGATGCGGAAGTCGGCGGAAAGATCGACAACCTTGATTCCGCGCTGATGGAGCTCAGCCAGCATGTCCATGGCCTTGCCGTGGGGGACGGCGAGGAAGACCACGTCGCAAAGCTCTTTAGCCCTGTCGGGATTGTAGACGCTGATCATGACGTCCGAGCCGGGAAGTTTCTCGAGGAAGGGATAAAAGTCACCGAGGCGTTTTCCGGACTCCGTGCGGGAGCAGGCCATGGTCAGTTCCATGTGCGGATGGCTGGCGAGAAGGCGGGCCAGTTCCATGCCTGTGTAACCGGTAATGCCGACGAGGCCGATTCTGAATTTTTTCACTGCCTTTTCCTCCGCTACTTCTGAGAGTGGCTGACGTATTTCATTTTCAGTTCGTAGATGATGCTGTCGAGCATGCTGCTTTCATCCGGAGTAAGACCGTTGGTGATCTTGTCCCTGAGCATGGCCAGCGTATCGATGCCGTGCTTGGCGAGTTCCGCGTTGGGCGTCAGGCTGCCCGTTTCGGGATTGGGCACCTCGCCGAGCTGAACCAGCGTCGAGGAGGCGAGAGAAAGAATGAATGTTGAGAAGGAAATCTGGGGGAGCTGGCCGGCATTGCCGGCGTTCTGCCCTGCATCTGTATCAGACATGGGAAACTCCTGAATTGGCGGGGGAAAGGCGGAATTTTTCGTTATTTCGTGAAGCTGGCCATGAAGCATTTGAGATAGGAGGTCTCCAGCATGGCGCTGTTGGCCGGATGATCAGGCCCCTGGCCTCCCTGATAAAAAATGCGTGCCACGCGCTGTGTTCTGGCCGCGGCCCGGGAAATGGCGCTGCGCAGCTCGAGGGCGTCGAGGTGCTGTGAACAGGAACTCGAGACAAGCACACCGCCTTCCCTGACAAGGTGTGATGCCAGGATGTTGAGGCGGGTGTAGGCCATAAGCCCCTGCTTCCTGTCCTTTTCGCGTCTGATGAGGGCCGGAGGGTCGATGCTCACGACATCGAAGCGCCTTCCCTTATCGTAAAGGGAATTGAGCAGATCGAAAGCGTCTCCCTGTATGGTCTCGCAGCCGCTGGCTGGCGCGTTGCGTTCCATGTTTCTGCGGCAGTACGAAAGAGCCTGTTCCGATGCGTCCACGAAAGTCACCGATTTCGCGCCGGCGCGGGCCGCGGCGACGCCGAAGCCGCCCACGTAGCTGAAGCAGTCGAGTACGTCGGCGCCGGGGCAGCATTTCGCGGCCGCTGCGCGGTTCAGGCGCTGGTCATAGTACCAGCCCGTTTTCTGACCCGTGAGCGCGGGAACGAGATAAACGCAGCCGTTTTCCGGCACTTCCAGCTCTTCCGGCACGCTGCCTTCAGTCTCGTTCTCTGTGGGCAGCCCCTCGAGAACGCGGGAAGGGAGATTGTTGTCCCAGAGCAGGGAAGAGGGATGCACGAGCTCCGTAAGGGCATCGCGGATGAGGGGCTTCCGAGCCTCCATGCCGGCCGTGGTAACCTGGATGGTGAGATGGCTGCCGAAACGGTCGATAGTCAGACCCGGGAGAAAGTCTCCTTCGCTGAAGCAGAGGCGGTAATAGGGCTCGCTGAAGCATTTTTCACGCAGAGCGAGGGCCGAGGCCAGACGGGAGCCAATGAGGTTCCTGTCGAGCGGTACATCCGGTCCGAAAGAGTGAAGCCGGCCGCAGATGAGCGTCGCGGGATTGATACAGGCCGATCCAAGGGGCTTGTCCCTGTTGTCGAGAACCGTGACCTCATCGCCCGGCCTGAAGCCTTTGAGCGGCGTTTTCTGCGTACTGACCTCATTGGAGAAGATCCACAGATGGCCGGCTCTGAGCCGCCTGTCATTTCTGCTTTTAATGGAGAGAACGGGCAGTCCCATGACAAATGCTCCTTTACTTTGCACCACGCGCGGAAAGGGCGTCCACTGCCTGGGTGAGAGTCCGCGGACCGGGCGTGACGGAAACGTTCACAAAGGTACCGAACTGGTGCATGAGAAAAGCACCGGCCAGCTGAGGCAGTGTGAGTACCGCGCCCGGGTGCGTGGAAAGCGTTATTGTGCCGGGAGCGTCGATGAAACTTTCAAGCCTGGTGCACTGGTTCCTGCCGGCTTCATCGTCACGGCTGCACAGGCCGCGGCTCGAGATTTTGAGCACCATGGCAGCTGCGTGGGCGTCAGGGGTGATGTTACGGGCGAGCTCGGCGGTCAGGGAATAGTCCCTGAGTGTCACTGTGGCGTCACGCACACCCTGCGCGGCAGGCAGATAGGTGAAGTCCCAGGAAAGGTCAAAGAGTCCGCTGAAACGGGCGAGTCCCTGCTGTCTGTTTTCCTCGAGTCCCGCCGAAGAGAGATCCACGTCGCCTTCCACAACGCGGGTGCCCGCGAGGCTGATACCGAAGACTTCCTCAAAGAGTTCCCGGGGGATGCCGGCACCGCGGATATGGGCTTCGGCCGTCATGGGTTTCACTGACTTCCACTCCATGTCGGTCTTCCTGATGGTGAAAGGCGCGGCCGGGGGAAGCGGAATGCTCAGGTTTTCGATGCTGACGGTGCTGAACATGGGGCCGTTGTCCTGAAGGGCCCTGGCGAACCTCATGAGCGCCTGAGGGTTCTTGTCTGCCCCCGAAGCGGGATAGGCCATGATTTCGCTGAGCAGGGCCGCGCTGACTCGGATACCGCGTAATACCGTTTTCTCGAGGATTACGGTCTGCCCGCCAGAGGTGACGTTCAGGCCGGAGACGACATATTCCCGGATGGCGCAGTTACCGATGCCTTTTATCTCGATATTCCTGCAGCTCATCGCGGAGCTTCCCTGTGCCGTGACGGTTGAGCTCGCCAGACTGTCAACGCTGGAGCTTTCAATGTAGACGCCCTCGGCTGTCTGGGCGAAGGGAGGCCTGTTTCCCGCGAGATACTGCCTGAGCAGGCTGCAGGGCATGGCGATGTTCTTCATGGACACTCTGGCCGCTTCAATGCGGCTTCCCCCGTTTTCAGAGCGCAGGCCGGTGAGAGTGAGCCGGCTCAGAAGAGGGACGAGCGTGTCGTCCTTCATGAAGAGGCTGCAGATGCCTGGCAGACACGCAAGGATGCCCCTGAAGGATACCGTGCCGCGCATGGTGTCCGCATGCATGGCGCCGGGGCCTGTGGGGGTCCTGCGTATGGAACTCCAGTTGACCACGGTGAGCTCGCGGGTGATCGGAGAGAAGACCACGCTTCCGGCTGTTGTCTCGGAGCCGGGGCCTGCGAGGCTGGCAAGGGCGTCCCTGGCCACGTCTTCCATGGCGGACTTGGCGAAGAGGGCTGAGCCCGCGACGAGGCAGAGAAGAAGCGCCGTGGTAACAGTGATGGCGATAATGATTTTTTTCATGTTGTGTCTGCCGGACCTGTTGTCCTAGTCCACCCTGTGGTGGCAGCCTATGCTCTGCTTGTTGCGCATGGCGGACTGGGTAATGACGTAGGCGGTCTGGATGCCGTGAAAGAGGTCAAGAAGCCTGCGTGACAGGGGCGTGAGCTTGTAGAAATCATGTATGTGGCGCACGAGCTCGCGCATTTCCTCAAAGGCGCGGCGCAGGCGGACCTGGTTTCTCGTGATACCCACATAGTTCCACATGGTGGTGCGGATGCGGGCCCAGTCCTGAGCAACCAGGGCAGGGTCATCGTTTCCCTCGTGGCCTTCGTGATTCCAGTCGGGTACGGCGCCGGCAAGGCTGTTGGGGACGCCGCCGTAATGACGGTTCAGGCGCGAGGCGATGTGCTTTCCGCAGCCGACGCCCCAGACAAGAGCCTCGAGCAGGGAGGTAGAGGCCAGGCGGTTTGCGCCGTGCAGGCCTGTGCAGGAACATTCGCCTATGGCGTAAAGGCCGGGCATGGAGGTCTGTCCGTTCAGATCAACGAGGATGCCGCCGCAGAAATAATGGGCGCCGGGAACCACGGGGATAGGGTCGGTGCGGATGTCGATGCCGATATCCTGGCATTCCTGGAACACCGTGGGAAAGCGCGTGGGCAGATCGGCTTCGACGCGCGTGGCGTCGAGGTAAAGACAGGGAGCCCCGCTTGCGAGCATCTCCTCCATCATGGCCTGGGAAACGATATCGCGGGGTGCGAGATCGCCGCGCGGATCGTGTTTCTTCATGAACGGCACGCCCTTGTCGTCCACGAGGTGCGCGCCTTCGCCGCGCATGGCCTCGGTGATGAGCGGGCAGCGGGCCATGGCGTCAGAGAAGAGTGTCGTGGGGTGGAACTGCATGAATTCCAGATTGGCGAGCGAAACGCCCGCGCGCGAGGCCATGGAGATGGCCGAACCCACACAGGCCGGGGAATTCGTGGAGTGCAGAAAAACCTGCCCCACGCCGCCTGTGGCCAGAACCGTATGGTCGGCGATGATGGTCACGATGCCGCCCGTGTTCTCGTCGAGCACGTAGGCGCCGATACAGCGGTTCATGACTTCGTAGCGCATCTGGGACGTGGGGGCGCTGTGATGCGTGGTCAGAAGATCTATGGCCGTATGTCTGTAGAGAATGGTGATGTTTTTGTGGGTTCTCACTTTCTCACGGATGCCGTCCATGATGGCCTTGCCGGAGTAGTCGGCCTTGTGCAGGATGCGCCTGCGTCCGTGGCCGCCTTCTCTTGTCAGATCCCAGTTTCCTTCCGCGTCTTTGTCGAATTCGATGCCTGAGCGCTCGATGAGCACATGATCCACGCATTCCGGTCCTTCGACGCAGAGGTTGCGTACGGCTTTCTTATAATTGTACTCATGGCCGGCCACCAGGATGTCGTGCTCGAGGGCGCGGGCTTCCTCTGCTGTGTCCTCTGTGGCAGCCTTGTAGATAATGCCGCCCTGGGCCAGCTCGGAGTTTCCCCCGCCAAGGTGATCGCTTTCGGAAATAATCAGGACCTCGTGCCCGGCGTCAGCCAGGGTAAGAGCCGCGGAACAGCCGGCCAGCCCCGAACCGATGACCAGAACGGGTACGTGATAGCGTGTTTTTGCCATGATAAGAAAACCTCGTCAGTCTGCGCTTTTCCCGCAGTGAGCCAGCCCTCCGGAATGAAAGGCCGGAACAGGGGAAGGCAGTTTCCTCCACTATACAGCAGATACCGGGAAACGCACGGATTCTTTTTTTTCTGTCCCGGCTAGCGGCAGGCTTCCAGCATGCGGGTGAGGGAGAGCTTCGCGGGTTCGCGGTCCGCGTCGTTGAGAACCACGGTCCGGTACGTGCCGTCTTCGATGCTCTGCAGGGAGCTGAGCAGCTTTTCGGGCGTGATTTTCGCCATATCGGGGCAGAGCGCGTCTTCCCCGTCCAGGAGGGGAATGATGGTGCATCTGTTCATGTGGCGTCTGGCGAGGCGTTTCACGAGATTGCACTCCGTGCCCACCACGAGCAGGCTGTGTCCGTCTGTTTCCTTCGCGAAGCGGGCGGCGTCCTTGATAAGGGCTGAAGTAGAGCCCGCGAGGTCACAGAGCGCTGTCACATCAGGAGCGGCCTCGGGATGCACTGTGACGCGGCAGCCGGGATGGGCGCGCCGGAGAGCCTGAATCATGTCCGGCGTGTAGGCTGCGTGCACGGGACAGTATCCGGGCCAGAGCAGCAGATGGCGATCAAGAGGCTGGGCATCGGGGTTCCTGATGCCGTTTTCATCGAGTTCGAGGACGTGCCAGGACTGCTCGTTCATGCCCAGATCGCGGGCGGTGTTCCGTCCGAGGTGCATGTCAGGCAGAAAGAGCACGTGTTCCGATTTTTTAAAGGCCCACTGCATCATGACCCGGGCGTTGGCGGATGTGCAGACGGAACCGCCAAATTCTCCGACCACGGCCTTGAGCGGCACGTCGGTGTTGACGTAGCAGAGGGGCAGAAAATCGAGGCCGCGCTCCTTGAGCTCCGTGAGCACGGCGCGGGCGGCGGAGGCCCGGGACATGAGCGCCATCCGGCAGTCCGCGTCAGGAGCCGGCAGAAGAACCTTCTGCCCCTTTCTGGCCAGCAGTGCGGCGGTTTCTCCCATGAAGGTGACACCGCAGAACACGATGAATTCGGCGTCCACATCGGGGATGCGGCGGGCGAGTTCAAGAGAGTCACCCGTGAAGTCGCAGTGCGCGATGACGGCATCGCTCTCATAGTGATGCCCCATGATGCAGAGGCGCGAGCCGAGGCGTTTCCTGATTTCCTCTATGGCGGTGAATATTTCCTGCATGAAATGTTTCCTCTTTTGCGGCGTCAGAAACGCCTGATGGTGAAACCGGGGTGTGGCTTCCCGCCTGACCGGGATCGGACAGATCAGCCGGCCATCGGCGTCCGGTCTCTGGTCCGGACGCCGGCCTGAAAAAAAGAAAAGTTTCTAGTCCTTCGGCTGCAGCGTCATGCTGAAGTCGGCGGATACTGCGGAATGGGTAAGCCTGCCCACGGAAATGAAGTCCGGATGTCTTGGCCCGGTGAGAGCCAGGCTGCGTATGTTTTCCAGGCTGACACCGCCGCTGACCTCGGTTTCAATGTCAGCGGGCACGAGAGCCAGGGCTTTGCCGAGCATGGGTGCGCGCATATTATCCATCATGATGCGGTCCACGCGGCAGGCCACGGCCTCTCTGACGTCATCAAGTGTGCGGCATTCAACCTCGATGGGCGGGCAGCGGTCCCAGAATTCCCTGAGTCTGTTCACGGCCAGGGTTATGGAGCCAGCCTGATCGATGTGATTGTCCTTGAGCATCAGCATCTCTTCGAGGTTCCTGCGGTGGTTGGAGGCCCCGGCGAGCTGTACCGCGTATTTTTCGGGCCAGCGCAGGCCGGGAGTGGTCTTGCGCGTGTCGAGAAGCCGTACGCCCGTGCCTTCCAGCTCCCTGACGTAGCGGGACGTGAGATTGGCTATGCCGGAAAGATGGCTGATGAAGTTGAGGATGACGCGTTCCGCCCGCAGAAGGACTGTGGCGTCGGCCTCGAGATGCACGATCTCGGTCATGGCGGGGACGGTGCTTCCTTCCTGTACCAGAAGCTCCTCGCTGAAAGGAGCGTTCATCTCCCTGAAAATCTCAGGGATAACCGGCAGGCCGGCGACCATGGTTTTTTCCTTGGCCGTGATGCGCGCCTTCATGGGGACGTCAGGCGTGAAGACGCCGATGCTGGTCAGGTCCTCCCCGTCCTCGTCGAGGGCGAGGCGGATAGCTCTGTGAAGAAGTTCGAGGCTCTTTTGAGAAAAATATTCAGCCCACGGCGTTGTCATGCTTGTCCCCTGTAATGGCTTTTGCTAGAAAGAAGGCGCTCAAATAGAGAAGTTTCTTACCACCCGGAACAGTTATCTTCAAGCCGGCCCAGGCTGCAGACCCCGGACCATGCGAGGCAGAACATGAGCGAAGAGACCAGAAAAGAAGCCAGTGCAGACCGTGGTGAAGAGAAAACAGCGCAGCAGGCCGGGCAGATCCTGACAGAGGCTCCGGGATCCGGGGCCGCCCCTGAGGCAGTGCCGGCTGCTGTTCCTGCGGAAACGGCCCCGCAGCCGGCTCCTCAGGCCGGGGAAGCGCACGGTGCCGGGTCCGCTGCCGTGGAGAAAAAAACAGAGAGAAACAGCGCGAAGGATCGGCACAGGCGTGGCAGTGACGAGCAGCAGGAAAGCAATGAGTGCCGGAATGCCGCCAACGAGGCGTCTTTCGTGCACCCCGCCGACCTTGCCGATCATCTGGAGAATCTCGACCTCAAGTCCCAGGTCTGCGCTCTGAGGCGTATGCCCCGCGAGGACGCAGCTGACGCTCTTGCTGAACTCGACGAGAACGTGGCAGTCGACGTCCTGGAAAACCTTGACGCGGACGACGCAGCCCAGATTATCGCGGAAATGGAGCCTGACGACGCCGCCGACGTCCTTGACGAACTCGATGAGAGTCACAGAGACGTGCTGCTCGGCCGTCTTGCCAAGGAAGACTCCGAAGAACTGCGCAACCTTTTGAATTTCCCCCAGGATTCAGCCGCCGGTGTTATGAACACCGAAGTCATCATGCTGGAGGAGTCCTGGACGGTCGACCAGGCTATTTCCCATATCCGCTCTGAAATGGAACTTGAGAAGGAAAGCCCGTATTACGGCTATGTCGTGGATGAGAAGGAAAAACTTGTCGGCGTTCTTTCCCTGCGCGATCTCATGCTGGCCAAACCCGGCATCATCGTAGGTGACGAGGTTGCGGGACAGAACGTGGTGAGCGTGCGCTACGACATGGACAAGAGAGAGGTGGCCAGCGAGCTCAGCCACTACAATTACATGGCCCTCCCGGTTGTCGACTACGAAAATCACCTCATGGGCGTGGTCACCTATGACGATATCATGGACATCATGCATGAGGAGGCGAGCGCCGACATGCTGGGCATGGTCGGTGCCGGTCCTGAGGAAAACATTGACACGCCCTGGTACGAGAGCGTTGCAAAGCGTCTTCCGTGGCTGGGCGTTAACCTCGTCAACTCGGCTCTGTCCGCCTCCGTGGTCTACCGTTTCGACGGCACCATCGCCCAGATGGCCGTCCTGGCCGTGCTCATGCCCATGGTCGCAAACCAGGGCGGCAACTCCGGTCAGCAGGCACTGGCAGTCATGATCCGCCAGCTGGCTTCGGAGAAGGTTGATCGCAAAAAAGCCATCAAAGCCGTTCTGCGCGAGGGAAAGATCGGCTTCATCACGGGCTTCGCTATGGCCATTGTCGCGTTCATTGGTTCCTGGATTTTTTCCCACAACATGATTGTGGGTATGGTAATGGGCGGCGCCATGCTCTGTGATATGGTCCTCGGCGCTGTGGCCGGAGGCTCCATTCCCCTTATTTTTAAGGCCCTTGGCCGCGATCCCGCCCAGGCCTCAAGTATTTTCCTGACGACTATCACCGATGGCTGCGGTTTCTTCATTTTTCTGGGGCTCGCCACTGTCTTTCTCTTCTGAAGCCCTCATGGGCCCGATCGCAAAAAAGTCCTTTCCGGAATTGCGCGGAAAGGACGTTTTTTTATGAAGAGGAGCGTGTCTGATGGGTGAAAGTCCCGGGACGGCCCAGGCTGTTACCTGCTGGTTTGTAAAAAACAGAAAACCGCCGTGTACCGGACGGTACGCGCGGCGGTATAAGAGGAGAGAGCTCTGGTCAGGGCTCCCTCCTGCCTGATCTTCCATGGATGGCGGAGGTGCATAGGAGTCGAACCTACCTCAGACCTTTCAGCCTGACACCAGTTTTGAGGACTGGGCGCCACACCGGTGACGAAACACCCCCGTACTGCGTATCAATACCCTGTGAGGCCCCGGCTGGCAAGAGCCTGGTTACACCTTCTTCACGAAGGGAAAATCGGTTCTGTAGCCCTGTGCCGTGCAGTGGGCCACGAGGATGCCCCCGGCGTCCTTCACGTCGACGTCGTAGGTGACAACGTGTTTCCCGCCCCGGACGAGACGCGCCTCGGCGACAAGCGGCCCCTCGCGTCCGGGGGCAAGGAACTGGATGGACGTGGAAAGGGAGACAACGCCAGTTCTGGCGTCGCTGTTGCAGGCCGCGCCGAACGCTATGTCAGCCAGCGTGAAAATGGCGCCGCCATGGGCGATGCCCATACCGTTCTTCACTTTCTGTGTGATGGGCATGGTGACGCGGCTGTATTCGGGACGCGCTTCTTCGACGTGCATGTCGAGAAGCTTGTACATGTTGTCGAGTTCGGCCAGCGGATTGCCGTTTTTTTCAGTAGTGTTCATTGTGCTCCTTGGCAGACGCATCCCTGGATGCGGCCGGCATTTTCCGGGGCGGGGGGGACTCCCCATTGAGAAGAAAAAAGAAGCAGAGGAAACCAGCGGCCTCCTCTGCCTTTGAAACTGCTGTTCCCAGCGGAAGGAGCTACACAGCCTGCTGCAGGCCGTCCAGCTTCCAGCTGCCCGTATCGTGTTCGCGGACGAAGGTCCAGTATTCGCAGGCGTGCTCGGGCTGCTCCTGATTCGGATTCTCACGCATGAGCACGTCGAAATAAACTGTGGCGCGATCCTGGTCACCGAATTCCTCGAATTTGGTGAGCTGGGCGTTGATGAGCAGGATCTGGGTCTGGCTGGGATTGGGATCCTCCTCCTTCTGGCGGCGGAGTTCCTCGATGACTGGAGCCGTGGCGAACTGGGCTATGTCGTCAATATCGCGGCGATCCCACGAGGACTGCATACGGGTGTACGCCATTTTGGCACCCTTGAGGAACCCGTCCACATCGAATCCGGCCGGAATATCGGGGTTATCACTGGTGAAGGCGCCGGCGGTGCCGCCGCTCTGTTCTCTCAGTGCGTCCCAGCCTGAGGGCTGGGCGTCGCTGCGCTGCATGCCTCCATTGTCAAAGGGAGTGCGCTGGCTTCCTCCATACGAAGTGCCGTAGGCAGCGCGATCCTGGGATTCGCTCCCCTGGGCCTCGCGGCGGCGTTTCAGGAATCTGAAGAGTAGCCAGACTGCGGCGCCGATGAGAAGGATGTCCAGGAGGCCGATACCGCCTCCGGAACCCATCATGCCGGGTGCGCCGGCACCCATGCCCGCACTGTGGCTCCCGAAGAGGGAGCCGAGGAGGGAACCGGTGAGAAAGCCGCCAAGCATGCCGCCGCCGAAGCCGCCAAAGAAGCCCGGACGGCCCTGGGGTGCGGCCTGGGGAATGGACTGGCGCTGCTGGGGGGCTGTCATGGCGCCGGGAGCGTAGCCCGGATTCTGGGGACGGGCTGCGGGGGCACGCATGGCAGGCTGGCTGCCAAAGGATCTGCCCCCGCCCATGCGGGCCGCGTCGGCATCGCAGGGGATGGTGGTCACTGCGGCCGTAAAGGTCAGGAAGAGAAGAGCGAAAAGAACGCGTAATTTCATGTGGGATGACTCCTGCCGGGAAACCGGCGGTGCTGAGATGACCTGGCCCGATCGGAGGCGGGCCGTACGAAGAAGAGAAAACGTCCGGGGGCTGTCCCGAACCATCAAAATACTACTATAAGTGCAGAAAGGGGTTAAGACAAGGAGAGCAGGTCTGACGCATCAGGCCGCCGGTGGGGTGATCAAAAGCAGAACAGCGGCATCGTGAGCGTATGGACGCTATAGCCGTTATTTTCATGGCCGGCGGAAGGGGAGTTGCAGAATCCGGGCGGCGCTTTTCCGTCCGTGCCTTTGCTGCGTCCCCGGACACATACTGCTGTTTCCTGTGGTGAGGCGGCAGAATAAAGAGATCAGGAACATGGCCGGGAAGAATGTCCCCTGTAATTTTCCGGTGTCAGCCCTGACAGGGGAAGCTATTCTCCGTTCAGACTGTCAACATACAGCCAGAAGACGGTGCTTGTCCTGAGAGGAGCGGGCTTGCCATTCGGGCCTTTAAGGGGCGCGCCCGCGCGGTAGGCCCTGCAGCTCCACCAGCCCGGGCGGTTCAGGACAGCCCCGAATTCCCCGGCCGTGTTGGTGCGCTCCGTGATAGATTCCTGCCAGCGCGTGAGGGCCTTGGCGTTATCCGTGTTGATACGCTGGATTTCGACATGCAGGTCCTTTTCGGGCTTGCCGTCCACGAGCACTGTGGCGGAGAAATAGGCGGGCGCCGTGAGCCCGAAGGGGCAGACCAGGGGGACAATCTCAAAGCTCAGCCCCACGGGCAGATGCCATCCCCAGTCCTCTCCATAGACGGGCAGCATGGTTTTGACGATCTGCTGCTCATACCCCTGCCGGGCCTGTTCCCACCAGGGGCGCGTTTCAATGGAAAACTGATAGAGGCCGCGGCGGCTGAGACCAACGTTCGTTCCCCAGGCTTTTTTCCCGAGATAGCTGATTTCCTCGATGTCGCCGAGGAGGTCGTCGCGGGCCACGGGTTTTTCCCTGAGCCTGGCCTCGTGATCGAACCGGTAGACAGTGAAGATGCGGGGCATATCCATGTCCAGCCCCTCATGTCTGAAAAGATCCATCCCCGCGATGAGCATGTCCACTTCCTGGTTGATGACTTCAGGGGAAGCACAGGCCAGTATGCTGGCATTGACGGCAGCTACGGTGTCGGACATGGTGGAATCGGTTTTTTCGGGAAGGGTGGCTGCCGGCGGGGGAGTCTGCCCCTGAGCTGCAGCCGGCGCGGCCGGTTCAGGCGCGGATTCAGGAGCCGGTCTGGTTCCGTTTCCGGCAGCGGCTTTTTCAGAAGATGTCTTCTGCTGGGGCTGACCGTCTTTCTTTTCGGCGGTCTCCCCCTTTGCGTCCTGTCCAGCCTCTGAGGGCTTTTGCTGCGCTCCATCCCTGACAGATCCGGCTTTTGCAGCCTGATTCCCGTTCCCCGCGGGCGCTGCCTCAGGGGCTTTCTTCTGCTGGGACTGGCTGTCCTTCTTTTCCGCAGTCTGCGCCTTTGCGTTCCTGCCGGCTGCAGGGACGGAAACCTGTTTCTCCTCTATGCTGGTCTGGCTCGGAATGAGCAGCGTTGTCTGCGCGTGTCCTGTCAGGGGAGTGCCTGGCAGGATGAGGAAGAGGGTAAACAGAAGTGGTGCGTAAAATTGAAATTTCGGCATGGTCGGCTCAGGGTAGAAGGAGCGGGCAATGTTGTGTTTAAAGGAAAATAGCAGGAAAAGCGTGAAAAGTCACTTTATTACTGTGTTTACGGAGCTGGTGGAATAAGATATATTAATTGGCTTGTTTTGGAAGCGGCCTTCGGAACCCCGGGGCCGGAGGAGGTTCCATGGGCATTGCGGAAGCGGCACTGCTCGTCATCTGGTGTATTTCCGGATTCATCTCTGGAGTCTGTAGCCTTGGCGGGGCCATCTTCGCTGTCTCGGCGGCACCATTTTTCCTGCCCCTGCGCGAGGTCATCCTGGTCAGCTGCATCCTGAACTTCTTTATCGATGCCGGCGTGGCCCTGATGCATCTGCGCTCCTGCCTCTGGAAATCTCTTCTGCCCATGCTGGCGACAGCGCTGCCGGGGTCCGTGGCGGGAATCTACATCTTCAGGGTGCTTCCGGAATTCTGGCTGCGTATCCTGGTCGGCACCCTCCTTATCTTGTTCTCCCTGTGGACGGCCTTTGGCCGCGTCAGGGCCCGGCGGGAAAGTACCGGCATGGCAGCGGCAGCCGGCTTCTTCGCCGGCGTGTTCGGAGGATCCATCTCCCTGGACGGTCCGCCGGCCGGCATCTATGCCGTGTATGCCAACTGGGAGCCAAGGCAGATGCTTGGTACCCTGAGTGTCTTCTTTTCCATCCGCGAATTCTTCACCTGCATTCTGCAGTATAGGGCCGGCCTGTACACGCCGGAGGTCATACATTATTCCCTGATCGGCCTTCCCGCCTGCATCGCCGGACTCCTTCTGGCCTATCCCGTTGCAAACCGCATAAGCAGAAACCTCATGCAGCGGCTCGTGGTGCTGATTGTTATCATTGGCGGAATTACCTGCATCGCGAGGGCCTTCTGAGGCGTTCATGCAAAAAGATTCCCGCCTGTGCTGGCTGGAAAAATATCAGGGAATTGTCTGTTCTATCGTTTTTTATTTTTTTATCCAGCCCGAAGACGTCTTTTCAGGGAGAGATGATGCCCTGGCCCGGGGGCTTCTTTAACATCCCCGTGGACACGCCTGGCTGGATATCCGGCGACTGCCATCCGCAGCCGTTGATTCCCATTGGCCGTTTTTATCTGTCCGGGCATGGCTCTTTTCACCCGCAGCTAACAATGATATTATCTGAAGGCTGGCATGACGAAGTCAATGCAGATATGTACCGATTCGTTAGCCGGGACAAACGTGAGTAGCCTGTCCTGCGGGGCGGTAAAAGCGGGTGCGGAAGTCCCTCAATGGGAAAGAACGAGGAATGGAACGTAAACGCTGACTTTCCAGAATGGAGTGACAGTATTTTATAAGTTTTCAGTAACGGCACACTGAAGGGCCGCGGATGCCGTCCGGCGGCGGGATCCGACTTATTTCTGCGCACAGAGGGGATCCCTGTTATGACGACATTCATTTTCGGCGATTATATTTATGAAACTCCTATTTTTGTGATCAAAGCCCTGAAGAAGGCAGAGATCCCCGAGGCCCTGGAGCAGATGGAAAAGCTCAGGCGCACGGGTTTTCTTGTCGGCTATATCCGATATGATGCCGTCTCCCCCGTACCGGACGAGGAAATGCAGCCGGATCCGCATTTCGAACCGGCTCCCTATGTGCATTTCGTGCTGTTCAGGCATCGCAGGAAGCTTCCCGAGCTGAAGCCTGCAGGCCCTGCCTTCTGCCCCTCCTTCTCGAAGCATGTCAGCCTGAGGACGATGGAGACCATGCGCGGCGCCGTGCTGTCTTCCAACGCTGACGCTGATGTCGAGGTCTCGCAGGAGGCTGTTTTTTCCACGGCCTGTCCTGGGCGCGCCGTGTATGACCATTTCGTGCGTCTGAACCCAGCGGCTCCCCACATCTACTTCAAGGATGATTTTGAGGAGCTCATCTGTCTTTCCGACAGAAAGCTTCTGGAGACGGAGAAAAAAGATTTTGGCGAGCCCGAGTACATCACTCTGCAGGCGGCTTCCGAAGAGGACGCGGCCTGCATTGCCTCACGTGCCGAAACCTGTGCCGAGAAGGGCTCTGTGGAGCGCAGGGGGTGTACTGTCACCCTGACGTTCCGCAAAGGGGCTGTCGTGAAAGACATGCTGGACGCCTTCTTCCCCGGACCCGGTGCCCTGGGCCGTACCGGCACGCCGGATGATCTCTTCGGTCTTGAGCTCCGCCGCCGGGGCATTTTCGGCGGCGCCATTGGTGTGCTCAGCCTGCACAGCGTGGTTCTCTATTCCGGCTGCAGAACGTTCGAGAAGCGTCCCGGCGACAGTCAGTACAGGCTGGCTCTCGGTGCCCGCATCAATAAAGGTGTTTCCGCTCAGGCCGCCTACGAAGGCATGCTTGCTGAAGTCAAGGAGCTGACTCTCCCGTCTGATTTCGCACTTGAAGAACGCATGCGTCTCGAGGATGGCAGTGTTTTCCTGCTCGAGAGGCATCTGAAGCATCTGAAAAAGCTTGGCGAAAGCCACGGGATTCCCGTTGAATCCCTTCAGAAACTCATCGACGGCCTTGAGGACGCCGGCGTCCTGCCTGTGCCAGGAATGCAGGATCGCTTTGCTCCGGAAGTCCTGAAATCATCCTGGAGCAAACTGCCCGCCGAATGGAGCGGTATGGTTGAGGCCGGAGGCGTCTCCGAGCTCAGGCTGTCTCTGAAAGGTAGCGGCGCTTTGGAACTTTCGGCCACCCGGGCCGCGGATCCGGCTGCAGGCAGCAAACCGCTTCTGGGACTTTCCAGGAAGGCGCTCGACGACCGCAATGATTTCATGGCGCTCTCCTCGAATTATCATCCCTGGTTCGATGATGCCCTGCAGCGCGTGGCTGGCGGGGAGTGCTTTGATGTTTTCTTCGTGAACCGCTTTGGCGCAGCCTGCTGCGGAGCGCACAGCGATCTGATCTTCGAGGTGAACGGGGAACTCGTGACACCCCCTCTGACTATGGGGGGCGTCCATGGTGTCCTCAGAAACCTTCTTGTGGAGAAGGGCGTGATCAGGGAAAAGGAAATGAGCATGACCGAGGCTTTCGCCGCGAACCGTGTCTTCTGCGCCGATCCCGTCTACGGCACAGTTGAGGTTGACCTGCAGGATCCCCGCAGGGCGGCAAAATAGGTCAGCCCTTTGTGAACGACAGAGCCTCCGGAAGATATTCTTCCGGAGGCTTTTTTTGCGCTGTAGTTTGTTCTGACCCGGCCTCGTCTACCCCGGAGAGATGACGACCGACATGGCCGAGAAGCTGGCCGTGCATTTTGTGCCCTCCCCGAGACCCAGCTTCTGCATGGAGTCCATAGTCATGAGCGCAGCCATACCCGTGCCGTCCGTGAGTCTGAGACGGACACTGCATTCCAGAACGCCTTTTTTGATGAAAAGGACAGTCGCCTGGAGATTGTTCGGGCAGCTGGTCAGGGTATTTTCGGGAGAGAGAACGACCCAGGGAGCCTTGACTGTAGCCGTGACCGTCTGACCGAGGTGCAGGTTGAGGCTGCGCATGCTCTCTTCGGAGATGAGAGCCGTGATCTGCAGGCCCGAAACAGAGGTCAGCGTAATGCTGGACATGTTTTTGCTTTCTGTGATGTCGGTGATTTCACCGGCAAAGGCGTTACGTGTGGAAGAGTGCCTCAGAGCCTCGCGCCGCAGATGGGCGTGCATAATTTCCCTGGCTTCGCTTTCTCCGAGTTCCTTCAGGCGTATGGCCTGAAGAGGGCTGGCCAGGCCAAGGTATTTCTGAACGAGGGAGACGGGGATGCCTCTTTCCAGAAGTTCGATGCCCCGTGTGTGGCGGAGAACTCTCGGGCCCCCCAGTTCTTTTTCGAGGCCGCAGGCCTCGGCCGCCTGATAAAAATTCTTGCGGACGTAACCGGGGTCAATGTGCGTGATGGTTCCGTGGTATTCCGTGAGTGCGGAATCCTCGACAATGGAAAGCATCCTGTTCATGGCCTGCTCTTCCACCTGCACGTCCCTGTCCCTGGCCACGTGGATAGTAGACGTGGAAAAGACAAGGTCACGGTTGTCGTTGACGTTCAGGGCTTCGCTGAGGCGCAGTCCTCCATGGCGGATGAGGAGATAGACCATGTAGAGGCGCAGTCTGATGCGTCTCTGTTTGGGAGTGCCCGCTTCAGCCGGCCACCGCTGCCAGAAGGTGTCCAGGGCTGAGAGGTTAGAGGAGGAAAGATGTTTCGTCATAGGCAGATCCAGGCGGAATGCCGCAGGCTTTAATTCTTTTCCATTACCACTCCCGCAAGAAAAATAGAATAGCGCCACGAATATTTCCGGGAACGTGATTGCGCAGGCCCGTTTATCCTGCAGGTGGACGGCACAGACCCCGGCTGGCTGCGGGAAAAACAGTGTCGCAGACAGAAATACCGGAGCAGGGGAATCTCCTCCGGTGTTTCTATCTGTGCGGTTATCAGGAAATCCAGTGCAGGATTTCGTCCTTCGATGGTACGCGCCCCGTGCACATCACTCTGCCGTCAATAACAACGGCAGGAGTGGCCATAACGCCAAGGGACATCATCTCTCTGAAATCAGTCACCTTTTCCACACTGGCTGTAATCCCAGCCTCCTGAACGGCAGAGGAAACGAGTTGTTCTGTTTCCCTGCATCTCGCGCAGCCGGGACCGAGGACCTTGATTTCCATGGCAAATCTCCTTTTTAGAAAAAACTGGCCTGAAGGATGTTGAAGAACCATCCCACTAGCGTGAACAGAACGAGCAGCATGGCGAGGAAGACAGCCAGAAGCTTCCATTGCATGACCTGTCTGAGCATGATCATTTCAGGCAGGCTGGCCGCGACCGTGCTCATGCAGAAAGCCAGAGTTGTGCCCACTGGGAGTCCCTTGAGCAGCAGACTCTCCATGACAGGGATAATGCCTGTGACATTCGTGTAGAGGGGGATACCGATGGCGACGGAGCAGGGCACTGACCACCACTGGCCTGCTCCGAGATGCTCTGTGAACCATTCCTGGGGAACAAAGCCGTGAAGCAGGGCGCCCACAGCGACACCGAGGATAAGCCATTTCCAGACCCGTCTGAAAATGGTTCTTGTTTCGGCGTACGCGAACGAGTGCCGTTCCTTCAGCCCGATTCTGGAGCCGCTTTCTGTCTGAATGGCCGTGCCGCAGGGAGAAATGTCCCTCAGAGCGTCCGTGACAAATGGCTGCAGCCAGCGCTCTGCGTGGATGGCGTCCATGAACATGCCGCCCGCTACGCCAGCGAAGAGTCCGACAGCTACGTAGGCTGTCAGGAATTTCCATCCGAGCAGTCCCCAGAGAAGCACTACGGCGACCTCATTGATCAGCGGCGACGTGATGAGAAAGGCCATGGTGATGCCCACGGGGATGCGCGCCATGGTAAAGCCGAGGAAAAGGGGAATGCTCGAGCAGGAACAGAACGGGGTAATCGCCCCGAAACCGGCGCCCAGGAAATAGCCGATTACCCGTCCCCTGCGTGAGAGATAGTCTCTGACCCGCTCCACGCGCAGTCCGGCCCGGAGCCAGCTGATGACATAGATCATGAGGACGAGCAGCAGGAGAATTTTGGCCGTGTCGTACAGGAAGAATTCGACGGCGTCTCCTGCGGGAGAGCCTTTTTTCAGAGAGAGGAGATCAAAGGTGATTTTCTGCGCGGTCGGTTCGATAACGGAATACAGTGCGAACCAGAGGAGAAGAGCCAGAATGGCGGTGACGAAATACCTGATGCTTCCGGCGGCTCCTGGTGTCAGACGAAAAAACGTTCCCTGCCGGTTCAGTCCGTGAGCCGCAGCGGAGTGTTTTTTCCCGGATTCAGCCTGGTTTATGCCCATACTTTTCCACGCCTCCTGGTTCATTCCCCGGATGAGGACGGATTCTTTCCGGGCATGTCTGTCAGGAGAGAGCGCTTTGTCAGCATGTCGCCCGTGCACGCCAGGAAGGAATCCAGACAGCGGATGGCCAAGCTGTAGTAGATGCTGGTTCTCCGTTTTTCGGAAGTGACGATGCCCGCTTCCCGGAGAACGGCAAGATGCCTTGAGACTGTGGATATATCGCCGCCTACCAGAGCCTGCAGATCACCGACGCACTTTTCTCCGCTCCTGAGCGCGTCGGCTATGAGAAGCCGGCTCGGATGGCCGAGCGCCTTGAAAATTCTCGCCTGGGCGGCGATGCGTTCCCTGTACCGGAGCATGTGCGCCTCCTGTTATATTTGTCTTTTAAGCCAAATAAGCAAATAATGGGGAACCGTCAAGGTAGGGAGCCCTTTGTCAGAGAAATTCGCGGGGGAGGGCTTCAGGCTGCGCAGGCTCCGTTATTTCTCCGGTCTGTCTCCAGGGCACATGGCCTGCTCGAGCGCCCTGACTGTTCCGGCAAGGGCATCGAGGGGAACTGACGAGTAGCTGATGACAAATACGTGGGGCAGAGCCCTTTTTTTATCGTGGAAGAAGCGGGAGAGCGGGGCGATTCTGACTCCGAGGGAGAGAGCCCGCTCTGCGATGGTTTCATCGTTTTCGGAGGTCCTGAGCGTCAGGAGAAAATGCAGCCCCGCGTTCTGTCCGGAGACGGAAGCGTGCTTTCCGAGAGGGCCTTTCGCGATGAGCGCCATGAACGCGTCGCGTTTCCTGAGGCAGAGCCTGCGCATGCGGTTCAGATGCGTCTCGAAGGACCCGAGTTCCATGAACCGCGCCAGTGTATACTGCTCGAAGTTGGATACAGCGCAGCTCAGATAGGAATTTTCCCTGGTGAAGCGGACGGAAAGCTCGGGAGGCAGCACCATGTAGCTTATGCGCACAGTGGAGGCGAGAGTCTTTGTAAAGGTGTTCATGTAGATGACACGGCCCAGCGCATCGACGCTTTTCAGTGTTGAGAGCGGTTTGCCGGACAGTCTGAATTCACTGTCGTAGTCGTCTTCGATGATGTACCTGTCACTGCGCTTCGCTGCCCAGCCGAGGAGTTCGTAGCGCCGCGACGGCGGCATGACCACGCCTGTCGGAAAATTATGCGAGGGGCTGACGTGAGCCACGCTGGCGCCGGTATTCTCAAGAGATTCCACCGTGACCCCGCTGCTGTCGAGGGCTGCGCAGGCTGTCGGCACGCCGAGGCTTCTGTAGACCTGTCCCGTTCTCGGGTAGCCGGGGTCTTCCATGGCGTACACGAGATTTCTTCCGAGGAGCCTGACCAGAAGGGCGATGAGATATTCTGTGCCGGGGCCGACCACAATCTGCGAAGGATGCACCTCCATGCCGTGGAAGGCCCTGAGGTGGTCCGCTATGGCTTCCCTGAGCTCCGGTACGCCTCCGGTGGGCGGATTGGTGAGCAGAGCCTGCTGGTCGCATCTCAGTTCCCTGCGCATGATGCCGGACCATACCGAGAACGGGAATCCAGAGAGCTCATTCTGGCTGGAGGTGAGATCGGCCAGCAGTTTCTTCTCAGCAGGCTTTTTCCCCATCTCCGGTTTCGGGAGATTGTTGTTTCTGAGCGCGGCGAGAGCCTTCAGATCACTCGCGTAGTACCCCCGTTTGGGCAGGGAAATGATGTAGCCTTCGTCGAGAAGACGCGCGTAGGCGTTTTCCACCGTTATCACGCTTATACCCAGATTCTTCGCGAAAGGGCGTTTTGAGGGCAGGCGCTCGCCGCTCCTGATATTTCCGGCGAGAATGTCGTCCCTGATGCGGCGGGAGAGGTAGGAATAAAGCGGTTCTGACCTTGTTTTTTCCAGTGTGTACGTGAGCATGGCCCTGTTTTTATCCGAATCTGACCTTTCTGAATATATCCAATCTGAAACTTTTTTTTATGGTCAGAATGATGTGGAGTGTCCTCCGCAAAAAGAAATCCACTGGGAGGACAGACATATGGCAGAAAAAAAGGAAGACCGCTCGGCACTGAACCGCGAGCTTGCACAGATGTTCAAGGGCGGCGTTATCATGGACGTTACAACCCCCGAGCAGGCGAAGATCGCTGAGGAGGCCGGAGCCTGTGCCGTCATGGCGCTGGAAAGAATTCCCGCGGATATCCGCGCCGCGGGCGGTGTCTCGCGTATGTCGGATCCCGCCATGATCCGCGGCATCCAGAAAGCTGTCTTTATTCCTGTCATGGCCAAGTGCCGCATCGGACACTTCGTCGAGGCGCAGCTCCTCGAGGCCATTGAGATTGACTATATCGATGAAAGCGAAGTGCTTTCACCCGCGGACGACGTGTATCATATCGACAAGACCAAATTCAGGGTGCCGTTCGTCTGCGGTGCCAGGGATATCGGAGAGGCTTTGCGCCGCATAGCAGAGGGAGCCTCCATGATCAGAACCAAGGGCGAACCGGGTACCGGCGACATCATTCAGGCCGTGCACCATATGCGGAAAATGAATCAGGGGATTTCGCATATTTGTTCCCTGCGCGAGGATGAGCTCGGTGAGGAAGCCAAAGCTCTTGGCGCGCCGCTCGATCTCGTGCGGTCGGTCTGGAAGAATCACCGTCTTCCCGTCGTGAATTTCGCGGCCGGCGGCATCGCCACCCCCGCCGATGCTGCGCTCATGATGCAGCTCGGCGCCGAAGGTGTCTTCGTGGGATCTGGCATATTCAAATCCGGGGATCCGGCAAAGCGCGCCAGGGCCATTGTCCAGGCCACGACGAATTATACCGACGCCGCCCTCATCGCCAGACTCTCCGAAAATCTCGGCCCCGCCATGGTCGGCATCAACGAAGAGGAAATCAAGGTTCTCATGGCGCAGAGGGGCATCTAATGCAGGTTGCTGTTCTGGCCCTTCAGGGCGCGTTTATCGAGCACGAGCACGCGCTTTCTGATATCGGCGTGGAGAGTTTCGAGATTCGTGAGGCCGGCGATCTGAAGCGGGATTTTGACGGCCTTGTGCTGCCCGGGGGAGAGAGTACGGTCCAGGGCAAGCTTCTGAAGGATCTCGGCCTTTTTTCTTCCCTGAAGGAGCGCATAGAGGAAGGCATGCCCGTGCTCGCAACCTGCGCGGGACTTATCCTGCTCGCTGAGCGTCTTGAAAGCGACAGCACCGTGTGGTTGGGCACACTGCCCGTCACCGTGCGCCGCAACGCTTACGGCAGGCAGCTCGGCAGCTTTCATACGGAGGGCGGATATGAGGACGTGGGAACCGTTCCCATGACTTTTATCCGTGCGCCGGGCATCGTCTCTTCTGCGCCAGGAGTACGCGTCATGGCGAGGGTTGACGGTGCTGCCGTCGCGGTGGAATACGGCCGGCAGATGGCCATGGCCTTCCATCCCGAGCTAGATCCGGACCGTCGTCTCCACAGGCGTTTCGTGAACATGATCTGAATGGCGGCTGGGAAAAAAATCCTCCGTTCTCCGGAAAAAAGCCGGAGGACGGGGGATTTTCATTTTCAGTGGAGTGTTTCTGGGAGGCTACCTGGCGCTGCCTTCCCCGATGAAGGGATTCTCAAGGCTTTCCTCTCCGATATTGGACTGAGGGCCGTGTCCCGGATAGACGGTGGTATCCGGGGGCAGCGTGAACAGATTATCCCTGATACCTTTGATGAGTTTTTCGTGATCGCCGAAGGGGAAATCCGTTCTGCCCATAGAGCGGTAGAAGAGGCTGTCGCCCGTGAAGACGCTTTTTGCGTCAGGAAAGTAGAAGGAGACGCCGCCTGGCGTATGACCGGGAGTGGGAAGAATTTTAAAATGGAAAGGACCGATGGTATCTTCCCCGTCAGGGAGATACTCTTTCCTGAATTCGGGAACCCTGGGTAGCCCCCAGAGTCCGCCTTTTGTTGATTCCGTGTTTTCGATGGGGGCGTCGCCTTTCGGGCAGTAGCAGGGCGTACCGAGTTTTTCCTGCAGGGCGTGCACGCCGTAGAGATGATCGAAATGCTGGTGCGTGATGATGGTCGCGAGCAGGGTGAGGTTTTCCCTGGAAAGAAAATCCAGAATGGGTGCCGGGTCGCCGCCCACGTCGATGGACAGGGCGTTTTTGCCGTCATCCAGTATATAACTGTTGGTCTCAATGGGGCCGAGAGGGAAGCTTGTGACACGCATGAAGGAACTCCTCGATTGCGGACTGAGAGTCCGGCTCCGCGCCGGGCGCAGGCCGGAAGAAGAAAAAAGCGGCCTCAGGGGGAGATCCCCTTGCAGGCGGCTCAAAGTTGCCATTAAATGAAAGACCGTGCAATACGGCGGGCTGCCGGAACGCTTTCCCGGAATATGTTTTTCAGAAGGATTTTTGTCTGTGAACACCTGTCTTCAGTCTCTCCCTCTCTCGGGCCGCGATCTCAGCGATCTCTCCGGCTTTCTTCTTGAGCAGTTTGCCCAGTTTGTCCATTTTCAGGGCGGAGACCTGTATTTCCCTCCGTCCTGGTCCAGGAAGGAAGCCGAGTACATAGCCGGTGAAAGGACTCTCATCGTTCCCCTCCTCTGGCAGGGCCGGGGAATAGGCGCCGTGCGCCTGCTCGGTGTGGGAGCCAAGGAGGCGCGTCAGGTCATGCCCAGGATGAGAAGCATCGCGGCGCTTATTCTGGAAGTTGTGGCCCGCACCCGTGCCTGTTCAGTGGATTCCTCCACAGGCCTCTTTACCGAGCAGGAGCTCTATGCGCGGGTGGCTGACGGGGCCGAGCGGGTGCGCGAGCTTCTTTCCCAGGCGCCTGCCGCAGTGGAGCCCACCGTTCCTTCCCCGTTGCACCTCTTCTGCGTGGGCATCGTGGTCATCCGTCTCGTAAACGCGCAGGCGCTCGCGGAAATGGGGGGATATTCCTATCTGGAACGCTGTGTGGCGAAACTTGCCGTGGCGCTTGCTGATGGCCTTCCCGGAGACATCCTGCCGGCCAGGGCCGGCCGCGCCGATTTCGCCCTGCTTCTGAGCAGCGTGACGGGGCGCGGCGCCTGTCAGCGTGCGGCCGAAGAAGCTCTCTCCCGCATGAGCTCCGTTTCCCTTGACGAGGAGCAGGTGCCCGGAAAAGCTGTGCCCGTGCTGGCTGCGGGACATGCTCTGTTCCCGCAGGACATGCAGGCCGCCGAGCTGCGTTTCAGCCCGTCGGATCAGGCCCGTGAGCTTCTTGAGAAGGCCAGACTGGCTGCCGCCATGGCAGCCCAGCGCAGAAATGGCGCCATTATGCCCTTCGTGCGCATTCTCCTGGACGGCGGCGTTATTCTGAAGACGCTTTCCTCCGGGCGCGTGGTCATCAACCTCGGGCGGCACACGGGTGCCCGTGAGGGGCTGAGTTTTGCATTCTACAGCGGTGCGGATGGTTCCTTCAAAGGAGAGCTCGTCCTGCTGCAGGCCGGCAGTCAGGAATCCACGGCCGAGATCATCCATCTCGCGGATCCTTCTGTTCTGCCCGCGGCGGGCGACATCCTGTCCCTTGAGGACCGTGGCCAGACCTTTGGAGCGGGAACCGAAAAGGGTGGTGAGGAAAGCGCTGAACCGGGGCAGCCTGCCGGAAAGTCGGAGGAAGCGGCCGGGGCAGGCGAAGACGCCGGAAGCGGAGCTGAAGGCGGCGGATTTTACTGCTACGGGCACGGAGAATTTATGGCCCGGCTGCGCCGGGTGTCCGGCGGGGCCAAACGCTTTGCCCTTGCCCTTCTGCGGCCCGATGGGGATGTGAAAGTGGGACAGGGACCCGATTCCTTCTCTGATGTCCTGAACCGCGCGGCCTTCCTCTGGAATCAGAGCGTGGGCGGAGAGGGCGCTTTTGCCGGATATTACGGCATGAACGGCCTGGTTTTCTGCCATCCCGGGGGCGGGGAGGAACTGCTGGAAACATACAGGGCTTTTGACAGCGCGCTCGCCGGCGAAGGTGTGCACGCCGCGGTCGGACTGGCCTTCTGGCCGTTCCTGCATTTCGGGCGCGGGGAAATGATGGAATGCGTTCTGAAGGCTCTGGAATACGCGAGGCTTCTTCCCGAGCCCCGGGTTGGGGCCTTCAATTCCCAGGCCATCACTATCAGCGCTGATCGCCGCTACAGCCAGGGTGACGTTTTCGGAGCGGTCGAGGAATACAAACTGGCTCTGCTGGCTGATGCGGGCAACGCACTCGCCTGGAATTCCCTTGGTGTATGCATGGCCGCTCTCGGGCGCCAGGAAGAAGCCAGGCGTTATTTCGAGAAATCCCTGGAGCACACCCGTGATATCGGGGAAAAAGCCCAGGCTCATTATAATCTGGGGACCGTCTGCTATCAGCTCGGCGATACGGAGGGCGCTGAAACCCATTTCAGGGATTGCCTTGCAGACGTGCCGGATCACGTTTATGCGCTGGTCCGCCTCGGGCAGCTCTGCGAAAAGCGGGGCTGTATGGACGGAGCTCTGGCCTATTACGAAAAGGCGGCCCGTGCTGAGAACAGGAAGCAGGGGAGCGCGCGCGACGAGGGTTCGCTGGCCCTGCGCTGCCTTGCCCGCGTGGCGGCGGGGCAGAGCCGCACGGCTGAGGCCAGACAGATGCTCAGTGACGCGCTGCGCCGCAATCCTGATGACGCCTCGGCCATGCTTATGCTGGCAGAACTCTATCTGAAAGAGCACGGGGCAGCGGACATTGCGGAAATGCTTGCCCGTCACAGTCTGGGAATCGTGAGCCAGCCCCGCGGCTGGGCTCTGCTTGCCGAAGCGCTCAGAAGACAGGGCAGGGACGAGGATGCCGCCCTGTGCGAAGTGAAGGCGAAAGACTGAAGTTTCCCGCAGGGGACAGAAACAGAGGCGCCGCCGCATAGTTTCAATGCGGCGGCGCCTCTGTTTCTGTAAGAGCGTAAAGACGGGCTATGCGTCGAAGAGCATTTCGAGATCCTCGCGCGTGAGGGACTTCCAGGTTTCCTGGCCAGGGATGATGGCTTCTGCGACGTTGCGTTTGGCGTCCTGCAGTTTGAGGATTTTTTCCTCAACGGTATTCTGGCAGATGAGTTTGTAGGAGAATACCTGGCGGGTCTGGCCTATGCGGTGCGTTCTGTCCGTGGCCTGGCTTTCGACCGCGGGGTTCCACCACGGGTCATAGTGGATGACGTAGTCGGCTGATGTCAGGTTCAGGCCGGTGCCGCCTGCCTTGAGGGAAATGAGGAAGATGGGGATATTGGGCGAGTTGTTGAAGCGGTCCACCTGCTCGAAGCGGTCCTTGCTCGCACCGTCCAGGTAGCAGAAAGGAATCTGGGAGAATTCAAGCCACTGCCTGATGATTTTGAGCATCTGGACGAACTGGGAGAAGACAAGCACCTTGTGCCCGCCTTCGACGACTTCCTGCACCATGTCTTTAAAGGCTTCGAACTTGCCGGAGGGCAGGTTGTTGGAGAAGCCGGGAATATCGATTTTAAGCAGCCGCGGATGGCAGCATATCTGACGCAGCTTGAGCAGCGCGTCCAGAATGGACATCTGACTTTTGGCAAGGCCTTTCTCGTCCACGTCGGCCAGCACCTGGTCGCGCAGCTTGCGGGCCACGGCCGCATAGAGCTCGGCCTGAGCCTCCTCGAGTGCGCAGCAGGTGACGCTTTCCACCTTGGGAGGCAGATCCCTGGCCACTTCGGCTTTTGTACGGCGCAGGATGAAGGGCCTGACCCTGGCGCGCAGGTATTCAAGCGTCTCGGGATCGCCGTCCTTGATGGGCTTGATGATTCCGCGCTGGAAGGAATGCTGGCTGCCGAGGAAGCCAGGCATGAGGAACTCGAAAAGCGACCATAGCTCGAAGAGGTTGTTCTCGATGGGCGTGCCGGACAGGCACAGGCGCATGCGCGCGTTGAGTTTGCGCACGGAGCGGGCCGTGATGGTGTTCGGGTTCTTGATGTTCTGGGCCTCGTCGAGGATGATCGTGTTGAAATCGAATTTCTCGATTTCCTCGAGGTCGCGGCGCAGCAGGGCGTAGGTCGTTATGACCAGATCGGATTTGCCGATCTGCTTGAACATGTTTTCGCGGCGGGTGCCGTAGATGATGAGCCTCTTCAGGGAGGGAACGAATTTTTCGGCCTCCCGCTCCCAGTTGGGCAGCACGGAAGTGGGGACGACGATGAGGTTGGCGCCCTTGTGTTTGTGCTCCACCATGTACTGGATGAAGGCGAGGGTCTGAATAGTTTTGCCGAGGCCCATTTCGTCGGCGAGAATGCCGCCGAAACCGTATTCGGACAGGAAGTTCAGGTAGGCGAGACCCTGCATCTGGTAGCTTCTGAGCTGGGCGTTGAGACCCTGCGGGGCGGGAACGGCTTTGACTTCCTTGAAGGAATGAATTCTCTCCCTGAGTTTGACCCAGTAGGCATCGGTCTGCGCTTCAGGCATGTCGTCGAGGAGTCCGTCCAGCATGGGCGCCTCGAACTGTTTGAAACGCTGCTGCGGGGGTTTTGACGGATCGAGGCCGAGGGTAGTGAGCTTGTGAGAGATTTTTTTCAGCCATTCCTCGGGGAGAGAGGTGTAGGAACCGTCCTTCAGCTGTACATAGCGTTTGCCCCTGGTCCAGGCGTTCCAGATTTTCTCGAGGGGAAGGGTCTGTCCGTCATAATCGACGGTGATATCCAGCGAGAACCACTTCTCTTTTTCGTTGCTGGTGACCTTGGCCGTGATTTTAGACTTCGTGGAGCGCACTTTATAGCGTGACAGAGCCTTTTCGCCAAAGACGCGGTAGTTTTCCACGAGTTTGGGATAGGAATCCAGGAGGAAGGAGATGGCTTCCTCGGGCTCAAGGAACCAGAGTTTGCTGGAACGGGCCTGAAAGCCCATGGAAGAGAGTTCCTGCATGAGCTGGTTTTCTTCTTCCTGGTGTCTGCGCACGAGGTAGGTCTGCCCCTGGTAGGCGTAACTGCCCGTCTGGAAATCCGGGTTGGGGCCGGGGAGGGTGAACTCGCCGTGACGGGTCTCGTAAATATTGTCGATTTCGAGTGTCAGCAGGCTTCCTTCCTCGTCCAGGAAGAGCTTGGGATTGTAGGTGGCCGGCTGGAAGACTGGCTCCATGATTTTGAGGAACTGCTGCGGCTCGTAGAGTTCCGAGGCAGGGAGTTTGGTCCATACGCGGTCGAGGAATTCGGAGATCTCATCGTGCGGCACCACGGGGCGTTCGTAGATGAGGCTCTTCACGAGGGACGGATAGAGGGCTGTCTGAACGGGGTAGAAGTTGTGGCGGTAGCAGACCCAGAGAGGCATCTGCCCGTGAAAGGTGATGATGGGTTCTCCTCCGTTGTCCTTCTGTTCCGTCTCCGTGATGTTGATCATCGGGCGGCCTTCGCGCTTCAGAATAACATCGAAGCTGAAACCGTTGTCATCGAGCTTGGGCTTCAGCTTGAGATCGAACGGTGAGTTCTCAAAGCGGCAGGGTTTGTCCGTATCCTTCCAGAGCTTGTAGTATTCCTTGCGCATGGCCCAGAAGAACCAGGAAGTGAGACCGTCGGGGATTTCCACCTTGTGGCCGTAGTAGTCGAGGTGCTGGCCGATCTGCTTGCAGACCTGGGGCAGTTCCGGTGAGAATTCACACCACCCCGGGTTTTCAATGATCTGTCTCAGGGTCACTTCGTTCTGGACGCTGGACAGGCCGTTCTTGTTCTGGCGGGAGCGGAAGAAGGAGACAAGCAGGCGCCCGGGCTCGGGATCGAAGCGGAATACGAGGTAGTGCGTGCCCGGTTCCGGCTCCATTTCCGTGGTGAAAAAGTGGCGGAAGCTCGTCCTCCAGTCCACGGCGGGGGCGTGCTCTTCTGCCTCTTCGCCTTCCTCCTTACGCAGCTCGTCAACGAGTTTGAGAGCGAGGGCGGCCACGTGGCTGCAGACGCCGGTGAAGGCTTCAGAGCAGTTGCACTGGCTGTGGGTTGTCCTGTCGGCTATGGAAAAGGTGAGCTTTGGCGTGTAGACTTGGAAATCATCGCCCTGGATGTTGCCTCTGACTTCCCAGACCTCTCCTTCCTGGATATCGACCTTTTGCACGCCACTTTCCGAAAGGATATAGTTGCCCGCGTCCCGGATGTACTCCGGCACTTTGTCGTTGAGAAAAGTCTGACACATTTCCAGAATGGCATTGTGTTCTGATCTGCTCATTAATTTCCTCGTGGCCCCGCGTGCGAAGGAGCCTGATCTGATGCCCGGGTGGCTGGCTGTATAAGCAAGTAAAGGACCTATAGACTCTTCTTTCTACACCATTATGCATAATGCAAGCAACTATTTTTTTAAAAGCGTGCCGCATAGGCTGAAACATGTGCCTTTTATGTATCAACTACGCGCAATAGCGTTGATTTTTATCTGTTTTTTCCCTCTTTTGCTTGAAGAGGATGCCTCCGCCGGGGAAGATGTTCCTGTGGATGGAGGACGTCTTGTTCTCGGAACCATAGGCGAACCATCCAATCTTAATCCCTATATCAGCACGGATTCTGCATCGCATGATGTTGCAGATCTGCTCTTTATCGCACCCATCCGCTATAATAAGAACCTTGAACTTGAGCCTTTTGCCTGCAAAAGCTGGGCCATGTCAGAGGACGGGCTCAGGCTGACCCTTCATATGAATCAGGGCATACGCTGGGAGGATGGCGAGGAACTGACCGCAGATGACGTGGTCTTCACAGCCAGAATGGCCGCAGACCCGAAGGTGGGAAGTCCCTACGCTGAGGATTTCCTCCATATCGCCTCTATCACGGCACCGGATCGCTATACCGTGGAAGTAGTCTACTCGAGTTATTACGCGCGTGCTCTCGAAACCTTCACCTCGGCCATCCTGCCGAAGCACATTCTCGAAGGGAAGGATGTGCGGGCCTCCGATTTTTCCCGCAGGCCCGTGGGCGCGGGGCCCTATCGCCTGAAGAGCTGGGAGTCAGGTTCCCGCCTGACCCTTGTGGCCAGCCCGACTTATTTTCAGGGCCGCCCCCATATCGACGAGGTTATCTATCGCGTTATCCCCGACTCGGGCACCATGTTCATGGAGGCGCGCTCGGGGCGTATTGATCTCATGGGCCTGAGCCCGGAGCAGTATCTCTGCCAGACGAATACGCCGTGGTGGGAGAAAAATTTTCACAAATACCGCTATCTGGCCTCGGTCTATGTGTATCTCGGATTCAACATGGATCATCCTTTCTTCAAAGACGTGCGCGTCCGCAGGGCCATCTCCATGGCCATCAGCCGGGAGGATCTCGTTAAAGGCGCGCTGCTCGGACAGGGGGTTCCGGCCATAGGCCCCTATAAACCCGGCACCGCCTTTTTCCATCCGACGCTGAAACCGGTGAAACAGAACGTGACCGAGGCGCGCAGGCTCCTGCGGGAGGCGGGGTTTGAGGACAGGGATGGTGACGGCATTCTGGAGAAGGACGGGAAGCCGTTCGCTTTCACTATCCTCACCAACCAGGGCAACTCGGAGCGCATTCTGGTCTCCATCATCATTCAGAACCAGCTGCGCAGGGTGGGCATAGACGTGCGTGTCCGTACCGTGGAATGGGCGGCCTTTATCCGCGAGTTCGTCAACAAGGGGCTGTTCGACGCACTCGTCCTGGGCTGGACCGTCACGCCGGATCCGGACATCTATCAGGTCTGGCATTCCTCACAGGCTGTGCCCGGCGGACTCAATTTTATGCATTTCAGGAATAAGGAGCTTGACTCGCTTCTCGAGGAGGGACGCGTCACCCGGGATCAGAAGCGCCGTTACGAAATTTACTGCCGTGTGCAGGAGATTCTGGATCGCGAGCAGCCGTACTGCTTCCTCTATTATCCCTATTCCCTGCCCGTGGTGCGCAGCCGTTTCAGGGGGATCGAACCTGCTCTGGCCGGCATCAGCTGGAACATGGACAAATGGTGGATTCCGAAGGATCTGCAGGACGAGGTGCTCGTGCCTTAGTGATCCGTCAGAAGGCCGGTAAAAGAAGGAAAAACTGGCGGAATACACACTTTGACATCCAGGAGCAGAACTATCTTTCAGAAGTCACTGCCCCATGACTTTCCCCCCGCCGCCGGATTTCCGTCCGGAAGATACTTTCGCTGCAACAGCGGTCAGGATTGTTTTGTCCAGCCCCTATTCGTATGAAAAAGGGATGTGAAAAAAAATGCGGAAGCGTTTTTTTCACATCCCTTCTGTTATTTTTCAGAATTGGGAGTGCCGGCCGGTGGTTCCATGACAGGGGGCGTTCCTGTTTCCGGAAGATGTCCCGTGCGGATGAAAGCGTCCACAAGCCCGAAAACGATTTCGTTTCCGCAGAAGCTGCCCCTGGAGATATTGGCTCTGAATTCGTCGAGGCGCGCCTCGAAGCCGTGCAGGATTTCCGGTGTGAGGCTGTACATGTCGGCTTCAATGCCATATCCGAGGCTTTCGATGTACATGGCATTGTACCGCTGTTCCACCATGGCCTTGAGAGGCAGGGTCAGGACGGGCTTGCCGAGGTAAAGGGCCTCGGTCATGAGCGTGTGGCTGCCGCCCTGTATGACGTAGGAGCAGGAGGCGAGCTTGTCGAGAAAGCCGTTTTCGTCCTTCTTCATGAAGATTACGTTGCCGTCGCGGCCTTCTGTGCGGCTGTAGCCGTAGACATAACAGGTGCGCTGCGTGCCCTTTTTCAGAAAATCCACGAGGCCCGTATAGACGGAATTGCTCTGGTAGACGACCACGTGTCCTTCGTCGGAGGGTTTGCGCGCGATTACGCTTTCCCTAAGTATGGGCGGCACGACCCGGGCGTGGTACTGGGGCAGGACGGGAGGCTGATAGAAGGAGACAATGAGGTTGTCCCGTGTGGGGCGGAAAAGATATTTGGGCGTGATCCCCTGCACGAGGGTGTCCCACCAGAGGTCTCCGGGGATATGATGCCTGCAGCAGGTGATCACGTGCTGGTGGTCCAGAGTAAGGCAGGGCAGTTTTGCCCGTTCCGCGGCCCTGGGTACAAAATACTCAAGATCGGTCATGCACACGTCTGGTTCGAAGGCGTGGATGAGATCCATGAGTTCGTTGATGTACTTATCCCTGTGCAGGAGTGTCGGGACGGCTCTGGCTATAGTGGCGGGGATGTCCACTTTGTAGTTTTTGAAAACGGTGCCCAGGTTCGGGATGCGGTGAACAGGGAACTCTCCCTCCAGAACGGAAGGGGCGTCATCATTGCAGACAAAGAGAAACTGATGCTGCCTGAGGCGGCGGGCTATGGTGAGCCCGCGCATGGCGTGCCCGTGCCCGGTACCGTGAATGCCGTAGAGAATGCGTGCCATTGCGTGAATCCAGAGAAAAAGCGGGGGCCGGCCTGAAGCGGCCCCCGGAAAGGAGTGTTGCCTAACCGCGGCAGGCCAGTTTGTAGATGGCGGCTGCGGCGGCGCGGTCGATGATGCCGAAATTGCCTATATGGCGCTTTTCGGGCTCGAGCATGTCCACGAGGCGGGGAATATCCTCTTCCTTTGCTCCGAGTTCCGCGAACGTGACGGGCATGCCGCATTCGTGCAGGAATTCCCTGAACCGGCGGATCCCTTCCTCCGCAATGGCCCTATCTCCCTGTCCTTTGTCCTCAACGCCGAAAACCCTGACGGCGAGATCGCGAAGACGGCCGGGCTTTGCTCCGTGGTCGAGCATCCATGTCATCCACGCAGGGAAAATGACGGCGAGTCCCGCTCCGTGTGAGCAGTCATAAAGGCCCGAGAGCTCGTGTTCGAGGGCATGGGAGCCCCAGTCCTGAACGCGCCCGACACCGCAGGTGTTGTTGTGGGCGATGGTTCCGGCCCACATGAGGTTGGCCCGGGCGTCGTAGTCACTGGGATTCCTGAGGGCCCTGGGGAGATTCTCCATGACGGAAAGCAGAATGGCCTCGCAGAGACGGTCAGTCAGATCAACGTTTTCGGAGGGCGAGAAATAGCGCTCGAGCACATGGGCCATCATGTCCGTAGCGCCGCACGCGGTCTGCCATGCCGGCAGCGTGAAGGTGAGCTCGGGATTCAGCAGTGCGAAGCGCGGCACGAGAATCTGCGCGTGGAGGCTCCTTTTGCGTTTGTCTTCTTCGCGGGTGACGACGCTCGCCCAGGAGCTTTCCGATCCGGCAGCGGCGATGGTCAGGACGCTGCCCACAGGCAGGGCTGCCTCAGGTTTCCTTACGCCGTCGTAAAAGTCCCAGACATCACCATCGCTGGCGGCGCCGCAGGCTATGCCCTTGGCTGAGTCAATGACGGAGCCGCCTCCAACGGCCAGAATGAAGTCGCACTTTTCTTTTCTGGCGAGCTCTATTCCTTCACGGATGAGGCTGAGCCGTGGATTGGGCTTTACTCCGCCGAGGGAGGTGTGCGCGATGCCCGCCGCGTCAAGGGAGTCTTCGACACGTTTCAGAAGCCCGGACCGCACGCAGGAGCCGCCGCCATAATGAATGAGCACACGCCCTGCGCCAAGGGCCTTTATCTCACTGCCGGCCTTTCCCTCAGCTCCGCGGCCGAAGATGAATTTTGTGGGAACGTGAAAAACGAAATCTTCCATGAAAATGTCTCTCTTCTCCGGCAGAGCCGGAACATTTTTCCGTCAGGGACGGGAAGGTTTGGATGTCTGTTCCGATGTGTCAGCGTACTCATCATCACGTACGACCTCCAGAATGCCGGGCAGCTTGCGGATGGCCTCGATGGTATCATAGAGTTCCGTGGCGTTTCTGACCTGGACCACAAGGTGCATATTGGAACGCCCGTCGATGAGCGTTTTGACTGAAAGATTGCTGATATTGATGTTCTTTTCGGCGATGGCCCTGGCGATGGAGGCCAGCATGCCGCTGACATTCTTCGCCAGGATGAAGATGCCGGCGTCATAGGGCTGTTCCACAACCTCGCCGTCCCAGTGTACGGAAATGATGCGTTCAGGTTCCATGTTGGGAACGTTGGGACAGTCGGCTCTGTGAACCGTGATGCCCTGGCCGCGGCTGATATAGCCGACTATGGGGTCGCCCGGGACGGGGTTGCAGCATTTCGCGAAACGCATGAGCACGCCGTCTACGCCCGCGATGCTGACGCCGTAGGTCGATGGCTTGTGCTGCTCGGTGGAATTTTCGGCCGCCTGAGGCTGGATCTGCTGCTTCGGCGTGCCAGGAGCGGGCATGCCGGGATGGAGAATGGCGTAGAGACGGTTCAGAACCTTGCGCGGCGTGATGTGGGCGTAGCCTACGGCTGCGTAGAGGTCGTCATCCGAGTCGAAATTCATTTCCTGGGCAACGATGGTCAGCTGCCCTTCCTTGTCAGCCTTCTGGACATTGATGCTGACCTTGCGGCCTTCCTTCTCGAGGAGTTCGCGTCCGAGGTTCAGTGCCCTGGTGCGTTCCTCCGTGCGCAGGTAATGCTGGATGCGGTTTCGGGCCTTGGCCGTCTTGACCATTTTGAGCCAGTCGCGGTTGGGCTCCCGGTTGGGCTCGGTAATGATTTCGCAGGTGTCGCCGTTCTTGAGCGGCGTACCCAGGGGCACAAGGCGTCCGTTGACCTTGGCGCCGGCGCAGTGCTGTCCCACCTTGGTATGGATATGGAAGGCAAAGTCCAGCGGCGTGGCGCCTTCGGGCAGTTCCTTGACGTCGCCGGCTGGCGTGTAAACGTAAACTTCGTCATGGAAGAGATCCATTTTCAGGGAGTGCATGAACTCCTTGGAACTGGCTTCGTCACGCTGACGTTCGAAAATTTCATTGAGCCAGGAGAACTGGGCCAGGTCCTTGCTGTTGACTCTTCCGTGCTCCTTGTACAGCCAGTGGGCCGCAATGCCGTGCTCGGCCTGCCTGTGCATCTCCTCCGTGCGGATTTGGACCTCGATGCGCTCCGCGTCAGGGCCTATGATGGTGGTGTGCAGGCTCTGGTAGCCGTTGGCCTTGGGCATGGAGATGTAGTCCTTGAAGCGGCCCTGTACGGGTTTCCACTGCTGGTGCACAAGACCGAGCACGGCGTAGCAGTCCTTCACGTCCTTGACGATGACGCGGAAGGCCATGATGTCGTGCATCTCGTCCAGGGTGAGGGACTCTGCGAGCATCTTTTTGTAGATGCTGTACTTGTGTTTGATGCGCCCGTACACCTCACCAGTCAGTCCGTTGGACGCCAGGAGATCCTTAAGCATGGCGACGGTCTTTTCGATGAACTTCTTCTCGACGACCTGGTGATCCTCCAGCCACTTGGTGATCTGGCTGTACACGTCCGGCCGCAGATACTTGAAGCTCAGATCCTCGAGATCACGCATGATGTTGTAGAGGCCGAGGCGGTTGGCCAGGGGAGCATAGATGTCCATGGTCTCCTGGGCGATGCGCTTCTGCTTGTACGCCTTCTGGAAGTCCAGCGTGCGCATGTTGTGCAGGCGGTCGGCAAGCTTGACCATGATCACGCGCATGTCGTGACTCATGGCCAGAATCATTTTGCGGATATTCTCGGCCTGGGCCTCTTCCTTGTTTTCGAAGACAATCTTGCTGATTTTCGTTACGCCGTCCACGATATCGGCCACTTCATCACCGAAGTTTTCGGCGATGTCGTCAATGGTCACGGAAGTGTCTTCCACGGTGTCGTGCAGGAGTCCGGCGGCTACGGTGGGTTCATCAAAACCCATGTCAGCCAGCGTGTCGGCTACTGCCAGAGGATGGGAAAGGTATGGCTCGCCGGAAAGGCGGGTCTGTCCGGCGTGCGCCGCGGCAGCGAAAACATAGGCCTTCTGGATCAGCTCGAGATTGGCGTCTTTGTTTTTCGCCGCTACCTTGTCGAGTATTTCCTGAATTCGAATCATGATTTCCTCTCTCGGAACAGGCGTGCCTGCGGGCGTTCACGAAATTGTCTTCCCTGTTTTGTTACCCTTAATGGCAGTTGTTGCCAAGATGCGCGCCGCGATCCTTCCGGCCGCTTCTGCCGGTAAAAAAAAGCGTCCCGGGGGTGTTCCGGGACGCTTTTTTGCAAAACAGTTTCGCCGCTGTTACTTGGCTGTCTTGCCGCCGGCCAGCGGCGCCGCGTTCAGCATATCCTTCAGCTCTTTGCCCGCCTTGAAGAAGGGCAGGCGCTTGGGCTTGACATCGACGATCTTGCCGGTATTGGGGTTGCGTCCGGCGTATCCCTGGTATTCCTTGATGTGCCAGGAACAGAAGCCCCTGATTTCGACTCTGTCACCCTTCATGAGGGCGTGCCGGATGGTAGAGAAGAAGGTCTCCACCACTTTGATGGCTTCATCCAGCGTCAGCCCCGTTTCATCGGCCAGCCGCGCACACAGCTCACTTTTGTTCATACAAAACTTCCGTATCGCTTATGGTTTGAAAAACCCGTCCCGGTCACAGGGGAGGCAGGCCATCGCCCCAGAAGATTTGAATATTATTCCTTTTTCCTCCCTTCCGGGAGAGGGAAAAGGCTTCTTTTTTTGCAGGCTCTCTTTTGACACTGAACCCCCGAAAAGGCAATACCAGAGAACGCTCCCGGATGGAACACGGGTTTTTCCGGTCTGACTTTAAAGTGCAGGAAAGGTGCCTATAAATTTTTGGGTACGGGAGGCTCTCCCCTTGCGTCTCCCCCTGAGAACCTTCAGGGAACACGCCGGCGCGGTTCATTGCACTGCTTGGCGTACCAGGGTGTTCCCCCGAAACCCTGTACGTGGACTGGAAACCCGCCAGGCTCAGAGGAACTGTCCGGAGGAGCTCCCGTAAGTAAGACTATCATGGCATAGCAGAGAACGTCTGTCACTCAAATCCCGTGAATTGATCCGCGGGAAGATGCCACATATAACTCTGCTGACGACTGATTCAGACAACGGGCGCTTCACGCGCCTAAAAACACGGAGTGTACATGCTGAAATTAAAACAGATACGTTCCCTGGCCCTGGCTGCGGGCCTGGCGCTCGCCGCTCCCTCAGCCATGGCTGCTGACGGAGATTCACCGGCAAAAGCGCCGCAGGCTGCGGGTACCCCGGCTGCCGCATCACAGGCCGCCGGCCAGGAAACCCGCCTTCGCCTTCCCAACGGGCTGTCCGTCTATATTCTGAAGGATACCCGTTTCCCCATTGTCTGTACCCGTCTTTACGTCCGTACGGGCTCCACCCATGAGGAGCCCGCGCAGTTCGGCATCAGCCACGTTCTCGAGCACATGGTCTTCAAGGGGACGGAAGCCCGCCCCAAGGGACAGCTGGCGAAGGACGTGGAGGCCCTTGGCGGATATCTCAACGCCTACACGAGTTTTGACAAAACCTGCTACCTCACGGACATGCCGTCCCAGCACTGGAAGACCGGCATCGATGTGGTACGCGACATGGCCTTCCATCCCGCGCTCGATCCGAAGGAACTTGAGAGCGAGAAGACCGTCATCATTTCCGAACTCGAGGGCAACGAGGATAATCCCGAAAGGCGCCTTTATCAGGATCTCCAGACGGCTTCCCTCGCCGGGACACCCTATGAGCACCTCATCATCGGCTCGCGCGACACCATCAGAGCCGTGACCAGTGATAGCCTGAGAGCCTACATCGACCGCTGGTACCAGCCCCAGAACATGCTTCTCGTAGTCGCCGGCAACGTGGATCCCGCGGCCGTCAGCCAGTACGTGGAGCAGACCTTCAGCGGCCTTAAGGACGGCAGTGTGCTCCCCGACGAAAAGCCGGTGGACATCGATGCCCTGATCTGCGCTCCCGGAACCGAACGGGTCAGGGTGGTCCGCGGCCCCTGGAATAAGGTCTATCTTGGTGTTTCCTTTGCCGTTCCTGGGCTCAGGGATCTGAGGAGCCTCGACTTCGATGTCCTGAGCTATCTTCTGACGGGCGACGGCACCGCCTATTTCGAACGCAAATATCACCTTGAAAAGCATCTGGTGGACAGTATCGACGTCTCCAACTCGGGCATGAACCGCGTGGGTATGTTCACCATTACCGCTGTACTGGACGCGAAGAACGTGAAGCCCTTCTTCTCTTCCCTGGTGAAGGATCTCTCGGGCCTGAAGATGAACGTCTTCACGGAAAAGGAAATGCAGCGCGCAAAGTATAACCTCGAGGACAGCTTTGACCGTTCCGCCGAGACGCTGAACGGCCTCGCCTCCTGGCGCGCGCTCATGGAATTTGATCTTGGCGGCCGGCAGGGAGAGGAGAATATCCGGACGGCCCAGCGCCAGGTGAATTTCGAACATATGGCCGCGATGTACGCGCGCTATATCCGTCCTGAGCGCATGGTCGTGCGTGTGCTTGCGCCCAGGGACGCCCAGCTTCCCGATCTCGCAGCGGAGCTGAATTCTCTCTGGCCAGAGCCTCAGACCACCAGCCACGCCAGCGCGGCTGCCGTGGAAAACGGACGTGAAATCGTCGATCTCGGCGGCGGACGCAAGGTCATCCTGCTGCCGGACCATACCATCCCCTATATGTCTATGACCCTCGCCCAGAGCGGCGGCAATGCTCTGCTCAGCCCCTCTGAAGCCGGCCTCGACACCCTGACTGCGGCCACGCTCACGGACGGATGCGGCGGCATGGATCGTTCGGCTTCTGAGAAGTTCCTCGCAGAGAGGGCCGCTTCCGTATCTGTCAGGGCCGGTCTGCAGACCTTCGTTATCAGTGCCACTTCGCCCACCCGCTACAGCGGTGACGTTTTCGGCTACATCACCACCATGATGGAGAAACCGTCCTTCAGCGCCCAGGAAATGACCCGTGAGGCGCGGGACATGGCTGCTTCCCTCATGCAGCGGGAAGACAATCCCATGGCCCTCGCAGCTGCCAAGGTGCCTCCCTTCCTCTTCGGAAGCAGACATCCCTATGGCATGGATCCCCTTGGCAGCATGGAAAATATCCGCCGGTTCACGCGCGATGATGTCCTCTCCTACTGGAAGAAACAGAAAGGACAGCCCTGGTCTCTCGCCGTGTGCGGTTCGTTCGACAGGGACAGTGTGCTCGCGTTCGCGAAGTCTCTGCCGAAGCCTTCAGAAAAGGCCGTGACCGTGAGCGCTCCCCAGTGGACGAAGGAAAAGGTGCTCAGCCTGCCTGTGCCCAAGCGCAACAAGGCCCATCTCATGCTCATCTTCCCGACCGTGAAGCGCACCAGCCCTGATGCCCCCGCACTCGAACTCCTGCAGTCCGTCCTCGATGGCCAGAGCGGTCTGCTCTTCAGCCAGCTCAGGGATGTGGAGGGACTCGGATACACGGTGACTGCCGTGAACCGCTACCGCCCCGAATGCGGCTTCATGCTCTTCTATATCGGCACAACCCCCGACCGCATGGATAAGGCCCGCGAGGGCTTTGAGCGTATCATCCGGGACGTCTGTGACAAGCCCCTGCCGAAGGAGCTCCTCGCTTCCGGCGTCAACCAGATTGAGGGCAGCTACTACAGGGGACGCCAGAGTCTTTCTTCCCGCAGTGAGGAAGCGGCTACGCTTTCCTGCCTCGGCGAGCCCCTCGACATGGAAAAGGACATCATCGGCAAGGTGAAAACACTTACGCCCGAAGATGTGCGCGCCGTGGCGCAGAAGTACCTGAAGGGAGGATACGAGGTGAAGCTCGTCCCCTAGCTCTTCTCTTTCCCTGAATAACGCTGTATCCAAGGGGGCGGCGGGGAACTCTTTCTCCCGCCGCCCCCTTTCTGCGTGAAAGGTACCTGCAAAAGAGGTGTGGAACGTGGATATTTCAGCCATTGTGCCCTGTTATAACGAGGAAAAGAGCCTGGCTCTTTTTTACCAGGAGTTTTGCAGGGATATTGCCCGGATCGAAGGCGTGAGCTACGAACTCATCCTTGTGGATGACGGATCGACGGACGGGACGCTCCGTGAAATGAAGGAACTGGCCGCGAAGGACAGCCATGTACGCTATCTGTCCTTCTCCCGTAATTTCGGCAAGGAATCCGCGATTTACGCGGGCCTCGAGAACGCCCGCGGCGATTTCTGCGTACTCATGGACGCGGACCTCCAGGATCCGCCGTCCCTGCTTCCTGAAATGTATGGTTATGTGAAAGACGGGGAGTACGACTCCGTGGCCACGCGCCGCGTCACACGAAAGGGCGAGCCGAAGATCCGTTCTTTCTTTGCCAGACAGTTCTACAAACTTATGAGCCGCATCTCCAAGGTTGATCTCGTGGACGGGGCCAGGGATTACAGGCTCATGAACAGAAAGTTCGTGAACGCCATTCTCTCCATGCAGGAATACAACCGTTTCTCGAAAGGCCTGTTCGGCTGGGTCGGATTCCGGACGAAGTGGCTGGAGTACGAGAACGTAGAGCGCGTGGCCGGCGAGACGAAATGGTCTTTTTTCAAGCTTTTTCTCTATGCCATTGACGGCATCGTGGCTTTCTCGACGTTCCCGCTGATCATTTCCGCGGTGATCGGCGTCCTGGCGTCGACGCTCTCTCTCGGCTATCTCTCCTACGTGCTGGTGAAGAAGATTCTCTTCGGCGATCCCGTTGCAGGCTGGGCCTCCAGCGTATCAGTTGATCTCTTCATCGGCGGCGTCCTGCTTTTCTTCCTGGGCGTCATCGGCGAGTACATGTCCAAGATCTATCTTGAAATCAAGCGCCGCCCCATCTACATTACCCGCGAAACGAATATCGACCACCCCGTCCTCAGTAAGTGAGGCGGAGAGTCCGGGCGGAACTGACCGCCTTTTGGGAGAAAAACATGAACACTGAGGAAATGCTGAAGATTCTGGTCTGCCCGAAGTGCGGAGGTGCGCTGACCGCTCTGCCTGGCGCGGAGAAACCCGAGGGGTTTTTCTGTGGTCACTGCGGCGTGGTTTATCCCATACGGGAGGAAATTCCCGTCATGCTCATTGAGGAAGCCATAGACCGCGCTTCCTGGGACGCCGGCACGCGCGTGAAGGAGAATCGTTCATGAGGATGGTCATCGGTTCCGATCTGCACGGCGCTCCGGACAGCCTCATTTTTCTCACGGACCGCGTGCGCGAGCTGAAGCCTGACAGGGTTGTCCTGCTCGGAGACCTTCTCTACCACGGTCCCCGCAATCCTCTTCCCGGAGGATATGGTCCCAAAGGTATGCCGGATCTCTTCCGCACACTCATGGATCTTGCTCCTGTGACGGCGGTGCGGGGCAACTGTGACGCGGAAATAGACTGTATGCTGGTGCCTTTTCCCATGGCGGAAAGCGCCATCATTGACGCCGACGGCCTGCAGATTTACGCCAGCCACGGCCATCATATTCCCGAAATCCCGCCCATGGATGGCTTTGCCCGTGGGACTGTCTTTCTTCGCGGCCATACCCACGTACCGCGCGGTGAGACCATCGATGGATTCACATTTTGGAACCCCGGCTCCATGACGCTTCCGAAGCGCGGCTATCCGCGTTCCTGGGCTGTCTACGAGGACGGTACGTTCACGGTGAAAGATTTTGAAGGCGGAACTGTTCTCAGCCATGCCGTTTCCGGAAACGGGGCTGGGAAATGACGCGTCCCGTATTCCGGCTTAAGGAAGGGGTCAGCCTGGTGCTGGCCTCCGGTTCTCCCCGCAGGCGCGAGTTTGTCGCCGGCTGGGGCGTGCCTTTTACGCAGCGCACTGCCGATTCCGAGCCAAGGCCTGAAGAAGGGGAGGAGCCTTTGGCGTACGTGGTCCGCTCGGCTGAAGCCAAGCTGGCAGCCTCGCGTCCGGGAAGCTGCGAGCTTGTCATCGCTGCGGATACGGTGGTCGTGCACGGCGGAAAGATTATCGGCAAACCCAGGAGCGACAGCGAAGCCCTCGCCATGCTGCAGGAACTCTGCGGCAGCGAGCATCATGTGGCCACGGGCGTGGCTCTTGCCTTTCCTGACGGTATCCACAAAGCCTTCGCGGACAGCTGCGCCGTGCGCTTTGCGCCCTGGGACGAAGCGTCCCTGAGGGCCTATGTGGCCACAGGCGAATGCCGGGACAAGGCTGGTGCCTACGCCATACAGGGGCAGGGCGCTTTTCTGGTGGAAAGCATCAGCGGGTGCTGGAGTACAGTGGTTGGACTGCCCATCGAAAGGGTGACCCGGATTTTCGTCACGGGCGGCTGGCTTCTTCCGGCAGTGTAGTTTTCTCAGTACTCCGAAGGCCTGCGTGGGGCTTTGACAGCATCCACAAGAGTTTCGTCAAGCGTGGGATGGGCCACCATGAAGGAGTTGAGGCGGCTTCCGGAATACTGTCCCATGAGCAGCAGTTCTGCTGACAGCGTGAGCTGGGTGGCACAGCCGCCTATGGCCGCTATGCCGGCCATCTCGCCATTGCGCCAGACAACCTTGACAAAACCCGATGCGTCGCCTCTTGCCTGGCTGATGACGTTTGATGAGAAAAGGGACTTTGATACGAGAATTTCGCCGCCGAGAGCCGCGGCTTCGCGTTCGGTCAGTCCCACGTGCATGATTTCCATGCTGCCGTGCAGGCAGTAGGGACAGGGTCCGGCCTGGTAGGGAGAAAATTCCAGACCGAGTATGGTGCGGGCGACGTATTCGCCCTGATGGGTCGCGGCGTGGGCAAAGAGCATCTTGCCGTTGACATCGCCGATGGCCCAGGAATTCGGAGACGACTGCAGATAATAGTCCGTCGTGATGAAGCCGCGCCGGTTAAGCGCGCAGCCCGCGTTTTCCGCGTCCAGGTGCTCGGTGTTCGGCATGCGCCCGGCAGCGATGAGTCCCTTTTCGGCCGTGTAGGTTGCGCCGTCAGCCAGTGTGAGTCTTGCGTTACCGTCCTCATCCTCCTCCAGAGACTCGGCGCGTACGCCCACAAGGCAGAGGACGCCGTGCTTTTCCAGTGTGTATCTGAGATGGGCGGCGATATCTTCATCCTCTGTGGGGGCGAGCTGCGGGGCTGCCTCGGCGATGATGACGTGTGTCCCCATATGATAGTAGAAATCGGCCATCTCGACGCCGATCGTGCCGCCGCCGGCGATAATGAGGCTTTTGGGCACAATATTCTGCTCGAGAAGTGATGTGGAGCTGAGAACCACATGATCGTCAGGAGCGAGCCCCGGGTAAGTCGATGTGTGTGACCCGCAGGCGAAGATAATGTTCTCGGTTCGGATGACTGTGTCGTCCCCGGATCTGTCCCTGATTCGGATTTCATTGGGGGTGAGACAGTAAGCGTGGCCCTTGTAGAGGTGAACGCCGGCATCGATGAGTGAATTTGCGACTTTCCGGCGGGAAGCTTCCACAAAGGCGTTCACGCGTTTTTTGAGTACAGGGAAGTTGACTGTTTCGATGCCCTGCAGAACGCGCTGCCGGCCGAGGCTGTCCAGTTCGCTCAGAGGCGTGATGGCCCCGAGAAAGAGCTTTGTCGGAACGCAGCCGCGGTTGAGACAGGCTCCGCCCCAGTCCCTATCCTCGATGATGGCCACTTTTTTATCGTGGCTGGCGAGAACGCCGGCTGCGGCGGTCCCACCGGGTCCTCCGCCGATGATGGCAACGTCAAAATTATCCATGGGAGACCTCCCGGGCCTTGTTCTCAGGCTGTGCTGTCCTGGGAGAGGGTGAAATGCGCATTCCAGCTCAGGCTATACCGAAGCGGGAAAAAAGAAAACGCCTTCCCTCTGGCTGCCGGCTGGCAGAGAGGGAAGGCGCCGCTATTCATGGGAGCGGAAGCCTAGTCCTTGAAGGGAGAGAGCTTACGCAGTGTGGCTATGATCTCGGGGAACTTGGAAATAGCGAAGTCGACTTCCTCCTGCGTGTTGTAGCGGGACAGGGAAAGCCTGGTGGAGCTGTGGGCATACTTAAACGGCACGCCCATGGCATGCAGCACGTGAGAGGGCTCGAGGGAGCCGGACGTGCAGGCGGAGCCGGAGCTGGCGCAGATGTTGTACTGGTTCAGCATGAGCAGGATGGCTTCACCTTCGATGTTCCTGAAGGAGATGTTGGTGGTGTTGGGCACGCGGTTTTCGGTGTCGCCGTTCACGAGCGTATCCGGAATCTGGCTCACGATGCCCTTTTCGAGGCGGTCGCGCAGGGCGGCCACGCGGGTAAGTTCATCATGCATGCTGTCCTTGGCCAGCTGGCAGGCCACGCCGAGGCCGACGATGTACGGAACGTTCTCCGTGCCGGCCCTGCGGCCCTTCTCCTGGTGTCCGCCGCGCATGAAGGGACGGAAGAGAACGCCCTTGCGCACGAACAGAAGGCCAATGCCCTTGGGGGCGTGGAGCTTGTGTCCGGAAATGGAGAGCATGTCGACCGGAACGTCAGCGAGATCCAGCGGGATCTTGCCGGCAGCCTGAACGGCGTCGGTGTGGAAGAGGATTCCGCGTTCCCTGGCCATCTCGGCCATCTTTTTGATGGGGTAGATGTTGCCGACTTCGTTGTTGGCCCACATGATAGAGACAATCGCGGTGTCATCATCGAGGGCGTCACGGTACTCATCGAGGTTGAGACGGCCCTTGTTGTCGACGCCGAGACGGGTCACGCGGTAGCCCTGGCGTTCCCAGAAGGCACATGTCTGCAGGATGGCCGGATGCTCGACAGCAGTGGTGATGATGTGCCGCTTGGTCGGCTGAGTCTGCAGTGCGGACCAGATGGCGGTATTGTCACTTTCCGTGGCACAGGAGGTGAAGATGATTTCCTGCGGATGGCAGTTCAGCATGTCGGCCACCTTTTGGCGGCCTTCATCCACATATTTGGCGACCTGGCCGCCGAAGGTATGCATGCTGGAGGGGTTGCCCCAGTATTCCTTGAAGAAGGGAATCATAGCCTCGGTGACTTCAGGGGCGACCATGGTGGTCGCGTTATTGTCGAAATAAATGGGTTTCATTACTTCTGAGCCTCCTCAATGACAATGTCGGGTTCGACCTGCTGGCGCAGAATCTGCTCGATCACCTGATGCAGGGTGACCTGGGAAGCAGCGCAGCCGTGGCAGGAGCCCTGCAGTCTGACGCTGACAACCTTGCCGTTGATGTCGACGAGCTCGATGTCGCCGCCATCAGCCTGCAGCTGGGGACGGATCATGTTGATGACTTCCATGACCTTCTGCATGCGCTGCAGGTTGGAGAGGCCGGCAGGCTTTTCTTCCGCGGGTTTCTTGACCGGCTGCTCGATGGTCTCACCCTCGCGCTTCAGCTCGGCCTCGAGGATTTCGGCGATCTCGTCGCGGCATTCGCCGCAACCGCCGCCGGCCTTTGTGAAGGCGGTGACGTCGTCAACGGTTTTGAGGTGATTTTCCCTGATGGCGCGGATAATGGTCTGGTCGGTCACGTTGAAGCATTTGCAGACCAGCTTGCCTTCTTCCTGCGTCCTCGGCATGGCGGGTTCACCCTTCCACTGCCGGATGGCAGCTTCGAGCGCTTCCTGACCCATGACAGAGCAGTGCATCTTTTCCCTCGGAAGGCCGTCAAGGGCTTTGGCGATGTCGGCGTTGGGGATCTTGAGCGCATCGTCCACCTTCATGCCGATGACCATGTCGGTCAGGACGGAGCTGGAAGCGATGGCGCTGGCGCAGCCGAAGGTTTCGAAGGAGGCCTTTTCGATCACGCCCTGGTCATTGATTTTCAGGTACAGCTTCAGAGCGTCACCGCAGGCGATGCTACCCACTTCGCCGATGGCGTTGGCATCAGCGAGAGGTCCCGCATTATGAGGATGTACGAAATAATCCTGCACTTTTTTAGAGTAATTCCACATAGTTAAATCTCCTTCCCCTCGGAATACTCAGTGAGTAGCGTCCGCGGTTTTTTGACTAAATCCTGTAGTGTTTTGGAGTGCAGATAGCCCCGCAGATGTCTGTCCATGTCTTCCCAGAACTCACGCGTGGTGCATATGTCCTGCCGCGGGCAGTAACTGGTGAGGCAGCTGACGGGGGAGATCCCCCCCTCAAGAGCCTGGATGACATCGTCAAGTCTGATGTCTGCCGGGGATTTACAGAGCTGATAGCCGCCTCCGACACCCCGTACAGCCTTGAGGATTTTCAGGGGTCTGAGTGCACGGACTATCTGCTCGAGATATCCCGATGAAATTTTTTCTTCCTTCGCGGCGACGCCAAGCTGAAGACGCAGATCCTGCGTCGAGGCAAGCCGGATGAGGAATCGGAGCCCATAGCGCGTTCGTGTTGAAAATCGCAATGAATCCTCCACTTACCTGCCGGTGACCGGTGCGGTGAATCCGTATGGTGTGCCCTGGTACACGTAGTAGTTCAGCCAGTTGCTGTAGAAGAGCGAGGCGTGGGCGCGCCAGTTGACGACCGGCGTGGCATCGGGATTGTCTCCCGGATAGTAGTGCCTCGGCAGATTGATTGGCAGGTTCTTGGCCACGTCACGCTTGTACTCCTTGTCAAGCGTGTCCCTGTCGTACTCAAGGTGCCCGGTCATGAAGACCTGCGTATGATCCCTGCTCTCCACCGTTGTCAGGCCGGCTTCTCTGGAATCGGCCAGCACGGTGAGTTCGGGAACGCGCAGAACGTCTTTGGTTAATACCTCGGTATGACGGGAGTGCGGGGCGTAGAAGACATCGTCGAAACCGCGGAAGAGATTGCTTGTGGGTTCCAGAACGCTGCATTCAAAAACGCCGAAACGCTTGCTCGGGAGGTCGTGCTTCGGGATGCCGTAGAAATGATACAGTGCCGCCATGGCAGCCCAGCAGATGTACAGTGTCGAGAAAACATGACCTGTGGAGGCGAAATTCATGATGCGCATGAGCTCTTCCCAGTAGTCCACCTGCTCGAAGGGCAGGTGCTCCACCGGAGCTCCGGTAACGATCATACCGTCGAAATGGAGATCCCTGATTTCGTCGAAGGTCTTATAAAAACGCTCGAGGTGCTCGAGAGGCGTGTTTTTGGAAACATGCTCGGCCGTGCGCAGAAGCGTGATATTGACCTGAAGGGGCGTGTTGCCGAGCAGCCTCAGAATCTGCGTTTCCGTGGCTATCTTTGTGGGCATGAGATTGACGATGGCAATCTCGAGGGGACGGATGTCCTGCGTACGGGCACGGTCCTCGGTCATCACAAAGATATTTTCTTTTTCCAGTGCTGTTCTGGCGGGGAGATCTGAAGGGATTTTAATGGGCATGATCGGCTCGGTGTTTCTGGAGGTGTCGCTTTCCCAAAAAAATAGGCTGGGGAGGCGCCTTGTCAAGGTGTATATTATATAAAAACTTCTTAGGCTGTGTGCAAGGGTGTTTCTGCCATTGACACAAGTTCATCAGGCTCGCTGATGATTTTCCACGCGCCGGAGGAGCGCAGTTCCTCCTCCCCGCGGAAACCCCAGGCGCAGCCAACGGAGGGAAGGCCTGCCCTTGATGCGGTGATCATGTCCACGCTGCTGTCGCCCACGTAGACGGAGGAACCGGCAGTGGCCTGCATCTCCGTCATGAGGGAGAAGACCGGGGCCGGGTCGGGCTTGAGGGGAATACCCTGTCTGTGACCGTGCACGCAGGCGAAGGCACCGGGGAAGAAGTGCTCTACGAGCAGGCGGGTCTGGGCGTCCGGTTTATTTGAGATGACGCCAAGGAGACATCCTCTGTTTCCGAGCTCCCGGATGGTTTCGGACATGCCCGGGTAGGGCCGTGTGCTTTCAGTGAGACGGGCGCTGTAGTTCCGTTTCCCCTCGTCCACCAGGGCACTGAGGTCTTCGTCCGTGAGATTTTCCCTGACCGAGGAGGGCAGGCAGCGGGAAACCAAAAGCCTGAAACCATTACCGACCATGAGGCGGTAGGCGTCAACAGGATGCTCCGGCCATCCGTGGGCTGTAAGCAGAGAGTTACAGGCGCCGGCGAGATCGGCCAGCGTGTTCAGGAGCGTTCCATCAAGATCGAAGATAAAGGTTTGGAAATACTGAGGCATGGCGGACCAGCGGGATGGAATTGATGTGAATGAAATGAAGAGTGTGAAGCTAGCCTTTATGACTGTGAAAATCAAGGAGATGTGTAAAACGCGCGCTTTTCTGCGTTCCGTGAGAAAGATCACGGGGGCAGGCTTTTTGCCTGTTCCGCCAGGTACGGGATCTGCCGGAAACCGGAAGATCAGTGCGGAACTTCCTGACCTGTCTGAGGGAGACACGGGGGCTGTGCTTCCTCTGTCCGGAGGGAATATCCCGTTGTCGTGGGTTTGTGCTCCGATCCGGAATGGGTATATGCACTTGAGAGACAGAAATTATGCTTCTCCGGAGGATATATGCTGCTTCTGGCCTGTGATTTTGACGGGACACTGTACCGACAGGGGACAATAGCTGAGAGTGACAGGGCTGCCGTGTCCCGTTTCCGGGAGCGCGGCAATCTCTTTGGCATCGTGACGGGCCGGGGCGCGACAACGCTGTTCCGGGAACTCGGGAAGCATCCCGTGCCGTTTGATTTCTGTGTGCTCAATAACGGAGCACTGGTTCTGGATGGAGAGGGGCGTGAGCTCTGCAGGACACCGTTTCCTGACGGGGTCAGAAGGCAGATCCTGACGGAAGGCTCTATCCATGAAGCCAGTCACTGCGCTCTTTTCGATGGCAGGGATATGTATGTTCTCGAAGGGGGAGGCGGGTGCTGGGTTTCCCCGGGGTACGCCATGCCCGAGCTTTCCCTTTCCGGGGCTCTTTCGCTGCCTGTGCAGCAGATAAGCCTGTCCTATCCCGACAGAGAGACGGCCCGTATTCTGGGCGGGCAGCTGGCCTCGCGGCTCGGAAGCACGGCCAGGGTGTTCCTGAGCCTTGCTCTGGCGGATGTCGTCCCTGCGGGAGTGAGCAAGACGGCCGGGGTGCTCGACACTGTCAGACGGATGGGCTGGCATCCGGAACGCATCATTGCTGCCGGAGATGACGGCAATGACGTGGATATGCTGAGGAATTTTGAGGGATACGCCATGGAAGGGGCTGACGCGGCCGTGCGTAATGTTGCCAGAGCCAGTATGACAAGCGTACAGGCTTTGTTGGACGGGGTTCTGGGGTGAACAGTTCTGTATGTCAGGACAGGTAGGCTCTCCGGATTCAGTTTATGGATCTGTAAGCCGTGCGCTTCGGATGTATAAGCGAAGTATAGCTGCTAAAAACGCGCTTTTCTTGACGCCTCAAAAAGTCACATATACTATTTCTAAAAGTCCAGAGGCGTACAGGCCTTCCCTTGGAAGTGCCGTATTGGGGCTGTGGCGCGTTTGCTGCCGCTGTATTCCCCAATCAATCAGGGAGTTCAGAATGGTACGTTACATTACTACGCTTGAAAGGCTCGGCAAGGACGTGACCTGGCTTATTCTGCAGCAGGCGCGTGGGATTCCGGAAGCCAAGGTTATCGATGATTTCATGGTCGACAGGACCATCGTGCAGATGTTCGCCAAGGCCGATCTTTCTGAACGCCTGTGCATCACGGCAGCAGTGCGCCAGATGAGCGGACATTGTGTTTATTTCGCCCCCGAGGACAAGTGGGAAGGCGCCATCGAACGTTTCCCTATGCAGCTTCTTGGCGCTGTCAGCTATTATATGGACGGTATGTTTGTCCATGGCGTGCCGGTCAGAAGCTGGGTGCCGGAAAATAAGGTGACGTTCCCCGTTATCAACTGCGGTTCTCCCGACGCGCACCCCGCTCATGTCATCGCCGACATAATCTGTATGCTTAACCTGAGCCATGACGATCTGCGCAATGTGCAGGTTGCCTGGGTCGGCAGCCCCTCCGGAGCCCTGCACTCGCTCGTCACGGCGACGCGGTACTTCCCCTTCAGGCTGTCCATAGCCATACCTCCCATCGTGGACACGCAGAGCCTCCGCTCGTTCGTTCAGGAAGTCGGTCTGGGAGTAACGTTCTGTGATTCTCCTCAGGAAGCCGTAAAGGACGCCCAGTATATTTACATCGGTTCGCGCAACCAGCTTGATTTCCAGTCCATCCAGAAATGGGCTGTGCAGCCGAATCTCCTGTCTTTCGCTGCCCCCGAGTGCTACATTCTGCTCGGGACCAACCCTATGGACTGCCTGCCTTTTGAGCCTTCTATTCTGAACGGTCGACGTTCGCTTCTTCTGAAGCAGGCTGAAAACCGTCTGCGCGTTTACAAGCGCATGCTTCACTGGGTCTACGATATGTAGCTCCGTGTATCGCTGAAACAAAAAAATCTCCGGCCAGATGACCGGAGATTTTTTTGTTTCAGCGTTTTCTGTCCTTCTTTTTCCCCTCGGACACCCTGAGGTTCACAGGCCAGAAATCTGTGGATCGGGCGGGGGCGTACCCCGAACTGAAGGCGTCGAGGAGATTGCCGAAGTAGACCCGCATGCGCGGCTTCAGCCTGAGACCCCGCACATCGGTGGAAGAATAGAAAAGGCGTGTGGCACTGTCGCCCGTGAAGGTGCGCCCGGCAGCGCTGCCGGACAGGATGAGACTCCAGAAGCCGCGGCGCGCGTGGATGGCATCGGTCTGCTGCTCGAGGAGATCCTGCTGGTAGGCTTTGGGAAAATCTGGATCGTAAACCACATAGGCGCAGCCGCTTCTGACCATCCTCGAGCTGAGCGTGGTGCCGTCCCCGAGTTCCAGGTCGCAGAGAATCCGGCCCTGTTTGTCCTTTTCCTGTTTTTCCGCACGCAGTGTGACCTTTTTCCCCGCTGCAGTCTGCTGCAGAAAGCGCCGGCTGATTTCAGCATAGTACTGGGCGTAGCGCTCCGGTTTTGCCCTGCCTTTCCCCGCTCTGGCAGAAGGCTCATCCTTTTTTTTCTGTTCGGCCGCGCCTTCGGCGTGAAAATCCCGACCCCGGAAATCCCGGCTGTCCGTGACTTTTGTAGAGCGTGTCAGGCTGGTTTCGAGATCCGGCGCGTCTATACAGGCAAGGCGGATAATTCTGCCGTCCTTCAGCTTCAGCGTGTCGCCGTCCAGCGCCGCGGCAACGACGCCCGATGCACGCTGCCTGAAGACAGGAGGGAGGTCAGCCGTCTTCGCCGGAGTCCTGTGCGCGGATTCCTGGGGAGTTTCGTCAGGGGCTGCCATTGCGGCACCCGGCGCTGAGGCGAGAGACAGCGCGAGGCAGAAAAGGAGGATGGCGCGGTATTTCCGCGTTCCTGTGCGGGAAAGCACAAAACCGCCCGGCACGGCCTGAGGCTGTACCGGGCGGGGGACACTGCAGCCGGGGGCGGATACGTTTCCCGCTCCCGGCTGTGATCTGAACTGCGGAGAATTAGTTTTCATAGTAGGAGCGAAGCGGCTGGCTGCGCACAGGATGACGCAGCTTGCGCAGGGCCTTGGCTTCGATCTGACGGATACGCTCACGGGTAACGTTGAAGAGCTTGCCGACTTCCTCGAGAGTGTGGTCGCTTTTTTCGGCGATGCCGAAGCGCTTGCGCAGGACCTGCTCTTCACGGGGGGTGAGGTCAGAAAGAACCTGGGCGAGCTGCTCGGAGAGTTTTGTGTTGATGACTTCCTCGGCAGGAGCCACGGCCTTCTTGTCCTCAATGAAATCACCCAGGCTGGAATCCTCTTCATCGCCGATGGGCGTTTCGAGGGAGATGGGCTCCTTGGCAATTTTGAGCACCTTCTTCACCTTCTCAACCGGGTATTCCATGCGCTCGGCGATTTCCTCGGGCGTGGGATCACGGCCGAGTTCCTGCACGAGGTAGCGGGACGTGCGGATGAGCTTGTTGATGGTCTCAATCATGTGCACAGGAATACGGATGGTTCTGGCCTGATCCGCGATAGCCCTGGTGATAGCCTGACGTATCCACCACGTGGCGTACGTGGAGAATTTGTAGCCACGCTGGTATTCGAATTTGTCGACGGCCTTCATGAGGCCGATGTTGCCTTCCTGGATCAGATCCAGGAACTGCAGGCCGCGGTTTGTGTACTTTTTGGCGATGGACACCACGAGACGAAGGTTGGAGCGGATGAGCTCCTGCTTCGCCCGCATGGCCGCGGTGTTGCCGTGCTTGATGCGCCAGAGCACTTCCTCAAGGTCGTTGACGCTGAGGCAGCACTTATCCTGGAGCAGACGCAGGATCTCGATCTTGCCGACAATCATTTCCTTGAAAGAAAAGACCTCGTCAATGTTCATGTGCAGTTCCCTGGCCACATCGGCCGGGGGCATGACACGCTTCTCCATTTTGTCGAAGAGTTCCTGGACTTCGGCCTGCGGTTTCCCGGTGGAAAGGAGGTAGGCGGAGAGGTCACGGCTGCAGTTGTGCATCTGGCGCACATAATCCTCGACGGTCTCGATGACGCGGTCAACCAGCGTTTTTTCGAGCTTGATGTCGCGCAGCCTCTTGACGATGTCCTCCTTGAAGCTGAGCATCTCCTTCTGGATGGTGAAGGTGCGCTTGTCGCTGTTGGTCAGGGTCTCGTCAAACCGTTTGTAAAGCTTGCGCTTCTTCTTGAAGACGGTCTTGATTTCGTCGAGCAGCAGGATGACCCTCTGACGCTGGTTCATCTCGTCCTCGCTGGGATCGTCTTCTTCGATGGTTTTGACCACATCCTTGAGCTTGATGCGGTTCTGGCGCAGTTCTTCGCCCACGTTGATGAGCTCTTCAATGGCCACGGGCACTTCGGCAAGGGCATAGAGCACGTCCTGCTCGCCCTGTTCGATCTTCTTGGCGATGACGACCTCGCCGTCCCTGTCAAGGAGCGGCACGGCACCCATCTCCCGGAGATACATGCGCACGGGGTCAGTGCTGCGGGAAGAGTAGTCGGCGGTATCCTCGTCGTCCGCGATATCGATGGAATCCTTATCGTCCTCATCGCCAGCGGCGTTGGCGCGGGAGGTGATTTTCTTCCCCTCCTTTTCGGAATCCACGATGGTAATTTCCAGCTTTTCGAAGATGCCGATAATCTCTTCGAACTGTTCCGGGGTGTTCATCTCCACCGGAAGCGCCTTGTTCACTTCATCAAAAGTGAGGTAGCCGCTGCCCTTACCTTTGACAATGAGAGACTGCATCTGCTGGATGTCTTTAAAATTGCTCATCTTTCTTCTCCGCGAGGGGTTTCTGAAGGGCTCCGAGATACTGCAACCCGGCGCCGAAATCGCCCTTTTCGTCATTTTGACGCAATGCTGCAGAAAACGATAATTTTTGTACTCTGGCGTAATACCTGTCAAGCTCTTTTTTTAGAGCCTGCAGTTCGGCATCCGCCCTCGTTCGTGGGGGGGCCTCCAGCCCCCGGCAGCGGTCCCAGAAGGCGCGTTCAGCTCCCTGCAGTTCATAACCGGCCGTTTCGTCTGGCGTAGCCATGATCTTTTTCCACAGATTCCGGGCGAAAGCGCACTTCAGCAGGGGCTCGGCGCCCATGTCGCTGATGACGCCGGCCTGCTCGGGATAGCGCACGAGACAGGACATGATATCCCTCTCACGTGGGGTCATCTGCGAGGCATCTGGATCCTGTGCGGATCCTGTCTGCTGGGAACCGGGAGTCTGGGCCGGTCCGGACTGCTTTTTTTCGATTTCAGCCCTGGCTGCCTTGCGCACCTCGGCCTCATCGAAGCCAAGGTTGCGGGCTATGTAGGATATGGCCGGGCTGATAAGCTCGGGAAGCTGAATGCTCCTGATGAAGTTTGCAGACCACTGCAGGGCTTCCATGGGAGAACGCTCTCGCAGGGTCATGATACAGAATTTGAGAGCCGGAATGGCGTTCGCGGCCAGCTTGTTGAAGAAGTCCGGTCCTTTCCCCCGGAGAAGGCTGTCTATATCCTCTCCCTCGGGCTGGAGGATGACCCGGCATGTGGCGCCGCGTGACAGGAATTTAGCGGAAGCGGCGAGAGCCGCCTTTCGTCCGGCGTTGTCGCCATCGTAGAGGAGCATGACTGTCGGAGTGTACCCCAGGATACGCTTGACCTGCTGATCCGTCAGCGCAGTGCCAAGGCCGCCCACGGAGTTGGTGAAGCCGAACTGGTGCAGGGTGAGCACGTCCATGTAGCCTTCCGTGACGTACACGGTTTTGGTGCGCCGTATGGCCGATCCGGCCAGATCCAGTCCGTACAGGTGCTCGCCTTTTTTATAGATGGGCGAGTCCGTGGTGTTCACGTATTTGGGGGCGTCCTTCGTGTTATCGATGATGCGCCCGCCGAAGGCGATGGTCGTTCCCGAGGTGTCCCTGATGGGGAACATGAGCCTGGCCCTGAACGGATCGTAAGCCTGACCCGTCCTGGAGGAAATGCCGAGAAGGCCGCCTTCCGCCGCCAGTTTCAGATCGCAGCCCATCTGCTTCAGATGGTTCGCGAGATCGTGCCAGGCGTCCATGGCCCACCCTAGGCCAAAGCGCTCCAGCAGTTCCTCTGTGATGCCGCGGCTCTTCATGTAAGCCCGGCATGCCCCGCCCTTTGCCGAGAAAAGATTCTTCTGGAAGTGCGCCTGGGCCTGCCTGTACATGTGAAGAAGCTGTTCGCGCCTGCTGCGCTGCTCCTTCGCCCTGCGCGCTGCGCCGGGATTGCGGTCCGTCTCGTCAACCGTGACGTTGGCCATTTCGGCCAGCTGGTTCAGGGCTTCCCTGAAGGTGACGCCATGGTATTCCATCCAGAAGTCGAAGATGTCGCCGTGCTTCTGGCAGCCGAAACAGTAGAAGTATCCGTCGGGATTGACGGAAAAGGACGGCTTGGTTTCCTCATGGAAGGGGCAGGGTGCCACGAAACGGCTTCCGACCTGCTTCAGTGGCACGAAGCGGTTGATGAGTTCAACGATATTTATGCGCTGTTTGATGAGCGCAATGGCGTCGCTGCTCCTCATGTCCCCCTCCTTTGAAGAATGTGCCCGGCGCGGACAGCACCGGACACGCGGGCAGTCTCCGGACAGAGCCGGAAATGCGTTACTTGAGAATAGCTATGGTCATGCCGTCACCGCCGCGATCGGCAGGAGCCGTGCTGTAGGAGGCAACCTGCGAGCATGTGCCGAGCCAGTCCTGAATGGCCCGGCGCAGGGCGCCCGTGCCTCGTCCGTGCACGATTTCCACCTCAGGGAGTTCCGCGAGGTAGGCCTTGTCGATGCAGGCCTGGACTTCGGCGATGGCCGCTTCCGCGCGCAGGCCGCGTACATCGATGCTGAATGAGGCTCCCGCCGAGTGGGCTGCACTCTGTCCGGCCGAGGAAGGTTCCGTGTCCCCGCCGGAGGGATCCTTCTTCGCGGAGGGCGCAGTGATGCGGCCGAAGACCTTGGCCTGCCGGCCCGCTTCCGCCGTCTTCTGCGCGGCTTCCTGCGCCTGCGCGTATTCGCGGATGTCCTTCATGTCGGCCCAGAGGCCGACGCCGCCGAGGTCGAGACGCACGCGTTTGTGCTTCTCATCCACCTCGGTCACACGGCCTTTCTTCCGGAAGACCGTGTGCATGACCATGTCATTGACATGCAGTGTTTCAGGCTTCGGCAGGATGGATGCCCGTTCGGCCGGCTCAGCCATGCCGCTTTCGGCAAGACCTGCACGCAGGCTGCCCATTTCCCTGAGCGCCTGTCTGTGTGTGATCCGGTCTTCCTTCCAGGCCTTCATCAGCTCCTGAGCCTTGCCCCGCACTTCCTCGTAGAGTTTGAGCCTGTCCTGCTCAAGCCTGTCGCGGTAGCGCTGGGCAGCGTCCTTCGCTTTCTGCTCCGCGGCCTTCATATGCTCAAGTTCTTCGGCCCGCTGGGCTGCGAGGTCGTTGAGCTTGTGCAGAAGGGCGGTCGCGTCCTGTCCATCCTGAAGCAGATAGTGTTCGGCGCGGGCGATGATGGACTCGGGCAGACCGTGTTCGCGGGCTACGTCCAGAGCCTGGCTTGCGCCGACCTGATCGTAGGCGAGAGAGTAAAGCGGCCTGTGCGTGTCCGGATTGAAAAGCATGGAGGCCGCACGGGCGTGTTCGCGGGTGAGGGCATAGCCTTTCAGAGCAGGAAAATGCGTGGCTGTCAGTACAAAGGTATGTTTGTTTATCAGTTCGTCAAGGACACCCTGGGCCAGAGCCGCACCCTGGGCGGGATCCGTGCCCGAACCGAATTCATCGAGCAGAACCAGGCTCCTGCTGTCAAAGTGTTTCCAGGCCTTGGCCAGGTGGTCGATCTGGGCCGTGAATGTGGAGACATTGTCGTCGAGGCTCTGTTCGTCGCCGATAAAGGCGTCGATACGGTCGAACCAGGGCAGATGCGAGCTGGGTTCCACGGGGACCGGCAGGGCCGCGAGAGTCATGGCCGAAATGAGTCCGAGGGTCTTGAGACAGACCGTCTTGCCGCCTGCGTTTCCGCCGGTGACAATGAGCGCGCATTCGCCGGGGCGGAGTGTGATGTCCAGGGGACGGACGCGCTGGCAGGCCTCCTTCAGATGATCGGTGCCGGTTTTCGCGTTGGGATTGCGGCGGCTGCCGTTGAGTTCGCTGAGAAGCAGGAGAGGATGGCGGGCTTTCACAAGGCTGATGCCGCTTTCAGGCGCCGTGAGGCTGACCAGGCGGCCGCCGATGTCTCCGGCGAAGAGACGCTTGGCGCGAAGAAAATCGAGCACAGTGAGGAAGCGGAAGGCCGCCTTTGTGTTCTCAAGTTCGCTGTCCAGAAGGCCCGCCAGAAATTCCAGCACCTCGTGTTCGCGATCCCGTTCCTCACGCTTCAGTTCCTGGATCTTATTGTTGATTTCCACCAGGAACATGGGCTCGAAGTAGCAGGTTTCCCCCGTCTGGGACCAGTCGTGGATAATGCCCTGAAGGCGTCCCTTATACGTAGCCTTGAAGGGCAGGACGTAGCGGTCGGAGGACAGGGTCATGAATTCGTCCTGCAGGTAAGGCAGGATGTTGTGATCCTCTGCGAAGGAGCGCACTTTCCTGAGGCAGGTCTGATGCAGGCTCCTTAGCTCGACCCGCACCTGGTAGAGCTCCGGCGAGCTCTCGTCCCGTATATTGCCGTCGTCGTTGATGCAGCGCTGAAGGGCCGCGGTGAGCTGGACAGGAAGCGGCGGGTTGGTGGCGAGGTACATGAGCCTCGGCCATTCCTTCTCACCCGTGGGGGTGCAGATGCTGTCCCTGAGCCCCTTTGCCGTCATGAGTGCGCCGCGCAGAGCCCAGAAGGCCTCTGTGTCGTAGCTGGCAGCTTTGGCCCCCTTTCTGGCCACGAGGTTCAGCAGACCGGAAAAATCCGGGAAATCGCCAGGTCCGCCGGCCGCCGGCTGTCCCGTGAGGCGCAGGGTCTCGGGGCTGCCGGCCCAGCGGGACGACTCCTCGTAGAGCTTCTGGGCCTCCAGAACCTCTTCCTCGGTTTTGAAGGGCAGAAGTCCGGACGCCATGGCCGCGCCGCTCTGCGACTGGCAGAAGGACGCAAGGACTTCGGTAACACGGTTGAATTCGAGCGATTGGAGCGTGCGTTTATGGATCAAGGGATGCCTCTAGCGGGAAAGACGGGTCCTGACAGCCTGCGAAAGTTTCTTGCCGTCCACGCGGCCTTTGTAGCCCTGCATGATGGCGTTCATGACCTTTCCCATTTCCTTGGGAGAAGAGGCGCCGGTCTCGGCAATGGTCTTTTCGATGACGCCGGCGAGCTCCTCGTCAGTGAGAGGCTTGGGGAGATAGGTTTCAAGGATGACGAGTTCGGCGTTTTCCTTGTCCGCCAGATCCTGACGGCCGGCCTTCTCGTATTCGGCGATGGAATCGCGGCGCTGCTTGCCTTCCTTCAGGATGACGTCCATCATTTCCTCATCGGTAAGGGTTCCGCCGGGACGGCAGAGATCGACGAGACGGTTCTTGACGGACGCTTTGAGCATGCGCAGCACGGAGACACGCTGCGTGTCCTTGGCCTTGTAGGCCGTGACGTAATCCTTGTTGATTTGTTCGAAAAGGCTCATGAAAAACTCCCCCTTCAGAATAGAAAAAATGCGGGAAACCATCGCTGGCTCCCCGCTTTTACGTCACAGAAAACAAAAGAGGCAGATTAATTCTGGCTCATCTTTCTGAGTTTCTTCATCAGGCGCTTACGAGCAGCAGCCTTCTTCTTCTTGCGCATGACGCTGGGCTTCTCGTAGTGCTGGCGCTTCTTCATTTCAGAAAGAATGCCGGCCTTCTCGACCTGCTTCTTGAAACGGCGCAGAGCCAGATCAAAGTTGTAATCGTCATCGTTGAGAAAAACTCCGGGCACGGGAATCACCCCCCTCTTCTTGAGATGCACCGAAAAGCATCCGTGAGGAGTGACATTCCGGCTGCTGTGCATGAGAAAAGAGACTTCTCCTTACACAGGGAGACCAACATAATGATTTTTCAGAAAGAGGTCAACTAAAAATATGAAAAGGGCGGAAAAATTTCTTTTTTCCACCCTGGCTGTCCATTTTTTGGGGGTTATCTTCTGTGATCCTGCTGGTTCCCGATGATGCCGCCGGCAAGAGCGCCGGCACCCGCACCGGCAAGAGCGCCCCAGCCGGCGTATCCGCCGGATATGGCTGCGATACCGGCACCGGCAGCGGCACCAGCCGCTGCGCCTATGGCAGTACCCTTGGCAGTGTTGTTCCAGTGGGAGCAGCCTGCGCCACAGGAGAGAACCGCGGCGAGAAGAGCGACGATGCAGAATTTTCTCATTGTTTTTTCAGACTCCGGTCTGCCGCTCCTTCAGCGGAATCCGGAGAACTGCCTCCATTATGAAGCGTTGGTATATTCCGGGAAAGGTTATCTGGTCTTCCCGGTCCCGAGTCTGGGGGTCACAATTTCATCCCAGATGACTTCCATGACCAGTCTGTTCTCATTACCTGGATGCGCGGCATACCAGTCATCCACGGCTTTGACGATGTCGGCGATCAGAACATCCTTGAAGGCCTTTGTCCAGCCGATCTCAAAAGGAGAGAGGTTTGTGGACGGGCGTTTGCCGGCGCGGACGGCATTCGTGGTCATGCGGTCATTGATCATGCGTTCGATGTCAATGGCAGTCTCGATGCCAAAAATAACGGCTTTTTTCGAATCGGATGAGCTTTCCAGCCAGACTTTTCCGGTCAGCTGCTCGATGCGGTTACGGGGTGTGTTCTGGAATTCGCCCTGCGCGGCGGAAGAGGCCGTACCGGGGGCATTTTCCTGCCCGGCAGCCTGGGAAGCGGCCGGCACGGCCAGGAAGAGAGCCAGCAAAAAGGCGGTGAGTTTTTTCATATTGAGACCTCCGGCGCGTGAATACGTGCAAACAAGTCTTTCATTTCCTTATAGTTGTGCCCTAAAAGAGCGTTTCCTGCAAGACCGGTTTTCCGTCTTCAAAAGGTGCAGCCCGCCGGGGGAGGTTTCCGGCGGGCTGCTGGGATAATCAGGAACGTGTTCTTTATTTTTTCACGGCGTCTTCCATCATTTTATGGAAACGGGCGAAGAGATAGCGGCTGTCATGGGGGCCGGCTGCGGCCTCGGGATGGTACTGGACGCTCATGACGGGTTTTGTCGTGGAGCGTATCCCCTCGAGTGTCCCGTCGTTGAGGTTGATGTGCGTCACCTCAACGTCTTTCACGCCGTCCACGCACACGCAGAAACCGTGGTTCTGGGAGCTGATTTCCACGTGTCCCGTGGCGTTGTCGCATACGGGATGGTTGCAGCCGTGATGTCCGAACTTCAGTTTCGATGTGGTGCCGCCGAGGGCGTGGCCGATAATCTGATGGCCGAGGCATATACCTGCCACGGGGAAGTCCTTCATGAGATCCCTGACGATGGCGATTTCCCCGGTGAGGGTGGCCGGGTCGCCGGGACCGTTGGAGAGAAAGACGCCCTGGGCGCCGCTTCTGCGTACGGCTTCAGCCGGGAAGAGGGGCGGGACCATGACAGGGGAGAAACCGGTTTCCTTGAGCAGGCGGATGATATTCCACTTGATGCCGTAGTCGTAGACCACGAGGCGCAGGCCGCTTCCCACGAAGGGAAGTCTGCCGTTTTTGTCTGCGGACACGGTCTGCACCGCGTTGCGGAGGAAGACGTAGGGAGCTTTCGCCGCAACGAAGGGCACGAGGTTCTGTCCCTCCATGCCTGGCAGAGCCCTGGCTTTGGCCGTGAGGCTTTCGGGATCAAGGTCGCGTGTTGAAATCATGCATCTCATGGAGCCTTTGCTGCGCAGCTGAATGGTCAGGGCGCGGGTGTCGAGACCTTCCATGCCCGGAACGCCCTGTTCCTTCATAAAGTCGGGAAGACTCATGAAAGAGCGCCAGTTGGAGGGTTCCTTGCAGCACTCCTTTACCAGAAGGGCCTTCATGTGGATTTTTCCGGACTCCATGTCCTCGTGAGTGATGCCGTAATTGCCGATGAGCGGGTAGGTGAGACAGACAAGCTGGCCGCAGTAGGAAGGATCCGTGAGGATTTCCTGGTATCCGGTCATGCCCGTGTTGAAGATGACCTCGCCGCCGGTTTCGAATTCTCCGGTGAAGGATTCGCCTTCGAGGGTGAACCCGTTTTCAAGAGCCAAAAGCGCTTTCATTTATCTGCCCTCTCTTCTGTAGTATTCCTGCAGGCTTTCCACATGGATAGCCTTGCCCCTGGCCGATCCGATGGCCGTGGCAGTGGCGCGGGCGCTCTGGATGGTCGTGCAGCAGGGGATGCCGTAGGTGAGCGTCGCCTGGCGGATGGCCTTGCCCGCGTGCGTTGTGGCGCCATTCGAGGCGGGCGTGTTTACCACAAGGGCTATTTCATGGTTGATGAGCAGGTCGACGATGTTCGGACGGCCTTCCTGGACCTTGTTAACCACGGAGACCGGATAACCGGCTTCGGAGATGGTTCTGGCCGTGCCGCGTGTGGCCGTGAGTTTGAAGCCGAGGTCATAGTAGAGTTTCGCGAGTTCGGGGATGAATTCCTTGTCGCGGTCGTTGACCGAGAGGAAGACCGTGCCGCCGTCAGGGAGTCTGGTGCCTGAACCGAGCTGGCTCTTGAGGAAGGCTTCCGCGAAATCGGCTCCCATGCCCATGACTTCGCCTGTGGAGTGCATTTCGGGGCCGAGGATGATGTCCACGCCCGGGAAGCGCTTGAAGGGCAGGACGACTTCCTTGCAGCAGGTGAAGCCGCCTTTTTTCATGCTCCAGGGGTCGAGCTCATCAAGCGTACTGCCGAGCATGACCTGCGTGGCGAGATAGGCCAGCGGCACGCCCGTGGCTTTGGAGACAAAGGGCACAGTGCGCGAGGCGCGCGGGTTCACCTCAATGATATAAAGATCGTCACCCTTGAGTGCGAACTGGATGTTCATGAGACCGACGACGTGCAGTTCCCTGGCCAGAGCCTCGGCCTGCATGGCGATCTGGGCCACGTGGTCGTAGGAGAGGGAGTAGGGGGGGATGACGCATGCGGAGTCGCCGGAGTGGATGCCGGCCTCCTCGATGTGCTCCATGATGCCGGCCACGTAGACGTCGGTGCCGTCGGAGAGCACGTCCACGTCGATTTCGGTGGCGTGCTGCAGGAATTTATCAATGAGGATGGGGTGTTCCGGACGTTCAGGAACCTGTTCGTGAAAGTAATCGGTGAGTTCCTGTCTGTCATAAACGGAGGCCATGGCGCGGCCGCCGAGCACGTAGCTCGGGCGTACCATGACGGGATATCCGATGCGTTCGGCCACCTCTATGGCCTCATCGAGGCTCTTGGCTGTTCCGTTTTCGGCCTGTCTGAGGCCAAGCTTGTCAATGAGGGCCTGGAAGCGTTCCCTGTCCTCGGCACGGTCAATGGCGTCGGGGGAGGTGCCCAGAATTTTCACGCCCGCGCGCATGAGCGGTACGGCCAGATTGAGGGGGGTCTGGCCGCCGAACTGGACGATGACGCCCTCCGGTTTTTCCTTCTCGATGATGTTCATCACGTCTTCGAACGTGAGAGGTTCGAAGAAGAGCCTGTCGGAAGTGTCGTAGTCCGTGGAAACCGTCTCGGGATTGGAGTTGACCATGATGGACATGACACCGGAGTCCCTGAGGGCGAAGGAGGCGTGGCAGCAGCAGTAGTCAAACTCTATGCCCTGGCCGATGCGGTTGGGACCGCCGCCGAGGATGATGACCTTGCGCCTGCCGGAGACTTTCATTTCATCGCCCTTCTCGTAGGTGGAGTAGTAGTAGGGCGTGTAGGCCTCGAATTCGCCGGCGCAGGTGTCGACGAGATAGTAGGTGGGCTCAATGCCGAGGCTCTTGCGCAGGCGGCGCACATCAGCTTCGGGGCGTTTCCACATTTCGGCCAGCTGTCTGTCGGAGAAGCCGTATTCCTTGGCTTTGCGCAGCATGGGCGCGAGTTCTTTGTTCCACGGAGTCATGTCATTGGCCAGGCCGAAATCGCGGATGTGGTTTTCCATGTCCACGATGCTGCGGATCTGGCGCAGGAACCAGGGATCGATGTGCGTGATGCCGTTAATGGCGTCCACGTCCATTCCGGCCAGAAAAGCCTGGCGCACAGCGAAAATGCGTTTTGAATTGGGCGTGCTGAGTTTTTTGATGATCTCGTCGGTGGGAGGGAGCGGTTTGCGGAAGTTGTAGCCGAGGCCGCTTGCGCCGATTTCCATGGAACGCAGTCCCTTCTGCAGGGCCTCCTTGAAGGTGCGGCCTATGCTCATGGCCTCACCGACGCTTTTCATGGATGTGGTGAGTTCGTCTTTGGCGCCGGGGAATTTTTCGAAGGTGAAGCGCGGGATTTTTACCACGCAGTAGTCAATGGCCGGCTCGAAGCAGGCCGCCGTTTCCCGGGTGATGTCATTGCGCAGTTCGTCGAGCGTGTAGCCCACGGCGAGCTTGGCCGCGATTTTGGCGATGGGGAAGCCCGTTGCCTTGGAGGCCAGGGCTGAAGAGCGGGACACGCGGGGGTTCATTTCAATGACCACCATATCGCCGTTCTGGGGATTGATGCCGAACTGAACGTTTGAACCGCCGGTCTCGACGCCGATTTCGCGCATGATGGCGATGGAGGCGTCTCTCATGCGCTGGTACTCGCTGTCCGTGAGTGTCTGGATGGGGGCAACGGTAATGGAGTCTCCGGTGTGAACGCCCATGGGATCGAGGTTTTCGATGCCGCAGACGATGACCACGTTGTCGTTACGGTCGCGCATGACCTCCATTTCCATTTCTTTCCAGCCGAGAACGCTCTGTTCGAGCATGACTTCGGAAGTCGGACTCGCGGTCAGGCCGCGCCGGGCGATTTCGAGGAGGTCGTCATAGTTGTAGGCCACGCCGCCGCCCGTTCCGCCCAGGGTGAAGGCCGGGCGCACGATGAGAGGCAGTGGCAGTTCTTTTGCGAGGCGGCGCACATCGTCCATGCTGCGGGCTATGCCGCTCTGGGGAACTTTGAGGCCGATGTGTTCCATGGCCGCGCGGAAATGCTCACGGCTTTCCGCTTTTTCAATGACTTCGGCGTTGGCGCCGATGAGTTCCACGCCGTACTTTTCCAGCGTGCCGTTTTTCCAGAGGGAGAGGGCGGCGTTCAGTGCCGTCTGTCCGCCGAGCGTGGGGAGAATGGCGTCCGGCCGCTCCCTGGCGATAACCGCAGCGAGCGTAGCCGGTTCGATGGGTTCCACATAGGTGGCATCCGCCATGTGGGGGTCGGTCATGATGGTGGCGGGGTTGGAGTTAACCAGAACGACGGTATAGCCTTCCTCTTTCAGGGCCTTGATAGCCTGGGAGCCGGAATAATCGAATTCACAGCCCTGGCCTATGACAATAGGCCCTGCGCCGATGACAAGGATTTTATGCAGGTCTGTACGTTTGGGCATGACAAATCCTTCTAGCCTGAGTGTTTCGGGGCAGAGAGTGTCCGATGTGCCGCGGGATTGTTCCTTTCTCCCTTCATCCGTTCCGCACCGGATAGCGGGGATTTCCCTGACACATCAAACCTTAAACAATCAATTATTAAATTATCTTGTTTTGTTTGTCAATTAAATTATACCTTCCTCCGGGAAGCACAAAAAAAGGCGGAGAGGGTCTCTCTGAGACCTCCTCCGCCGGGTATTCATAATTTCCGCCCCTCAGGCTTACTTGCTTTCCTGGAGGTGTTTCTTCACGTTCGCGTACTGCACGAGACGCAGGGAGTTCAGCTTGATGAAGCCCGCGGCGTCGTGATGGTCATAGTTGCTGGCCTCGAAGGTGGCCAGGTTCTTGTTGAAGAGCGAGTACGGGGAAGTGCGGCAGAGAGGCCACACGCCGCCCTTGTACAGCTTGGCCCTGACCTGGCCGGTGACGGTCTCCTGGGCTTTGTCCATGAAGGCCTGCATGGCTTCGCGCTCGGGGGAGTACCAGTAGCCGTTATACACGGCCTCAGAGTAGCGCACGACGAGCTGGTCGCGGATGGAGAGGAGTTCGCGGTCGAGGCACAGGCCTTCGAGGTCCTGATGCAGCTTGTAGAGAATGGTGCCGGCGGGGTTCTCGTAAACGCCGCGGCACTTCATGCCCACGTAGCGGTTTTCCACGATATCGCTGCGGCCGACACCGTTGCGTCCGCCGGCGAGCTCGAGCGCGTGGATGATTTCATAGGGAGAGAGGCGTTTGCCGTTGAAGGCCACGGGGTTGCCCTTTTCGAAATCAACGGTGATTTCTTCGGGGGTGTCGGGGGCCTGTTCCATGGGCACACAGCGCTCATGGCAGACGGGATCGGGAGCGAGCCCGGGATCTTCCAGTTCGGAACCTTCGAAGCTCGTGTGCAGCATGTTTGCGTCCATGCTGTAGCGCTTGGCGCCCTTGGAAATCGGAATGCCGTTGGCCTCAGCGAAGGCGTTCAGAGCCGTACGGCTCATGAGATCCCATTCACGCCACGGGGCAATGACCCTGATGGAGGGATCGAGGGCCTTGGCGGAAAGTTCAAAGCGGACCTGGTCGTTGCCCTTGCCGGTGGCACCGTGAGCGATGGCGTCGGCGCCTTCCTTGTGGGCGATCTCTACGAGAGCCTTGGAAATGAGCGGACGGGCGATGGAGGTGCCGAGGAGGTAGCGGTTTTCATAGATGGCTGCGGAACGGACCATGGGGAAGACGAAGTCCCTGGCCATTTCCTCACGCAGGTCGAGAACGTAGGCTTTCTTGGCGCCGGTTTTGTAGGCCTTCTCCTCAACACCGGAGAGATCCTCGGGCTGTCCGAGGTTGGCTGTCATGGTGATGACGTCGCAGTGGTAGGTGTTGATGAGCCATTTGAGAATGACGGAGGTGTCGAGGCCGCCGGAATAGGCGAGGACGACTTTGCGGGGATTACTCATAATCTGTGTTTCCTTTGTGTGTTCCGGAAGCGGCGCGGGAAAACTCCCGGCCGCGGCGCCCTCCCCGTATTATTAAGGTAGGGCGTCCCGTCTGGCCTGTGGATTAGCGCCAGAATATCTTGACGAGGTTGGTGCCGCGCGGGGTATCCGCTGAGCCGTGAATCTGTCCGGCAGTGATAACAGCTCCGTCTCCCTTTTTAAAGTAGGAGCTCTCGGTGATGAAGTTTTCGGCGCGGCGCAGATGGCTTGGCTCGTCCTCGGGATTTCTGATGAGGATGGGCGTGACTCCCCAGGAATAGTTCAGGTACTTCACGGCGTTGTTATTGGGCGTCAGGCCGTAAATCTCCTGAGGCGGGCGGCAGGAAGAAACCTCACGGGCCGAAGCGCCGGAGAGGCTGTGGATGACCAGAGCCTTTGCCCTGGCCTTTTCGGCCAGCAGGCAGGCGGAATAGGCCAGGTACTCGGGAATTCCGGAATCGCTTCCCGGTTCCTCAAGTTTATGGCGCTCGGCGAGCAGAGCCTCGGCCTCGTTGCAGATCAGGCGCATGTATTTCACCGTCTCGACAGGGAAGCTGCCCATGGCTGTTTCTTCGGAAAGCATGACACAGTCGGCGCCGTCGAGCACGGCGTTGGCCACGTCCGTGGTCTCGGCGCGGGTGGGCGCGGGAGAGTTGACCATGGAGAGAAGCATCTGCGTGGCCACGATGACGGGCTTGGAAGCCCTGTTGCAGGCCTGGATGATGTGCTTCTGGATGGCGGGCAGTTTCGGGAGCGGGCATTCCACGCCGAGGTCGCCGCGGGCGACCATGACGATGTCAGCCTCGGCCAGGATGCCGTCGAGATTGTTGACGGCCTGCTGGCGTTCGAGCTTGACACAGACCGGCACGCTCCGGCCGCAGGATTCGATGAGTTCCTTGGTTTCGCGGACATCGTCCGCGGTCTGCACGTAAGAGATAGCGACAGCGTCCACGCCGAGCTTCATGCCGTCACGCAGATCGCGCTTGTCCTTTTCTGTCAGGGCACGCACCCGGGTGGCCTTGCCGGGCAGGGCGAGGCCCTTGCGGGAGGTTACCATGCCCTCGTTTTCGGCTTCGAGGATCACGAGGCCGTCGGGGCGGCGTCCGTAGACAAAGAACTGAAGCCCGCCGTCTGCCAGAACGAGGCGGTCTCCCTTGACCAGAGTTTCCAGAATCACGTCGTGGTCAAAGGGGAGATAGGGCATTTCCGTGGTATAGTTGCTGGTCGGGCCGAGAAGGAGCTGCATGCCCTTGGTGATCTCAATGCTCTTTTCCCGGATGTCGCCGAGGCGGATTTTGGGGCCGGAAAGATCCTGCATGATGGTCAGCGGGATGCAGAGTTCCTTTTCCACGGAGCGGATGCTGTCGATGATGCCGACGAAATCCTGGGCGCTGCCGTGGGAGAAATTGAGGCGGAATACCCTGACACCGGCCTGGGCAAGATCATGGATTTTTTCCCTCGTGTTGGAGGCCGGTCCTATGGTCGCAACAATTTTTGTCCTGTTCATTTTTTTTCTTTTCTCAGTGCTTTTCATCCAGAGGATGCCGCACTGCCTCCTTAAGAGATAACTGAATTTGTTGGGGGAACCTCTGCTGTTTCTGAAGGAAAATTTCTAAAACGCTTTGCCCCGTCTGTCCAGAAAGCAGAAGGCACCCCCGCGCGGAAGTTTCTCCCGGACGGTGACACCCGTGCCCCGGATACAGATATTTACTCCCCGAGAGGAAAGGCGCTCTTTCCCACTCCTTCCCCCGCCATCTTCATCTTTTCCACTCTTTTCCACGAAAGAGGCTGTTTTCCGTCTTCAGACTGAAAAAAGGGCCGGGAAAGGAGGCTGCAGCAGCCTGTTCCGCTTTCCTGCAGATGTGCAGGGGAAGAGATGGTGTTTTTTCCGTGGTGAAGCGTCCGCGGCGGAAGGCAGAAAGAAAACGGACCGGGAAAAGGCGCAAAATTTGTATGGGGCCGCTGAAAGGCCTGTTAATCCAGAGCGCAGAGGCAGGATGCCGGTCCGAACCGGAAGATACGCTCCCTTGACAGCGGGGGAAGGGGAGTACATAGAGTGTGGGAATCTGTGGGAAGATCTGTCATTTTGTGGGAGCCATGATGGAAAAACTGTTCACCAGAAGCCAGCAGAGGAGCCTCGACGCGAAAGGCCGCCTCATGCTGCCCCCTGAATACAGGGAGGGCCTGGCCCGGAATAATGAACAGGGCTCATTCTGGCTGACCTGCTATTATGGCCGCCTGGTGGCGTATCTCCCCAGCTCCTGGGACAATTTTGTTGAGAAACTCAACAATATCGGAAACCCTTCACTGAACATTGTGCGCTTCAAATCCAAAGTCATGGGTCTGGCAGAGGAGCTGTCCTGCGATCATCAGGGCCGCGTGCGCATCCCGCAGCCGCTCATCACCGCAGCCGGCCTGAAAAAGGACGTCATGCTCGTGGGAATGTTCGATCGTTTTGAAATCTGGGATCTCGAAGCCTTCAACGCCATTGTTCCTGAGGACGTCTCCGGCGAACTCGCGGAAAAGGGCATCAGTTTGGCCATCTAGGAGGATGGGCGGCATCATGGAAGAAATGGCGAAGGGCTATCAGCACATTCCTGTGCTCCTCGGAAATATTCTGGAAGATTTCTCTCCTTTGTTCAGAGATACTCCAGAAAAACCGTCCGGGCCGGTGCGCATTCTGGACGGCACGCTCGGACTCGGCGGGCACAGCGGCGCGCTTCTCGCCGCGCATCCGGATTGCGAGATTCTGGGGCTCGACCGGGATACCGAGGCCATGGGGCTGGCCCGTGAGCGGCTTTCCCCCTACGGCTCCCGCCTCCACACCGTGCACTGCCGTTTCAGCGATTTTTCTGCGGCCCTCAGGGAAGCGGGCTGGGACAGCCTTGATGGAGCCATGATCGATATCGGTGTCTCGTCCCTTCAGCTCGATGAGGGAAGCCGCGGATTCAGCGTCCACGGAGACGGACCGCTCGACATGCGCATGGACGCCGCCTCCGGCTCCCGCTCTGCCCGGGACATTGTGAACACAGCCGGAGAGAAGGAACTCAGGGATCTCATCGCCTCCTATGGAGAGGATCCCCTGGCCGGGCGCATCGCGAGGGCCATTTGTGAAGCCCGCAGGGAAGCTCCCATTGAAACCACGGGCAGGCTGGCGGAGATAATCTCCCGCGCCTATCCTGCAGCCTGGCGCGCAAAGGTCCGTCATCATCCCGCGACGAGAACCTTTCAGGCCCTGCGTATGGCCGTGAACGACGAGCTCGGCGAGCTCGGGAAATTTCTGGACGGCATCCTGCCCTTCCTCAGAATGGGGGGCAGGCTGGCCGTCATTACCTTTCATTCCCTTGAGGATCGCATGGTCAAGCAGCGCATGCACCGCTGGGCGCAGGGCTGTCTCTGTCCGAAGTATGTGACGCACTGCACCTGCCATCATGTCCCGGAAGTGCGCATCCTGCACAAAAAACCCGTGACGGCCGGGGAGGACGAGCTTCTTCGCAATCCCAGGGCGAGCTCTGCGAAACTCCGCTCGTGCGAGCGGATTGCTCCGTACGTGAATGACCGGGAAAAGGAACAGGAAGGCGGGGAGGTGCAGGCATGAGCATGAGTCAGCTGACAGGCAGACTGCATCTTGGACAGCACATCGCGGCTGCCGTGCCGCACCGGGGGAAAACCTGGCTTCTGGTGCTGGCCATCAACGCCCTGATGACCCTTGGGATGAGCGTGGTCCTGGTATGGCTTAGCATCGACCGCGTGAACACGGCCTACTTTATCGACGTGCAGCGCAGCGAGCTCAAGGATAAGCAGAGTCTGAGGGCCAAGCTGGAAGTCGAGCGCGACCGCCTGCTTTCGCCCTACGAACTGCGGCTCAAGGCCGATCAGTACGGCATGAAGGAGCCCAGGCCAGGGCAGATCAGGCGCATGCAGGTCAATCCGTAGTTTTAAAAAAATTTCTGACAGAACCGGAGAGTTTCGGGAGAAAATATGGCGTTTTTCAGGCGGACAAATACGAGGCGTGTGCAGCCCGCACAGCGGTCCTCCCAGACCAGGCCCCTGGTCCGGAGGGGAGCCGCCGCACGCAACTCCCGCGTAACACACGCTCCCGAAACGCCGGCCCAGGTTTCCAGAAATACCTTTGCCAGCATGGTCAGGCAGCGTTTCTTCGCCGACTATGACTGGGGCCGGTTCCGTATCACCTGCGTGTTCTGTTTTTTCGGGCTTGCCTTTCTGGCTCTGTGGTTCCGGGCCTGGCAGCTGCAGATGATGGAAGGTCCCAATCTGGCCGAGAAGGCCCGCCGCCAGCATACCACGAGCGAAATGGTGACCGGCAAGCGCGGCATGATTCTGGACCGCAACGGCAGGGTCATGGCCCGCAGCGTCGAGGTCTTTTCCGTGTACGCCAAGCCTGCGGAGATAAGCGATTACCTGACCGTGGCCAACACCCTCGGACCGCTGCTCGGCCTGGCGCCCCAGGAACTTTTTGACAGGCTCTCAAGTACGCGACGCCACTTCCTGTGGATCAAGCGCAAAATCGATGACTATACCGCAGAGGCCATCCGCAAGGCCCGCCTCCCCGGCATCGGCCTGAGCAAAGAGTACGAACGCGTTTACCCCTTCAAGCACATGGCCGGGCAGCTGCTCGGTTTCGTGGGCTTTGACGACAACGGACTCGAAGGGCTGGAACGCTCCCTCGACAAGAATCTCGGGTGCATGCCGACCCGCCAGATTATGCAGCGCGATGCCATGGGCCGCCGCTTCTATATGCGCGAGGAGGGCCAGGAAGATCCGCATGGCGATGACGTGACCCTGACCATCGATGTGCAGATGCAGTTTTTCGCCGAGGAGGCCATCGCCAGGGCAGTAAAGGACGCGGAAGCCCGCTGGGGCGGTGCCCTTGTGGTGCATGTCCCGAGTGGCGAAATTCTGGCTTGGGCACAGTACCCCTTCTTCAACCCGAACAGCTTCAAGCAGTTCCGTCCCCAGATTTACCGCAACCGCATGTCGCAGGACGCCATGGAGCCCGGCTCCACGTTCAAGCCCTTCGTCATGGCTGCTGCCATGCAGGAACACAAGGTCAACCGGAACACACCCATCAACTGTGAGGGCGGGCGCTGGACCACGCGTTACGCTGTCATCCGCGACACTTCGAGCCACGGCGTGATCCCCGCCAACAAGGTCATCCGCTACTCGTCGAATATCGGCATGGCAAAGATTGGCCTTATGCTGGGTGCCCATACCCTCTACAACTACCTTCATGAGCTTGGCTTCGGTGAGCGCACGGAGCTTCCCGTTTCGGAAAGCCGCGGCATTCTGCGCCGTCCGAGGGACTGGAGTGAGGTCGACCTCATGTCCACGTCTTTCGGACAGTCCGTTTCCGTGACGCCTGTGCAGATGGCCCAGGCTTATCTCACTCTGCTCAATAACGGGGTGACCAAACCCATCCGTCTGCTGCGCAGTGACACCATTCAGCCTCCGGCGGACCGCAGGCAGGTTTACTCCGAGCCCGTGACCCGGGAGGTCCGCAGGATGATGACGGAGGTTGTCGAGGAAAAGGACGGTACAGGCCGCAGGGCGCGGATCGATGGCATCCAGGTGGCTGGCAAGACCGGCACCGCCCAGAAGGCCGACCGCCGGGCCGGCGCGTACGGTGCCAAGCGGCTGGCTTCGTTTGTGGGCTTTCTGCCCGCGGACGATCCCCTGTACCTGATCCTTGTCTTCATTGACGAACCCCGCAACGGCAAATACGGCGGCATTCTCGCCGCCCCCGTGTTCAAGGAAATCGCACAGCGGAGCATGGCCTACGCCGGCGTGCTCGGCGGTAACGGGCAGGTGAAAAAGGCGCCGGACGCTGAGGTTTCCCTGTCCGGGAAAGACAAGAAGATACGCGAGCGCGGTTTCGTTTTCTCAGATCCTGAGTCTCCCTTCGAGCCCCGCAAAGCCGCAGCCCCGCAGATGGATCACACGGCGGCGCTGACAGGAAGCCAGGATCCCGATGATGCCATGCGCCTGCCCGGGCACCTGGCCAAGGCTCCTTCCAGAGTGCCTGACGTGCAGGGCAAAACACCCAGGAACGCGATCGAGCTGTTCGCGAGGGCGGGTATCGTGCCCACGCTCAAGGGCGAAGGGACGCGCGTTGTCAAACAGAGTCCTCCCCCCGGCTCGGAATGGCCCCAGCAGGGGAAGGACGGCAGTAAAACCGAATTTATTCTGTGGCTTTCGGATAATTAGGAGAGGAGAGGGCAATGTCTCAGAGCTATGAAGAGCTGTTGAGCCAGGTACGCGGGGGGCGCCAGGTTACGGCCGATTCCCGTAAAGCGGCGCCGGGGTGCGTTTTCGTGGCAGTGCGCGGTGCGACCGAGGACGGTACAAAGTACGTGCCCCAGGCCGTGAAGGCCGGAGCCACGGCCGTGGTCGCTGATGAAAGCGCTCCCGAGGAGCTGCTTGCCTGCCTGAAGGGAACCGGCGTCGATCTCATCCGCCACAGGGATACACGGTTTGCCCTCTCGGAAATGGCCTGCGCCCAGGCGCACACGGATGAACTGCCGATGACAATCATCGGCATCACCGGAACCAACGGCAAGACCACCTGCGCCTATTTGCTGGAAAGACTCTTTTCCTCGCTCGGCCATAAGGTCGGAGTTATGGGGACAGTGAGCTACCGCTGGCCCGGCCATACGCAGGCTGCGCCCCTGACTACGCCCGATCCCATCAGCCTGCACAAAAATATCGCCGAGATGGTAAAGGCCGGCTGTGATGTCTGTGTCATGGAATGCTCCTCCCACGCCATCGATGAGAAGCGTGTGCAGCACGTGCCCTTTGCCGGGGCCTGCTTCACCAACCTGACGCAGGATCACCTCGACTATCACAAGGACATGGAGAGCTATTTCAGGGCCAAGAGCCATCTTTTCACGGATGTTCCGCGCGCGGACAAGGCCGTGGCCACCAACGCCGACGATGTGTACGGCGTGCGGATAGCCGGCCTCGCCAAAGGCTGCGTGACCTACGGTTTCGGCGGCTGTCCTGCAGGCGTGAGCCCGGAACAGCATCTTCATGGCGAACTCCTGGAGCAGGGAACCAGCGGCATACGCCTGCGCATGACCTTCCGTGGAAAGAGCTGGGAATTTCACTCGCCCCTGATTGGCCGCTTCAACGCGGACAATCTGCTGACCGCCCAGTCCATGGCGCTGGCTCTCGGCGTGGAGCCGGAAAAACTCGGTGCCCTGGCCGGATTCCGCGGCGTCCCCGGACGTCTCGAACGCGTCCTCAACAGGAAAGGGCTGCATGTCTTTGTGGACTACGCCCATACACCGGACGCTCTCGTGAACGTTCTGCAGGCCCTGCGCGGTGCGGGCTTCCGCCGCATCGTCACGGTCTTTGGCTGCGGTGGGAACCGCGACAGGCTCAAGAGACCGCTCATGGGTGAAGCCGTGGCCCGGCTTTCCGACACAGCCGTCCTCACTTCAGACAATCCCCGCTTCGAGGATCCCGAAGCCATCATCAGCGACGTGCTGCCCGGCCTCAAGGGAGCGAAAGAACTCGTCGTGGATCCCGACAGGCGCAGCGCCACCGCGAAGGCCTGTGCCATGCTCGGTCCCGATGACTGCCTGCTCATAGCCGGCAAGGGGCACGAAGATTACCAGATCGTGAACGGCGTGAAGCACCACTACAGCGATCAGGAAGTTGTCAGGGATATTCTCGGCGCCGACGGGGAATAAACCCATCCGAAAAAATCTTTTTTTCATCAGCAAAAACAAGGAATTCTCAAATGCGTTTGTGCCTGGAAACCATAGCCGAGGCCTGCGGGTCCGGAATCCCGGCGGATGCGAAGAGCACTGTCGTTACCTCTGTAGTCACGGACAGCCGCCGGGCCGTTCCGGGCTCGCTCTTCGTCTGCATACCCGGAGAAAGGGTGGACGGACACGATTTTGCCGTGAAGGCCGTTGAAAACGGAGCCTGCGCCGTGCTGGCGCAGCGTCCCATTCCGGAACTCGCCGCCCGGCATCCTGAGGTGCCCGTGCTCATGGTGGACGATACGGTGAAGGCCCTCGGCGCCACGGCCCGTGCCTGGCGGAAGAGCTTCCGGGGCAGGGTTGTCTCCCTGACCGGCACAGCCGGAAAAACAACTGTGAAGGAGCTTCTCTTCAATGTGCTTTCCCTCGTCGGAAAGACGCACAAAACTGACGAGAACCACAATAACCAGGTGGGCATGCCCCTGGACATGCTGGCTGCTGACGGCAGCGAGGATTTCTGGATCATGGAAGCCGGTATAAGCCACAAGGGCGACATGGACGATCTCGGATCAGTCATGCTCCCTGACGCGGCTCTCGTCGTCAACGCAGGCATCGGCCATACCGAGGGGCTCGGGGAAATGGGCGTGGCCTGGAACAAGAGCCGTCTTTTTCTTTATCTTTCGAAGGAGGGCCTGGGCACGGCCAGCGCGGATTATCCGGAGCTTGTAGAAAACGCGCTCAGAAACTGCCCGGATGCGCGTTTCTTCTCCACGGAAAAGGACGCTTCCGTGAAGAATGGACGGGGACAGGAAGTCTGCGTCTGCCACGCTGAGACTGTGGATGCAGGCCCGGAGGGCGACACCTACCGGATTTCTTTTGCCGCGGACGAAGGCCGTCCTGCCGTTCAGATTACCTGCCGGACGGGGCTCAGGGGCACTTCCGGCGCCGAGGACTGCGCAGCCTGCGCTCTCGTTTGCCGCAGGCTTGGTGTCAGTGACAGTGTCATCGCCTCAGGCCTTGCCAGGCCGCTTCCCCAGGAACAGCGCAGCGCCGTGCAGAAGTCCGGCAGCTTCGTCCTGATTGACAGCACCTACAACGCCAACCCGCTTTCCATGGGCCGGACGCTGGACGCCGCCGCCCGGGAGGCTTCCCGGAGAGGACTGCCTCTGGTCTGCGTGCTGGGGCACATGGGCGAACTCGGAAAGGAATCTGAAAAATCGCACACGGAGCTCGGCTCCCGGCTGGCTGCGCTGCACCCCTCTGCAGTGTTCTGGAAGGGCGGCCGCGAACATGAAGTCCTCAGCGGACTCCGCCGGGGCGGCTATGAGGGAAGCTTTGCCCTCATCGGCGGCGACGATTCCTGCAGGAAGGAGTTTGGCGCCTGGCTCAGCCCGGAAAACAAATCCCGCGGCGCTGTCGTCCTCTTCAAGGGCTCGCGCCTCAACCGGCTGGAGGACGCTCTTGCCGTCTTCAGAAGTCTGACCGGTGAAGAGGGGGCGCTCTGATGCTTTATCATCTCCTTCTGCCGCATGCGGACGTCTTCACAGCGTTCAACGTCTTCCGCTACATCACTTTCCGTTCCATGGGTGCGCTGATCACAGCCATGGTCATCTCCGTTCTGATCGGTCCCTGGTGCATCAGTTTCCTGCACCGGATCAAGTGCGGTCAGTACATCCTGTCCGACGTCAAGGCTCACGCGGCCAAAGCCGGAACTCCGACCATGGGCGGCCTGCTGATCATGCTGACTGTTCTGGTTTCAATCCTGCTCTGGTCCGATCTCTCAAACCGCTACGTCTGGCAGTGCATGCTGGTTTTCCTGGGCTACGGCATCATCGGCTTCTGGGATGACATGACCAAGCTCAGGCATCATCAGAACAAGGGCATTTCCCCGAAGGCCAAGATGCTGGGGCTCATCATCGTGGCCTCCGTGGCCATGTGGCTCCTTCAGACGGATCCGTCCTACACGACGAAGCTCTATATCCCCTTTGCCAAGGGCTGGACGCCCGATCTCGGCGTCTTCTATTTTCCCTTCGGCGTCTTCGTCATGGTGGCCTCTTCCAACGCGGTCAACCTGACAGACGGCCTGGACGGTCTGGCCATTGGCCCGACGGTGCTTGCCGGCGCGGTCTTCGCCATATTCATCTACATCACTGGCAACGCCCGGCTTACGCAGTACCTGTACCTGCCCTATATCCCCGGGGTGGGCGAGGTGACAGTTTTCTGTGGCGCGTTCATCGGTGCAGGCCTGGGCTTCCTGTGGTTCAACGCTTATCCCGCCCAGGTTTTCATGGGCGATGTGGGCTCCCTCAGCCTTGGCGGCACCCTCGGCTTTCTTGCCCTTCTCTGCAAGCAGGAACTCATCATGGTTGTGGTGGGCGGCATCTTCGTGGCTGAGACCCTCTCGGTCATCCTGCAGGTCAGTTATTTCAAGTGGACGCACGGCAAGCGGATTTTCCGCATGGCTCCCCTGCATCATCATTTTGAGCTCAAAGGCATACCCGAGTCGAAAATCATCATCCGTTTCTGGATTACGTCCATTATTCTCGGGCTTGTGGCGCTTTCCACCATCAAGCTCCGCTAGTCAGGAGAGAGAGTTATGTCAAATCAGGCTGCCCATCTGAAATGGCGTCCGGTGCCCGGAAGCACCGCTGTTGTCGTCGGCGCCGGAAAATCCGGTCTTGCCGCAGCCCGTCTGCTCGCGGCGGACGGCGTGCACGCCAGGCTTCTGGAGTCCAACCCCGATCGCATTGACGCCGCTCTGGCTGCCGATCTGAAGAATGCCGGCATAGAGGTCATGACCGGGAGCCACAGCAGGGAGCAGTTCAGTGGCGCCTCTCTTGTTATCCCCAGCCCCGGCATGCCGCTCCTGAAGCTTCTGGAAATCATGGGCGAAGCGGCCAAAGGGCCTGACGCGCCGGAAATCATGGCTGAGACGGAATTTGCCTACAGGCACCTCGGCGGCGAGGGCATCGCCGCTGTCACCGGTACGAGCGGCAAGACCACGACAGTGAGTCTCATCGCGGCCATGCTGCGGGAAGGGGGAAAGAAGGTCTTTCTCGGAGGAAATATCGGAACTCCTCTTTCCGAATACATCCTTGGCGGAGAGAAGGCTGATGTGGTGGTTCTTGAGCTCTCAAGCTTCCAGCTGCAGGCCTGCACGCATTTTCATGCGCATGTGGCCGCCATCCTCAATATCACGCCTAACCATCTCGACTATCACAAGGATATGGCCGAATACACTGAGGCCAAGTTCAGGATTTTCCGCAACCAGACGCCAGAGGATCTGGCCATCCTTTCGCCCGCCCTCAGGGAGGAGGCGGAACGGCATCACCTCAGGTCCAGAGTCATGTATTTCGAGGCCTGCGGACGGTTCAGAAAGATGCAGCTTATCGGCAGGCACAACGAAGAAAACGCTGAGGTCGCCTGGCAGGTGGCCAGGGAATTCGGCGTGGATCTGGAGGCTGCGGAGCGCGCTGTCGAATCTTTCAAGCCTATTCCGCACAGACTCGAACGCGTGTGTGAGAAGCACGGCGTTCTGTATGTCAATGACTCCAAGGCGACGACGGTTTCCTCTCTGGAAACGGCTCTCAAAGCCATGAACCGTCCCGTGCTCCTTCTCTGCGGGGGCAAATGGAAGGGTGGCGATCTGAAGGCGCTTATTCCCCTGGTCAGGGAGAAAGTGCGCTGCGTGGCCGGTTTCGGCGCCTCGCGTGAAATTTTCGAGTCAGCGTGGAAGGGTGTGGTGCCCATGGAATGGTATCCGACCCTGAAACCCGCCGTCGAAAGCCTTTACCATAAGGCCGTCTCCGGCGACGTCATCCTTCTTTCACCGGCTACGGCAAGCTTTGACCTCTACAAGGGCATGGCTTTCAGGGGCCAGGATTTTAAAAATATCGTGGGAGGCCTTGCGTAATGCTGAGGAATCTGCTCAAGCGCCGTAAAACGGAGGCTTTTGCAGCTCAGGCCCAGACGGCCGGCTCTGGCTCCGTAACAGGCGCCGCCGGGCCCCGGGCCGCGGTGTCCGGAAGGCACCGCAGGACGGGCGGCGTGGACTGGTGGCTTTTTGCCATTATGTGCATGCTGCTCTCCATTGGCCTTGTCATGGTCCTTTCGGCCAGCGGCATCGTGGCAGAATCCTCGTACGGGGACAAATATTACTTCTTCAAGCGTCAGGTTGTTTACGCCCTTGTGGGCGGCGTTGTGCTCTGGGTGGCTGCCGTACTGCCGAGAAGCTTTCTCTACAAGATGCAGTACCCCTTCATTTTCTTCTGTCTGCTCCTGCTCCTCGTGACGCTTTCGCCGCTTTCCCCCTCAATCAACGGTGCCCACCGCTGGATCAAACTCGGGCCGATCAACCTGCAGCCCATGGAGTTCGTGAAGATAGCCCTGGCCATGTACCTTGCCTATTTCATGAGTTCCAAGCAGGCGCTGATTAAAACTTTCACCCGCGGTGTCCTGCCGCCCTTCCTGGTGACAGGCCTCTTCTGCTTCCTGCTCCTTCTGCAGCCTGACTTCGGCAGCGCTGTCGTGCTCGCACTCCTTCTCTTTTTCATGTGCATAGCCGGGGGCACGCGGTTTATTTACATTTTCTGTTCCGTAGTCATGGCCTGCGTGGCTGGCGCAGCTCTGGCCGTTACGGCTCCTTACCGCATGCGCAGGCTCATGGCCTTTATCGATCCCTTCAAGGACGCGCACAATACGGGTTACCAGCTCGTGCAGTCGCTCCTTGCCATCGGTTCCGGCTCCTTCTTCGGTGTGGGCATGGGAGCCAGCCGCCAGAAGATGTTCTACCTTCCCGAAGCCCATAACGACTTCATCATGGCCGTGCTGGCTGAGGAAATGGGTTTCGTAGGGGTAAGCGTGGTCATTATCCTGTTCATCCTCTTCTTCTGGCGCTGCTACAAAATCATCATGGAGCAGGAAGACCTCAGAGATCGCTACACTGTTTTCGCCCTGACCGTCATCCTCTGCCTTGGGTGCCTTCTCAATCTTGCCGTGGTTATGGGCGTGGCGCCGCCAAAAGGCGTGCCCATGCCGCTGTTGAGTTACGGCGGTTCCAACCTGGTGGCGACCATGCTCTGCACGGGGCTCATTCTCAACTTCTCACGGACGGCAAAGAAATGATTCAAAGAGTCCTCCTGACAACCGGTGGCACCGGCGGGCATATCTTTCCGGCTCTTGCCGTGGCTGAAGAGCTCAGGCGCCGCAATCCCGGCGTAGATCTGCTTTTCATGGGTTCCCTTTACGGGCCCGAAAAACGCCTTGCTGCTGAGGCCGGCGTGCCTTTCGTTGGCCTCCCCGTGCGAGGTTTCCTTGGCCGCGGACTGGCCGGCATCGCTGCCCTCGGCCGCATGTCCCTGGCCATTCCCCGCGCGCTGGCCGTAGTGCACCGCTTTCACCCTGACGCGGCGGCGGGGTTCGGCAGCTACGCTGCCTTCGCTCCGCTTCTTGCGGCCCGTATCCTGGGCGTCCCGGCCGTTCTGCACGAGCAGAACGCTGTTGCGGGCGCCAGCAACCGTTTTCTCTCCAGGCTGACGGCCAGGGTCTGCGTGTCTCTCCCGGACACGAAGGGATTCACGTGCCCAGTGGTCGTCACCGGCAACCCGGTGCGCAGGGACGTTTTCGCGGTGGGGGGGCAGAAGCGCGGCTTTGACCGCAGGCATCTGCTCATCGTGGGCGGATCTCTGGGGGCGCACGCACTCAACAAATTCATGGTGGAGATGCTGCCTGTCCTGAAAAAAGCCGGCGTCTCCATTCGCCATCAGACTGGCGTCCGAGACGAGCCTGTGGTGAAGGAAGCCTACGCCAGGGCAGGGTATGATCCCTTCTGCGTGACCGCGTTCATCAACGACATGCCCGGTGCCTATTCCTGGGCGGATCTGGTTCTTTGCAGGGCAGGGGCGAGCACTGTGGCTGAACTCTGCGGGGCCGGTGTTCCGTCCATCCTTGTGCCTTATCCCTACGCGGCCGGGGACCACCAGACCGGCAACGCCAGGGCTCTGGAGCAGGCCGGCGCGGCTGTTCTTTTCCAGGAAAAATCTCTCAGCGCCTCCTTCCTTGGAGGCACTATCACCGGCCTTTTCGGAGAACCGGACAGGCTGGCCATGATGTCCAGGGCTGCGCTGGGACTCGCGCGCTGTGACGCCGCCTCCCGGGTGGCGGATCAGATCGAAGCGGTGGCTGTGAAGCGCCAGTAACTGTCAATATTTTTTGAACATATTGTTTAAAATATTTCTCGCAGAGGCTTAAAAAACGGAGGCAGAAACGAAAAATTTTCTCCATGTACCGCCCGCGGCGCAGGGCCGTGTTTTTGCTCCGGGGGCGGCAGGAAAACAGCAGGCCTTGAGAAAAAGCCTGAAGAAGGTTTTTTCCCGGTTCCGGCGGTATAAAATACTGCCTTTCTTCTTCTGCGCCCTGAGAAATACAATTTTAAAAATCCCGGAAGCTTTGCAGTTAAATGCGAAAAGATATCAAGAAAGGAATTTTTAGATAATTTCATAAATAGGTCTAGATTTTTTATTGCAGAAAAGGTTACAAGAACGTCATGAACAACAGGATCAAAAAAATATACATGGTTGGCATCGGCGGCGCAGGCATGTGCGGCATCGCGGAGGTGCTTCTCAACCTTGGCTACAAAGTCAGCGGTTCGGATATCGCCGATTCGGCGACTGTCCGTCACCTCAGGAGCCTGGGCGCCAATGTGCACATAGGACATCTGGCAGAGAACATCGATGACGAACACGTCCTTGTGAAGTCCACTGCCATCAGCGATGACAACCCCGAGGTCGTCGAGGCCCGCAGACGCGGCATCCCGGTTATTCCGAGGGCTGAAATGCTGGCCGAACTCATGCGTCTGAGACAGGGTATCGCCATCGCCGGCACCCACGGCAAGACAACCACGACTTCTCTTACGGCCAGTATCTTTGACACGGCCGGTCTTGATCCCACTGTTGTCATCGGCGGACGCCTCAACGTATACGGCACCAATGCCCATCTTGGGCATGGTAATTATCTCATTGCCGAAGCCGACGAATCCGACGGCTCCTTCCTCTGCCTCCTGCCCATCGTCAATGTGGTCACCAACGTAGATGAGGATCATCTCGATCACTACAAAACCCGTGAAGCTCTGAACGACGCCTTTGTCCACTTTATGAACAATGTTCCGTTTTACGGAGCGGACGTGGTCTGCGGCGATGATCCCGGCGTGGCCGCACTGCTTCCCCGGGTGAAGCGTCCTGTGATCACCTATGGCTTCGGCCGCGAGAACCAGCTTCGCGCTGTGCCCCTCGAAGTGGATCATCTGAACCGCTTTGAGGTGTGGCGCGGGAACGAAAAGCTTGGCGAGATCATGCTGCCCCAGCCCGGCAGGCACAATATTCTGAATGCGCTGGCCTCTATCGGCGTCGCTCTGGTCTGTGAGATCCCCTTTGAGAAAATCAGGGAGGGGCTTGCAGGATTCAAGGGAGTCGGCCGGAGATTCGAATACAAGGGCGAGCGCAATGGCGTGACTGTTATCGATGATTACGGTCACCATCCCAACGAAATAAAGCAGACTCTGGCGACGGCCCACGTGGTCTTCCCCGGGCGGCGCATCGTTGTCGCCTTCCAGCCCCACCGTTTCACGCGCGCCCAGGCTCACTTCGGCGAGTTCTGCAAGGTGTTCGATTCGGTGGACGAGGTTCTGCTGACAGAAATTTACCCGGCTTCGGAAAAGCCTATCCCCGGCGTTTCCGGGTTTAACCTCGCTGTCGGCATGCGCCAGGTGAGCAAGACCCCGGTGACGTTCTACGAGACGCTTCCCGAACTCGTGAAGGGCCTGGACGAAAAGCTCAGACCCGGCGACGTGCTCCTGACAATCGGCGCGGGTTCCATCACCAAGGTGGGTCCGGCCTGGCTCGAGCGCGGCTAAACCATGCGCGAGGTCAGAAATCCCAGCCTCTCCGCCATCACGACCCTGGGCCTCGGCGGCACATGCTCCCTCGAGCTGACCGTCAGCAGCAGGGATGATCTCGCGGCCATGGACGACAGGATCCGTGAACTCGGCCTTCCTGTCTATGTGGTCGGACGGGGCAGCAACATCTTCGGACTGGACGGTTCCCATGAGGCCGTTCTTGTCCGGCCCGCCTTCACGGATGGGCCGGCAGTTCTCGGGGATGAAACGGCTGACGGCGGGGTTCTGGTTTCCTGCGGAGCGGGAATTTCCCTTCCCGTTCTTCTTGCTTTCCTCCGGGAGAAAGGCCTTTCCGGTATGGAGGGCCTTGCCGGCATTCCCGGCACGGTGGGAGGCGCGGTTGCCATGAACGCTGGTTCCTTCGGAACCTCCACGGCCGAAAGCCTGGATTCCGTTGAGATCTGGTCCGGCGGCCGCCTCGTACGTCTGACTCCGGATGCCTGCGAGACAGGATACCGCCACTTCAGGCCGCGGGGTCTGGCTGGCAGTTTTCTTGTTGTTTCTGCCGTGTTCCGTCTCTCCCGTTCAACCAGTCAGGATGTGGCGGCCGGCATGCAGCACAATTTCCAGATGAAAAAATCCAGGCAGCCCATCACGGCCCGCAGTGCGGGCTGTGTCTTCCGGAATCCGGCCTGCGGCGTGTCCGCGGGCGCTCTTCTCGAGAGAGCAGGATTCAGAGGGCGCAGAAAGGGCAGCGTTGCCCTTTCGGAACAGCACGCCAATTTTCTCGTGAATCTGGGAGGCGGGACTTCAGCCGAGGCCCTTGCTCTCCTTGAAGAGGCGAGAACAGCTGTCAGGGCCATGGCTGGCGTTGAACTGGATTTTGAGGTGAGGTTTCTGCCGTGTCTTTCTTCCTGAACCGCAAGGAACGGAAAAAAGATGCCCAGCCCGCGAAAACAGGCGGGGTTGATGCCGGCAGAGGCCAGAACAGGGGACCCGTGGACGGAAGGCAGGTTCTTCTGAACCTGCAGTCCGGAAAGGGGATCCGGCCCCAGACTTCGGGCTCGGCACCCGTGGGATCCGATGTCGGCGGCGCAGGCCGCCAGCGGAGGAGCCCCAATACCTTCAGGGGATTTTCCTCTTCAAGGCAGTCAGCCGATTCCAAAGCGCAGTCGGGCCGGAATATGCGCCGCAGGCGTGTTTCCCGGCAGGAACCGGAAAGCGCGTCCAAGGCTCCTGAAACACCCCGCCGCAAGCGGGACTTCAGCGGGCTCAGGCGTTTTGGCAGAAAAATTTCCGGCGTGCTCATCGCGGCTCTCGTCACGGTCTGCGTGCTGCTTCTGCTCCTCAAGGGCTCCGTCTGGATTTATGACGCAGTCCTTACGAGCGATACCTTCATCACCAGGCACATCGATGTGTCGGGGAACGTCCGCCTCACCAGAGACATGATTCTCAGGCTGGGCGGCCTTCATGAAGGGGAAAACAGCTTTGCGGTGAGTATTTCCGATGTGGAACGCCGCCTGCGTTCCACGCCCTGGGTTGAGGATGTTTCGGTCAAACGGCTTCTGCCGGACCGTTTCGTTATCAAAATCAGGGAGCGTATGCCCAGTTTCTGGGTCCGGCATGATGACAGGCTCTATTACGCCAACGACCGGGGGGAAATCATCGCCCAGGTTGAAAGCGACAACTTTATGTCCCTGCCCATGCTGACCATCGAGCCCGGTGGAGAGGACGCCATTCCGTATCTCTCAAGGCTGATGAAGGACATGCGCAGCGGAGCACTTCCCATTGAGGTGGGCGCCATCGCCACGGTGGATGTCTCGCCCAGCAAGGGAGTGGAGATTTACCTGGAAGACAGGGAAATGCGGCTGTCGCTGGCCCCGGACGACTGGGAAGGGAATCTTTCCCGGCTCGGAGTGGCCATCGGCGACCTGGCCCGCCGAAGGGAGCTCGGCATGGTTCAGGAAGCCAGGGCGGCAGACGGCAGCGTCTGGGTCTCACTGCGCCAGCAATTACGCTAAATAAGGGATTTTGGGGATATACAGTTGGGAGTCGATAATGGAGAAGACTGATACAGCACTCATTGTAGGGCTGGACATAGGCACCACGAAAGTCTGCGCCGTCGTCGGCGAGGTTGACACCGACGGGCAGGTCAAGATCGTAGGTATAGGCGACAGCGAGTCCAAAGGGCTGCGCAAGGGCATGGTCGTCAACATTGAGGATACCGTGAAGTCCATTCAGCAGGCCGTGACGACGGCCGGGCAGATGGCCGGATGCGATATCCGTTCCGTGTATGTCGGCATAGCCGGCAGCCACATCATGGGCATCAATTCCCATGGTGTCATTGCCATCCAGGGCAATGAAGTGACGACACACGATGTTGACAGGGTGCTTGACGCTGCCAGAGCCGTCGCGATTCCTTCCGACCGAGAAGTCATTCATACTCTCCCACAGGAATATATCGTAGATAACCAGCGTGGTATCGTGGATCCCATAGGAATGGCCGGCGTGCGCCTCGAGGTGAACGTGCATATTGTCACGGCCGCTGTTTCGAGCGCCCAGAACATAGTCCGTTCCTGCAACCGCGCAGGTCTCGACGTGGCGGACATCGCCCTTGAATCCCTGGCTTCTGCCAAGGCCGTTCTCACCGATGAAGAGCGGGAGATCGGCGTGGCGCTGGTGGATATCGGCGGCGGCACGTCTGACATCGCAATTTTCGAAAACAACGCCATAAAGCATACGGCCGTCGTTCCCCTGGGCGGCTCCATGCTGACGAGCGACATCGCCTTCGGCCTGCGCACTCCCAACAAAAGCGCCGAGAAAATCAAGGTCAAGTATGGCTGTGTTCTCAGAGATCTCGTCCAGAGCGACGAAGCGCTCGAAGTTCCGAGCGTCGGCGGCCGTCCGCCGCAGAAGCTCCGCCGCCAGGTGCTGGCGGATATCTGTGAGCCGCGTATGGAGGAAATCCTCAACTACGTGAACAAGACCATAGTGGCTTCCGGCTGCAAGGACCGCATCAGGGCGGGCGTGGTTCTTACGGGTGGTGCCTCCCTTATCGAGGGCTGCCAGCAGCTCGCCGAACAGGTTTTCGATATTCCGTGCCGCATCGGCTATCCGCGCAATATCGGAGGGCTCACCGATGTGGTCGACAATCCGAAGTTCGCTACCGCGGTTGGCCTTCTGCGCTACGGTGCCGAACAGGAACTCAGAAGAGGCTTCACGATGATCGAACGGCCGACACTCTCGACCGAAAGCGAAGAAGAACAGCCGAGCGGAGAGGGGTCTCTCTTTTCCAGACTGCTCACTCGTATGAAGCGCTGGTTTATGGACATTACGTAGCCTCATTTTCCCGCAGCCGGGGCGGCTGGGGGAAAATACGCACGGGGCATTTCGGCAGAAACATTCAATCGGGCATTTCAAGTAATGTAGAGGAGCGGTTTTATGTCAGAATCTATCATGGATCAGATTGTTGAGACTCCAGCAATGAGCGGCAACGCCAAGATTCTGGTTGTTGGTGTGGGCGGAGGCGGCTGTAACGCCGTGCAGAACATGATTGAGTCAGGCCTTTCCGGTGTTGACTTTATCTGCGCCAATACCGATTTGCAGGCCCTCAACAAGAATCCTGCCCAGACACATATTCAGCTAGGTGAAAAACTGACGCGCGGTCTCGGAGCCGGCTCCAATCCTTCCGTTGGTGAACAGGCCGCTGAAGAAAGCAAGCAGGCCATTGAAGAAGCTCTGACCGGTGCCGAAATGGTCTTCATTACAGCCGGCATGGGCGGCGGCACTGGAACCGGTGCCGCGCCTGTCGTGGCCGAAGTCGCCAAGTCCTGCGGTGCTCTTGCCGTGGCTGTCGTGACCCGCCCCTTCACCTTCGAGGGACAGAGACGCGCCAACTACGCCAAAACGGGCATAGAAGAACTTTCCAAGCACGTAGACTGCCTCATTACTATCCCCAATGACCGCATCATGACCTTCGCTCCCAAAAAGACTCCCCTGAAGGAACTGATGCGCAAGGCTAACGACGTGCTTTACTATGGCGTCAAGGGTATCTCTGACGTCATCACCCAGCCCGGCTACCTGAACGTTGACTTCGCTGACGTACGTACTGCCATGGCCGAGTCCGGCCTTGCCCTTATGGGCATGGGCTCCGGCAAGGGCGAAAACCGCGCTGAGGAAGCTGTCCGCAGCGCCATTACCTCTCCTCTCCTCGAGGACGTCTCCCTGTCGAGCGCCAAGGCCATCCTGTACAACATCACCGCTTCCGACGATATCTCCGGCGAGGAAATGGAACTTATCGGTGAAAAGATCCGCAGCGAGGTTCCCGAGGAGGCGAACATCAAGTTCGGTATCCTCTTCGATGAAAAACTCGAGGACGAGATCCGTGTCACCGTGGTGGCCACCGGTATCGAGCCGTCCGTCACTCCCGAGGTCAAGCCTTCTTACGATCGCCCCACGCAGCGGGTGGTCCGTCCCCAGCCCTCCGTCCGTCCCAGCCAGCCCGCTGCCCAGGCCGGAGCCTATCAGCCCGCTCCCCAGCCCCCTTATTATCAGCCGGCTTCCCAGCCCATGGGTAACCGCGTGGACTTCAGCGATGTACAGCAGGCCCAGGGATTCCAGCAGGACGCCCGCAAGGCCCGCAGCCAGTTCGTCCGCGATGCCCAGGAGCGCTGGAAAACCGAGTCCCGTCATGGCGACCATGATGGCATGAACGCCCATCGCCCCGGTGAGCTCGACTTCCAGTATGAGGATGACCTGAGCATGCCGACTTTCATCAGGAAGCAGATGGACTAAGTCCAGCCTGATCTCTGATTTTTCAAGGCCCCGTCTCTTCAGCCTTGAAATGCCCCTGGGGGGCCCACGCCCGGGCCCCCCTGAGCCGGCGTTCTTCCGGCATACCGGAAGAACAGCTTCCACACTGGAGAACCGAAATGGGATATTTTGCAGCACGTGAGGCTCAGACCTCGCTATCCTGCCCTGCCTGCGGCAAGAAACTCAAGATCGCGCGGACATGCCATAGGGCCTACATGGTCTGTCCTTCCTGCGGTCAGACCTTTCCTCTCAGGGATTTTATTGAAAAAGCCGATGAGGCCATGGAAGATTTCCTGAACAACTGCTTCATCGATCGCATCTGAAACGCCGCCTTCCTCCGCACGGCAGAGCTTGCACCCGTTGCGCAGGCTTTTTTTTTATCCGCCGGTGGGACGAGCAGCGTAAGCAGGAAGATTCCGATCGTGTCCGGCCCGCAAAGCAAGAGAGCGGAAAAAACGATTATGATTTCCATTTCCCAGCAGCAGGGCTGAGGATCTTTATACGTTTTTTATTGGGGCCGGCCCCGGGGTTATCCATCCTGCCCTGTTGCTCATCGGTTTCTTGGCCGGATTGCTTGTGAAAAATTTCTAAAATGTTTTGTACCTGCCTTGCCCTAGATTTTGTAAGGTGCTAGCTTCTCCAGAAGAGCAGACCGGCTTTCCCTTTTCGTACTGGCGGTTCCGGAGTGTGGTACGCATGGCTTTTACCTGGTTGAAATCATTGCTCTCTTCCCGCAGGAAGGAAGAGAAGACAGGACCGGAACAGGAGCAGCAGGACAGAAATTTTGCTATCCTGAGCAACCGCTTTCGTATGTTTCTCACAGCCTGGAACCGTTTCCAGGAAATAGAGTCGCAGATCGAATACACGCTCTGCTGTGAACATCCGTTCGGCATTTACAAAGTGCGGGCCCTGTGCACGGATGTTGCCCTGCAGGTCTTTCAGTGCGTGCGCCAGCTGAAGGCCCTGGATGGCAGGCATACGGACGAGCTGGTGAAGCGCTTCAGCGTCCTTCAGAAAGAAGTAAGCTCCCTCGTCTATGATCTCCACAGACGCATACAGGGGCCTTTGATTCTTCCCCTGAATTCCCCGGAACTCGCTTCCAGCACACTCCTGGCTTCCCCCGAGGCCGTACGGCTCAGCACGCTCCCGGATAAATACCGGGATCTCGTTCCCCGCGGTTTCGTGATCACGGGAGCGGGGTGTGACCTTCTCCTTGGAGAGAAAAAAATACGCGAGGAAATCAACCGCCGCATTCAGTCGGAAGGGGGACTGAAGACGAAGCGTGTGCTCAGGCTGGGCCTCGGCGCCGAGCAGGTGGTCAGAGAAACTCCCATGCCTCAGGAACTGCAGGACGCAGTCAGGGCAGCGCTGCATGAGCTGAGGGAAGAGTGCCGTGACAGCGGGCCTATGCTCCTGGTCTTCAAGGTACGCCTCTGGCCTCCGGAATCAAAATACGAGTCTGACGGGCTGTACATGTGTCCTGAGGCCCTGCCTCTTTCTTCCCCTGACGAAGAGATACTGGAGGCTGTGCACCGGGCCCTCTCCCTGAAGCAGTGTGCGCAGGCGCTTGTGTACCGCCGCGCCCGTGGCCTCACCGGATCGGGCACGGGCTTTTCCGTTTCCTGCATCGCCATGGAGAGCGGCTCAAAACGCGGCGTCGTGAAAACGGCGCATCCTCTGCAGCCGGAAGGCTCGCTTCTGCAGGTGTACGTGTTCCATGGCCAGCCGAGGGAAAAGAAGGATTCCGACCGGTTCTCCGTCTCCCCGAATCCACCGTACGCCGTGCGCGTGACAAGGGAGAGCGCAAATTTCTCTGAGAGTCTTGATAAGGCGACGGTGTCCCGCGTGGCTGGCATTGCTGCCGAGCTGGCGGCCGACAAGGGCTGTCCCCAGTCCATGTCCTATTTCGTCACGCCGGATGGAAGAATTTACATTCATACCCTCCATGACCTCCTGCTCAGGCAGCGCGCAGCCACGCCTGTGATGAAGAAGGAAGAAGAGGCAGGTCTCCGGGGGCCTGAAGAGAAGCATTATGCCGAGGACGAGCTTCTGGACAAACTTCCAGATCCGATTCTGTCCGGAGGAATGACGGCCAATCAGGGGGTTGCCGCAGGACATCCCGTCATTGCCAGAAAATGGAATGATCTCAGGAATTTTCCACCTCATGCTGTCCTTGTCGTTCCGGATGATCATTACCTCTGGGTTTCAGCCCTGGACAGCGTCAGCGCCCTCATTGTGGAGAAGGGCAGGATGAGCTCGCGCCTTGCTGACATCTGCCGCGAGTTCCGCATTCCCACTATTTTCCAGCTTCCGGGAGCCATGGAGAAGCTGAAGGAACTGGAATGGGTGACCGTGTCGGCCAGCGATGGCTGCGTGTACGCCGGCCTGCAGGACGTTCTGGCCGCGCAGGCCGTACGTCCCATAGACTACATGCCCACTTCACCGGTATACCGCATTCTGGATAAGGCATCGAAGTATATTTCTCCCCTGACCGTGGATCCGCAGAGCCTCGATTTTACAGCGGCCAACTGCCGCACATACCGTGACATCGCCGTGTACTGTCACGCCAAGGCTCTGGATGCCATGTTCGCCCTCGGGTCCGAGCAGAAGGGAACCGAACTGCGCGTGCGCCAGCTGTATGACCAGGTTCCCAAACAGTTCTGGGTCATCAATCTCGGCGGGGGATTCGCTCCAATCACACATAAAGGACCGCTCATCGATATCCGGGACATCACATGCGTTCCCATGCAGTCCTTCTGGCACGGCATGAACGCCTACGACTGGGAAGGACCGCCGCCTGTGGACGGCAAGGGTTTTCTGTCGGTCCTCTTCGAGGCGACCACAAATCCGAATCTCGAACCGTCTGCCCAGACACAGTACTTCACGGAAAAGAATTATTTTCTTGTTTCCGGAATCTATATGAGCATGTTCGCCCGGTTCGGCTTCCATTTTATTTCCGTGGAGGCCCGCGTGAGCGAGCGCCGTGGTGAGAACTATGTGTCCTTTACACTGCGCGGCGGTGCTGCGGATATCGAGCGCCGCGTTTCGCGCGTGAATTTTGTGGGAGATCTTCTGTGGGAATTCGGCTTCAAGCCGGACATCCGGGGAGATTCCCTTACGGCCAGGCTCGAGGGAATGTCCCTCGAGGAGGGCAGAGCGCTTCTGGCTGTCGCCGGTCATCTGACCACGCATACGCGCCAGCTTGACATGATTATGCTCGACAAAGAGCAGCGGGCCCGCAAGAAGGAAGAAATTCTGGAGCAGTGCCGTGCTCTGTACACGGGGCGCAGGTAATAACCGAATCTGCATGGCTTTCCGGGACGGCACCGGGAATGCCGGGAGTCAGGGCAATGTCTGAAAAAACAAACCCCAGACGGGAGTACCGGCGGATATACCGCAATGTGCTGATCACTCTTCTGCTTCTGGCGGTAACCCCGCTGGTGGCTCTGGGATGGTTTTCCATCAACCGTATCGACAGCGTCTACGATGAGAAGATCAGTGCCGGACTGGAAGCTCTCACGAGTTCCAAGCGCCGGGCTCTGGATACGTTCCTTGGAGAGCGCATCTCACAGATCCGCACGCTGGCCTTCACGCACAGCTATGAGGAACTCAGCAATCCCGGCAGACTGAGCAGCATCTTTTCCGTGCTGCAGACGAACGGCCGTTCCTTTGTTGACATAGGTGTCATCAATCTCGAGGGACGCCATGAGGCCTATGTGGGGCCCTACAACCTCCTCAACGCGGACTATCACGATGCGGAATGGTTTTCCGAAGTTCTGCACAGGGGCACGTACGTAAGCAACGTCTTCCTTGGCAAACGCAATCTTCCTCATTTCATCATCGCGGTGCTGCGCCACGACGGGACGCACAGTTTCATACTGCGCGCTACTATTGATACCGAAGCCATTCTGTCACTTCTGCAGCGTATTTATTCGGGCAGCCGCGCCGACGCCTTTCTCATGACCAGGGATGGCATTCTGCAGACCGATTCCATCTATTATGGAAAAGCCATGTCGAAGGTGAACTTCGGGGAAGTTCTGGGCCCCGGGGAGCGCGATTCCATCGCGCTGCGTACGCTGAAGACGGCAGACACACAGCAGAAAGGAAGCGGCAGTCTGCTGGCCGCCTTCACTCCTCTGGAAAATATGCCCTGGGTTCTGGTTGTGCTCGATGACGTGAGGCAGTCCCTGACTCCGCTTCGGACGCTGAAAATCTTTATTCTGGGCTTTGTCATCGTGGGTCTTGTGCTTGTGACGGCAGGCGCTGTCCTTTCCACGCGCAAGCTCGTCAAATCCATCGAGGAAAAGGACCGCCAGCAGGACAATATCGATGCCCGCCTGCTTCAGTCCAGCAAGATGGCCGCGCTTGGCAAGATGGCTTCCGGCGTTGCGCATGAGGTTAACAACCCGCTCATGCTCATTCAGGAGAACGCGGGCTGGATAAGCGATCTCCTGAGTGACGAGGATCGCAGCAAGATGAAGAATTATGATGAGATCCTGGCGAGCTGCGACAAGATAAGCGCCAATGTGCAGCGCGCCCGGGGCATCACGCAGCGTATGCTGGGCTTTGGCCGGCGCATGAACCCCGGCAGGGCAGAGGTCATGCTGAGCGTCGTGGCTGACCATGTGGAAGAGCTTCTCCATTCCGAGGCTACCAGCCATAACGTGCGCATCATAAAGAAATATTCTTCCGATGTGCCGGTCATTCTTTCGGATCCGGCCCAGCTCGAGCAGGTGATTCTGAATATCATCGACAACGCCATTGATGCCATTGGCCAGAACGGCACAGTGACAGTGACTACCGGGCGTACGCCCAACGGTGGAGCCTCCATTGCCATCTCCGATACGGGACCCGGTCTTGATGAGGAAACAAAGAGCAAGATTTTCGATCCCTTCTTCACCACCAAGCCTCTCGGCAAGGGAACTGGCCTTGGCCTGGCCATCTGTTACAATATTCTGGAAAAGCTTGGCGGGCGCATTGACGTGCAGAGCGAAGTGGGCAAGGGAACGACCTTTACCATCTTTATGCCGCCCGAACCGCCTCAGCAGTCCCTTATGAAAAACAGCCTGAGCGATAATGAAAGCCACGACAAAGCCTGAGACTGCCCTTCAAAGGAGATGTACCCATGCATGTGCTTATGGTAGATGATGAAACGGAATTTCTGGAAATCATGAAGAAACGCCTGGGCAGGCGTTCCATGGATATAACTACTGCTTCCAACGGTATGGATGGCCTGAAATGCGTGCAGGCCATGACTGACGGAACGGGACCGAAGTTCGATGTGGTGGTCATGGACGTGCGCATGCCGGGCATGGATGGTCTTGAAACGCTCGGAGAGATGAAGAAAATCGCGCCAAAGCTGCCTGTTATCCTGCTGACGGGACACGCTTCAGTGGGAGTGGCCGTCCGCGGCATGGAAAATGGAGCGTACGATTATCTGCTGAAGCCTGTTTCCCTGAATGAGCTGATCATAAAGATGGACGAGGCAGTGCGGGCAGCGAAGTAATGGAGTCGCCATGGGATTTCTTTCCAGTTTAGGAAAGCTCTTTCACAGGGAGCACATACCCACGCCGGAAGAAAGGGCCGAACTTGAGGCTGTGAAAAAACAGATCCGGGATCGATGCAAGCGGTTCAGGAGCCTGCTTTCAGCCAACAAGACGGCGCTGGAAATCATGAGCGATATCGAGGAGCACCTGAGCGGAACGCGTCCGTTCGGCATGGAGTACATCAGGGGCGCCGGTACGCGCGCTGCGGCTTCTGTCTACCAGATGGTGCGCGAGCTCAACTCCCTCACAGGCAATGCCTATCCGGAACTCCCTGATGCGTTCAGCCGCGTAAGCGGACATATCGATACGGTTCTGAAGCCGGCGGTCTACTCCACCGACGGGCCTCTTGTGCTGCCTCTTCAGGCTATCAGTCTGGCGAATATCCAGGAAGTCGGCGGCAAAATGGCAAACCTGGGAGAGGTGAGCTCCGGGGCGGGGCTGCCCGTTCCCTCCGGCTTTGCTGTGACTGTTACGGCATACAGACTTTTCCTTAAGGAGAACGGTCTGGCCGAGGAAATTGAAAAACGTATCCGCGCCACGGATATGGATGATATGTCCCAGCTTTTTACGCTTTCTGCCGGCCTGCAGCAGGCTGTGCAGCAGGCGCCGCTTCCGGCCGCGCTGGAAGACGCTATCTGGGGACAGATTGAAATTCTCGTGGACAAGTACATGAGCGAGGATATCCGTCTCGCCCTCCGCTCCAGTGCCGTGGGAGAAGACGCTCTGGGAGCGAGCTTCGCCGGACAGTACCGTACGGAGCTCAATGTGCTTCCTGATGAGGTCTGCGACATCTGGAAGGAAATCGTGGCCAGCAAGTACACGGTGGCCGCGCTGAGCTACCGTTACCAGCGCGGCATTCCTGACGATGCGGCGCCTATGAGCGTCGGCGTGCTGCGTATGGTAAGGGCTCTGGCCGGCGGCGTTGCCTACAGTGAGGATCCCGTGGCCGAAGGCAAGGACTCAGGATCTCGGAATGTTGTCCTGAATTCCGTGCCTGGCCTTCCTGAGGCCGTGGTCGACGGCGGTGTCATGCCGGACACGTTCACGTTCTCGCACAGTCATCCGGCACGCCTTGTTTCCCGGCATATCGCGTGCAAAGCGAGCCGTCTGGATACGGATACAAGCCTGGCCACGGGCATTCGCAAAACCATGCTTACGCCCGAGGAGGGCAGCGCGCCGAGTATTACGGATGAGCAGGCCCGCGAGGTGGCCCGCATTACGCTGGCTCTGGAGGAATACTACGCAAAACCCCAGGACGTGGAATGGGCTCTGGAGACGACCCGCGACGGGAAAGGCACGCACGTGATAATTCTGCAGAGCCGTCCTCTGCAGCTGGAGAAGTCAGAAAACGGAGCCGAGGCGCAGCCGGAAATCAGAGAAGAAGATGTGTCCGTGCCTCCGGAAGAAATTCTGCTGCAGGGCGGTATAGCCGTGAGCAGCGGCGTGGCGCTCGGCCCTGTCCATATCGTGCACCGCGACCTTGACATGCTTTCCTTTCCGAAGGGCGGAATCCTGGTAGTGGAGCGTGCGTACCCGCGCTGGGCAACGCTTCTTCCCCGCGCGGCGGGCATGATCAGTGAGAACGGCGGCACAGCCGGACATCTTGCGTCGGTATGCCGCGAATATCACGTGCCTGCGCTCTTCAGCCTCGCGGAAGCAGTGAAAACGCTCTCGAACGGCCGTGAAATCACCCTGGACGCCAATCACCAGCGCGTCCTCTCCGGCCTGCACAGGGAACTTCTGCAGGGAGACAGGACGCACCCGCGCCTCATGGACGGATCTCCTGTCATGAAAGCGCTGCAGGACGCGGCCCAGTACATCGTTCCCCTGCATCTGCTCGACCCGGACTCCAGCGATTTCAGACCGGAAAAGTGCACCAGCCTGCATGATATCACCCGTTTCTGCCACGAGAAGTCGGCCAATTTTATTTTCAGCGGGGACACGGACATTTCCCGTTCCATGGGCAAGCAGCTCAGGGCCGGAGCCAAACTGCAGTACTGGATAATCGATATGGACGACGGCTTTACGCGCGATGTGCAGGGGCCTGTGGTCGATATCAGTGAAATCGCCTCGAAACCCATGCTGGCCCTCTGGGATGGCATGTGCGCCATCCCCTGGAACGGGCCGCCAACGGGCAGCGCGGCAGGCCTCATGAGTGTTGTCTTCGAGAGCACCATGAATCCCGAGCTCGAAGTTACGGCGCCCAATACCATGGCCATGCGCAACTACTTCATCATTTCGAGCGCCTACATGCTTCTGCAGGCGCGCTACGGCTACCACTTCTGCACTGTGGAGGCCCTGGCATCGAATGAAAAACAGGAGAATTTCGTCAGTTTCCAGTTTAAGGGCGGCGCGGCCGACGTCAACCGCCGGAAGCTGCGCACGGCGATGATTTCCGGTCTGCTCGAGCCATACGGTTTCCGTGTGGATTTGAAGGGTGATTCTCTCTATGCCGTTTCCGAGGACATGGAGCGTGATGATATTCTGATCCGGACCGAGCTCATCGGCTATCTGCTGATTCACACGCGCCAGAGTGACATGATCATGGAGGACGACGGCCTGAGAGAAAGCTTCAGAAGCAAACTGGAGGACGATATGAAGAAAGTCTGCGCCCGTGCCAGGGCCAGGCTCCAGAGCGCGGACGGGGGGGCTAAACCTTGACAGGAGCCTACTCTTCAGGTAAGAGGGTGCCCAGCATAACGGACGGTTAGCTCAGCTGGTAGAGCGCTGCCCTTACAAGGCAGATGCCGCAAGTTCAAGTCTTGCACCGTCCACCATTACCGGACAAAAAAGCCATCAGGAATTTCCTGATGGCTTTTATCGTTTTCTGTTTCCGTATCAGACAAGCAGCGGCGCGTCGTTCCTGCCGGAATCATCTGTTTTCTTGCCGGAAAGATAGGTCTTAAAGGCGTAAAGTCTGTCCATGGTGCCGAAAACGTACAGCACATCGTTTCCCTTAAGCACAAAACTGCCATCGGGCGAGGGGTACATGTGCGGATCCCGGTAGACAGCCACCAGCGTGACGCTGAACCGGTTGCGCATGGCCGTGTCCGAAAGGGTCTTTTCACAGAGAGGGGCATTTTCGTCCATTCTGAGAGCCTGCACGCCCATTTCGGGGAGTCTGTCGACGAGGGAACCGAGATCTTCTGCGGAGTGGGTCATACGGCGCACCATGCGATAGCTCTTGTGGCGGGCGTGATCGCAGAGGCGTTCAATGTCCTGACGGGGCACGAGGTAAGTGGAGAGCACCTGGCTGAACACTTCAAGGGCGGATTCGAATTCTTCGGCAACCACATAGTTGGCGCCAAGCGCGTGGAGCGGCCCCACCTCGGTGACAAAGCGCGTACGGGCGATGATGGTGATCTGGGGATTGGCAGCACGGGCCTTGACCACGATAGCCCGGACGGCCGCCGGGTCGGAAATGACGATGGCTATGGCTCTGGCGCGTTCGATGCCGAGGCTTTCAAGGATGGAGGGCTGGCTGGCGTCGCCATAGGAAATGGGCAGCCTTCCCCTGTAACGGTTGACCGTCTCAGGGTTCATTTCCAGAATATTGAAGGGCAGATGGCATTCTTTTGCGGCGTTGGCGAGCGTTTTGCCTGAAAAGCCGAAACCGATAATGATGATGTGATCGGTAAGTTCGCTGGCCGTTTCCTCAGCCGCCTCGGTGTCCCCGTCGTGAACGTTCAGTCCGATCTTCTTGAGGACGCGGCAGACACCGGCCGCGAAAGGTTTGGAAGCCGAGATAAGTCCGGGCGTCAGCATCATGCTGATAACGCTCAGGGCGAGAAACATCTGATAGGTATTTTCGTTGAGCAGGCCTGCGGAGACGCCGGATGCAGCGAGAACAAATGAGAATTCGCCGACCTGGGCGAGGCAGAGAGAGCCCATGATGGCCGTTTTGAGAGGGTACCCCTGGACCATGATGGACGGCATGCAGAGCAGGGTCTTCAGAACGATGAAAGCGGCCACGATGCCTGCGATGAGTCCGGCGTGGCTGATGACGAAATCGATATTGAGCATCATGCCCACGGAGATGAAAAAGAGGCTCATGAAGACATCCTTATAAGGCAGGATGTCAGCGATGACACTCATGGAATACTGGGAGCGGGCCAGCATCAGACCGGCGAGGAAAGCGCCCAGAGACATGGACATGCCCAGGAAGGAGGTAATGCTGGCGAAGCCGAGGCAGAGTACCAGGGTCGTCAGCAGAAGGATTTCCCGGGCTCTCGTGCCGACCACGGCGTTCATGAGCCGGTCAAGCAGGAATTTTGAGAAGATGAACATGCCTGCGGCGAGGCCAAGTATTTTCACCGCCGCGCCTATGAGCACGTTGGCGGTAAGCTCAAGCTGTCCCGAGAGCATGGGGATGAGCAGCATCATCGGGGCGACCATCATGTCCTGAAAGACAAGGATGGCCAGATCGAGGCGGCCGACAGGTGTGCCGGCTATGCCTTTCTGCTGGAATATCTGAAGGACAATAGCCGATGAGGAGAGGGCGAAGAGACATCCCCACAGAACGCCGCTTTTGGGGTTGCCAAGGTAGAGACCGAGCCCCCAGCAGGCCGCGATAATGAGGCCGATCTGCAGGCTGCCGCCTACAAAAACGGGCTTTTTCAGGCGGTTCAGTGCGTCTCCGGAAAGTTCCATGCCGATGGTGAACATCAGCATGGCGACGCCGAGGTCGGCCACATGGTCGATGGTGCTCTTGTCACTGACGAGACCGAGTACAGACGGGCCGCAGAGCACGCCCGTGAGCAGAAATCCTACCGTAGCGGGAAGCCTGATCTTGCTGGCCGCAAGGTTTACCAGGATAGACAGCAGGAAAAGAATGACGATCTCGGCGAGAGGGGAAAAATGCATAGTGCCTCCGTGAAGGGTTCCCACTATCACCGGCAGGAACAGTCCGCAAGAGACAGCAGAAAAGGCGGAAAAGAGAACGCCCGCAGGTATAAAAAAAGGGCGGCGCCCGAAAAGGGGTGCCGCCCTGATGCGTACACTAATCAGGCTGCGTCAGGCAGCTATGTACTGACACCGGTCTTCAGTCCGGAGTTTAGTACATGCCACCCATGCCGCCCATGCCACCCATGCCGCCCTGAGCACCGGCAGCAGGAGCCTGCTTGGGCTCGGGCTTGTCGCAGATAGCGCATTCGGTGGTAAGGAGCAGAGAGGAGACGGAAGCGGCGTTCTGCAGAGCCACACGGGTGACCTTCTTGGGGTCGATGACGCCGGCCTTGAAGAGGTCTTCGTACTCACCGGTGGCGGCGTTGAAGCCGAAGCCGTCCTTGCCATTGCGGACCTTCTCGACCACGACGCTGCCTTCGAAGCCGGCGTTGTGGGCAATCTGGCGCATGGGTTCTTCGATGGCGCGGCGGATGATGTTCACACCAGCCATTTCATCGTCGTCAGCGGGCTTGATGTCGGCGAGGACCTTGCTCACGCGGACGAGGGCAGTGCCGCCGCCAGGGACGATGCCTTCTTCAACAGCAGCGCGGGTGGCGTTCAGGGCGTCTTCCACGCGGTCCTTCTTTTCCTTCATCTCAACTTCAGTAGCGGCACCGACACGGATGACGGCCACGCCACCGACCAGCTTGGCCAGACGTTCCTGGAGCTTCTCACGGTCGTAATCGGAAGTGGCGTTGTCGATCTCATTGCGGATCTGCTTCACGCGTTCCTTGATCTCTTCCTTGCTGCCGAGGCCGTCAACGATGGTGGTGTTTTCCTTCTCGACCTTGATGCGCTTGGCCTGGCCGAGTTCGTTGAGGGTCAGGTTCTCGATCTTGGTGCCGGTGTCATCGGAAGCGACGATACCGCCGGTAAGGGTGGCGATATCCTGGAGCATGGCCTTGCGGCGGTCACCAAAGCCGGGAGCCTTGACGGCGACAACCTGAAGGGCGCCACGGATCTTGTTCACGACCAGGGTGGCAAGGGCCTCGCCTTCCACGTCCTCAGCGATGATGAGGAGGGGCTTGTTGACCTTGGCGACCTGCTCGAGGACAGGAAGCATATCCTTCATGTTGGAGATTTTCTTGTCAGTGCAGAGGATGTAGGCGTTCTCCATCTCGCACACCATCTTTTCAGCATCGGTGCAGAAGTAAGGAGAGAGGTAGCCGCGGTCGAAACGCATGCCTTCCACGACATCCATGGTGGTCTCGAGGCCCTTGGCTTCTTCGACCGTGATGACGCCTTCCTTGCCTACCTTGGACATGGCCTCGGCAATGATGGTGCCGATGGTGGCGTCAGAGTTGGCGGAAATGGTGCCGACCTGGGCAATTTCCTTCTGATCGCGGGTGGGCTTGGCAATATTCTTGAGCTCAGCGATCAGGGCTTCAACGGCCTTGTCCATGCCACGCTTGATGGCGATGGGATTACGGCCGGCGGCCACGAGCTTCACGCCTTCGCGGTACATGGCCTGAGCGAGAATGGTAGCGGTGGTGGTACCGTCGCCAGCGGCATCGGAAGTCTTGGAAGCGACTTCCTTAACGAGCTGGGCGCCCATGTTCTCGTACTTGTCTTCGAGCTCGATTTCCTTGGCAACGGTCACACCGTCCTTGGTGATGACCGGAGCGCCGAAGCTCTTCTCGATGGCCACGTTGCGGCCCTTGGGTCCAAGGGTGACCTTAACGGCATTGGCGAGTTTATCAACGCCCAGGGCAAGACGCTCACGGGCCTTTACGTCAAAAATAATATCTTTAGCCATGGTAATTTTCCTCCAGGATAGGTGCTACTTAGTCGGTAATAATGGCGAGGATGTCGTCTTCGCGAAGAACAAGGTGGTCTTCGCCGTCGAGCTTCACCTCGGTGCCGGCATACTTATTGAAGAGGACGGTGTCACCCTTCTTCACAGCCATGGCGACACGGTTACCCTTCTCGTCGCACTTGCCCGGACCGGCGGCGACAACCATACCCTTGCAGGGCTTTTCCTTAGCAGTATCCGGGATGTAAAGACCGCCAGCGGTCTTTTCTTCAGACTCAAGGCGTTTGACCAGTACGCGGTCATTCAGCGGCTGCAGTTTCATAGTGGGTATTCCTCCATAAAAGTTAATTTGCTTTTTTATTGAGGTGCGGGGCGCGTTCCGTCAGGGCCCGTCAGCCTTGGCGGCTTCAGTGTTTGGGGGGCTTCCCTGCATCGCTCAATAAGATAAGTCGGGCCCCTGTTTAGTGAAGGGGAAAAAATGAAAAAATTGCGTAATTTTCTGGGTAATTATTAATTTTCTAATATTTTCAGCATATTATGTAAAATAAGCCATGGAAAAATCGTATTTGGGACCGCCCCGGAAAGGAACGCAGCGTCCTCGGACGGAGAGACGGATTCCGGTTTCAGGGCAAAAAAAATCCCCTGTCCGGGGGGACAGGGGAGAATGAAAAACTCAGAGGGATGTACGAAACTTAGTCGCCACAGACGTCGGCAGGGGGAAGAATTTTGATGCCCTTTTTCTGAAGTTCGTCGATGGCCTCGTCATTCTTGTCGAAACGGAAGATCATGGTGGCGCTCTTTTCCTTCTTGTTCATGAAGGCGTACATGTACTCGACGTTGATGCCTGCCTTGTTCAGGATCTGCACGATCTCGTCCAGTCCGCCGGGCCTGTCATCAACAGCTACGGCCACGACATGGTTGATACCGATGGCGAAGCCGGATTTTTTCAGGACCTTGGCGGCTTCCTGGGGATCGCAGACGATCATTCTCAGGATGCCGAAGTCAGACGTGTCGGCAAGGGAAAGGGCACGGATATTGATGTTGGCTTCAGCCAGAACTTTTGTCACTTCACAGAGACGGCCGGTCCTGTTTTCCAGAAATACAGAGATCTGTTCGGTTTTCATGAGATAGTTCCTTTCCTGTGCTCAGACTAGGCTTTGCCGCCCGTGGTATCCGAGGAGTCTGTCGAATGGGCTTGGGAGGTTGCGGGCTGTTCTTTTTTTGCTTCAGGCTTGGCTGAGATATCGATTTCATCCGGTTCACTGGTTGCACGCTTGAAGTTGCGGATAGCGCGCCCCAGGCCGCCGCCGATCTCCGGAAGTTTCTTGGCGCCGAAAAGAACCAGTACCACCAGCAAGATGATGAGCATTTCCTGCATTCCGATACCCATGAACCTACTCCTCCCTGCCTATACGGTGCAGGTGTATTTTTGCGTTTGCTGAAATCATAATCCTTTGCCCGTAATGAGGTCAAGGTCAGGAGCAGAAGACCACATGGCTGCGCATCAGGCTCCACCTGGGGCAGGAAAAGTCAGAGATCATAGATCAGCCGCAGCGCAGTCAGCACCGCCGGTTCCTTTTATAGATGCGGCTGCGGCTTTCTGGCCGGTGTTCTGAATAATGGGGTGAAAGTATCGCGCGTGTGCACCGGTTTCACACCCGGAAGCGTGCGGGGAAATCTCTATTAATTACCCCAGGAGAGAGGCTTTACCGGCGGCTCCTTCTGTGTCTGGATCTGTGCTTCTGATAGGTGCCGTGACGCAGATTCATAACTCCGCTGCCGTCAACTTCCCTGCGGACGGCCTCCGCGGAAGAGGGGTGGCGGAAGCCGGCGTCAAGGAGTTCCCGTGCCGCCATGTTGCGCCGTCCGGCGGAGCGGCCGCCGAGCACGATGATAAGGAGGCGCGTACCGCCCCGTTTTGCCGTGACGATGATGTTGTAGCCGGAACTGACGGTAAAGCCCGTCTTGAGCCCGTCCACGCCTTTTTCACCGAGGAAGGGATTTGTGGTCGTGAGGGTGCGCCTTCCGTGCTGGGCGAAACTCTGGGAATGAATTCTGAGGGCGCCGGGGTAGCTTGACATATAGGCGAGGGCGAGGCGCATCATATCCCGTGCCGTGGTGGTCTGGCCGGCAGCCGGCAGGCCTGTGGGATTTCTGAAGACAGTGCTGGTCATGCCGATGGCACTGGCCTTGGCGTTCATGGCTCCCACGAACGCGCGGGGATTGCCGCTCACCCTGTACGCGAGGGCTGTAGCCGCGTCATTGCCCGAGGCAATGAGCATGCCTTCCAGGAGATTCTGCACGGTAATACGCTCGCCCGGACGCAGATGCATGGTGGATCCTCCTGCGTAGGCCGCGCTTGACGGAACACGTACTTTGCTTCCGAAGGAAAGTCTCCCTGCCTGAATGGCGTCGTGGACGAGAAAGGAGGTCATGACTTTTGTCAGGGAGGCCGGAGGAATCTGCGTATCCGGAGATTTCTGGTAAAGAATCTGCCCCGTGCTCATATTAAGGAGAAGAGCGGAACGGACAGGGACGCCGGCCACGGCTTCCCGTCCGGGGAGCAGGGAGAAGAGAAGAGCAAGAAGAAGGAGAGGAGCGGGAAAAAGATGCGGGCGAATCATGAGCGGGGAACCTGGGATGTTGACTTCGGGCTGTCCTTTTTTTCCTGAAGCCCGGTGAAGAAGGACGGGTAGGCCCGGTTGGCTTCTTCCAGAGCCTGAATGGAAAAGGCGAGGAGGACGGGACCGAGAATGAGCCCCACTGTGCCAAAGGCGGCTATGCCGCACAGCATAACGAGGATGAGAATGAAGTAGGAGGCCTTGATGCCTTTCTTGAGAAAGAGCGGACGAAGCAGGCTGTCGGCTGTGGAAACGATGATGACGCCCCAGAGAACGAGCGTGACGGCCTCCACGGTCTGACCGGAAAACCAGAGCTGCAGGCTCAGCGGTCCCCAGACGAGAGCTGTGCCAACGGTGGGGATGGGGGCAACGAAGGACGCGAGCAGCCCCCAGAAGGCAAACTGCTTGTAGCCAACGATGGCGAATCCCACGCCGCACAGGAAGCCCTGAATGATGGCAACAAAGATGATGCCCATAAAGATGCCTCTGAGGGCGTTCCTGATGGCTTCGATAAAACGGTGCAGGACCAGGGGATGCAGATGGAAGATGCGGGCCGTGACAAGATGGATGCGCTCCGCGTAGAGGGCGAAGATGACAGTGAGGAAAAGGAAGAGGAAGAGGTCCCAGAGAACGGACATGGTGCCACCAAGGACGTTGAAGCCCCTGTTGATAATGGTGGTCATGGTGTCTGTGGAAAAATTGCTGAAGTACTCGGATATCTGATCGAGAATGGACTGCCCTTCTTCGAGGATCCTGTTCACGAAAGGCACGCTGTGTATGTTGGCGAAACGTTCGTTAAGGAACTGTGTCCACTCCTCGGGCAGCTGAAAATTGTTGGACCATAATTCGTGCAGACGGGAAAAGCCCGCGCCAACCTGGGGAGCCACAAGAACCGTGAAGAGCGTCACTGGCAGGATCATGCCCATGATGATCAGGGAAAGGTATGCGGTCATGGGCATACCCCTGATGATGGAAAGTCTTGTGCCTGTGCGGATGCGGCGCCAGCGCCTGACAATGGGGCGGAGAAGTCTTGGCCCCCCAATCTCTTTTGCCAGAAGCGCGCGGCAGCGGGGTTCCACGTTGCGCCGTCTCTGCCGCGCTATTGTGCGGAGCTTCCTGTATATGGGCAGAGTCAGGCAGGCCGTGCAGCCGGCCATGAACACGGTGATTGGGTTCGGCCACAGCAGGAGATACCAGGCCAGTGCGGCCAGAATATAGAGGACGCGGGGGTAAAAAAGGGAATTTTTGCGCATCTTTTTCAGAAAGGATCGGTTGGAGAGAACAGAAGTTCCCCGTCCGGCGGATTGCAGAACGAATAACTGATAGCAAACATCCCGGAGATTGCCAAGTTTATGAATGAATCACTTTTTGTCTGATGCCGTCTGAAGAGACAGAAAGGATGCAATACGCAAAAGTATAAAAATATATAAAAAGTCTAGATTTTATTTAAAAATAAAAAACAGAGGAGGTTAAACAAAAGTACATCAAAGAGGCAGGGTTTCAAAGGAATAAATGCAGTGGATTGCTTGAAAACCAAAATGATTTTTCGGAAAGGTGGAGGTATCGGATTCGTCCTTACCCTGGGAATTTTCGTTCCAGCTTGACCTTCCATGGTGACTGGCTTATAAAGTTAGGAAAAGAATTATTCTGCGATCCGCTGTTTTGGCAGTGGACGTTTTTTTTTATTGTTTTTTAGGAGAACGAGACATGGCCGATTCCAGCATCCCGATTTCTGTGCAGGGGTACAAGAGACTGGAGAAAGAACTTGCGGAGCTCAAGGAAGAACGTCCGCACATCATCCAGGCTATCAAGGAAGCCCGTGAAGAAGGCGACCTGCGTGAAAACGCCGGTTACGATGCCGCCAGAGAGCGTCAGGGCATGTGTGAGGCCCGAATCAAGTACATCGAATCCAGACTCGGACTGTACAAGGTGATTGATCTCGACAAGCTGAGCGGTAACCGCGTTGTGTTCGGCAGCACCTGCGTCCTGGTGGACGAGGATACCGATGAAGAGAAGACCTATACCGTCCTCGGCCCCGATGATTCCAATCCGTCGAAGGGCAGCATTTCCTACCTGTCGCCCGTGGGCAAGGCCCTTCTGGGCCACGAAGTCGGCGACGAGGTAACCATCAATATCCCCCGTGGCAGCGTGACCTACGAAATCACCGAAATTAAATTTCTTGGACATAAGGTCGTTGAATAACGGCCGGAGTTCTTTTTTCCCGAACAGCCTCTCCGTGCAAGCGGAGGGGCTGTTTTCGTTTCCGGCCGAGGAGAACGGGTGTGCCAAAAGCCGTTCCGGCTTGACGTGGAGTAACAGGAAATTTTATTATCTAATGTTTCCAGGGGAGGAATCCTTCCCTGTTTTCAGTCTTTTCCCCGGAGAGGCCCGAAATTATGAAAAAATATTTACGCTATCTGGCGCCGCTTCTCGTCTTGGCTATCTTTATTCTGGCTGTTTATCTTCTGTACGACAAGCTCAAGGCTTACAGCATAGCGCAAATACGTGCCGCCATTGATCAGATCCCCTACACCCGCCTTTTCCTTTCCTTCGTCCTCTGCATCGTCAACTATTTTATCCTGATCGGATATGACTGGCTGGCTCTGAAAGCCATCCATAAGACACTGCCCCTGAGCAGGGTCAGCCTTGTGTCGTTCGTGGGGCAGACCGTGAGTTATAACTTCGGCGCTCTTCTGGGCGGAACAAGCGTGCGTTTCCGATTTTATTCGGTCTGGGGCTTCTCCATCCATGAGATTCTGCATCTTGTTCTCATGCTCGCGGTCACTTTCTGGATCGGTGCCATGGGCCTTGGCGGCATCGTCTTCCTTATCGCCCCTCCGGAATTTCCCCCGGAACTTCTGGCCAAAATGCCCCTCCACAACGTCCGGCTCCTCGGAGCCCTGCTCACGGGCATAGCTGTCCTCTACCTGGTCCTCTGCTTTTTTGTGCGCAAGCCGGTGCATTTCTTCGGCAAGGAGTTCGTCTTCCCGACGCCGAAGATCGCTATTGCCCAGGTCGTGGTTTCCTGGGTTGACCTGATCTGTGCGGCAGCCTGCATGTGGGTTCTTCTGCCTTCCACCATCGGCGTGGGGTATCTTCAGTTTCTGCCTGGCTACCTTATGGCTCAGGTGGCAGTCGTCCTGACTCATATTCCCGGTGGCGTCGGTCTTTTCGAGCTCATCATCATCCACCTCACCAACACGGACCAGGAGCAGGTGGTCTTTGCGGCGGTTCTCATGTTCCGCCTCATCTACTATATACTGCCGCTTCTCTGCGCAGCCATCGTGCTCGCCGTGTACGAGGTGCGCCTGCGCCGCAACTTCATTCACGATGCCGGCCGCTGGCTTTCCGTGCTGTCGCCCATGATTACGGCCTGCCTCGCACTCGCTGCGGGCGCCGTGCTTCTGCTCTTCTCAACCACCCCGCCGAGGTGGGGGCTTTCCTTCCTGACTCAGTATCTGCCAACCCAGTGCGCGTTCATCGGCACCATACTCTGCGGCTCTGCGGGGTGCCTGCTCCTTTTCCTGGCCTATGGCCTGAAGCGGCGTCAGCGCCGGCCCTATGTATGGATTTGTATCTGTCTGGTGCTCGGCATTCTGGGGACGTTCATGCGCGGAAGCTGGATTCCGGCGCTCATGTGTGCCGTGGTTCTGGGCATGCTGTACGCATCGGGGCGTCGTTTTTACAGACATTCCCTCTTCATGGAAGAACATATCCCCGCTCCGTGGCTTCTCTGCGCCATCGGCCTGCTCCTCCTGAACTTTGCGCTCGGGTTCGCCCTGTATCATACAGTCTGGGGCCAGAATGCCCTTCTTTCTTTCCAGGGCCCCTTCAACGCGGCATGGTCACGGGCGCTGAACATCTGTATCATAGCGATTATCTGCACGTTCCTGCCCCTGCGCTTCTATCTTAGAAAGCGGGCAGTCAGGCGCAGACTTGCCGCCGGAAGCGGCGTCCGGAATTCTGCCGGATAGAAAATAACGGGCGGGGCGTACGGTATTCGTTCGTCCCGCTTTTTTATGTGCTCCAGGCATTGGGGCGTCTGGGAGATAAACGTCCCGGGACTGCCCTGACACCGGGAAAATCACAGTCTGACACCGGAGGAGGTATCCGCCGTGTGACGGGCTTCTGGAGAGGTGCACTCAGAACTCTGGTCTGGCAGGCTGCCGCCGCTTACTGGCAAAACAATGCCCGGCTTTTATCTGAAGGTTTGTGAAAATCAGAAAACCGCCTCTGCGATGTGAGGAGAGTGCGTTCTGCCCAGAGCACTCATCTCCCCGGTTCCGGCCGGCTCAGACCAATGGATACAAAAAAAAGCCGACCGCAACAGTGCTGCCGGCAGAGACAAAACGGTTTTTGCCACGGATCAGTCGCGGGAAATGCGCACTTCGTTCTTGCCGTCGCGTTCTTCAAGCAGGACATCCACGTGCTCTTCCCTGGACGTATTGATGGTGCGGCCAACGTAGTCGGCCTGGATGGGAAGCTCGCGGTGCCCGCGGTCAATGAGAACCAGAAGCTCAACGGAGCTGGGCCTGCCGTAATCAAGGATGGCTTCGAGGGCAGATCTGATGGTTCTGCCTGTGTAGAGGACGTCATCAATGAGAATGACGGCGACACCGGTCACGTCCTGGGGGATGTTGGACTGGCCCACGCGCGGAGAGGCGTCCATGGAAGTCCAGTCATCACGATACAGGTTGATGTCGAGGGTTCCCAGAGCCACCTCGTGATTCACGGTCGAGGAAAGGATTTTCTGCAGACGCCTGGCCAGATCAGCGCCGCGGCGTTCGATGCCGACAAGCATGATGTTTTCGCATTTTTCATGCTTTTCAAGAATTTGGTAGGCGAGACGCTCCAGCGTGCGCGTGATTTCGCCGTCATCGAGAAGGAGCTTGGATTCCATAAAAATCTCCATGCAAATAAAAAGAAAAGGGTTGATTCAAATTATCAGTTTTGCCATCTGCTGAAAAGAGCGAAAAGGCTGTCCGGGTATTCCATTTTCAGAGATAGTTGTTATTTTACAAAATACGGTTATCGGGAGCAGACCCCAAAACGCGTTTGCAGACAGGACTGGTTTCTGATAATCTTACAAATTCCCAGCTCGGGAAAAGTGCGTGAGTTTTTACGGCTCTGCACTGCTTTCTGGATCTTCATTTTCGTTAACATTTTGCCGATCATTGGAGGATTTTTTTCATGATCACCTTAGATGATGCTGCCAAAAAAGAGCTGGACGCATTTTTCTCCAGCCACGCTGATACCAAAAAATCCGTTCGTGTTTTTGTAGCCCCCGGCGGCTGAAGCGGTCCTTCTCTTTCAATGGCTCTGGATGAGCCTGACGACGAGGATGAGACCCAGGAAGTCGGCGGCATTACGTTTTGCATGACAAAAGATCTTTATCAGATGATCGGAGAAGTTTCGGTAGGCCTCAGCTACATGGGCTTCACGATCAGCTCTGAAAGGCCCTACAGCGCTTCGGCGCCTCAGGGGCATGGCTGCAGCGGCTGTTCAGGGGACAGCTGCTCCATCTAACCGCGCGTTCCGCTGCGGCCTGTTTTCCGGATTCTGCCGGGGAACGGGCCGCGCACAGGACGAGCCAACCAGGCGGGAAAAAGGGCGATAGCACCCTCCCTCCGGACTGCCTTCCCCCGGGCAGTTTATATCTCCCGTGGAGGTTTTCCATGATTTCTCTCAGCGATGCGGCCAGGAAGGAGCTGGATGCCTTTTTCAGCGGCAATCCCGATGCCAAAAAATCCGTCCGCGTTTTTCCCGCTCCCGGCGGATGCTGTGGTCCGACGCTGTCCATGGCTCTCGATGATGCAGATGACAATGACGTTTCCGAAGAGATCGGCGGCGTTACCTACTGCATGACGAAGGAACTCTACGAAGCCATTGGCAACATCAGCGTGGATCTCAGTTACCTCGGCTTCGCCATTGTATCCGAGCGCCCCGTTCCTGACATGGGCGGGAGCTGCAGCTGCGGTGGAGGGTGTTCCGGATGCGGCGGCGGATGCCACTAGCCTTCTGTTTTCCGATCCGTACGGTGCCCCAGAGACGACGGGGCACCGTATACTCTTCTCTTTTCAAAGGAGTCATGCCCAATGTTTACTGTTACGCCTAAAGCCAAGAAGGAACTCGACGATTTCTTTGCCGCGAATTCCGACTGCGGCAAGAGCATCCGTGTGTATTTTGCCCCGGGCACGTGCGGCGGTCCCACCGCCACCATGACACTGGACAAGGCCGATGCCGAATATGACGTTTCCGAGGAAGTTGACGGTATCGTGTTCTGCATGACCAAGCCCCTTTTCGCCATGGTCGGTAATGTGACTGTGGATGTCAGCGGCACGGGCTTCGTGGTCAGGACAGACCATCCTTTCGTTCTCGGGCCGTCGGATCATTCCTGTGGCGGCAGCTGCGGCAGCTGTTCCGGCTGCGGTTTCTAAAGATATGACTGCCTCAGGGGCGGCACAGCCGTTTTTTTCAGCCCCGCGGGCATGAAAAACATGCAGACTCGTTTTCCACTGGATACGCAGGAAGCTGTCCTGCATCTTGATCGTGCGGGCCTGGCCACCCGGGCCAGGCTGGCGGCTGAATCCGTCGCCCGCGGGCGCACCGCCGTACTTGTGGCCGGCAGCCGGGAGAGCTTTCAGGCTCTCCAGGGCCTGGCCGTGCTCTTTACTCCGGAACTCTCCGCCAGGCCGGTTCCTCCGGATACCCCGGCGTGGGCCAGGAGTGTCATCAGCCTCCCGCCCGGACTCCTTCTGCGCAGCGGCCCTTCTGTCTGGGGCTCACGCCTGGCGTCTCTCTACGCGCTTTCCCTGGGTGCTCCCCGCATCGTTGTTGCGAGCGCCGGCTCGCTCCTTGTCAGGTACCCACCCAGGGATTTCTTTCTGAATAACACTCTCGAGATAGCAAAGGGAGCTGACTGGCCTCAGGATTTGCTCCTTGACCAGCTCATTGAGTGGGGATTTGTCCGCGTACCCATGGTGACCAACCCCGGCGAAGTCGCCCGCAGAGGTGATATTCTCGATATTTTCGCCCCTGGGTATACGAGGCCGCTGCGTCTGGAGTTCTTTGGCGACACGGTCGACGGGCTGAGAGTTTTCGATCCGGAAAGCCAGCGTTCTGTGGAGGATACGGATTCTCTGACCGTTATTCCGGCGGCTCCCTATCTGAGCGATGCAAAGAGCCTCGACCTGGCAGAGCAGCGCTTTCAGAAGCTCTTCCGGGAAGGCAAAATCACGGAAAACATGTCCTATGCCTGCAGAAAGGCCCTGCGTGAAACGGGCAGAGCGCTCATGCCTGGCGTGGTGCACGAAAACGCCTCTCTCCTGGAAGACTGGCTCCCGAAGGGAAGTTTTTTCTTCTGCGACGGGGAGAACGATACCCGCGAGGTGCTGGAAGAGGCCTGGGACGATGCCGCGGAAAAACTTTCCGCGGAAGACGCCTCCCCCCAGCAGCCTTCTTCTCTCTGTCTGCGCAGCCGTGACGCGGCTCCCGTGCAGGGCGGCACAACTGTCTATTCTGAGCCCCTTGTGGTGGGAGTGGAGCAGGCCGGCATCGATATGTGCGAGCATGAGCTGCACTCCTTCCAGGAAGTCTTTACCGATCCCGGCGCCATGGACCGGCCCTGGCTGCAGATGAGCGCGGCCCTGAAGACGTGGATGGCTGAGAAGAACCAGGTGCTGCTCAGCTTTTCCACGGATCGGGCCCGGAAGAAGTTCCTGAAGCTCTGCGAAACAGAGGGCATAGCGCCGCGCCTGCGTTACTCGCCCGATGAGAAGGGACTTTTCGCTCTTCTTTCTTCCTTCAGAAAAGGTTCCGAACTCCTCTGGGACAATTCGATCATTCTCGGGGAAGGAATTCTCTTCCCCAAAGCCGAAAGGTCCGGTACGCGGAGCACGCGCGCCTTCAAGGGCATGGATTCCTTCGAGGATCTGAAAGAAGGGGAGCTGCTCGTTCACCGGGATTATGGCATTGGCCGCTTCAGAGGACTGAAGCGCATTGATATGGCCGGCACGGGCAATGACTTTCTGGTTATGGAATACCAGGGCAGCGACAGCCTGTACGTGCCAGTGGACAGACTTTCCCTTATCCAGCGTTTCAAGGGCGGCGATGGCGCCGAGCCAGCGCTGGACAAACTCGGCGGCTCCCGCTGGAACGCCAGCAAGGAGCGCGCCCGCAAGGCCATTGAGAAGATAGCGGCCGACCTTGTGGAGATGTACGCCTACCGCAAGGTAGCGAAGGGCTTTTCTTATCCTCCTGTGAACGACCTCTACCGCGAGTTCGAATCCACCTTCGGTTTTGAGGAAACGCCGGATCAGGCGAAGGCCATTGCTGACGTCCTCCGCGACATGGAGCGGGAGGAACCCATGGACAGGCTCATCTGCGGCGACGTGGGATTCGGCAAGACCGAAGTGGCGATGCGTGCGGCCTTCAGGGCGGCAACGGAAGGCCGTCAGGTGGCGCTGCTCTGTCCGACGACCGTGCTGGCCGAGCAGCATTATCAGACGTTCAGGGCCAGAATGAGCGGCTTCCCCGTTAACGTGGGGCTGCTTTCCCGCTTCGTGTCCGGGGAAAAGCAGAAGGAAGTCATCCGGGAGGCGGCCAGAGGGCAGATTGATATTCTTATCGGCACTCACCGGCTGCTTTCCTCGGATGTGGAACTGCCCAATCTGGCGCTGCTCATTCTTGACGAGGAACAGCGTTTCGGCGTGCGGCACAAGGAAATGCTCAAATCGCTGAAGAAGAACGTGGATGTTCTGACGCTCACGGCCACGCCTATTCCGAGGACGCTGCAGCTTTCCATGTCCGGTATCCGCGACCTTTCCATCATTGAGACCGCTCCGCAGGACCGCAAACCCGTGGAGTCTCTGGTGCTGAACCGCGACGAGAAGACGCTCAGGGAAGTGGTGAAGCGCGAGATGGAGCGCGGCGGACAGGTGTTCTGGGTCTACAACAGAGTGCAGGGGCTTGGCCGCGTGGCCGAGTTCGTGCACAGGCTGGTGCCTGAGGCCCGTATCGCCATGGCCCACGGCAAGATGAACGAAGAAGAGGTCGAGGACAATATGCGCCGTTTCTGGCATGGCGAGCTTGATGTCCTCGTGTGCACGTCTCTTGTGGAATCCGGCTTGGATTTCCCGAGGGCCAATACCCTGATTGTGGATCAGGCCCAGAATTTTGGCCTCGGCCAGCTCTATCAGCTGCGGGGCCGTGTAGGGCGCAGTGACCGCCAGGCCTATGCCTATTTCGTGGTTCCCGACAAGGATCACCTTACAAAGCTCGCCGAGGAGCGTCTGCGTATCATTCTGGAAATGGACTACCTTGGCGCCGGCTTCAAGGTCGCCATGGAGGATCTCCGTCTCAGGGGCGCCGGCAATATCCTTGGTGAAGCCCAGTCCGGCCAGATTACCAGGGTCGGCCTTGACCTGTATCTTGAGATGCTCGCGCAGGCCGTGGACCGCCTCAGGGGAACGCCCGAGGTGCAGCGGGTTGAGACCGAGCTCAATATCGGCGTTCCCGCCCGCATACCGGAAACCTATATCGAGGACGGTCAGGAAAGGCTCCGTTACTACAAGGAACTCACCACGGCTCCGGACGGCCCGGCCAGGGAGCAGATTGCGCTTTCCCTGCGTGACCGCTTCGGTCCCTTCCCTGAGGATTTCCAGAATTTCCTCGCCGTCCTTGATTTCAAGCAGTTCCTTACCGGACTGCAGGTGCAGAAGGCCGATCTCAGCCTGAAGCATGTCAAACTGTGCTGGGCAGAGGGACAGACCGCTTCGGATCCTGTCAGGATTCTCACGCTGGCCAATCAGACGCACGGCGCGAAGCTTACACCTCCGGCAACGCTCATTCTGCCGGTTCAGTCAGACAAACCCTTCAGGGAGGCGCTTGCCGCCCTGAGGGCGGAGCTCGAGTCTGTGCGCGCCGGAGACGCTTCCGGAGACGGGGAGAAAGCGCAGACGGAACCGGAAAAGGAGAAGAAGGACATTCCGTCCTATCTGAATGTGGAACGCCGCCCGAAACCGCGCAAACCTTCCAGAGTGAAGTCCCCAGCCCCGGATCTCCAGGGCCTTACCGTCAGGGTGGGCGGCGTGAAACGAAGGAAAAAAGTCGCCGGGCAGTCCTAAAGGCCTCAGGATGCCTCAGGGGAACACCTTGCCAAGGGTAAGAGAATGCGGGTAATAAGGAGCCGAATTTTTGCGGAGGATTTCGTCGTGAAAAAATTGCTTGGTTTTCTGCTGATTATCGGCATGGCCATGATCCAGCCGGCCGCTGCCGAGCAGCTCAACAGAGTTGCTGCTGTGGTCAATGGCAATGTCATCACCATGTATGATCTGGAACGCAATTCCTATCCCGAGCTGGCCAGGGCACATATAGATCCCCGAAATCCCGCTCAGAAGGACCGAGCCCGGGAAATCATGAACAAAGTTCTGGACATGATGATTCTGGACGTTCTGTATCAGAACGAAGCCAGGCGCCTCAAAGTCGAAGTCACGGATGCGGAAGTCGACAAGGAAATCACCAATATGTACCAGTCCCGCCGCATGACCAGGGCTCAGTTCGAGCAGTCCCTCGCCCGTGACGGCATGACTCTCACCCAGCTGCGCAGGCAGGTTAAGAGCAGCCTCCTCCGCCAGAGGATCCTGGGGCAGCAGGTCGGGCGCCGCACCATTGTCACTCCTGAGGAAATCAAGGCGTACTACGAGGCTCACAAGAGCACCATGTACAACCGTGAAGGCCTGCACATGCAGGTTCTCATATACAATCCGAAGGCTCCCTATAATGAAATCGCTCCCAAAGTGAAGAGCGGGGCCATAAGCTGGCACGACGCGTTCATGAAATACGCCGTCAACCGTTCGAACAATGACGGCGATGCCGGTGCCGTCCAGTGGAACCGCCTCAATGACGAATGGAAGGGCCGCCTGAACAGCATGCAGCCGGGCGAGGTCACGGATCTTTTCTCCTATAACGCCCAGTTCAAGGCCCAGGTGCGCCTTTTCAGCCCCAAGGGAGATACCAAGCTCAGAATTATGACGCTGCAGGAAGCCACTCCTTTTATTGACGCCAAACTGCGTGATCCAAAGGCTGATTCCCGTCTGGAAGATTTCAACAAGGATCTCATGTCCAAGGCCATCATAGACAGACGTTTTTAGTCTGACGGCGAGAGGTTGATTTCATGACTCTTGAAGAGCTTGGCGCCGCGCTGCGCGCAAAACGCGAAGAGCGCGGCCTGTCCCTGGAAAACGTTTCGGAACGTCTCAAAATTTCCACAAGCCATCTTGACGCCCTCGAGAAAGGCGATCTGTCCGGCATGCCCCATACGGCGTACGCCAAAGGCTTTCTCAGGTCCTACGCCCGCTACCTCGGCCTGCCCGAGGATGAGTACAGGCCAGTCCTGGATTCCCTGAGTCCCGACAGATCCAGTGTCGTGACCGAGCCTCTCTTCGAGCCTGATGTTTCAGCCCGTCCGCACCGCGACACGCGCTGGATTGGCATTGTCCTGAGCCTCGCTCTGGCCTGCCTCATTGCCTGGGCTGTGTGGCGTTTCGGTCTTATCGATTTTGTCGCCAAGGAGAGCGGGATCGGCAATACCGCACAGGCCCCCATGCAGACGAAGAATCCGCAGGATGGCATTGCCGCGGGCGGACAGAACGCCAGCATGGACGGAAGCCAGGTAACCGGTTCCGTTGATCAGAAGGTCCAGCCCGCCGGGCAGAAGACCGACTCCGGTCTCGGTGACATGCAGGCGCCCGCCCAGCGCACGCCCAACATGCCCGCCGGCGCCGGAAGCGCCACTTCCGCCGGGTCCCCGTCGCTGAACGCCACGGGTGCCGGGCGTCAGCCCCTGGCCGGTGTCGTGCCCGCGGATTCCCCGTGGGGGACGCTGCAGGGCAACGCCACGCTGGCCGGCAAGGCCGGACTCGCCGGGAATGGCACAAAGCCTTCCCCGCAGGCCGCCAATCCCAATATGCCTCCCAACGCGGATCTTTCCGCGCTTCCCGGCCAGCATAAGATCGTACTCATAGCCGAAGAGACCTGCTGGATGCAGGCTACTGCTGACTCCGGAAAACCGGATCAGCACACCATGAAGAAGGGCGAGACCCTGACGTTCCCGTTCACGGCCAAGCTTGTGCTGCGCCTCGGCAACGCCGGCGGCGTGCGTATAATCTACGACGGTCAGGAACTGCAGGACAGGGGCCGTTCCGGCCAGGTTCGCACCATGACCTTCCCGCCCATGCCCCAGTAGAAAGGGGGCAGGAGGCCCATGGACTGGAGCGACACGGGCTTTGTGGTGGCCAAAGGGCTTTTCAGGGAAGCTGACGTGTGGCTCCGCATTCTTTTCCGCGGCCACGGCATGCAGACAGTCTTCGCGTTTGGAGGCGCCCACAGCAGGCGCCGTTTCGTGGGGTGTCTGGACGTGATGAACATCCTCACGTGCCGGGTCTCCCCCTCGCGCAGGGGCACGTACCTGGATCTCGAGGAAGCTGTTCTGGAGAAAGGGCCGGAAAGACTGCGTCACAGTCCGGCTCTCCTCGGGATCGCGGCCAACTGCCTCAAGTTCACGCGGGCTGTCGGTGTGCCGGAACAGTCGGGTGAAGAAGGTTTCAGGCTTCTCTCCGAAATGCTGGCCCGCCTAGAATCCGGGGATGCGCCTTCGGTTCTTTTTCCCCTTTTTTTCCGCCTGCGTCTGGCAGGCATTCTGGGATACGCCCCCGGCTTCGACATCTGCGCCTCGTGTGGCAGGCCTGTCGAAGGCGCGGGGCGTTTCTCTGTCGAGGAAGCCCGTGTGCTCTGTGAGGAGTGCGCGTCCCGTTCACGGGGCGGAGGCATTGTTCTTTCGGCAAAAGCGCTTGACGTCCTGCGGGATGTACAGCAAGAATATCCTCTTTCATGGCCTGCGTCTGGTCTTTCGCCGCAGGACAGGCGCCAGACAGCCCAGGCCATAGATGCCTTTGTGCAGTACCATCTAGGATTCACCTGGGAGCGGGGCCGTTTCCTGCGCGTGTAGGGCGTTCCGCCAAGGAGAGATTTTCATGTTCTTTCAAGACGTAATCATGACGCTCCAGAGCTACTGGGGCAAGCACGGCTGCGTTGTCGAACAGCCCATCGGCGTCGAGTGCGGTGCGGGTACTTTCAACCCGCACACATTTCTGCGCGTGCTCGGACCGGAACCGTGGAGTGTTGCATATGTGGAACCCTGCCGCCGTCCCAAGGACGGACGCTACGGCGAGAACCCCAACCGTCTGCAGAGGTACTTCCAGTTCCAGGTCATTATGAAGCCCAACCCTGAAAACTCCCAGGATCTCTACCTTGGCAGCCTTGGCGCCCTCGGCATCGACACCGCAAAACACGACATCCGTTTTGTGGAGGATGACTGGGAATCTCCCACTCTGGGCGCCTGGGGCCTCGGCTGGGAAGTCTGGCTCAACGGCATGGAAGTGAGCCAGTTCACGTATTTCCAGCAGGTGGGCGGCCTGGATCTTTCGCCTACTCCCGTGGAAATCACCTACGGCCTCGAACGCATCGCCATGTATCTGCAGGGCGTGGACAGCGTCTACGATCTCAGATGGAATGAACGCGTTACTTACGGCGACATCTACCACCAGAACGAAGTGGAGCAGTCGAAGTACAACTTCGACTGCAGCAACGCGGCCATGCTCTTCAAGCATTTCGATGATCACGAAAAGGAATGCCGCTCGCTCATGGAAATGGGACTGCCGTGGCCTGCCTATGACCAGTGCATGAAGTGCTCGCACACGTTCAATCTGCTGGATGCCCGCGGCGCCATCTCCATCACGGAACGCGCCGCCTATATCGGCAGGGTCCGCGCCCTGGCCTCCGGTGTCGCGAGGCTTTACGCCAAGCAGCGCGAGGATATGGGCTATCCCATGCTCAAGAAGTAAGGAGAAGAAGGAATGGCTACTTTTGTTCTGGAAATCGGCACTGAAGAGCTTCCCTCCCGCTTCCTGGCAGGGGAGGAGGCCTATCTCTCCCAGTCTTTTGACACGGCCCTGAAAGAAAATTTCCTGGAGCACGGCTCCATCCGCGTGTACACCACGCCGCGCCGCGCCGCCGTCATCATTGACAACCTTTCTCCCGTGCAGCCCACGCGTGAGGAGGAGGTCTCCGGACCGCCCGCCCGCATCGCCTGGAAGGACGGCGTGCCCAGCAAGGCTCTGGAAGGGTTCGCCCGCACCAACGGCGTGGAAGTGAAGGATGTTTATACCATCAAGACCCCGAAGGGCGAGTACGTGGCTGTGAAGAAAACGGTTGGCGGACGCGGTGCGGGCGATATCCTGGCCGATGTCTGCCCCGGCATCATTTCCGGCGTGCCCCTCGCGAAGCGTATGCGCTGGGGGACGAGCTCCTTCACCTATGCCCGTCCCATGCACTGGATTCTGGCGCTGCTCGATGACAGCGTCGTGTCCTTCGAAGTCGGGCCTGTGAAGAGCGGCCGCACCACCCGCGGGCACCGCATCCATGGAGCCGGTCCTTTCGAGGTCCCTTCCGCCAGTGACTACGTTGACGTCGTAACGAAGAAGGGCGGCCTCGTGCTGGACGGCGCCGAACGCCGCAGAATTATCATCGAGGGTGCTGACAGACAGGCAAAGGCCGTAGGCGGCCGCGTGCTCTATACCGAGGGACTGCTCAATGAAGTGTGCGGCCTCGTCGAACATCCTGTTCCCCTTCTCGGTGATTTTGACAAAATCTATCTGGAAGTGCCCCGCGAAGTTCTGGTGACCAGCATGCAGGTGAACCAGAAGAGCTTTGGCCTGGAAGATTCCGCGGGCAACCTCCTGCCGCACTTCGTGACCGTTCTCAACCTCACTCCTCCGGACGTGGAGCTCGTGAAGCACGGCTGGGAGAGGGTGCTCCGCGCCCGTCTCGAGGACGCCCGCTTCTTCTGGCATGAGGATCTGAAGAACAGCTTTGATAAATGGCTTGAGGAGCTCGAGCACGTCGTCTTCATCCGCGGTCTCGGCACCATGGGCGACAAGACGCGGCGCCTTGAGAAGCTTTGCCGCGCCATCGCAGAGAAGTGCGATCCTGCCGTGGCGGACAACGCGGCCCGCGCCGGACGTCTCTCCAAGGCTGACCTTGTCACCAATATGGTGGGCGAATTCGACACGCTGCAGGGCGTCATGGGCGGCATCTATGCAAAGCGCATGGGCGAGAACGATGCCGTTGCCTCTGCCGTGAGCGAGCAGTATCTGCCTGCCGGCCCGGACAGCCCTCTTCCCGTAAGCGCCACCGGTGCCATTCTGTCCATAGCCGACAAGGTAGACACCATGGCCGGCTGCTTCGGACTGGGACTCATTCCCACTGGCGCTGCCGATCCCAATGCCCTGCGCCGCTGCGCTCTGGGCATCATCCGCATTGTGCGTGAGTTCGGCTTCTCCCTCGATATGCGCGATCTGTTTGCGCTCGCCCAGGAAGCCTATGGCGATATCGAATGGAAGCTTTCCCCCACGGAAGCCCTGGACAGGCTTATGGACTTCTTCAGCCTGAGGCTGCGCAACTTCTACCAGAACCTTGGCAAGGAGACGACGCTGGTCGACGCAGCCCTCGGCGCCGGCGTGCGCGACGTGAAGACCTGCGACCTGCGCCTGGAAGCGCTCGCCGCATTCCGCAAGGAACCTGGCTATACCGAGGCCGTGCAGACGTTCAAACGCGTGGCCAACATCATCCGCAAGCAGTCTGACGGCAGGGAGGGAATCCCCGCTGTGTGGCGTAAATCGCTGCTCCAGGAAGAGCCCGAGAAGAAGCTCGCCGATGTGCTGGACGAGGTGCTGCCCGAACTGGATAACCTCTGGAACGGCCAGAACTACGCGGGCATTCTCGCCACGCTGAAGAAGCTCCGCCCCTTTGTGGACGCGTTCTTTGACGGCGTTATGGTTAACTGCGACGACGCCGCGCTCAGGAACAACAGGCTTGCGCTGCTCAAGGCCATGGCCGACCGTTTCTCCCGAGTGGCTGATTTTGCGGCCCTGCAGATCTGACGGTTCCGGGGCGTTCCGGTTCCTCCGGAATGCCCCGTTTTTTACGGGGCCGCGGAATCTGCTGTTTTTCCGGTTTCTGTTTCTTGACAGGTCCGTCATCTTGGCGTATTAACAGCGTCTCACAAATGGAAAAAGCCTGTCAAAGGTTTCTATAGTTTTTATTGGAGGATCATCGTGGCTAATCATAAGTCCGCCCTTAAGCGTCATCGCCAGAGCCTTGTTCAGGCCGGCCGCAATCGCGCTGTCCGCACCCGCGCCAAGAATGCCGTGAAGGCTGTGCGTCTCGCTATTGCCAACAAAGATCAGGCTGCTGCCAAGGAAGCCCTCGTGAAGGCTACTTCCCTGCTCGCCAAAGCCGCTGGCAAGGGTGCCATTCACTCCCGCCAGGCTTCCCGCAAGATTTCCCGTCTTGCCCATGCCGTGAACGGCGTGAAGGCCGACGCTTAGTTTTTTAACTTTTCCCTTGACCTTTTCTCAGCTTGGGAATAGGTTGCTTTGTTGTTTGATGCGCTCGTAGCTCAGCTGGATAGAGCAACAGGCTACGAACCTGTGTGTCGGGAGTTCGAATCTCTCCGGGCGCACCAACAAGGAAATCAGAGACTCCGCAGGCTGTCTGCCTCCGGGGTCTTTTTTTTTTACCCACCGGGCGGGAGCCGTAGGTCTTCTCCCGTGGCCTTGTGGACGGTCCGGACATTACGTAAAATCCGGTCATGGCAAAAACACGAGAAATATACGTCTGCTCGGGCTGCGGAGCGCGCTCCTTCCAGTGGCACGGGCAGTGTCCTTCCTGCGGGGAGTGGAACACACTCCAGCCCGTGGCCGTGCGGCAGGGCTCTCCGGGGAGCGCCTCCCCCGCAAAATCCTCCGTGTCCCAGCGAAACAGCCCGCAGACGCTTGAAAGCGTCACCTGCGAGGGCAGGGAACCATATCCGAGCGGCATAGCCGCCCTGGATCGTGTCCTCGGCTCCGGACTGGTTCCGGGAGCGGCCATCCTGCTGGGCGGTGAGCCGGGCATAGGAAAATCGACGCTTCTTCTGCAGGTTGCTGGCAGTGTGTCAGCGCGCGGGCAGAAGGTGCTCTACGCTTCGGGAGAGGAATCCCTGCCTCAGGTCAGGGCCCGCGCCGAACGGCTCGGCCTGCTCAATCCCCGGCTTATGGCCATGTCCACGTCCTCCATCGAGGAGGTCATCGCCGGCATGGAGGAGGAGAAACCTGCGCTTCTTATCCTTGACTCGGTTCAGACCATGGCCAGCCTTGAGGCCGAAGGGCTGCCTGGCAACGTGAGCCAGGTTAAGGCCGTGGCCACGCTCCTCATTGAGGCCTGCCGGCGCCTCAGCGTGACGGGGGTCATTGTGGGACATGTGACCAAGGATGGCACGCTGGCCGGCCCGCGCATGCTGGAGCATATGGTTGATACTGTCGTGTCCCTCGAGGGGGACAGACGTCAGGTTTTCCGGCTTATGCGTGTGTTCAAGAACCGCTTCGGTTCCAATGAGGAACTTCTTGTGTTCCGCATGGGCCGCCATGGCCTCGAAGTTGTGGATGACCCCTCGACGTTCTTTCTCGAGGACAGGGATCCGGAGCTCTCCGGGACTGCTGTGGTCATGGCCGTGGACGGGCAGAGGCCGCTTGCTGTTGAAGTGCAGGCCCTCGTCTCGCGATCCTTTCTTGCTATACCGAGGCGTGTGGCGCTGGGCTTTGACGTCAACCGTCTGAATCTGCTCCTCGCGGTGCTTGAGAAACGGCTTCATCTCAATTTTTCGCAGGTGGATATCTACGCCAAGGTCGGCGGTGGCATGCGTCTGCAGGAACCCGGCATGGATCTGGCTCTCGTGGCCGCTGTGCTTTCCTCTTATTACGACGTGCCCCTGCCCGAAAAGTGTGTGCTTTTCGGTGAACTCGATCTGAACGGGCAGGCCAGACCGGTCGCCTCCCAGGAACTTCGTCTTGCCCAGGCCAGGAGGCTCGGGTTTTCTCCCATCGTGCATTCGGGAAAGGGCGGGGTGAAAGGGATATCGGAAATGGCGGCACGGCTTTTTCACAGAAACTGAGGAAAGACATGAGCAGCGAAATTGAACGCAAATATCTCTGGGTGACCCGCGACGCTCTCAGAGGCCGGGTAGAGGCCCTGGGCGGAATACCGCAGGGTGGGGCCCATTTTGAATCCAACAGGCTCTACGACGATACAGAAGGAAGTCTCACCCGCACCGACAGGCTGCTGAGGCTGAGAACCCGGGAATGGCCTGAGAAGAGTGACTGCCGGCTTACCTTCAAGTCGCCCCTGCCTCCTGTCATTGTTGGAGGAAGGCCGGTCAAATGCCGTGACGAAGTGGAGATAGGCGTCGACGATCCGGCCGGCATGGCGCGAATCCTCGGTCTGCTCGGCTACCGCGTGATCGGCGGCTATGAGAAAATCCGTGAAAGCTATCTGATCGGCGGTGCGCATATCGACATGGACGAACTTCCCTTTGGAAGCGTGGTGGAAATCGAAGCCGGGCCGGAGCGCATCGCGGAGCTTGAGAAGGCGCTGGGCCTTGACAAATGCCCGACCAGTGCAAAGAGTTATTACGAATTATTTTTGGAATGGCTCGCAGAAAGGGGACGTAAAGCGGAAAGCCTGTGTGTCTTCGATGAGGAGACGCGCGGGAAGCTCCGCCAGTCCCTTGGCCTTAACTCCTAGCTGAGGAACGCGGTTACCATGTCGGATTTACACAATCCTGACGTCTGTGGCGGTGAAGAAGTCAGTGTTATCGATGAACCGCAGGTGAAAGAACCGCCGCGCTATGCGGTGTACCTGCATAATGATGACTACACGACCATGGACTTTGTGGTGCGCATACTGCGCGAAGTGTTCTTCAAAAGCGAGGAGGAGGCAACCACCCTCATGCTGCGGGTACACAACGAGGGTGTCGCGAAGTGCGGTTCCTACGTGCGCGAAGTGGCTGAAACCAAGGTGTGGCAGGTCCGCACCAGAGCCCGTGAGGCGGGATTCCCGCTGCGGTGCACAATGGAACAAGAATAGTCCGGCTGGTTCCCCGGACGGGAGGAACATTCTTTATGGTGTTCAGCAATACAGTCCAGAAGGTCTTTCGAGACGCAATAAAGGAGTGCCAGAAGCGGCGGCATAACCTGCTGACCGTGGAGCACATCCTTTACGCCTTCACCATGTCCATGCATGGTCGCGTCCTTCTCGAGGGCTGCGGAGCCTCTTCCGCCGTTTTGCGCGAGCTGATCGAGGGATTCTTCCGGTCAAAACTCGAGACGGTTCCTGAAGGCGTGAGCGGAGAAATATCCCAGACCGTCGCCCTGACGCAGGTTATAGAAAGGGCCGTGCGCAGCATGGCCGCCGCAGGCCGCAAAAAGGTCGACCTTGGAGCCCTTCTCGTGTCTATCATGCAGGACGACGAGAGCTACGCCGTGTACTTTATGAAGCGGCAGGGCGTGAACCTGCTGGATGTGGAGACCTTTGTGGCCCACGCCTACAGGGAAGACGACGGTGACTCCGAAGAAGGAGAAAAGGCCGAAGTCAGGGCCGGAGAAGGTCAGGAAGGCGGAGAAAAGGGCGCCAAGGAAAGCGCGCTCGAGAAGTTTTGTGTGGATCTCACGGAAAAGGCACGTCAGGGACGTCTTGATCCCCTTGTGGGCCGTACCCGTGAGCTCGACCGCACCATTGAGGTGCTCTGCCGCAGGCGCAAGAACAATCCGCTCTTCGTGGGCGATCCCGGAGTGGGCAAGACTGCCATGGCCGAGGGCCTGGCGCAGCGCATCGTGGACGGACGCATTCCGGACCGCTTTGCCCACACCTCCATCTATGCCCTCGATCTGGCTTTGGTGCTGGCGGGCAGCCGCTACCGCGGTGATTTTGAGGCCCGTCTCAAGCAGGTGGTGAAGGAGCTCAAGAGCAAGGAAGACGCCATCCTGTTCATTGACGAGATCCATACCATCGTGGGCGCAGGCTCCACGAGCGGCGGATCCATGGACGCCTCGAACCTGCTGAAGCCCCTTCTGGCCAGCGGCGAGCTGCGCTGCATGGGCTCCACCACCTACGACGAATTCCGCAATCATTTTGAGAAAGATCGCGCCCTGGCCCGCCGTTTCCAGCGCATTGACATTCACGAACCCAGCAGGGACGAGTGCTTCGACATCCTGAAAGGGCTGTCTGGCCGCTACGCCTCCTACCATGAGGTGCGTTACACGGATGCCGTGCTGAGAGCCATGGTGGATCTCTCCTCGCGTCATATCCGCGACCGTCTCCTGCCGGACAAGGCTATCGATGTCATGGACGAGACCGGTGCCGCTGTGCACCTCAAGTCCTGCGGCCTGGCCTGCGACAAGCCCGGCTTCAAACCCCAGGAACCCGCGCCCGCCGAGGCGGCTCCCGCTTCCGGTACGGACGGGGATACCGTTCCGAAGGGACTCCACTATGTGGATATCCTGGGCCTCGACAGGAAGGACGCCGCGAAGAGTGCTCCTCAGAACGCCTCTTCCGCTGACGCTGCCTCCGCGAAGGCTGCTGACGGTGCGCAGGAAGAAAAGACGGCCGCCAAGGAAAACCCGGCCAGGCGGCCTCTGGTCACCCTTCAGGACGTTGACCGCGTGGTGGCACGCATGGCTGGTATCCCGCTGCGCAACGTGACAGGTTCCGAGCTTTCCCGCCTGTCCCATCTGGAGCGCGACCTCAAGAAGCGCGTCTTCGGTCAGGACGAAGCCATCGAACAGCTGGTACGCGCCATTCTGCGCTCGCGTGCAGGGCTCGGTTCCGCCAACAGACCGGCCGGCTCCTTCCTCTTCTACGGGCCCACGGGTGTGGGCAAGACGGAAGTAGCCAAGAGCCTGGCAGCGGTCATGGGTATCGGCTTCCTGCGCTACGATATGAGCGAATACATGGAAAAGCACTCCGTGTCCCGCCTCATCGGCGCGCCGCCAGGATACGTGGGATTTGATCAGGGCGGTCTCCTTACCGAGGCCGTGCGCAAGCAGCCGTATTCCGTGGTTCTGCTGGACGAGATCGAGAAGGCCCATCCGGACATCTACAACGTCCTTCTGCAGGTTATGGACGATGCTACGCTGACAGACAACACCGGCCGCAAGACCGACTTCTCCAACGTCATCCTCATCATGACCTCCAATGCCGGCGCCTTCGAAATGAGCCGTCCCTCCGTGGGCTTTGGCTCGCAGTCGGGTAGCCCGGATGAGGCTTCGCACAGGGCTCTGAAGGCTGTGGAGAACCTCTTCACGCCTGAGTTCAGGAACAGGCTTGACGGCATGATTCCGTTCCACAGCCTGACCGAAGATATGATGCTCAGCATCGTCGACAAGTTCATGACCGATATCCGCGATTCCCTGGCTGCCAAGCACGTAAGCCTCTCCCTGAGCCGCAAGGCGAGGGAATGGCTGGCGGACAAGGGCTTTGATCCTCATATGGGCGCACGTCCCCTGCGCAGGCTCCTGCGCAATGAAGTGGAAGACAAGCTGGCCCATGAACTGCTCTTTGGCTTCCTCCGTAAGGGCGGCAAGGCCCATCTGACCCTGAAGGAGGATGAGCTTGTCCTTGCGGAACAGTAGTCCGGAAGACAAACCTCAGTTCCTGAGAGACGCGGGAATGAGCCTGATGCGTGTCCGCCGGTATATGGAGATGCTGCAGTCAGGTTTCCCCGCGTGCTCTCAGGAATGTGATGACGTTCCCCTCTGCAAGGGCGGCGATCTTTCCATTCCTATGCTGCTCGCAGCGTACGGGAAGGGCATTTTCCCATGGTTCAACGAGGGAGATCCCGTGCTCTGGTGGTCCCCCGCCCCGCGCTGCGTTCTCCTGCCGGAGCTCTATCATCTTCCCAAACGGGCAGCGCGTTATCTTAAGAAAACGCCGTTCACCTTCACCATGGATCTCTGCTTCAGGCGGGTTATTGAAAACTGCGCCCGGACGCGGAGCATGACCTGGATTACAGACGACGTGCTCAGCGCCTACTGCGATCTCCACGACGCTGGTTTTGCTCACTCCATCGAAGCGTGGCTCAACGGGAAGCTCGCGGGCGGCCTTTACGGCGTGGCTCTCGGCCGGGCTTTTTTCGGGGAGTCCATGTTCCATCTGGTTCCTGAGGCTTCACGCGGTTCCCTGAACGCGCTCGTGGGGCTTCTGAGGCTGAGAGGAGTCACCATTCTCGACTGCCAGCAGCGCACGCAGCACATTATGGATCAGGGCGGCGTCATGCTCCAGCGGGAGGAATTTGAATCCCGCCTTGACGATGCCCTGGAACCGCGTCCGGATTCCGATGACGCCCTGACCATGGAATACATGTTCCTGGGGGGCAGGGATGGCGTAGCGGATCCCCTGGATGATGCCTGGCCCTATCTGCCATGGCGGACGCACTATCATTATACGGCAGGACACTGGGAACCCGACGGCACAAGATAGAACGTTCAGGGCTTTCTTCCGAAGGGACATCCGTCTATAAGGGAACACGTGCCCGTCCGGCCTGCTGACGGGATAAGGGATGCCTCAGGGGAGAAGTCATGTTTGAACAAAACGAAACCATAGAAGACCGCCGGCGTTTTATGAATGATCTTCAGCTTGCGGGGGAAGCGGCCAGCAGGTCCTTCGAGCTGGTGAGCCCGTACAAACCCACCGGAGATCAGCCCGAGGCCATACGCAGTATTGTCGCGAACCTGAAGGCGGGAATCCGTGATCAGGTGCTCCTCGGTGTCACCGGTTCCGGCAAGACGTTCACGATGGCCAATGTCATCGCCCAGTACAACAGGCCCACGCTCGTGCTGGCTCCGAACAAGACCCTGGCTGCCCAGCTGTATTCAGAATTCAGGGCCTTCTTCCCCAATAACGCGGTCGAGTACTTCGTCAGCTATTACGACTTCTATCAGCCCGAAGCCTACGTGCCCGCTTCCGACACGTACATCGCCAAGGACTCGGCCATCAACGACAATATCGACAAGCTGCGCCATGCCGCCACGCACGCTCTCCTGACGCGCAGGGACGTGATTATCGTGTCCTCCGTCTCCTGCATCTACGGTCTCGGTTCGCCAGAGTACTACGCGAAACTGGTCATTCCCGTGGAAGAAGGGCAGCATTTCCCCATGGAAGCGCTCATGAAGCGCCTCGTGGAAGTGCATTACGAGCGTAACGACGTTGACTTTCACCGCGGAACGTTCCGCGTCCGAGGCGACGCCCTTGAGATCATTCCTCCCTACCGTCACGAACAGGCTCTCAGAATCGAGTATTTCGGCGAGGATATTGACTCCATGACAGAGGTGGATCCTTTGACTGGCGACACGCTCGGGCATATTGCCAAGACGGTCATCTTCCCTGCGAGCCATTACGTATCAGCCAGGGATAACCTGCTGCGCACCTGCCAGGATATCCGTGAGGAACTTGGCGGACGCCTCCGGGAATTCAAGAGCCAGGGCAAGCTCCTGGAGGCTGAACGTCTTGAGCAGCGTACACAGCTCGACCTCGAGATGATCGAGGAGCTCGGCTACTGCACTGGCATTGAGAACTACACCCGCCATCTGGATGGCAGAAAGCCGGGCGAGCCGCCGTCCTGCCTCCTCAACTATTTTCCGCCCGATTTTCTGCTCTTTATCGATGAGTCTCACATCACGGTGCCCCAGATAGGGGGGATGTACAAGGGCGACCATTCCCGCAAACAGACGCTCGTGGACTACGGCTTCCGCCTTCCTTCGGCTCTGGATAACAGACCCCTGCATTTTGACGAGTTCCGGAATCTGGTGAATCAGACCGTCTACGTGTCTGCCACGCCGGGGCGCTTCGAGCTCGACGCCGCCCAGGGGCTTGTGTCCGAGCAGATCATCAGGCCCACGGGGCTGGTGGATCCGGAGGTTTCCGTGCGTCCGGTCAAGGGCCAGATAGACGACCTCCTCGGAGAGTGCAAAAAGCGTATCGAGCATGGCGAGCGGGTGCTCGTCACGACCCTGACGAAGCGTATGGCCGAGGATCTGACGGACTACTGCTGCAACATGGGCGTGAAGGCCCGCTATCTGCATTCGGATATCGACACGCTGGAACGCCTGCAGATCATCCGCGCCCTGCGTCTCGGCGAATTCGATGTGCTCGTGGGCATCAACCTCCTGCGCGAAGGGCTTGATATCCCCGAGGTGTCGCTTGTCTGTATTCTTGATGCGGACAAGGAAGGATTCCTGCGGTCGACAGGCTCGCTTATCCAGACCTTCGGCCGCGCCGCGCGCAATACGCATGGCCAGGTCATCCTCTACGCGGACACGGTGACCGATTCCATGAAGAAGGCCATGGACGAGACGAACCGCCGCCGCGCAAAGCAGATAGCGTACAACGAGGAACACCACATAACGCCGCGCAGCACGAAAAAGTCCATGGATTCGCCTCTGGACGCTATTTACGAGGAATCAAAGGCCAGTGCCCAGAAACAGGGCAGGGGCCGCGGCAGAAAGCGCGGAAAGGCGGAGGAAGCTCCGGCGACGGCCGAAGAGGCAGCCGAACTGGTGGCAAAACTTGAAAAGGAAATGCGCCGCAAGGCCAGGGACCTGGAATTCGAGGAAGCCGCGCAGCTGCGCGACCGCATCCGCAGCCTGCGTGAACGTATGGTTTCCCTTCCGGAATAGGAGAACGTCATGGCACAATCGAGTGGGATGCTCCCGGGTATGAAAAAAAGCGGGACTGAGAGTCTTGAGGAAATACACGGCCGGATGGATGCGCTCGTCCGCGTGCTGGAGCATCACAACTGGCTCTATCACACCATGAGCGCTCCGGAAATTTCGGACGAGGAATACGATCAGCTCTTTGCGGAGCTCGTGAAGCTCGAAAAGGAATATCCCGCTTTCAAATCGCCGCATTCCCCCACGCTGCGCGTGGGCGGATCCCTTCTGCCCGGCCTTGAGCGCCGCCGTCACGAGGAGCGTATGTACGGCCTCGAGGACGTCTTCAGCACGGAAGAATGGCACGGTTTTGTAGACCGCATGGTGAGAGCTCTCCCTGATGTCCCCATGGAATTCTGGTGTGATCCCAAGCTGGACGGCCTGGCCCTTGAGCTTGTCTATGATGACGGCGTCTTCGTCTGTGCCATCACCCGTGGCGACGGCGAGGAGGGCGAAGTTGTCACCGAAGCCGCGCGCACTATTCACAGCATTCCCCTGAAGCTTCATGGTGACGGTCCTTTTCCGAAGCACATCTGTGTGCGCGGTGAGGTCGTCATTTTCAAGAAGGAATTCGAGGAAATGAACACGCGGCGCAGAAAACAGGGGGAGACCGTGTACTCCAATCCCCGCAACGCCGCTTCGGGCTGTCTGCGCCAGCTTGACGTCTCCCAGGTACGCGGAGTGCCGCTCACCTTTCTGTCGTACAGCATGGGCGCTGCCGACTGGGGAAAAGCCTCCCCCGCGCGCACGCATGCTGCTCTCATGCATCTTTTTGAGAGCTGGGGCTTTTCCACGCCGCCAGGCGGCGCTGTCTGCCGCGGCCTCCCTGAAGTAGAGGCTTATGTGGAAGGCGTGCACGAGAAAAGGCCGCAGTACCTCATGCAGATTGACGGCGCTGTGGCCAAGGTCAACGACCTTGAGGCGCAGAAGGAACTTGGCTTTACGGCCAGGGCGCCGCGTTTCGCCGTGGCTTTCAAGTTTCAGGCTGAGCAGGCTGAAACGATTCTGAGGGATATCGAGGTCCAGGTCGGACGCACGGGCGTGCTCACGCCCGTGGCGAAGCTCGATCCCGTGGCTGTGGGCGGTGTCATTGTTTCTTCCGCCACCCTGCATAATGAGGACGAGGTGCGAGCCAAGGATCTGCACATTGGAGATACCGTGATTGTGCAGAGGGCCGGCGATGTTATACCCGAAGTGGTGCGCGCTGTGCCGGAAAAGCGGCCGGAGGGTGCCCGTCCGTGGGTTTTCCCCAGCACCTGCCCTGTCTGCGGCAGTCCCGTCCACAGGTACGTGAAGCTCGACTCCAGGGGCAATGAAGTAGAAGGTCAGGCCTGGATCTGCGACAATGTTTCCTGCCCGGCCGTGCGGAAGCGCGCCATGGTGCATTTTGCCTCACAGAGCGGGCTCGATATCAAGGGTATTGGCAAGGAATGGATAGAGCGGCTCGTGGATGACGGACGGCTCAATTCCCCGGCTGACTTCTTCACGCTGACCGAGGGAGATCTCCTCGGATATGAGAAGATGGGCAGGGTGCTTGCCAGAAAGTTCATCGACGCTCTGAATAAAGCCAAGGAGGCGCCGCTCTACAGGCTCATCAGTTCTTTGGGGATTCCCCACGTGGGGCTGCAGACGGCCCGTATTCTGGCCGGGCATTTCAGCGATCTCGGCGCCCTGGCGAATGCTTCCCTGAGGGAAATTGCCGATGCCCTTTATGTATCGAAGTCCGCGGGCAGTCTGCCCGCTGCCGTGCGCGCGTATTTCCGCGATCCCGCCAACAGGAACAGAGTAGAAAGTCTCCTCTCCCTTGGCCTTTCGACCGCACAGCGTATCCGGGATTTGAATATTCCGGGACTTGACGGCAGGAAGGCTGATCTTCTGGCCTCCCGTTTCGGGACTCTGGACGCTCTGGCGGACGCTTCCTATGACGAAATCGCCGATGTTCTGTCTCCCGTCAGAAAGGGCAAAGCCGTCGTGGCAGAATCCGTGCACGACTTCTTTATGACGCCGGCCAACCAGGAGATGATCGCGCGCTTCCGCGCAGAGGGCCTGTGGCCGCACAGCGTGGAGAAATCCGACGGAGAGGAGAAGACGGCCCCGGAGGAGGCATCGGCACTGGCCGGAAAGCGTTTCCTCTTCACGGGCACGCTGAGCGTTCCGCGTTCGCAGGCCCAGCATATGGCAGAGGAGAAGGGAGCCATTATAGTCGGGTCAGTTTCGAAGAAACTGGACTTTCTCGTCTGTGGCGAAAACCCGGGGAGCAAGCTCGACAAGGCAAGGGAGCTTGGCGTGCGCGTGCTTGACGAAAAGGAATTCAGGGAACTTCTTGGCTGAGAAGGAGGGAACCTTCTTGCGCGGAGGCTTTCCCGTTTTTATATTTGAGGCGCGGGCCGGCATGAGAGCCGTCCAGTCCGCTTTTGGGAGGATATTTTATGAGCTTGCCAGTTATTGTTGTGGGTGCGGGCGGCCGCATGGGTAAGGCCATCTGCGGTATTGTTGAGGAAGATCCTGAACTCAGTCTCGTCGGCATGGTCGAGCGCCCTGAATTTCAGCCGGCCGGAGCCCCCGCTGGCTGCACGGTCTCCGATGATCTGGACGCAGTCCTGCAGATGGTTTCCGGGAAGGCGGCGGTCATCGATTTCACAGCTCCTGCCGTGAGCGTGAATTCGGCGAAGATCTGCGCCAGGAGAGGAGCGTTTCTCGTTATCGGCACGACGGGTCTGAGCGATGAGCAGAAAGCCGAGATAGCCGGATACGCCAAAAAGACCCCGGTGTTCTGGTCTCCGAACATGAGCATCGGCGTCGCTGTTCTGCAGAAGATCCTGCCCCTGCTTACGGAGAGCCTCGGCCCCGATTACGATGTGGATATTCTGGAAATCCACCACAACCGCAAGAAGGACGCCCCCAGCGGCACGGCTCTGCATCTCGGCGAGGCCGTGGCCAAAGCCAAGGGCTGGGATCTCGCAGACGTGCGCTGCTCCGGCCGTGACGGAATCATAGGTCCGAGGCCGAAAAAGCAGATCGGCATTCAGGCGCTGCGCGGCGGTGACGTCGTGGGCGTGCATACAGTTTACTTCATGGGACCCGGCGAGGAAATTGAGGTCACGCACAGGGCCCAGTCCCGCGATAATTTCGCGCGGGGAGCCGTACGCGCTGCGAAGTGGCTGTCCAAACAGGAGCCTGGCAGGCTTTACAGCATGAGCGACATTTTCTAGAAAAAATCTTGATTTTTTCATTAAACCGGCTAACAATTTCGACAGCGCGGATTCAGGCGCTGAAAAATTGTTAGACCGGTTTTTTGTTTTTTTGAGGCCGGTGCAGGGGGAAAACGATGCCGCAGGTGGCCGCCCGAATCAGTGATGAACAGGAACGCTGGCTGAAGGATTATTTCAGGACCAAAAGCGCAGGAGCCGAATTCATTCTGCCCTGGGCCGTGGACACGTTCTTCCGGGCCATCACCAATACCAAGGCTGTCTTTGAACCCGCTGAGCTGAAGACCATTGTCGAGGCCTACAAGGATGTGAAGGTCACGCCGGATTCCACGAGCAAGTCCTACCTCATGCTTCGCGTTATGGGAGCATGTGACAAGAACCATGCCAATGAGCGTTTTGGCGCGAGCCGCAGCAGCCTGGAAGCAAAACTGCGCTACCTCGATGAAACTCAGGCAACGGCGCTCATGGTCTGGGCCAGCGCGTACTGGGTATCCCGCAACTGCACGGCGACCTCACTCGACGAGTACATCCGCAAATACTGATGATCCCGGCTCCACGTCAGAAAATGTCCTTCTGTTTCCCCTATGGGCAGAAGGTTTTTTTGTTTTTGCCGGCGTTCAGAAGAGTGGTTCTTCCCAGCTCCCTGGGGAATTTCGTGTTCAGTCCCTGTCCGTACGGCAGGGTGCCTGACTGGCCGGTGACAGCCGGCTTACCGGTCTCTGTATCCCCTGGGGTGTCAGAGAGTCTTTCTTTCTGCCGGAGCGCAGCGTACGCAGCCTTTTCTTACGCTCAGGGTCAGTCCGCCGGGCATCTGGAAGACGCGGGGGCGTCCCCTTTCGATCCAGGCTTCGTCAAGTTTCCACAGAGCCTCGGCCCGGGCCTGTCCGCCACTTCCACGCGCGATGTGTCTCACCGCTTTCATATACAGTCTGAGGCGGAGCGCGGCCGGCAGGCTCTGAAGAAGTTTTTCCGGCAGGATAATGGCCGTGCCGTTTTCAGAGTGTTCCTCAATCCAGGGAGTCGTCATGAGGGCTTTTTCCAGCTCTTCCTCAAAGAAGGCAGCGTCTGCCTGGGCGAGCCTCGCAAGCCGGATCAGGGACGCGTCAAGGGACGGGTTTTCGCGGCGCAGAATCGGCAGAACTTCATGGCGGATCCGGTTGCGCGTGTAGCGTGTGTCCGCGTTGCTTTCGTCCTCACAGTGCGGCAGGCCGAGCAGGCTGAGCAGCCTGCGGAGCCGCAGAGGGTCTGTGTGGAGAAGCGGACGCAGAAGATGACGTTCGTCATCCCTGGGGGACATGCCGCCAAGCGCCGGCCAGCCGGTGCCGCGCAGAAGACGCATGAGCATATCCTCGGCCAGATCACCGGCGTGGTGTGCCGTGAGAATGAAGTCAGCGCCCACTCTCCGGCGTTCCTCCTCGAGAGCCAGATAGCGGAGCCTGCGCCCGGCTTCCTCGGTTCCCTGCTTTTCTCTGGCCGCGGCTCCGGTCACGTTCAGGGAAATGGTGCGGCAGGGGATGCCGAGCCACCCGCAGAGGCGTTCAGCGAAACGGGCCTCCTCCGCCGCGGACGGCCTCAGATTGTGATTGCAGGTAAGGGCGGAAAGCGTGAAAGAGGGTTTCCCGCGAAAGCGCCGGTAATTGCGGACCAGAGCAGAAAGCACGGCGAGAGCCGTGGAGTCAGCTCCCCCTGAAACGGCACAGAGCAGGTGCTCGCCGCCGGACAGGCCGAGTTCCCCAAGTTTTTTTTCGAAGGACAGAACAAAGAGGGCTGCCCGTGGGGGCAGCCTGTCAAGGGACGGAATTTTGTCGGCGAAGGGGGCGGGCATGGTCGTTACACGCTGATGCCGAGGCCCGAGAGAAAGTCGTTCACCCGGTGGATCATGGCGAGCATCAGCCTGTCGTCCGCATAGGTGATGCAGTCGCAGCGGATTTTGTTCCTGGCGCGTACCAGAAATTCCAGGTTCAGGCTGCTGCGCATGACTTCCAGGGCCATGACATGCGGGCCGCATGTCGTGGCGTGTTCCTTCTGCAGGGGGGTAAGGAGGTCATCGGGCACGGGTATCCAGAAGAGATGGTCTATGCTTGCCTGGAGCTTTTTTTCCCTGAGGGCCTTTTCAATGGTCTCAATGTCCTTTTCGGAGAGTTCTGTGACCGTGTACTGTCTCATGTTAGCCCTCCTGCCCGGCAAGACCGCCGAAGCCCGGAGCGGGGACGTGCCCGTCTTCCTCTCCGTTTCTTTTCTTTTCAGCCTCGGCCCTGGCGTTTTCCCTGTCCTCGAAAGCGTTGAAGCGGCTGGCGCAGTGTCTGTCGAGATTGAAGATATTCTGAATGGCGATGATGCGGCGGCTGTGCTCGGCCTTGTCGCCTTCCTTGAGGTAGGTGAGCGGCTCGTGCAGGAATTTCTTCTGCAGAGCCTGGGCCATGGCCATGAGGGCATCCCGGGTGGTCTGATCCGTGGCGCCGAGCCGGCGCATGGTACGGGCGACTTCTTCCTCGCAGGCCAAATCACCGCGGTGGATGAGTTCCTTGATGGTAGGCTGCACGTCCAGTCTGCTGACCCAGTCTGAGAACTCATGTACCTCGTCGTCGACGATTTTATCAGCTTTTTCGGCCTCGGCACGGCGGCCGGCCATGTTTTCCTGGACGACTTCCTTGAGATCATCGATGTCATAAAGATAGACATTGTCCAGGCCGTTGACGTCGGGATCCACGTCGCGCGGGACGGCGATGTCGATGAAGAACATAGGTCTGTTGGCGCGGTTCTTCAGGACCGTCCGGATGTCCCTCGCGTGAATGATGGGATCCTGCGAACCTGTGGAGGTGATGACGATATCCACGTCCAGCAGATGGCGCGCAAAGTCCTCAAAGGGAACAGCACGTCCGTGATAGAAGCTGGCGAGTTCTTCCGCATGGGCGAAAGTGCGGTTGGCCACGATGATCTCATCGACGCCGTTCTGCATGAGGTGCGTGGCCGCGAGTTCGGCCATTTCGCCGGCGCCGATGAGCATGGCCTTATGTCCCTGCATGGTGCCGAAAATACGTTTGGCGAGTTCAACAGCAGCGAAACTGATGGACACGGCTGACGAAGCCACGGCTGTTTCCGTGCGCACGCGCTTGGCCACGGAAAAGGCTTTGTGAAGCAGATGGTTCAGGATGACGCCAGTGGCGTGGCAGGCCGATGCCTTGCGGTAGGCGGCCTTGAGCTGGCCGAGAATCTGGGGTTCACCCAGAATCATGGAATCGAGACTGGAGGCAACGCGGAAAAGATGTCTGACGGCTTCTTCGTTTTTGTACGTGTAGACGTAGCGTTCAAGGTCTTCGACCTTGGCGTTGCGGACGCCGGCCCAGCTGTTCAGCATCTGACCAGCCAGATCGCCTTTGCCCATGGCGAGGAGTTCCACGCGGTTACATGTGGAAAGGATGAGAGATTCATGGATGGCACCACCGAGGGGCAGAGCCCATGTGCCGGGATCGGTATACTTGACAAGAGCGAAACGCTCACGGACGTCCACGGCAGCGGTGCGGTGGTTCAGACCAACTAAGACAATATCACAATCCATGGGGCTAATTCCTGATGAAAGCGTGGTGGCTGTTCATGAAGAGGTTGACGACGATGAAAGAGAGTGCGCTCAGCGTGAAGATGAGGATCATCATTTTCGCGGGTTTGCGTCCGCGCCACCCGCGGGCGAGGCGGTTGTGGAAGAGAATGGCATAGAGCGCCCAGGTAAAGAGGGTGACTATCTGCTTGGGATCGCCCGTGACCGTTCCCCCGAAGACAGGGGCTGCGTAGAAGAAGCCGCACACAAGGCCGATAGTGTAGAGGGGGAAGCCGGCCAGCGTGGACAGGGCATTGATTTTGTCCAGAATGGAAAGGGCAGGCATGTCCTGGATGAAGTGGGGCAGGGGAAGCTTCGCCTTGATGCGGTAGTCCAGATAAAGGAAGATAACACCCGCCGCAAAGGCCAGGGTTATGAGCGCAAGACTCAGGAAAAAGGGCCCTACGTGCAGGGCGTAAAATGACGTTTTGAAGGTATCCGGGACTCTGACGATGATAGCCAGCGTCGGGGCGGAGAAACCGTAGAGCAGGAGCGAAAAGATGGAAGCAAAAATAACGGGGGTTTCCTGCTTCATGAAGATCCAGAGTCCGATGCCGCAGAGCACGAGGAACCAGGCCAGCATCTGAAGATAGGCGCCTACGGACAGGCCCCCTTCTGTCTGGGCGTGGAAGCCCGTGAAGAGAATGATGGTCTGGAAGACGATGCCGGCTACAGCGGAAACGGCAGCCAGACGCCTCACACGGATGCTCCGGCAAATCATACCGATCATACCCAGCACTCCGGCGACGGAGTAAAGCAGGAGAGTCAGAAGCGTGGAGATTTCAGGAGAGAGGATGGAGTGCATGCAGTAATTCCTCTGTGTGTGAGCGCAGCTCTTGCGGAAGGCGGGCATTGAGCAGGATGGCGGCCTGTTCCCAGTGGTCGTCTGCGAGTGCATCCTCGAGACAGCGATCCGAGAGACTGCGGAAAATGTCGCGGTTCTGATCCGACGGCCAGCCGAGGGACAGAACAAGGGGCCGCAGAGCGGCCATGAGGTCGGTGATGCGTTCCTTGCGGGCGAGCCAGGCCTCGAGTTCCTTTTTCCAGCGCCGCGCCAGAGCCGGGCTCGCTCCGCCCGTGGAAAGGGCGCAGCAGAGGGTGCCCCTGCGGGCAGCGGCCGGCACATGCAGACTGCCGAGGGGCGGGTTGTCCGTGCAGTTGCAGAAGATGCGCCTTTCACGGCAGAGGCCGGCGACGCGGGCGTTCAGAGCGTGATCGCCTGCGCAGGTATACACAAGTTGAACATCCTCAAGCATATTGTCAACAAAAGGTCCTGGGAAAATCCGCACGCTGATACCAGCTTCTCCGGCGCTCTTTATGAGTTCGCCGCCTTCCCCGTCCGGCCCGCGGGGGTCAATGATGGTAACGGCGGCCGGGGCTGCGGGAATGAGCATGGCCAGTTTACGCCGGCCGACCGACCCGAAGCCGATAATGAGGACGCTGAAGCCCTCGAGCGAAAGGAAGAGAGGATAAAGCTGACCGGGCATGCATAACTCCGCAGGAAAAGATTCCCCCTGGAGGGATGTGTAAGGGTTGCCTTTTACTGCAAAAACAGAAGCATGGCAACGAAGGGTGTCACGTTTCACGGAGCTGACGCATCAGGGGCCCGGACCGAGGGCCACCGATGCGGAACCCGCCTTATCCGGGCGGATCGGAACGGCCGCTCTGGCGGGCACATGGCCACGCTGATGGCACCCTGGCGTTTGGGGTGGGAGTCTGCAGGCCGGAACTGCACAGACGCTGGCGGCATGAAGGCATTTTCCCGGAAGCAGGCCGGAGGACTTAAGCAGGCAGCATAGAATTTGAAATGAGCGGGACATCATCCATTGTGAAGAATACCCGTAAAACACATCCATATGAAGATGCCGGGTCCGTCATTATCACCTGCCCCTGCGGCGTACGTCGTGGAACTATGTCAGAATGCCGGGATTTTTTTGGGTTATGTCCGTTCTGTCACGTTCCACCGCTGCCGAAAACAATAAACGATCTTGAAGTCAGTCCACGGCACGTGTAAAAAGAAAGGCTACTGCTTTTTGCGAGGAGTCTTTCGTGAGCACGCCGGAAGAGCGGAGCGAATCCGCGGAGAACAGGCCCATCATTGAGATCCGGGGCCTTGGCAAATGGTTTGATACCAAGAACGGGCGTATCGACGCCCTGCGGGATATTAACCTTTCCATAGAAAAAGGTGAGATATTCGGCATCATCGGCCGCAGTGGGGCGGGAAAGAGCACGCTTGTACGCTGCATCAATATGCTTGAGCGCCCGACCGAGGGAAAGGTGTATTTCGAAGGCCGCGATATGGGTGCCCTGTCTCAGGGCCAGCTCAATATCGTGCGCCGTTCCATGGGCATGATATTCCAGCAGTTCAACCTGCTCATGCAGCGCAATGCTCTGGACAACGTTTGTTTTCCCATGGAGCTTGCCGGCGTCTCCAGAGCAAAAGCGCGCAAAAAGGCGGCCGAGATGCTTGAGCTCGTCGGGCTCGAAAAACGCGCCAGTGCGTACCCTTCGCAGCTTTCCGGCGGCCAGAAGCAGCGCGTGGCCATCGCAAGGGCTCTGTCCACTGAGCCGCGCGTCCTGCTCTGCGACGAGGCCACCAGTGCCCTCGACCCGGAGACCACGGATTCCATTCTGGGGCTTATCCGGGACATCAACAAACGCCTTGGCATCACGGCAGTGGTAATTACTCACGAAATGGACGTCATCGAGAAAATCTGCAGCAAGGTCGCCATCATCAGCAAAGGCGTTATTGCCGAAACAGGCACAGTGAACGAGGTCTTCTTCCACCCCAGAAGCGAGATAGCCCGCAGGCTCGTGGTGCCGGAAGCCCTGCACCCTGACAAGATGAAACTGCCCAAGCTTTACAGGCTCATCTTTGACGGGCAGTCAAGCTTTGACCCCGTTGTTTCCAATATGGTGCTGGCCTGCGGAAAGCCCGTGAACATCATGTACGCGAGCACGCAGGATATCGGCGGCACTGCCTTCGGCCAGATGGTGCTGCAGCTGCCTGAGGACGAGGAAAGCATCGCCCGCATACAGGCGTATGTGAAGGAACACGGCCTGTACCTGGAGGAATTCACGCATGCTTAACCAGGCTCTTATCGACCTCCTCTGGGAGGGAACGCTCGATACCATTTACATGACCCTTGTCTCGACGTTTTTCTCCTATGTGTTCGGGATGATCATGGCAGTCATTCTTGTCATCACCAGGGCGGACGGCATACGCCCGCATCCCGTCATTTTCCGCGTGCTGGACGTCATCGTGAACCTGACACGGTCGTTCCCTTTCCTTATTCTTATGATCGCCATCATTCCCTTCACCCGCTGGCTCGTGGGAACCACCATCGGCAATAACGCCACGGTCGTTCCCCTGGTCGTGGCTGCGGCTCCTTTTGTGGCCCGTCTGATTGAGCAGTCCCTTCTTGAGGTGGACAGGGGTGTCATTGAGGCGGCCCAGTCCATGGGCGCCAGCACATGGCAGCTCATCTGGAAGGTTTTCATTCCCGAGGCAACGCCGTCGCTCATTAATGGCAGCGCCATCGCCGCCACCACCATTCTGGGTTATTCGGCCATGTCCGGTGCCGTGGGCGGCGGCGGTCTGGGCAAGCTGGCCATCATGTACGGTTACAACCGCTACCAGAATGACATCATGTTCGCCACGGTCGTCCTGCTCATTATCATCGTGCAGCTTCTGCAGAGCTTCGGCGACTGGGCCACACGGCGTTCCGACCGCCGCATCAAGTAGGTTTCCCCCGGCAGGCGCCGCATGAAGCGGCTCTGCCTGTTCTTCTCTTCCGGATCGCCTGGTTGGGGCGATTCACGAACTGTATTCCGAGGTTGACAGCATGAAAACGTTTCGTTCTGCCGTTGTAACGGCTCTCGTGGCTCTGGCTCTGACCATCTGCGGCTCTGACTCCGCTTCCGCCGCGAAGGTCATCAAAATTGGCGCTTCTCCGACGCCGCATGCGGAAATTCTGCGTGCCGCCGAGCCTCTTCTCAAGGCCAAGGGCTATGAAATGCAGATCGTCGAGTACGCTGACTATGTACAGCCCAACGTTGCCCTGAACAGCGGCGAACTCGACGCCAACTACTTCCAGCACAAGCCCTATATGGACGACTTCAACAAGCAGAAGGGCACCAAGCTGGTAGCCATGGCTTTTATCCACTATGAGCCCTTCGGCATCTACGGCGGCCGCTGCAAGGATCTAAATAAGCTGAAGGACGGCGCCATCGTGTCCGTGCCCAATGACACGACCAACGAAGCCCGTGCCCTGCTTCTTCTGAATGACCGCGGCCTTATCACCCTGAAGAACAAGAGCCTCACCGCCACCCGTCTGGACATCTCTTCCAATCCGAAGAACCTCAAGATTGAGGAAATCGAGGCTCCCCAGCTTGTCCGCTCCCTGCCCGATGTGGACATCTCCATCATCAACGGCAACTTCGCCATGCTGGGCGGTCTGAAGGTGAAGGACGCTCTGGCCGCCGAGAAGAATGACTCTCTCGCCGCCGCCACCTTCGCCAACATCATCGCCGTGCGCGCGGGTGACGAGAACCGTCCCGATCTCAAGGCGCTCTGCGAGGTCCTGAAGAGCGATCAGATCAAGAAGTTTATGCAGGACAAGTACCAGGGCGGCGTTGTGCCGGCCAAGTAACATCACTGCCCCTGAGATAATAAAGCCCCGCCCGCTCCCGTATGGGAACCGGAATGCGGGGCTTTTTTTGTGCATCCGGCAAGGTGAATTTTCATGGGGAAGAGCCCCGGAACTGTCCTGACATCGGGAAAGCCGCGGACGGACGCCAGTGCGTCCGCCATGGAACGGCCGGAGAGGAACAGCGGCCTGCAGGTGAAAGCGCAGCGCCGGGGGCATCATATTCGGGAAGAACTGAAGCTTTTCCCGGCCTGCACCTTCCACCGGGGGGAATGCTGTCATCGTGAGACAGTGTGCTGCCTCTGGTTTCCCCGTGCCCCGGTCTAGCCATCCGCGTCAAATAAAAAGGGCGGCACTCAGGGCCGCCCGCAAAGTCTTCGGTGTATGAAGATAGGTTAGAAAATGAAGCTTGTGGCGTCCGAGAAGATGAAATAGCCGGACACGAAGCAGAGGATAAAAGCTGCGATGATTTCCGGCTTGTGACGCAGAGGCATCGGAGATCTCGATACGAGGAACCAGATCAGGCAGGCGACAAGGGCGGGAAGAAAACGGAGGGCATACGTGACGCCTTCATCGAGCCCGAGATCAAAGGAGCCTGTGGAAATCATCTGCCAGAGGTCGGCGACCACGGTAAGGAGGTAGAGCCCGCTGATGAATATCCAGGCAACAAAGGCCCAGCGGGCGCACCAGGGAATCATATTATTGTAGTAGTCACGGCCAAAATCGTCCCTGCGGCGGCGTACGAGAAGCCAGACCAGGGCGAACGCTGCGGGCATTCCGGCGATCAGCGGGAAGAAGAGTCCGCAGGCGTAATCGAGCGGTGACGGGAAAAGACGGAAGTTGAAGAGCTCATACAGATTGAGTTCTGCGGCGTTTGGAAGATCCAGAGCGGAAAAAAGGCGGATGGAGCCGAGGATCGCAACCACGGCCAGCGTTCCGTTGATGCCGGAGAGCAGAGCCAGGCTGCCGTGCATAATTTTATGTGATTTGAAAGGTTTCCAGAGCGCGAAATGGAGGCTCGAGGTGACAACCGCGATGCCAAGGCAGCCCCAGCCGAGCTCGATGATCTTGCCGAGGTTGGATCTCGGAACATAGCTGTCCGTATTGAAGAAGATCCATATCCGTGCGCCTATGAGCAGGCACCATCCGAGGATAAGCCCCAGGGTGGCGAGCTGCTTCGCGCACTTGTCAAAGGCAGAGCGCTGGGCGTGCACACCATGAATCTGAAGGAAACCGACCATGTACCCCATCCCCGCATAGGCGAAGAGTGTGCTTACGACGAAGGCTACAATGACGGGCGGAAGAATAGCAGCCAGTGCCGGATTGAAACTGAAGAAAGCCTCTAACGAATTCATAAGCCTTAAACTCCCAGAGTGGGCGGGAAGACACAACGGTTCCTGCAGATATGTGACGCGAAGATTATTGAAATCCGATGAATCATTGCCTTAAAATAGCCTGTCTTGCAAGTTTGACGGCGATTTACAGGCCGGGAGCGTGGAAAAAACATGGAAAGGAAAGGAAAGGCGGGGGAGAAGCGGAAGACAGTCCTTTCTCCGGAAACGGAGTCTCTCCTGGGAGAATTCCTTCTGTATTTCGGGACGAGGCGCAACGCTTCCCCCGCTTCCCAGATGGCCTACGGCACGGATCTCAGGAACTTTGCCTCCTTTATGAAGCGCCGCGGGACTGCTCTCGGAAGCCCGGAAAGGGTGACCGCTCGTGACGTACAGGCCTGGGTGGCCTGGCTCTACCGAAAGGGGGAAGCGAAGAGTTCCATGGCCAGGCGTCTTTCAGCGGCGCGTACGTTTTTCCGCTGGCTGAAGCGGACGGGCAGGGTGGAGGAATCCGTCGTTCAGAGTGTGCACAATCCCCGTCAGGATCAGTTTTCCCCGAAAGCGCTCAATGTCGATGAGACGATGCAGCTTCTGGACGGCGGTGGGCGGGCACAGCTGCCAAGGGCAAGAGGCACCACATCCGAACAGGCCGAGGCTCTTCACGCCCGAGACATCGCCCTTGCCGAACTGCTCTACGGTTCAGGACTGCGCATTTCCGAGGCTCTGGGACTTAATAACACGGACGTGGATCCAGACGCGGGATACGTGCGTGTGCTCGGCAAGGGGAGCAGGGAGCGCCTTGCCCCTCTCTCAGACACGTCCAGGGAAACGCTGGCCATTTGGAAGAAAATGCGCCCCCTCATTGCCGTTCCGGAGGAACCCGCGCTCTTTACGGGGGCCAGGGGAAAACGCCTCGACCGCCGCGAAGCCCGCCGCATCCTGGAGGAACTTTGCCGCGCGGCCGGCCTTGACCGCACTATTTCACCGCATGTGCTGAGACATTCCTTTGCCACACACCTGCTTGCGGCGGGCGCCGACCTGCGTGCCGTCCAGGAGCTCCTTGGCCACGCCAGGCTCAGCACCACGCAGCGCTATACCCAGATAAGCCTTGAACACCTTATGAAAGTGTACGACAGCAGCCATCCTCTGGCGCAGGAAGATGGCGGAAAGGAACAAAAGTAGGGATTTGTGTAAAAAATCACAAATATGTTCACAGAGTGATTCTCCCCGGGAACGTTTTGCTCCCTGTCCCTGGAAAGGACGAAAGGAGGGGCGGAGCGGTTTCTTTTTTGGTCGGATCAAAGAAAAACCAAAAAAGACGTAAAACCGTTTGTCCGGACTCTTGGCATTCTGCTGAGCTTGTGCTATCTTTAACAAAGTTTTTAGAAAGGCAGTATTCCAAACCCTTGTACGCTGCCATATTGAAACTTCTAGTGGAGGAACCGTATGTCCGCTTTTGTTATCGGCCACATGAATCCTGATACCGACAGTATCATTTCTGCCATTGCTATCACGGACCTGTACAAAAAACTCGGCAAGGACGTGAAGGCCGCCGCTCAGGGCGCTCCCACTCCTGAAACCAAGTTCGTTCTCGACAAGTTCGGCCTGACCGCTCCTGAGGTTGTTTCCGACGTGGCCGGCAAGGATCTTTACCTTGTTGACTTCTCCGACCTCGCCCAGGCTCCCAAGGGCATGGATTCCGCCAATGTGCTCGGCATCGTTGACCATCACAAGCTCGGTGATGTGACCACCAACAGCCCGCTCCTCTGCTGGATCTGGCCCGCTGGCTGCTCCTGCACCGTCATCACCAATATGTACAATTTCTACGGCGTCGAGATCCCCAAGGACATCGCCGGCGGCATGCTGTGCGCCATCCTTTCCGATACCGTTATCTTCAAGTCCGTCACCTGCACTCCTGACGACAAGAAGGCCTGCGAGCAGCTCGCCAAGATTGCCGGCGTGAGCGACGTGAAGGCTCTCGGCATGGAAATGTACAAAGTGAAGAGCGCCCTTGAAGGTGCCACCATGGACGAGCTCGTCCATCGTGACTACAAGGACTTCGACATGGGCGGCAAGAAAGTTGGCATCGGCCAGCTCGAAGTCGTCGATCTCAGCATGCTCGACAAGTACCGTGATGGCCTCCAGAAGGAAATCGAGAAGATCAAGGGCGAAGGCCGTCATTCTGTCTTCCTGCTTCTCACCGACATCATGAAGGAAGGTTCCGACATGCTCATCGCCTCCGATGACCCGTCCGTCGTCGAGAAGGCTTTCGGCAAGAAGCCCGAGGGCACCCATGTGTGGCTTGATGGCGTCATGAGCCGTAAGAAGCAGGTCGTTCCTCCGCTTCAGAAGGTCATGAAGTAGTAAGCTTCATATCCTGAATATACGGCCCCCCTCGGAAGAGGGGGGCCTTTTGTTTTTATTGTTTTTTTGAGAATGTTCCTGCAAAAGACGCCTTCTGCATTTCCGCTCCGGCGCCTGATTCTTTCAGACTGTTCCGTTCAAATATCTTGACGGAACCCTCCGTTTCAGAGAGGCTTGAAAAAAGATTTTCATCGCTGTCTGGCGCAAACCTCGGTATCGGCAGGGGAAGAACGCCGGAATGCGCCGGTCTGTTTTTTGCGGACCGCGGAGGAAGCGGACTGCCGGTGCAAAAATCCCCTCTTTTCGGTTCAAAATACTTGACAGAAAGGCGCTTTAGGGTAACACAGAGAAAGCCAAGGGGTGAAGACCCAAAAGGAAAGATCGCAATGACAACTGCTTCCTATGTGCTTCTGATGACACTTTACCTGACCGAGGGCGGAACGCTCGAGGCCGAGGAAGATGCTGCTACTCTTTCGTCGCAGGAAGAGTGCCAGCAGATCGCGAAGCAGCAGGAAAAGGCTCTGCGGGATGAATTCGCCCGCACGAAGTCTGAACGCGGCGTCTGTCCTTTCAGGGATGTCAAAATCCGCTGCCAGAAGGTGAGAAAGTCCAGGTAGCGGTCTCAATTTCCCTCAGAAAGAGAACAGCCGTCCTTCATAGGGCGGCTTTTTTGTTGTCTGCCGTTGCGCCCTGCCAGGTGATGCTTATATTGTGCACATGCACTGCGTGCACTTCGTGAATATGAAAAAAAACGCCGTCCGCCCGCTGATTTTCCGCGTCCGGCCGGCAGAGAGGTTTATATGAGCACAATGAAGCCGCATGAGATAGTGGCTGAACTCGATAAGTATGTCATAGGTCAGGAAAAAGCCAAACGCATGGTGGCGGTGGCTATCCGCAACAGGTGGCGCAGACAGCAGCTGCCCGAGGAACTGCGCGATGAGGTTGCGCCCAAGAACATCATCATGATGGGTCCCACGGGCTGCGGCAAGACCGAAATAGCGCGCCGTCTGGCCAAACTGAGCGGAGCTCCCTTTGTAAAGGTGGAAGCCACGAAATTCACGGAAGTGGGTTACGTGGGCCGCGATGTGGAATCCATGATCCGCGATCTCCTCAATATCGCCATTCATATGGTGCGCGAGGAAGAAAACGAGCGAGTGAAGAAGGCTGCCGGCGCGGCCGCGGAATCCCGGCTCATGGATCTCCTCCTGCCCGGTTCGATGGGCTCGGAGCAGCACGCCTCCACGCGCGAGAAGATCCGCCAGCAGTATAAACTCGGCGTTCTGGACAACATGGAGGTCGAGATGGAAGTCACCGAGCAGCCGGGACGCCAGATTGACCTTTTCGCTATTCCGGGCATGGAAGAAATGGGCAGTCAGATGAAGGGGCTTTTCAGCAAGGCCTTTCCGCCCAAACAGTCCCGCCGCAAGCTCAAGGTGAAGGACGCTTACAAAATCCTGCTTCAGGAAGAGTCCGAGAAGCTGGTGGATGAAAACACTATCATCGAGACTGCCAAGAAGCGTACCGAGCAGATGGGCATCGTCTTTATAGACGAAATCGACAAGATCGCATCAACGAGCCAGAATCGCAGCTCCGATGTGTCCCGCGAGGGCGTGCAGCGCGACCTTCTGCCCATTGTCGAAGGCTGTTCTGTCAACACCAAGTACGGTATCGTGCACACCGACCACATCCTGTTCATCTCGGCCGGGGCATTCCATTTCAGCAAGCCCAGTGACCTTATTCCCGAACTGCAGGGCCGTTTCCCCCTGCGCGTGGAACTGGACGCTCTCGGACGCAATGAATTCCTCCGCATCCTCAAGGAACCCGACAATGCCCTGACAAAGCAGTATGCCGCTCTTCTGAACACGGAGAATGTGCGCCTGAGCTTTACTGATGACGGCCTTGAGGAAATTGCCGCTTTCGCCGAGGAAATCAATTCCCACAACGAGGACATCGGCGCCCGCCGTCTTTACACCATCATGGAAAAGGTTCTGGCTGATGTTTCTTTTGACGCGCCGGATATGCCTGGTGCGCAGGTGATGATCAACCGCGATTACGTACGCGAGCATCTCACTGACGTTCGTGAGGATCAGGATCTCAGCCGTTACATCCTGTAATTTTCTTCCGCGGGCATCTGCGGAGGCGCTGTCCGTACCGGTTCCGGAGTATTCCGGGATATACGGTGCGGCGCCGTTTCCGGCTGAGTCCCGCGGTTTTCCGGAGCAGAAGCATGAATACAACCTGGGACGCCGAAAAATACGGCTCCGACTTTTCCTATGTGCCTGAATACGGCAGAGAGCTGATCGGTCTTATTGACGCTGGAAAGGGCGCGAGTGTGCTCGATCTTGGCTGTGGCAACGGGACTCTCACGAAAGAACTTAAGGACAGCGGATACAACGTGCAGGGCATCGATCAGTCCGATGAACTGCTGTCCGTAGCCAGCGAAAATTGTCCGGGTATCCGTTTCCACAAGGGAGACGCCTCGTTTTTCTCTCTTGAGGAGCCTGTGGACGTCGTTTTTTCCAACGCTGTGTTTCACTGGATTCCGAAATACAAGCATCCCCTTCTGCTGGCCTGTGTCTACAGGGCGCTCAGGGACGGAGGCGAGCTCGTTTTTGAAATGGGCGGCGCCGGTAACAACGCCCGCATACACGAGGCCCTCGGAAAGGCGTTCGCCGCGCACGGCCTGCCATACATGATGCCCTTCTATTTTCCCACGGCTGAGGAGTACACGGGCATGCTCGAACGCATCGGATTCACTGTGAAGTACGCCAAGCTCTTCGAAAGACCCACGCCCCTGAAGGGGGTTGACGGCATGGCGGAGTGGATTCGCATGTTTGTGAAGGATCCGTTCCAGGCTGTTTCCGATGAATCCCTGAAGGAACAGATTATCGCGGAAGCCACGGACAGTCTGAAGGACAGTCTGTTCAGGGACGGGACGTGGACGGCAGACTACGTGCGTCTCAGGATGAAGGCCGTTAAGTAGAACGGTATCCGCCGCGTCCGGCTTTTTATTTATCAGCAGAGAGGCCGGGAAGGATCGATGTCCTTCCCGGCCTCTCTGCTGTTTTTTCTCTGCTGGAAAAATTACGGTCAGCGCGTGAGCGTTTTCCTTGCTGCTTCCCTGAGGCCGCTAGTTGAAAAGACGTCTCTGAGGACCATGGGCTGGGATGCGTTTCCCCCCTGGGGGAAGATGGCCGCCACGGGAATGCTGCGGCTGCCCAGGAGGTTGAGCAGTTTGAGCCCGTAAGCGTTGGCGTCCGTGAGATCCACGCGTACAAAGGTGAGGCCGTAGCGCTTCTTGAGTGCGGCCATGTTCTTCTCTGTATAGACCGTGGACTCAAGGAATTTGCAGTTGGGGCACCAGTCAGCCGTGAATTCCACCAGCATGGGTTTGTTGCCGAGGTCGCTCACGAACTCGTGCGGGTTGAATTCCTTCCATCCTGGCGCGGGGGTGGGAGGCGTGAGCGCCATGTAAATGGAGCCGGCAATGATACCGAGGAAGAGGAAAGAACCCACCAGGCGGCGCGATTTCGGCGCCCTGAGGCCGCAGAAGCACTTCCAGAGGTAGGCAGCGAAGCCCGTGATGAGCAGAGCGATCAAAATCTGTACGTGCAGCTCGTCAGGAAGAATCGACAGAAGGTAGACGCAGGTACCGAAAAGCAGGAAACCCACGACCTTTTCGAACGTCCCCATCCAGGCGCCGGGTCTCGGCAGAATGGCTGCGAGTGAGGGAAAAATGCTCAGAACGATATAGGGCAGGGCCATGCCGAGGCCGACGGCCCAGAAGACCACAAGGAGGATGGGCAGGGGCTGAGTGAAGGCCCAGCCGAGCACGCCGCCGAGCAGCGGTCCGGAGCAGGGCGTGGCCAGAATGGTGGAAAGCAGGCCTGTCGTGTAGGATTCAAGCCGGGTGTTCTGGGCCTTTTTGAGGGAATTCAGACTGAACATGGGCAGATCGAACACCCCGAACATGGAAAGGCCCATGAGAAAGATGAGCACAAGCATGATCAGGATGAGCGTCTGACTCTGATAAAACTGCCCCCAGATGAGGTCCGCAGCGCCAAGCACAATGGCCAGCACAGTGAAGAGCGTCAGAATACCCGCGGCGAAGAAAATGTTGTGTTCGCGGAAGCGGATGATGCCCTCTTTTGAATTGGCGCTCAAAAGGAGGAGACCAGAGAGCTTCAGCGTGACAACAGGGAGCACGCAGGGCATGACATTGAGGATGAGGCCCGCGATAATACCCAGCAGGAGTGCCTTACCAAGACCGAAAATTTCGATGGACTGATCGGCGTAGACGGGCTGCAGCTGGATATTGAATTCAGGAGGCGGCGGCAGGGGGCTGTCGTTTTCCGCATCCAAAGGCACGTGCGGCCCGATCTGGGGAAGACCGTTTGGTTCTCCGGGAAACATGCCGCCGCCGGGTACAGCCCTGAAATGGCCTGCGGAGGGGGCCCCTTCAGGAGCCGGAGGCATGAAAAGAGGTTCTTCCGGAGCTTCTGCGGTTTCCCTTGAGGAATCCCTTTCTCCCGTTGCTTCGGCCTTCTTCCACTTTTCCGCCCAGGACATGGCGCCGATGGGGGGAATGTTTCTGGGAATGATGCCGCTGAAGCTTCTGTCCACAGGCACGCAGTTGCTTGAGCTGCACATGAGCAGGGAGAGCGAGGCCCGGTAAGGCTTGCCGGGGCTGTCAGAGGGCAGGAGCATGAAGAGGTTCAGCTCGCCGTCATAGACGTTAACCGTCGCCGAGGAATCATAGTAGTCCCGCTGCAGGGAGCCTTTCGGGTAATAGACTGTGACGGGAACGCCGTCCGCCAGAAAGAAGTCGAGCGTTGTGGGGCGGCCGGCATCTCCCGGCGTATGGGCGTACGCGTGATAGCCGTCGGGGATGCGGGCATAGACAGTGGCGATGACGCTGTTGCCGTCACGCGCGAAGGCTATCTGTGGCGTTACATCTCCTGCCTGTGAAGCTGCCGGACTGAGGAGCAGGGAGAGCACAAACAGAAGAGGGAGAAGAATGAGCTGACAGTTCTTTGCCATGAAATATCCTGGGAACGAGTGCGCCGGTATAGTGAAGCCCCCGGCGGAACGTTACTTGCAAGTCTGCAGTATACCTTAAGTCATCACGTGACTCAAACCAGGCCGTAGAGAGTTTTTTTCAGAATTTTGGAAAAAGTGCTTGACCGGCGGGCCTCTCAAGCGTAGAAGTCTTCTCGCGGTGCGGGTCATTAGCTCAATTGGTAGAGCAGTTGACTCTTAATCAATTGGTTCGGAGTTCGAGTCTCCGATGACCCACCACAAATTTCATGGGACCTGCGATTGAGCGCGGGTCCTTTTTTTGCCCGCAGAAGGAAACTTCCGCGGGCAGAATTGTTTTCACCGTTCCGGCGCAGTCAGTCCCGGTCTGCCCTGGAGGAAGCCGCGTGGCGCTTCCTGCCTTCCCTTGCCTGCAGGAAGGTGTGCCGGCCACGATGAAAGTCAGCCCGAGGATAGTGGTCAGGAGTATGGGTTCGCCCAGGAAGAGATGAATCCAGAAGAGGGCGAGGAAGGGGACGATCATGGGCAGCGTGCCGAGCAGGGCCACGCTGTCGGCAAGGCGCAGGGCTTTGCCCCAGAAGAGATAGGGGAGGCTCAGCTCAAAGAAGCCGAGATAGACGGCCGGCAGAATGGCTGCCATTTCCGGAAAAGGACGTCCCTCCCAGAGGACACCGGCCCAGGAAAGAGCCGCCGCGCCGGTGAAGCTGATGAGCATGAAGAGGGCCTGGGGCAGTCTGCTGCGATCCGAGAGCAGCCAGAAAAGAGGGAAGAGAAGTGTGGAAAAAATCATGAGCCCTATGCCTGCCGGGCTGATGTGACCTATATCCCTTCCGCCGGCCGCGATGAGAGCCGCGCCTGCCCACGCCGTAAGCATCCAGAAAACCTGCCTCACGGAAAGAGGTTCTCTGTGGGCCACGCAGAGCATAATGGCCAGAACGATGGACCATGTATAGTTGATGGGCTGGGCAACCTGGGCCGGGAGGAGACTGTATCCCTGAAAGAGAACAAAGTAGTATACCGCAATGACAGGACCGGCGATAACGGCTCCGGCAGCGTCAGAGCTCCGGAAGGAGTGGAGCTCTCCCCGCAGCGCCGCGACGGCGAGAACCAGAGCGAAGACCAGCCCGCCCACTGTCATGGATACGGCTATCATCTGCAGGGGCGTCATGGCCGCCAGGGAAAGCTTGAAAGCCGTGGAAACGGTAGACCAGGAAAGAATTGTCAGAGAGGCGAAGAAGAGAGACCTGTGGGCATTGGTCATGCGGCACCTCGGAGAAAATGCTTTTCCTGTGGTGCCACAGGGGAAAAGAATGAGCAAGAAAAGAAAAAAGATGTTTCTGACAGGAAAATGCGGATTCTTTGTTGACAGACAGCCCCCCATAGCGTAAATACACCCTTGCGACGTGGGTCATTAGCTCAATTGGTAGAGCAGTTGACTCTTAATCAATTGGTTCGGAGTTCGAGTCTCCGATGACCCACCACAAATTTCGCGGACCTGCGCTTTGGCGCGGGTCTTTTTTTTGCCTGAAATTCCAGGCTGAACGCACGTGAATGGGGATAAAATGCCCCGGCTGTGGGCGGAAAAGGAAGTCTCTGGACTTTTCGCGCCGGAGACTGCTGAGCTCCCTGTTCCGCGATGCGGCAGATCCGGGTCTTTGAGGGCGGACTCTGTCCTCTTCTCTCCAGGGCCGTAACTGCCGCAGGCTTTTAAGCGCAGTTTTTCGTAACCAGTGGCGGAATCTGCTTTCCGGTCAGCGGTCTTATGCCCGGGATTTGCGGCGGAACGCTTTGGGGAAAAGAGTCCCCGGCAGGTTTTTCCGGCCGGGGACGGGAGAACAGACGACGCGGGATTCCCTGCGTCAGGCTATTGAGGCTGGGCTTTTATTTGTTTTTTTTCAGGGCCTCGAACCAGAGCGGATTGTGGTGCTGCACATGGCTTTCTGGAACATAGCCCGTGAACATGGAGCGGAGGGCCGGGCCTTCGCCTGGGGCCAGAGCGGCCATGTAGATGTGAACGGGCAGGAAGATGGCCATGACGCCGGCGCAGCAAAAATGAATAAAGATGCGCCACTGCAGAACTTCCCGTGTGAGTTTTCATTCCAAGTGCAAGGTTTTGGGGCAACGTTCTGATACGGTTCAGCAATTTAGGGAACCAAGTCAGCGCAGTGTTCCGCGGTTTTTTTAGGGGGCCGCATAGGGAGGGGCGCGCCCCTCCCTATGCGGAAAAAGTTCGGTTTCGACGGGCTGGAATAAAAAAGGTCCATGCAGTAATCCTGTGTTGAGTACAAAACCAAACGGTTCACAGGAGAACGGCATGAGCCTGCAAAGAGTATATCATCACCTTTCAGAAGAGAAAAGAGCTGCAATTATGGCATTAGCCAGAGAAGGCTTCTCTGGCGCCCATATCGCCCGGCACTGCTGAATCTCCGAGGCAGCTGTTTCCAGAGAATTCTCCAGACAGTTTCCCAAAGGTATCCCCCTGAAAGAACGGCGAAAAAGGTATGAAGCAGCTGCTGCTCATACCCGGTACAGGGCGAATAGAAAAAAATCAAAACCCAGAGGAAAATTGCTGCCCCAGGTTATTGCGACGGCTGAGAAATTAATCCGCCGGGGGTACCCGCCGGAGCAGATGGCAAATACCGTCCTTAAAGGCCAGGCATCCACAGTCAGTATCTACCGCTGGCTGTACGCCGGCTTCCTGCTTTATGGAGATCGGTCTCTGCTCCGGCATAAAGGCAGGCGGCGCGTTCAGCGGAAGGAAGGAAAGGCAAAAAAATACACGGCGGGAAAGTCCGTTCACACCCGCCCTGCCAGCATCGAAAGGCGCAGCGAATTCGGTCATTTCGAGGTGGATACTGTCGAATCCGGACGGAACGGCACCTGCTGCGTGTTTACCATAGTCGGACGGAAAACCCGTATGCTCTTTGCCTGCAGGGATGAATCCTGCGCTGCGGAAAATTTTTATAACACATTGAAAATATTAATTAAAATCCTTCATCCCGGAACAATCAAATCACTTACAGGAGATCGTGGAAAAGAATTCGCCTGGTATCAGAAAATTGAAAACGAGCTGCGTATTCCATTCTATTTTGCTGATCCCCACAGCCCCTGGCAGAAGGGATCGAACGAGAATACAAATGGCCTTTTAAGGGAAAATTTCCCGAAGAAGACCAACTTTTCAACTGTCACCCAGCGTGACTTGTATTGGAAGGGAGTGTACCGGATAAACAACCGGCCGGGGAAGGTTCTCGGGTGGAAAACGGCACAGGAATGCTTTGCCGAAGAACTCCGTAACTCCGCCTGGGATCTTGCACTTGGAGTGAAAATTCACCTCAACTTCATGGAAACTCCTCCTTTTGAGTAGTGCCTGGCTGATAATACTTTTTTCCTATGAGTCATGAAAAAACCCCTTTCGGACACAAACTCACGTCATCAAAGGCGGGTCCATTAACGTGTCGTCTAGTGGGTCCAGTAAACGATCGCCCAACATCCATACGGTTTAAAACAAAAAAGGCCTTACGGAGCGTGTCCGTAAGGCCCGGGAAAATATTCCGCGTTCCTGCTAATAATGGCTGAGCGTCCTGATGCCCTGATGAAGCATGCGCACCATTTCCCTGGGGATGGCGGTTTCCCAGTGTCCCGTGGCTCTGGCCCAGATGTAGAGAAGCAGAAGAAGGCAGAACGTGCCCGCGGCCATGCTCCACCAGGGAACGCGGCGGCCGGAATCAGCCCGGTAGCCGAGTTCCATGCCCAGACAGTCCTTTTTGGGACAGGCGGACACGCATTCCATGCAGCCCATGCACTCGGGCAGGCGGACGCGTTTTTTGAGATGTACGGAAATGCCCTGGGGGCAGTGCTTCGTACACTGCTGGCAGCTGCAGCATTTTGATTCGTCGCGGCGTATGGAGACAGGGGAGAGAAAAGAAAGGATGCCCAGCAGGGCGCCGTAGGGACAGAGGCAGCGGCACCAGAATCCCGGGAAGAGGACACTTCCGCCGACAAGGATGGCCACGACGGCCAGAAGGACGCCCGAAGGCTCCAGGAAGAAGAGCAGCATCCTCGTATCGCAGACCAGGTTATAACGTGAGGTCAGAAAGGGTCCTATGCTGTTCACGTCCATGGTCAGCAGGGACAGAAAGAAGGCCAGGAGGGCGTATTTGGGGAGCGTCCACAGAATATAGAAGCGCGGCGATGGCGTGCGGGCTATGCCGGCCCTGCGTCCGATGCGGTAAAGCAGGGTGCAGATGGCTCCCACAGGGCAGACATAGCCGCAGAATCCCTTGCGGAGAAAAAGCGCCGAGAGAAGGGCGAAAATCAGAATTGTCAGGCCGGCCGGATGAATGGGATCCCAGAGGCCTGTCAGCAGGAAGCGCTTGAGGGCGAGGAGGGAACTGATGGGCAGAAAGCCTTCCACCGCGGCCGGGCGGGCAGTGAAGACTTCCGTGAGCCCCATGGCCCAGGAGGCGAAGAGCACGAACTGCACGCCCACGAGTATTGTGAACAGAAAGAAACAGGCCTGCACCGCCACGTGCAGGGTGGAAGGGGTGAGGGAGAATTTCTGACGCATGAAGCAGATTCCGTTGCTAAAGAAAAAATGAAAACCAGGACGCAGGGCGCACGAAAAGATATGGCCTTTGTATAGGCCGCCGGAGCCCGCCTGGGGCATGACATATGTCACAGGGTCAGTGCAGGGGCGAGGGATGGGAGCCCGGCCTGCGGAGAATGTTCTGCATTTCCTGGTAGACACCCGCTTCCTTGAATTCCTCGGCTATGCTGGGAAACGAGTCCAGAAATTCGATGGCCGTGATGCCGTGGGGCAGGGTGAGGTCGGCGCCATGCTCGACCAGGATTTCCGCGGCTTCCGGCCTGTTTTCGATGAGGGCGTTCTGCAGGAGCGTGCTTCCTCCGACGAAGCGGGCGTTGACGTCGGCGCCGCCTTCGAGGAGCGGTTTCATGATTTCCGGATCCATCCCGGAATAAAGAAGGGGTGTCATGCCGTAACGGTCGCGGGCGTTGACATCGGCGCCGCGTTCAATGAGGAGCCGGATAACTTCTGGCTTTTTGGCCATGGCGGCGTGATGGAGCGGCGTCATCTGGGCATGGTCTTTCACATTGATGCTGCAGCCCGAAGCCAGACACTGGCGTATGCCGCCGACATCGCCTTCCTCTGCGGCCCGGAAAAGGTCGTTCTCGTCGGTTTCAGCGGCTGACGCCTGGGAAAGCAGGAGCAGAAAAGCCAGGATCGGGAAAAAGAGTCGCGCCATGAAAACCTCCGTTTTGTGCCGGGCACAGAGGCGGATCTAAGGACGGGACGCCGTGAAAGTCAACGCCCTGCGGGAAGAGTTCCTTATTTCAGGAGAGAACCGGCTTCCCGTCTCTGTCCTCGAAAAAACGGGATCTGCCCGAGGCGTGTCCCCCGTCGTTGGAACAGAGCCAGGCCATGCTGCCGGCATGCGGTCCCTTCCGTATGGCCACCTGGCGCAGCGGCGCCCCGCATTCGGGACACACCGGCGCCTCTTCCGGCCTGACGGGGGTTCCGTCCCTGTCCTCACAGGTGAACCGGCAGCCGGGATAGCCAGTGCATCCCCAGAAGAAGCCGCGCGTTCCCTGCCGGCGCGCCAGAGGCCTGCCGCAGAGCGGGCAGGCGTTCTGCCCGCTTCCCTGTGTTCCGGACGCGGCTTTGCGGCGTGGGCGTTCCGGTCCCGCCTCCGCGCGGTCCGGCTGAAACGAACCGGTGTCCCCGGGGCTCTCTTTCTCCCCAGAGGGAGAGACGGAAGGCGTTTCTTCCCACGGAGCGGCCTGGGGCTGCGCTGCCGCCGTTTTCCGGACTGTTCTGCGGCGGGTCCTTTTCGGAGCCGGGGTGTCTTCCGGCAAATCGGGGTTTCCGTTCCTGTCACTGCAGGTGAACCGGCAGCGCGGGAAGCCGGAGCAGCCCCAGAAAGGACCCTTCGGGCCTTTGCGGAGCACCAGTTCCCTGCCGCATCTCGGGCATGCGGCCTGTCCGTTTTTCTGTGTCCCGGACGCGGCTTTGCGGCGCGGGCGTTTCGCGCCTTCTGTGTCCTGAAGGTCCCCTTCTTCCCCTAAAGGAACAGAGGAATCAGGAAGTGTCTCATCCCACGGAACGCTCCGGACCTGCGGTTCCTCCTCCTTTTCCCTGACTGTCCTGCGGAATGTTTTTTTCTGCGTCTGCGATCCTTCCGGCAGCGCGGGACCGCCGTCCTTATCCCCGCAGGTGAAGCGGCAGTGAGGGAAGCCAGAACAGCCCCAGAAGGTCCCCTTCGGCCCCTGGCGGCGCACGAGGCTGTGCTTTCCGCAGCGCGGGCAGAGCGGCCCTTCAGGCTCCTGCGCAGGAGCGTCCTTTTCAGCGCTGTCCTTCGGCGGGAAGGCGCGGCCGGGGCGCCCCCTGCTGTCAGCTGCCGCGTAGGTGCAGTCCGGGCGGCCTGTGCAGAGCCAGAACCAGCGCCCGGTTTTGCCGCGGACGCGTTTCAGCGGTTTGCCGCACCGGGGGCAGAGCGTTCCGGGATCGGCGGCGAAGCCATCGGCAGGTGTGCCGAAGATCTCGCTGATGAGCTCCGGAAGTTTTGCCGCGTAGGAGGCCACGTAGTTTTTGTAGGGGATGCGGCCTTCCTGGATTTCCGTGAGCGAGCGCTCCATGTCCGCTGTCATGAGCGGATCCCTGATGCTCTGCGGGCAGATATGGATGAGCGAGCGCCCTGTGGGCGTGGAGAGCAGGGAGCGTCCTTTTTTGGCGAGGTATCCGCGCTTCAGGAGCGTTGAGATGATGGTGGCGCGGGTGGCCACTGTGCCGAGGCCTTCCGTTTTTCTGAGAATGTCTCTGTCCTCGCCGGAAGCTCCCCTGAGGTAGCGCTGGATGTTTTCCATGGCCTCCACGAGGGTACCTTCCGTGAAACGGGCCGGAGGCGTGGTCTGTCCCTCGTCCACCTTTGCCTGTCCGGCTCTGACGGCCTCTCCCTTTTCCACATGGGGCAGGGGAGCGGGCTCGGGTTCCTTTGTTTCTTTTTCCTTCGTGCCGCCAGAAAGGCCGGCTTTCCGGAAGGCGTACCAGCCCGGGCTCACTTCCGTGCGGCCGTCGGCGCGCCAGTCATAGCCCGCGCAGGAAACGTCAATGCGCGTCTTTTTATAGATATGGGGAGGCAGGAACTGCCACACGTAGCGGCGGCAGATGAGACGGTAGATTTTTTCCTGGGTTTCGGAAAGGCCCCTGGCAGGCACGGCAGTGGGAATGATGGCGTGATGGGCCGTGACCCTGGCCGTGTTCCAGCAGGCTCCGCGGCGTTCGGGATCCGCGGCAGCGAGCATGGCCTCCATACCCGGGAGATGACCTATGGCGGCCAGAACATCCCGGGCCTCGCCGAACTGCTCAAAGGGCAGATAGCGGCAGTCAGTCCTCGGGTAGGAAGTGAAGCGGGCCTCGTAGAGCTCCTGGCAGCAGTCGAGGACGGCGGAGGCGCCCATGCCGTAGAGGGCCGAGGCTTCCTTCTGGATATCAGTAAGGGAATAGGGGAGCGGTGCGGGGTCTGCCCTGCGCTGGGTTTCCACTCCGGTCACCGTGCCGTCTCCGAAGGACACGGCGTCGCGCACGGCAAGGGCGGTCTTTTTGTCAACGAGGCGCTTTTCCTCATCGAGACCTTCCATGTCCGGCCTGGGGTTCAGAAGGGTGACAAAGGTGCCGGCTGCCGCCGTGAACGGGCAGGAAACTTTGTAGAACGTTTTCGGCACGAAATTCTCGATGGTCTCGTCGCGTTCGACAACGAGGGCCAGGGTAGGCGTCTGCACGCGTCCGAGGGAAAGCACGCCGGAGGGACAGACGCTGCGGCCGTGGATCGTCATGGCCCTGGTCAGATTCATGCCGGCGAGCCAGTCGAGTTCGGAACGGGCCCGGGCCGCGTCGCGCATGCCTGCGAATTCCCCGTCAGGAGCCATCCGCCCGAGTTCTCTGGTAAGGCTTGTCCTGTCGAGGGCGCGGGTCTTCAGCCTCAGGACCTGCCCTTTATAGCGGACGAGCTCGAGAACCTCGTCCACGAGGAGCTGCCCTTCGCGGTCAAAGTCGGCCGCGTTGACGGCAGAGGGGCTTTCGCGGAGCAGATTTTTTATGACAGCGAGCTGTTTCGGGATGTTGCGGTCCCGGCGCACCGTGTATTTGAAGACTTCCGGCACGATGGGGAGCGTCTCCCTGCTCCATCGTTTGTAGGCAGGGTCGTAAGCCTCGGGCGGAGCCTGTTCGAGAAGGTGGCCGGAGAGCCAGGTAACGGCCGCGCTGCCGCATTCGATATAGCCGTTCCTTTTGACGCTGCGCCCGGGCAGGACGTCCGCCAGGGCCTCGGCAATGCTGTGCTTTTCAGCAAGGTAAACGATGGAATAGGCGCTCATGAGACTCCTTTGCGTGGCGGCGCGAAGATGTGGACGCGTCAGGCGCGCGCCGCGGCTTCAAGCCGGCGCATGTACCAGACGTAGGCTATGGCCAGGAAGAAGGCCGTGATAGCCCAGCTCAGTCCGAAGACGGCCATGAGCGTCTCGAAGGTAGGCGAATGCGGGAAATAAAGGAAGATCCAGGCGAGGCGGAATCCGCAGATGCCGAAGAGGGCGATGAGGGCCGGAGGCGTGGAGATGCCGTATCCGCGCAGGGCGTCGGAGAGAACTTCCAGAAAGACGTTGATGCTCTCGGGAAGCACCACATACCAGACGCGGATAACGCCAAGCCTGATCACCTCGGGGTCGGAGCTGAAGAGCCCGATGATGGGGCCGGCGAAACCAAGACAGAAGACGGACATGATGGCCATGCCGCAGAGATCGAGAAAAATACCGGTACGGGTGCAGAGGCGGCAGCGGCGGAGATTCCCAGCGCCGTAGTTCTGGCTCACGAAGGTGGTGACGGCCTGACCGAACGAGGCGATGACGCAGTATACGTTGATTTCAACGGTGAAAGCTGCCGCGCTGGCAGCCATGGCGTCGGCTCCGAGGCTGTTAATAGACTGCTGCAGGCATATGTTGGCTATGGCGAAAACCATGAGCTGCACGCCGGCGGGCAGGCCGATGCGCAGGATTTCCTTCAGGTGGCCCATGTCAGCGCGCATGCCCGCAAGAACAAGGCGTACGGATCCGGGCGTCCTGATGAGGCCTATGAAGAGGAAGACTGCGGCCCAGTAGTTGGCAATATCCGTCGCCCAGACGACGCCGCTGAGGCCCCATCCTGCTTTCACGAAGGCCAGGTTGAGCACAATGTTGAGAATGGTGGACTGGATGAGGGCAAAAAGGGGCGTACGCGTGTCGCCGCGGCTTCTCAGGATGGCTGCGGCGAAATTGAAGAAGGCCAGGGCCGGGATGCCATAGAAATAGATCCTGAGGTAGTCCTCTGACATGGTGAAGACCTCCTCCGGCACGCCGAGAAGTTCTGTCACCGTTCTGGACAGGGGAACACCCATGGCCGCTATGGCGATGCCGGAGATGAGGGAGAGAAGCACGGCCGTCTGGACAGCGGAGCGGGTGCCGTTCCTGTCCCCGGAGCCGATGCAGCGGGCGATGACGACGTTGGCACCAAGAGCGAGGCCCGTATACAGATTGATGATAAGGCTGATGGCAGGGATATTGTTGCCGGCGGCGGCCATGGCTTCCTTGCCGACAAAGCGTCCCAGCACGAAGATGTCGGCTGCGGTGAAGAGCTGCTGGAAGAGGCCCGTAAGCGCGACAGGGAGAGCGAAAACAAGCATTTTGCGGGCAACGGGACCATGGAGCATGTCCATGTCCCGTGATGCGGGGTGGGAACCAGACATAGGGGCCTCCGGAAAGGAACAGGCAGATAACAGAGAGGAAAAGGCAGAAAAGAAGGAAGGGGGGAAAGAAAAGAAGCGCGGGCGTTCACACAGAGGTGAGCGCCCGCACGGACATGGCAGGAACAGGGAGGGGAAAGACTAGCTTTCGGCGTGGGAAACCATGTTGTCGTAGGTTTCCTTGTCTATGAGCTTCAGGAAGTGGGGAATCTTGGGCGGGGTGCCGAGGATGTGCTGCTTCGAGGCGTCGGCGGGCATCTTCACGGCGATGCCGCCATCGACGGCCGTGGCGCTGGACCACACGAGACTCGTGCTCGTCTGGTTGGCGGAAGCCGTGAAATCGGCCATGCAGGCGAGGCCGAGGAGGCTGATGAGCTCGTTTTTGCGATCGAAGGTGACCTCCGGCGCGGCCAGTTTCCTGGCGAGCTCCTGGCCGTTCATATTGTTGAGCTTCGGACGGGCGATAAAGAAGGAGCGTCCGTCAGCGGTTTTCTGGGAGGATTCGGTGAACACCATAAAATCGTAATCGGGCTTTTCGTAGTAAAGAAGTCCCGTGATGGTGTATTTTTTGCGGTCTCCGGGCAGAACGCCGTTGGCTTTGTACTCTTCCATGAGACTTTCCCTGTGGGCTTTGATCCCGTCCCAGGCCTGTTTTGCCCTGGAGAGTACGTCATCGGCCTCCGGCCCCTTGGCAAGATAATATTTCCAGATGATTTCAGGCATCGTATACCTCGTGGATTGTATTTCTGAGTTTTCCGCGTCCGGACAAGGTAACGTTTCAGGCGGACGTGTCAACTTTTGTGAATCGGGGAATCCCGCCCCTGCAGGCGGCAAGAGGAATGCCCGCATTCAGGCTGTTTTATATTGCCGGGACGAAAGCCGTTTTAGTTCTTGAGGAAAACCGGTCCGAGAATGGAGTCGTTCAGGAACTGCCAGCGTACGTCCTTGGCGAAGCCCTTCTCGATCTGGGGGAGAGGCTTTTCCGGGACAGCGATGATGAAGAACTTCCGCGCGCGGTCGCGGAAGGAGTCGAGCCAGGCTCTCTCCGGAGCGTCCAGCCCGGAAAGGGCCGTGATTTTTTCGGGCGCTGGTTCGCGGTATTCCAGGATGATCTTGCCACGGTTGTTATTGTAGCGGCGGGCGTAGTAGCGGGCCACCCAGTGCGTACCCTTGCGGGGATCGCCGACGAGGCCGGCAAAGGGATCCTTGTCCGCGGGCACAAGGTAGGTGTAGGCGGCGAATTCCTGCCCGCCGAGGCGCTCGGTCTCGAAATGGATGGAGCCCGTGCGGCTCTGGACGCTCGTCCAGTCCCAGGAGTCCGGGAGTTCGGCGTGGATGAGGACGGCCATGGGATGATCCGCGTCCGTTCCCCAGACCACGGCCCTGGTGTCCAGGGGCAGACCGGAGGCGTTTCCGGTATTGTAGATGCGGCCGTGGCCGAGCCCTGAGGTGACGACGGGCAGCTCTCCCGCCTCCACACGGATGGCCGGCCGGGAAGAGGAGATGTACGCCCTGCCGCTTACGCCGCGCTGCTGCGGCGTGCTGTCGCAGGCGGAAAGGAAGGCCATTGCCGCTGCCAGGATGACACTGAGAAATTTTTTCATGTTGGGCATCCGTGTTTTTGAGGGGGGATCCGCATCCTGCGGGGAGCGGATCAGGTTGCGCGCCGGGCACGCCGAATGACTGGTTCTTCCTTACCTTTTCGCGGGCCACGGCGCAAGGAGCGCGGTCCGGGCCGGCCTCCGGAGAGTATCCGGCTGATATTTAGCTTCAAAGATAAATTTTTGTTACTGGTAAATTGAAAAGTATTTATATACCGATTTAGATAAAATAAAACGTAGCTTATGAAAACAAGCTGGCTCGTGTTTTTCCCCTTCCATGTGCTGTCCAGGGGCACAGAATGCGGCCTGCCGGGCTTTTTCCCCTCCGTGAGGGGTGCCGCCGGGCCTGGCCCCGGAAGGGGGGGCTCCCCAGTCCCGCCGCTGCGGGGCGAACGGAACGGGCTGTCGGAAAGAAAACGCGGGGAGAGCCTGAAAACCTCCGTCGGCGTTTTTTCCCTTATGGCACAAGCCCGGAGAATACCTCTGGATGTCCATAATTTTTGTGTATTTTCATATAATTACCGCATGATACCAGAGATCCTGGAAAAACAGGAAGCGTGTTAGGCAGGGAACCGCAAAAAAAAATTATTCCGGCTGAGAGGGGAACAAATCCGCGGACTTAGGAGCAGGCGGCAGGTGGAATGTCTTCTCAGGGGCATTGCACAGAAAAACGTTTCAGCCTACATAAGGCAGGTCCGGCAGATGGCCGGGTCTGGTGGCAGATTTTCCTGCAGGGTGCGCTGTTTTGTGAATATTCAAAAAAACAGTAAAAAATCTGCATACCAAATTAAAATACTTTTTAAAAAATCCTGTGAAATTAGCTTGAAAGCTGATGCGCCTCCTTTCACAAAGAGGCCTATGCGGCCGATTTCACGCACAAACCTCAGACACCGGAGCGGAACATGAGACCGAAGACCATCAGCAAGAGGGACGGCAAGTTCGTTTCCTTCGACGATGTAAAGATCCGTTCCGCCATCTTCAGAGCCGCCAACGACGTTCCGTCCGGCGAGAAGAAGATGACGGACGTTGACATTGATTTTGTCACAGCCAAGGTGGTCGAACGCCTCAACCCCCGCAAGCAGGCCGTGACCGTTGAGCACGTGCAGGACCTCGTGGAGTCCACGCTCATCGAGTTCGGCTTCGCGGCCACAGCCAAGTCCTACATCGTTTACAGGGCTGATCACGCGCGCCGCCGCCGTGTCACCGGCGCCCTCATGGATATCTACAAGACCCTTACCTTTGCTCCCGCGAGGGACGCTGACATCAAGCGTGAGAACGCCAATGTCAACGGCGACACGTCCATGGGCACCATGCTCAAGTACGGTTCCGAGGGTTCCAAGTATTTCTGCAACCATGAAGTGCTTCCTCCGGATATCGCCCAGGCCCAGGTTTCCGGCGATATCCACATCCATGATGAAGACTTCTACATGCTCACCGAGACCTGCTGCCAGATAGACCCCATTCCTCTCTTCAGGAGGGGCTTCTCTACGGGGCACGGCTATCTGCGTCCTCCGAAGAGCATCATTTCCCGCGCTGCCCTGGCCTGCATTATTATTCAGGCCAACCAGAACGAGATGCACGGCGGCCAGGCCATTCCAAACTTTGATTTCGCCATGGCCGAGGGCGTGGCCCAGACTTTCCGCAAGGCCTATGAAGCGGCTCTTACCGCCTTTATCGAGGTGGAGGCCGGCATAGAGTATGAGGCGGCTTCCGACTTCGTCAGGCACCGCATCATGGACGTCATCGTGCCCGTGTGCATGAGCGCACTGCCGGAACTTCCCGCCCGTATCGCCCAGGCTCTGGAGCACGCCGCCGCTGACGGGGCGTGTCCCCTGGATCCCTCCATGGCCTCCAGAATGGCTTCCTACGCCGAAAAGGAAGCCCTGCGCCGCACTGAGCGCGATACGTATCAGGCCATGGAAGCCCTCATCCATAATCTGAATACCATGAACTCCCGCGCCGGGGCCCAGGTTCCCTTCTCTTCCATCAACTACGGCACCGACACGTCCCCCGAGGGCCGTATGGTTGTGAAACAGCTTCTGAAGGCCACTGACGCCGGTCTCGGAGGCGGCGAGACGGCCATTTTCCCCGTGCAGATCTTCAAGATGAAGGCCGGCGTAAACTATAACCCCGGCGACCCCAATTACGATCTCTTCAGGCAGGCCATGCTGGTTTCCGCCAAGCGCCTCTTCCCCAACTTCTCCAACCTCGACGCTCCCTTCAATCTCCAGTACTACAAAGAGGGCGATTACAACTCCGAGGTCGCCTACATGGGCTGCCGCACGCGCGTCATGGGCAACGTCTATGATCCTTCCCGGGAAGTCACCTGCGGCCGCGGCAACCTCTCATTCACCACCATCAATCTTCCGAGGCTCGCCATCGAGTCAAAGGGGGACGTGGATCTCTTCTTCACGAAGCTCGGCGCCATGATGGATCTGGTTATCCGCCAGCTCATGCACCGTTTTGAGATTCAGTCAGCCCGCCGCGTGCGCAATTACCCCTTCCTCATGGGGGAGGGCGTGTGGCTCGACTCCGAAAAGCTCGACTGGGACGATCCCGTGGGTGAGGTGCTGAAGCACGGTACGCTGACCGTGGGGTTCATCGGTCTCGCCGAATGCCTCAAGGCGCTTGTGGGCGCCCATCACGGCGAAAGCGCAGCATCCCAGGAACTCGGCCTGCGCATCATCGGTTCCATGCGCAGGCGGCTTGACGATGAATCGAAAGCCCGCGGCCTCAATTTTACCCTCATCGCCACTCCTGCAGAGGGGCTTTCCGGGCGTTTCGTCAAGCTCGACCAGAAGCGCTACGGCATTATACCCGGCGTAACGGACAGGGCCTATTACACGAACTCCTTCCACGTGCCTGTCTATTTTCCCATCAAGGCTTTCCGCAAGATTGAGATTGAGGCGCCGTACCACGCTTTCACCAATGCGGGCCATATTACCTACGTCGAGCTCGACGGCGACACGGCCAAGAATCCCGAGGCCTTTGAGGCCGTCATCCGCTACATGCACGACAAGGGCGTCGGCTACGGTTCCATCAACCATCCCGTGGACCGCGATCCCGTCTGCGGCTACGTGGGCGTGATCAATGATGTCTGTCCCCGCTGCGGCCGCCATGAGGGCGAGGCTGTTTCCGAGGAAAAGCTCGCTGAGATCCGCCGCCGTTTCCCCAATATGCCGCCCACACATTACGGCAGAAACGCGGAAATCGGCGAGGTTCATGACGATTAGCGCTTTTTTATAAAGCAGGATATTCAGTATTTCCGCATTTCCCCCGGGAAATGCGGAAATTTATTTTTTGCCCTGCCGGTTTTTCAGTGCTATATCATTTATTCCGCATTCGGACCGTGTGTTTTATTTCCCTCTGCAAGGAGCCTCTTTTATGCTGCCGTCATCCCCGGAAATGCTTTTCCCCTTTACCAGCTGTGATCCCGATGAGATAAGCTGGCAGCTTTCCCTCGGGAGGACGTCCCTGGACAGAGTGGAAAACGATGCCTACGCCGGCATGACCGCCATAGAGGCCTGCCTGACCATGATATGCGAGGCCCACAAGGCCGGCAGCGGACGCCCTAGCCAGCGCGAGGAGAAAAGTCTGCGTCTTCTGGTGGAGGACGCCATCGGCGATCCTTCATTCCAGCAGGAGATCCTTCCCGCCCTGGTGCGCAAGGCCATCGCCTATGATAATTCCGCCGTGGTCGGCATTCTCCTGAGCTACGCGGCGGATCAGACTCAGACGCTCAAACTCGCCAATGCCCGTCCCGGCGAAGTTGTCGGCAGGGTTCCGTCTCCTTCTGAAGCCAGCGGACGCATCGTTGTCAATGACGGCGCCGACAGCGCCGAGGACAGCGGCGGAGATGACGGGAAAAACGTTTAGATTTCTTCTGCCGGAAACAGAAAGAGCGGCACCCTGTAAATGGGAGCCGCTCTTTTTCTTCTGTTTGATTTGTACCGCGTCGAATCAGTCCGCCGGAGCGACGTCCACGCGTATATCATTGAATGTTGTTCCGTGCCCTCTGTCCGTGATTCTTTCGGGGACGAGAGCGTTGAAGTTGCGGCCCGCCGTACGGGAGAGCCACCACACGCCCTCGCTGACGAGGCAGCCCGGAAGGGTTTTTTCCGTGACAAGCAGGGTGAAGCGCGCGTGCCCCGAGGCAGTGGAGCAGATGACCGCCTGCCCGTCATGAAGGCCGAGACGCCCGGCGTCTTCCGGATTCATCCACAGCCGCATGGGGTCAGACGGGCCGGAGAGCCCTTCCTGTTCATTGAAGCTCGAGGAAAGCGTTTTGACGCTGGGTCCGGTGATAACGGTAAAGGCTCCTTTGTCCTTCGTGTAATGCGGCGGAAGGTAATGCGGCAGGGGATCAGGGTCCGTCTCGTCCACGATCCGGATTTTCCCATCCGGCGTGATGAAATTTGTCGCGTAGCCTTCGGGCAGGGTAAGGGCGCAGGGGCGCCCGGAGCGCAGGATTTCCTGCTGCTCTGGCGTGAGGTGCCATTCCGAATCCGCCGTGGACGCAATAAGATTTTCCACGATTTCGGATGTCGTTTTGTCGAAAACGGGCTGGGTGAGTCCCATGGCTTTCGCGAGCCGTCTGCAGATGTCCCAGTTGCTCAGACACTGACCCAGGGGGCTGATGACGGGTCTGCCGCGCTGTACGCAGAAATTGCCGTAGGCCGCGTACAGATCGTCATGCTCGAAGGAGGTCGTCGTGGGCAGGACAATGTCGGCGTAGCGCGCCGTGTCCGTCATGAAGCGCTCGGAAACGACAACGAAGAGATCTTCGCGCTGAAGCCCCCTGATGACGGTATCCTGATCCGGGTAGGAACAGGCCGGGTTTGTGGCCCAGACAAAGAGGGATTTGACCGGAACCCCGCCCTTTGTGTCTTCCCCGGAAAGGGCAGCCCCGAGACGGGCCATGTTCAGGGTGCGCACGGGATGCGGACGGTATTCCGTGTGCCTCAGAAGTTCCAGATTGTAGGCGTGGCTCGAGGCGCAGGAACACAGGTAACCGGCCCCGGGCCTTCCCCACGCGCCGACGAGTGCGGGGAGCAGAAGGGTAAGCCTGGTGGTCATGGCGCCGTTGCCGTAGCGGGTGATGCCGCCGCCGAGACGGATGCACGGGGCTTTGGCTGAACCGTATTCGCGGGCCAGTCCGCGGATGGTGTCAGCCGGAACGCCGCAGACTTCGGAAGCGTGTTCCGGCGTCCACTCCGGCAGGACTTCTTTTTCGAGTCGTTCGAAGCCGTACACGTGCCGGGCTATGAAGTCCCTGTTGCAGAATCCCTCACCGGCGAGGACGTGCATGATGCCGAGGGCGAGGGCGCCATCCGTGCCGGGGCGCGTCAGGATGACCTCGTCTGCGATGCGCGCGGAGGACGTCCTGTAACAGTCGATGAGGACAATGCGCGCCCCGCGCTGTCTGGCGATGCGCAGGTCGTGGGTCAGGTGGAAATTCGTGGAAAGCGGATTCAGGCTCCAGAGAATAATGAGGCTGCTTTTCTGCATCTCCTGGGGCGGCGTCGTGATGGTCGCACCCATGACCGACCTCCAGCCGCAGCCCTGGGCGGGAGTGCACAGCGTGCGCTCGGCCTCGGAGGCGCCCAGGGCGTTGAAGAGCGGATAATAGGCGTTCTTCTGCACGTAGCCCATGGTGCCCGCGTAGGAGCAGGGCATGATGGCCTCGCCGCCGTAGCCGGCGATGATGTCCTTCCAGCGCCGCGCGATTTCCCCGATGGCCTCGTCCCAGGTAACGGGCTCGAACTCACCCTGTCCTTTCTTCCCTGTGCGCCTGAGGGGGGTGGTGAGGCGCAGGGGAGAATAGACAGTTCTCTCGTAATGGGCCGTTTTCGGGCAGAGCGTGCCGCGCGCGAAGGGATGCTCGGGATCACCGGCGACCCTGACGGCCCTGCCGTTTTCCCTGGTGACAAGAAAGCCGCAGCCGTCCGGACAGTCGTGCGGGCAGCAGGATCTGACTATATCCATAAAAAACCCCCTTATGGGTCAGGCCTTACCCGCTCATCCCTGTTTTTTATGTGACGCAGATCACATTGCGGGCATTTCGCCGGGGGAAAGGGAAGTGCCCAGCAGGTATCCGAGGCGCCTGCGTCTCTCCACTCCTTCGAGACCTGCCAGAAGGTCCCGGGAGGGAGAAAGCAGGGAAATACCGGTTATGGCCGGCGTCAGGACTGTGGCGAGGTGCAGTCCGCTCCATCCGCCGTGGTCCTTCGGCAGCGTCCAGCTGACCATGCGCACGGCCGAAAACAGGGGGCAGGAGAAGAAGCGTCTGAAGAACAGGGCGGGGCTGCGCCCGATGAGATTTTCCAGGGCCCTGGGTCCCGTGGGAAAAGAGGGATCCACGGCGCGCACCACGCGGTCTCTGAGGGTACGGAGCATGTGCCCCTGGCCGGCGTCCACGAGCTGCCAGGGGAATGTATTGTCGTGCCGTCCCCTGCTGATTTCGGCCGGAGGCACGTCCGCGGGGAAGGAAAGTGTCACCTCGGCCATATAGGCAAACAGGGGAGAGCCCGCGCGCCGGGCAGCCTCGCGGGCCATCTGAAGGGCTCTGGTCTGCGAGCGCGTGCCGCGCACGCCGGTAAAGAAGCCGGGCGTCAGTGCCACGCCGCGTTCATCACAGAGCGAACGGGCGAAATCTTCCCTGTAACTCCAGACCAGAAGGCCGGTTCTCGCCTGGCGCGTTTCTCCTCCCACGGGCCGCCCCCGCTACATCTGGACGTTCTTTTCTTCGAGATAGAAAGGCTGAATTTCAGGAGCCTGGCAGATAATACACCCGGGGGCCCGGGTGATATCCACGGACTGCGGGTACTCGGCGTAAATCTCGCGGCAGCGCTTCTGGAAATCCTCAAGGTTCCAGGAGGCGAGATAACGTTCAGAGAACTGGCGGTTCACGCTGGCGCACATCTTCCGGGAAAAGGAAACGGAGAGGGAAACCTGACGCGTGGCGCGGACGATGCCGCTGTCGGCGTCCACCAGCGTGATATCGAGATTCAGCCTCTTGTGCCCGTAGATCTTGGGCGGGCGGATGCGCTTCTCAGGAGCGAGCTGCATGGTTGAAAAGACGGAATCGGACCACGGATCATCTTCGAAGTGATACAGAAAGTAGACGTCACCGTAATTGGAATACCAGAGGCCGAATGTGGCTCTGCCGTACTGCACCTTGCGTATGTCGTCTTCGGAAGGACTAGGCCAGAAAAGCTCGAGTGTGCTTTCTTCGCCGCTCATATCAAAATAACTGCCGGCGGCGTATTTCAGCTTTTCAGGATTGTAAAGCGTGCCAACATCTCTCAAATTGGATCTCCTTTCTTGGGCACCGGGCCTTCCGGTGCCGCGCTGAACTTATCCCGTAACTACAGAGCCCATGCATGTCCCTGTGCCTACCGGCGATCCGCGCGCGACCGCCCCTACCTCAACGAATATGCACCGCGGGACAGCACAGCCCTTCTGAAAAATATAGCACGCGGGAGGCCGGCAGGGCAAGGGATGCATATAAAGAGGTGCGGAACATGCCTGGAAGAGGGACCCGTATGTTTTTCACGCCCTGACATATACAGATTTTTTGATGCGCCAGCCTCCTGCCGGCCCCTCCGGTATTCCTCTATGACGCGTCCTTTGCAGACGTTTCCGGCTTTTCCGCGCGTGCCGCGAGATCCTTTTTCCTCCTGCGTGAGAGAAAAACCCGGTTGACCACCACGAAGAACACGGGGATGAAGAAGATGCCAAGCGCCGTGGCGAGGAAGGTGCCGCCGATGATGCCCGTGCCGATGGCGTGCTGGCTCGCTGCGCCGGCGCCGTGGCTCACGGAAAGCGGCAGGACGCCCAGAAGGAAGGCCAGGGAGGTCATGATGATGGGCCTTATCCTGAGCCGGGCGGCTTCCACGGCCGCCTCGCGTATGCTTTTGCCCTGACCGGCCAGGGCTCTCGCGAATTCCACGATGAGAATGGCGTTCTTGGCCGACAGCCCGATGACGGCGAGCAGACCGACCTGGAAATAGATGTCGTTATAGAGGCCGCGCATGGTGCTGAACCCGAGAGCGCCGAGGACGCCGATGGGCACCACCAGGATGACGGCGATGGGAATGGTCCAGCTTTCATAGAGGGCCGCCAGGCAGAGAAAGACCACCAGAATGGAGAGAGCATAGAGGAAGGGCGCCTGATGCCCGGACTGCTGTTCCTGGTAGCTCAGGCCTGTCCACTCAAGTCCTATGCCCTGGGGCAGTTTTTCCACGAGCCTTGTCATTTCCTCCATGGCGTCGCCTGAGCTGACGCCAGGAGCGGCTGAGGCTGTGATGGCCGTAGCCTGAACGCCGTTGTAGCGTTCCAGCATGGCCGGCCCCTGTGTCCATTTTGCCGTTGCCACGGCGTCCAGGGGGACCATCTCGCCCTTCGTATTGCGGAAGTACCACAGATGCATGTTGTCAGGATTCATGCGGTAGGGGGCATCGCCCTGCACATAGACGCGCTTGATGCGGCCGCGGTCCACGAAGTCGTTGACATAGGTGCCGCCCCAGGCAGCGTTGAGATTGCTGTTGATGGCCGCCGCAGAGAGACTGTAGGCTCCTGCCTTGAGATCGTCGATGTCGAGGCGCACCTGCGGGATATCATCCAGGGACGTGGTGTGCGGATTGAAGAGTTTCGGGCTGTTTCTGGCCATGGCCAGAAGCTCCGCCCTGGCTTTGATGAGGGCGTCGTATCCGAGAGATCCCTGGTCTTCCAGTTCCATGGAAATGCCAGAGGACTGTCCGAGACCGCTCACCTGCGGCGGCTGCAGGAAAACGATGCGCGCCTCGTGGTTGTCCGCGAAGCGGGCTCTGGCACGGCGTACGATGGCTCCGGCGCTCTTCTCAGGATCCGTGCGTTCGTTCCAGGGCTTCAGGCGCATGTAGCCCGAGGCAATGTTCTGCCCTCGGGCGCCGTTGGGTCCGAGGCCGAGCATGATGGCCAGGTGATCCACGCAGTCTCCTTCCCTGTTCATGATGTAATCCTCGATTTCCGCGCAGACACGGCTCGTGTCCTCACGCGTGGACCCCGGAGGCAGGAAGACGTTCATGAGGAGGGAACCCTGATCTTCGACGGGAAGGAAAGAGGTCGGCATGGCGCGCAGGGCCCAGACACAGGCCGCGATGATAAGGACATACACGGACATGACGAGGCCGCCGTGATGCGTCCATGTCCGCACGGCCCGGCTGTACCTGTGCGTGGAGGCGTCCACGAAGCGGTTGAACCATCGGAAAGGACCTGTTCCCCCGCCTGTGCCGTGTTCCCTGAGGAGTCTCGCGCACATGGGCGGCGTGACCACGAGGGCCACGAAGACGGAGAGAACCATGGCCGACACAATGGTCAGGGAAAACTCGCGGTAGATGGCGCCCGGCATGCCGCCGAAAAAGGCCATGGGCAGGAAGACGGCTGACAGGACGGCCGCCACGCCGATAAGGGCGTAGGTTATCTGCGACATGGATTTGTGGGTGGCTTCCAGGGGAGACAGATGTTCCTCATGCATGATGCGTTCGGTATTCTCAACGACCACGATGGCGTCGTCCACCAGAAGGCCGATGGCGAGCACCATGCCGAACATGCTCAGGGTGTTGATGGACGTTCCCGTGGCCTTCATGACAGCCATGGCGCCGAGAAGCACAATGGGCACGGCGACAATGGGAATGACCGTCGCCCTGAGACTCTGCAGGAAGAGGAACATGATGACGGCCACGAGCATGATGGCTTCCATGAGCGTACGGAACACGCTGTGGATGGACGCCTGCACAAAGGGCACGGTGGAATAGGGGATGGTGTAGGTGAGGCCCTCAGGAAAGAACTTCTCCATGCGCTTCATGAAAGCGGCCACGCGTTCGTGGGTTTCCACGGCATTGGCGCCTTCTGTCAGCTGGATGCCGATGGACACGGAGGGCCGCCTGTCAAGGCGCGATGAGACGATATAGCTTTCCTGCCCCATTTCCACGCGGGCCACATCCCTGACGAAGACGGCCGAGCCGTCGGGATTGACCCGGATCACGATATTCCTGAACTGTTCGATGGTTTCGAGCTTGGCGCGTGAAAGCAGGGTGACGTTGATTTCCTGGTCGGGCGTGCTCGGCAGGGCACCGATCTGGCCGACGGAAATCTGATCGTTCTGGGCTTTTACCGCGTCGACCACGTCCATGGGTGTGAGACTGAAGGAGCGGAGCCTGTTGGGGTTGAGCCAGATGCGCATGGCGTACGGGGCGCCGAAGAGTGTGGCGTCGCCGACGCCGTCCAGGCGTGTCAGGGGGTCGACGAGGGTGGAGGAAAGGAAGTCGCCTATCTCAGAGGTTGGTATCCGGCCATTTTCCTCATAAAACGAGTAGAATTCCAGGAAGGTGTCCGAAACCTTGCGGACGCGGACGCCCTCGTTTTTCACGCTTTCCGGGAGCCTTGGCATGGCCAGCTGGAGCCTGTTCTGCACCTGCATCTGGGCGATGTCGCCGTCAACGGAGGGATCGAAGGTGAGGCGCATGCTCATGCGTCCTTCGGAACTGGATCCCGTGTTGATGTAGAGAAGCTTGTCGAGGCCCGTCATGCGCTGCTCGATGACCTGGGCTATGGAGTCCTGCATGGTTTTTGCTGACGCTCCGTCGTAGGAGCATGTCAGGGATACTGTGGGCGGCGTCAGCTTGGGAAACTGGGAAACGGGCATGGTGGCCAGGGAAATTGCGCCGGCCAGACAGATGAGAATGGCGATGACGGCGGCGAAGACGGGACGCCCGATGAAAAAGTGCGACATGGTTCTTTCCCCGGACTTACTTTCCCGTGACTGGACGGGTTTTCTTCTGTTCCGCGAGTTCGGCGTAGTGTTTTACGGAGAGGATTTTGAGCTTCATGCCGGGCCGCAGGCCGGAAAGGCCTTCGATAACGACCTTTTCTCCTTCTGAGAGCCCGCTGCTGATGATCCAGAATCTGCCGACCCTGTCTCCTGTGGTGACCTCACGCTGCTCGGCCGTGCCGTCCGCGGCCACCACGAAGAGGCGCGCCACGCCGCGGGGATCGCGCTGAACGGCCAGCTGGGGCACGAGGAAGGCCCTCTCCTGCGTGCCCACATTCAGAAAGGCGCGCACGTACATGCCAGGGAGAAGGACGGTGTCGGGATTTGGGAAGACGGCGCGCAGCAGCACCATGCCCGTGCTCTCGTCCACGCTGATGTCAGCGAATCTGAGCTCACCCTCCCGGCTGTAAAAATTGTCTGTTTCCAGCCTGACGCGCACGGCCATGCTGTTGGCCGCGGGCGGCGTCAGCAGGCCCGACTCGAATTTCTTCCTGAAGTTCATAATGGTCAGGCTTGACTGGGTCATGTCCACGTAAATGGGATCAAGGGTCTGGATGACGGCCAGCGGCTCCGTCTGGTTTGCCGTGACGAGAGCTCCCTGTGTAAAGCGGGATTTTCCGATGCGCCCCGTAATGGGCGCGTGCACGTCGGTATACCTGAGATCGATCTCAGCCTGCCTGAGAGCGGCCTGGCAGACGCCCACGCTGGCAACGGCCTGCTGCCATTCGGCGTCAGCATCTTCCCATTCCTGCTGGCTTACAGCCTGGGCCGCGTACAGATTCCTGACACGGTTCCTTCTGAGCTTCGCGGCGTTGGCGTGCACCTGTGCGGCGTTGAGAGAGGCCTTCGCGCTGTCTACCCTGGCCTGATAGACCGCCGGATCGATTTTATAAAGAGACTGTCCCTCATGGACGAGCGAGCCTTCCGTGAAAAGCTGCTTCTGGAGAATGCCGTTGACCTGGGGCCGGACTTCTGCTTTCCGGAGCGCGTTGACGCGGGCGGAGAGCTCGGCCTGAACAGGAACAGACTGTGGTTCGATGACCATGACGGTCACCCCGAAGGGCTTTTTCTGCTGCTGTGTGCCGCTGTCCTGGCAGGAGGCAGTGCAGAGCAGTAACGGAATGAGAGCGAGGCAGGCGAAAACGCGAAAAACAGAAAAGAAGGATGACATGCCGAATCTCCAGCCGGAAAGTGGAGAGAAACGAAGCGGACGCCGCTTTTCCACAGGATATGTACGTAACGAATAGGAGAAAAAATCCGTTTCGGCAAACGCGGAAAAAACAGACTGTCCTGATGCTCCGGACGCAAGGCTGGTGTCTTCGGCTCTCCCGGACACCGGCCACGGGAAAGACGCGTGTTTCTGGAACACAAAAAAAGATGGTGCGCCGCGCACCGCCTTTCAGAGCCGTGAGAAAGGCGGACGATATGCGCGCCCCAGGCTGTATTCCGGAGGCAGTCCGGCGGGTTCTGTCTGCGGTGGAGGGGCAGGGGAGGACCCCCTCTTTGTACAGCAGCCTGCGGCGTGGAAATCCTTTTCCCGTTTTTTCATCCGGATGAAAATCAGTGTCTGTCCGGTTTCGGGAATCAGGCTGGCCGGGTGATGGAATAAATAAAATTATTATATGTTTGTAAATTTTATAAAATGGTGAACAGTTTATCCGGAAGCAGGCCGTGAAGGCAGTCTCTTTCGAAGCGTAGCGGAGAAGAAGAAATTCCCGTTTTTCAGAGGATATTCAGCTCCATGAGCGGGATTTCCGTGAGCGCGGCCGCGCCGCGGGCCGGAAGATTCTGCACAGCGGGGCGTGCCGCCCCGTTCTGCCCGGAGGGGGACACAAGCCGTCAGGCTTCCCCCGGATTATATAGAATTGTGTCAGTCCTTTCTGAGCTTTGAAGGAACTATTCTTTTTTTTACGAGAAGGGAGCGGCGCAGTTTATGGAACGCGGAGTCATGAGCGTCCTGACTGCCTCCGGGCTGCATGATTTCACTTTGGAGGGCGTCCCAGAGCGGCAGTCCCCTCAGTGTGGCGAGGCTGAGATACTTTGATTTCAGGAAATCATACAGAGCGGCCGCCTGGGGGGAAAGCACCTTACCACTGCGTTTTACCATGGCGCAGTTCACCTTGGGAAGAAGATGCGCCAGTGAATATTTGACCACGTCACGGGCGAAGCCAAAGGAAGAGAGAGTGTAAAAGCTCAGTTCATCAAGGAAGGCGGCGCCTGCGCCTCTGCCGACGTAGTGGAGGAGAACGTTGTAACTGTTCGTGCTGAGTACGCCTCTTTCCTTTACGCTTTCGGGGAGATTGTCATAGAAGATGCTGTGCAGGGCGTCCCTGGAACAGGTGTCGATATCTCTGAAACCGATGATGGGAAGTTTCGCTATGTCATCCCAGGACGGAATCCTCGGAATATGCCAGTTATTTTTTCTGGGAAGGACGAGGACGGGATCCGAAGAGAACAGATAGTCGTAGTCAAGCCCTTCTTTCTGCCTGAAGCAGCCGGCCAGACCCATATCAAACTTCCCAATCTCCACCTTCTGCAGAATGGATTGGGAAATATCCGTCTGGATATGGATGCGAACGCCGGGATTCTGGCGGATAAATTCTCTGATCGTGTCGAGCACGACGGGTGTCATGGGACGCAGCGTGCTGATACTGACATCCCCCTGCAGAACGTCAGGGCTCGAGCTGACGTCGGCCAGGAGCTCATCGAGGTTTTCAAATGTACGGACAGCCCAGTTGCGCAGTTTCCGACCCTGTGGAGTCAGTTTCAGACCCGTCTTGCTTCGCTCGAAGAGCGTTGTGTGCAGTTCCTTTTCCAGGCAGCTTATCTGATAGCTCAGAGTGGAAGGATGGCGCTGCATCATGGCCGCGGCCTTCCGGATGTTTTCAGTCTGCGCTGCGTAATAGAAGGCCCGGAGACGCTGAATGAAGTCGCCATTTAACTGTTCAAGCATAATCTTTTCCTGCGTTGTCGGGGGAACAAAAAGAGAACAAAGAAATAAGTTCTATGAGATTCCTGATAACCTAAGTTCCAAAGAAACAAGGTAAAGATGCATAACTGAGAGTCCATCATATACAGATGGACGGTATAGAAAAGGAGAGATGACTTATGTTGATGCCTAGTATTTTTGGAGAAAATTTATTTGA
>ERZ772858.43-NODE-43-length-161606-cov-13.102952_pt1 | contig 161606 bp, 141 predicted proteins | sample MGYA00512136_ERZ772858 | MGnify/ENA primary metagenome ERZ772858 (study PRJEB29015, sample SAMEA2737726) | human gut metagenome | biome: human gut; feature: human-associated habitat; material: faeces | place: China | collected 2012 ...
CGTCGCGCTTGCGGGCGGTGCCCCCGACCGCTGCCTGGCCGCCGGCGCGAACGTGATGATGTCGCTGCTCGGCCTGGTATGCGACCCGGTGGGGGGCCTTGTGGAAGTGCCCTGCCAGAAGCGCAACGCCACGGCGGCCTCCGTCGCCTTCGTCAGCGCCCAGATCGCCCTTTCCGGCGTCCAGAACCTCATCAGCTTCGACGAGGCCGTGGCCGTCATGGACGAAGTGGGCCGGGGCCTTCCCCCCGAGCTGCGCGAGACGGCCCTCGGCGGCATCGCCAAGGCCCCTTCCGCCTGCGCCTTCTGTGCGGGGTGCTAGGGTAACGCGACAGACGCTTCCAGCACGGCGGCCCAGATCGACGCGATCCGGGCCGCCCTCTTTTTGGCAGGGCGCCTACCCGATCTTCACGATGGGGGCGTAGTCTTTCAGCAGCTTCTTGGTCTGGCCGGTCTTGGCGAACTTGACGTGCAGGGTGTCGCCGTCCACCTTCACGACAGTGCCGCGGCCGAAGGTCTTGTGATCCACGGCGTCCCCGGCGGCGAAAGTGGCCCGGGCGCCCTCCTTCTTCCCCGCGTTCGGGTTCGCCCCCGCACCGATGCGGCCCGAGCCTGCGCGGGATGCGCCGCCGATGCTGCCCGCCGCACGCCCCGTACCCGTGGCCGCGCGGTACTCGGCGAACGAGCGACCCTGAGCGCCCGAGGCGCTCGAGCGACCGAACACGCGGCCCTCCCCCGCCTCGGTGCCCGAACCGGCGATGCCCCGGCGGCTGCCGCGCTTCTCCCAGCCGGTGCCGGAGAAGCCCGCCGAGCCCAGCCCGCTCGTCTGGCGCAGCTCGCTGGGGATCTCGCCGATGAAGCGTGAGACGGGGTTCGCGTGCGTCTGGCCGAAGATCTGCCGTTGCTGGGCGCAGGTAAGGCACAGGCGCTTGCGGGCGCGGGTGATGGCCACGTAGGCGAGGCGCCGCTCCTCTTCCACGGCCGCCGCGTCGCCCACGGAGTTCATGTGGGGGAACAGAGTCTCCTCCATGCCGGCCACCCAGACGCAGTCGAATTCCAGGCCCTTGGACGAGTGCACGGTCATGAGGGTGACGGCCTGCCCGTCCTCGGTCACCGTGTCCAAGTCGGTGCGCAGCCGCACCCACTCGATGAAGTCGGCCAGCGAGTCGCCGCGCAGCACGCGCACGGGCTCGGCGGACTCGTCCTCGCCCACCGTCGGCGCGGCGAAGTCGGACTCCTCCGCATCGTGGGTCTGCACGAACTCGTCCACAACGCCCAGAAACTCCTGGATGTTCTCGACGCGCCCGCGCGCCTCGTCGGTGCCCTCGTCCTGCAGGGCGCGCACGAGGCCGGCGTGGTCGATGATCATCTCCACGACCTTGCGCAAATCGCCCCCGTAGGTGGCGCCGTCCTTGATGACCTGGACGAACTCCCCCACCGCGTTGCGCGTGGAGGCGCGGATGTCCGGGTCGACGATGGCGAGCTCGGCCGCCGCGAGGAACGGCATGGACATCTCGCGGGCGAACTGGTCGATGCGCTCGATGGTGGTCTTGCCGATACCGCGGCGCGGCACGTTGATGACGCGCTTGGCGGCGATGTCGTCGGCCGGGTTCACCACCAGGGTGAGGTACGCCATGACGTCGCGAATCTCGGCGCGGTCGAAGAAGCGCGTGCCGCCGACGATGCGGTAGGGCACGCCGGCGCGCAGAAGCATATCTTCAAGCATGCGCGACTGGGCGTTGGTGCGGTAGAAGACGGCCATGTTGTTGTAGGAGGTGCCCTCGGCGCGGCGCCGATCGATCTCGCCGGCGATCCAGCGGCCCTCGTCGCGCTCGTCGGTGGCCATGTACACCGAGATCTTCTCGCCGTCGCCCATGGCCGTGAACAGGCGCTTTTCCTTGCGGTGCTGGTTGTTGGCGATGACGGCGTTGGCGGCGGCCAGAATATTGCCCACGCTGCGGTAGTTCTGCTCCAGCTTCACCACCTTGGCTTCCGGGTAGTCGCTTTCGAACTCCAGGATATTGCGCAGATCGGCGCCGCGCCAGGAGTAGATGGACTGGTCGTCGTCGCCCACCACCATGATGTTGCGGCGCTTGGCGGCGAGCAGCTGGGTGATGGCGTACTGGGCGCGGTTGGTGTCCTGGTACTCGTCCACCATGAGGTAGCGGAAGCGGTCCTGGTAGGCCTCGCGCACGTCCTCGTGGTTCTTCAGCAGCAGATAGCCGTAGAGCAGAAGGTCGTCGAAGTCGAAGGCGTTGGCCGCCCGCAGCCGCTCCTGCAGACGCTCGTACACGCGCTCGGCCACTTTGCCCACCGGGTCGTGGGCATCGAAGTTGCCAGGGGTGACCAGGTCGTTTTTTGCCTGGGAGATGCGGTTCATCAGCTGGTTGATGGGGAAGCGCTTCGGGTCGATGTTCAGCTCGGCCATGATCTCCTTGTACAGCCGCTTCATGTCGTCGGTGTCGTAGATGGTGAAGTTCTTCGTGAAGCCCAGCCGCTCGGCATCGGCCCGGAGCATCCGCACGCACATCGAGTGGAAGGTGGACACCCACATGCCCCGCGAGCGCGTGCCCACGAGCTGCGCCAGGCGCTCGCGCATCTCGGTGGCCGCCTTGTTGGTGAAGGTAATGGCGAGAATTTCCCAGGGGGCCGCCAGATTCTGCTCCAGGATGTTGGCGATGCGGTAGGTGAGCACGCGCGTCTTGCCGGACCCGGCGCCGGCCAGCACCAGAAGCGGGCCTTCCGTGGTGACGACCGCCTCGCGCTGGGGGCCGTTCAAGGTGTCGATGTCGATGGGCATGGGCGCTCCTGTTTCTTTCACTTCTTCGACAGACAGCAAAGCGGTTGGCGACAATGCGCCAACCGCGCCGTTTTGAGATCGCTGAATGGGTCACCATAGGATACAACAAGGTCGGGCCGCGGGAGGAGAAGCCGCGGCAACCCACGACAGAAACACGCGAACGCACACAGCGGCGCAGGCGCCGACGAGAGGAGCAGCCATGGGCGAGCACAAGCACAACGAGCACGAGAAATCGCATAAGCACCCCGAGACCTTCGCCGAGCGCGACCCCTTGGCCGCGGAAGAGCCCGACGTCCTGGAATCCTCCGCGAGCGACCCGGAGTTTCCGGCCATGCAGGAGTTCGAGGTGGATCGCGGAGGCCCGAAGGCGAACACCCGCAAGCACCCCGGGCTCATCTGGATCATCGTCGCCGTCGTGGCCATCATAGGGCTCTGCATCGCGTTCGCCGCCGCCGGCGACTGGATGAACCCCACTCAGGCCGAGAAGGTGCAGCAGACCGAGTTCGAGGAGCAGACCGTCCCCGAAGACCTCGGCGCCAACGAGAACCCGGAAGCGGCGTAGCCTCACACCACCTTCGCGCCGAACGGCAGCAGGGAGAGCTTCGCCATTTTGAAGCACTGCAGGCCTACGGGGATGCCGATCACGGTGATGCAGTAGGCCACGCCTAGGCACGCATAGGAAAAGGCCATGGGCAACCCGGCCAAAATCAACCAGAAGATGTTGGCTATGAGCGACGGCGCACCTCCGCCGTAAACGATGGTCTTGCCGAAGGGCGCCAGCGTCAGCGATGCCATCTTGAAGCACTGCCGCCCCAGCGGAATGCCGATGATGGTGATATAGAACAACAGCCCCGCCAGACACCACCAAATCGCCGTGAACAGTCCGCCGAAAATGATCCAAATTATGTTCGCGATGGTGGACATGAGACCATTATGCCACGACGAGGGTCTCTTCCTCTACGACCAGCTCGGAACAGCGGCGGGCGTCGAGGCGGCGGTTGCGGAAGTAGACGAGCCAGTTGGCGGCAATGCAGATGACGTTGATGAAGTAAACGGCGAGTACCCAGTTCAAATTCCCCGAAACGAACTTCGCCGCGATGCCGGCGAAGTAGCCGGCGGTGATGAGGGCGATGAACTGCCAGCTGGTGCCAACGGCCGTGCCGGCCTTGTAGTTCTTGTACGCGTTGAGGGGCCAGGACAGACCAAAACAAATGAGCATGACCGCTTCGAGCAACTCCGCCATGAGAACGTGATCGCTTCCTTCAAATCGAGTTCGTGCATGTGCGGATCATGATTGTAGGACACATGGCCGCAGAGTGCAGCACCCTTCACAGCAATACGACAGAATGCTAAGCTTTGGCCCATGAATCAGCTCTACGACATGCACTGCCACATGGGGTTCGCCCCCTCCCCTATCGCAACGGCGCAAGAGGGCGCGGCTGCGGGCATTGGCGCATTTTCCTGCACGGTGGCACCCGACGAGTACGAGCGGCTCCTCCCCATCCTGGCCGACGCGCCCAATGTGGCCCTCGGGCTGGGGGCGCATCCGTGGTGGATCGCCGATGGGCGCGTGGGCGAGGTGGAGCTGGATCGGTTCTGCGAGCTGGCGCGCGCGACGCGCTTCATCGGCGAGATCGGGCTCGACTTCGCGGGGCCGCGCGATACGGAAGAGAGCCGCGTCCGGCAGACGGGCGCCTTCGCGCGCATTCTCGCTGCTTGCGATCAGCCCGTAGCGCCCTCGGCGGCGGGCGACCTCGCTTCGAAGCTCATCTCAATTCATGCCGTCAATGCCGCCGCCACGGCGCTCAATCTGCTCGAAGCGGCTGGAACCCTCGCGCGCCACCAGGTGATCTTCCACTGGTTCTCGGGCGCCTCCGATGACTTGCATCGGGCCATCAAGCTCGGCTGTTTCTTCTCCGTGGGGCCGCGCATGCTGGCCTCGCGGCGCGGGCGCGAGTACGCGCGGCAGATTCCCGTGAGCCAGCTGCTCCTGGAGACCGACATGCCCGCACGCGCTGGCGACAAGCTGCCGGCCGAGGTCTGGCGCGCCGAGCTGGACAACGCCCTTTCCGGCATCGCGCAGCTGAAGGGCATCGACCGCGCAAACCTTGCGGAGCGCATCGCCTCCACAAGCCGCGAGCTGCTAATGCCCTAGAGAGCGCGAACGAAGGGCGCCGACCTCGCGTATAATGGTCGCCATGAACGCAAAGCTCAAGAAAATACGCCTGGACGACCTGCTGGTAGAGCGGGGGGACTTTCCCGACCGCGCGGCCGCGCTGCGGGCCGTCATGGCGCGCGAGGTGCGCGTGGACGACGTCTACGCCACGAGTGCCGCGATCAAGGTATCGCCCGCAGCCGACATTTTCATTCGCGGACGCAAGCAGTTCGTCTCCCGCGGCGGCAAGAAGCTCCAGGGGGCGCTGGACGCCTTCAGGCAGCGCGTCGACGGTATGAACTGCCTGGACATCGGCTCGTCCACCGGCGGCTTCACCGACTGCCTGCTGCAGGCCGGCGCCGCGCGCGTGGCGGCGCTCGATGTGAACTACGGCCAGCTCGCCTGGAAGATCCGCCAAGATGCGCGGGTAGCCGTCTTCGAGCGCACCAACATCAAGGACGCCGACCCGGCCGCCCTCGGCGCCCCCTTCGACCTCATCGTCATCGACGTGTCCTTCATCGGCCTGGCGGCGCTCGCCCCCCTCTTCCCCCGCTTCAGCCGACCGGGCACCATCTTCATCGGCCTGGTGAAGCCGCAGTTCGAGTCGGCCCACGACGAGACCGACCGCGGCGTCGTCCGCGACGAGGCCGTACGGCTGCGCACCGTGGAAGAGGTGAAGGTCGCCCTCACGGCCGCGGGCTTCACCGTGACCGGAGCAACCGAATCCCCCATCACCGGCCCCGAGGGCAACGTGGAATACCTCGTCCGCGCTGTGTATCGCAACGACCTAGATAGCTGACGGCCCACTAGGTCAGCGAACCCCTTGATTTCTGCATGAGATTGACGGTTATGAGCGTCTGGGGGCGAACCCCCAGACGCTTCATGGGGCGTCGCTGACAAAACCCCAGATCGGTTGCCTCTAGACAGACAGGCATAGGCTCAGGCCTTAACCAGCGACGCTCATAACCGTCAATCTGCTGCAATTTCAGGCAGTTCGCCGACCGGAGCCTCAATGGTCATCCTTGCCTCAGCCACGCAAAGCGCCTTCCTGTTCGAATCCCATTCCAGCAGATCGAACGCCTCGCACGCCGAGCACCATCGGTATTCCGCATGCTCTTCGCTAAGCCGAATGACGACGTTGGCATCAACATCAACGCAGAATGCATACTCCGGAATCTCCAGAACATCATCGCCCCATCGATAGCAGCCCACCACATCGAGAACGGGAACCATGGCGACAGACTCAAGATCGATCAGCCTCGTCGCGCTGACCCCCACCTCCTCCATCGTCTCCCTAATTGCAGCCTCGCGGGGTGATTCGTCGCCCTCCCCGCCGCCGGCGACGCCTTGCCAAACTGACAGATCGGCACGCTTCAATACCAGGTATTCAGGGCCGTTGGCATCAAGCCTTCGCAGGAAAACAAGCACTTGAAACGGCGCGCGGCTCATCAGCTTTCATTCTCCAATCAGGACTACAGTTCAAAACGCCCTTCAAGAGATTCTACCACGGCCCACTTCACGCAGCCCGGTCGCCAAATCGCTTCCTCGGAAGCAAGGAGACCTCAGAGAAGTATCGCCGTCCTAGAAGCAGGGCCCCCGCCCCTACTAACACTGCAACCCGCGAATACGAGCTAGGCCTCGCCTTCTTCCGAAGGATGGGCTGGTGGGAAGTGCTGATGATGGAACGCACGCAGCTCATGACGAAGCTGCAGGTGGCGGTCGAGAAACGAGGCGGGGCGCGCAGGAGCTCTGCCTCTTGTTTTGCGCGAAAGGGCATCGGCTATCTCGATGAACTCGGAGACGCTATCGATCTGCGAGGACGTGACCGTCACGACGTCGAAGCCGTCGGCAAGCAGGGCATCGCGGCGCCGAGAATCGCGCGCCTGCTGATGTCGCTCACCATGGAAGGCGAGACCGTCGTACTCCGCCGCGACACGCGTCTGCGGCCACAGAAAGTCGCAGACCACCCGATCACCCCGCGCGATGCGCACTGCCTTATCTGAAAGAGCGACGGGCTCGTTAGCAAGTGCGGGAGGCAGCCCCAAACCGCCACGGCGCATCGGCGTAAGGAGCAGCGCGCCCATTTCAGTCTCTTTCACCGATGCTGATTTCGCGCAAAGGAAAGGAATGATGGAGCGCGCTTTCTTCGACCCCTTAATGCGCTCGGCGCGCTTCGCGAACGCAGCAAGTCGCCCTGGCGTTGCAAGCTGCGTCCGCACAAGTGCACTCGACCGTCCTGCATCCAAAGGGTAGCACCCGCAGAGCTCATAGCCCAAGGCAATGAGCTCACCGGCAAAGAGGGACTCGGCCATCTGAACAAATACGAGCTCCGGGGAGCACAGGGCAATACCTGGAGCAATCTCCAGAAAGGCTCCGCGTGGCAGAGGCACCGCAATCTGATGGAAGCGAACGCGCTTCGTAGGATGGCGCCCCTCTTTCGGCCGCGCAAGACCGTGGAGAGGGCGCTCGACCGTGGCGTTGTCCCATAGCTCTTCGAGCATTCGTTTCAGGCTGGGCCTTTTCGCACTCTCGATGGCTGCACGAACAGCAGCCTCGGTATCAGCAGCATGGGCAAGCGAGCTGAAGCCCTTCAAATGGGAAGAAGGAAGGTGCCCCACATCACGCGAACGCAGATCGTGGAAGGCACGCAAAGCCAGAGGATGGTTGCACGACCAGATCCTGAGAAGATCCAAAGCTGTTGTATGACTGAAGATCACTTCCATGCGCTGCAAGATAACAAACTTCGGACGCCGTTGATGGCTGGCACGACAAATCTGCTGAATGGACATTCCTGAGCAAAATAGTTGTCTTTTGGATGACTTCGCTTTCGCTTTTCGAGAATGAAACCTGGGCATTCTAGTCCTCTTGGAAACCTCGGCCCCCCCTTCAGCTTGTTTCCATTTACGGGGACTGCAGCACAATGACTATCCTGGGGTCTTGAGTACCCGTATGAAAGGTTGCCTAATGGGCTTGGTCAACGGGGACGCCTCATTTTGCACGAGATTGACGGTTATGAGCGTCTAGGTGTCTCGGTAAAGAATAGGGCCGCGAGTGGTTTTAACCAAATACCTGGTCAGCGAACTGAGCTGGATGAAAATGTTGACGCGATATTTTACAAGCACGTCTCGAGACGCTCATAACCGTCAATCTCATGCAGAAAAGCACCTTTCAAACACCGAGCATCAGTTTGCTGGGAACGAGCCGTCCGTAGGAAGCCGACGACTGCCCAATGCGTTCCACATGCGACGCAGATCTCGAGCCTGAATAGAAAACGGAGCCCCGAAGTGGGGCTCCGTTGGAGGATTCTCCGGCTCGCTTCGCTTGCTCGGAACGACACGTGCTCTACGGCAGGAGCAGTTGGGCGATTTGCACGGCGTTTAAGGCCGCGCCCTTGCGGATCTGGTCGGCCACGTCCCAGAAGGCGATGCCGTGGGGCACCGTCGGATCCTTGCGCAGGCGGCCGACGAAAGTGCCGTCGGTGCCGGCGAGCAGGCCCGGCATGGGATAGCACTTCTGCTCCGGGTCGTCCATGACCTCCACGCCCGGGGCCTCCTCGAGCGCCGCGCGGGCCGCTTCCACGGTCACCTCGTCGGCGAACTCCACGTTGATGGACTCGCCGTGGCAGCGCAGCACCGGCACGCGCACGCAGGTGGCCGCCACCTCGATGTTCTCATCTCCCATGATCTTCTTGGTCTCGACGACCATCTTCCACTCCTCTTTGGTGGAGCCGTCGTCCAGGAAAACGTCGATGTGCGGGATGGTGTTGAAGGCGATGCGGTGGGCGAAGGCGGAGATCTCCAGCTCGTCCTCGGGGGTGCCGTCCAGGAAGGCGCGGGTCTGGTCGTACAGCTCGGCCATAGCGGGCGCGCCGGCGCCGGAGGCGGCCTGGTAGGTGGACACCACGACGCGCTTGATGGGCGACAGATCGTAGAGCGGCTTCAGCGCGACGACCATCTGAATGGTGGAGCAGTTCGGGTTCGCAATAACGCCATTATGCCACGCCACATCCTGCGGGTTCACCTCGGGCACCACCAGGGGCACGTCCTCATCCATGCGGAAGGCGCTGGAGTTGTCGATCATCACGGCACCGGCGGCGGTGACCGCCTCGCGCATCTCCTTGGACACGGAGGCGCCGGCCGAGAACAGCGCGATGTCGACGCCCTCGAAGGACTCCGGCGTCATCTCCTGCACGGTAAGCTCGCCGGCCGGCACGAGTCCGCACCCCTCGAAGGGCACCTTCTTGCCAGCCGAGCGCGCGCTCGCAAGAGCGCGAACCTCACTCGCCGGGAAGTCCACGTCATGCAGCACGCGCAGAAACTCCTGTCCCACCGCACCCGTCGCTCCCGCTACGGCCACCACAGGATTTGCCGGCATTTCCTTCGTCCAGGTCATTTAACGTCCTTTCTTCATTTTGGCGGCGATCTCTTCCGCTGACAGTTGGGTTTCCACGAACACGTCGTCGGAGTCGAGGCCGAAGGCGGTGTGCAGGCATTGGACGGCCTGCACGGCCTGGGCCGCGTCCACGATCATGGACAGGCGAATGGGCGACGTGGAGATGGCCACGATGTTGATGTTGTTGTCGCCCAGGGTCTGGAACGTGCGCGAGGCCACGCCCGGCGAGGACTTCATGCCCGTGCCCACGAGCGACACCTTCGCGATGTCCTCGTCGACGATGAACTCGCGGGCGCCGATCTCCGGCACGATGCGCTCCATGGTCTCCTTGGCGCGGGGCAGGTCGGCCCCCGGCGTGGTGAAGGAGATGTCGGTGAAGCCGGCCTCGGACACGTTCTGGATGATCATATCCAGGTTCACGTTGGCCGCGGCCAGCGCCCCGAACACGCGGGCGGCCACGTTCGGCGCATCGGGCACCTGGCGGATGGTCACCTTCACTTCCGACGTGTCGCTGGCGATGCCGGTGATGACGGCTTCTTCCATTTCGTACTCCTCCTTGACGTAGGTTCCCTCGGCCTCCGAGAACGCGGAGCGGGAATGGATGACCACTTTCCACTTGCGGGCGAACTCCACTGCGCGGCTCTGGAGCACCCCGGAGCCGGCGCTGGAGAGCTCCAGCATGTCGTCGTAGCAGATGGAATCGAGCTTCTTGGCGCGCGGGGCGATGCGCGGGTCGGTCGTGTAGACGCCGTCCACATCGGAGTAGATCTCGCAGACGTCGGCGTTGATGCCCCAGGCGATGGCCACGGCCGTGGTGTCGGAGCCACCGCGGCCCAGCGTGGTGATGTCGCCGTTGGCGTCGATGCCCTGGAACCCGGCGACCACGGGGATGGCGCCGTCGTCCAGCGCGTCCAAGATGCGCTCGTTGTGCACCTTGATGATGCGGGCCTTATTGTGGGTGCCGTTGGTCTCGATGCCCGCCTGGCGGCCGGTGAAGCTGATGGACTTGTAGCCCAAAGCCTCGATGGCCATGGCCAGAAGCGTCATGGAGACCTGCTCGCCGGTGGACAGCAGCCGGTCCAGCTCGCGGGCCGGGGGAGCTGCGGTCACAGCGGAGGCGAGCCCCATGAGCTCGTCGGTGGTCTTGCCCATGGCGGACACCACGGCCACCACCTCGTCCCCGCGCTGGCGCATGCCCACCAGGCGCTTGGCGACGTTCTTGATGCGCTCGGGGGAGGCAACGGACGTGCCCCCGAACTTCGCGACGATCAGAGCCATTGCGCTTGCTCTCCTTCGATACGGAACTAGTCGAAAATGCAAGTGGGCACCACTATAGCAAAGTTGCAAGGTCAATGAGGGCGAGCGCAGCCCGTACGGGCGCATCTTCGGTTGGAATGCCATCAGCGGCCACAGGCGGCGAGCGGCCGTCCGGCCCCAGGGATGCCGACCACCCCGCCGAGGCACCCCTGGCCACCCCGCCACGTGGCGCCGTCCACCTCGCCAGGTGGCACCGTCCGTCCCGCCACAGGAACGCCGTCTGCTCCATCTACCCAGTATGTCGGTTTTCCGACGGACGACACCCACCGTCCGCTGGCGGCCGCACCATTGTTTATGATGGCCTGTGTACCTATCATGATCGCTTTGCATTCAACATCGGGCAACGCCATCGGAGAGGAGAAGCCATGCCGGCCATCATCACGCACGACCTGTTCGGGAAAGACGTGTACGGCGAGACCTTCGATACCATCGGGGGCTCCCGCGATGCGGCCGAGGCCTTCCTTTTGGGCAACCAGGGCCCCGATCCTCTGTTCTTCGTCGCGCCCGATCCGCGCTACCGCCGCGTGGGAAAGCTGGCCTCGACCCTGCATCGGGCGCGCCCGGCAGAATTCCTCGTGGCCCTGAAGAGCGCTGTGCGCGAGCTGCCGGCGCAGGAGCGCTCCGTCGGACGCGCCTACGCGCTGGGCTATGTGTGCCACTACCTGCTGGACAGCACGGTGCATCCACTCGTCATAAGCCAGGTGAACGCCTTGTGCGCCGCCGGTGTGGAAGGCCTCGCGGCCGAGGACGCCCATGAGGTGCACGCCGTTATCGAGACCGAGCTGGACGAGCTTGTGCTGACGGCCAAGCGCGGCGAGACCGTGGCCACCTACCACCCCGCCACCTCGGTGCTGCGCGGACGCGACAGCATGCTGGATACCGTGGGGCGCCTGTACGCCACCGCCATCGACGACGCCTTCGGCCTCACGATGCCCAAGGGCATGTTCAAAAGCGCCGTGCGGGCCGAGCGCGCGGCCCAGCGGGCCCTCTACTCCCCTACCGGCGCCAAGCGCGCCGTGCTCTCCGCTGCCGAGCGGCTCTTGCGCCCCCATGCCATGACCGGGGCCATGAGCCACCGAGCCGCCGAGCGCGCCACTTCCGCCTTCGCCAACGACGAGCGCGCGCCCTGGCGCCATCCGGCCACCGAGGCCGTCAGCCGCGCCAGCTTCTGGGATCTGTACGATCAGGCGCGCGCAGGCGCCCTGGACGCCATTAAGGCCATGGATGCCGACGACTTCGACCTGGCCGCTTCCCACCGCCTCACCGCCGACGTGAACTTCTACGGCGAGCCCGTGGTGGCCCTCGTCGTGGCCGTGGAAGACGCCGCGGCCGGCGACGACGTCCCCGACGTGCGGAATCGGTAGGAACGCCCATGACCCTCGAGACCGCCTTCGACCTCCCCTTCTGGTTCGAGTTCGCCGCCACCGTCACCGGCGGCCTGTCCGGCGGCATGTCCGCCGTGCGCGCCCGCTACGACATCTTCGGCACCGTGGCCATCGCCTGCATCACCGGCATGGGCGGCGGCATCATCCGCGACATCCTGCTGCAGAACTACGGCCTGTACGCCTTCCAAAGCCCTTGGTTTCTCCTTTCCTGCGCCCTGGCCGGCGTGGCGGTGTTCTACTTCGGCAAGCTGGCCACCTACCTGGACCCCATCGTCGACCTCCTGGACAACATCTCGGTAGCCCTGTGGGCCATCATCGGCGCGTCGAAGAGCCTCTCGGCGGGCCTTACCGTCATCCCCTCGGTAGTGCTCGGCACCATCACCTCCATCGGCGGGGGCATCTCCCGCGACGTGCTCATGAACCGGCCGCCCGTCGCCTTCCAAACCGGCCCCATCTACGGCAGCGCGGCCCTCATCGGCTGCATGGTCTACTGCCCGCTGAAGGTCAACGGCATCCTGCCCGACACGGCGGGCATCCTGTGCGCCGGCCTCATCATGGTTCTGCGCTACCTGTCCCTCATCATGGGCTGGCGCACCAAGCCGCCCCGCGACTACTCGGACACGGTGGTGGAAAGCGTGGCGCGACCGATGCGCTTCATCGCGCGCAAGGTGCACGTGCCCATAGGCAAGACGGCCCGCGAGCGCCAGGGCACAACCAAGTTCGATCGCTTCAAGAGGAAGGGCAAGAAGCTTTACGATCGCCTGAGCGGCCGCTGGATGGACGACGACGGCGAGCACTTCCAGCCCACCGTGCTCATGGACAAGCTCGTGGTGCCCCTGGCCGATGAGGACGAGCATGCCTCCGAACCGGCCCCCGATCCCTCCGATCGCCTGTTCGTCGACCGCGACGAGCTCTACCGCATCATCGGCCTCGACCACGAGCCCCGCCGCACCGGCCCGCAGGCGGCGGTGAAGGATTCCGCCGCGGAAACCAAGGACGCAGAGGATGCGGGAAGCAAGAAGAGGGAAGACGTGGAAGGCGCCGACGCAGACACGGCACGAAAAGCCAACGACGAACCGGCCTTCGACCCCTTCGAACCGCAAACCCCCGACCCGAAGAAGCCCCAGCACAACCCCCGCTACCAGAAGAAGCGCTCATGACGCTCTCCCGTCACCGGGTACACCAAATTCGTGCAGAATTTTGCGATAGGGAGAGGCCGAGGCGGTTCTACAACCGACTTAGAGTCTCCCTATCACAAAATCCTGCACGAATCGCCCAGACGCACTCTCTCTAGCGAAAAATCTTGCACGGAAATACGGCGACCGTCGCCGCGCACTGAACAAGCTCGCCGCTTGGCCTGCAGACATCCCCGTAGGGGCCGGCCTCGGTCGGCACTCCCGAGCCAGAACGTCCGCCAATGCAGAAAGGGCGGCGCAAGCGCCGCCCCTACGTAGGTGTACCGATTCCCCGATCCTGAGCCTACATATTCTTCAACAGAATCGTGCTCATGAGGTCGGCGGTGTGCTCGCAGGCGTCGCAGCAGCTCTCCATGAAGGCGTACAGGCGCGACCACTTCAGCACGTGCATGGGCTCGTCAGCGTGGTTCACGTGCAGGTTGCGGATGACCTCCACGTACAGCGCGTCGGCCTCCTCCTCGTTGTCGGAGACCTGAATGACCAGCTGCTTGAAGTTCTTCGACTTCTTGAAGTTGCGGAAATCCTCCATGGCGGCGTCCACGGCCTTGCACGACTTGCGGATGAGGGTGGCGAAGCGCAGGGCGTCCTCGGGAATCTGATGGATGTCGAACATGTAGAAGTACTGCAGCACGTCCTCGATCTCATCCAGAATCTCGTCCAGCGCGCCGGCCAAAGCCACGATGTCCTCGCGATCGAACGGCGGCATGAAGTCGTTGCCGACGTGCTTGTAGATGTCGTGGTTGATCATGTCGCCGGCGTGTTCGAGCGCATGGGCCTCATCGAGCACCGCGCGCAGGGCAGCGGCATCGGTGAAGTTCTCCATGGCGCGCACAAGGACGCTCGCCTCTTGCACGGCCAGATCGGACAGCTCTTCGTAGGCGTCGAAGTAATCGTACTTGTGTTTCTTGGCCACTGGACTTCCCTTCTCGTGTTACAGGATCATAAGGAACAACTTGGCACAGGCGAAGCCCAGGATGCCGCACCCGGGGAAGGTGAGCACCCACGTCTTCACCATATCGATGGCGATAGACCATTTCACGGACTTGGGGCTCTTCGCGGCCCCCACGCCCATGATGGCCGTCGTGTTGGTGTGCGTCGTGGAAACCGGCAAGCCCCCGAAGGTGGCGAGCATAAGACTCACGAACGTGGAGAGGCTGGCGGCGAATCCCTGGAACGCCTCGAGCTTCACCATGTCCATGCCCACGGACTTGATGATGCGCTCGCCGCCCACGGCCGTACCGAGGCCCATGTTGAAGGCGCAGAAGATCATGAGCCACATGGGCATCGCCACGCCCGACAGATCCATGCCCATGCCGGCGGTCATCATAATGGCCAGCATGAAGATGGACATGAACTTCTGGCCGTCTTGGGCGCCATGCATGAAGGCCACGCCGGCACCGGAGCAAATCTGCGCCCACTTGAAGAACGAGTTCGCCTTCTGACGGTTTACATGTCGGCACAGCCGCCCGATGAGCTTGTAGTTGAGCCAGCCCAGGCCGAAGCCGAGCAGCGTCGAGAGCAAAATGCCGTAGATGACCTTCATCCACTCGGCGCCGTTGATGGCATCGAGGCCGCCCTGGACGGCGATGGCCGCCCCCGTGAGGCCGGCGATGAGCGAGTGGGACTGGGAGGTGGGGATGCCGAACCACCAGGCCGCCGCGCCCCAGACGATAATGGCGACCATCGCCGCCATGAGCGCCGTCAGGGCCTGATGGGAGTTGCCGCCGAAGTCCACCATGGAGAAAATGGTATGGGCCACCGCCGTGGAGACCAGCGACACGAGCAAAAGCCCCAGGAAATTGAACACCGCCGCCATGATGATGGCGTGCCGAGGCTTCATGGCCCGAGTAGAGACCGCCGTGGCGATGGCATTGGGCGCATCCGTCGCGCCGTTCACAATGATAACGCCGATATTAAGCAGAGTCACCACCAGAAGGATGGGGTTCTGCATAAGCTCGGAGAGGAAAAAGGTCCACTCGATCGTCACGGAGTTCCTTCCAACAGATAAGCTGCACCCAGAAAATGCGCAGTGGCCCAAGTCTACCCTATGACACGCCGTCAATGAGACAGACTGCTGTGTTTTTTTGAAAAAGCTCCTACTCGGGGTCGCCGTAGAGGGCGAAGACGCGGCGGCGCTCGGCGCCGATGGTGGTGAGGTTGTTGTGGCCGGGAAGGACCGCCGTGTCGTCGGGCAGCGCCGGGAGCTTCTTCAAGGAAGCGCGCATGTCAGCCATGGAACCGCCCTTGAAATCAGTGCGCCCGATGGTGCCGGCGAACAGCGTGTCACCGGAGAGGAGCACCGGAAGCCCCTTGGGATGGTTGCCGAACTGCGGGATATCGAACAGGCAAATGGAACCGGGGGTGTGGCCGGGCGTCGCGATGACCTTCCACTTCATGTTCCCCACTTCCACAACATCGCCGTGGGCCACGGTGCGGTCGACCGGGCAGGGCACGCCCCGGGTGGAGAGATCCTCGTCGCAGGGTTCCTCGATAAGCGGCGCGTCAATGGCCGACGCAATGACGGGCGCACCCGTGGCCTCGCGCAGCTCGGCGGCGGCGCCGGTGTGGTCGAAATGGGAATGGGTGAGCACGATGGCGTCCAGTTTGCGCTCGCCCAGAGCCGCCAAAATCTTGTCAGCCGAGCAGCTGGGATCCACCACCATGGTGCCTTCGCCGTCGGAGACGATATACACGTTGTTGGCGAGCACGCCCATGATCATATACTCGACATCGACGCACAATCCGCTGATCTCATACAAATCCGTCGCCATTTCTCAACCTTTCTTGCTTGATCCTTGGGGCATCATTCTACGGGCATCGAAGACGCCGTCGATGGCGGACAGGCGCTTTGTCATGCGCTCGATAACCGCCAAGTCGGACAGCTGGAAGAGGAAGCGCATCTCCACCATGCCATCGCGGTGGGTGGTGGTGTTGCAGGACAGCACATTGGCGCCCATCTCGGAAATGACGCGCGTCACGTCCAGAAGCAGGTTCATGCGGTCGAGCGCCTCGATGTAGATCTCCACCTGGTAGGTGGCCGCCGTGGGCGTCCCCTCCCATTCCACCTCGATGATGCGCTCGGGATGCCGCTTCAAATCGAGCGCGTTGGGGCAGTCGGCCCGGTGCACCGACACGCCGCGGCCGCGGGTCACAAACCCCAAGATGTCGTCGCCGGGCACGGGGTTGCAGCAGCGCGACAGGCGCACGAGCACGTCGTCGACGCCCTTCACCACGATGCCCTGGGACGAGTGGGTCTCGTGCTTCTTCGGGCGCTTCACGGACGTGAGCATGGGGGCCATGATGCCCGTGGAGGAGGCCGATGTGCCCACCGTGGGCTTCTCCGCCTCCTCGTTGCCCTTGTCCACCAGGATCTTCAGCAGGCGGTTCGTGACGTGCTGGGCCTTCTCCTTGCCCGTGCCGATGTGCACGTACATCTCGTCGGGGTCTTTGAAGCCGAGCGCCTCGGCCACCAGCTTCAGCGCCCGCATCGATTGGGCGCTGGAAAGCCCCAGCCCGTGCTTGCGCATCTCGCGCACGAGCATGTCGCGGCCCATCTGCATGTCGTCGGAGCGGGTGATCTTCGAGAAGTAGGAGCGGATCTTGCTGCGGGCCGAGGGCGTCTTCACGATGTTCAGCCAGTCGCGGGAGGGGCTCGCGCTCTTCTGGGTGAGCACCTCCACGCGGTCGCCCACCTGCAGCTGGTAGGACAGAGGCACGATGGAGCCGTTCACCTTGGCGCCCACGCAGTGGTTGCCCACCTCGGTGTGGATGGCGTAGGCGAAGTCCACCGGCGTGGAGCCGGCGCGCAGGCTCATGACCTCGCCCTTCGGCGTGAACACGAAGACCTCCGTGTCGTCGAGGTCCATCTTCAGCGACTTTAGGAACTCGCGGGAGTCCTCGGTCTCGTCCTGCCAGTCCACCATCTGGCGCAGCCACGCCAGCTGGGCATCCAGGTTGTCGGCGGCGCCGGGGCGCGAGGCGCCGGTCTCCTTGTAGCGCCAGTGGGCCGCCACGCCGTACTCGGAGTTGCGGTGCATCTCCTCGGTGCGGATCTGCACCTCCAGGGGACGTCCGGCCGGCCCCATGACCGTCGTGTGCAGCGACTGGTACATGTTGAACTTCGGCATGGCGATGTAGTCTTTGAAGCGGCCGGGCATGGGGTGCCACAGCGTGTGCACCGCGCCCAGAGCCGAGTAGCAGTCCTTCACCGAGCTGGTGATGATGCGCACGGCGATGAGGTCGTAAATCTCCGAGAAGCCCTTGCCCTTCTTCGTCATCTTCTGGTAGATGGAGTACAGATGCTTCGGGCGCCCCATGATCTGGGCCGAAATTCCCACCTTCCCCATCTCCTCGTGGAGCACGGCGATGACGTCGGCCAGGTACTTCTCGCGCTCGGCGCGGGACTCGGTCACCATGCGGGAGACCTGCTTGTACTTGTTGGGCTCCAGGTAGAAGAAGGAGAGGTCTTCCAGTTCCCACTTGATGGAGTTGATGCCAAGGCGGTGGGCGATGGGGGCGTAGATCTCCAGCGTCTCGCGGGACTTGAAGATGCGCCGATCCTCGCGCAGGGCCGCCAGCGTGCGCATATTGTGCAGACGGTCGGCCAGCTTGATGACGATGACGCGGATGTCCTTGGACATGGCCACGAACATCTTGCGAATGGTGGCCGCCTGCTCGTCGGTGAGCGACTCCACCTCGATGCGGGTGATCTTGGTGACGCCCTCCACCAGCGCCCGCACCTGCGGGTTGAAGGTGCGCTCCACTTCCTCGGCCGTCACCTTCGTGTCCTCCACGGTGTCGTGGAGCAGCGCCGCCGTGATGGTCTCGGCGTCCATGCGCAGATCGGCCAGGATGATGCCCACCTCGATGGGATGGATGATGAAAGGCTCGCCGGACTTGCGGCACTGGCCCGCGTGGGCGTCGCGGGCGAACTCGAAGGCGCGGCGCAGCATGGCCTCCTCCGGCGCGTCCATGTAGGCACTCGTCAGGCGCGCCAGCTCGGCGAAGCGGTCCTCGGGCGTGGCGGGCCCGCGTTCGATGGCCGAATCGGCCGTGGGGTGCGGGCGGCCCAGAAGCGCGTCCACGGTCTCTTTCGTGGCCTTCCCGGCGCTGACGGCATCGGCCGCCGCCCGGACGGAATCGTCTCTCTCGGCGCTCATGGGCGCCTCCCTTCTCCTGAACGCGGATGGTCCGCGGATCGTCATCGGTTAGTGCCCCTGGCCCGGCCAGTTCCTCGGCACGATGGGATGGCACAGACGCACTGTGAGCGCGGGCTCGTCGGTGCCCAGCGCCCATCGGCAGAAGCCGCCGAACAGCGTGCGCTCGTCGATGCCCTCGCGGTAGCGCACCGAATCGGTCAGTTCCACCTTCGACGCCCCCTCGCGCACCCGCACCCACAGATGCGGGCGGCCGGCCTCGTAAACGGTGCGCGTCTCGATGAGTCCGAGCTCGCGGAACACGGCCAAGCCGCAGGCCGCCGAGGTGGGGCTCACGGCGCGGAAGGCGTCGGAGGCGGCCTCGGCCAGATCGGCGTCGGCCACGCAGAAGTAGTCGTCGGGAGTGTTGCGCTGCAGCGAGCGCAGCTTGCGGTACACCTGGGCCATGACGTCATGATCCGGCGTGGCGTCGGCCAAGATGCGCTCGTTGATGGAGGCGTCTCCGCGCCCGTAGAGCAGATGCACCCACGCCGGCTTCCCATCGCGCCCGGCCCGGCCGCTCATCTGGTTGAACTCCACGTCGCTGAAGGGCAGATGGTACAGCACCACGTGCCGGATGTTGGGGATATCGACCCCTTCCCCGAAGGCCGAGGTGGCCACGAGCACCTTCAGGTCGTCGCGACGGAACAGCTCCTCGATGCGCTTGCGCTCGTCGCGGGAGAGCCCCGCGTTGTAGAAGCCGATCATGCAGGCGAGCTGCGGCACCCGCCGGCGCAGCATGCGCGCGAGCGCCACGGAATGCTCGCGGGAGTTCACGTAGATGACGGTCTTCTCGCCCGTGGCCACCAGGGAGGCCAAATAGTCGTCGCGGTGCGGGATGTTGCGCTGGTCGTCCAGGTACAGGTTGTCGCGGGCCGTCTCGTCGATGACCGAGTCCTGAATGGGCAGCACCGCATCGATGTCGTCGGCCACGGCGTCGTTGGCCGTGGCGGTCACCGCGAGCACCACGGGGTCTCCGAGCCGGGTCAGCGCCCGGTCGAGCTGGGTGTAGGCCACGCGCTGGCCGGCCTTGGCCTGTCCGATGTGGTGCGCCTCGTCCACGACGACGAACCCGACGCGCCCCGAGGCCGCCAGCTCGTCGGTGTGGAACATGAGGTACTCCGGCGTGGTGAGCACGATATCGAGGCTCCCGTCGGCCAGCCCCGCGTACACCGCCGCGCGCTCCTCGGGCGTCGACTCGCCGGTGATGACGGCGCTCGCGATACCGAAGCGCTCGAGGCTCGCCCGCAGATGGAACACCTGGTCGGCGATGAGCGCCCGCAAGGGGTAGATGAACAGGCTCGCGGCATGGTCGGTCAGCGCGCGGAAGGCGGCGTAGGTTTGGAAGCACAGCGACTTGCCGCGCCCCGTGGCCATGACGGCGAAGGTGGACTTCCCCGCCCGCAGCCGATCGAGAATCTCTCGCTGGGCCGGATGCAGCGGGCGGTCGTCGATGATGGCCTTCACAATGGCCGCCTCCAGGCCGTCCGGGTCGCGCCGGGCCGTCTCCTCCCACTGGGCGCGGCGGGGCGCCAGATCGGGCAGCGCCGGCTCGGGCGCCTCGTCGGCGGCCGCAAGATCGGGCTCCCCTTCCGCTTCGGCGAACAGATCGGCGGTGAACGACACGGCGTCCGGGTCGAGGCAGGCCTCCAAAGCGCAGCAGCTGCGCGCCGGGGCCACGGTTTCCAGCATGGCCTTCACCGAGCGGCGGCCGCGCCATTCGTCGATCTGCACCGTGAAGGCGGCGTCCACCACCGCGTCGTTCACGAGCAGCGCGTCGATGGCGGCGCAGTGGAACATGATGCCGGCCACCGATGCGCGCCCGTTGGTGAGCGTGCAGGCGAAGTGGTCCTTGGTCTGGCCCACCGCCCGGGTGTTCACGAGCGTCACGTTACGGGCCAGGAACGTGGGCTGGGGGTTCTCCTGGCCGAAGGGGGCGAGCCGCTCGACCAGCGCCACGGATTCGAGCGTCAGCTCGTCCAGGCTCACGAGCGCGTCCACCTCGGTCAGCGGATGGAAGGCCGCCTCCGGCAGCTTCTGCATATAGGCGTCGAGACGCTGGGCGAAGGCCTTCAAATTTTTGGTGGGGATGGTGACGCCCACGGCCGCCCCATGGCCTCCGAAGCGCTTCGTGAGATACGAGATCGATTCCACCGCCTCGAAGAGGTTCACGTTGCCCACGGAGCGTCCGGAGCCGCGGGCCTCGTCGCCGTCGATGGTGAACAGAAGCGCCGGCACCCCGTAGGTGTTCACGAGGCGGGAGGCCACGATGCCCTTCACGCCCTCGTGCCAGCCCTCGCCGGCCACCACGAGCGCCCGCTGGCCGTGGTAGATCCTGCCGGCCTGCTCCTTCGCGATGTCCGACAGCTCCGCCTCAATGGCGCGGCGCTGGTTGTTCACGTCCTCCAGGGCCTCGGCCATGGCGCAGCACTCGCCGTAGTTGTCGCACATGAGCAGATCGAGCGCCAAATCGGCATTGCCCATGCGCCCGGCGGCGTTCAGGCGCGGAATGAGGGAGAACGACAGGTTCGTGGCCGAAAGCGGTTTTCCGGCCTGGCCCGTGGTGGCGAGAAGCGCGGCGATGCAGGGGCGCGGATTCGTGTTCATGCGGGCGAGGCCGTCGGCCACGAGCGCCCGATTCTCGTCGCGCATGGGCATGAGGTCGGCCACAGTGCCCAAAGTGGCGAAGTCGGTGTAGCTGCGCCACAGGTGCGGGAAGCCCAGACGGCTGCCGAGCACCTGCACGAGCTTCAAGGCCACGCCCACGCCGGCGAGGATGGCGCTCGGGCAATCATCGGCCATCTTCGGATCGGCCACGGGCACGCCCTCGGGCACGAGATCGGCCGCCTCGTGGTGGTCGGTGATGTAGACCTCCACCCCCGCCTTCAGAATGTCGGCCACCTCGTTTTTGCAGGCGATGCCGCAGTCCACGGTGACGATGACGTCGGGCTCCAGAGCTCGGGCGCGCTCGAAGGCGGCCGCGGTGATGCCGTAGCCCTCCTCGAAACGGCGGGGAACGAAGGGGAACGCGCAGGCGCCGAGAGCCCGCAGGCCCCGGGTGAGCACGGTGGTGGCGGAGATGCCGTCCAAATCGAAGTCGCCGAACACGACGATGCGCTTCTTCTCGCGGATGGCGTCGACGAGCCCGTCGGCCACTTCTGCCAGCCCTGGGATCTCCAAGGGATTGCGCCAGTCGCGGTCGAGCGAGGGGCTCAAGAAGCGCTTGGCGGCCCGCACCGTGGTGATGCCGCGGGCCACGAGGGTCGTCGCGATGAAGCGGGGCAGGCCGAGGTCGTGCGCCAGACGCGCGACGATCTGCGGATCGGCCTCCCGGATGCTGAATTGGGCGGTCATAATGTGCTAGCTACCTTACGTGCGTTCTTCTTCGTAGTTCGGAAGGTATTTTCGCACAAAGCTCGCATTCTGTCACCGCAGCACGACGGCGGCGCGGCAATTCCCCACGGCACCGCCCGGGCAGCTCCTCGCAAGCCGTCAATCGACGCTCGGCAGAGAGTCGCACAGCACCTAGCGGTTGTCCACTTTCTCGGGGTACAGGTCGTGTTGGGACAGGCGCGTCCAGGCTACTTCCTCCCAGCGGGTGCCGGGGCGTCCGTAATTGCAGTACGGGTCGATGGAGATGCCGCCGCGCGGGGTGAACTTGCCCCAGACCTCGATGTACTTCGGATCCATGAGCGCGATGAGATCCTTCATGATGATGTTCATGCAGTCCTCGTGGAAGTCGCCGTGGTTGCGGAAGCTGAACAGGTACAGCTTGAGCGACTTGCTCTCCACCATGCGCACATCGGGCACGTAGGAGATATAGATGGTGGCGAAGTCGGGCTGGCCGGTGATGGGGCACAGGCTCGTGAACTCGGGGCAGTTGAACTTCACGAAATAGTCGTTGCCCGGGTGCTTGTTCTCGAAGGTCTCCAGCACCGACGGGTCGTAGTCGGTCGGGTACTGGGTATGCTGGTTGCCGAGCAGGGTGACGCCGCCGGCGCGAGTCTCATTCTCATCGCGGCCAGCCGAGGCAGCGGCGGGAGCAGTCGCTGGCGCGGGGCTGGCATCCTCGCGAGCCAGATGGGCCGCGATGGCGGCCATAGCCGAAGTATCCACCGATCCCTCGGGCTTCCCGATTGCATCATCGTCGCTGCCAAACAGCGCTTCAGCCATGTCCATTGGTTTCATTCCCAGCTCCTCTTCTTTAGCAACTCCTTGGGAGCGGGCTGCGGGGTACCGCTCAGTCGCTCAGACAGTCCTCGCTCGGCGAAACAGGACGTTTAGTCCTGTTTCGAACGCTCTCGGAACTCGCTTGGTGAGCAATACCCCACATCCCGCTACACTCAACTCTGCTTGATTATCTCATAGCCGGATCTTCGACGCCGTTGGCGGCGAAGGCGGCGGCGCGGTCGAGGCAGGTGGCGCAGCGGCCGCAGGGGCTCTCTCCCCCTTCGTAGCACGACCAGGTGAGCTCGTAGGGCACGCCAAGGGCCAGGCCCTCGCGCACGATGTCGGCCTTCGACCAGGTGACGAACGGGGCCTCCAGGCGCAGCTCGCCGCCGGTGCCCTCCACGATGGCGCGGTTCATGGCCTCCACGAATTCCAGCGAGCAGTCGGGGTAGGCATTGCCGGCCCAATCGTCGTGGTGGGCGCCGTAGAAGACCACCGAGCAGCCGAGGGAGAGGGCCATGGAGGCCGCCGAGGAGAGGAAGAGCCCGTTGCGGAAGGGCACGTAGGTGCTCACAGGGCTGCCGTCGCCTGCGGCCTGCTGCTCGGCGTAGCTGGACTCGGGAATGGCCTCGCTGGAATGGGCCAAAAGCGAGCAGTCGCTGTCGGCGAAGATAGCACCCAAATCGAGGAAGCGCTGCTGGACGCCGTAGTGGGCCGCCACGGCGCGGGCCGCCTCAATCTCGCGGGCGTGCTTCTGGCCGTAGCTGATGGAGAGCGCGTACACGTTCTCGGCGCCGTACTCGTTCACAGCGCGGGCCAGAAGCGTCGTGGAATCGACGCCGCCGGAGCACAGCACCAGGGCTTTGTTGTTGGTCATGGCTCCTATCCTTCCAGATCCTTAAACCCCGCGCGTCTCGTCGGGCCAGATGATCTTGTGCAGCTGCAACTGCAAACGGGCGCGGTCCAAGCCGCGCTCGATCAGATAGGCGGCGATCTCGGCCGGCTCGATAGCGCCCCATACCGGACTCACCAGCACCGAGCAGCGATCCCACAGCCCCGCCTCGTCGGCGCAGCGTTCCATGAAAGCAAGATCGTCCTCGGCGCCCACGACGAACTTCACGGCATCGCGCGTATCCAGCAGATCGTAGTTCTCGCGGCGCATGGCGGCGGAAACTGCCTCGCCGGCCGTGGGCGTCTTCCAATCCACCGTGAAGTGCAGGCTGCCGGGAAGCCCCGCCTCGGCGCACGCCTCGCGCAAGTGCGCCATGGGACTCAGGTCGCGCGAACCGTTCGTCTCGATTTCCACGCGCAAAGGGCGCGGGTCGTCCACCGCGAGCAGAGTCTGCACCAGATCGGGCAGATAAGGCTGCAGAAGCGGCTCGCCGCCGGTGAGCGTCACGCACGACACGCCGGTCTCGGCCACCCAGGCCACCAGATCGGGCACGCTCCACCCTTCCACTTCCACCAACGGATGGTTCGCCCAGCGGGTGTCGCAGTAGGTGCACCACATATTGCAGCCGGCGAACCGGATGAAAGCGGCCGGCCGCCCCGCCGCCAGGCCCTCCCCGTTCACGGACACAAATTTCTCCGCCACGGGGAACAGCTGGGCACGGGGGGCGATGGTATGGCGCGCCTGGTGCCGCTCGGCATCCAGCAGGCCGTCGTTCTCCTCCTCGGGCACCATGGGCTATCGCTGCTCCCGGTAGTAGGCGCAGTTGTTGGGGGTCTCGTAGACCTCCACCTGGGCCACGGGCAGCCCGCGGGCGGCCAGCGCGTCGAAGAACCACTTCGCGAGGTTCTCCGCCGTGGTGCGGAAGGGCACAATGAACAGAGCGAAACCCTCGCGCTCGAGGCACGCCAAGGTGTCGGGGGCAAGGGAGCCCTCCTCCACGATGAAATGGTGGTCGAGCCGCTCGGTCAGCGCGCGCAGCTCGGTTTTGAACTCGCCGAAATCCACCACCATGTCCTTGCAGGTGCCCTCCGTCTGCAGGTGTTCCACCTCCAGATAAGCCACCACGCGCCAGCGGTGCCCATGCAGGTTCTCGCACTTCCCATGATAATCGGTCAAAAAATGAGAGGCATCGAACGAGCTCTCCGTCTTCAATCCGTACATGCAAATCCTTTCAACGCTTTGGGCCATTATAGAGCGCCCCTTTGCTAGAACGCGGCATCGAAGGGGGCGGTCACGATGATTTCACTTTGGCCGCGGGTGAGCTCGGTGAGCTTTTCCAGGAAGGGGGGCTGGGTGCCGTCGAGCATGCGGAAGGTGAGCAGGACGTTCTCGGCGAAGTCGCTCTCGGCAAGCTTCGCGCCGGCCGCCTCAGCGATGCGACAGAGCTGCTCGTACAGGCTGTAGGGCACCTCCAGGATGATGTCGACGCAGACCGACACCGTGACGACATCCGCCGCTTCGATAGCCGCCTTCGTGGCGTCGGTGTAGGCGCGCACCAGGCCGCCGGTGCCGAGCAAAATGCCGCCGAAGTAGCGGGTGACCACCACCGCCACGTCTTCCAAACCTGCATGTTGAATGGCCTCGAGGGTCGGCATACCCGCCGTCTTGGCCGGCTCGCCGTCGTCGGTGTAGCGCACGCGACCGCCGCGCAGCACGTAGGCGTACACGTTGTGGCGCGCCATGCGGTGAGCCGCCTTCACCTCGGCGATGAAAGCGAGTGCCTCTTCCTCAGTGGCGACCGGCGCGATTTGCCCGATGAAGTGGCTCTTCTTCTCGACGATCTCGGCCTCGGCACGAGCGGCTATGGTCTTGTACGCGGCCACTACTCCCCCAGCTTCTCGGCGGCTTCGAACCATTCCAGCTCGAGGGCTTCTATTTGAGTTTCGAAGTCGGCGATTTCCTCTTGCATGGCGGTGAGCACCAGATAGTCAGATTGGTCGGCGGCGGCCATTTCCAGCTGCTTCTTCTCGATCTTGCCCTTCAGGGTCTCGATCTTCTTCTCGTTGGAGGTCATGAGCTTGCGCAGGGCGCGCTGCTCGCCGCCGGAGAGGACGGGGGCAGAAGAGGCAGCCGCATTCCCGGGATTGCTGGAGGTCGCGAGCGAGGGGCGACCAAGGTCGCCCCCTACGGGATGGGTGCCCGGACGGTTTACGGTGCCGCTTCCGGAGCGGGTTCCAGAGCCGTCCCCAGAGCCGCTCCCCGTGCCCTTCGCCGCCTCTCGGTCGGCCTCTTCGGCGAGTTTCAGGTACTCGTCCACGCCACCGGGCAAATGGCGCACCTTGCCGTCGATGAGGGCGAACTGGTGGTCGGTCACGCGTTCCATGAGGTAGCGGTCGTGGGTGACGAGCAAGAGTGTGCCCGGCCAGCCGTCGAGCAGGCTCTCCACCGCCGCAAGCATATCGGTGTCCAGGTCGTTTCCCGGCTCGTCCAAGATGAGCACGTTCGGCTCATCCAGCAAAATGAGCATGAGCGCCAGCCGGCGCTTCTGGCCGCCGGACAGGTCGCACACCGGCTCGTTCTGATCGTCCTTCGTGAACCCGAGCCGTTCCAAGAGCTGTCCCGGCGTCATCTCCTTGCCGTCGAGCATCGTGCGCCGCGAGTAGCGCGAGATCACCTGGCGCACCCGGTCGTCGCCGAGCTTGCGCAGCTCGTCCAAATGCTGCGACAGCACGGCGAAACGCACGGTCTGGCCGATTTTCACGCGCCCGGAATCGAGCGGCTGCAGCCCTTGGATGATGCGCAGAAGCGTTGTCTTGCCGATGCCGTTGGCGCCCACAATGCCGTAGCGATCGCCCGGGCCGATGATCCAGTCGACGTCGTCCAAGATGACGCGATCCCCGAAGCGCAGCGATGCGCCCTTAAGGTCGACCACTTGCTTGCCGAGACGCGCCATGGCCATGCGCTTGAGCTCCAGCTCGTTGCGCAAGGGCGGCACGTCGGCGATGAGCGCCTGGGCGGCGGCCACGTGGAACTTGGGCTTCGTAGCCCGCGCACGGGCGCCGCGGGAGAGCCACGCCAGCTCGCGGCGCAGGGCGTTCTGGCGCTTCTGCTCGGCCAAAGCCTCCAAGCGATCCCGTTCCACCCGCTGCATGATGTAAGCGGAGAAGCCTCCCTCGAAGGGCCAGACGCGCCGACCGTGCACCTCCCACATGGCCTCGCAGACCTCGTCGAGGAACCAGCGGTCGTGGGTCACCACGAGCAGCGCCCCCGCTCCGCGGCGCCAGCGGGTCTTCAAGTGCTCGGCGAGCCAGGTGATGGCGCGCACATCCAGGTGGTTGGTAGGCTCGTCCAGCATGAGCACGTCCCAGTCGCCGATGAGCAGCCGGGCCAGATCAACCCGTCGACGCTGGCCGCCGGAAAGGGTTCCCACCGTCGCGTTCCAATCCACATCCTCGAGCAGCCCCGCGATAATGGCGCGAACCCGAGGGTCGCCGGCCCACTCGTATTCGGGGATATCCCCCACCACGGCCCGCTCCACGGTGTCCGCGTCGCGCAAATCGTCGCTCTGGCCGAGTACGCCCACCGAAACGCCGCGGGTGCGGATGACACGGCCGTCGTCCACTTCCACATCGCCCGAAAGCACCCGCAAAAGCGTGGATTTCCCATCGCCGTTCTGGCCCGCGATGCCGATGCGAGCCCCCTCGTCCACCCCGAGGGACAGCCCCTCGAACACCGTCTTCGTGGGGAATTCCACGCTCACTTTTTCACAACCGAGAAGAAACGCCACCAAGGCCGCCTTTCACTTCCATTCGTTTCGGAGCAGATTATACGCTAACGGATTTTCCAAACGGCAACAATGAGCACCGCCAGCGAAAGCGCCGCCGACAGAGCGAAGGCCGCCCGATAGCCCCACACGGCCGCCTCCGCGCCGCCCATGCCTGTCAGAGCCAGCGATGCGGGCACGCTTACCACGAGCAGCATCATGAGCGCCGTGCCGAGCGAGGCACACACCTGGCGGGCCGTGGCGAAAAAGACGCTGCCGTCCATCGTGTTCGCGGGAAGCAAGCCCGAAAGACCCCAGGAGTTCAACGGCCCCACGAGCGTGCTCACGCCCAGAGCGCGTACCGCTTGCATGGCCGTCAGCAGCCATAGCGGAGTCGCTGCATCCACGAACATCATGGAGGCCGCACCAACGACGAGCAGCACGGCGCCCGTCACCGTAACCGCGCGTGCGCCCACCCGATCGGTGAGCAGGCCAGCTAGCGGATTCAGGAACAGGGCTATCACCGTAGCCGGCACGAACACGATGCCGGCATCGAGCGCCGAGAGCCCGCAGATGCCCTGCACGAACAAGGGAACGATGAGCGTGATGCCCATGAATGAGGCGAACAGGCAGTTCTGGGCCACGAACGCCGCCCGGTACTGGCGGGCGCGAAACACGCCCAGATAAATAAGCGGATGAGAAATACGGTTCTGCCGCACGAGGAACGCAGCCACGCAGCAGGCACCGCTCAGCGCCGGAACCCACACGCCCTCGCTGGACAGCGGCATGTTCGCCGCATTCGATGCCGCCAAGAGCAGGCCGCCGAAACCGAGCGTGGAAAGTGCCAGCGACGGCACGTCCAGCACAGCGCCGGCACTGCCGTCCCCCTCCTCGCGCACAAATAGAGCACAGGCCAACGCGAGCAGCACCAAGGCGCCGATAAGCAGCCCGTAGAAGCTGCGCCAGCCCCAGGAGTCTACGAGCGCGCCGCCGATGATGGGCCCGATGTTGGGGGCGAACCCCATGGCAATGCCGGCAATGCCCATGGTCGCGCCCGTGCGCTCTCTCGGAAAGCGCGTCATGGCCAGCGACTGCACGAGCGGCAGCGTGATGCCCGTAGCCACCGCCTGCAGCACACGTCCCAGCACGAGCGTGAAGAAGGTTCGGGCAATCAGATCAACGGCCGAGCCCGCCAGAAAGAGCCCGAGGGCCAGACACACCAGGCGCTTGACCGACATACGCCGGGCGAGGAACGTCACCGCCGGCACCGTAATACCCATAACGAGCATGTAGACCGTGGTCAGCCACTGCCCCTCGCCGGCATCGATGGAAAACTCCGCGCAAATGCCCGTGAGCATGGAGTTCGTAGCGGTTTGGGAAAGCGACCCTAGCGCGCAGGTGATGACGACGATGGCGAACAGGGCGTAGGTGTGCCCCTTCTCGGAAAGACGCATGGGAGTTTCCAGCCCTCAGTTGAACCGCTGCTGGGTCTTTTCCAGGCCGTTGTCGATGAGGCACAGCACCGCGTTCGAGCCCTCGGCCACGGCATGCTCGAAAGCCTCGGTATCGTCCTTGCTGCGAGGGCGCGAGAGCACCCAGTCGACCACGGGCTTCCGTCCCGGCGGCCGCCCGATGCCGATGCGCACCCGGTACCAGTCGCGGGTGCCCAGCTTATCGCAGATGGAGCGCAGCCCGTTATGACCGGCATGTCCCCCGCCGAACTTCACCCGAATAGTGCCGGGGTCGATGTCCAGCTCGTCGTGGACGACGATGAGATGATCGGGATCCTCATGGTAGGCCCTCATGAGCTTGCTCACCGGGCCTCCCGAGGTGTTCATGAAGCTCTGGGGCTTTACGAGCAGAAGCTCGTGGCCGTGGTAGCTCGCCTTCCCTACGAGCGCCCCGCCCTCGTTCTTCCAGTAGCGCACGCCCAGCTCATCGGCCAGCGCGTCCACCGTATCGAACCCGGCGTTGTGCCGCGTGTGCTCGTACTCCTCGCCCGGATTCCCCAGGCCCGCGATCATATACAACTTGTCACCTATTTCCGTCATTCATCTTTGGAAGAGTAGGCCCGAGTCCCCGGGGAGGGGGCCCGCGCGCAGTTCATTGAAGTGCAAAGAAAGAAGGCCCGAGACCCTCGGAGAGACCCGCACTTCAATGCTGTTTGAGCACGGGCTTCCTCCCCGGGGACTCGGGCCGGACAGCCAAGCAGCTATTCGAACAATTTCCCAATAGAGCCGTTGTTGTACACGACATCGATGGTCTGCGCGAACAGCGGCGCGATGGAGAGCACCTTGATCTTGCCGGTCTGGCGCGCGAGCGGCACGGGCACGGCGTTGGTGACCACCACTTCCTCGATGCAGGAGTTCTCCAGACGCTCGTAGGCCGGGCCGGAGAACAGGCCGTGGGTAGCGCAGGCGTACACCTCGGCGGCGCCCTTGGCCTTCAGCGTGGCGGCCGCGGCCACAAGCGAGCCGCCCGTGTCGATCATGTCGTCGTTCAGGATGCAGATCTTGTCGGTCACGTCGCCGATAAGCGCGGTGATCTCGGCCTGGTTGTGCTTCGGGCGATCCTTGTGCATGATGGCGATGTCGCAATCGAGCGCCGTAGAGAACTTCTTCGCCGCCTTCGCGCGACCCACGTCCGGCGAGACCACGCACAGACGCTCGGGATCGAAGCCTTTGTTGCGGAAGTAATCCACGAAGATGGGCATGGCCGTCATGTGGTTCACGGGGATGTCGAAGAAGCCCTGGATGGCATCCTGGTGCAGATCCACCGTGATGATGTTGTCGATGCCGGAGACCTCGAGCAGATCGGCCACGAGCTTGGCCGTGATGGGCTCGCGCGGGGCGGCCTTGCGGTCCTGACGGGCGTAACCGTAGTGCGCGATGACCGCCGAGATGGAGCGGGCGCTTGCACGCTTGGCGGCATCGGCCATGATGAGCAGCTCCATGAGGGCGTCGTTCACGTCGAAGGTCTCGCTCGCGCACACCGACTGGATGAGGAACACGTCGGCGCCGCGGATGGACTCCTGGTAGCGGGCGTAGATCTCGCCGTTGGCGAACTTCTCGTGCTTGATGTTGCCGAGGTTCACGTTCAGGTACTTGGCGATCTCCTCGGCCAGCTCCGGATTCACCGAGCCGGAGAACAGGATCATGCGCTTGGTCATCTCGGTCATAGGGTGCGTCCCTTCTGCGACGGGTCTTTCAGCTTCGGTTATTGTAGTACGGCGCGCCGCTTCATGCGGGCTGAAGCGGCGCGACCGACTATTTCTTCTTCTCGATGGGGTGCGCCGCCACCCAGCCTTCTATCTCCTGCTGTCTGGCGCGCCCGAGGGCCAGCGCTCCCGGCGTCACGTCCTTGGTGATGGTGGAGCCAGCACCCACGAGCGCCCCGGCGCCGATGGTCACGGGCGCTACCATCATGGTATCGGATCCTACGAAGGCGCCGTCCTCGATGACGGTGGCGTGCTTGTTCGCGCCGTCGTAGTTGCAGGTGATGGAACCGGCGCCGATGTTCACGCCCTCCCCCATGGTGGTGTCGCCGATGTAGGACAGATGCGGCACCTTCGAGCCCTTGCCGATGGTGGATTTCTTGATCTCCACATGGGTGCCGGCCTTGGCGCCCTCGCACAAGTGCGCCGCCGGACGCAGGTAGGCGCGCGGACCGCAGGTGGCGCCATCGTCGATGAGCGCCTCTACCGCCACGGTCTCGTCGATGCGACAGCCGCAACCGACGCGCGTGTCGGTCAGGCGGCTGTCGGGGCCCACGACGCTGTCCTCGCCGATCGTCGTCTTCCCCAGCAGCATGACGTTGGGCAGAAGCTCCACGTCGGGGGCGATCTCCACCTCGGGGCCGATGTAGGCCGTGGCCGGATCCCACATCGTGACGCCGGCGGCCATGTGCGCGTCGTTGATGCGCCGCTGCATGACGCGGGTCGCCTCGGCCAGCTGGCCGCGGGAGTTCACGCCCAGGCACTGCTCCGCATCGCTCGTCTTATAGGCGAGCACGGGCCGCCCGGCGGCGCGGCTGATGGCCAGCACGTCGGTAAGATAGAACTCGCCCTGGGCGTTGTCGGAATTCACCTGGGAAAGCGCGTCGAAAAGGGCGCAGGCGTCGAAGCAGTAGACGCCCGAGTTGCACTCGGTGATGGCCGCTTCCTCGGGGCTCGCGTCCTTCTGCTCGACGATGCGGGCCACCTCCCCGGCGCCGTCGCGCACGATGCGACCGTAGCCGAAGGGGTTTTTAAGCTCCATGGTAAGCACGATGACCGCCGCGTTGTGCTCCTCGCGCAGAGCCGCCATCTGGCGAATGGTCTCGGGCTGAATGAGCGGAGAGTCGCCGGAGAGCACCACGACGGCGCCGTCGAAGCCGGCCAGGGCATCGGCGGCGGCCAGCACCGCATCCGCCGTGCCGCGCTGGGCCTCCTGCACGACGACCTCGGTATCGCCTTCCACCAAAGGGATCACCTGGTCGCGCATATGCCCCACCACGGTGACGACCCTATCGGTGCCCGCCTCCTTGGCCGCTTCCACGACCCACCGCACGAGCGGGCGGCCCAGCACCTCGTGAACCACCTTCGGCTTCTTCGACTTCATACGGGTACCGGCCCCCGCGGCCAAAATAATCGCAGCAGTTTCCATGAAACGCCTTTCTATAGCTATACGTGCGCTCGTTCGCGCCCATTTCCAATTGGCCTAGTATAGCGCAAGGAGCCTATAATCAAGCAGGTCGACACTAGGGAAAGGAGGCGACCATGGCCCAAGGATTGGACGCGCTGACCCGTGAAGAGCTGGTCGAGCTTTTGGAAATCACCGCGAAGGATCTCATCGCGCTGGACGGAACATGGTTCCAATCGCTGGAACGCGAGCAGGGCATGGACACGGCCATGGAGCACGACCGTGCTGCCTGGCGACGCTTCGTGCCCAGCGAGGCCCGACGCTTGAAGAAGCTGCTCGACCTTTCGGATAGATGCGGACTTGAGGGACTCGCCGAAGCGCTGCCTTTGCGCTGCACCTCACTGGCAAACGAATGGGAGATTCTCTGGGAGGACGACGCGCTCGTGTTCCGCATCACGGATTGCCGCGTGCAGAACGCCCGCGCGCGCAAGGGAATGGAGTTCCACCCCTGCAAGAGCGTGGGCGAATTGGAATACGCCGGCTTCGCCGCCGCCCTGGACGACCGCATCCGCTGCGAGTGCGCAAGCTGCTTTCCCGACGTCACCGACAACACCTGCAACTGCGCCTGGCGCTTCCGGATGGAGGGGTAGGCCGCGCCCCCTTCTACTTGAACCGTTTCAGCAGAAGGGAGTTGCTGACGACGCTGACGCTGGACAGCGCCATGGCGGCACCGGCGAGGGCCGGGGCGAGGATGCCCCCGGCGGCCAGCGGGATCATGATGCAGTTGTAGATGAGCGCCCAGAACAGGTTCTGTTTGATTTTGCGCATCGTGGCCTTCGACAGGCGCAAAGCCACGATGAGGTCGGACAGGCGGTTGCGCATGAGCACCACGCTTCCGGCGTCCAGAGCCACATCGGTGCCTGAGGCCAGCGCCACGCCGATGTCGGCGGCGGCCAGCGCCGGGGCGTCGTTGATTCCGTCGCCCACGAAGGCCACGACAGTCTTCACGCCGGCGGCCGCATCCTCGGCGGCGCTCGTGGGCGACTCGAGGGGCACCGGCTCGCCGGGAATGCCCATGTCGGGGTCGGAGGCGGCCATGAAGGCGGGGTCAGTCACTTCCATTTCCAAAATGCGCTCGTCGTCCTTCTCGGTATCGCGGGCCTCGGCGGCGGCCTTGCCGAGCATGGAGACGTCGGCGGCGCCCCGCACGGCGCGTACGCAATCGGCCTTCTCGAGCGGTTTCACACCGGCGAACACATGGTCGGGCGCGATGCCCACCTCCTCGGCGATGGCCCAGGCCGTGGGCGCGGCATCGCCGGTGACCATGTAGGAGGTCACGGAGAAATCGCGAGCCAGCTCGCGCACCGTGGCCGCCGCGTCCGGTTTGGGCTCGTCGCGGAACTGGATGCGACCTGCGGCCACCCCGTCGATGGACACGAGTGAGCCCGAAGCGCCGGCCCCGTCGCCTTCGGCCTTCCCGACGCCCACGAACACCTCGTGGCCTTCCACGACGCCGCGCACGCCCTCGCCGACGACGGCCTCGAAGGACTCGGCCGCGGGCAGCGGCGCCAGGTCGCGTCCGGTCGCGTAGGTCACAACGGCGCGGGCCAGGGGGTGCTCGCTCTTCGCCTCCAGGGCGGCGGCCAGACGCAGGGCGTCATCGGGAACGTCGCAGGCCACAACGACCGGCTCGCCCTGGGTGAGGGTGCCCGTCTTGTCGAAAACGGCCGCCGACAGGTTGCCCATGGTCTCCAGCACCGTGCCGTCCTTAATGAGCACGCCGAGCTGGGCGCCCTTCCCCATACCCACGGTGAGCGCCGTGGGGGTCGCCAGGCCCAGCGCGCAGGGGCAGGCCACGCAGATGACGGCGATGGCCGGCATGAGCGCCTGCACCAGGCGGCCGTCGGGGCCGGCCGGTACGAGGAAGAACCATGCGCAGAACACGACGAGCGCGATCAGCAGGATGGCGGGCGCGAACACCGCCGCAATGCGGTCGGCGATGCGCTGGATGGGGGCCTTGGTGCCCTGGGCGTCCTCCACGGCGCGCACGATGCGGGCCAGCGTGGAGTCGGCGCCCACGCGCAGGGCGCGCACGGTCACCGCGCCGGTAGTGTTCTGGGTGCCCCCGGTCACCGCGTCGCCCACGGCTTTTACCACAGGCAGCGTCTCGCCGGTCAGCATGGACTCGTCCACTTCCGTGACGCCTTCCACCACCACGCCATCGACCGGCATCTTCTCGCCCGGCCGCACGAGCACCGTGTCGCCGGCCACCACCTGGGCCAGGGGCACCTCGCACTCCTCGCCGCCGCGGACCACCCGCGCCGTGGGCGGCGTGAGGTTCATGAGCGACTCGATGGCCTGATTCGTGGCACCCTTGGCGCGGCTTTCCAGCATCTTGCCGAACAGCACGAAGGTGATGAGCATGGCGCAGGTCTCGAAATAGGGCATGCCGTCGTTGATGGCGAGCGCCGCATGGCTTTCCCAATCCCCCGTGATCACCGGCAAAAACGTGATCCACAGCGAGAACAGAAACGCGATGGAGGTACCGAGCGCCACGAGCACGTCCATATTCGCCGAGCCGCCCTTAAGGGAGCCCCACGCGCCCTTGTAGAACCGCGCGCCGCAGCCGAACTGCACTGGCGCCGTAAGCGCCAAAAGCAGCAGGTTCGCCGCGAACATGGCCTGCACATGGGTGGGCTCGGGCACGAACAGCCCCGCCAGGACCGCGCCCACCCCCATGTGCCAGCCGGGAATCATGCCGATGGCCACGATGATCACCGTGAGCACGGCCGCCACGCCGAACACCTTGCGATCGCGCTTGGCCCGGGCGGCCTCGCGGGCGCGGCGCTTCTCATCCACCAGCGGTGCGTCCTCGGGGATGATCTCGGCCGTGAAGGACAGGTTGTCGAAAACGGCGAGCATGTCGTCTACGCTGGCCTGGGCCGGGTCGAACACCACGCGCCCCGTGTTGTTGGCCAGGTTCACCGCCACATCGACGACGCCGGGCGTGGCGCGGTAGTGCTTCTCGATGTTGGCCGCGCAGTTCGCGCAGTGCATGCCCTCGATGGCCAGGCGCAGGTTGGCCCGGGGCGCTTCGCCGTCGTGCTGCGGCGCCTCTTGCCGAGTCGTCTCCTGCTGTATCGTCTCCTGCTGAATTGTCTCTCGTTGGGCCATAGCTTGCCTTCCTTACTTCGAGAAGCGGCGCATGAGCGCCATCACTTCGTCGATCACCTCGTCGTTGCCGGCGCGCACCTCTTCCACCACGCAGGTGCGCATATGCTCGGCCAGCACCATCTCGGAGACGCGCCGCACCGCCGACTCGGCGGCGGCCAGCTGGGTGAGCACGTCCCCGCAGTAGCGGTTGTCCTCGATCATGGCCTTCACGCCGGTAAGCTGCCCGATGGCCCGGTTCAGCCGCTTCTGCATATCCGCCTGCAGCTCCATGCTGCGCGGTGTGTTCTTGTGCCGGCAGGGGCAATCGGGCACGTGGCCCGTTCTACCTGCACCAGTCTTGGCCGCTGCCTGGGCCGCCCCGGCCTTCGGCATTGTCTGCGCCGTCCCTTCCCCGCTGCATGCTTTCTCGTTCTTCATAGCATTCCTTCGCTCATAGCTCCGGCTTTCATTCTCGAAATAACTTATACCCCTAGGGGGTATTTTCGTCAAGCAGGAAAAACCGCAGTCAACGAAGACCCACGATTTTGCATGAGATTGACGGTTATGAGCGTCTAGAGAATCTAAGTTCACTCAAAAATGTCAATTATCGTTAATTCTAATCACTATTGCTGCCCATCAGACGCTCATAACCGTCAATCTCATGCAGCGACAGGAGCCTTCACCGACTGAGCGAGACGAGATGAAGCGCGAAGCGGCCATTACCGGAAAGACCGATCGGAATCGGTTCCCATAGAAGTGGAGCGCGACCGCTCTTATCGAACGGGGCTCAGACACGTTTCCTCCGGCAGAGCGGCACGAGCCCACACGGGGCCTCTTTCGGCACAGACGCAGGGAACTAGGCAACAAAAAGGCCCCGCAACCTGATGGCTGCGGGGCCCCAGTTCTGCTGAAACGCGACGGGCGCTTACAGCGAGTCGATGTAAGCAACCAGGTCGCCCACGGTGACAAGCCCCTCGGGCTCGCCGAAGTCGACCTCGCAGGCCTCCTCCAAGTCGCAGATGAGCTCGACCATGTCCAGCGAGTCGATGCCGAGGGACTCGAAGGTCGCCTGGGGGGTGACGGTGGCGGGATCGATGTCGAGGTTGCTCTCGAGAACGCCGGCGATGGTGTCGATAGTGGCCATGAACTAATCCTCCTTTTGGGTGAGCAGACCGTAGCCGCCGTCCTCACGGCGGTACAGGATGTGCACCAGGTTGGTGTCGCGATCAGTGTACGCGAAAAAGTCGTGACCCAGCAGATCGATCTGGATGAGCGCCTCTTCTTCGGTCATGGGCGTGAACTCCGTCTCCTTGCGGCGGATGATCTCGTCCTCGGACAGCTCGTCCATCAGACGGTCGAGATCCAGCTCGCTCTCCGGGTGGGCGTCCTCGTGGGCGTAGTCGACGATGCGCTCGGTGGCGCGAACCTTCTTGTCCAGCACGCGGGTCTTGTACTTGCGCAGCTGACGGGCAACCTTGGCGGCAGCCACGTCGATGGCGGCGTACATGTCCTCTTCGCTTTCCTCCACGCGCACGATGTGGCCCTTGACGCGGACGGTGACCTCGCAAATAGCCGGCAGCGGGTTGGCCGGGTTCTTCTCGGTGTAAAGAACAATTTCCGTGGAGACGGTGTCGGCGTCCACAGCCTTGATCGCGTTACCGACCTTCTCCTCAGCGTACTGACGAAGGGCGTCGGTGACGGGCATTTTGCGTCCGGACACGGTGATCGTCATGATTTCCACCTCTTTTACCTCGTTGCTTGCACAATCAGCGTGGAAGGCGCGAGCCCGCTGGGGCACCTGAGCGCACCATGCGTAAAACGCACCCTTCCAAACTGGAAAAAACAGCATAGCGCACTTTTCGCTAGATTGACCGAGCAATTTGAGGTTGCAAGAAAACGATTGCCGTCTGAGGACTGTTTTCGGAATGCAGCGCCTTTGAAGTCGAACGGTTCTCGTTTTCGTGTGAAAAAGGCTGCTACGGGGACTTTACAGATAGGGATTTTCGCTGAAGCGAAAGGGAAAGCGGTTACAATTAACGGATATCTGTGAAGCCGTCTTGCTCGCAGGCGGCTGAGTCGGTAAGAGAAATTGAGGATGTAAGGCATGGAACCCACTGCGAAGAATCCCGATCCGCATCATATCTTCATTGATGAAGTCCAGGGGCATCAGCGTCGCTGGTTGAAAGTCATCCAATTTACGAGTTCGTCCACGAAGGCGGCGGCCATCATGCTGGCGGCGGCTATTGTGGCCCTCGTTATCGCGAACTCGCCGTTCTTCGAGCCTTTTGAGGAGTTCTGGCACACCCATGTGGTGGTGGGCGTCGGCGGCTTTATCGGCGAGATGTCGCTGGCCCATATCATCAACGACATCTTCATGGCGGTGTTCTTCCTGCTCGTAGGGTTAGAGATCAAATACGAGATGACCGTCGGCGAGCTCACGAACATCCGCCAGGCGGCGCTGCCCATCATCGCGGCCTGCGGCGGCGTTCTGGCCCCTATCGTCATCTACTCCATCTTCAACGCCACCAACCCTGAGACCTCCCACGGCTGGGGCGTGCCGACGGCGACCGATATCGCCTTCGCCTTGGGCATCATGGCGCTGCTCGGCAACCGCGTGCCCAACGGCGTGCGCGTGTTCCTCTCCACCTTGGCCGTGGCCGACGACATCATCGCCATTCTCGTCATTGCCATCTTCTACGGCCAGAGCCCCTCGCTCATGTGGCTTGCCATCGCTGCGGCCATTCTCGTGGTGCTCGTACTGATGAACCGGGCGCACGTGTACGCCCTGACGCCTTACATGCTGGTGGGCTGCCTGTTGTGGTTCGCTGTGTTCATGTCCGGCGTCCATTCCACCATCGCCGGCGTGCTGCTCGCCTTCACGATCCCCACGGGGTCGCGCGTCGATCTGCAGAAGTTCATGACCTGGTCGGGCGACCGGGTTCGCGAGGCGCGCGCCGCCTATGTGGAGACCGAGCCGGTGACGCTCCAGAAGGATTACATGTTCACCGTCACCCGGCTCTCCAGTGTTGCTCGTCAGGTGGTACCCCCGGCCACGCGCTTGGAGCATATGCTGTACCCGTGGGTGTACTTTGCCGTGCTGCCCCTGTTCGCGCTGACCAACGCCGATGTGAGCTTCCTTGGCGGCGATGTTCTCGCCATGGTCTCGAGCCCGGTGTTCTTCGGCGTGTTCTTCGGATTGCTTCTGGGCAAGCCCATCGGCATCCTGCTCTTCAGCTTCTTGACGGTGAAGCTGAAGATCGCCAACCTGCCCGATCGTGTTAACTGGATCCATATGCTGGGTGCCGGCATCCTGGGCGGCGTGGGCTTCACCATGGCCATCTTCGTGGCGAACCTCGCCTTCCCCGAGGCCGTGCTCATCGCCGATGCGAAGATCGGCATTCTGTCGGCCTCGCTTCTGGCCGGCGTGATCGGCTTTTTGTTCCTGTTCATGCAGGCGAAGGCGGCCGAGCGCCAGGGCATCTCGTACGTGTCCGCCTCGCTGGATGAGGTGGTGCGCCAGACCGCCGGCGAGGAGGCCGCCGATATGGCCGACGACGTGGTTCTCGGCTGCGGCGACGAGGATCTGGTCGACGATGTGCGCGAGGTGCTGGAAGCCGAGGGCGGCGTGGCGGAGTTCGTCGTGCACGAGATCCGCGACGAGGCCGAGGCCGAGGAAGCCGAAGACGTCACCGGCACGCGGCCCTAGGGGACGCGTCGGTCCGCGGGCTTTTCGTACTTTCGGAGGGCGCTCTTTCGGGGGCGCCCTTTTTCATGCATCAAGTCGTTTTCGCAAACAGCAAGCTCGCTACAGCGCGCCCATGAGGTCGGCGATGGCGTAAAGGGTGCCGAAGGCGACGACGCAGCCTTCCGGGCCGGCGGCGTCGCGGGCTGCGCGCAGGGCATCGGCGGGAGCGCCGCACGTGCGCACGGGTACTTCCCCGGCACGGGCTTCCTCCGCCAGCACTTCGCGCACGCAGCCCTCCAGCTCGTCGGCCGCCAGGGCGCGAGGGCTTTTCGGGGCATACACCGAAAAGCTGCGGGCCCAGGGCGCCACGGCGCGCACCATGGCCGGGTAGTCCTTGTCGGCCAGCACGCCCAAAGCAAAATCGACCGAGGCGCGTCCTTCCTCCCCCAGAAGATCGGCGAGCGAGGCGGCCAGGGCCTCGGCCCCCTGAGGGTTGTGACCACCGTCCACAATGGTAAGCGGCGCGGTATCAACCACTTCGAAACGGCCGGGCCAACGGGCGGAGGCGATGCCTGCGAAAGCGGCCTCGTCGGAGATGGCCCACCCGCGCCCGCGCAGCACGTCGACCGCCGTCAGGGCCAGCGCCGCGTTGAAAGGCTGGTAGCTGCCGAGGAGACGCGTCTCGAATCCCCTCCCCTTCCACGAGAACCGGCGCAGGGCCGCTCCCGCGAGCGGCTCCACGGACAAGTCAGCGAAATCGGGTACGAAAAGTTCGCAACCGCGCTCGGCGGCCACGGCCTCGATGACCGCCATGGCCTCGCTCTCCTGGGGCCAGCTCACCACGGGCGCTCTCGCCTTCACGATGCCGGCCTTCTCGCCGGCGATGGCGGCCAAGGTGTCCCCGAGCAAATCGGTATGGTCGAGCCCGATGCGGCAGATCACGCTCGCCTCGGGGGCCTCGATGACGTTGGTGGCGTCCAACCGCCCCCCGAGCCCCACTTCCAGCACCACGATATCGCAGCCCACGGTGCGGAAATGCTCGAAGGCCACCGCCGCCATGAGCTCGAACTCCGTAGGATGATCCCCGCACGCCGCCTCCACGGCCGCGGCCGCCGGACGCACCGCCGCAACGGCCCGGGCGAGCTCCTCGCCCGTGATGTTTTCCCCGTTCACACGGATGCGCTCCTCGAAGCAGAGGATGAACGGACTCGTGAACAGGCCCACCTTGTAGCCGGCCGCCTGCAGCACCGAGGCCACATACGCGCACACCGACCCCTTCCCGTTGGTACCCGCCACGTGCACGAAGCGCAACTCGTCCTGGGGGCGCCCCAAGCGCTCCAGCAGATCCACCATGCGCGAGAGCCCCAGGCGCGAGGCCTGCCAGCGCGGAGTGTTTATCCAGGCAACGGGGTCGAAGTGGCGCGCATCTTCCACGGCACGTTCTCCTTCAATAACGCGGCTACCGTTTTCTTACAAACCCGGTAACCGATGGGGCATATCACGGCTCCATTCTATACTAGGTTCCGGGCACGAGAGGCCGCGCGACGAGAGGAGGAGCCATGGCAGCCATTTACGACCTGAACCGGCCGAACCCGCTGGCAGCGCCCTGCGACGAGGAAAACTGCAAGCCGCCCCTGGTCAAGATCCTCACCTCCCACGAGTTCAGCCAGCTCACGCATATCGCTCCGGAGGCGCGGGCAGAGCTGGCGGCGCTCGAGCTGGCGGCGGCCAACTTCGTCGAGCTGTACCCCTCCTACATCATCGGCTCGTTCTCGGTGCCGGACAAATCCGACCCCACGGGCGATCCGGACACCATGTCGTTCTACCTGGAAGCCGACCACCTCATCCTCATCGACGACGGCGACATCGCGCAGAAGACCCTGGACAAAGTGGCCGCCACGGGCATCCTCACGAAGCCCACCACCTCGCATACCCTGTATGCCTTCATGAAGACGCTCATCGCCGACGATTTCAGCTGGTTCTCCTCCATGGAAGACTCCATGGAAAGCCTCGAGGACGCCATGATCGGCCACCATGCCGACATCTCGTCGCAGACCATCATGAGCTACCGGCGCGCCGCCATGCGCATGGGCTCCTACTACCAGCAGATCGGCGTCATGGCCGACCTCATCGCCGACAACGAGAACAAGGTCATGAGCCGCGAGGAGGCCCGCACCTTCGGGCACATCACCACCCATGCGAACCACCTGTCCGACCGCGCCGATATGCTGCGCGAGTACAGCCTGCAGCTTTACGAGCTGCATCAGACGCAGATCGACTTGAAGCAGAACTCCACCATGCAGATTCTCACCATCGTCACGGTGATGTTCGCGCCGCTCACGCTCGTCACCGGCTGGTTCGGCATGAACCTCACCGTGCTGCCGGGACTCGATTGGCCTTATATGGCGGCCACGATCATCACCCTGGCCCTGGTCATGATCGTGGTGATGGTGCTGTTCTTCAAGCGGAAGAGATGGCTCTAAACCTCGCCGCGCAGCAGCTCGCCTAAGGTGGCGAAGTCGTTTTCCAAGGCCTCGCGCTTCTTGCTGTCGTAGAGCGCGGCCGCCGGATGGAAGATGGGGAACACCTTGAAGCGCCCCGCCCGCTGCAGCGTGCCGTGCAGGCGCGTGATGCCCACATCGGTTTTCAGGATGAACTTCGTGGAGAAGTTGCCCAGCGTGACGATGTACTCCGGGTTGATGGTGCGCGTCTGCTCGCGCAGAAACGGCGTGCAGGCCTGAATTTCCTCGGGACGCGGATCGCGGTTGGAAGGGGGACGGCACTTCAGCACGTTGGCGATGTAGACGTCCTCGCGGGACAGCCCGGCGATGGCCAGAAGTTCGTTGAGGTACTTGCCGGCGGCGCCCACGAAAGGCTCGCCCTGCAAATCCTCGTTCTTGCCCGGGGCCTCGCCGACGATGAGCACCCGGGCCTCGGGATTGCCCACGCCGAACACCGTCTGCGTGCGGCCATCGCACAAGGGGCAGCGGCGGCAGGCGGCCACTTGGGCTTGCAGATCTTCTAGCGGAATGTGGGGGTGCTCCATCGGGCGTCCTTCTTTCTTGAGTTCCTTTTTTGGGACTCGCCTCGGGCGAGCGCCTTCTACACGTACAGTCTGGGCAGTCTTGAGCAGCCGAAGCCGATGGCCACCTCGTGCTGGATGGTGCCCAAGGTCTCAGCCATCTGGTCGATGGTGACCGAGGCCTCGCCCTGCTCCCCTACGATGATCACCTCGTCGCCGATCTGGGGATCGACGTCGTTGCGCTGGCGCAGGTTCACTTCGAACATGGACTGGTCCATGCAGATGTTGCCCACCTGGTGGAAGCGGCGCCCGGCCAGCAGCACGTCGGTGCGACCGGAAAGGCCCCGGCGGAAGCCGTCGGCGTAGCCGATGGGCATGGTGCAGATCTTCACGGCGCCGGGGCTGCGGTAGTTCAGGCCGTAGCTGACGCCCTCGCCCACCGGCAGCGTCTTCACATCGGTGATGCGGGCCTTCACGCTCATGGCCGGCTTCAGGTCGATCATCGGATAGGCCTCGGGGCACGGGTAGAATCCGTACAGCGAAATGCCGAGGCGCACCATGTCCAGCTGCACCTCTGGGAAGCGGATGGCGGCCGCGGAGTTCGCCGCGTGCACGATGCCCGGGTTGATGCCGGCCGCGCGCAGGGCGTTCACGGCTTCCGAGAAGCGCTTGACCTGCCGCTCGAAATCGATGGTGCCGGGGCAGTCGGCCGTGGCGAAGTGGGTGAAGGTGCCCACCAGATCGAGCGCCCGATGGAACGATATCTGTCGCGCGAATTCCACGACCTCGTCCCAACGCACGCCGATGCGGTTCATGCCCGTGTTCACCTTCATATGGAAGGGCGCGGACACCCCGAAGGCGTCGGCGGCCTCGGCGTAGCGGATGGCGAACTCGGCGGTGTAGACCGCCGGCATGATCTTGTAGGCCAGAAGCAGCGGGATGGCCGTAGCCGGGGGCTCGCCCAGAATGAGGATAGGGGCGTTCACGTAGGCCTCGCGCAGGGCGATGGCCTCGTCCACCGTGGCCACGCCCAAGTACTCGGCCCCGGAGTTCAGCGCCGTTTTGGCGCACTGCACGGCGCCGTGGCCGTAGCCGTCGGCCTTCACCACGGCCATGAGCCGGGTACCCGGATTCAGGCGCTGCTTCACGGCCGAGGCGTTGTGGCGGATGGCGTTCAGGTCGATCTCCACCCAGGCCCAGCGCCGATCCACCTCGGGAATGCGGGCGAGCTTGTCCGGATCGAAGCGCGGAGCGCCGGCAGCCGCCGTGCCCTGCTCAGCGAAGCGCAGCACATCGCTGGCCGCCGAGGACAGCTGGGACAGGGGGCGTGCTCCGGCCCCGCGAGCGACTGCATCGGAGCCGCCCTCTGCAGCAACGCCCGCGCCGACGCGCTCGGCGCCGGCCGGCGACCAAGCCTCGGCCAGATTGCGGGCCTGGGCCTGTTTGCGCGCCGCGAACGGCGTGTCGTCGTACCGCGAGCCGCGCAGGGCGTCGCCCGCGGACACGAAGTTCGGATCTCGGTGCGAAAACCCCGTGAACCCGTTGGGAAGATCAGTCATAGTGCTACCACCTCAAACAGCCGCGCCCTATCGAGCGCGGCCGCATCTAGAACACGTTCCTCATGAAGTATAGCGCAGACCCGACGCACGGGAACGCGCTCTTTTGGCATGGGGCAAAGACTTCCGACCGCGAGAACCCAGTCCCGGAAAGCCATACGGCAAGCGCATCCGCAGCCAACCCTCCATCGCGACTTCGAAGCCAAAGGCCCTTGCGTACCCGCTGCCTTACCCGAGTTCGCCCCGGGCCGCGGCGGCGGCGAGTTTCTCCGAGAGATCCTTCTGCGTGCTATGGCCCTCGCCGGCCATCATCTTCACGGCATGGGGCAGCGCTGCCACGATGCCCTCCCAGTTCTCGGTGGCCGCCTTAGTGGAGCCGGGCAGGTTGATGATGAGCGTGTGCCCGCGCTGGGCGCAGATGGCGCGCGAGAGCATGGCGAAGGGCGTGATGGCGACACTGTGGGCGCGCATGGCCTCGGCGATGCCGGGCACCTCGCGGTCGGCCACGTCGCGGGTGGCCTCGGGGGTCACGTCGCGCAGCGAGAGACCCGAGCCGCCGCAGGTGAGCACGATGTCGGCGTCGGTGTTGTCGCAGGCGTCGATGAGCGCGCCGGCGATGAACGGGCGCTCGTCCATTTCCACAACGCGGCGGACGCACTCCCAACCCTGCTCGGCAATGAGCTGCTCCAGCTTCTGCCCCGCCTCGTCAGTTTCCAAAGTGCGGGTATCGGAGCACGTGATGATGGCGAATTTGATGGTCATGGCTTCTCCTAGAGAACGACTTCTTCCGGAATATCGAGCAGCAGGCAATCGACGATGGAGCCCGCAGGTTGAGGCTCGGTGCCCTCGGGCATGACGGCCAGGCAGTTGGTCTTCTGGATGGGGCCGAACAGCCCCGAGCTCTGGTTCTTGGCCGGCGTCACCTCATAGCCCTCGGCGGTGCGCGTCAGGTTCGCCCGCAGGTAGATGCGGCGCGGGTCGCGGTTCTTCTCGTCGGCAGTGAGGCGCGCCTTCACGACGGGATGATCCATGAAGCGGTAGCCCTGCATGGTGCGCAGCGCCGGGCGGATGAGCATTTGGAAGCCCACGTAGGCGGCCGCCGGGTTGCCGGGCAGGCCGAAGACGGGCGTGCCCTCCACGATGCCGAAGGTCTGGGCCTTGCCGGGACGCATGTTCACCGTGGTCATCAGAAGCTCGCCGAGCTCGGCCACCACCGGCTTGATGAAGTCGAAGTCGCCGTTGGCGGCGCCGCCCGTGGTGACGACGAAGTCGTACTCGCGGGCCGCTTGCGCCACGGCGTCGCGCAGGGCCTCGAAGGTGTCCTGGACGATGGGGAGCATATGGGCCTCGGCGCCGGCCTCCCGGGCGCAGGCGGCCATGGCGTAGCTGTTGGAGTTGCGGATCTTACCGGGGCCGGGCACCTCGGAGGGCGGCACGAGCTCGCTGCCCGTGGCAATGACGGCCACGCGCGGTCGGCGGTAGACGGGCACCTCCAGCACGCCGCAACCGGCCAGAAAGCCGACGCCGGCGGCGGTGAGCACATCGCCCGCCTCCACGACCACGTCCCCCGCATGGGCTTCCTCGCCGGCGGCGCGAATGTTGGAGCCCACTTTCGTCGGGGCCGAGAACGACACCACCGAGCCGGGTTTGCCGTCGCCTTCCACCACGCCCACGATCTCGTACTTCACCACGGCATCGGCGTCGGCAGGCAGGCAGGCGCCGGTCATGATGCGCACGCACTCGCCTTCCCCGATGGTTCCCTCGAACACGTCGCCGGCGCCGATTTCGGCGATGACCCGCAGCATCGCGGGGCTCTCCTCGGCGGCATCGGCAATCTCGGCGGCGCGCAGGGCGAAGCCGTCCATGGCCGAGTGCGCGAAGGGCGACACGTCGATGTCGCTTGTCTGGTCGGCCGCCACCACACGCCAGACAGCGTCCAGCAGCTCCACCGTTTCCACGGGCAACTTCTCCACAGCCCCGCACACGAGCGCACGGGCCTCTTCTAACGGAATCATTTCTCTCACAGGATCGGTCCTTCCCTTCCACGCCACCACACCACCGCGCTGCAGCAATGCCGCGGCCGCGGAATCCAACCGTCGTCATTTCACTGGGAATCATTATAACTATTGCAGGATAACCGCGACTAAAAAGAGCGACGTTTTCACCTTCGATCCAAGCCGAGCACGCGACGGTCGCCCCTTCCGTGTCTGCGACAAGCCAACCGAGCTTCGGCATCTTCCGCCCTCAAGAAGCTAGCATCCCGCAAAACCGTCTCATACCCCCTTCGTGCAGAAAAAAGTGCGATTGTGCGAGTCGAAAACCCCCGAAGATCTTCTTCATGCAGAGTAAAGTGCGATCGTGCGAGTATTTGATCCCTCAGAACTCGCACGATCGCACTTTTTCCTGCACGAAACCGATGATTTTGTTTTCTAGAAAGGCGAACGCGTCCTCAAGCGAATCTCGGCTCCCGTTCTAATCGCCGAACTGCATACGGTAGTAGCGGGCGTAGACGCCGTCGCGGGCCAGCAGCTCGTCGTGGGTTCCCTGTTCAAGCACGCGGCCGTCCTCCACCACGGCGATGAGGCTCGCGTTGCGAATGGTGGACAGGCGGTGCGCGATGGTGATGGTGGTGCGCCCGCGGGAGAGCTCAGCCAGCGACGCCTGGATGGCGTGCTCGCTCTCGTTGTCGAGCGCGCTCGTGGCCTCGTCCAAAATGAGGATGCGCGGGTCGCGCAGGAACACGCGCGCGATGGAGATGCGCTGCTTCTGACCGCCGGACAGCCGCGCGCCGCGCTCGCCCACGAGCGTGTCGTAGCCGTCGGGCAGCGAGCAGATGAACTCGTGGATGTTGGCCTTGCGCGCCGCTTCCTCGATTTCGGCCTGGGTGGCGCCGGGGCGGCCGTAGGCGATGTTCTCCCCCACCGTGCCACCGAACAAGTACACGTCCTGTTGCACGATGCCGATGGCCTCGCGCAAACTTGCCAACTGTACGCCGCGCACGTCCACGCCGTCGATGGTCACCGCGCCCGCGGCCACATCATAGAATCGGGGCAGAAGCGAGCAGGTGGTGGTCTTGCCGCCGCCCGAGGGCCCCACGAGCGCCACCGAGGTGCCGGCGGGGATGGAAAGCGTGAGCGCGTCGAGCACCGGGTGGGTGCCATCGTAAGAGAACGTCACGTCGCGGTAATCCACAGCGCCGCGCACGTCGCCGCCGCAGGCCTCGGCCAAGGTGGGCGCGCCGGGCTTGGTGGCCACGTCGGGCCGCTCGGCCAACACCTCGATGAAGCGGCGGAAGCCCGCGTAGCCCTTCTGCAGAGTCTCGGTGAAGTTGATGAGCTGCTCTACCGGTGCCATGAAGATGCCCACGTACAGGGCGTAGATGGCCAAATCGGTCACGGCGAGCGTTCCGGCGGCCACGAAGTAACCGCCGCCCACCACGACGATGGTGTACAGAAGCCCCGTGAACAGCGAGTTCAGCCCGTGGAAGGCGCCCATGAACTTGTAGGAGCGGTTCTTCGTGTCGAGGAACGCCTCGTTGGCCGCGCGGAACTTCTCGCGCTCGGCGTCCTCGCCGCCGAAGGACTTCACGACGCGGATACCGCCGAGGGAATCCTGTACCGCGGCGTTGATGCCGGCCATGCGCTCGCGGTTCTCGCGGAATATGCGGCGGCGCCAATAGTTCAGCGCGAAGGACAGCGCTGCCATGACGATGGTGACGACGAGCATAATGGCGGTGAGCGGCCCGTTGATCATGAACAGCAGCACGAAGGAGCCGACGATCTTGAGCGTGCAGATGAACAGGTTCTCCGGCCCGTGGTGCGCGAGCTCCGATATGTCGAACAGATCGGTGGTGATCTTCGACATCATGACGCCGGTGTTGTGGCGGTCGTAGTAGCCAAAGGAGAGGCGCTGGTACTGCTCGAACAAATCGCGGCGCATGTCGGCCTCCATGCGCGCGCCCATGACGTGGCCCCAGTAGGTGATGAACCACTGGCAGCCCGTGCGCGCGGCGTACAGCGCGATGAAGAGCAGCGCGATGAGCCCGAGGCTGCCCAAGATGACCGAGGGCGACTCGGTGAAGAACTCGCGGGTGAAGAAGTTCAGCAGCTGCGGAAAGGCCAGATCAACCCCAGCCAAAATGCAGGCGGCCACGAGATCGGCGAAGAAGAGCGCCTTGTAGGGCTTGTAGTAGCCAACGAACCGCCGCAGCACCTCGGCGGCGGCGACGTCGGCGTGTGTTTCCTTGGATGTGTCGATAGCAGTAGCCATAGGCCCATTCTAGCCCTCTGGGAATAATTTCGATGCCGAAGTCATCACGCTTTCACAACCCTTCGACGAATCACCGCTCCCCGTCCTCCCTGCATGAGATCTCTTGCATGCGCAACTTCACATTCTTTGGGAACCAGCGGCCGAAGCGCTACAATGGCCTCAGCCAACCAGAGAAAGAAGGCGACTATGCCCTTTACGCCCACGCCCTACACGCCGCCCGACTTCACGCTCCCCCATCTCGTCGCCGCGCCCGACGTGACGCTCGTGCCCGCGCCGAAGGATTTCGTGGCCCCGGAGGGCTACCACGCCATGTCCATTTATCCGGAGTATCTGAAGATCAGCGGCCAATGGACGCTCGCCCGCAATTCCCGCATGGATTGCGTGGCCGTCGTGGAAGGCGACGACGTGTTCGTGCGCGAGTTCCGTCACATCCGCGCTGGAGACCTCATCGCCTGCGGGCGCACCGAAAACGGTGAGGAGGGCATTCTCGTCTACACCGACGGCTTCCGCGGGCTGGCGACGGCCGAGGACGGCGCCCCGCATCCGGGCGGCCACGACAACTTCGCCTTCCGCCTGGGCCGCTCCCGCGAGACCGCGTTCTCGCGGGACTATGACGAGCTCTACGAGCTTCTGCGCCACGACCGCGACCACGGTTCCATCGTATGGGTCATGGGGCCGGCCTTCACCTTCAACGGATTCTCGCGCGACGCCTTCGCGAAGATCATCGACGCCGGCTATGCCGATGCGGTCTTCGCCGGCAACGCCCTGGCGACCCATGATTTGGAAGGCGCCTACTTCCACACGTCCCTCGGCCAGGACATCGACACCCAGGAGAACCGCCCCAACGGCCACTACCACCACCTGGACACCATCAACCGCGTGCGTTACTGGGGATCCATCGAGCGGTTCATCGAGGAAGAGGGCGTGCGCGACGGCATCATGAACGCGCTCGTGCGCAACGGCGTGCCCTACGTGCTGGCCGGATCCATCCGCGACGACGGCCCCTTGCCCGGCGTGTACGGCAACGCGTACGAGGCCCAGGACGCCATGCGCGATCACATTCGCAGCGCCACCACGGTCATCTGCATGGCCACCATGCTGCACACCATCGCCACGGGGAACATGACTCCTTCCTACCGCGTGCTGGCCGACGGCACCATACGCCCCGTGTACTTCTACTGCGTCGATATCGCCGAGTTCGCCGTGAACAAGCTGGTGGATCGCGGCAGCCTCGCCAGCCGCGGCATCGTCACCAACGTCCAGGACTTCATCGCCAACATCGCCAAGGGGTTGGGGCTTCTAGGGTAGAAGGCGAGGGGCGCTGAACAAAAGGCTTGCCGCATGAGACTACTTTTTCTAATTCGAAATTAGCAAACATATGTTCTCACTATTATGCTATAATTGACATAGAGAGTTTGGCTGGGACCAATCAGTTCCTAACTTCGCGAGACGCCAAGGACAGCCCGAGAAGCTGCAGCGGCGCTCGCAGCTTCTTCTTTTCTAGTGTTGACAAAATGAGATATTTCTCATATCCTAGGAAAGGACGGTAGCCATGAAGTACACGTTGGAGTTCTACGAAACGGAAACCGGAAGCTGTCCGGTGGCAGATTTCCTCATCTCGCTACCCGCGAAAGCCCGAAGGAAGGCGACCACCTATTTCGAAGTGCTTGAGGAAGGAGGCCCAAACCTAAGAGAGCCTTACATGAAGCACTTGAGAGATGGCCTCTATGAGCTTCGCTGCCAATGCGGCCAAGACACGATGAGGTTCATCTTCTTCTATTTCGAGAATCGCATCATTGTCGCAACAAACGGCTTCAGGAAGAAGACGAGAAAGACTCCAGCCCGGGAACTTCGCCTAGCGGATGAGCGCCGGAAAGACTACGTCAGGAGGTACAGCAATGAAGCTTAGAGAATTCGTCGAGGAGCAAGAACGTCTTGACCCTGAATTCGCGGAGGCCCGTCACGAGTTTCAGCCTGAAGCCGCCCTCATGCGCGCTATGATCGAGGCCCGGCAAAGTCAAAATCTCACGCAAAAGGAATTGGCCGAGCGCTGCGGTATAGCCCAAGCAGAAATCAGTCGCATAGAACGAGGAATTCGCAACCCATCGATACGCGTTCTTCAGAAAATAGCGGAGGGGATGGATATGTACCTGCAAATCTCCTTCCTCCCCCGCGACCCGCAACCGGGCACCCGCTCCGCATAGCATAGCAACGCGAAGACGCCGCCGGCGTGCTTTTGGGCTCCCCAGGGCCGTTCTGAAGAAATCCCGGTCAACGAACTACCCGTTTTCTGCACGAAATCTCGAGTTATCAGCGTCTCGGGCACGCCCGCAACCCGGTGCCGGGAATTCTCTTACCAAGCGCAATGCTCTGAACAGGCGTTTTCCAAAAGCCGTTCTCAGCCGCGAGTCCCGTTGCATATTCCGGACGCTTATAACACGAGATTTCGTGCAGAAACAGAGGGGTTCGTCGACCGAGAACGGGCAAAAGCGATCCCAACCGGCTGCCGCGAAACAGAAGAAGGGCCGCCTCGATATGAAGCGGCCCTTCTTTGGTCGTTTGTGCGCTCGCCTCCCAAGGCGAACCTTGTGGAATGCGAGCCCTGCTCGGCCCTCTAACGCTTAATGTTGTAGAAGGCTTTCATGCCCGCGTACTGGGCCTGGCCCTCCAGCTGCTCCTCGATGCGGATGAGCTGGTTGTACTTGGCCACGCGGTCGGAACGGCACGGGGCGCCGGTCTTGATCTGGCCGGTGTTGCACGCCACGGACAAATCGGCGATGGTCACGTCCTCGGTCTCGCCGGAGCGGTGGCTCATGACGCAGGCATAGCCGGCCTGCTTGGCCATCTCGATGGCCTCGAGCGTCTCGGTGAGCGAGCCGATCTGGTTCACCTTGATGAGAATGGCGTTGGCGCAGCCCAGCTCGATGCCCTTGGCGAGGCGCTTGGAATTGGTAACGAACAGGTCGTCACCCACCAGCTGCACGCGGTCGCCGATGCGGTCGGTCAGCTTCTTCCAGCCGTCCCAGTCCTCCTCGGCCATGCCGTCCTCGATGGAGACGATGGGGTACTTGTTCACGAGCGCCTCCCAGTAGTCCACCATCTCGTCGCTCGTCAGCTCGCGGCCCTCGCCGGCCAGCACGTACTTGCCGGTCTCGGCGTTGTAGAACTCCGTGGAAGCCGGATCCATGGCGAACAGGATGTCGGTACCCGGCTTGTAACCGGCCTTCTCGCAAGCTTCCACGATATAGGCCAGCGGCTCCTCGTTGGTCTTCAGGTTGGGGGCGAATCCGCCCTCGTCGCCCACGCCGCCGCCAAGGCCCGCATCATGCAGCACCTTCTTCAGGGTGTGGTAGATCTCGGCGCACCAGCGCAGGGCCTCGGCAAAGGTGGGAGCGCCCACGGGCATGATCATGAACTCCTGGAAGTCCACGTTGTTGTCGGCATGCACACCGCCGTTCAGGATGTTCATCATGGGCGTCGGCAGAAGATGCGCGTTCGCACCGCCCACGTACTTGTACAGCGGCAGCTCGGCAGCCTCCGCGGCGGCCTTGGCCACGGCCAAAGACGCGCCCAGGATGGCGTTGGCGCCGAAGGCCCCCTTGTTCTCCGTGCCGTCGGCCTCGATCATGGCGGCGTCCACCATGCGCTGATCCTCGGCCTCGAGGCCGATGAGCACGTCGGCGATCTCGTTGTTCACGTGGGCCACGGCATCCAGCGTGCCCTTGCCCAAATAGCGGTTCTTGTCGCAATCGCGCAGCTCCACGGCCTCGAAAGCGCCCGTGGAAGCGCCCGAGGGAACCGCCGCGCGGCCGAAGGCGCCGTCTTCCAGCACAACTTCCACTTCGACGGTGGGGTTGCCGCGAGAGTCGAGAACCTCGCGCCCGTACACATCGATGATGACGCTCATGTAGTGCCTCCTTGAAGGTTGGTTGATGCTTCTAATCAGCGTTCACCATCATAGCACGAACGACGCACGCGCAAGCGCCCCGCGCGGACTCATTCCGCACGGGGCGCATAAAACAGGCTGGGCCGCTGTTTTCCGAACCTAGTGGATGCCCGGCCACACGGCACCCGTAGCGGGCACGGGCACATCGCGGTTCTCGTCGGTGGTCGGAATGACGCCGAACTCCTTCAGAAGACCGTAGATGTCGGTATTCTCGATCTCCTTCAGGCCGCGCGACAGCAGCAGCTTCTCCAGCACGTTCATGTTCATGTCCGTTGCCGGCTTGCCGTCGCGCAGAAGCACCGTCGCGTTCAGCAGCACGCGCAGGTCGAATACGCTGCCCCACACCTCGGGCACACCGCGGTCGATGTCGAGCAGCGTATACACCGCCTCCATGCCAGTGCGCATGGAGTACTCGGTGGTGAAAATAGTGTCGCGCGGCGTCTCGGCGAACTGCCCAATGAAGGCGAAGTTCACGGCGCCCTCAGGCACGACGAGCGGACGGTCGCCATCGGCGCGGGGCATGAAGAAGGCCGTGATGTAGGGCATCATGCAGGGCACCGTGTTCGCGGAATGCTCGGCCAGCTCCTCGATTTGCTCCTCGGGCACGCCCAGGTGGTACAGCCACTCCTCGCAGATTTCCTTGCCGGTGCAATCGCGCATGGGCTTCTTCACGTAGTCGCCGGGCACGTCGGTGAACAGGCCGTAGAGCCACACGCACACCTGCCCCTCGGGCTGGGCGCGGAACTGCGGCTGGCGGTTGATGGTCCAGGAGAGCAGCCAGCTGGAGTCCTTCACCGACACGATGCCGCCCGTGACAACGCCGCCGGAGAGCGGGTCGCGCTTGCAGATGGCCTCGATGTAGGGCAGGATCTTCTCGTCCAGCGTGGTCACCGTGGCGCTTTCCCAGTTGCTCTTCTCCGGGTCGCCGCAGAACTTCTCGGGACGGCCGAACTCCGGCGACTGGGCCGCGATCTTCTTCCACAGATCCCAGCCATCGCCGGGAGTGAGCTCAGGTGCGAAACGGGCGGGGGCGTCCTGGCTGCCGAAGGAGGAATGGGCCACCAGGCTGCCGGGCGTGATGAAGACGAGGTCGTTTTCCGTGAGCGGAATGGTCTCCTCGCGGCCCGTATCGGCGGCGGGAGCCGTCTTGCCATCTTCGGGCAGCCCCTCGGCGGCATCGATGGCCGCAGGGTTGTTCTCGCGCACGAGACGAATCTCCGTGGCCAGCTTGCGGTCGTCGTCTTTGGCGTCGTCGCAGCTGAAGCGCACGTCGGTCACGTGGGTGTTGAACTGGAAGTCGACGCCGTGGGCCTCAAGGTAGTTCACCATGGGCAGGATCATGGACTCGTACTGGTTGTACCGGGTGAAGCGCAAGGCCGAGAAGTCGGGCAGGCCGCCCAAATGGTGCACGAAGCGGGTGACGTAGCGCTTCATCTCCAGCGCCGAGTGCCAATTCTCAAAGGCGAACATCGTACGCCAGTACAGCCAGAAGTTCGAGTTCAGCACCTCGTCGGAGAAGTACTCGGTGATGACCTTGTCCTGCAGCTCCTCTTCCGGGGTGAAGAACAGGTTCATGATCTCCATGCAGGCCTTGTCGGACAGGTTGAACTTGTTGTCGGTATGGGCGTCCCGGCCGCGATCCACCGTGGCGCGGCACAGCGAGTAGTTCGGATCGCGCTTGTTCAGCCAATAGTAGTAGTCGAGCACCGATACCGACGGATCCTCGATGGAGGGGATGTCGCGGAACAGATCCCACATCACCTCGAAGTGGTTGTCCATCTCGCGGCCGCCGCGCATGGTGAAGCCGAGCCCCGGGTACTCCCAGCCATCGCAACCGCCGCCGGCGCGCGGGTCGCGCTCCAGAATGTGGATCTTCTCGCCGGGCATTCGGCCGTCGCGCACAAGAAAGCACGCCGCAGCGAGTCCCGCCAGTCCGCTGCCGATAATGTAGGCCTGCTTGTTTTCCACGCCCTCGGGCGGAAGCGGATGAGCGAAGGCCTCGTAGTTGCCGCTGGAATAGTACATAGCGCACGTCCTCTCTGGTCGGGTTTAACGCTTACCCACCATCATGCGGCCACCGTGCACACCCACGCCCGTCAACAGGATTCCGTTGCGCCCCCGTTGGCTGGCAGTAACCTGGCGAAACGCGAAAGGCCGCACTATAATGGCTGGCTGTGACTGAGAAGAGACATATCCCCGGCTTCGTGTACAAGCTCATGCTGTTGGCGGCCACCATTATTTGGGGGTTCGCCTTCGTGGTGATGAAGGACGCCGTGGACGTGCTGCCGCCGGCCCAGCTCATCGGCGTGCGCTTCTTCCTGACGGGGCTGCTCATGGCCGCCGTGTTCCGCCGCTCGCTGGCGGGCACGCTGAACGGGCCGTGCCTTAAGGCGGGACTCGTGCTGGCCGCCGTGACCTTCCTCGCCTTCTGGGTGCAGACCGTGGGGCTTGCTGACACTACACCGGGAAAGAACGCCTTTCTCACGGCTACCTACTGCGTCATCGTGCCCTTCATGCTGTGGGTCGTCGCCGGCAAGCGTCCCACCCTCGCCAACGTGGGCGCTGCGGGAATGTGTATCGTCGGCATCGGGCTCGTGTCGCTCACGACCAGCTCCCTTTCCTTCGAGTTCGGCGATGCCATGACGCTTCTGTGCGCCGTTTTCTTCGCGGCGCAGATCATCGCTATCTCACGCTACTCCGAGCGCTTCAACGTATTCGCCCTCACCGTGTACCAGTTCCTCTTCGGTGGCCTCATGGGGCTCGTGGTCGGTGCACTCACCGAGCCGGCGCCGAACCTGGCGGCTCTCACGCCGGAGTTCGCCTTCAACCTGTTCTACCTCGTGGTGTTTGCCTCGGGGCTGTGCTATCTCTTCCAGAACGTCGGACTCGCCCACGTGTCGCCGGCCCAAGGCTCGCTTCTGCTGTCCTTGGAATCGGTGTTCGGCGTGCTGGCCAGCGTGCTGTTCTACGGCGAGGTGATCACGGGGCGCATGGCCGCGGGCTTCGTCCTCATCTTCGCGGCCATTCTGATAAGCGAGCTGGCGCCGGCACGGGCAAAGCGCGAGAAGCGACCGGAGGCGAACGAACCGCTCGGCATCCTGGGATCGCGCAACGTCCCGATAGCCAACGAGGACGACGCCGAGCCCGTTGCGAACCCCTAGGGAACGAGCGCGAAAGCGACACAGGCGGCAACGCCGACGAGAAGAACCGCTCCGTCGCCGGCGGAGAAACGGCGCTCGACAAGCGAGGTCGGCTCTCCCGAGGCCCCGTAGCATCGCGCCTCCATAGCTGCGGCCAGACGATCGGCCCGGCGAAAGAGCCCTACGAGCACCGGCACCATGAGCCCCCCGTAGGCCCGCAGGCGTCGCACGAGCCCTGCGTCCTCGAAGGCAGCTCCCCGCGAGGCCTGGGCGGCTCTCACGGCTCTCAGCTCCTCGGAAAGCAGCGGCATGAACCGCAGAGCGATGGAAAGCGACGTCGCGAAGTCGCGTACGGGCAGGCCCAAGCGACCCAAAGGGGAGAACAGGCGGCGCAGCCCCTCGGAAAGCTCTGCGGGCGTGGAAAGCGCCATGAGCAAAAGACTCGCCCATACCAGCAGAAGCAGCCGGAGGGCGACCGCGATTCCCGCAAGCCATCCAGAGGCTGCAACGTTGTAGACGAGCAGGAAGCCGACAATGGGATAGGCGAAGGCTCCTTCGCGCAGCAGACGTGCGACGGGGACGCCCCCGACGAACGCCACCGCCGCCAACAGCGCAGTCGCCACGCCCAGGCCCAAGAGGTTTCCCGTGCAGAAAAGCGCCACAGAATAGGCCACGAGCAGCCCGATCTTCGTGCGGGCGTCCACGGCGCGCAGCATCCCTTTCGCACCGATACGCGCAGCACGCCGAGCTTCGCCGCCGCTGCATCTCGCACCGCCTGCGTGTTCCGCAGCGCCAGCGCGAGCAGCACATGCATCCCCTTTCTCGGATGCGGCAGAATATGTCGGGGCTTTTTCCATGTCGCCAGTATCCCACAGAGCTTCCACCGTCAAGCATACCGCCCCTTCCCTATCGGCCAGACTCCCGTAAGCACTCGTGTTTTGTGCACGGACGCAAAAGAAGGCGCCCCCATGCTCAAGGGGCGCCTTCTTTCAATTCCGTCAAGCCATCCCGCGGGCTCCTGTTAAGGAAGAGCCCAGGCTTGGTGGAGTCGTTTCGAAGCCGGCGAGTTAGCGAACCGGCCTCAAATTGGCGAGCCGCACGGCTCGCATGCGAGTTTTAGAGCGATTGCTCGGCCGCAATCTCGGCCTGCTCGAACTCGAAGGCAGTCTCCGCATCCTCGGCGGCAGCCTGCTCGTTGCCCAGCGCGTCATCGTACTCGGTGGACATGGTGGCCTCGGCCACGATCTCCTGCTCGACGCGCTCCAGATCCTTGGCAGCATCTTCGTTCTTGGCGGCCTCGGTCGCAACGAACTCCTCCATCAGCGTATCCTTGTCAGCCATGATCCGGCTCCTTTCAATCGGTGCGATACCCGTGTACTTACACTGCAGGAGCAAGATCGGTTGCCCTTGCAAGGAGTATTCTATGGGCCTGCGCAGCAACCTAAACTTGAGCGAGCCGATAGTAATTCACTGGTTGGACGCGCGTTGCTTTGCCGTCACAGAGCCGCATCGCGAGTCATGCCGTGCTTGCGGCAAGGGGCGACCAAGGTCGCCCCCTACGGGGAGAGAACGCAGAGAAGCCGCCCTCAGGCGGCTTCTCCGGTATAGAACGATGCTTCCGCGCCCTGCGTTTGCGGCTGGCGGGCGCGCGGCGCATCCGAAGTTCCCAGTCGAACGATTACTCGCTCTTGACGTCGGCCTTCTCTTCCTCGGCCTTCTCCACCTCGGAGGTCTCGGCCTCCTTGGCAGCCTCGGCCTCGGCCTTCTCGGCCTCCTCCTTGGCAGCCTCGGCAGAATCGCCGGCGGTCTCCTCGGTCTCGCGGAACGCCTCGGCCTCTTCGGCCTTCTTCTCCTCGACGGCCTCAACCTTCTCGGCATCGGTCATCTCGGCAACGGCCTCGGCGGCGTCCACAGCCTCGAGCTGCTCGACGGTGCCGTCGGCCTCAAAGCCCAGATCCTCGGCGAGCTCCTCGGACTTGTCGGCCTTCTTGGCGACCTTCTTCGGGGCAGCCTTCTTGGCAGCAGCCTTCTTCTCGGCCGCGGCCTTGCGCTCGGCCTTGGGCACGCAGGGCTCGGTCACGAGCTCCATGATGACCATGGGGGCATTGTCGCCCTTGCGGGGCCCGAGCTTCATGATGCGGGTGTAGCCGCCGGGACGGTCCTGGAACATGCCCTGGGCGACCTTCTCGAAGATCTCGCGGACGAGCTCCTTGTCGTTCAGGTAGGCGATGGCCAGACGGCGGGAGTGCAGATCGCCGCGCTTGGCCCAGGTGATCACCTTGTCGACCTGCGGGCGGATCTCCTTGGCACGGGACTCCACCGTCTTGATGCGGTCGTTCAGGAACAGGGCGGAAACCAAGCTGCGCTTCATAGCCTTAGTGTGGCTATAGTCGGTACCGAGCTTGCGACCCTTCTTGTTGTGTCTCATAACTCTTTGTCTCCTAAAGCTTCAAATTGAGGTCTATGGAAATGAGCTTGTCCTTCACTTCCTCGATGGACTTCGCACCAAAGTTCCGAATGTTGAGCAGGTCGTTCTCGGAGAACTCGACGAGCTGGCGCACGGAATGGATGCCCGCGCGCTTCAGGCAGTTGTAGGAGCGGACGGAAAGGTCCAGATCCTCGATCTGCTTGTCAAGCTCGGCGTTGGACTCCTGACCCTCCGGCGCGAAGATGGAGGGAGCCTCGCCCTCTTCCTCCTCGCCGGTGGAAGCCAAAGCCAAAAACGCGCCCATGTACTGGTTGATGATGTTGGCCGCGCGGCACACTGCCTCCGTGGGGGCAAGCGAGCCGTCGGTCTCAACTTCCAGAACCAGCTTGTCGTAGTCGGTGCGCTGGCCCACGCGGGTGTCCGTCACGTTCATCGTGCAACGGCGCACCGGCGAGAACAGCGAGTCCACATGGATGATGCCGATGGGATCCTCCGTGCGCTTGTTGCGCTCGGAGGACACGTATCCGCGACCGACACCGATGCGGATGGTCATGTCCAGCTGGCCGCCGTCGGCAACCGTGGCGATGACGTGATCGGGGTTCACCAGGTTGAACTGGCCCGGCACCTCCAGATCGGCGCCGGTCACCGTGCAGGGGCCCTCGGCGAACACGTGCGCGGTCGCCTCGTCGGCCTCGTCGGACACCCGGGAGAACACCAAGCCCTTCACGTTCAGCACGATATCGGCGATGTCCTCGATGACGCCTTCCGCGGTAGTGAACTCGTGCTGGACGCCCTCGATCTGGATGGCGGTGGCCTTAGCCCCGTCCAGCGAGGAGAGCAGCACGCGACGCATGGAGTTGCCCAGCGTGTTGCCATAGCCGCGCTCGAGCGGCTCGACGATGTAGCGGGCAACGGTGTCGTTGACTTCCTCCGTGGTAACGGTAGGCCTCATGAACTCTGTCATGTATGGGTAGCCTCCTAAAAAAGTCGCGATTATTTCGAGTACAGTTCGACGATGAGCTGCTCGTTGATGTCCAGATCAATCTGGTCGCGCGTCGGGAGGGACAGCACGCTGCCCTGCAGCTTCTCGATGTCGATCTCCAGCCATGCCGGGACCTGAACGCGCTCGTTGGAAACCAGAGCGCTCTTCACCACGAGAAGCTCCTTGGCCTTGGGGGCCACCGAGACGAGCTCGCCGGGACGCACGCGGAAGGACGGGATGTCCACGCGGCGGCCGTTCACGCAGATGTGGCCGTGGGTCACCATCTGGCGGGCTTCCTTGCGGGTGCGGGCGAAGCCCAGACGGAAGACCACGTTGTCGAGACGGGTCTCCAGGATGGTCATCAGGTTCTCACCGGTCTGACCCTCCATGGACTTGGCGCGCTTGAAGTACCCACGGAACTGCTTCTCGAGCACGCCGTAGATGAACTTGGCCTTCTGTTTCTCGCGCAGCTGCATAGCGTACTCGCTCTCCTTGCGGCGACGCTTGGGCTGGCGGATGGATTCCTTCTTGCTGGAGTAACCGAGCACCACAGGATCGATGCCCAGCTGACGGCAGCGCTTGAGAACCGGAGTTCTGTTGATTGCCATAATGTACGATCCTTTCAGTTACACGCGGCGACGCTTCTTGGGGCGGCAGCCGTTGTGCGGAATGGGGGTGCAGTCCTGGATGCTGGCCACTTCGAGGCCGGCAGCCTGCAGGGAGCGGATGGCGGTCTCGCGACCGGAACCCGGGCCCTTCACGTAGACGGCAACCTTCTTCAGCCCGTGCTCCATGGCCGTCTTCGCGGCGGCCTCGGCGGCCATCTGCGCGGCGAACGGCGTGGACTTGCGAGAGCCCTTGAAGCCCACGGTGCCCGCAGACTGCCAGGAGATCACGTTGCCCTGGGGATCGGTGATGGAGACAATGGTGTTGTTGAACGTAGACTTGATGTGAGCGGCGCCCACGGCAATGTTCTTACGCTCAGAGCGCTTGATGCGCGTAGTACGTACTTGCTTCTTAGCCACGGTTTGCTTACCTCACTACTTCTTCTTGCCGCCGATTTGCTTGCGCGGACCCTTGCGGGTACGGGCATTCGTGTGCGTGCGCTGGCCGCGAACGGGCAGGCCGCGACGATGACGCAGACCGCGATAGCAGCCGATCTCCATCAGGCGCTTCACGTTCTGAGAAACCTCGCGATGCAGGTCGCCTTCGACCTTGAGGTTCTGCTGGATGTAGTCGCGCAGCTTCGCGAGGTCTTCCTCGGAAAGGTCCTTCACGCGAATGTCGGGATCGACGCCGGTAGCGGCGATGATCTCTTTGGCCGTAGTGAGGCCAATGCCGTAAATGTAGGTCAAGGCGATCTCAATGCGCTTATTGCGGGGAAGATCGACACCAACGAGACGTGCCATGTTTGTTCAGAGTCCTTTCTTCCTAGCCCTGACGCTGCTTATGGCGCGGATTCTCGCAGATGACGAGGATCTTGCCATGGCGTCGGATGATCTTGCACTTGTCGCACATCTTCTTGACCGAGGGACGTACCTTCATGTCGTTTCCTTTCGGTATGCGGATCGTTCTATACGTGCACGCCCAGCCGCTGGCGAGTGTTTTCTCAGCTGTGACCGCGCGCGAAGGATCCGGGTCTTCGCGCGGGGGCGCCCTACCGGGCCGGAGGGGGATTACTTGAAGCGGTAGGTGATGCGGCCGCGGTTCAAGTCGTACACCGACAGCTCCACGGTCACGCGGTCGCCGGGCAGGATCTTGATGTAGTGCATGCGCATCTTGCCGGAAATGTGGGCGAGGATGGTGTGACCATTCTCGAGTTCCACCTTGAACATCGCGTTGGGCAGGGCTTCGAGCACCGTGCCCTCGAGTTCGATTACATCTTCCTTAGCCAAAAGTTGCTCCTCCAAAACGGACTGATAAAGCAGCAACGCAAGATAGTACCAAAAAGGCAAGAGGATTTGAAGAAAAAATCGCACAAGGGCGTAAAAAACCAAAAAGCGGATTTGGCTTTGAAAATGACCTGCTTGTCAGGCCCGCGGTCGAGCCGCGCAGCTCTCAGTGATCAACCGGAGCCGCCAGGTATTATTTGCGCTGCCTAAGCGCTGCCGCCTTGTCGGCAAGAGGGCATGATAGCACAGGGCGTGAGGTGACGCAAGGGCGCGTTACCGCTCTTCCAGGTACTCGCGTTGGCGTTGGCGGGCGAGTTGGAGGCCGCGGGCTACGAAGCCCTGGCCGTACTGCTCGCGGATCTTCCACGCGTAGCGGCACTCGGGCTCCTCGAACTTGCGGCGCTGGAAGGCGAGGCAGTCGTGCACCGACTCGCCGAAGTCGGCGTAGAACTCCTCCATGGCGGCAATGATGCGCTTGGCCGCCTTCACCACGGAGTGCGCGGAGCCGTCGGGCATGACGATCTTCACGGTCTTCAGGTCGTAGTGGGCGGCGTTCTTGAAGTTCTGCACGGCCTGCACCTGGTCCTTCACCGTGAGGTCCGCCGGAGGAAGCGAGGCGGCCCACACCAGGAACAGCTGGCTGAACAGCACGTCGCGCTCGTCGATGCCGGCACGCACGAGCGGGTTCAAGTCCACCATGCGCAGCTCGATGTGGCTGATTCCCTCACGCAGGCCGTCTAAGCTGTAGGGGCCGAAGTTCTTCAGGCGGATGGGATAGTACAGCTCGGAGGGATAGCGGATCATGCCGCTGTCGATGTAGCTCTGAATGGAATCCGCATAGGCCTTCGCGCTCGTGTAGTCCAAGATGGGGGCGAAGAAGTTCCAGTAGCCGAGCTCCGAGCAGCGCACCGTAGCGAGCCCCTGAAACAAATCGCCGCCGATCTTGCCCTTCTCCACGAAGGAGGAGTCCATGACGGGACTGGCAGCCATGACCGCCGTGAGGATCCAGCTGTACGCCACGCAGTTCTCGGCCAGGCGCACATAGAACTGATCGCGGTAGGCCTCGAAGGTGGCGGGAGCGTCGGGGCTCTCCGCACGGGCGACCTCGTAGTCGGCGCGCAGCAGCGCCTCGCCGAAGGAGTAGTTAAGATGAATGCCGGAAAAGGCCATCTTGTAGCGGCCGTAGCGGTCGGAGAGGTACTCGCGGTACTCCGTCTTGCTGGCATCGTCGCCGAAGTACTGGGCGATGGGGATGTCCTTCTCGTTCAAGATGTAGGGCGGGTTCGAGAAGGGCCATAGAAGCTCGCGCTCCGGCAAGTTCGCGATGGCCCGCTGCACGAGGCCGTTGTAGTGCTCCAGCGATTGGATGGCCTCGGCCGGCGTGGCGCATACCGGCGTGTTCACCTCCACCTGGTTCTCGGAGAAGTCGCGCACGATATGCACGTCGTCGGCGAAGTCGGCCGGCGTATGGGCGAGAAAACCGCCGCCGTCGATGCGCAGGGATTCCTTTTCCAGGCCGAAACCGCCCTCCAGCAGGTGGGCGCGAACTGATTCGTCGTGGGCGTGCAGCATAGTTGCCTCCCGAAATGCGTCGGGCGTCGGCGCGGCGCCCTGAAGCGGCGGCCATGCGGCCCCGCCATCCCTGATGTTCGCGGTTAAGTTTACCAGTTGCGACTTGCGCGTCGCGAAACACCATGGCATCGCTACTATTCTGCAACCCTGCATCCCGGCACTGTGTCGCACCGACGCGTCGACGCCCCGGCACACCGGCACGTCGACGCTCTGGGCTTCCGATGCCTCCAATCGTGCAAAACACAGTAGTTCTCGTAGTGCGGAACGCACGTTCTTCAAGAATGAAGACACGTTTTCCCAGGTCATACTTTTCACAAACCCCTCATCCAACACCTCCAATTACGAGATCTGCCGTGTTTTGCACAAAAACGGGGATGCCCCGTGGGCCGATTGCTCATTGACCGGAATCGCACGGAGCGGTAGACTATGCGATTGCGTAAAGAAGTGGGCCTTTAGCTCAGTCGGTAGAGCAGGGGACTTTTAATCCCAAGGTCGCGGGTTCGATCCCCGCAGGGCCCACCACTTCTCGTTCGATACGGCACTGGGGTATCGTCCAACGGCAGGACTCTGGTTTTTGGTACCAGCTACCTAGGTTCGAATCCTAGTACCCCAGCCATTTTTGCATCGCCAAGCCGCTCTTCGGGGCGGCTTTTTCATTGTCTGCCGAGAGACGGAGACGCGGGCGCGAGAGCCCTCCCCTACCGTGCGCCCTTTTCGGTTTTGGCGACGACGAGGAACAGAGCCAGGGCCAAAACGCCCACGACGGCCATGCAGAGGTACAGGTTCGCGTACCCCAAAAGCGGCGCCACGATGCCCAGCAGGATGGGGCCGATGCCCACGCCCACGTCGAGCAGCATGTAGAACGTGGCGTTGGCCACCGACAGCCGCGCGTCGCTCGTCACACGCACGGCCATGGCGAGCCCGCACGACTGCACGGTACCCACGCCGAAGCCGAGCAGGGCCGCGGCACCCAGGATCATCCAATCGTTGGCCGCAAAGGCGAGCACCACCATGCCCGCAGCAAACGACACGAACGCCGGCACCATGACCGGGTGCGGCCCCACGCGGTCGAAGGCGCGGCCGGTGAAGGGGCGCGTGACGAACATGGCCAGGGCGTACACGACGAAGAACACGCTAGCGGCCCGAGCCAGGCCGATCTCGGTGGCGTAGGGCGTGAGGAACGTGAGCAGGCTGGAATAGCCGAAGAACAGAAGGCCGCACACCACCGAGATGGGCAGCACACCGGCTTCCACAAAACGGGCGAGCGGCGAATGCTCCACCTTGGCGGAGATCTTCTCTTCCAAGTGGGTGGAGGGCACGCGGGTAGAGGCCGCCAGCGCCTCGTCGCGATTGGCGGCGGCATCTTCGCGCGCCTCTTCGTCCGGGGCCTCCGCCACCGCACCGGCCACAGCATCGGCAGCCGCCTTTACCTCAGCCTCGGCCGCCGCTTCGCTCCCCTTCACCTTCGTGGCAGGCGCCGGGCGCAAAAGCAGCGCAGCCGGAATGGACAGCGCCACGAGCACGCTCGCCACGGCGAACACCACCGGGTAGCCGAAATTGTTCGCCAGAAAGATGCCCGCGAAGGGCCCGATGGCGCTGCCAAGCGTAATGGAAAGCATGAAATATCCGATGCCCTCGCCCTTGCGCTCGGGTGGCACCACGCTGGTGATGACCGTGGCGATGGTGGTGGAGCACACGCCGTAGGAGAACCCGTGGGCCAGGCGCACCCCGATAAGGGCGCCCACCGGCTCGTTCAGCAGGTACAGCGCCGAGAGCGCCACTTCCGCAATGCAGCCGACAACGAGCAGGGGCATGCGCCCGAAACGCTCCATCATCGGCGCGGCGGCGAAGCGCGAGAACAGTGTGCCCACGATGAAGGCGCTCGCGCAGAAGGCGGCCACGGCGGCCGGCGCTTGGTGAACCGTGAGCGCATAGGCGGTCATGACCACCATAAGCATGAAGTAATTGCCGGCAATGAAGAAGTTCAGGAAGGTGCCGGCGACGAAGTTCCGCGTCCAGAGCGGTGCAGGCGCGGGCCTTTCGCAACGAGGCGCGGGGGCGACCTTGGCAGCAGACGAGACCATTAGCGGCAGTCGCCCTCTTTCGCAATGAGCACTGTGACAGGCGATTCCTTGGTGACGGCGTAGCTGACCGAGCCCAAAAAGCCCTTCACGCCGCCCTGGCCGCGGCTGCCCATGATGATGAGGTCGCAGCCCTCCTCCTTCGCGCAGTTCACGATGAGGTCGGCCGGCGAGGTGCCCTTGAGCACCTTCACTTCCGTCGGATTCACCATGTCGGCGGCGATGGCCTCCAGCTCTTGCCGTATGGCCATGGCGTCGTCCACCATGACGGTATCCATGCCGGCGGCGGCCGAACCGGAGGAGAACAGGCGCATGACATGGACGAGCACCACTTCCACCGCCGGGTTCTGGGCGGCGATCTCGCGCATCACCTCCAACGCGCGATGGGAGGGAGCGCTGCCGTCATAGGCCACGAGAATCTTCTTGCACCACATGGGCGTCCTTTCTGCTCACGTATCCGCCCCGTACCTCCGCCAGGTGCCAGCGCGGCCGAATAAAGTCCGCCTGCCATTGTAGACCTGCCAGCCTGCCGCCACCGATTCTTTGCAAAGTTTTTGCAAACGGAAGGGCCGCCCCGCCTGACAGCGAGACGACTCTGCTCGATCGGTTAACCTGCTAGACGTCCGACAGCTTCTACGCCTCCGGTTGGAACGTGTCGCGGTCGGGAGCGAAGGACTGCATGGCCTCGATGGTGCGGGCGAACAGCTCGTCCAGCTCCCAGCCGAGCATCTCGGCGCCCGAGGCGATGACCTCGCGACTCACGCCGGCGGCGAAGCGCTTGTCCTTGTACTTCTTCTTAAGCGACTTCACGTTGAAATCCATGACCGACTTGCTCGGGCGCATGACGATGGCCGCTCCGATGAGGCCCGTCAGCTCCTCGGTGGCGAAGAGTATCTTCTCCATCTGCAGTTCGGGCTTGGGCAGATCGGTGTTGTAGTCGGAGGTGTGCGATTGGATGGCGCGGATGAGTTCCGGCGTACCGCCCGTCTCCTCGATGAGCGGCGCGGCGTACAGCGTGTGCTTCTCGGGCTCGTCGTCGTGCTCTTCCCAATCCAAGTCGTGCAGAAGGCCCACGATGCCCCAGAACTCCTCATTTTCCGGGTCGTACTCGCGGGCGAAGTAGCGCATGGTCTGCTCGACGGTCTCGCCGTGGTCGATATGGAACGGATCCTTGTTGTGGGCGGCGAGCAACTCGGCGGCCTCTTCGCGGGTCATGCCGGCGGAAAGTGCGGTCATGGGCGTCTCCTCTCGTTTCGTTTTTCGCTTCCTGACACTATAACGGGCCAAGCCCTCTGCACGCTATGGGGTGCGAAACAAAATTCTCTATGCCCACTTTAGTGCTCGAACAATCCACGCCCTTGTTTCGGGCAAGAATTTTGAGTTGTTAGACTCTCGCTGTCGAGCAAAACGATCGTTCCGCCGTAGCATAATCTCGCTGCAGAGCAGTGGCGAGGTTGCGACCTGGGCTTTTGCCCAGTTGCGCCGGGGCGCGCAGTCGCCAAACCGATCGACAGACCTGTTAGCGCGCTCCCTTATGTCTAACAACTCGAAATCATGCCCCAAAACGAGCCCCAGGATTCCCGGGTGCCCGTTCTGGGGCAGCAATGCGAGGAGATCGGCAGCAGGATGCTTGCAGCTGCGCGACTCGATTCTACGCGACCCGATTCTGCGCGGTCCGCTTCTTCCCGAAGATGGTCTTGCAACCCTTGACGGCCAAGATGACGGCGAACACCATGAGCAGCACGCCGATGACCAGCTGCAGCACCGTGGCGGCATCCACCGTGCCGGCCGCCAGAAGGCCGATCTTGGCCCACACCGTCAGCGCCAGCGAGGTCAGCGTCACCACCATCATGAACGCCATGGGGAAGTAGAACATCTTGTTGTTGCGGCCCGCGTTGCCCAGCCACGCACACACGGCCAGCAGGCCCAAAGCGGCCAGAAGCTGGTTGGCGGCACCAAACAGCGGCCACACCAGCTGGTAGCCGGTAAGCCCCAGCCCCACGCCGAGCACCACCGTGATGATGGTGGCAACCCAGGGGTTCACGAGCACCGCGCGCCATCCGGTAAGCTCGCTCGCCTCCATGCCGTGCGGCGTGAAAAGCTCCTGGAACATGTAGCGTCCCAGGCGCGTCGCGGTGTCGAGCGAGGTCAGGCAGAACACCGATACCGCCAGCACGAGCAGCGCGTAAGCGACGGACTCCGCCCCGGCGAGTCCGGGCACGCAGGCGAGCATCTGGGAAAGGCCCGCGGCGAAGACCTGGGTCGGCGAGGCGTAAGTGCCATCCATATAGCCCGAGAACACGAAGGCCACCGCGCACAGCGAGATGACCGCTACCAGACACTCGAGCAGCATGCCGCCGTAGGCGATGGGCTGCGCCTCGGCCTCGCGGTCGAGCTGCTTGGAGGTAGTGCCCGAGGCCACGAGGCTGTGAAAGCCGGAGATGGCGCCACAGGCGATGGTGATGAACAGGGCCGGGAACAAAAAGCCCGAGGCGGCCACCTTGGATGTGCCAGCTGTGGCGGCAAAGCCCGTGAATGCGGGAATGTCCAGCGAGGCGGCGTTGCCCATGATGCCGGCGCCGATGATGCCGACGAGCGCCAGGGCGATCATGCCGTAGAGCAGATAGCTCGACAGGTAGTCGCGCGGCTGCAGGAGGATCCAAACCGGGGCCACGGAAGCCACGAGGATATACAGGCCCACAAGGATCATCCAGGTGGTGTTGTCCAGCGCGATGACCGGCAAGTTGTAGCCGAGGGCCACGACGACCACAATGATGGCGATGGCCGACAGGATGTTGACGGCCGTGGGCAGCTTGCGCCCGCGCGTGACCACGCCGTAAATGACGGCCACCACGATGAACAGTACCGAGATCATGGCCGTGCGCATGTTGGCCATATTGGCCGACTCGGTCGAAGCAGCCTTGGCGGCGTCATCCAACGGCACCGGCACCACGGCGAAGGTGCTCGCCACAATGGAGGCGAAGGCGGCCACCACCAAAATGAGCGTCAGATACGCGAAGATGCAGAACAGCTTCTTGGCCGTGTCATCGATGTTCTGGGCGATAACCGTCGCGAGCGTCTGCCCCTTGTGGCGTATGGAGGCGAACAGCGCGCCGAAATCGTGCATAGCGCCGAAGAAGATGCCCCCGAGAAGTACCCACAGAAGCACGGGCACCCAGCCGAAGATGGCCGCCTGGATGGGCCCGTTGATGGGGCCGGCGCCGGCGATGGACGAGAAATGGTGGCCGAGCACCACATAGGGCGCGGCGGGCACATAGTCCTTGCCGTCCTCGAACTCGTGCGCCGGCGTGGGACGGTTGGGGTCGATGCCCCACTGCTTGGCGAGCCAACCGCCGTAAAAGACGTAGCCACATACGAGAACCACGATGGCTACCAAAAGGATGATCAGGGCATTCATAGCTTACTTCCTCTCTTCTCGCCCTGGGCTTCAAAGAGAGGGCGCGTGCCATCGCAGGCTCGGCCCTCCCTTTCTTTCGAAAACGCCGGGGCGGACGCGTCAAGCCGATGCCCATCGCGTACAGCGCCGCGCGCGGTGTTACGCGCAGCATCACGCGCGCCGCCGCAACCAGCAGCACAAACAGCAGCGCCGTCGTCGATGAACGCATTGGCCTGGAGCGTTTTTCCCAGCGGTTTTCCCTGTGAATTGGTCGTCACGCGCCCACGCGACAGGTCGGCCACCGCCAGGCGCAGATCGGCCCATCCCCGCCAGCCGAGCGCGAAGTTCTTGCGGAAGCGGGTGCGGCGAACGCGCTCCCATGCGAGATCGTCCACGGCGTCGGCGACGATGGCGAGCGACAGATAGGTCGTCATATGATCGGGTGCGGGCTGCACGAGGGAGAGCCCCTCGCCGGTGATGCAGCCGACCAGGTCGTCCAGCTCGGCGGCCGTGAGACGAGGCGTGTCCCAGAAGAACAGGTGCTCGTGACTGGCAGCCTCCCACAGCTTCGCGCGCTTGGCGAGCACGTACTGGGAGGCGCAGGAATGGAACTCGGCGTAACCTGGGAAGGTGCGTCCGGCGAAGCGGTGGTCGCGATCGACGTCGAACCATGCCTCGTGGGCGGCAAGAAGTCGCTCGATGACTTCCCCGCGGCCTGCCAACCCCATCGCCTTCTTCCCATTGATGACCAGAAAAGTTAACGTTGCGAGCGTAGTACTAACGAGAAGGCGGCGCAAGGACAATTTTGACGGGCCGTCAGATTTAACAAAACGGCAACGAGGCCGAAAACCACTTCGCGATCCCCGGCGCAGCACGGCCCCGCCGAGCGGACGGCAACGGGGCCGCTAGAACACGACACCCAGCCCATTGCAAATAAGGCCCCAGAACACGCCCGTAGCATACAGCACCACGATGATGGCGACATTCTGCTTCCAGGGGCGGTTGGCCCGGGCGAGCACGAGCAGCCCAACGCCGGCGCTCACCAGAAGCCCCGCGAGCATGGCGCCGGCCCCCAGCACGCCCTCCACGTACAGCTGGGCGATGACCACGCTGGCGGCGCAATTCGGAATGAGGCCCACAAGCGCGGTCGCGAACACCGAGAAATTCGGGTTGTCGCCGAGGAACTGGGCGAGCACGTCCTCCCCCACCGTTTCCAGCACGACGTTCAGCGCAATGGTGATGAGGAAGATGAACAACGTCACCTGCACCGTGTGCTTCGTGGCGCTCTTCAGGATGCCCTTCCAACCGTGCCCGTGCTCATGGGTGTGCTCCACGTCATCGTGGTGCTCGTAGGCGCGTTCGGGAGCCTGCTCGCAGGTGTGACAGTCGTGGTTGCAGCCGCACTGGTCCTGCTCGCACAGCTCATGGATGCGCAGACGCTCCTTGTCGCGGCGCGCCAGGCGCAGCACGGCATCCACGATGAAGCCCATGACCATGCCGATGACCACCTTCGCCCCCATGATGGACAAGATGGTATTGCCGGGTACCGCCTCGGCCAGGAAAATGGGCAGCATCTCGTCAGAGGTGGAGAGGAACACGGCGAACAGCGTCCCCAGCGTGATCACGCGACCCGCGTACAGTGTGGCCGCCACGGCCGAGAAGCCACACTGGGGCACCACGCCCAGAAATGCGCCGACGATGGGCCCGGCCGCGCCGGCGTGGCGGATGGCCTCCTGGGTCTTGCCGCCGGTCTTGTGCTCGAGCCACTCCATGGCCAGGTAGGTGACGAACAGAAACGGGATGAGGTACAGGGTGTCGGCCAGAGAATGCTCCAGCACGTGCCCGGCTATGTGCGCGATGGTTTCCATGGGCCTAAGATTCTAGCGCGTCTGCGGCAGCATCCACCGAATCGTTGCCCTCCTCCACGATGAGCGGCCCCTCCACCTTCTGATCTTTGGGCAAAAGCAGGCTCGCCAGAATGGCGACGACGAAGACCACGGCGACGCAGTTGTCGGCGAAGACGCTCTGCACCAGTTCGGGGAAGATGGCGAAGATGTCGCCCATCTGGGTAAACCCGATGCCCACGGCCAGCGACAGCGCGGCGATGGTAATGTTGCGCTGGGAGAAGCCGGCGTTGGCGATCATCTGAAAGCCGCTGACGATGATGTTGCCGAACATCATGATGGTGCAGCCGCCGAGCACGGCCTCGGGAAGGGAGGCGAACACGAGGCTCACCACGGGCACGAAGCCGGCGAGCACGAGCACCGCCGCCCCCGTGGCGATGGCGCGGCGGTTCACCACGCCGGTCATGGCCACCAGGCCCACGTTCTGTGAGAAGGAGGTGACGGGCGAGCAGCCGAACACGCCGGCGAGCGAGCTAACGAGACCGTCGGCCGTCACGGCGCCGGAAAGCTCCTTGTCCGTGGGGTTGCGGCGCAGCGCGGCGGCCGTGAGCGCCGAGCAGTCGCCCACGGTCTCGGTGGCGGACACGAGGAAGATGAGCGTGACGGTGATGATGGCACCCAGGTTGAACTCCGGCGTCACGGGCAGCACCCCCGGCAGCGAGAAGAGCTGCGCCGAAGCGAAACCGGAGAAGTCCACTTTGCCCAGCGGAATGGCCACCAGATACCCCACGATGAGTCCGAAGAGCACCGAAAGCTGCTTGGTAGCGCCCTTGGCGAGGCCCTGGAACGCGAGGCACGCCAGAAGCGAGACGGTGCCGAGGATGAGGTTCGTGGCGCTGCCGAAATCTTCCGCGCCGGAACCGCCGCCGAAGGAGGCCGCCCCCACGCCGAGCAGCGAGAACCCGATAGAGGTCACCACCACAGCAGCCACAATGGGTGTGATGATGCGCCGCCACCAGCGGGCGAACAGGCCGAGCACGCCCTCGATGAGGCCGCCGACGATGACCGCTCCCACGAGCGCCCCGTAGCCCTGGGTCGCCGCGATGGTGCAGGCCACGGAGACGAAGGTGAAGCTGATGCCCATGACAATAGGAAGCCCGCTGCCCACGCGCCAGACGGGGAACAGCTGCACGAAAGTGCCGATGCCGGCGATGAACATGGCGTTCTGAATGAGCGTGGCCCGCAAGTCCTCGGGAAGGCCGGCCGCCGCGGCGATGATCGCGATGGGCGCGAGGTTCGCCACGAACATAGCCAGCACGTGCTGCAGGCCGTAGGGGAAGGCCGCAAGCCAGCCGATCTCGCCATCAAGGGACGAGAGCGCCTTCATCTTCGGGTCGACGAACGCCACGCCGCCCTCGCTTTCCACGTTTTTCCTAGAGCTCATGAGCGGAACTCAATGGCGCCAGTAGCAGGGTCCATAGCCTCGACGATGGCGAGGGACTGCAGGTCGTAACCTGCCTCGCGCAGCTCGTCGCCGCCCGGCTGGAAGCCCTTCTCGATGGCAATGCCGATGCCCTCCACAGTGGCCCCGGCGCTCTCGCAGATCTCGAGCAGCCCGCGCAGGGCGCAACCGTTGGCGAGGAAGTCGTCAATGATGAGCACGTGGTCGTCGGGCCCGAGGAAGCGCGTGGAGACGATGACGTCGTAGATGCGGTTGTGGGTGAAGGACTGGATGCGCGTGGAATACATCGTGCCATCCAGGTTGATGGACTGGGTCTTCTTCGCGAACACCACGGGCACGCCGAAATGATGCGCCACCACGGCGGCGATGCCGATGCCCGAGGCCTCGATGGTGAGGATCTTGTTAATGGGCTTGCCCGCGAACAGGCGCTTCCATTCCTCGGCCATCTGGGAGAACAGCTCAATGTCCATCTGGTGGTTCAAGAAGGCGTCCACCTTCAGCACACCGCCCGCCTTCACCACGCCATCGCGGCGAATGCGCTCTTCCAACAATTCCACGGAAACCTCCTTGGGCTTCGGGGCCATTTTCGCGTATCGCACTATCTTAGGAGATCGCGCCCCTCTTGGGAACGACTGCCGAAAACGCCCATAGAAAAGGATGTAACCGCGAATTGGCTGTTAGCTCAGCTTGGAAAATGTGCTTTTTTGAATAGGGGTTTGACCTGGTATTTCTTGAGTTTTACCAGGTCAAAATGGGTGTTTTCCGAAAACAAAAAAGCACATTTTCCAAGCTGAGCGATCCAAAAAAGCACGATTTCCAAGATGCACAGCAAAAACCTGCGCACAACAGGAAGGGCGCCCCTGATGAGGCGCCCTTCTGCGATTTAGTTGGTTGTGCGGTTAAGCCACGTGCAAGTTTTCCTTGCTTGGGGCCTAGTACATTCCGCCGCCGCCCTGCATGCCGGCAGCCAGAGCGCTCAGATCGGGGCCCTCCTTAGGGATCTCGTTGATGGTGGCCTCGGTGATGAGGATGAGGGCCGCCACGGAGGCCGCGGACTGCAGCGCCGTGCGGGTCACCTTCACCGGGTCGTTCACGCCCATCTCGATCATGTTGCCGTACTCGCCGTTGGCGCAGTTCAGGCCCTCGCCCTTCGGCAGGCTCTTGACCTTCTCCACCACGACGGAGCCCTCGAAGCCAGCGTTCTGGGCGATGGCGCGCATCGGGGCCTCGATGGCCTTGCGGATGATGTCGATGCCGACTTCCTCGTCCTTGTCATCGGCCTTGACGGCGTCCAGGGCGCCGATGGCGTCCACGAGCGCCACGCCGCCGCCGGCAACGATGCCCTCTTCCACGGCCGCGCGGGTCGCCTGCAGGGCGTCCTCGATGCGGGACTTCTTCTCCTTCAGCTCGGACTCGGTGGCAGCGCCCACCTTCAGCACGGCCACGCCGCCGGAGAGTTTCGCCAGACGCTCCTGGGCCTTCTCGCGGTCGAAGTCGGAATCGACGCGCTCGAGCTCGGCACGGATGATCTGGATGCGGTTCTCGATGTCCTCCTTCTTACCGGCGCCGTCGACGATAAGGGCGGTGTCCTTGGTGACCTTCACGGTCTTGGCGGTGCCGAGCATCTCCATCGTGGCATCGGCCATGGTCATGCCGAAGTCCTTGTCGATGACCTGGGCACCGGTGACCACAGCGATGTCCTCGAGGATGCGCTTGCGGCGATCGCCGAAGCCGGGGGCCTTGATGGCCACGACGTTCAGGGTGCCGCGCAGACGGTTCAGCAGGATGGTGGACAGAGCCTCGCCCTCGACATCCTCAGCCACGATGAACAGCGGGCGCTGGGCGCGCATGACTTCCTCCAGCAGCGGAACCATGTCCTGGATGGAGTTGATCTTCATGTCGGTCAGCAGGATGAAGGGATCCTTCAGCACCGCTTCCATCTTCTCCATGTCGGTGGCCATGTAGGGGGAGATGTAGCCGCGCTCGTACTGCATGCCCTCGACGATGTCCATGTCGATGCCGAAGATGGTCTGGGACTCCTCCACGGAGATGGCGCCGTCGTTGCCCACGGCGTCCATGGCCTCGGCAATCTTGTCGCCGATGGCGGCGTCGCCGGCGGAGATGCGGCCGACGTTGGCAATCTGCTCCTTGGTGGACACCGGGGTGGCGTCGGCCTTGATGGCGGCCACGATGGCGTCGGTGGCCTTCTCGATGCCGCGGCGGATGCCGAGCGCGTCGGCGCCGGCGGTCACGTTCTTCAGGCCCTCGGAGACGATGACGTCGGCGAGAAGTGTGGCGGTAGTGGTGCCGTCGCCGGCCACGTCGTTGGTCTTCACGGCCACCTCGCGCACCAGCTGGGCGCCCATGTTCTCGACCGGGTTCTCCAGCTCGACTTCCTTAGCGACGGTCACGCCATCGTTGGTGATGAGCGGAGCGCCGTAGGACTTCTCCAGGGCCACGTAGCGGCCCTTGGGGCCGAGCGTCACCTTGACGGCATCGGCCAGCTTGGAGACGCCCGCGGCCAGGCCGGAGCGGGCATCGGTATCGAACTTGATTTCCTTAGCCATAAGTTCGCGTTCCTTTCAGTGGATCTATCTTCTCGGTTTATCTTCTCAGTTATTCAACTACGGCGTAAATGTCGTCGGCGCGCAGGATGAGCACGTTCTCGCCGTCCAGCGTCACCTCGGTGCCGCCGAACTTACCGTAGATGACCTTGTCGCCGACCTTAACAGGCATAGGAAGCAGCTTGCCGTCCTTGTCCATCTTGCCCTCGCCCACGGCGATGATGGTACCGGTCTGGGGCTTCTCCTTGGCATCGGAGGCCAGGAACAGTCCGGAGGCGGTGGTAACCTCGGCCTCGTCCTGCTTCAGGATGACGCGGTCGCCCAGAGGCTTCAAATTCATAGCTTGCCGTCCTTTCAATGGTTGTTGTAGCGCCTTCGCGCAACTTCCAATTTAACCACTCGGTTGGGTTAAGTGCTAGCACTCGGTAGCAACGAGTGCTAAACAGTTACGCATCATAACAGCTACGGGAAGGAATGCAAGAGGGGACGGAGAAAAACTTGAGTTTTTTTCACTCAAATTTCCTGTGATTATAATCTTGATCAGGGATTACTTTCCAAGTTGGATTTTGTGCAAGTGAACAGTCTCCCTAGGGGGCAGGCGTCACCAAACCCGTCTCGTAGGCGAAGACGACAAGCTGGGCGCGGTCGTGAGCATCGGTCTTAGCCATGACGCGGGCCAGATGCGTCTTCACCGTGGCCGGCGAGATGAACAGCTCCTCGGCGATCTCGTCGTTGGAAAGGCCCCGGGCCACCAGCACGAGAATCTCGCGCTCGCGGTCGGTGAGGCTCGTCAGCGCGGCGCGGCGAGCCTCGGTCACATCGGCGGCGCCCCAGCCGCCCCGCGGGCGCGCGGCCACGAAAGTCTCCACGAGCCGGCGCATCACCGAGGGCTGGATGAGCGCGTCGCCTCGGGCCACGACGCGAATGGCCGCCACGATCTCGTCGGGGTCGGCGTCCTTCAGAAGAAAGCCGCTCGCCCCGGCGCCCAGAGCATCGTAAACGTACTCGTCCACGTCGAAGGTGGTGAGCACGAGCACCCGGGTTTTTGCGAGCAGAGGATTCGATGTAATGGCGCGGGTGGCCTCGATGCCGTTCATCTCGGGCATGCGGATGTCCATGAGCACCACGTCCGGCTTGAGGCGCTGCGCCTCCTGCACCGCATCGGCCCCGTTTCGGGCCTCGCCAACGATCTCGATGCCCTCGTAGGTGCCGAGAATGGCCTTGAAGCCGCCGCGCACGAGATCCTGGTCGTCCACGACGAGCACGCGGATGGGATCGGCCTCACTCATGGGTCTCCTCCTTCTGGCTGAGGGGAACGCTCACGGCAATGCGCACGCCGCCGAGCGGGCTTGGGGATGCGGAGAACGTGCCCTGCAGAAGCCGCGCGCGCTCGCGCATGCCGAGCAGGCCGTGGTGACCGGCCGCGGCGGCCGGGGCAGCGAGCCCCTTCCCGTCGTCGTCGACGACAAGCTCGGCGAAGCCCTCCCGTTTCGTGGACAGCGCCAGCGTCGCACGGCGCGCCCCGGCGTGGCGCACGATATTCGTAGCTGCCTCGCGCGCGATGCCGAAGAGGGCCACGTCGATGAACGCCGGCACACAGGCGCGGTCGTAGGCGGTCTCGTCCAGCGTGACCTCGATGTCGGCACCTTCCAAATAGGACACCAAATCGCCCATGCGGTCGGTGCCCTGGGTGGGCGTCGTCTCGGCCGGCCCCTCCCCCGCGCGCAGCACGCCGATCATGGCGCGAATCTCCTCCAGGGCGCCTTTGGCGGTGCGGCGCACCTCGGCGATGGCCTCTTTGGCCGCCGCCGGATCGCGATCGACCAAGCGCTCGGCAGCAGCGGCCTGGATGCTCACGGCCGACAGCGAATGGGCCGTGATGTCGTGCACCTCCCGAGCGATGGAGACGCGCTCGGCCTCCACCCGGCGACGCGCCTCGGCCTCGCGGCTGCGCTCGGCGGCGACCGCGCGCTCCTCGATGGCGCGCGTGCGTTCCTGGTGCTCGTGGAGGGCATAGCCGGCGAAGGCGGCCGCCAGGGCCAGCGCCATGTTCTGGAACACGGTGAGCTGCGTTAAGACGCGCGACTGCTCCGGAGGCGCCGGGGCAACGAGCAGCACCAGGCACATGACCGCGCACGCGATGGCCGCCTCGGCCCGCGAGCGCGCAGACGCCAGCGTGAACAGCGCGATGAGGGGGCCCGCCACGGACAGGGCGATGCCGTTCAGCTCCGCTTGAAGCAGACCCCAGCTGACCAGGCACCACACGAACACGGCCCAGGGGAACTTGCGCCGCAGCACGAGCGGCAACGTGGTGAGCGCGATGGCCAAAAGCGAGAGGCCCGAGGGCACCATGGCCTGGATGCCCATGAGCCGGCGCATGAACTCGTCGGGAATGAGCAGGTTCACGGCCACGGTGAGCTGCAGGCAGCAGAACCCGAAGGCCCCCGCCGCGATGACGGCGTCGATGAGCCAGTCGGTGGCCGTAAGCTTCGAGGTATTTCGGAAGATCTTATCCATGACCGCTATGGTAAACGACTGCGCCGCCGCGCGCCATACACCACGGGGTGTATGAAACGAGCCTGTTGAACAACGCCGGCACCAGACGGGGCTCGTTCGCCAGCGGGACGCGGGATCGCCAGCGGGACGCAGCTTCGCTAACGGGACGCGGGAGCGCCGTAGAACGGCGCGTCAGGGTACGGAGGCTCCAATGCGCGCTTGAAGGCGTTGGCGTCGGTACGGGCGATGACGTAGTCCACCAAATCGCGGCTCAGGCCGCTCTCGGCGACGATGGCCGCCACGTCCTTCCCCTCTTCCACATAGGCGATGAGAATCTGGTCCAGCGTGGCGTAATCGACGCCTAAGGACTTCTCGTCCTCCTGATCGGGCGCGAGCTCCGCGCTCGGCGGTTTCACGAACACGTTCACGGGAATGGGGCCGCACGCTCCCTCCTCCACGGCCCGGCGGTTGCGCCAGCGAGCCATGGCGAAGACGTCGGTCTTGTACACGCCGCCCAAAGGCGCGAAGGCGCCGGCGGTGTCGCCGTAAAGGGTGGAGTACCCCATGGCCGCCTCGGACTTGTTGCCCGTGTTCAACATGAGCCAGCCGTGGGCGTTCGAAAGCGCCATGAGGCACACCATGCGGCAGCGAGCCTGGGTGTTCTCGGCAGCCAGCCCGATGAGCGCCCCGCCGCAGGCCCGAGCGAGCACCGCCTCGAAGGCCTCGAAGGGCTCGCAGATGGGCACCGTGATGTTGGAGATGCCGAGGTTGGCGGCGAGCGCCTCGGCGTCGTCGATGGACGACTCGCTGGAATAGGGGCCGGGCAGCATGACCCCGTGCACATGGTCGGCCCCCAAGGCGTCGTGCGCCATGACGGCCACGAGCGTCGAATCCATGCCGCCGGACAGCCCGATGACCACATCGGTGAAGCCGGCGCTGCGCACGAAGGCGCCCAAAGCGGCGGTGCAGGCCTCGTACATCTGCTGGGGGTTCATAGGCGTCCTCTCGGGTTGGCGCAAGGGGCGATCCTTCGCTGCGCTCAGGTTGGAACGGTGACAGCATAGCAAAAGCGCTGCCACGAGTATGGCAGCGCTTTGTTTCGGGCCGATTGCCGGCATGCGTCATTCTGGCGACGTGCGCGGCCGTTACTCTTCCGGCAAATCCACTTCGATGGAGTCGATCTGCAGCTCGCGCCCGGCCAGAAGCTCCGTGGCGAACGAGTCGCAGACGGGACAGAAGCGGTTGTGGAGGTCGTGCTCGAACTCGTGGCCGCATTCCAGGCAGACGCTGCGCGGGCGGATCATCGTTAGGCCCAGCTTGGCGCCCTGGGTGAACGGGTCGGACTCGGCCAGGGCCTCGAAGGCGAACACGAGCGCGTCTTCCACCGCCTCGGTGGCCTCGCCGATGGAGACCTTCACGCCGAGCAGCCGCGTGGCCCCGGCCTCCCGGGCCGCCTCCACTGCGGCGTCCATGACGCCGGTCATCAGTCCCAGCTCGTGCACTTACTCGTCCTCTTCCGCGGCGAGCTCCTCGTTCTGGCGCTTAATGCGCCGACGCAGCACCACCCGCGCGATGAGCAGGCTGCCCTCGTAGAGCATGATCATGGCGGCGAACATCAGCAGCATGGTGACCGGCGAGGCGTCGGGGGTGACCACGGCGCAGATGACCATGAGCACCACGTACACCGTCCGCCAGCTGCCGCGCAACTTCTTGTAAGGGATGACGTCGAAGATGACGAGGTAGAACACGATGAGCGGCAGCTCGAAGGCGAAGCCGAAGCCGAGCTCGAACTTGATGATGATGTCGATGTAGGAGCTCATGCGCGGCGCCACGTAGCCGAGGCCCATGGCCTGGTCGGTGAGCCACTGGAACGCCGGGTTCAGAATAACGAGGTAGCAGAACACCGTGCCGATGATGAACAGGGCCACGGCGGCGGCGAAGGTGGGCATGAACCACTTGCGCTCGCTGGGCTTCAGCGCCGGCAGGAAGAACGCGAGCAGCTGCCACAGAATGACGGGGGACGTGGCCACAATGCCCGCCCACAGCGAGATTTGGAAGCGCACGGAGAACGCCTCGAAGGGATCGATGGCCTGAAGCGAGGCCATGCCGTCGACGTTGGGCAGAAACTCAGCGATGGGCATGAGGAGGAACTGGCCCATGGTAGGGGTGGCCATGTAGAACACGACCACGGCCACGGCGAGGCAGGCCACGATGCGCACAAGGCGCATGCGCAGCTCGCCGAGGTGGTCGAATAGCGGCATGCGTGCCGGTCCGATAGGCATCGTTACGCCTCCTTCTTCTCGTCGGCAGCACCGGCGTCAGCGGCACCAGCGTCGGCAGCCTCGGTCACGGCCTTGGCCTCTTCGGCGGCCTTCTTGGCCTCCGCCTCGGCCTTCCGCTTGGCGGCCGCCTCCTCGCGCTTCTTGGCCGCCTCCGCCTTGCGGGCCTCGGCAGCGGCCTTGCGCTCCTCTTCTTCCTTCTTCTTCAGCTCCGCCTCCTCGGCGGCCTTGCGCTCGGCGCGCTCCTTGTCGTAGCGGGCCTTGCGCTCGGCGAAGCTCTCGGGCTTGGCCGGAGCGGCATCGGCCTTATCGGCCTCGCACGCGCCCTGCTCGGCCTTGGCGGCCGCTGCGGCAGCGGCGCCGGCGGCAGCGGTTGACGTGCTCTTCTTGGTGGTTGATGCCGCCTTCTTCGACACGGCGCTCGCGGCCTTCTTGGCGCTATCGGCGCCCTTCTTGGCCTTGGCCGCCGCCTCGTCCAGGGCATCGAGCGGATTCTTGAAGGGGTCCTCGGCGTCCTTGTCGAACACCATCTCCCCCTTCAGCACGCCGCTCATCTCCTCTTGGGCGTTGCGGAACTTCGCAATGGCCTTGCCGATCGTCTTCGCCATGGCAGGCAGCTTATCGGGCCCGAAAATGAGGAACCCGAACAGCAGAATGAGAAAAAGCTCGAATCCGCCGATTCCAAACACGACTCGTTTCCTTTCAACAGCTCTACAGCGAGAGCACGGTCAGCGCCATAGTGGGGATGCCCAGGGCGAGTACGAGGATGACGCACACGACCACGGTGAAGATCTTCTTGGTGCGCGCCTTGGCCTCGGCGGCCTCCTTGGCGCGGCGCTCGCGCTCCTCGGCCTGCTTGATGCGCTCGGCCTGCTGCTTGCGCGTGGGATTCTTCGCGCCGGTCTTGTTCTTCTTGCTCGACATCGCGGGTACTCCTCAGGTTCCCAACATTAGGTATACGCAAATATGGCATTATCGCAGAAGCAGGCGCGCCGCGCCAGCGAAAATGCCTGCCGCGGCGCGCCCTCCACGAATTCACAACTGCGCCGAGCGCCCCGCTCAGCGATTGCGGCCGCTAGGCCTCGGGGCGCAGCTTGGAGCGGATCTCGATGACGCGCGCGATGCTCTTCGCCACTTCCACCTTCACGTGCCAGCGGTTCTTCTCGTACAGGACGCTGCCGTCGACCATGGTCATGAGCACGTCGGCCGTCGTGCAGGTGTTCACCACGGCGGCCACCGGATCGGTCGTGAACGACTGGTGCGAGCTGGACAGATCCACGGCGATCATGTCGGCGCACTTGCCGATCTCCAGCGACCCCACCTTGTCAGCAATGCCGAGGGCCCGCGCGCCGCCGAGCGTGGCCACCTCGAGCATCGTGTGGGAGTCGAGGAAGCGTCCCGGGTTCACGGCGCGCTGCAGCAGCATGCCCAAGCGCATCTCCGAGAGCATGTCGGTGGATTCCGTCGCCGCCGGCGAATCGGTGCCGAGGCCCACGCGCAGGCCGGCGCGGATGTACTCGTCAAGCGGCGCTACGCCCATACCCAGCTGGGCCGAGGCCCGCGGGCACACACAGACAGCGACGTTGTGGGAGCGCAGCTTCTTCAGATCCTCGTCGTCCACGTAGACCGCGCCGACGATCATGACGTTGTCGGCGTCGAAGGCGTTCCAGTTGAGGGCGTAGCGCACCGGGCTCACGCCGGTGGGCAGCCAGGGCGGGATCTCCACGTAACCGCGCTTCACATCGCCGCCGTGTACTTGGAAGGGCGACGAGCCGTAGCGCACGAAGTCGGACTCCTCGCGGCTGCCGGCGAGCCACAGGGCCACGGGCAGATCCTCCTTGAGGGCGAATTTCGAGATGGCGGAGAGCATGGCCGGGTGGTTGGTGAACAGGGGCGCCGCGGCGATGCCGATGGCAACGCGGTCGGAGTCGACCTCCTCGCGCCAGTGCAGGATGTCCTTCTGGGCGAACTGCATGGCCGCGTCGATGCGGTTCTTGTCCATGGCGCCCACCTGGCGGTAGATCACCGAGCGCAGGCCGAGCTTGTTCACGGCCGTGCAGGAGGCGCCGGTCAGCGTGATGTCGGCCACCGTGGTGATGCCGCTGGAGAGAGCATCCAGGCCGCCCAAGATGGCGGAGTCGAACCAGTCGGAAGCTTCCATGCGCCCGCTTTTCTGGGCCACTTCCGCAAGCCACTGCACATAGGGCGCATCGTTGACCACGCCGCGCAGCACCGACTGCTCGAGGCGGGTGTGCAGATCAACCAGGCCGGGCATGACGGCGGCCAGGCCCTGGTCGACGACCTCTTCCTCGGGGTAGCGCAGGCGCAATTGCTCGGCCTTCCCGATGTCGCGAATGACGCCGTCGCGCACAAGGACCGCGCCATCGATGATGGGCTCGGAAGAAACCGGCAGGATATACTGGGCACACAGAAGCATGGTACCTCCCAATTCATGAGGGGCGTGTTCAATTAGCCACCCATGATAGCACGGCGCTGCGCCGCCTAGGGATATGCGCCCTCGATTTGCGGGCGAGTGCCCTATACTGGGGCCAAACGACGATACGAAAGGCGCGATCTTGCGGGATCGGCACGCCGCACGAGGGAGTTTTACACCTATGACCATCGACACCGCCACCGGGCTTGAGGCCCCGGCCGAGCTTTCCAGCGAGCGCGTGCGCGACATCTTCTCGCATATCGCCCGGAAATACGAGCGGTTCAACGCCCTCTCCAGCTTCGGCGCCTACAAGCTGTGGCTCGCGGGCATGATGCGCCAGGCCCCCATCGATGAGAGCCACGACGTGCTGGACATCGCGGGGGGCACCGGAGACGTCACCTTCACCGTGGCCCGCACCAAGCACCCGCGCCATATCCAGTGCACCGATTTGGTGCCCGAGATGCTGGACGTGGCGCGCATGCACATCGACGAGGGGGACGGCGCCGGCGTGCCCATCGATTTCGAGGTTGTGGACGCCCAGAACATCCCCTACGAGGACGCCTCCTACGACGTCATCACCATGGCCTACGGCATCCGCAACATGCCCGACCGGCCCCGGGCGCTCTCCGAGATGTTCCGCGTGTTGAAGCCGGGCGGCTCGCTTGTGTGCCTGGAGTTCTCCACGCCGCCCAATGGCGCATGGCGGGCGCTGTACCACTTCTACCTGCGCCATCTTATCCCGCTCTGGGGCGGGCTGGTCACCGGCGACAAGGAGGGCTTCGTGTACTTGGCGAAGTCGATCCGCGCCTTCCCCGACCAGGAGGGGCTGGCAGAGATGATGCGCGATGCCGGCTTCACCGACGTCACCTGGAAGAACTACACCGGCGGCATCGCCGCCGTCCACGTAGCGAAAAAGCCGGAGTAAGCGGGGCGCCCATGTTCGGATTCGTGGCGGCGGATGCGGGGGCGCTTTCCGAGGAGGAGAAGGAGCGCTACCGGGCGGTGTACTGCGGGCTGTGCCTCGCGCTGCGCGACCGGTACGGGCAGCTGTCGCGGGCGTGTCTGACCTACGACCTCACCTTCTTCGTGCTGCTGTGCAACTCCCTTCACGAACCTGTCGAGACGAAGGGCGCGAGCCATTGCGTGATGCACCCGGCGCCGGCGGCTCCACGGCCCTGGGCGCGCTCGACCTGGACCGATTACGCCGCCGACCTTTCCGTGGCGCTCGCCTACCACAAGGTGCTCGACGACATAGCCGACGACGGCGCTTTGAAGGCCCGGGCGGCCGAGCGCCTGCTCGCCGGCGCCTACGAGCGGGCCCGGACACGCATCCCCGAGCAGTGCGCCGAGATAGAGCGGGCCATGGCGACTATCCGGACTATCGAAGAGGCCGGGCGCAGCAACGAAGATGCTCTTTCGGGCGGCGCCGGAACAGCTTGCGACTCTCCTTTTAGTGCAGACGCAACCGATACCGTCCTCGCATTCGACCCCGATGCCGCGGCCCACGAGTTCGGGCGGATGCTCGGGCGGCTATTCACCCATAACCAGGGCTCCTGGACCAAAACCATGGAAGAGCTGGGGCGCGGCCTCGGGCGCTTCATCTACTTGATGGACGCCGCCGTGGACTTCGACGACGATGCCGCTTCAGGCAGCTACAACCCCTTCGTGGCGCTCGGCTCGGACGCCGAGGCCGTGCGCGCCACGCTGGCGCTCGCTGCCGCCGACGCAGCCGCCCCCTACGAGCGCCTGCCGCTGGTGCAGGACGCGCACCTCATGGACTCCATCCTCTATTCCGGCGTCTGGGCCCAGTTCAACAAGACCCATCCGCCGAAGCCTCGTGTCTAAAACTCTAAAATGCGGCACCAACCACGACCTGGCATTTTATGGCCATATCGCCAGGTCGCAATCACTTTCTCCGAAGGGCCGGAAAATGCCGTTTTAGACACACGGGGATGCGAACAAAAAAGAGGGAACCTTGCAGCAGGTTCCCTCGAAATAGCTCAATATCGTAGAAGCCGGCGCTATTTGATGAAGGCGGCGAGCAGGCTGGCGGCCTGCTTGTAGAACGGCACGCGGGAATCCGCCTCGCAGGCCTCGGCGAACTGGGGCATCCACACCTTCGCGTGGTCGGCCATGAACTCGTCCCAAGCCGCCTCGGGCGAGCCGCCGGGCAAGTCGGCCGAGGCCACCACGTCGCCGGGCTCGGGGCCGTCGTCCTCCGCGTCGAATTCGTCAATCTCGTCGCCGATCTCCTTGTACTGCTCGGCCTGCTCCTCGGTGGGAGCGCCGTCGCCGCCAGCGGCGAGGTCGTCCTCGGCCGCTGCGTCCATGGCATCGGCCGCCGCGCGCAGGGCCAGATACTCCAGCAGTTCCAACTCAGTCCACACAGCGTCGAGCGGCTCGTTGGTGCCCTCGGGACGGCCCAAGCCGCAGGCCTTGCAGAAGCGCTCCACGGCCATGGAGTGCGGGTTCACGAACAGCAGCGGCTGCACGCCCTCGGTCTTCGCACGCCACACGCCCTCGTACGGGCTGCACGCCGCCTCGGGAGCGCCCACGAACAGGCGCGTGGCCTCGGGACGCAGCTCCTTCTGGATGTCGTCCGGGTCGGGCAGCGCGGCGGCCTCAGCGGCACCGGGAGCCGCGGCGGCCGTCCAGTCGATCCCGAGCGCGCCGGCGATCTCGTCGGCGGCCTCACCCCACTCGCCCGAAGCGATGGCCTCGGCGAGCACTTTGTCCTCCGGGTAGCGGAACGACAGCGCCAAAAGCTCGCACATCGCCGCGCGCGCCTGCCAGATATCTGCGGATACGGTCATGGATGGTTCCTCCTTCGCGGATGGGTTTTATTAGAAAGAAGCATAGCATTGCGTGCGCTCATTGGCAGCGCGGCATCGCAGCCAGCGTCGCAACTCCATGCTTAGCGCCAATAAGCCTCGCAGACGGCCGAGTTCGCGTCCCCGCATCATGCCACCTCTGCAAGGTGCCGGAACAACAGGGCTTTACTGCGCGGGAGCCACATCCATATCCACGAACCGATAGGGCACGGCGCGATCTTGAAACAGCGCCAGCAAGTCGGACAGAGGCACCCGCAGCGTCGCCGTGTTGTCGTTGGGATGCACGCCCACGGCCGGCCAATCGCGCAAAACCTCGTCGAACACCACTTGCACTTTCCCTTCCTCGTCGTTCAGCACGCCGAAGGGCGACACCGCGCCGCCACGCAGACCGAGCATTCCGTGCAAGTCCTCTTCCGAGGCAAAACGCAAGGGCCGCGCTCCGAGAGCCGCCCGCAAAGCCTTCAGATTCGCCGGCTTGTCATCGGGCATGACGACCAGATAGTAGTTGCGCTTCTTGTCGTCGCGCAGAAAGAGGTTCTTCACCACCGCATTGGCGAAGGGTAATTCCAGCGCGTCCATCGCCCCCATAGTGAACACCGCCTCGTGATCGACCCGGTCGTAGGCAACCCCTCGTTCGTCCAGATACGCGCACACCTCTTCTTTTCCAAATGCCACGGCCCCGCTCCTTTCCGCCGTCCGGCATCGCCCATCGCAAGCGCGCCGTCGATTTCTCTGCGGCACAGTATAGCGAAGAAAAGCGGGGTGGAAGACGAACTTGGATCAGCTGCCCATCAGGCAATCGCTTTCCGCAGCGCGAAGACCCCTGCGTTGCCGTAGAACCGCCAGCGCGGCGGGAGCGCGCACGACCAGATGCACGAGCAGGGCCGCCAAGAGCACCTTGGCCGCCACCGCGTGAAGCGGATCCCAAAAGTGGTAGCCCGTCGCGTACAGCCCCAGGGAGGGCAGCACCGTCCCCGACACCATGACGCCGGACACAGCGCAGGCGGCCAACGACAGTAGCAATACCGCGTTCAAAGCGAGCTGTCCCACACGTCCGCGGCCACCCAGGCCGTCGGCGCTTACGCTCACATGGGCCGCGACCACGATGAAAGCACCGAGCCCAATGAGCTCGTGCGGCGGAATGCCCGTAAGAGCCGGATTGGCCGCCAGCAGGTACACGGCAAGCACGACCACGTCGAACAGCACATGGCTACGCTTCACAACAGGCCTCCTCTTCGCCAGCGGTCATCAAGTTTTCTGCGCAATGCCGCTCGGACGATGCGACGGGCGACGACGCTTCAGCCATCCCGTCATCGGCCCTACTATCGTCATGGACGCGACCCGGGCGACCCATGCGGCGCACAAGCAGCCACAAACCCAGCACCAGCGCCACGGGCATGAGAATCCACACGTTCAGCGACATGTCGGAGGCCTGGTGGTAGCGCCCGATGAGCGAGTCCCACCCATGGCACTCCACCGACGCGCAGCCGGCCTCAGGGCACATCATCTCGTGCACGCCGTCGGACTCGGGCACCGCGTCGAACCCGTGGCACACGCCCGATGCGCACCCCGCGGCGGGACACGGGGAATCTGCAGCGATGGGCTGGATAGCCGACGAAGGCACAGCTGCAAAACCGACCACCGCCACCGCGATCACGAGCGCCGCCAAGACAACGGCAGCGACCAACTTCTTAGGCATCGCAAACCTCCTCCCCTTCACTGAGCCAGACAATTTTCGAATCATTTCGGGTTAAGATTTTCGAGTTGTTAGAGGTTTGCCCATGCATTCGGAAGGCTCACAGAGGAAGCGGAGGATAAAAACCCCAGGTCGCACAGTTTTCTCCTTGTCGATGCGGCCGACGACGCGCACATCGACACCTAACAACTCGAAAATCTCGCCCCCGCGCTCCACTTTTATTTCCCGCGAGCCCCTTTGGGGATCATTCCTTCCGAAACCACACTCGCGAATGTGCCAAGTCTATCTCACCAAAGGGACCCGCGCCGGGAAGGGGCGACGCGGGCCTGCACATAAGAGGGACGGTTACTCGGAAGGCGCCTCGTCGTCTTTCGGGCGAAGGGGCAGGAACTTGATGCCCAGCAGGAACACCAGCACCGCAAGTGCCACCACGCCGAGCGTCACGCCGAACTCGAGCGGGGTCGGCCAGTAGACCATCTGGCCATAGATGCCCGCGAGACCGGAATCGAAGGCCGTGTGCTGCATGGGAGTGAGCGGGCCGGCGTAGTCCAGGTTGGCGATCTGGAAGCCGCCGACGAGCAGCTGCACGCGCTTGCAGAAGATGCCGAGGATCGCGAGCAGCGAGCCGGCGACCAGCAGGGCGTTGGTGCGCAGCGCCGGCGTGAAGCAAATGACGGCGCAGAGGGCGCAGCCGACGACCTCCGTCCAGAAGTAAGGGGCGAGCGGGCCGGCCGTCAGCATGGCGACCACCTCGGCCCCCGAGCCGCCGGGGAACGCCTCAGTGAGCAGGTCGCAGCCGAAGAAGTACAGGTCCACCATCACGAAGGCGCCGAGCAGCTTCGCGAGCTTCACCAGATAGGACTGGTCGAGCGAGAGGTATCCCGAGCGGCGCAGCGCGATGGCGACCACCATCACGAGCGCCGTGCCGCACACAAGCGCCGAGGACACGAACCAGGGGGCGAGCAGGGCCGTGTGCCACATCTCGCGGCCCTGCTGAAGCCCGAAGATCCAGGCGGTCACCGAGTGCACGAGCACGGCGGTGACGAGCGCCACGACCGAGATCACGCGCAGAGCAGTGTGGGACACTTTGCCCGCGTCGGCCCGCACCTGGGCCCACAGGTACACGCAGGACAGGATCAGGTAGGTGCCCAGCACCACGATGTCCCACATGAGCGGGCTGCCTAGGTTGGAATAGGCGAACAGCTCCCACAGGCGAGCCGGCTGTCCCAGGTCCACCACCACCATGCCGATGGCGGCCACGGTGCAGGCGATGGAGCTCATGACGGCCACCTTGGAGATGCCGCCGAAGCCCGCGATGCCGAACGCCTTGGGAACCGACGAGATGATGAGGCCGCCGGCGGAGAGGCCCACGAAGAACATGAAGGAGGTGATGTAGAGGCCCCACGAGTCAAGGTTGCGCATGCCGGTCTGGACCATGCCGCCCGAAAGCTGCACGCCCCAGAGCACGATGCCGGCGACCATCACCGCGGCCGAAACGCCGATGGCGGCGTTCAGCCCCTTGCCGCCCCATGCGGCGGCTTTGGCGCCCGCTGCCTCGCGGGCCTTCTTGCGGCCCCTAGCCGCACTGAGGTCGAGGTCATCATCAACGATGGCCCCAGAAGAGAAATCAGACATGAGAATCTCCTAGAGTCAGGCGCGCCGCGCCCAGCGGCGCGCGCATTGCCGAAGAGAGGGACGCACCCTATACCAGGTAGTACACCGAAGGCTTGGTTCCTTCTTCAGGAAGCAGTTGCTTGTATTCGCGTTCACGTATCAGTCGCGATACTTCGGAATCGGGATCATCGAGATCGCCCCAAAAGCGAGCTCGGCCAGGACAAAGCACCATACAAGCTGGCGTTTGACCCTGCGAAATTCTCTGATAGCAGAAGGTGCATTTCTCAACAGTATGCCCCTGATGGGGAGGAACCTCAGCATCGCCAGTCGCGAAGTCGAGCATATACTTTGGCTCATCCCAATTGAACGAGCGTACACCAGTATACGGACATGCGGACATGCACATACGACAGCCAATGCACTTTTCATAATCCTGACGAACGACTCCCGTTTCGGGATCTTTATACGTGGCCCCCATGGGACACACTTTAACGCACGCTGGATTTTCACAGTGCTGGCATGACACCGGCATAACGCTAATAGTCCCATTCGGATACTCTCCAGCAAGCGTCTCGATGCCCGAACCGCCATCGGTCAAAACTCTATTCCAGAACACCCCCTCAGGAACATTGTTCGCCGACTTGCAAGCAATCTCACACGCATGACACGCCACACATCTGCTTGTATCTATAACCATTCCACAGCGCATGCTAATCCTCCTCACACCTCTCCACTTCGCAAAGAGTGTCGAAATAGTAATTGTTATACATTGAGGGAATCGTATAGCTTGAAGTGAGGTTTGAAACATGGCCATCTATGAACTGAGAGGCCTGCCATCCCTTCGGATAAACTGTCACGCCTGGACGCAATCCAGCATCGATCTCAGCTTTAAGCACAACATATCCCCGATCGTTATAGGCCCTAATCGTATCTCCCGCACTAATCCCTCGTGCAGCGGCATCATCGGGATTGAGTTTCAGGATAGGCTCAGGCATTATTTCCCTAAACCACGCTACGTCATAGAACTGAGAATGCGTAGTAAAGCGATTTCGCATCGACATAAACTGAAGGGGATATTTTTCAATAAGTGGATTCTCGCGCCACGCTTCATGAGGCGGCATAAAGGTTGCAAATTGCTCATCGGCCTCGTTCACCTCGTCACCGTTGTCCATCCCTTCGAAGCCAACTCCACGCGAATACTTCTCCAAGTAGAACTGCAGTTTTCCCGTCTCGGTCGGAAACACTCCATTTGCACCATGGGGATACCTGCCGTCGGTCTGAGGCAGAAGAGCAAGCGTCTTTTCCTTCTTTAGTTGCTCGAGAGTGTAACCGAGAGAGCCACAGAGAGCATTATCGAAAAATGCAGCCAGGTATTCTTCGTGACCCCACGAAACCTTGTCCCCAAATCCCATTCGCTCAGCTAAAAGACATCCGATCTCAAAGTCGTTCTTCGACTCATACAGTGGCTCGATAGCTCGCTCTTGCAGCTTCATGATAGGAACCGGACCGCCAGAGTATATGTCCTGAGTCTCCATCCATCCACATACAGGCAATACGATGTCCGCATACTCAGTCGTATCGTTCATGGCAATATCAGCCACAACGACCAAATCGATGGACTTCAGGCATTCAATTGCCTTAAGTCGCTCCGTCACGTTGGAAATGTAGTTATGCCCATAGAAGAAAATACTGCGAATATCGAGTGGGATATCCCCTATAGCACCTTGCTCTTTTACTGAAGCCAGCTTAACAGTGCCCACAACGGGACCCGTCTGAGCATTAGCCACTGAGAGATTTGGATTGCTGAAATAGACATTGCTGCCAGACGACACGCCGGAAAGCCCCGATCCGGAAGTGCCGAACTGCCCTGTTACGGCTAGAAAAGTAATGATGGCCTGGTATGTTTTATGACCTCCGTTATAGTGGTCTATTCCAAATCCCATATAGACTGTCGATGGGCCGTCTTGAGCAAACATGCGTGCCATTTCCGCAATGGTGTCGACAGGAATATCGCAAATTTCTGATGCCCTCTCAAGCGACCACTCGTCAAGATGATCGAGAAGGCCCTGATATACTGGTCGCATTTTGATTCCGTTTTGCTCGAATGCTCCCGTCAACTGAGGATGCTCGACAGTGTCAGCCACTGCAGGCTTCCCTGTCTCTGAATCCCAGACCATAATTGCATCTACTAGTGTCTCCTCCCCCGTAGTTGGATCAGGATCACCGACTAGAGGTTCGAGACCCAAATCGCTCATACGTACGTAATAACCCGTATCTTCATGAATGAGAAAAGGAGCCACGGTGTTTTTGCCCAGGTAATCCTCGTCAGCCCATCCTTGTTCGATACAGTACTTCGTCATTGCCAAAAACAATGCCGCATCTGTGCCCGGGGTAATGGGCACAAACTGATCGCACTGTTGCGAAGTGAGCGTGCGAACAGGGTCGATATGAATCAGCTTGGCACCCGCCGCACGAGCTTCTTGAAGGAAATGCCAACTGTTGAGCAGAGCAAGATGAGCATTTGCACCCACAAGGAAAACAACCTTGGAATCCCGCTCGCACCCCGGATTGTTCCCAGAGCCAAACAAGCCGTAACCAATCATCTTTTGCAAGATCGACAAACCAGCTCCGTCGTAACAGATTGCCGTACTGCTACCACCCATAAGTTTTTGCAGATATCCATAGATGTCCTTGTTTACAGAAAGAACACCTGTCGCGGTGCTAAAAACAATGCTGGAGTTTCCCGACTCAGCTTGATATTGCTTCCATTTTGAAGTAATTTCTTCGATTGCTTCATCCCACGAAATTCTCTCCCATACACCCGATCCTTTGCCTCCACTCTGACGCATGGGATACCGAATTCGCTGAGGCGAATAGGTTCTCTGGGCGTGACTCAAACCCTTTGGGCAAATTCTATTAAAGGCGGATTGCGCCTGCTCACCCATCTCTGTTTGCACGACAAAGCCGTCGCGAACTTTTATCTTGAGCGCGCAGCCGCCCGCGCAGTTGCCTCTACATGTTCCGTAGAAAATCTGATCATTATTGCCCGTAGACGCAAGCGATTCCTCTGATTTTGAAGAACATCCGGCGAGTGCGCTAGAGCTGGCCGCAAAGCCCATTGCACCGGCAGCTCCACCAACTGCTTTCAAGAATCTGCGGCGAGTAAGACTGGAACGCTTGGTTTCGCTTCCTGACATCTTTCCTCCTCTTTCATGCGAAGGGGAACGCCGACGCAGAGAGCTACTCTGCCATCGAGTTTTTGATTTCCCCTCTTTCCCATCCCCCATGGGCGAATCCGGTTGTCGCTCAGCACGTTTGATGGGATACCGTACATGTCTTTAGAATCGGCCGGATTCTGATGAAGTCAGTTTGTCATACTCTGTCATAGATTGTCAAGACAAAATGTAGGACAATCTATGACAAGAAGAAAAATGCTTACAAAATAGTGAGATCCGTCGCTATGCGGCGGATCTCACATCCCAGAGACAAAGCTGTTGTAGCACGAAACCGGTCAGCCGGCACGCAGCTCGCGGCGAGCCCTCAAGCCTTCGTCAACGAGCATTTTGATAACGGCCTGGCGATTGATGGCAAGACGATCGGCTTCTAGATCCAGATCGACCACCATCCAATTGGGGAAATCTACGTTCACGCGGCGCGTTTCTTTTGAGCCCTCTACCATGACGCCATTGTCAAAGTCAATGTAAGCAGAAACATCCTCGCCCTCATCGAACATGCGATCAAATTCCTCAGAAGTTATTGTTTTTGTCATAAGCACTGCGCTCCTTATCCGATGCTCGCCTCACTGAGATGATCCTCACGGCACGTCCTCTTTGCGTCGTTACTGCCGTCCAATATTCACCGAAGATGCGACCCACAACAATCTCCCGCTTTTCTCCCACCACGAACGCCGTCCCGATAACGAAATGAGGTTCTTCCCATAGTTCTTGAGCCTCCCAAAAGTCGATACCGTGCTTTTCGAGATTCGCTTCGCTCTTTACTGGATCGAATTCAAATTGCATAGTAGCTCCTTTTGTTGCAGTAATATACTATAGGTATACTTCATATACCTCAAATTCTCTATTTCTCTTTCAAATAGATTAATCGCACTATCTTGCAAAGTCAAGACTTGAAATGAGAATATTTGTTTGTATTCTTGTAGATAAGCGGGGAGCTGGGGCTCTCTGCATACACCTTCCCTAACACCAATTCTAGATGCGGGAGGGAGGTGATGCAGATGAGCGTTTTCCTGGCCCTGGTTCAGACCTTTTTGGCCGCCGCGTCTCTTGGGGTTGCACTTTTGGCCCTAGATAGCGGAGATCCGCCGCATAGCGACGGATCCCAAACCAAAAAAGGCGAGAACTAGGCACTCTCGCTACCGGGACGTCCTTGTGGCGTCCCGGCCCCTCGGGGCTAAACCCAGTTCTCTAGGCGAGGCCCATTGTAGCACGCTTTATCGTTGAATCGCCAGAGGTTCTTTCCTGCGGCATTAGCCCTGCTTCGCGGCCTTTGCCACGGCCTCGGCGGCGTCGGGGTCAGTGAAGCCCTCGCTGAAGGCACTGGGGATGACGAGCGTGCCGCCGGACTGCTTCACGGACTCGTAGGCCAGATGCATGGTGCGCAACCTCATGGCCTCGGGGTCGCCCTCGTAGTTGGCGCTCGCGTCCTTCAGCATGTCGGAGATGTCGGCCTCCGCCTCGGCAAGCGTCATGCGGGCGTCGCGCTCGCGGGCCGCAATGGCACCGGCGGCCATCGCCGGTTGCAGCTCGCGGGGCACCACGATGTCGCGCACCTCCACGTCGATGACGTCGATCCCCCAACCGTCCAGCTTCGCCTCCAGCTCATCCTTCAGCTCGGCATCCAGCTGGTCGCGCCGACAGGCCACCTCGGCCAGGCTCGCGCGGCCGATGGCCTTGCGCAACATGGCCTGGGCCATCCACGCCACAGCGCTTGCGTAATCTTCCACCTCTACGGCCGCCTTCTTCGGGGAGAACACCATCCAGAACACCACAGCATCCACGTTCACGGGCACCAAATCGGACGTGAGCGTCTCCTCGGCACCGAAGTAGGTGGCCGCCACGCGCTGATCGATGCGCACCGTGTAGAACTCGATGACCGGCCAGGTGAACACGATGCCCGGTCCGGCCACGCGGTTGAAGCGGCCGAAGCGCATGACCACGGCGCGCTCCCATTCCATGACGATGTGCACCGACGAGGCGGCCAGGGCGCCGACCACCACAGCGATCACGAGGGCCGCAAGGCCGATGCCGCCGGCAAGCAACTGGGCACAGGCGAGCACGAGCGCGCAGGCGGCAGCGAACACGATGATCGTGAAAGCCACGGCGCCGTTGCGGGAGGTGCGCCTACGCCCCGTTTCCAGCCGCGCGCCCGTCTGCGGCATCCTCCCCTGCGGGCTCGGGGAACTTGACGAGGCGTCCGCACCGTGTTTCTTGCGAGTCATGAGCTGCTCCTTTGCTTGTGCCGTTCTTCTCGCGCTTGGCCTTGGCGGCCACGAGCGCCGCCGTGAACTGCGCGTCAATATCCTCCAGCGACATGCCAAGCTCCTGGCAGCGCTGCAGGTACTCGGCGGTGACGATCTCCGCCGTCACCTCGGCCGAGACGCCGGGCTTGTCGGACACATCGGCCACGAACGCCCCAAGCCGCCGTTTCGACACGATGTAGCCGTCCTCCTCCAGGCTCTGGTACACCTTGCTCACGGTGTTGTAGTTCACCTCCACCTCGGCGGCCAGGCCCCGCACCGTGGGCAGCTGATCGCCCGGCAAGTAGAACCCCGAGGTGATGAGGTAGATGAAGCGGTTTTTCAGCTGAAGCCAGACGGGAATGGAGCTGGCGGCATCCAGCTCGAACAAATCCCCGGCAGGTATCGTCTTGCCTAGTTTGACCACAAGGTCACATCCTCTCTTTCGGGCGCGGCACCATCTTGCCCGCCGTCTTTTTCGGAAGGCGTGGAAAGCAAGCCTTCCGCCGCCTCGTTTTCGGAAGGGACGGAAGCGGACGCTTCCGCTTCCTGCAACTCCAGCGGGCGCTGGGCGCCGGCCTCCACCACCGCCGCCCGCAGGCCCACAGCGCCCACGAGTACAAGAGCGGCCGCCAGAGCCATAACCGTAGCGGGATACGCCCGAGGCTCCGAAACCGGAACCCCGAGGGGATACGCCCTCGCGTCCCGGCCCACGCCCGAGCGGGAGCGCCACCGCTCGCGAACGAGGCAGCCGACCTCCACGGCAAGCGGTGCCGCAAGACCACAGGCCATAAAGCCCACCCACCAGGGCAGAGCCGCCGGGCCACACAGCAGGCTTGCGGCCGAGGCCTCCACGCCCGCGTGATCGCTTCCCGCCACAAAAGCGAGAAACCCCGCAGCCGCCGCTACCTCCGCCACGATGACGACCGTATCGGCGTGGGCAGCGGCCTGCGCCACCTTTCGAACGCCCTCGTCGCCTTCCACGAACAGCGCCCCTGCCATGAGCAGGGCGCAGCCGCAGGACGCCGCCGACAGCACGAAGAGCACCGGCACCCACGGCGTCGACCATAGCCGCACGCCCGTAAGCGTCTGCAGCAGCAATCCGGCGTAAACCGCCACGACCACAGCCAGCCCGCAGGCGACGACCTCCGCGACCACCACCGCACGACGATTCGCCCAGGGCAGGTACAGAAACCGTGCCAGGGCGAGGGCCGCCGCCAGCACCGTCAGCAGCGCCACGGCCCAGGCGCCCAGGTTCATGAGCGTTGCGGGCGGCGTCAGGAACAACGACAACACGCGGTCGATGCGCCCGAGGTCGGCGGCGAGGCAGCCGGCCCCTAAGGCCAGCGCCCCGCAGGAGAGGGCCAGCACGCCGACGACGAGGCGCTCGGCGGGACGCTTCTCCGCGAAGTCAGGTACCACATCCGCGCCAAAGGGCTCGCGCACGAGGAGCAGGTCGGCCACAGACGCCACGGCCACACCGCCCGCGCCGACGCCGGCCAAGAACAGATAGGCTGTCACCAGCTCCCCGAACAACGCGCCCCCTTCGATTCCGTTTCCCGAAGTATGACACAAACGCTCGCCAATGCATATGGCAACATGGGGCAGAAGCGAAAACCTATTCCACACGCAGCATGCGGTAGCCGATGCCAACGTGGGTTTGGAGATAGACCGGGCTGGCAGGATCGGGCTCGATCTTTTTGCGCAAGGTGGCCATAAACACGCGCAGACTGGGCAGATCGCTCGTCAACGCCTGCCCCCATACCTCTTTCAGGATATAGTTGTGGGTGAGCACCTTGCCGGTATTGCGGGCCAAAAGCACCAGAAGCTTGTACTCGATGGGAGTCAGATGAATCTCGTCGTCGCCCCTCACGACAACCTTGGCATCGAAGTCGATGGCGAGGTCACCATTGCGATACGTCTCCCCCGCCTCTTCCTCGGTCTCGTCGAAGGCGACGCGACGCAGCGCCACGCGCACTCGGGCAAGCAGCTCCGCAACCGAGAAGGGCTTTGTCAGGTAATCATCGGCCCCCGCATCAAGAGCCGTCACCTTATCGGCATCCTCCTGGCGCGCCGACAGAACGATGATCGGCACACGCGACCACCCGCGCACCGCTCCGATGACCTCCGTCCCGTCGCGATCGGGCAGTCCCAAATCCAAAATGACGAGGTTGACATCCCTCGCGCACGTAAGGTCAGCGAGAGCCGCCGTAGCCGTGGATGCCTCACGCGAACGATAGCCGTGCACGTCAAGGGCACACGTAACCAGATTGCGCACCGCCGGGTCATCCTCCACAACGAGGATAACGCCCTCATCTCTATCGCTCAACGTCCGCACTCCCTTCCTCGACGACGCCAACCGGAGCCTCTTCGCGCAGCTCTGCCGCGGGAAGAGCGAACGAGAACACGCAACCGTGAGGATAGGCATCGCGCAACACGATATCACTGCCGTGCGCCCTTAAGATAGAGCGGCAAAGCGAAAGACCCAGCCCCATTCCTCGACGCGCATCGCCCCCTTCGCCGTCCTCGCAGCCTGTGCCCACCCGTCCCCCGTGGTAGAACAGATCGAACACGCGCGCTTGCTCGGCGGGAGGGATGCCCGGACCGTCATCGGCCACCGCGACAACCACCCTATCGCCGGAAGCGCTGCGCTCGCGATGCGCGGTGAGGCGAATGGACGACCCCGCGGGCGTGTAGGCGATGGCGTTGTTCAAAAGGTTCACCACCACTTGCACAATCAAACGTCCGTCCATCTGAGCCAGGAGAAACTCATCCTCGATCTCCACCGTCAGCCGATGCTCGCTCACAGAGCGACTGACATGGCGCAGCGCATCGGCCAGCACGTCGGAAACCAGTTCGGGGGCGCGCGACACTTCGACGTCGCCATCGTCGAGCCGCGTCACCGACAGCAAATTTTCCACCAGATTGATCAGCCAATTCGCGTCCTCATGGATATCCGACGTCAAACGCTTCCTCTGCGCCTCGTCCAGGACGTCCCCCGAGGCGAGCAACATATCGGCGTCGCCCGAGATGCTCGTAAGCGGCGTTCGCAAATCATGGGAAATGGCACGCAGCAGATTCGAGCGCAGCGCCTCCTTCTCGGCCTTGACGGCGAGGTTCTTCCGCTCGCTCGCCAGCGCCAGAGCCTCCGCCGCCTGACCGCATTCGTCAAGCAGCGCTACGAGCAGATTGCGCTCGAAGGAGCCAAAGTCGTCGTCGCCTTGCTCCATCACCAATCCCGCCACGCCGAACACGCGATCCTTCGAACGAATGGGAAGGTACAGGCAGCGCGCCTCGCGCAAGGTGTCCGTCGTTGCGCCGGCAGCCTCGCCATTGGCGGCGACCCACGACGCAACGGCCATCTCGCCCGGAGCCGCGAGATCCAGCTTCTCGGCGTCTCCCCCGCCGCTGCCGGGGACATCGAAGACCCGCGGCGGAAGGAGGCCGCCATGCGCCGCCCCATCGACCTGGTACATCACCACCGGCCGATCGAGAATCTTCACCACTTGGGCCGCCGCCGTCTCCAAACAAGCGCCGAGGCTCACGACCGCCTGGAACTCCCGACTGCTCTCCAAAAGCACCTCGGTACGGTAGGCCCGTCGCGCCGCCGTCGTCGCCTGACGCTTCAGCCGGATGGCCAGAGACGAGGCCCCCAATGTTCCTATCAGCAGAACCGTGAAGATGATGGGAGCCGATAGGCTATAGGCATGGAAGGTGTAGCGCGGCGCCGTGAAGAAGAAGTTGTAGGCCACGACGCTGCCCAGCGCCACAAGCACGGCATACAGAAAACCATCCGCGCGCGTGGCGAGCAGCAGCGCGACCAGCAGATAGGTCATGAGGATGATCGAGGGCGTAGGGCTTGCCAGCCACGCCACTTCCCCCAGCGCCGTCGCAACGGCTATCGCGAGAAGCGCTCGAAAAACATCGGAGGCCGTGAGGCGAAAGCTCGCGTAGGTGCGCAAACGCTCGAGCACCGAGGGGGCATCCACCGCGGGGACGGCCGTCACCATGGCCTCGGGAGCGGCCCGCATCAACCGCGACGCCACGTCCCCGCATCCGAGCAGGCCGATGCGACCGGGCATCGAGGGCACCACGATACGGCGAATACCCGCCGCTGCGGCGTAAAGGGCCACGGGCTGCACCGGATCGTCCCCCGTCAACGTGACGATGTGCGCACCCATCTCCTCCGCAAGGGCGATCGAGCGGGCAAGGGCCGCATCGCCTTTCGATCGCCCCTCCGCGCCCTCGCCGCCCGATTCGACCACAAGCGCCGTGCACGAGCCGCCAAACGCCTCGGCCATACCCGCTGCCGCGCGAATAACTCGCGGCGCCGCCGCATCGGCGGTCACCAGCACCAAAACGTCTTCGCCGCCAGCCGCATGAGGCACCGTAGCCGCAGAGGCGCGCGTGAGACGGTCGGCAGCGCGACGCAGGGCAATTTCGCGCAGCGCCGCCAAATTCGATCGCGAGAAAAAGTGCGAAAGCGCCGACCCGATCCGCTCGGGCGCGTAGATTTTGCCCGAACGCAGGCGCTTGATGAGGTCAGCAGGCTCCAAATCGACGACTTCGACCGAATCGGCCGCGTCGAAAACGCGGTCGGGGATCCGCTCGGAGGGCGCCACAGCCGTCACGGAGGCAATCTTGTCGTTAAGCCCCTCGAGATGCTGCACATTCACCGTCGTGTACACATCGATACCCGCACGGAGCAGCTCTTCGACATCTTGATAGCGCTTGCGATGGCGGCACCCCGGCGCATTGGTATGCGCCAGCTCGTCTACCAGCACAACTTGGGGACGGCGCTTCAGGGCGGCGTCGAGGTCGAACTCGCGCAAAGCGACGTTTCGGTGCTTCACCGATTTCACGGGCAGCACTTCCAGGCCATCGAGCAAGGCAAGGGTGTCGGCACGCGTGTGCGGCTCAACGTAGCCCACTACCACATCGACGCCCTCATCTTGGACATGATGCGCCTCGGTGAGCATGGCGAAGGTCTTTCCCACGCCGGCGGCGTACCCGAAGAACACCTTGAGCCGGCCGTGCCCCTCGAAGCGCTCCGCCTCACCCGCTTCCTCTTCCTCCCGGATTCGCTGCAGGATGGCATCGGGGTCGCCGCGGCCGCCGCCGATCTCCCATCTCTCTCGAACTTCCGCCACGTCACTTGCCCTTTCGCATCGTCCCGACAGCGCCCCTGCATCCTAGCACGCCCCATCCCTCAGCCGCATCTCATTCGCTATCCGTTTCCCTCAGGTTTTCTCCAAGCGCGCCAAGCTCCACTTACTCCAGCACGCCGTCGAGCATGAGGTTCACCTTCAGCACGTTCACCCGCGCCTCGCCGATAATGCCCAACAGGGGGTACTCGGTGCACTGAGCAATAATGGCACGCACCTCTCTCTCGGGCCGTCCCGTTGCCGCAGCGATACGTTCCACCTGGTAATCGGCAGCGGCCGGCGAGATATGAGGATCGAAGCCCGACCCCGACACCGTCACCAAATCACTTGGAACGGGCTGCGCGGCACGGTCGGGATGGGCCGCCCGCACCTGCTGGATGCGTTCGTCCACCCGCGCGGCAAACTCGTCGCTCGCGGGACTGAGGTTCTCGGGGCTGTACCACAAAAGCGGCTGCCCCTCCGCACCGGAAAAGGAGCCGGCGTCGACCACCGTGGGCCGACCCCACAAATGGGTGTCGCTCCTAAAGGGCTGTCCCACTAACTCGCTGCCGTACTTCACCCCGTCGACCTCGATAATAGAGCCTGTCGCCTGGTACGGGAACGCTATAGCCGACAGCCCCGTCACAGCCCAGGGGTAAACGATCCCGCACAGCACACTTGCCGCGATAAACGACGCCAGGGCACTCGCGAAGCACCGCGTCACCATCTTTCCACTCATAATGCGTTCTTCCTGTTCTCGAAAATTGCCTTCACAGCGGTTCAAACGAAGGCCGCCGCCATGTTGCGGCCCGGATGCCTTTACGCAACGCCGACAAGTACCATGAGCGCATCGAGCGCCTTGATGGCCGCAAAGGGAACGATCACGCCGCCCAGGCCGTACACTGCCAAATTGCGCGCGAGCAAACGGTGCGGCGACGCCTCGCGGTACTTCACCCCGCGCAGCGCAAGCGGAATGAGCGCGACGATGATAAGAGCGTTGTATATGATGGCCGCAAGCATCGCCGAGGCGGGTGTGGCCAGATGCATGATGTTGAGCACCTCCAAACCCGGATAAAGGGGCACGAGCAGCGCCGGGATGACCGCGAAGTACTTTGCCAGGTCGTTGGCGATCGAAAACGTGGTGAGGCTGCCGCGGGTCATGAGCAGCTGCTTGCCGATACGCACGATTTCGATGAGCTTGGTGGGCGAGGAGTCCAGATCCACCATGTTGCCGGCCTCCTTGGCCGCCTGAGTGCCGGAGTTCATGGCCACGGCCACATCGGCTTGGGCCAGCGCCGGAGCGTCGTTGGTGCCGTCGCCTGTCATGGCGACCAGATGCCCCTCGGCCTGGTAGCGGCGGATGGCCGCAAGCTTCGCTTCGGGCGTGGCCTCGGCAATAAAGTCGTCAAGCCCCGCCTCAGCGGCGATGGCAGCGGCCGTGAGCGGGTTATCGCCCGTGACCATCACCGTTTTAATGCCCATGGCGCGCAAGTCGGCGAAGTTGTCGCGAATGCCCGACTTGATGATGTCCTTCAAGTGAATGACGCCGAGCACGCGCGCATCGCGCGCCACCACCAAAGGCGTCCCGCCCGATCGAGACACCTCCTCGGCCACGGCGGCCACCTCCGCGCCAAAGACGCCCCCGCGCGCTTCCACGTATGCCCGCACGGCGTCGGCCGCACCCTTGCGAATCTCGTGACCCTCGAAATCCACACCGCTCATGCGCGTTTGGGCCGTGAAGGGAACCACCGCAAAACCGGACTGCGCCAACTCGCGCTCGCGGATGCCGAAGCGCTCCTTGGCGAGCACCACCACGCTGCGTCCCTCGGGCGTCTCGTCGGCCAGGCTTGCCAGCTGAGCCGCATCGGCAAGTTCGCGCTCGCTAACGCCGCCAACGGGCAGAAAGGCCGCAGCCTGACGGTTGCCGAGCGTGATAGTGCCCGTTTTGTCGAGCAGGAGCACATCTACATCACCCGCCGCCTCGACGGCACGCCCGCTGGTGGCCAGCACATTGGCCGCATTCAGTCGGCTCATGCCGGCAATGCCGATAGCGGACAGCAGCGCGCCGATGGTGGTAGGCGCCAGGCACACGAACAACGCCACCAACGAGGTGATTCCCAGAGGATTTCCCGCGCCGTGCTGCGCGGCGGTAAACGCTCCGAACAGGTACAAGGACAGCGACACCGCAAGAAACACCAACGTCAGCGCGATGAGCAGCAGCTCGAGAGCCTGCTCGTTGGGGGTCTTTTTGCGCGCAGCCGACTCGACCATGGCGATCATCTTATCGAGAAAGCTCTGACCCGCCTCAGCGGTCACCCGCGCTACCAGCCAATCGGAGAGCACCGTCGTGCCTCCGGTAATCGACGACCGATCGCCGCCGCTCTCGCGCACGACCGGCGCCGATTCGCCGGTAATCGCGCTTTCGTCCACGCTTGCCGCCCCCATGATGACCTCGCCGTCGGCGGGCACCTGCTCGCCCGCGCGAACAAAGTACACCTGCCCCCGCTTCAACGTAGCCGATCCCACCGCGCGGCCTCGATCGGCAAGAAACGCCGACGGATCTTCCATCGTGGCGGCATCAGCGAGGGCGGCGTTGTCAATGAGGCACGCCTCGACATCGCGTTTGGCGGAGCGCAGCGCATCGGCCTGCGCCTTGCCGCGACCCTCGGCGAGCGACTCGGCAAAGTTTCCGAACAGCACCGTCGCCCACAGCACCACGCAAATTGCCGCAATGTAGCCCCACGGAGCGTCAGATATGCCCGCGAGCGCTAACGCAAGCAGCACGGTGGTCAAACAGGCCGACAGATACACCATGAGCATAACCGGATTTTGAGCCTGGCTGCGAAAGGACAGCTTGGCAAAAGCGTCGCGAATCGCTCGTTTCGTTTCCTTTTTCATAGCCCACGCACCTTACCTAGAACGTACCCATGAACTGCTCGGCCAGAGGTCCCAGCGCAAAAGCCGGAAGAAGGGAGAGCGCGCCGATGAGCACGATGATGACCAACAGCAGCACGGCGAACAAAGCGCTTGAGGTGGAAAGCCCGACCGCTCCCGTCGCCTGAACCTTGCGCTGCGCCAAATTCCCGGCGAGCACCAGCGCCGCAGCGAGCGGAGCCAGGCGGGCAAAGAGCATTTCCACCCCCAGCACCACGTTGATCGGCGGCGTGTTCGAGCTCAGACCGGAAAGGCCGCTGCCATTGTTTCCGCCGGCCGAAGTGGCCGCATACAGCAACTCGGTAAAACCGAAGGGAGCCGGAGTTCCCACCGCCGCCGCGCTGGCGGGGCTCATCACAAGCACCGATGCGGCAAGCAGGATGGCAAGCGCCGGCGCCACCACGATAACGACCGCCATGCGCATCTCGGCCGGACCCAGCTTCTTTCCCAGGTATTCAGGAGAGCGCCCTATCATCAAGCTCGCAACGAACACCGCCAACACCGTGAAGCCAAGCAGGCCCACCAACCCCGTGCCGACACCGCCGCCGACCACCTCGCCAAGTCCGATGAGCGCCAGCGGCACCAGCGTTCCGATAGGAGTCATGGCCTCGATTGATGCGTTGGCCGAACCGTTGGAAGTAGCGCTCGTGAGCACCGTCCACGCCGCCGATTCTCCGACGCCGATACGACATTCCTTTCCCTCCATATTGCCAGCCGACTGATCCAAGGCGCCCAGATACACTGCCCCATCGGCTGAAAGCTGGGGCGTGGCCGCCGTCTCGGCGGCGATAACGGAGAACAGACCCGCCGCGAGAAGCGCGAGGACAACCGTCATGAGCGCGCGACTCTGCCGACGGTCGCCCACCATGCGCCCGAAAGCAAATACCAGAGCGAAGGGAATGAGCGGCATCGCCGCGCATTGGAGGAGATTCGTAAGCGGCGTGGGGTTCTCCAAAGCCGAGGCGGAATTCGCGCCGTTGAAGCCGCCGCCGTTTGTTCCCAGCTGCTTGATAGCCACCTGGGACGATTGCGGACCGAGCGGCACGACCGCCTCGGTCACCTCCTGCACCGCCGTCGGATCATCGGCATCGACGAGAGTCCCCTCGGCATCGACGCTCACCGGCTCCAAAAGCTGCACCGTCTCGTAGCCCTGAAACGTCTGGGGGGATCCCTGCCACACTCCCACCAAAGCGAGCACCAGCGACAGGGGCAGCAGCACGTAGAGCACCGCGCGCACGACATCGACGAAGAAGTTCCCGAGCTTGCCGCCGTCCGAAGATGCCAGGCCCCTCAGCAACGCGAATGCCACCGCGATGCCGACGGCCGGCGAAAGGAAGTTCTGCACCGCCAGACCAACCGCCTGTGAGAAGTAGCTCAGATTCGTCTCACCGGCGATAGGCTGCCAATTGGTGTTCGTCACAAAGCTCGCCGTCATATTGAAGGCCGTATCGAGCGCAAGCCCCGGAAAGCCCTCGGGGTTCCAAGGCAGTGCGCCTTGGCAGATCAGCAGGATGAAGAGGCCGATAAAGCTTACCGCCGTAAAGGCGAGCGCACTGGCGAGAAAACGCCTCCAATCCATGCCATCGTCCTCGCGCGCGCCCACAAGACGGCACGCAGAGCGCTCGAGCGGGCCCAGCGCACGCCGAATGAGAAGGGGCCGACCTTCCATCACGTCAACCAAGTACCCCGAAAGCGGGAGGGCGCAGGCCACGACGAGCGCCACCAGCACGCCCGCCTGCAGAAACTCCGACCCCGCGATCGCGCTCATCGCTGCTCACCGCCCCGCAGCAGCAAAACCGCCAAATACGCCATTGCGGCGAGCGCCAACACGCCCACGATAGGTGTCACCACGAACATGATCTTGCCCTTGTCTCTCAAGATCCCGCAGGACCGCTTGCCAACATCCGGGAGGCAACGCGCTTCGCGCGCAAGAGCACCACCCGATGAATGTCAGCATAATCAGCAAGGGCTAAAGACGCCGTTAAGGTTCATGCGCCCGCATTAAGACGGTATTAAGATTGCAGTCCGGCAGCTCGTCTCTGCGTCTGCGTCGCATCCACCCCGCTATTCAGCTTTCAACGGATCCAGCGCGAGCGAGCTAGAAGCAACGGCGCCTCGAACGCTGGTGCACCGGACGCCGCTTCGGAGGTCATCGCCGATTTTCAACGCATGTTTGACGCAGCTCAAGCTATAATTCACCCTGAAAGACACGTATGGCTTGTCCGGGCAAACGGCAAGCCGCAACAGCAAAGGAGCATTCGCATGAAGATCGCCATCCCCAGCGAAACCGACGCCGGCCTCGAGAGCATCCGCAGCGGGCACTTCGGCCATGCCGCGTACATGACCGTCGTCGAATTCGATGACGACATGAACATCGTCGGCGTCGAGTCGGTGAAGAACGCCGATCACGATGCCGTGGGTTGCGGCGGCGTGATCGACTTCGTCTCCGGCATCGGCGTCGACGGCATTCTCACCGTGGGCATGGGCATGCCTCCGTTCACTCGCTTCACCAACGCCGGCATCAAGGTCTACTCCGACACCACCGAGCCCAACGTCGGTAACGTGGCCCGCCTGTTCGCGGAGGGCAAGGTCGCGCTCATGGACCCCGCCAACGCCTGCCGCCACTAGAAGCGGTCTCGGCCTGCAAAGGTCACGGGGCATTTGCCTCATCGCTCGCCCAGCCCGAAGAGCCGCTGAAAAGCCGACGGCTCTTCGGGCTTTTGTTTTGGGTTCGGCGCTCCGGGTCGCCGAGGGCAATCGGCAAACGCCCGAACCCTGACGCCCGGAGCCGCTAGTACGGCACCTCCAAGTCGCCATGAGCCAAAGCGTCAGTGCTAAGCGACGAGAACGCCCCGGCCCGATAGCGGTCGAGCGCCACCTCGGCGATCATGCCGGCGTTGTCGCCGCAGGAGGCGAGCGGCGGCATCACGAGACGCACGCCCTCCTCGGCGCACATCTGCTCGTAGGCGGCGCGCAAGGTCGGATTGGCCGCCACGCCGCCGCCGAGGCAGAAGGTGGGCGCCCCCGTCTCGCGCAGGGCCGTGCGGGCCTTGGCCACCTGCACGTCCACGACGGCCGCCGTGAAGCTCGCGCAGATGTCGGGCACATTGAGCTCGCGCCCGGCGGCGCGCTCGTTGTTGATGTAGGTGACCACGGCGGTCTTCAGGCCCGAGAGCGAGAAGCGCAAATCGCCCGAATGCAGCATGGCCCGGGGGAACGGAATGGCATCCGGGTCGCCCTCGGCGGCGAACTTCGAGACGACCGGGCCGCCGGGATACCCGAGACCCAGCGCCTTGGCCACCTTGTCGAAGGCCTCGCCCACCGCATCGTCGATCGTCGCGCCGAGCACGCGATAGTCGCCCCAGTCGGCCATATGCACGAGCAGAGTGTTGCCCCCGGACACGAGCGAGACCACCGCCGGCGGCGCGAAATCGGGCCGACCGATCTTGTTGGCGTACAGGTGCCCTTCCAAATGGTTCACCACGATGAAGGGGATGTCGGCGCCCCAGGCCGCGCCCTTGGCGAAGGCCACGCCCACCACGAGCGCGCCCACGAGTCCCGGTGCATAGGTGACAGCCGCCGCGTCCAGATCGCGCCAGCGGAGACGAGAGCGCCCCAGGCTCGCCGCGGCAACGTCCAGCGCCTCGTCGCAGACGCCGCAGATGGCCTCGATGTGCTTGCGGCTGGCAATTTCGGGAACGACGCCGCCGAAGCGCGCGTGGAAATCCACCTGGGTCGCCACCACATCCGAACGCAGCACTTCCCCGCCGTCGATGACGGCGGCGGCCGTCTCGTCGCAGGAAGACTCGATGGCCAGAATGAGAGGGCGGCACACCGCCGTTCCGTCGCTCTCGCAGCCGAGGGCGGCGCAAGAGGCACCCCTACGGGATTCGTCCACGATGCTTTCGCCGTTCGGAACCGCCGCTAGGGTGATGGTGGGCAGAGGCCCCTGCATGATGAGGGCATCCTCGCCGTCGGAGTAGTAGCGCGGGCGACGCCCCAACGCCTCGTAGCCAAGGGCCGCATACAGCGCCTGGGCCCCAGTGTTTCCGGCGCGCACCTCCAACGAGCTCGTACGTGCGCCCAGATTGCGGGCGTCATCGGCCACGCGGGCGAGCAGAACCCGGGCTATGCCATGGCGGCGCCACGCGGGATCGACGCCCACCTTCAGAATCTGCAGATCGCCGTCGACCACCCAACCGCCGGCATAACCCACCAGCGGCGCCTCGGCAGAAAGCGGCATCTTCGGGTCGGCAGCGTAGGCGGCCCACCACACGCGGTCGGCGCGCCCCAGCTCGTCGGCCACGAGCGCCTCGTTCCACGCATCAGTCCCCATCACCGCCGCTTCCAAGGCCGCCACCTCGGCCACATGGCGCGCATCCAGCGGCTTGTAGGCGATGCCCTCGCCGTTAGCCCGGGCATTGGCAATGGCCGTATCGTTCATGGTCACATGTCGCGAGCCGCGCTTGCCCGCCAGGCCATCGTCGATGCGGGCCAAGCGCACCCGCTCGTTCTCCTCGGCATCCGACAGGCGCGTGTACACGGGCAGCGCGAAAGCCGGGTCATGCCGCGCGGCATCGAAGGGGTCGCACTCCCCCGCACGCCAAGCGGCCTGCAACGCCAGCAAGAGGCCCGCACCCGTCGGCGTCCAGAGCGCCTCGGGCAGAGGCGCGCTCGCACCTTCGATGAGATCCGCGTACTTGCGCAGGCCATCCCCCGCAATCAGGCGATCGGAGCTTCCCATCGCGCCGAGCTCTTCGGCGAAGGCCCCGGCCTTGATCACGCGATCAGCGGTCAGCCGTTCGGCCCCGTCCTCGCCCAAGCGGTACTCCACAGGGTACACCTCGCGGCGCATGGCATCGGCCACAACGAGCAGCGATCCGCGCTCGCCCGCCCTCCACGCGCCCCAGGCCACCGCATCCAGCGACGAGACGCCTACGAGGCCCACTTCCAGAGCGCTCGCAACGCCCTTCGCCGTGGCCAGGGCGATGCGCACGCCGGTGAACGATCCGGGCCCGCGGCCCACGCACACGCAGGCGATCTCCTCCCGGGCCACGTCGGCCTGGGCGCACAGCTCATCGATGCGGGGCACAAGCTGGGTGTTCGACGCCCGCCGCGCCTCCACCTCCGTGCTTGCCACAAGCTCGATCGCCCGCGCGGCAGCATCGAGCCGTCCCACGCCGAGGGCTATGACCTCGTTGGCCGTATCGAAGGCGAGCACATAAGCTGGCGTGGCGCTGTCCACGGGCAAACTCCTTTTCGCGCAGATTTCCAATTGAGCAAACGCTCCGGATGCAGCTACACCAGCATATGCGCCGACTACGCAGCCTCGTAGCAGCAAAACGAACCGAGCGAGCATCTCTATTCTACCGCAGCAACCGACAGAGCAATGCCGCGCCAAGCGAGACTACTCTTTTGTGCAGGATTTTGCGATAGGGAGAGTCGGACCGAACCGAAAATGCAGGATTTTGCGATCGGGAGAGCCGAATACGGCAAAAGACGCTTCCGAAGTTCTCTCTATCGCAAAATCTTGCACTCTATCGCCCGAACGACAAGCACGAGCACGAGCAGAAGGCCCGGACGCCGCACAAGCGAAAAAACACACCCACGAGCGGAAACAGGCCGCAACACGACCTCGGAGCGGGCAACAAAAGACAGACGCCCCCGCTACAGCTGGCTGCGTCCCAGACGGGATTTCGAGTCGTTGGCCCACACGAAAAGCAGCTGGCGCGAGCGCGATCCGTAAGAATGCGCGACAATACGACGGGAACCGTCCAAATCGGCGGTGATCGTAAGCTCGAGGTAGTCGTAGGGCATGTCGCCGGGAAACTTCTCGGCCCACTCGACGAACGCCACCCCGTCGCCATCGCCGTCAATCGCGCGATAGTAATCGATGTCCTCCAACTGAAGGCGATCGTCCAAGCGGTAGAGATCGTAGTGGTATACGGGCAGGCGACCCTCTCCGTATTCCAGCAAGATATTGAACGTGGGGCTCGTCACTGGCGTCCGCACACCGAGCGCGGCAGCCACCCCTTGCACGAACTGGGTCTTTCCCGCACCCAGATCGCCGTCGAGCACCACCACGTCGCCCGCATGCAGATAAGGCGCCAACGTGGAAGCCAGCTGCTTGGTCGCTTCCGAGGTGGAGGTGATGCGCGTATATGTCAGTCCATTCGCCATAGGTTCATCATAGGCACTCGGCTCCACTTCGCAAGGGGTGCCTCCGCGAAGCCGCAAAACCTCACCGAATTGCCCATATTCCTGACGAATTCGGCAGATTTCCCTACGCCTTCTTCGTGGCGTGGCAGGCGTACATCACTAAACCGACGAGCACGCCGCCCACAATATTGCCAAGCGTCACGGGAATGAGGTTCGCACAGATAAAATCGCCGAAGTTGAGCAGGGCCACATTGATGCCCGCCGCGTCGATAAGCCCGGTGTAGGCCGGGTTCATGTACGCGAAGATACCCGCGGGCACGTAGTACATATCGGCCACGCAGTGCTCGAAGCCGGCCAGCACGAAGCCCATAATGGGGAAGAAGATGCCCAGGATGCGGCCGGCGGTGTCCTGGGCCGTGTTGGCCTGGTACACCGCGATGCACACCATGATGTTGCAGAAGATGCCCAATACGAAGGCATTGGCCCACGGCAGCGCGTTCTTAGACGCCGCCACCTTCGCCGTATACACCGCGAGGTCTCCCCCGCCGATGTTCAGCTGGCCGAAGAATGCCATGCAGGCAGCCAGAGCCACAGCTCCCACCAGGTTGCCCGCAAACACGATACCCCAATTGCGCAAAAGGCGCGCCCAGGTGATCTTGCCGTCGAGCGCTGCCGTGATCATGAGCGCATTGCCCGTGAACAGCTCGGTGCCCATGAGGATGACCATCATAAGACCCACAGGGAAAATAAGGCCCGACATCAAGCGCACGAGCCCCGCGTTCTCAAGCCCGTGAGCCGCCGTCGAAGACGTCACGCCGCCCAAACCGATGAGCAGACCCGCGGCCACAGCGAGGACGAACAGGCGCCACGCCGGCGATGCCGCCTTTCCCACCGAAGCCTTCATGTAGTTGTCGGTGATCTCGGTGGGCGTGAAGATGGACATGGTCGCTCTCCTTCTCGTGAATATCAGCGAAAGACATATCATTTCACGAGAAAGCCTCTGACGCTGCGTCATCATTGCGCTAATCGGCTGACGGCACGACCTCCTTTGTCTTTTCCCGCAATTCCCATCCAACTTCGCACGGCGAATGCGAAGATGCGGGCACTGTTTCCAAAAGCGCCTCCATACAGGTGCTTCCCCATTTTATGGGAAGCACTCCGAGCAAAACTATCCCCATTCCATGGGAAGCGCGAGCCAGCTTCATGAGCCATGATGATCACTGGCAAGAGACGTTCGGGCACCGCAGCCCGCGTCCAAGAAACAGTGCAAGGAGGGACTTATGCAGACCATGGATCGCAGAATGTTCATCAAAGGCGGCATCGGCGCAGCGGCCGGAACCGCCCTGCTAGGAATGGCGGGGTGCGCCCCATCCGCCACTGCGAGCGGGAAATTGGCCGACACCGCAAACGACGAGCTTCCCGCCGACCTCAAGGAGAGCGACTTCGATTTCAGCATCGTAGAGCGCGAGCCGATCACCGAGTTCGCCGCCGAGGAAACCTACGACATCGTCGTAGTAGGCGCGGGCTGCGCCGGCGTGCCCGCCGTACTTACCGCCGTGGAAGAGGGCGCAAAGGTAGCCTGCCTCCAGAAAGAGGCCGTGGTGTCCGCCAATGGCAACGGTTGCTCCTTCGTCGCGAAAGAGCACTCCACCCCCGCCGGCATCAAGCGCTGGCGCAGCGACTGGGCCCGCCTCAACGACTGGAGGATCAACAACGACTTGTTCGACTACTATGTGGAATACGCCGAGGAAGCCGTGCCGTGGGTGATATCCCAGGGCCGCTCCGTCGGCATCGAGCCCATCGAGTTCCTCACCGACAGCTCCATCCGCTACGATGACGGCAGCGTTGTCGCCGTTTGCGACGCGACCCAAGCCTCGAATCAGGACCTCATGACTGCTCTCGCCCAAAAGGCAGCCGACGGCGGTGCCACGTTCTACTACGAAACCCCCTGCGTGCAGCTCGTCCAGGAAGAGGACGGCACCATCACCGGCGCCATCGGCAAGCAAAAAGACGGCACCTATGTGAAGCTCACCGCCACAAAGGGCGTGGTGCTGGCCGCCGGCGATTACATGAACAACGAGTCTATGGTGGATCGGAACATGCGCGATGCGTCCATGTTCCCCCTCTGCCTGGTCAACCACACAGGCGACGGGCACATCCTCGGCATTCTGGCAGGCGGGCGCATGGCACCGCTCGGACACGCCCGGCAGATCCACACCAACTATATCGGCCCCTTCATGTTCTATCCCTTCCTGGCCCTCGATGTCAACGGCAAGCGCTTCTGCAACGAAACCGTTCCGATGAGCAGCCTGAACATCTCCATGTCCGCCACCTACAAACCCGAGGATCGCGGCATCCACTACCGCATCTTCGACTCTAAGACCGAAGGCGCCGTGGAGGGTATCCCCGGCGTACCGCCGGTGGCCCTCGTAGGCGAGGGCAGCGCCTGGATGGATCCCGAAACGGTGGTGTCGGGGAATACCCTCGAGGAGCTCTGCGAGGTGGCCGGCATTCCCGTCCAGGAGGGAGTGGCCAGCATCGAGCGATACAACGAGCTGTGCGCCAAGGGCACCGACGACGATTTCGGCGTGGCCGGATCCGACATGGCGGCCATAGACACTCCCCCGTTCTTCTGCATCAAGGGAGATGTGGGCATCTCGGGCATCAACGCCGGTATCATGGTGGACAACCGCTACCGAGTGACCGACGGCGAGGGCAATCCCATTCCCGGCCTCTACGCCGCCGGCATCCAGGCGGGCAACCCCTGCGGGGGCATCAACTGGAACATGCCGGGCGGCTTCTCGAACGCGCATATCTTCACCGCCGGACGCTACACCGTCATCCACGCGCTAACCGGGGACATGACACCCTCGAACCCGGCGAGCTTCGATTCTATCGCCGACTCCTTCATCGGGGAAGACGGCGGCTACGCCTGGGACAGCCCCGCTTGCGCCACGGCCATCTCGGTCTGGTAATCGACCACTTTTCGCCCCCCCCTGCGACCGGGCCCCTCAGCGGGCCCGGTCGCCTTTGTCCGCAGCCTCGTTCACCATGTCGATGAGCTCTTGACGCGAGTGCACGCCGAGCTTTCGATAGAGGCTCTTTGCATAGGTTTGGACGCTGTTCACCGACAGGAACAAGCGCTCGGCAATCCTTTTCTGGGTGTTACCGCGGTAGAGCAGCCCGAGTACTTCGCCCTCCCGCTCGCTCAAGCCATGTTCGTCGGCCAAGGCAGCGATAACCACCGACACATCGATGGCGCCCGCAAGGTACCCAGGGCGCGCGGGATCCGTGCCGTCAAGGCGCAGTCGCACGAACCAGAGCATCCCCAGCGTCATGACAAAGGCCGTAACGAGCATGACGGCATTGACGACTGAATCCGTCTGCGCGGAAGAGAACCCGACAAGTCCGATGGCGTGAATGGCGCAATCGACGGCAACGGTGAGCATGGGTGCAGCAACCGCGGACTGCCACCAAGGAAGACCCCGCGCACGCATCCCCTCTTGAACCGCCACCCACAGCAGCATGATGGCCATGGGACGGCTCGACAGGATCAAAGCTCGGCATAGGACGGCCAGCGGCGTATACAGCAGGGCGGTGCAATAGAGGCAGGCGATGCAGAGGATGAAGAAACCGAGCCACGGATAGCCCGCGCGACCCTGGCGCCATGCAGCGAATGCGCAGAGGCAAAAAGCCGGGTAGAGTCCAAGGGCGATGGCGCAATGGATCCACCCATCGGAAAACCACGTCTCACCCCGAGCCACCGACGAGAGGCTCATGAACGCCCCGCTTCCTAGCAGGTAGCACAGTAGAATGGCAGCCGCGAGCGCAGCAGCACGACCCGAGAGCGACGACGCAGGGCGTGGCGGAGACGGCGGTTCGGAATCACTGCGGCCGAGGCGACCGAGAATCACCAGAAAGACACCGCCCAAGGCGGGCATGAGCGGGTTGGAGATCTCCCCGGTGGGCAGAGGATCCGTAAGCGCCACGATAGCCTCGCCGATCAGGAACGACAGGAACAGGGAGAGGGCAAGCATGACGGCGTTGTCCCGAGAAGACAAGCGCCACGATGCCCCCGCAAGGGTAACGGCGACCACCACGCCATAGATCGCCACGATGGCGGGGTAGGCGACCATCATCCAAAGCGGTATCGCTCCGATATGAGCGCTGACAATGAGCGCGGCGCCGCAGGCAAGCAGCGCGGCACCGGACCCAACGACAGCCATCGTGCTTCCGGCCACCCGCTCGGCCAGACCGTCACGAAGCGCTACGAGAACCCCGCCTGAAAGGGCCATCGTAACGAGCGCGACAACGTTGCTGGCGAATACAGGGGCCGCATCGTAGGAGGTATAGGATTCGGGCACTACGTTCGACGGATAGGGAAACAGCACGAACAACGCCCAAAAGCAGGCGTAGGCCAACGCGAGCAGCAGGATGCGCAGCTTGTTCAACCTCTCTCCTCTCGAATCAGAACCGGTCGCGCGCGGCCCCAGGGGGGCCGCCACCATTATACCCGCCACCTGCCCCCAAGGGGCAAGGCTCGTTTCACGAGTCGTCCGCCCCTAGCGCTGCCCAGCCTCGGCCGCCTGCACCACATGGGCCATGGTCACGCTCGTGGTCACGCCGCCGAGGCCCCGGGGCACCGGCGTGATGGCGCCCCCATCGCCGAGCACGGGAACGACGGCGTCGAAGTCGACGTCGCCGCATAAGTTGCCCGCCTCGTCGAAGTTGATGCCGACGTCGAGCACCGTCTGGCCCGGCGAGAAGTACTCGGCCCCATACGCCCGCGCACGCCCCGTGGCGCACACGACGATGTCGGCCTCGCGGGTATGGGCGGCCACGTCCGCCGTGCGGGAATGGGCCAGCGTCACCGTGGCGTGGCGCGCGAGCAGCATCATGGCCACCGGTCGGCCGATCACGAGGCTGCGCCCGAGCACCACCACGCGCTTGCCCGCAACGGGAATGTCGTAGAAATCGAGCGTTTCCAGGCAGGCTTGGGCTGTGGCGGGCGGGAAGCCCTCGCCGGTGTCGGCGAACACGCCGGCGAGAGACGCCGACCCGATGCCGTCGATATCTTTGGCCGGGGACAGGCGATCGCACACGGCGCGCTCGTCCATCTGCGGGGGCAGCGGGCGGAACATGAGGCAGCCGTGAATGCGCGGGTCGGCGTTCACGGCATCGATGACTACTTCCAGCTCGGCCTGCGTCGCCTCCGCCGGCAGCACGAAGCGGCGCACAGCGATGCCGTGGAGGTCGGCCTGACGGGCGCAGGTGCGCTCATAGGACAAATCGTCGGGTCGCTCCCCCACGCGCACGATGGCGAGCGTGGGCGCCGCGCCGGCCGCACGCAAACGATCGATGCGGGGCAGCAGCCGCTCCCACAGAGCCGTGGACACCTCCTTGCCGTACAGAATCCGCGCCATCAGCTGAGCCTCTTCACGACATCGGCGTACACTTCGTCGGCCATGGCGCAACCGGCAGCAAGAAGGTCTTCCATCTGGTTGCGGTAGCCCTCGGCGCGTTCGGCGTCGTCCATGGAGCCGATGTTGATGACCACGTTCAGACTCGCGGCCTGAAGGGCGGCTTTGGCGAGCACCGCGGCCGCTCCGGCGTCCGAAAGGGCCAGAACCGAGCCGTGCCGGGCCATGAACACGCACGATTCGATGACCTGCACCGAGGTGGCCATGATCTCGAGGGGTACCTCGCAGGCATCCACGAGCGCCGCCTGAAGCGCCGCACTCTGGGCCGCTCGCTCCTCGTCGCTGCCCTTGGGCATGCCATAGGCGGCGGCCAGGGGCCCGAAGGCGCGGGCGTCCTCATCGATGAGCGCGAGCAGATGCTCGCGCGTGTCCGCAAGCTCGACGAGCTCCGCCTGCATCCGCTCCTCAACATCGGCGTACTTCTTCTTCCCCACCGTGAGGTTGCCCACCATGGAGGCCAGCGCCGACGCGAGCGCCGCCGCATAGGCCGAGGCCCCGCCTCCTCCCGGCGTCGGCGCCTTCGAAGCCAGCGCCTCAATGAACTCGGTATCGACCACGCAAACCCTTCTTTCCGAAAGAGCAGGGCTCGGACTCGGTGCGGTGGTGCCGCGCGCAGTTCATTGAAGTGCATAGAGCATGCCCGGAGCAGAACTCCGATGGTGCACTTCAATGCTGTTTGAGCACGGCACTTCCGCGCCGAGTCCGAGCCCGGACAACTACGTAAATGCTAGAACAGCCCCGTGATGGTGCCGTCTTCCATCACATCGATCTTATGCGCGGCCGGCGTCTTGCCGAGGCCCGGCATGGTCATGATAGAGCCCGTGAGCGCCACCGCGAAACCGGCGCCGGCAGACACTTTCACCTGGCGCACCGTAATGGTGAAGTCGCGGGGCGCACCCAACTTGGTAGCATCGTCCGAGAACGAGTACTGGGTCTTGGCCATGCACACGGGCATGTTGCCGAAGCCCAAGGCCTCCAGTTGCGCGATCTCCTTCTGCGCGGCCGGCTCGAACACCACGCCGTCGGCATGGTAGACGCGCTTGGCGATGGCCTCGATCTTCTCGGCGATGGACAGGTCGTCCTCGTAGGAGAACGTGAACGTATCAGCCGAGCGCCCGGCCTCATCGCCGTTCTCGCACAGGGCGACCACTTCGTCAGCCAGGGCCAGACCGCCCTCGCCGCCCTTCGCCCAGACCTCGGACAGGGCCACGTTCACGCCCAGCTCGCGGCACTTGGCCTCCACGAGGTCGAGCTCGGCCTTCGTGTCGGTCGGGAAGGCGTTGATGGCCACCACGCAGGGCAGGTTGTACACGTTCGTGATGTTCTCCACGTGCTGCAGCAGGTTCGGCAGGCCCGCCTCCAGCGCCTCGAGGTTCTCCTCGGCGAGGTCGGCCTTGGCCACGCCGCCGTGGTTCTTCAGCGCGCGCACCGTGGCGACGACCACCACCGCGTCGGGCTTAAGACCGGCGAGGCGGCACTTGATGTCGAGGAACTTCTCCGCGCCCAGATCAGCGCCGAAGCCGGCCTCGGTCACGCAGTAGTCGCCGAGCGCCATGGCCATGCGCGTGGCCATGATGGAGTTGCAGCCGTGGGCGATGTTGGCGAACGGGCCGCCGTGCACGAAAGCCGGGGTGCCCTCGAGCGTCTGCACGAGGTTCGGCTTCAGAGCGTCCTTCAGAAGCGCGGCCATGGCGCCCTCGGCCTTCAGATCGTGGGCCGTGACCGGCGCATCATCATAGGTGTAGCCCACCACGATGCGGCCCAGGCGCTCCTTCAGGTCGGTGATGGAGGTGGCCAGGCAGAAGATGGCCATGACTTCCGAGGCCACGGTGATGTCGAAGCCGTCCTCGCGGGGCACGCCGTGGGCTTTGCCGCCCAGGCCGTCCACGATGTGGCGCAGCTGGCGGTCGTTCATGTCGACCACGCGCTTCCACGTGATCTTGCGCACGTCGATGTTGAGCTCGTTGCCGTTCTGGATGTGCGCATCAAGCAGCGCCGCGAGCAGGTTGTTGGCCGCTCCGATGGCGTGGAAGTCGCCGGTGAAGTGCAGGTTGATGTCCTCCATAGGAACCACCTGGGCGTAGCCGCCGCCAGCCGCGCCGCCCTTGATGCCGAACACCGGCCCCAGCGACGGCTCGCGCAGCGCCACGACCACGTTCTTGCCGCGCAGGGACAGCGCATCGGCCAGGCCCACCGTCGTGGTGGTCTTGCCCTCTCCGGCCGGCGTGGGGTTGATGGCGGTCACCAGGATGAGCTTGCCCGGGGCGTGCTCCTCCTCGCGCAGCAGGTTGTAATCGACCTTCGCCTTGTAGTTTCCGTACAGCTCGAGGTACTTCTCGTCGACGCCGGCAATGGCAGCGATCTCGCCAATGGGTTTCGGTTCGGTCGCCTGGGCAATTTCAATGTCGGTCAACACGTCGGGCCCTTCTTTCTCATGTCGCGGCGCGCAGGCGTACCTGGCAGCCTCATCGATAGATGGCGCAGCGCCGGCGGAAGGAATCGTCCTGCCGGCCAAACGCTGACGCTCCCATTCTAGCGATGCGGCCGCGCCCCGTCGCCCCTCTATCCCCAAAGGGCGCAACTTCCCCTCATTGCGGGGATTCCCGAAGGCATCCGCGCCCAACAGCCCCTACCGGTAGGCGCGATCGGCGATGAGGCGCAGGCCCTCCAGGGTCAGCTCGGTATTCACCTCGTCGATGGTGCTCGAGTAGCGCTCGACCACCGCCGCCAGACCTCCCGTGGCGATGACCTTCGCCGAGTATCCCAACTGGTCGAAAATGCGGCGCACCAGGCCATCCACGCGGTCGGCCTCCCCCAGCATGATGCCCGACTGGATGGCCTCCACCGTGTTGGTGCCGATGACCGCCGGGGGCGCCACCAGCGCGATATCCGGCAGCTGGGCGCCATGGGTGAACAGCGCGTTGGCCGAGGTCTGCACACCCGGCGCGATAACCCCGCCGCGGAAGCGGCCTTCGCGATCGATGACCTCGATGTTCGTGGCCGTTCCGAAGTCGACCACCACCACCGGCGCCCCGTAAAGCGCCCGGGCCGCCACCGCGTCGGCCACCCGGTCGGCGCCGATCTCGCGGGGATTGGGGTAATCGGCGTCGAAGAGCCCGGCGGCCGTCTCGGCGTTGCACACCAGCGAGAGCGCGCCGGTGGCATCCTTGATCGCCTGCATCCACGCACGGGTCAGTTGGGGCACCACCGAGGCGACCGCCGAGGCGCGCACTTGGCGCAGGTCAAGTTCCTCGAGGGAGAACAACGTGGAGAAGACGATGCGCAGCTCGTCGGCCGCCGCCTTCCGATTGGTGGCGATTCTCCACATCGCGCGCAGCGAATCCCCAGCGTACACCCCAATTACGGTATGGGTGTTACCGATGTCAATGGCAAGTAACATAATTATGACAATCTTCCTCAGTTTTCCAGTGAAACGCCCTTGTTTGCGTATAGTTAACGCGTAAGAGATTATAGCAATGTCTCAACGATATGCCCCCGACGGGCATTCGTCGATATGACGAGAGAAAGGCAAGACCATGATAGAGACACCGAGCCGCATCCTTGTCGTTGACGACGAGCCTTCCATCACCGAATTCGTCAGCTACGCGTTGAAAAAGGAGGGCTACGAGACCGACGTCGTCGACAACGGCGAGGACGCCTTCGCGTTGGCAAGCGCCAACAACTATGATCTGTTTATCTTGGACATTATGCTGCCGGGCATGGACGGCTACGAGCTGTGCCGCCGGCTGCGCTCGAAGACCACGGCCCCCGTGCTGTTCCTTTCCGCCCGCGACACCGAGCTGGACAAAGTCGTCGGCTTAGAAATCGGCGGCGACGACTATCTCGCCAAGCCCTTCGGCGTGCGCGAGTTGATCGCCCGCGTCCGCGCGCTTCTGCGCCGCGGGCAGGGCGGCGAGTTCCCCGGCGCGAGCAACTCCATCACCGCCTCGGGCATCACGCTGGACGAGGACGCCCACACCGCCGCCGGCGACCACGGCGAGATCGACCTGACGCCCCGCGAGTTCGAGCTTCTGGCCTCGCTCATGAAGAACGCTGGCAAGGTGGTCTCCCGCGAGGATCTGCTCCGCGACGCCTGGGGCTGGGAGTACCTCACCGAGACCAAGACGGTGGACACCCACATCAAGCGTCTGCGCGACAAGATTCATGCCGCCGGCTACGACCCGGCCCTCGTGGAAACGGTACGCGGCTACGGCTACCGCTTCAAGGCGTAAGCCGACTCGCGAGAAATCAGCCCCCATAGAGGAAAGGCTCCCGAACGGGAGCCTTTCCTCTTAGCGACGGGTTTCCACCGACCGTTTTTCGATTTTCTAGGGGTAAATGCCAGTTCGGCCCCGTTATGGCGTGCTGCGATGCCAGTTAAGGGGTGAAATGGCAAGCAAATGCCAGTTAGGCCCCGTTATGGCAACGCGCGGCCGACCATTTCGGGGCCTAACTGGCATTTGCTCGAGGATTTAGCGGCAGCGAGACGCCTACCGCACGGCTGCGCGGACGGCGTCGGCGCAGATGACCGCCGCCACGATCTTGCAGAAATCCACCACCACAAACGGCGCCACGGCCACGAGAAACGCCGTGGCCAGATCAACCTGGCCCACCACCATGTACTGGGCGCACCCGCACGCGTAAGCGATGGCCGTGAAGATGACGCCGGCGACGATCTCCACGCCGAAGCTGCGCAGGAAGGCGCCCGCGCGCTGGGCCCTCGTCAGAGCCGCCTTCTCCGCGCGGGTAAGCCGCGGCGCATTCTTGCCGCCGGCCACCCCGAGTTTCGTGCGCACCGCATACAGGAACAGCACGGCCGCCGCCACGCCGAACAGGTACCCCCACAGAAAGCCGCCCGTGGGACCGGCCAAAACACCGATGCCACCGCGCATCCCCGAGAACACGGGCACCCCCACCGCGCCCAGCAGCAGATAGCCTGTGATAGCCGCGATGGCCTCCTTGGGGCTGAGCACCACGATGGCGAAGGTGATGGCGAACATCTGCAACGTGAAGGGAATGGGGCCGATGGGCACCACCACCCAGGCCGACACGGCTATAATGGCGATGGTCAGCCCGACAAAAGCCACCGACCGCGTCCGCTGAGCCGGCATACTGCGCGTTTCCGTTGATTCCATAGGTCTCTCCTTCCGTTCGAAGGAGTCCATAGTAGGTGCCGAAACGAGTCCGCAACCCCCTCGACGCGCTCCGAGCGGCTAGCGGGTCGCCTATTCGCTGTTTTTGTGCAAGTGCATAAAACCTATGAAGCCTATGCGTACATCGCTGAGAGCCGGCGCAGACGCGCCATCTCCCACGCCACAAAGACGGCCGTGGTGAAGATGGAGAGAAAGTCCGCCACCGGTGCCGCGAAGTACAGCGCGTCCAGCCCTGTGAACTGCGGAAACAGCTGAGGCAGCACCACGGGCATCAGGTACAGCAAAGGCACGAGGAACAAAATCTGCCGCGTCAGCGTGAGGAACACCGACTTAGCCGGCTGGCCTGTGGCCTGGAAGTAGTTCGAGCTGACAATCTGGAAGCCCACGAAGGGCAGCATGAGGAACTGCACGCGGATGGCGAAGGCCGTGAAGTCCACGAGGCCATCGTGGGAGATGCCGAAAGCGTGGGCGATGGGCACGGCGAACACCTCGACGATGACGAACATGAGCAGCGAGATGGACGAAGCCGCTCCGATGCCGTACCACAGCGTCTTGCGCACGCGCTCGACGTTGTGGGCGCCGTAGTTGAACCCGAGCAGCGGCTGCAGGGCGATGGCGATGCCGATGAGCGGCATGACCGAGAACTGCCCGATGCGCTGCACCACGCCGATGGCCGCCAGCGCGTCGTCAGCGCCGATGGGCGTTGCCGCCCCGTAGCGCACCAGCTGGAAGTTGATGACGAAGTTCACGATGGCCATGCCCGCCTGCACGCAGAAACTCGGCAGACCGAAGGCGAGGACGGTGCGGTCCATGGGAAAGCTCGGGCGCATAGCCGAAAGACGCAACCGCATGGGCACGTCGCTGCGCAGGCAGAAGTACTGCAGCACCGCCAAGCACGAGCAGGCCCACCCGAGCACCGTGGCCAGGGCACTGCCCGCCACGCCCCAACCGAGCGCCAGCACGAACAGCGCGTTGAAGGCCACCGAGCCCACAAGTCCGATGACCATGGTGCCGAGGGCCCGGTTCGGGGCGCCGCAGGTGCGGATGAAGTTGTTCACGCCAAGACCGATGCACTGCAGGATGAAGCCGGCGCAGAGGATCTGGATGAACGTCTGAGCGAAGGGGCGCACCTCCGGCGTGGCGCTCGCCAAATCGAGCACCCAGGAGACGAGCGCCGGATTCCACCCGATGATGAGCACGATGACGGCCGCGATGAGACTCAAGGACACCACGTTGCCCAAGGCGCGCTCGGCATCTTCCCGCTTGCCCTCGCCCAAGCGCAGGGCCGCCAGCGCGTTGCCGCCGTTGCCGATGAGCATGGCAATGGCCATGAACACGATCATGATGGGATTGGCCACCGTCATGGCCGAAAGGCCGATCTCCCCCACCGCGTGCCCCAGAAACACCGAGTCGATGATGGCGTAGGAGCCGTTGATGAGCATGCCCACCACCGACGGGATGGCGAACTCCGTGATGAGCCGCGGAATAGAGGCCGTTCCCATCCGCAGCACCTTGTCGTCACCCGCCGACGAGGCGCGCAACCGCTCCCCGCGCGGGTCTCCGACTGCTTGCGCGTTCTCGCCAAGCTCGCGCTCGCCCCGCGCAGCTGCGCCCTCTTTCAATTCCCCGTCAAGCTTCTTCTCGTCACTCATGCCTTCGCGCCTTTCTTCTCTTCGGCGCTATTGTAGCCCTTACGGCATCACCATGACGTGGGCCTCGCCGGAGGCGACGGGGACGGTTTCGTCGGCGGTGCGGACGAGGAGGCGACCGCGCTCGTCGACACCGGTGGCCGTGCCTTCCAAAGTAGCGGTGCCGGCGGCATCCTCGATGCGCACCGCGCGACCGGTAAGGAAGGAGGAGCCTTCGTAGCTGCCCAGCGTCGGCATGAAGCCGAGCTCGCGCCAGCGGCCGTAATTCACGAGGATGCGCGCGATGACCTCGCGCTGGATGTCGGTGATGACCTCCTCGCGGCGGGCGGCCTGCTCGCGCTCCGGCAGCGCCGCGATGGCCTGGGCCAGCGACACGAAGTGCCCCGGCTCGGATTCGGGGGCCGGCATGAGCTCGGCCATATACTCGGGGACGTTGCGACCCAGGACGGGACGGTCGACCTCGGGGCGGAACACGTTGATGCCGATGCCCACGCACACGCCGCCCCCGCAGGCCTCCAGCGAGATGCCGCAGAGCTTGCGGTACTCGTCGGCGCGCTCGCAGTCGGCGGGCATATAAATCACGTCGTTGGGCCACTTCACTTGGATGCCGTCCTCGAACTGCGGCGCCGCCACCTGGCCTAAGGCGCGCTGGACCGAAAGCCCCACCACCAGGCTCAAGGTAGCCAAGCCGCTGCCGGCCACATCGGGACGCAAGAGGATGGACATGTACAGGCCGCCCTCCGGGCTGTCCCATTCGCGACCCTGGCGGCCATAGCCGCTGGACTGGCGTCGGGCGCGAACAATGAGACCCTCGGCCTTGCCCTCGCGCAACGCGTTCTTCACGACCTCGTTGGTGGAGGCCACCTCATCGAGCACGGTCAGCTTCATGGCTAGATCCTCCTTGCCTTCCCAACGCGCTGCGCCTCGGGCACGCGCCCCACGGGGGTTCCGTCCGCCAACTCCCAGTCAGGCAGAATTTCCAGCAGGGGCTTCACAACGAAATCGCGCTCCGTCACACGCGGGTGCGGAAGCGTGAGCTCGTCGTCGGAAGCGACGTACATCTGATAGTCGAGAATATCGATATCGAGCGTGCGCGGGCCGTTCTCGATAGTTCGCACGCGACCGAGGGAGTTCTCGATGCCGTGCAAGTAGCCGAGCAGCTCTTTCGGCGGAAGGCCGCTGCGCAGAAGCACCACGGCGTTCACGAAGGTATCCTGATCCTCGTAGTAGGCCGGCTCGCTCTCGTAGAACGACGACATGTCCATGATCTGGGTGTCGGGCAGGCTGCACAACTGACCCACGGCGAGGTTCAGCTGGGCGATTTTGGCCTCGGTCTCCTCGCCGGGCTCGGCCACGAGCGCCACATTGGAGCCCAGTCCCAGAAGCACCGCCGGCCTCAGATCCTTCAACGCCGCAGCCGTCATCTCTACGTTATGGGTGCGCACCACGCTGGCGCCCAGCTCGCAGGCGAGCAATGCCTCAGCCGCGGAGGCCACATCGCGGTCGTGAAGCTCTTCCACATGGTAGGCCTCGCCCACGAAGCGCTTGCGCGAGACCGCCACCATGACCGGATAGCCCAGGTGGACGATCTCGTGGAGATTGCGCATGAGCTCGATGGTTTGCTTGGGCGTCTTGCCAAAGCCAGGGCCCGGATCGACGCAGATGCGGGAGCGGTCGATGCCGGCCGCCTCCAAAGCGGCGGCCGCATCGCGCAGGTAATCGCGCACTTCGGCCACCACGTCCTGGTAAACGGGGTTGTCCTGCATGGTAGCGGGCTCGCCCTTCATGTGCATGACCACGCAGCCGCAGCCGCAGCGGCGCACCGCCTCGCGCATGGCGGGATCGCGAAAACCCGACACGTCGTTGACGATGGAAGCGCCGGCATGCAGGGCGCGGACGGCCACCTCGGCATGGCGCGTATCCACCGACACGCAGATGCCGGCCTCCACCAGGGCCGCCACGACCTCGCCGATGCGATCCCACTCCTCATCGGGCGTGACCGGCGTGGCGCCCGGACGCGTCGACTCGCCGCCCACATCCACAATGGCGGCACCGGCGCGCACCATTTCCAGACCGTGGGCCACAGCTGCCTTCGGATCGAGATAAGCACCGCCGTCGGAGAAGGAATCGGGGGTCACGTTCAAAATGCCCATGATGATGGGCGTGCTGGTGTCGAAGTCGTATTGTCCGCAATGCCAAATCATGAATGCTGAAGCCTCGTCTTCCTCGGCGTTTCCTCCCTTAGATTCTCAACCGATAAGTGTAACGGCGCAAAAAGCCCGTGTACACTGGTTTTCAGATGAGTGTACCGTAATATCTCTTAGAGCGGGCTTCAAGTTTAGGCGCATGCACGAAAAAGAGCGCCCGAAGGCGTCATATCAGCTTCCGCAGGGGGGCGACCTTGGTCGCCCTTTGTCGCAAGCGCGGCCTCTTCCGTAGGGGGACGACCTTGGTCGCCCCTTGCTACAGGCATGGTTGCCGTTGCAGAAAGGGCTGACCAAGGTCAGCCCCTACGAAGGTTATGTATGTTGGCAATCGAGGATCGCGTCCAAGCGCAGCGTCCTCGCTCAATCCTTCTTGTTCGGATCAGGGGCGTCGGCGGAGGAATCCATGTCGTCCTCGCGGTCGATCTCGGCGTTCACCTCGGCTTGGGTGGGTGCATCGGCGCGGTCGGCGTGCTCGGCAGGCGTGCGGAAGGGGGCATTCGGATCCTGGTCGCCCGGCTCTACCGGCTCGTTTCGCCAGTTCGGGTCGGCCAGCGTCTCGCCGGCATCGGGATCGGCCGGCGCAGCACCCGGCGCGCCCGGCGCGTCGCTCGCGCCATCGCCCTCGCCTTGGGCCGCCAAAAGCTCGGCGTCCTTGGCGCGGGCCGCGGCCTCTTCCGCCTCCTTGGCGGCGATGATGTCGTCCTCGCGCGCCAAGTACTCATCCCACTTGTTGTCGAGCAGCGCCTCGCAGGCCTCGCCTTCCACGGTCTCGCGCTCGAGCAGCACGCTGGCCATGAGGTCCATCTGATCGGCATGGGAGGACAGAATCGCATGGGCCCGGTCATGGGCCTCCTTCATGATCTTGGCCACCTCTTCATCGATGCGACGGGCCGTCTCCTCGGAGTAATCCTGGGTGTTGCCATAGTCGCGGCCCAAGAACACCTCGTGGTTGGGCTGGCCGAACACCTGAGTGCCCAGAGGACTCATGCCGTACTGGGTGACAATGGCGCGGGCCATCTTGCTTGCGCGCTCAAGGTCGTTGGAGGCGCCGGTGGTGATATCGTCGCAGAAGAGCTCCTCGGCCACGCGGCCTCCCATGAACACCGCCAGCTCGTCTTTCATCTCGGAAAGCGAGTTCAAAACCTTGTCCTCGTCGGGAATGGAAAGGGTGTAGCCCAGCGCTCGGCCGCGCGAGATGATCGAGATCTTGTGCACCGGATCGGCATGGTCGAGCAAATGGCCCACGAGCGCGTGCCCGCTCTCGTGGTAGGCGATGGTATGCTTGGTCTTCTCGTTCATCACACGGCCCTTACGCTCCGGGCCGGCGATGACGCGCTCCATCGACTCGCTCACCTCGCGCATGGTGATGATCTTCTTGCCGCGCCGCGCCGTGAGCAGGGCCGATTCGTTCATGAGGTTCGCCAGATCGGCGCCGGTGAAGCCCGGGGTGATCTTCGCGATCTTCGCCAGATCGACATCCGACCCGATGGGCTTGTCCTTGGAATGCACCTCCAGGATGCGCTGGCGGCCCTTCACGTCGGGGGTGTCCACGACGATTTGGCGGTCGAAGCGGCCGGGACGCAGAAGCGCCGGATCGAGCACGTCGGCGCGGTTCGTGGCCGCGATGAGCACCACGGAGTCGTTGGACTCGAAGCCGTCCATTTCCACGAGCAGCTGGTTCAAGGTCTGCTCGCGCTCGTCGTGACCGCCGCCAAGGCCCGTGCCGCGCTGGCGCCCCACCGCGTCAATCTCGTCGATGAAGATGATGGCGGGGGAAGCCTCTTTCGCATCCTTGAACAGATCGCGCACGCGGCTCGCGCCCACGCCCACGAACATCTCGACGAAGTCCGAGCCCGAGATGCTGAAGAACGGCACGCCCGCCTCGCCGGCCACGGCGCGCGCGAGCAGGGTTTTGCCGGTGCCCGGAGGGCCCACGAGCAGGCAGCCTCGCGGAATCTTCGCACCCATGGACTGGTACTTGGCGGGATTGGCCAGAAAGTCCTTGATCTCCTGCATCTCCTCCACGGCCTCATCGACGCCGGCCACATCGGCAAACGTCACATCGGGGCGCTCCTCCAGAGTCTTCTTCGCCTTGTTCTTCCCGAAGCTCATCTGGGAATTGTTGGCCTGCTGCATCTTGTAAAAGAAGAACATCAGAAGGCCGCCGATGATGAGAATGGGCAGAAGCGTGGCCAGAACCTCCAGGAAGGGACTCGGCAACGTCACCTGATAGGAGATGTCGGGGTGAGCCGCCAGAAGCTCGCCGAGCGAATCGGAGCCCACATAGGTGGAGGTGTAATTGTGCTCTTTGCCCAGCGTGGCCGGATCGAGCGTCGTGGTGGCCACGCCGCCGAGCGCCTTGCCGTCATCGCCGTGCTCGGTCGCCATGAGGGCGTTCAGGGAATCGAAGGCCCCGTTGAAGGCGGCGGCGGCCTCGGAGCCGGCGGTGGCCGCCGGGAAGTAGGTGCCCGACACCGTGTAGTCGCCGGCGGAGTAGGTGACCGACTTCACGCGGCCCTGCTCCACCGCTTGGGTGAACTCGGAGGTAATGAGCTGATCGGTCACGGTGGTGCCCATGGCGCCGGTGCGCATGAACTGGCTGCCCACGAAAAATGCCACGGCCAAGAGGATGATGACCATGACCATCGTGGTGCGCTGGGTCGACGCCGGCGGGATTGGTTTCTTGGGATTGTTGTCTGCCATAGTTGATTGCTGCCTTTACTGGTAGATCTCGGGCTTCAGAACGCCGATGTAGGGGAGGTTGCGGTAATGCTCGGCAAAGTCGAGGCCGTAACCGACGATGAACTCGTCGGGGCACTCGAAGCCGATATAGCGGCACGGGATGTCGGCCTGGGCCGACGTGTCCTTGCGCATGAGCGCCGCCACCGTAAGCGACGCCGGCTCGCGGGACTGCAGGTTCTTCAGGAGGTACTTCAGCGTGAGCCCTGAATCGATGATATCCTCGGCGATGACGACGTGGCGTCCCCGGATATCGGTGCTGAGATCCTTCAGGATGCGCACCACACCGGAGCTCTTCGCGCCGTTGCCGTAGGAGGACACGGCCATGAAATCCACTTCCAGCGGCAGATCGATGGCGCGGATGAGGTCGCAGGTGAACACCGCCCCGCCGCGCAGGATGGACACGACCACAATGCCCGCATCCCCGGCAACGTCGGCATAGTCGCGGGTGATGGCCTCGCCCAGCTCGCGCACGCGTATCGCCAGGTCCTGCTCGGAGAAAAGTATCTCTGAGATGTCGTTATGCACGTGAACCACTTTCTCTTTGCCCGCAGCGCGCGCTCCTCGCGCAAACGCCGCAGCGCTCTTTAATCGCAGTCCAGTTTACCAAAGACCTTTTCCCGAACAGCCGTAAGACAGCAACGCCACAAATTATGTGCGCTAATTGTCATCGAGCCGCCAAGGGCCGCATCGATACTGGCGGCATGCCAGAGCCCGGCATCACGCAACCGCAAGACTCAGCCAAAACTGATCGCTTAGCATTCTGCGGCCTCGGCGTTCACGAGGTCGGGGAATTCCTTGATGAGGCGCGTCGCTGGCAGGCCGATGATAGTGTCGAGGGAGCCGTCGTAGTGATCCACCAGCGACGCCCCCTCGCCTTGGATGGCGTAGGCACCGGCCTTGTCGAAGGACTCGCCCTTGCGCAGGTAGTCGGTGATCTCCTCGTCGGTCAGGTCGCGGAAGGTCACGCGGCTTATGTCGGCGAAGGTGCGGAAGCCCAAAGACACGTCCTCGGCGTTGGGAGCGGCCACCATCCAGACGGACACGGCCGTGATGACCTCGTGGGTGCGGCCGGACAACGAACGCAGCATGTGCTTGCCGTCTGAGGCGCTACGGGGCTTGCCGAAGATCTTGCCATCGAGCACGACCATGGTATCGGCACCGATGACGATAAGCATCCCCGTGTAATTCTCAGACAGTACCTCCTGAATGACCGCGCCGGCCTTGCGCTCGGCGAGCTTCTTGGCGGCCTCTTCCGGATTGGCGGCCAAATCGGGCTCCAGAGACTCGTCCACAGGCGTCACGGGCGTACGCACGGTGAAGTTCACGCCGGCCTCGGTAAGCAAGTCGCGACGGCGCGGGCTGTTGGAAGCGAGAATCACCTCGAAAGCGGGCGCCTGGGGGGCGGCCTCCTCGGCCACGGCCTGGCGCATTTCATCGGCAGCCACCTTTGCAGCGACTTCGTCGTTGAGCTGATCTTCGTTCATGAAGCTTCCTTTCCTGCGCTTTTCGGCATTCATCAACTGCCTTTGTTGAGAGGGCTGACCAAGGTCAGCCCCTACGACTCAATCCCGCAACGCAACTCGCCTGCATGCTTAATCGGACGTGCGTTTTCTGCGGGCTCGGAAATAGGCCATGGGCTCCACGAGGACGCCCCGCTTGTTCGCGCTCACGGCCAGATCATACTGAATATTGGCCACGTATCCGCTGTTGGGCGCGCCGTTCGCGAAGCCAGCGAGCACAGCTTCCACGCTAGCGGCCTCCACCCGTGCATCCGGGCCGAGCATGGCCTCCAGAAGGCGCAGCACCGCGCGGCGCTGCAAGGGACGCTCCGCCTTCCCGAAAGCCGGCAGCAGCCGGAAGCCCTCGGAGCGGTCGATACCGAAGGTGTCGTCCTCGGCCACCCATTCCGCCGATTCTTCCGCCAGCTTCTCGGCCATGCCGCACAGCATGTCGTCCTCATCGGCGATGAGGTTCATCGAGCGGGTCAGCACCTCGGGCAGCGCGCTGTTCCATTCCTTGGCCGCCGGCACGATCTTGTGGCGCACGTAGGCGCGGAAGCGATCGGTATGGGCGTTGGTGGCGTCCTCGCGCCAGAGCGCGCCGGACCCGTCGCGAACCACCGTCTCCCCCGCCGCCTCCCGGGCGGCAAGGTAGTCGCGCAGCTCGTCGCGCGTGACGTCGAGCAGCGGGCGCACCACCGGTCCGTTGCGGTAGAGCATGCTGCGGAAACCGCCGGGGCCGGTGCCCACGATGGAGCGCATGTAGAAGTTCTCGATGCGGTCGTCGGCGGTGTGGGCCGTGAAGATGCGCGCCTCCGAAAGGGGCCGTCCCTCGTGCTGGCACATCGAGCGCAGGGCCTCGTTGGCGGCCAGATAGCGCTCGCGCCGGGCCACGGCTTCCACGTTCTCGCGGCTGCGCTCGGCCTCGGCGGCGATGTCGATGGAGCAGATGAACAGCGGGATGTCCAGCGCCTCGGCCAAAGCCGCCACGAAGCGCTCGTCGGCATCGGCGTCCTCGCCGCGCAGCTGGTGGTTCACGTGCAGCATGGCCACCGGCCCCACATCGCCCGCCTCGCGCAGGGCGGCACCCAAATACGCCAGCGCCGTGGAGTCGGAGCCGCCGGACACCATGAGCAGCACGGCGGCATCGGGGGCTGCCAGGTCGTGGGCCGCAATGGTGGCGCGGGCCTTTTCAAGTACGTCAGTCATTTCTCTTCTCCAGCAGGACGATGGATTCCACATGGTCGGTGTGGGGGAACATGTCCACGGGACGGACGGCGCGCACCTCGTAGCCGCTTTCCACCAGCTGGCGCACGTCGCGAGCCTGGGTCGCAGGGTTGCACGAGATGTAGACGATGCGCTCGGGGGCAAGCGATGTCGCGGCCTCGAGGAACTCCGGCGCAGAGCCGGCCCGCGGCGGGTCCATGAGCAGAACGAGGGGCTGCGGGCGCTCTTCCGACGCCTCCAACTCCTTCATGAACGCGGTAGCGTCCTGCGTCACGAACTCGGCGTTTTCCACACCGTTGTGACGGGCGTTGTTGGCGGCGTCGCGAATGGCCGACGGCACGGAATCGACGCCGATAACGCGGGCCGCCCCGCGCCTCGCAGCCACCAGCCCGATGGTGCCCGTGCCGCAATAGGCGTCGATGACCGTCTCGGCACCCGTAAGGTTCGCCAAGCGGATGGCCTCGTTGTAGAGCACCTCGGTCTGCGTGGCGTTCACCTGGTAGAACGACTGCGACGAAATACGGAACGTGAGCCCGCACAGCGTGTCGAGAATGAAACCGGGGCCGAACAGCACCCGCTCCTTCTCACCCAAGATGACATTGGTCTGGCGCGTGTTCACGTTCTGCACGATGGTGGTCACCTCGGGCACGCGGCGCGCAAGCTCGCGGCAGAAGGCCTTCGATGCGGGAAACTCCTCGCCGTTGGTCACCACGGTGACGAGCACTTCCCCGCTCTTGTGCCCCACGCGCACCACGGCGTGGCGCACGAAGCCCGCGCCCGTGTCCTCGTTGTAGGGCTCCATGCCCCAGCGGGCCATGATGTCGCGGATGGCGAGCGTCACCTTCTTGGCCGTCTCGTTTTCAATGGCGCAGGTATCGGTGGGGATGAGCCGGTGGGTGCCGGTCTCGTACATGCCCGTAAGGATATCGGCGCGAGTGAGCTTGGCATCTTTCCCCTTGCGCTTTGCGCCCTTGGCCGGGGCGTAAGGGGAGATCACCTTGTTGCGGTAGTGGAAAGGGTCGTCCATTCCCAGGATGGGCAGCAAGGCGCCAGCGGGGGCGATGCCTTCGAAAAGAGCGGCCACCTGCTGCTCCTTCGCAAGCAGCTGATCCGCATAGGAGACATCAAGCCGGCTGCAGCCGCCGCAGCGCCCGAAGGCGGGACAGAGGGCGCACGCCGAGCCCTTTCCCGCAGCCTTGGTGGTCTGGGACAAGGGGCGACCAAGGTCGCCCCCTACGGGATCGGCCCCGAAGCGTTTAGGGCGCGGCGGGTTGGCCCGGCTCGTCTTGGGTTTAGCGGGGCGGTTACTGGTGCGTTTCGGGTTGTTGTCATGTTTTCTCGTCATGGCCTCATTTTGACATAATGGGGCCACAGGAAAAGGAGGCACTTATGAACTTCATCATTCGCTGGATCGTCACCGCCATCTCCGTCGCCGCCGCCGTGTGGCTCGTGCCGGGCATCGAGATCTTGAGCAACAGCGCATCCTGGGTGGGCATCGTGTTCTTCGCACTCATTCTGTCGCTCATCAACATGTCCATCAAGCCGATTCTGCAGATCCTCTCGCTGCCTGTGACCGTGCTCACCCTGGGCATCTTCTACCTCGTCGTGAACACGCTTCTGCTCTACATCGCCGCGTGGCTCGCCAACGGGCTGTTCGGCGCCGGCTTCTACATCGCCAGCTTCGGCAGCGCCTTTGTGGCCTCCATCGTCATCTCGCTGGTGTCCGCCCTCGTCAACGGCCTCATCGGCAACGACGCGTAACTATTCGCTGCGCAGCGCCTCAACCGGGTCTTTGCGGGCGGCGGCCATCGCGGGGAACAGGCCGGCAACAAACGACAGGAACACGCTGATGGCCACGAGGATCGCTCCGGCCACCGGCGGCAGCATGGCGATGTCGGGCACGTCCAAAAGCCCGTACACAATGGCGTTGACCGGAATGCACACAAGCGCCACGACCCCCACGCCGATAAGGCCCGCCGTCAGGCCCTCGATGATGGTCTCGGCGTTGAACACCCGCGAGATGTCGCCCTTGCTCGCGCCGATGGCGCGCAGGATGCCGATCTCCTTCTTGCGCTCGAGCACCGAGATGTAGGTGATGATGCCGATCATGATGGACGACACCACGAGCGAAATGGCCACGAACGCGATGAGCACGTAGCTGATCATGTCCACGATCGTCGTGACCGATTTCATGAGCGTGCCCACGAAATCCGTGTAGGAAACTTTCTTGTCGTCCTGCCCCGAGGCCACCATGCGGTCGTTGTAGTCGTCCAGAATGGCGATGACCTGCTGTTTGTCCTCGAAGTTGTCCGGGTAGATGTCGATCTGCGAGGGCTTCGAAAGCTCCGCGTAACCCAACTTGCTCAGGTTCGCGTCGAAGGACCGTGTCCCGTTCGTCATGAGCGACATGATGAGCTCGGTCAGCTCCTCTTCGGTCATCTTCATCTGGAAGGCGTTCTGGAAAGCGCCGGTATCCACGGACATGGCCAAAGGAATGCTCGCCGCCATGTCGCCCATCACCTTCTGCACCGAGGCCTGGGTCTTGGCGGTGATCGTGGCCATGACCTGCTCCATGTAGGCTTTCATGGAAGACTCCAGGGCTGCGGAGATCTTCGTCGCCATCTCCTTCTGCAGGGCGTTGGCGTCGACGATCTGCGCCGCGTACTGCCCCATAATGGCCTGCAGCTCGGGGCTTTGGGCGTAGGACTCCAGCGTCGACTGCGCCAGCGTCTGGAAGTCCGGCGGCGTGCCCGACGCCGCGGCCTGGGCATAGGCGACGCCAAGGGCCTGGGTGTAGCCGGCCAGCGCCGCGCCCATCATCTCGCCCATGGCGTCGCTGTTGAAGGCGGAGGTCATGTCCAGATTCAACGCGCTTGCATCAAGCCCGGGCATCGCCGGCAGATCGCTCGCCGACATCCCCTCACCCAGCGCGCTCGTGTCCATGTTCAACTTTGACTCATCGAATTTGAAGGCGTTCTGCAGCGCCTCCTCGTCGATGCTGAACAGGTTCTCCATAGAGAAATCCGAGCCCGATTCCTCCTCCTCGGTGAACTCCTTGCCGTTGAACACGTCGATGGTCGGGTAATTCAGTTGCTCCTGCACGATGGCGGCCTCGGAGGCCTGCTCGATCAGATGGCGCGTCAGCTCGGGCGTGTAGTAGATGCCCATGGAAAGCGCCGTGGCTTTCGCGTCCGGCCGCGGCTGCACGATGCCGACGATTTTCAGCTCCTCGCCGGCGTCCACGAGCCCCTTCATGTACTCCTCGTCGCCGGTTTTGTCGACCCAAACCTTGTTCTCCTCGTCGTAGGTGTAGAAGTCGGCGGCGGGCACCATCTTCAGCGACACGCCCATGATCTCGTCGTAGGTGAACGTGAGGTTGTCGTCGGGGCTTTCCACGTCCTCCTCGTTCATGAACTGGTCGATCATGTCCTCGAGCACCGCGTGATCGCGCAGGCCCAGGGCGTAACTCACCAGATCGGGCACCGTGCCGCTCGCGGTCAGCACCACGACGCACTCGTTGTAGGCGGAAGGCCACCGGCCCGCCTTCACGTCGTACTGCTCTTCCACAATGGCGGTGTTGCCCATCATCTCGCTGAACACATCAGTAGAGTACATCGTGGACATGAGCGCGTTGGACGAACCGGAGCCCATACCGAAGGCGGAGAACGTCGTGTCCGGGTTGATCTGGCGCACCCCGTCCTCAGTGTTGCCGTCGAAGATCTGGGGCACCACGTTGTAGGAGTACTCGATGGAGTTCACATAGCTGTTGATGTCGCCGCCGTTCTCGTCGAAGAACAGCTTGAGCGAGGCGAGGTCGTTGTTCTCCAGGCTCGCGAACATGTCGGTGACCATGCGTGTCTCGGGCACCTTGCCATCGGCGGCCGGGTCGTTCTCGTCCCCGCTCTTGCCGCCTTGAAGGCCCATTTCCGCAAGCGGGTCGTCGCCGGCGCCCTCGCCCGTCGCGTCTCCCCCGTCGCCCGTTCCGCCATCGACGGCCATGCCCATGAGCGCCGTCATGTCGAAACCGGTGGACATGATCTGCAGCGGATACACCGACAGCGTGTCTTCCTCGGTACGCTCGATGTAGTTGTCCACGCCGTTGGCGAGCGCCAGGATGGCCGCGATGCCGATGATGCCGATGGAGCCGGCGAACGCCGTCATGATGGTGCGGCCCTTCTTGGTCAGAAGGTTGTTCGCCGACAGCGCGAGCGCCGTGAGAAAGCTCATCGAGGTCTTGCGGATGGGCTTGCGCGAGGCGTGCATTTCCGCTTCCGTGGGGAAATAGGGGTCGGTGTCCGAGCGGATGACGCCGTCGGCGAGGTTCACCGTGCGCGTGGCGTACTCGGCCGCCAGCTCCGGGTTGTGGGTGACCATTATGACCAGACGGTCCTTGGCGATCTGCGTGAGCAGGTCCATGATCTGCACCGAGGTGTGGGAGTCAAGCGCGCCGGTGGGCTCGTCGGCCAGCACGATCTCCGGGTCGTTGATGAGCGCGCGGGCGATGGCGACGCGCTGCATCTGGCCGCCCGAGAGCTGGCTCGGCTTCTTGTTCAAGTGCTCGGACAGCCCGACCGACGCCAGGGCTTCCTTGGCGCGGCGGGTGCGCTCGGCCTTCCCCACGCCCGAGAGCGTCAGCGCCAGCTCCACGTTCTGCAGGATGGTCTGGTGCGGGATGAGGTTGTAGCTCTGGAACACGAACCCGATGCGGTTGTTGCGGAAAGTGTCCCAATCGCGGTCCTTGTAGCGGTGGGTGGAAATGCCGTCGACGATCATGTCGCCGGAGTCGTAGTGGTCAAGACCTCCCATCACGTTCAAAAGCGTCGTCTTGCCCGAGCCCGACGGCCCCAGAATCGCCACGAATTCGTTGTCGCGGAACGAGATGGAGACGTCGTTTAGGGCCACCTGGGTGAAGTCGCCCGTCGTGTAGGACTTGCAGATATTCTTAAGCTGCAGCATGCGCGCGTTCCCTTCCTTCAATTCTCGGGAGCCATTATGAAGGTGCGGCGGTGCGCGCCGTCTGGCGCTTTCGTTAAAAGCGGGTTATTTGCATAGATTTGCCACGAAGATTAAGCGGTTTCGCGGTATCCTGTCATGCGGTTCACCAAGAAGCGTCGGCGTTCCCCGCCGGCTGCGCGGATGCGGGCCCCACGCTCAACGCCCCGTTGCGCCAGACGGCATCGCGCCGACCAACGAGAAAGGACAACTATGGACGCCAAGGTCTACGAGCTCATCAACGACCAGATCAACAAGGAGCTGTACTCCGCCTACCTGTACCTCTCCTTCGCCGACTACTATGAGGAGGAGGGCCTGTCGGGCTACGCCAACTACTTCGAGATCCAGGCTCAGGAAGAGCGCGATCACGCGATGATCTTCCGCAACTACCTGCACGAGAACGGCGAGGCTGTGAAGCTTCTGGCCATCGACATGCCCGACAAGACCTTCGCGAACTTCCTGGAGCCGCTCGAGGCCGCCATGGAGCACGAGAAGTACGTGACCTCGCTCATCAACGACATCTATGCCGCCGCGCTCGAGGCCCACGACTACCGCGCCCAGAAGTTCCTCGGCTGGTTCATCGACGAGCAGCTGGAGGAAGAGGACAACGCCGACACCATGATCACCAACATGAAGCTGTTCGGCGGCGACCCGAAGGGCCTGTACGACCTCGACCAGGCCTGCGCCGCCCGCATCTACACCGTGCCGAGCCCCCTGGCCGGCAAGTAGGCCGCCGAGCCGCTGCTCTTGGAACGCATACTTTTACACGCCTGCTGCGGACCGTGCTCTTTGGAGCCGGTCCGCATTTTGCGCTCGGAGGGCGTCGATCCCGTCGTGTTCTACGCGAACTCGAACATCCACCCCGCCGAGGAATACGCGCGCCGGCTGGCCACCCTGCGCGAATGGGCCGCGGACGCTGATTTGGAAGTCGTGGAAGGCGCCTACGACCCCGACAAGTGGGAGGCCACCGTCGGCCGCATAGGCAACGCCGCCGAAGCCAAGTATGGAGTGATTACGGACGAGGAAGGCGACCTCGAAGGTGAAACTCCCTCCGGGACAAACTCCGTAGGGGGCGACCTCGGTCGCCCCTCATCAAGCGAGTCAACCGTACTCGATGAGGGCGGCGCAAGCACCGCCTCTACGGAAGGGTATGCGGACGCAAGCACCGCCCCTACGGAAGGGCGTACGGCAGCGCGTCGGGCGCGCGAGGCCCGCTGCCGAGCTTGCTACCGCCTGCGCTTCGAAGAGGCCGCGCGCTACGCCCGCGAGCACGGCTTCGCCGCTCTCGGCACCACGCTTTCGGTGAGCCCCTACCAGTACACCCGCATCATCCGAGAGGAACTAGAGCGCGCCTGTTCCCGCGAGGGCATCAAGGCCCACTTCGCCGACTACCGCCCCTTCTACGACGAAGCCACCCGGCGCTCGCGCGAGGGCGGCATGTACCGCCAGAACTACTGCGGCTGCCGCTTCTCCGACGCCGAGGCCGCCGCCGAGCGCGAAGAGCGCCGCGCCGCCCGACGAGCCGCCCGCGAAGCGGAGCTTGCAGCCCACGCCGACGAGCGCGCTGCCGCCGAAGCCGAGCGCGCCCGCACCCGCGCCGAGAAGCAGGCCTACGCCGACAAGCAGGCCAAAAAGCGCGCCATCTTGAAGGCCCTGCGCGAGCAGCAGTAGCTCATACCCAAAGGAGTCATCGTGCCCAACATTCGCCTTGCCCACCCCGAGCTCTCCCCCAACGCCGCTGCGGCGGCGGCCAAGGTGTCGCCGGAAATTCGCGAGCTCATCAAGCGCTCCGGCAAAAAGCCCGTCCGCGAGTACACCTTGGGCGAGGAGATCTTCAACGCCGTCACCCATGGCGTAGGGGCGGGCCTGGCCGTGGCGGCCCTCGTGCTTCTCATCGTGAAGTCGGTGTCAGATGGCGGCGGCATCCTATTGGCGGCGGCCCTCGTCTACGGCATCGCGCAACTGCTGGAGTACCTCATGTCCACGCTGTACCACGCGCTGGCAGCAGAACGCGCCAAACGCGTGTTCAAAGTGCTCGACCATTCCGGCATCTACCTGCTCATCGCCGGTACCTACACCCCTTACTGCCTCATCACCTTGGGACATGTGGGCGGCGTCTGGCTCGCCGCCTTCGTCTGGGCCGTCTCACTTGTCGGCATCGCCTTTGAAGCCTTCTGGACCTACCGTCCCCGTTGGATATCGGCCGTGCTTTACGTGGCGCTCGGCTGGTCCATCGTGTTCTTCATCCCGACGCTGTTCGCCGAGCTGGCCCCCGCAGGCTTCTGGCTCTTAGTTGCCGGCGGCATCAGCTATACCGTGGGCGCCGTGTTCTACATCTTCAAAAAGGTGCGTTACATGCACTCGGTTTTTCACCTGTTCGTGCTGGCCGCCAGCTGCCTGCAGTTCTTTAGCGTGTACTTCTTCGTGATTTAACGCGGCAGCTACTCGGCATGCGCTGCCCGCAGGGCGGCGATTTCGCGGCCCCAGCCGGAAAGGTCGTCCTGGGGCGTTTCCAAGAAGAAGGGCAGATCGCGCAGGGCCGGGTGGTTCGTCACAGCGGCGAGCGCATCAAAGCCGATGCAGCCCTCGCCGATGGGGGCGTGGCGGTCCTTGTGGGCGCCGAGCGGGTTCTTCGAGTCGTTCAAGTGGATGGCGCGCAAACGGTCGAGCCCGATGACGCGGTCGAACTCCTCCAGCACGCCGTCCAAGTCGCCGGCGATGTCGTAGCCGCCGTCCCACACGTGGCAGGTGTCCAGGCACACGCCCACCTTCTCGTCCAGTTCCACAGCGTCGATGATGGCGGCCAGCTCCTCGAAACGGCCGCCGACTTCCGTGCCCTTCCCGGCCATGGTTTCCAACAGCAGCGTGGTGGACTGTTCCGGCGCGAGCACTTGGTTCAGCGCGTCGGCGATGAGCACGATGCCCGTCTCGGCGCCCTGGCCCACATGGCAGCCCGGATGCATGTTGTACAGCTGGCCGGGGGTGTTTTCCATACGCATGAGGTCGTCGGTTAAGAGCTCGATGGCGAACTGTCGCGTCTCGGGCTTGGCCGCTGCCGGGTTCATGGTGTAGGGCGCATGGGCCAGAAACGTCGTGATGCCGTGGGCGGCAGCGAACTTGTGAAATGCGGCTACATCGGCCGGATCGATGGCCTTGGCCTTGCCGCCGCGCGGATTGCGCGTGAAGAATTGGAACGTGTTCCCGTCGATGGAGGCCGCATCCTGGGCCATCTTCAGATACCCCTTGGCGCTGGACAAATGGCAACCGATGGTGAACACGGGCTCATCCTTTCGACGAAGCTAACGCAGCGCTGGCCAGTATACGCCAACGAGCCGCATCGTCGCGCGCTTTCCAGAAAACCCGTAGCCTCTACAACGCGAGGACGCGATGTCGGAACCGCAATGCGCGTCGCGACATCCTCGCCCTCGCCTGCGAGACAATCGGAAGTCCAAATTTGGGCAAGAATTTCGAGTTGTTAGACATTTCGATTCATTCAGCACCTGCCAGTAGCGCCGAAAACACTGAAAGAAGCCGCATCCGATGCCTGAAGAGACCCAAATCGTTCCATAAATCCATTTGCCGCACCCTTGAAAGTCTAACAACTCGATTTTTTTGCCACAATCTGTCCTGCAAATTGCTCGAGAAGACCGACGAGGGTCGCAAAGGATCGAGCGAGCGTTCCGCAATCGGAGAAAGAGAGCTTCGCCCCATGACCGCGGGCATGATCGGCATATTTCAGGAGATCGTCACGTTGTTCGTCATCGTGGGGGTGGGCTACGCCGCGAAGAAGCTGCGCTTCATGAACGACGAGTTCGACCGTATGCTGTCGAAGCTGGTCATCAACATCGCGCTGCCGGGCATGATCTTAGGCTCGGTGCTCACCGCCACCGAGCTGCCCACGCGGACAGAAGTGTGGCTGTGCCTGGGACTTTCCGTGGCGAGCAACCTCGTCATGTTCGCCGTGGCCTACGCCTTCACGCTGCTTATGCGCATCCCCGACGGACATCGGGGCGTGTACCGGTTCATGCTCTGCTTCGGCAACGTCGGGTTCATCGGGTATCCGGTGCTCTCGGCCGTCTTCGGCCCCGACGCCCTCGTGTACGCCGCCGTGTTCAACCTGCCCTTCAACTTCTTCGTATTCACCGTGGGCGCGTGGTTTCTCACCCAGGACACCGACGGCGACGTGAAGGTTCAAACCACCTGGCGCACCTTCGTCACACCGGTCATGCTGTCATGCGTGGCGGCCGTACTTCTCACGCTAGGCGGCATCCACTACGCGCCAATTCTGGGGGATGCGCTGAGCACGCTCGGCTCCATCACCACGCCGGCGGCGCTGCTCATCATCGGCTCGTCGCTGGCGAACCTGCCGGTGCACGACCTCATCGGCGGCCCGCGTCTTTGGACCTGCTCGGTGTTCCGTCTGCTCGTGATGCCGGCCATCATCTGGGCCGTCTTCCACGCATTCGTGCCGGCGGGACTCATGTTCTCGGTGGCCGTGGTGCTGGCGGGAATGCCCGTGGCCACCAACGGCACCATGCTCTGCTACCAGTATGGCGGCAACTCCCGCGTCATGGCCCAGGGAACCTTCGTCACCACCGTGCTGGCTATAGCGAGCATCCCCATCCTGGCCGCCTTCGTAGGCGCGGTGATCTAGGAAACAGAACCACTACTTGGGAGAAGCAGCCTCGAGCAAAGACGACCGCTACCATGCGTAAGCATATGCCTCAAAACTCGCATAATCCGGCATCTCTTCTCCCAACGTTTGGAAACCCGCCGGAACACCGCGCTCGGGACAGCTTGCGAGCGCCATCGTCCCGCCAATCAGTTTTCCCGCACCATCCCTCAGAGCTACCATCACGAGAGCGTCACCTGCGGCGTCTTCGTCTCTTTCGCCGCCCTCCCAGGTCACTTCGCCAACGAAAACCGTTCCGCCAAGCGCATCGGTTGTGGCCGAAACGTCCGCCACGCGAAACACCGCGCTCTCGGATTGGGCCCGGTGAACCTGGTAGTCATCAGGTGCGATCGGTAGAAAATCAACCGAATGGGGAGTCACCGTCCCCGTACCGGCAATAGACGCGAAGTACATTGTCTCGCCGGGATTAAGCCTAGGAAGAACCTGCTCCTCCGACGAAACGATCTTCCCTTCGGAGTCTCGTCCCACAATATTGAAGGCAGGATAATCAACCGCCATGTCCTTGCTCTCGTTTCTCAAGGCAACCACGCAAGAGATGCACCCGTTCGACATGCGCCACGAGGACTCTGCGACAACGAGATCCTCCTTGGAAAACACCATTTCTTCTTCCGAGAAGCCCGCTGGAGGCAATCCGTCCGACGACGATCTATCTGCCGCCTCAGGGGCTTCCCCATCGACAGGCAGGGCATCACTGCTCGACGCATGATCGTCCCTCGCTTGATGAACAGAGCCCCCATCGCGCCCAGCGCCTACCTCCGCCAACACATCCGACAAGGCGGCGTAGCCGATCGCCACAGCAAGAACAATAAGGATTGCAGCGATGCAGGAGGCCGCGACAAACGCGGTTCGTCGTTTCTTAGCAGGAACGCGGATGCCCGAGGACGCGGCGGAGCCACAGCAGTTATCGCCCTCGTCCCCGACTGCCCCGAATGTGTCCGCAGCCTCGCAGGAAGGCTCTCGCGCCTGAGAGGCACCGTGCGAGAAAGCACCTTTCGCGCTTTCTCGCACGGCACAGGCGAAGTCCCGTATCGTCTGGAAACGAGCGCTCGGCTCAAAGGCGCTCCCGCGCTCAATTACGGCGCGCAGCGGGGTAGGCACAACAGATTCATCCACGAGTGCCACCCGATAGGCATCCCCCGGCTCAAGCCCCGTAAGCATGAATCCCAGCAGCCGCGCTGCAGCATAAACGTCCGTGCGCTCATCGACCGGCGCGAACCCATACTGCTCGGGCGCCGCAAACCCGTGGGTTCCAAGGTTCGGAGTCTCCGAAGAGGGCTCGGCTCCAAAAGGCCGCGCGATGCCCAGATCGATGAGATGCGCTCCATCGGCAGCCAAAAGAACGTTTCGCGGCGATATATCGCAGTGCGCAATACCGCGGCGATGGAGCTCCTCAACTGCCTCGCACACTTCAAGCGCAATGCGCACCGCCCCGGAGACGGGGAGACGCCCCTGCGCGCTCACAACCTCGTAGAGCGTGTCGCCCGGCACGAAGTCGCACACAACGACAAATTCATCGGGCGTTTCATAGGTCGCAACCACATGCGGCAGACGCAAGCCGACGCATTCGGACAAAGCGGCCCACACCCGGCGATCGACCAACGGCGACGGAATCTTCTTGCGCAAATAGGGACCAAAGCCATCGATGGTCACGACTTCGGTTCGGCCGCCGGAGCCCGAAGAAAGCACCCGCTGCACCTCATAGGCGTCATCGATGCTCATGGCGTGGAGCACTCGCCCCTCCCGAGGTCCCATCGCCATGTTCGTCCTTCTCTCTCGACTTCCAACCAGTTACGCATCGCCTTATTGCAGCGGGCACGTGCCCAAAAGCGTTTTCTCGCCGAAGCGCCACAGCTCGTCGTCGCAGGCCTCGCGCGACATTCCGCGATCAATGCACCAGATAATGATAGCATCGCGACGCACCTTAGGATACAGCTCGGCCGCACCGGCCAACTTCAAAAGCCGCTGGGTCTCGCGCAGCGAGCAGCCCAGCCCGAACGCCACCATGAGCGCATTGTCGCGCCCCAGTCGGCTTTTGCCCGAGAACGCATCGTAGACAACCGTGGAATTCAATCCCGAGGCCCGATACACGTCGGCCCGTTTCAAGCCTTTAGCCGCCAGCAGTTCATGCAGATAGTCGGCAAGGGAGCGCTGCAACGTAAGCCCTTCGCCAAGATAGCTATCAGGGTTCGGTGCCGCAAGCAACCGCGCCAGCAAGTCCTCTGTCAAGCGTTCTTCGATCATGGGCCCTTCTTGCGTAACGCCCTCCTTATGCCGCACGCCAGTCGAATACGACATTATACTCATCGCCTAGCGCTGACTTGAAAAGCGTGGTAATGTCGCTTTCCGCTTGAATCCGGGCCTCTTCGAGCAACCCTCCTTCAACCGCGTTCTCTTCACTGATGCGGATGCATTCGCGGTGAATCTCATCGACATCCTCCACATGAATGGGATTGAGAATGTTGTTGTTCTCTTCTAACACACCGGAAATATCCATGTTAGGCGTATTGGAGATGATGTACGGCTGATCGAGCGTCACGTGGACGACTGTGCCATCGGGCCACATTTCAGCTGTGTCCATGTTCACACCCGCTTTCAACGTGCCCGCATAGCGATACCATACGCTATTAGCCGTCCAGGGAAGGTCGAAAAGGTCGAAAAAAGTCTCCACGTCGGGATACTTGTCGACTATGCAATAATCCTGGGATATCCCCACGAGCTCGGTCTGCTCCACAAAACGACCGAGGACCGCCGTTGCGGCGGCACCCTTGTCTTCATCGGGAGGGTTGCAGTTCTGAAAGAAAATCGTGCCTCCCACTCCCAGTAAAATGCCCACAAGAGCGCCAAGCGCGACAAGCTTTCCTTTGGCGAGAACCTTATTGATTGTGGCAACTTTCTTGGAATCCAGCATAACGGAGCCCCTTTCCGAACAGCACAGGACAGGCGATCGGCGGGAACCTTTGCAGATGACAATCTGGAAGGCATCCGCCACAGTCACCACAACTGCCAAGGCGTTGCAACAGAGCAATCAACCCAGAAGAAAGCAGATGCCTTCCAGGCCGCATATTGCTCTTCAGTTGTTGCGCCATCATCGACGGCAGTTGTGGCAGAGGGAATTATAGCGCATGGTGCGAGCCTGAGCGACCGCGCCATGCGCCACAGCCACACGCGGTCGCCGTCAGATCCCAGAACAAAGCCTTAGCAGTTGTGGTGATTGTGGCACTTCGGAAGAATATCTTCTTCGGCTAAAAAGAGACCGTCAGTTCGGCTGAATCTAGGATCGTGTTCCTATTAGCATCGGTTATCGAAATGGTCATACTCACATTACCCACCTTGGACAGATCGAACCGATCGGCTTTGTCCTCCACCATAGAGCTCAGAAGCAAATCGTCTATGACAAAGCGCTTTCCAGGAGCAACCGTGTCTACCGTCCATGGCCCTTCGTAAGCCAACGCCCATCAATGGACACATCACTCACATGTACGATTAGGGCATCATCAGTATTATTCGTGAGCTCAACCATAACAGCCTTTTCACCTTCCTGATTGGTGAGCAAGAAGGCCGAAAGAGCATCAAGACCGGCGGCGCCGAGGCTATGGTCGATCGACGAAGCCGCTTCGACATCGTATCCAAGTCTTTGAGCAAAAGCAGGACTATCGAGGAAGCCAGCGAAAGTGTCTGAATCAATCGAGTCCTCTCCGTAAAGGGATGTCGCCACTTCAATAATACCCTTGAAAACCTCTTCGAATTCATCGTTAACCGCGCGAACACCTAATCCAAGCGCCCCTATGCCCTTCATCCCGTACAGCTGCAATTCCCAGAGGGAATAGCCAATCTCCTCCTCCGTTGTTTCCCCAGCTGGGAGCTGCACACTCAGATGACCTGCCGTCATCATGCATCCATTCACGTAATTGGCGCTGTAGCCCAGCGTCGAGGTCATGACGTCGAGTTCCCCTTCCGTGTTGTTGGTGATCGAAAGCGTAAGGTAGGCCATATCATTTCGATACTCTAGCTTTTCCGCTACGATAGTTAGCGCGTCATCGTCGAGCAGCACCGTCTGCTCGATAACCCCGTCAAGATTGAACGGTGCGGCCGTCTGCGATTCTTCAGCTTTAGAGTCATTGTCACCCTCTGCGTCTTCAGCCATCGGAGGGATCTGGCTCGCAGTAGTATCGGACGGCTCGCCAACGAATCCACCCTGCATCCCGCACCCTCCGAGACACGCTCCGCTCAACGCCAAAACGGCGCAGAGCATTGTTATATTTAGCTGCTCCTTCATTAGGGCATTCCCTTCTTCTTCGAGAACAAAACCATTCTGCAAGCAAATAGAGCGAATCTAATTATGAGAAACACGAAGGAGGATTTCCTCAGTTGCCAACTGAATTTCGGAGATGTACGAACTAGGTCAGGCTCGAACATTTCAGAAGAATATCGGCCCCTGCGAGCTCATGAGAACAGGAGCCAAAAAGTGCTTGTCAGGATTCTCAAAGCATGGTATAAGCTTTTCTTGGTGGTGCACATAGCGCTACCTCCAAGCGCCGGGGGCTTATCCCCCGGCAACTTTTATATTAGGGGAACAAAGACAATGCGCGAATTACCACTTTTCGTTGTTGAAAGCGGCGATAAAAGTATTGCTACCCGATACTATTTGCTCACCTTCGTACTACATGAGCAATCCGATAGAATCACCAGCAAGATTCAGGTCTATGAGCAGACCTTAGCTGCTGCAGATCTTCCTAACATTCCTTTCCATTCAGAACCTCTCTTGAATGGTCACGACGATTACGAAAACCTAGGGTTAACCCAGCGCAAAAAACTACTCGTCTCCTTCAACGTCCTAGTGCAACGCCTCCCCATCCAGCACAAGACCTTCCTCTACAAGAGAAGCGAGTTCCCAAACATTGAGAAACTTGCTGCGCGCATGAGGCGTGATGCGTCGGAGATGATAGCGGATCACCTCGCCTACTTCCAAGGCTTCGATCATGTAAAGCTCTACTATGACAACGGCCAGGCCATAGTGAAGAAAGCTTTAGATGAGGCGATTTATTCGACTCTTTCCAAAGAGGCCGTGGTAAAGAAGCGCACAACAATGACTGAATACCGACTGGCCCAGGTGGCCGACTATCTTTGCACCATTGAGCTTGCTGCCGTCAAATATGCCGCCAAGGAAAACGGAGCTACCTACGACAAGTTTTTTGGCGGGGTCGGATCATTCAAGAAAAACTGGCTAAAGCAGGCACGAAGGAAGATGCTGCGCTCGTAGCTTCGGACACCATTCGCTTGGGCGGTAAACGACGGGAGGGCCGCCACTGTGGCCCTCCCGTCTAAAAGACGCTCCTCTACCCCTCGAAATGCTCTACGGCTTCGGCGAGGTGGTCGATGATGTCGATGGACTGGGGGCACATGGCCTCGCAGGTGCCGCACTGGATGCACTTCGAAGCGGGCTCCTCGGCGGCCTGCCAAGAGTAGAGGCCCTTGACGAACTCGTTGTCCTCGGTAGTGCGCTCCAGGTTCAGCAGGTTCATGGCGATGGGGATCTTCACGCCCTCGGGGCAGTCCTTTACGCAGTAGCCGCAGTTCGTGCACGGGATGAGGTCCACGCTGCGCAGGGCTGCGATGGCACCGTCGATGGCGCTGCGCTCCTCATCCGTCAGCGGCGTATGGCTTTGGAAGGTGGCCATGTTGTCCCGCATCTGCTCGAGCGTGGAGGCACCGGCGAGCACCGTGAGCACGCCCGGCAGATCGAGGCAGTAACGGTAGGCCCAGCTGGCCTGGCTCGCATCCGGATCAGCGGCGGCGAGCACCGCAGCACCGCGCTCGGGCAGATTCGCCAGACGTCCGCCACGCACCGGTTCCATGATGATGACTGGCTTGCCGTGGGCCGCAGCCACTTCCATGCAGCGCGCCGACTGGGTGACCGGGTCGTCCCAATCCAGATAGTTCACCTGCAGCTGCACGAAGTCCACCTCGGGGTGCGCCGTCAGAATCTCCTCGAGCGCCTCGGGGACGTCGTGCATGGAGAAGCCGACGTGACGCACGAGCCCGTCGGCCTTCGCCTTCGCCACGTAGTTCCACATGTCGTACTCGTCGAACTTGACCGTGCGCGCGCCGCCCAGGTTGTGCAGCAGGTAGTAGTCGATGTAGTCGACCCCCAGCCGCTCAAGGGAGGTGGGCAGGCACGCCTGGGCCTCCTCCTTGCTGGCGCAGGCCCAGGCCAGGCACTTCGTGGCCAGGGTATAGGCGTTGCGCGGGTAGCGCTCCACGAGCGCCTCGCGCAGAGCCGTCTCAGAGGCGCCGTCGTGGTAGACGAAGGCGGTGTCCACATAGGTGCCGCCCTTGGCGATGAACTCGTCCACCATGGCCTTCAGCTGCTCGATGTCGATGGCCGTCACATCATCGGGATCAGTCAGGGGCAGGCGCATGGCGCCGAAGCCGAGCTTCGCCACGCCGTCGCAGGATGCGGTCATGAATTCTCCTCTCATTCATTGATGAGGAGAATGATAAAGATTGGAGTCGGCTCTAAGTCAAGAAGTCCGGCAACGACCACGATCGCGTGACGGTTTGGCGATTCGGCGGGAAACGCGGACCGGGTAGGCCATCATGGATGAAAGCGCTCATCGTCGCGGGAGGGCAAGGGAACGCGCCGCTTAAGCGTTCGCGCCTCAGCGTTCGCGCGCTGCTCGCCCGCCCGCGTTCGCCAGCCCGCCCGGAAAGAAAGGAGACCCCATGGCCTTGCTCGCCGCCTATGCCGTGCCCCATCCGCCGCTCATCGTGCCCGCCGTCGGGCGCGGCCAGGAGGCGGCCATCGCCGACACCATCGCCGCCTATCGCGAGGTCGCCCGACGCGTGGCCGCCCACCGACCCGACCTTATCGTCATCACGTCGCCCCACGCGCCGCTCTACCGCGACGGGTTCTTCATCGCCGACACGCCGGAGGAAACTGGCTCGCTGGCCGCCTTCGGGCAGCCGGGCGAGCGCATGACGACCCGCACCGACCTTCCCTTCGCCAAGGACGTGGCCACGCGCCTGCACCGCCGGGGCATTCCCTCGGCCGGTGCCCCGGCGTCCATGGCCGACATCGACCACGCCACCTTCGTGCCGCTCCATTTCTTGGAAGAGACCGTCGACCTGGGCTCGGTGGCCGTGGTGCGCATGGGGCTCTCGGGGCTTTCCGAGGCCGATCACCGCTTCCTGGGCCGGGCCATTGCCGAGGCCGCCCGCTCCTTGAACCGCCGCTGCGTGCTTGTCGCAAGCGGGGACGTGTCCCACAAGCTGAAGGAGGACGGCCCCTACGGGTTCGCCCCGGAAGGACCCGAGTTCGATCGTATCGTGACCGAGCTTTTCGCCCATGGGGATTTGGAAGGCCTGTTCGGCCTGGACGCCGCCCTCTGCGATGGTGCCGCCGAGTGCGGGCTGCGCTCCTTCCAGATCATGGCCGGCGCCCTAGAGGCGACCGGCGAGCCTTTCGCTTCCGTGCTCTTAAGCTACGAGGAGCCCTTCGGCGTGGGCTACGCCGTGGCCGCCTTCGAGATTGAGAACGCTCCCGAGAGCACCGAAGAGGAAGCGGCGTCCGAAATCGTGCGGGAAGAGGATCGCGAGATCGGCGGGGCTCCCGGCGGTTCGCCGGCGTGGCCGCCGCGCCCCGGAGACGACCCCATCGTGGCCCTTGCCCGGGCGAGCGTGGAGTCCATCGTCGCGCAGGGCACCGTCTTCCCCCTTCCCGCCGACGCACCCGAAGAGCTCACCGGCCGGCGCGCCGGCGCCTTCGTGAGCTTACACGAGCACGGGCAGCTGCGCGGCTGCATCGGCACCATCGCGCCGGTGCGCAAAAGCCTCGCCGAGGAGGTCATCAGAAACGGCGTGGCGGCGGCCACCGAGGACCCGCGCTTCGCCCCCGTGCGCCCCGAGGAGCTCCCCTTCCTCGACTATTCCGTGGACGTGCTCGGCGAGCCGGAGCCCGTTAGCAATCTGGAAGAGCTCGATCCTGCGCGCTACGGGGTCATCGTGACCCGCGGGCATCGGCGGGGCCTGCTGCTTCCCGATTTGGAAGGCGTCGACACCGTCTTCGACCAGATTGCCATCGCCAAGCAGAAAGCGGGCATCCGACCAGACGAGCAGGTGCGCCTCGAGCGCTTCGAGGTCGTCCGCCACACCGCCGGCGGTAAGCCGCGGCGTTCCTAGATAGTCGCGAGGAAGGCTTCCCAGCCGCGGCGGCCGGCGGCATCGTCTTTGAAGACGCCCGTGGCCACGAGAATCTCGTAGAAGGCACGGCTGCATTCGTCCTTGATAACAGGCAGTTCGGCTGCCAGGCGCGTGGGGAGGATGGCGCGGCCCATGATCTCGATGAGGCCGATGTTCTCCTTCTTGATGTGGAAGAGTCGCTCCGGCACGTGGAAAAGCCCGAAGGGGTGCTCCGGCGTCGTGCGGTTGTTGCGCAGCACGAGATCCATCACGTAGTCGTCGCCCTCGCGCCACAGGATGGGATTCGCCGTGTTGTGCTGCACGAAACGCGCGGGCGAGGCCAGGGCGCCCGAAGCGCTCACGGCGCCTTCGCGGCCGTCGTCCTGGACGAGCGAAAAAGCCCGAATATCGCATTCCTCGAAGCTGAAGGGACGCCAGGCATCCAGGACGCGGCAGGCCGCTTCAGCGAGAAGCCGCCGGTCGCGGCTGCGCAGTCGCACCACGGACGCGGGCCAGCGCACGATGCCGGCCTCCACGCTTTCCAAGCCTTCGATGGAAAACGCGCGCGCAATCGGCGCATTCATCAACGGGAAGCGGTGGCCGCCACCTTGGAAATGGTCGTGCCCCAGAAGTGAACCGCCGACGATGGGCAGATCGGCGTTGGAACCGATGAACCACCGCGGGTAGGCGTCCGAGAAATCGAGCAGCCGCGCGATGGTGCCGTGATCGATGGGCATGGGGCGGTGCTCGCGCGACGCTACGATGAGGTGCTCGGGGAAGTAGCCGTAGGGAGAGAACCACCAGGCCCAGGGCTCGCCGCCGAGGGCGACCTCGGTCACGGGCGCGCCCGAGCGCCGCAGGTGCGCCGGGCCGTCCTCCCCCGACGGCTCCCAGCACAAGTCGCAGGTCGTCGGGACAGAGGGAGCCCCTTTCCTCGCGTCGCCCTCCACCGTTGTCGCCGCAGCCTCGCCTTCCCCAGCGGGCGTCGCCTCAAGCGCCGCGCCACCGAGGGTTGTCCCCGCTGCAGCGGCGATGTCCCGCGGATCTTTCTCAGGTTTGACTAAATTGACAGTGATCTCCAGCGGCCCCGCCGGAGAACTGTATGTCCAGAAAGGATTGCCGCGCTCGTCCACGGCATACCCTGAGGCACCTTCCACGCCTCTTGCGACTCCGCTCACGACAGCCGCCTCGCCAGCACGCCGGGGCCGCCCACGACCACCTCGCGGCAGGCGCGGTAGCCGAGCGGCTTGTCCATCGTCTCCATGAAGTCGGCGACCTCGGCTCGGGGCACGAGTGCCAGCACCGAGCCGCCGAAGCCGCCGCCGTGGATGCGCCAGGCGCCCTCTTCGCTGAGCAGGTGCGCGCACAGCCCCTGGATGAGCATGGCCGGTTGGCGCTCCCCGGAGCCGGTATCGCGCGGGGACACGTTCTGCAAAAACTGGGCCGACGAGGCCCCCGACAGGCGCACGCACTTCAGAAACAGCGGGAAATCCCCCGCCTCCAGAGCCTCACGCTGCCGATCGACCCGGGCCACCTCGTCGAAGTAGTGCAGCGCCCGCATGGCGCGCCCGTCGCCCAGCGCCGCGCGAACATCCTGCAGGTTCGCGAGCAGCACGTCCGCGGTCGTGTCTCCCAGACGCGCGACGCCCAGGTGGTTGGCCACCATGCGCATGTCGGCGGGTACGGAGGCGAACTCCTCGGTGTGCACCGAGTGGTCCTGGCGCGAATCGATGAGCACCACGGCGTAGCCGACGCCCGTCGCGTCGAAGGCAAGCGGCGTCACCTGGGGCACCGCCGACGCAAAATCGAGCAGCACCGTGCCGCCGCAGGCACTGGCCAGCTGGTCCTGAGCGCCGCAGGGCTTGCCGAAGTAGCGCTGCTCGGCGGTAACGCCCGCCAGGGCCAGCGCCACGGGATTCAGGGGAACGAAGCCATCCCCCTCCCCTTCTGCAGCGTCCTGGCCCGGCGCCGGCGCTGGCACGCCCGCGAAGGGCCCGGGGCCGAACAGCCCCTCTAAAACGGCGCCCACCATCACTTCGAAGGCGGCCGAGGAGGACAGGCCGCAGCCGGCGGGCACTTCCGAGCAGGTGGCCAGATCGAAACCGCGCAACGTGCCGCCGGCCTCATCGTAAGCGGCCAGCATGCCGCGCAGAAGGGCGGCGGAGGACTGGGTCTCCACACCATGGGGTGCCCGCCAGTCCGCATCGTCCAAGTCGATCACATCGGTGCCGAAACCCTCCATGGCCACCCGCACCAGGCGTCCTCCGTTCTCGGCCGCCAGCCCCCACGTTCGCTCGCCGATGGCCGAGGAGATGACGCGGCCGCCCTGGTGGTCCACGTGGTTGCCCGCCACTTCCAGACGCCCCGGCGCCGAGGCGAACGCGAAAGAGCCCCGGTCCGCCACGGGCGCGAACCGGACGGCCGCGTCAGCGCTTCCATCGGCGCCTTCGTCGGGATTTCCGCCGGCGTCTCCTCCGGCGCCGTCGCCCGCCGACCCCGTCACGGGGAACACCTCGGCGAACCGCTCCCGCAGATGCGCCAACATGCGGTCGGCATCGGCATCACATCTCAGCGCTACCGCACTCATCGCCGTCCTCCTTCAGCTTGTTCACCCGCCGGTCGTAGGTAAGGATGCCGTTGCACTCCTCCTCCACGTCCGACAGCTGCGTGTACACATAGGCGGAAAGCCCCGCCCCCTCCAAAGCCGCCGCAGCGTCCAGCGTCCGATGCACCTCCGTGCGCCATTCGGCCGGCGTGTCGGTGGCCCCGTAGCCGTAGGTGCCCGCAAAGGCGCTGTGATCCGCCACGGCGTGAACCACCCCGCCGAATTCCGAAATCGTGAAGGCACGACCGCCCGCCAGCCGCGCGTAACCCGTCAGGTCACGCCGGTCGCGGTAGACCGCAAGCGGACGGAAATAGTTGTGCACGCTCTGGAAGTCGCCCGCGCCCTGGTCGTACCAGCCGCTCACGGCGTCGATGGGACGCGTCGGATCCAGCAGGTGAACCTCCTCGGCGCAGGCCAGGGCGTCGAACTGCCCCCAGCCCTCGTTGAACAGCACCCAGGTGACCACCGAGGGATGAGCGCGCAAGTGGGTCACCGTGCCGCGGCACTCCCGCAGCCATTGGCGCTGGTAGGCGTCGTCATCGGAACCGAGGCGCCGCTGATGGGATGCCGAGGTGTCCTCGTAGCCGTCCCAACTTCCGCGCCACAGCGTCGGCTTGTAGCTCGTTTCCCACCCGTCGTAAGCGCCGCCGCCCGACACCATGTCCTGCCACACCAGCATGCCGCGCCGATCGCAATGGTAGTACCAGCGGTCGGCCTCCACCTTCAAGTGCTTGCGCAGCATGTTGAAGCCGGCGTCCTTCATGGCCTGAATGTCGAAGGCGAGCGCCTCGTCGGAGGGAGCCGTCATGAGGCCGTCGGACCAGTAGCCCTGATCGAGCACCCCGCGCAGAAGCAGCGGCTCGCCGTTCAGGAAGAAGCGAAAGCGGCCGGCGCCGTCCGGAGCCACCTTCACCGTGCGGAAGGCGGTGTAGCTGCGCACCGCATCGGTGCCGAATCGCACGACGATATCGTAGAGGCACGGATCGTCGGGGCTCCAGCGGCGCACCTCGCCGAGATCGAGCCGCAAGCGCACGCGACGGGCCGGCCCCGCTTGCCCTGAGGATTCAACCCCCACCGGCACCGAGCCCTCTTCGGCGAAAGCGGCGCCGGCGCCCACCTGGCGGCCCGTCGGGTCGCAAACGTAGATGCGCACCAGGCCCGCGTCTCCGCTCACATCGACATCCGCCGTCAGAATGCCGGCATCGGCATCGGGATGCAGCGCCAGGGCCAGCACGCGGCGAGCGGGAACGACCTCCATCCACACCGGCTGCCAAATGCCGCTTTGGGCCGTGTACCAGATGCCGCCCGACTTGAGCCTCTGCTTGCCCCGCGGCTGGGTGCCCGCATCGCTCGGGTCGCGAACGCACAGGGCGACCACGAACTCCCGCGGCGGCGCCGGAGCCAAGTCGGCCGCCTCTTCGAGATCGGCCTTTCCCTCCCCGCAGGCGTCACCTTCCGCGTCTCCGACACCTTCAACCGCCACGTCCCCAGTCATTGATTCCGCACCCTGAAAACGCGCTTCCGCACTCCCCTCGCCGGTCGTCTTCTCTGCCCGCAGCGCCTCGGTGATGTCGAAGGAAAACGGCAGATACCCTCCCTCGTGGGTGCCCACGACCTGGCCGTTCACGCAGCAGGCGCAGGCGAAATCCACGGCCTCGAAATGCAGCAGGCAGCGCTCGCCCTCGCCCATGGCGGGGACGGACACTCGGCGCACGTACCACAGGAGCTCGTCGGGCTGAAGCTGGCGACCCACCCCCGACAGCAGAGACTCGGGCGAGAAGGGCACGAGGATGCGCCCGTCGAACGCATCGGGCGGCCGCACGGTACGATGAGCTCCCATGGGAACGAAAGCATAGTCCCACCAACCGTTGAGGGATATGAAGCGGTCGCGGGCGAATTGCGGGCGCGGGTGCTCGCCGCGCACGGTTTCCGGATCCAGCGCCTCGCCCCACCGCGTGAGCAGCGGACGGGCAGCGCCCGGGTCGTGGTCGCGAGGCGCGCTCGCCAGCACTCGTTTGATGTCCATGGCCCCTCCTTCCCGCAATCGCGCACGGGCCCGCCGCTTACGCGGGCGGGCCCGTTACCTTACGAGTAAGATGATAGCCGATAGGCGGCGCGGCGCGCAGATCGTAACCGATTCGCCATACCGCCGCACAACGGCGGCGCGACGCAGGATCCGGCCGCGAAGAGCGCCAGAGCAGCTTGGCAAGATCGCCGACCTTCCAACTAGAAGCAGTGCGAAACCCCGAATTAAGCGAGCTCGCGGGCCTCCTCGGCCTGCTCGATGTTGAGCATGCGGGTAACGACGTCGATGAGCACCTCGTCCTCCACATCCGGATGCGAGCGCAGATAGCTCACCAGCCCCACGATGAGCACGTAGAACGTCTCATACAGATGGTCGGACTGCTCGCCGTACTTCGTCTGCTCCACCATGGGATGCGTCACCATGAACTCGGCGCCCTGGGCGGCGAAGCGATTGAGGAAATCCAGGTACAGCGCCGCGTTCTCCTGGGTGGAAAGGGCCATGCGGAAAGTGTTCTTCTCGAACAGCACCATGCGCATGATTTTCACCATGGAGTGCAGCGATTCGTCGGTGGCCAGCGCCGTCTGGCTCTCGTGCCAGTGCTGCATGGCCTCCAGAAAATCGGTGATGTACTGGTCGAGCACGGCGCTCGTTACTTCTTCCTTGTTCTGGAAGTAGTGGTAGAACAGCGAGCGCGTCACGCCCACGTGGTTGGTGATGTCCTGGATGGAGGTGCGGGCCAGGCCCTTCTCCTCGTACAGCTCGCGCGCGGCGACGACGATCTCCGCCGACCGCTTGGCCGTGTCGTTGCTGCGGAGTACCTCGCGCGTCGCCACACCTCGGGTGCTCTTCTTGTTCGACTGCATGAGGGACCTCCTGTCTTTAAGCGCACCCAAGCGACCAACCCGCGAGAAGAAGGGTGCCAAAGGGAATGCTTGCTACCTGTGCAATCCGATGGAGCGTACCTTATAGCTTCCTCTAGCTTGTCACTGTCGCGTCAGGTCTCTGTTACCTCCCTGTCATTATCTGGATACAGAGTGTTCAGATTCAAATCCAATGGTGAGTTTTTAGTCATCTAATGCGACTGCCTAACGATATGGTTAAGCTAGGGTATTCCACAATGACCCGTGTATCAGGGTGAAGTACAATGACCCAAATGGATTTTTCCCTCGTCAAAGGAGCCTTTTGTGGCCAAACGCATAATAACGGTTCTGCTCGCATTGCTCGGCGCGCTTCTGGCCGTGGCCCTTGTTTACGTCGCCTACGTCATGGTCACCTACGAGCGACTTCCCGACAATCTGGCGCTCACCGTGGACGCGCCTTTGGCTGCCGACGAGGCTGCGCCGGTCGTTTCCGCTGATGAGGAGTTCACCGTGGTGACAGCCAACCTCGGTTTCGGCGCTTACAACCGCGACTTCGACTTCTTCATGGACGGCGGCACAGGATCGGTGGCCGAAAGCCCGGAGGTGGTGCGCGAGGACATTCTCGGCTCGGCCGAGGCCATACGTGCGCTCTCGCCGGATTTCGTTCTCTTCCAAGAAGTGGACACAGACGGCACCCGCAGCCACCACATCGACGAGTACGAGCTTCTGCGCACCCAGTTCCCCAGCGACTGGTCGGTGTTCTGCCAGAACTACGACTCGGCCTTCCTCGCCTGGCCCCTCTACGCACCTCACGGCGCCAACCGCGCGGGGCTGGCCACGTTCTCGCGCCTGCCCGTGGGCGACCCGGTGCGCAAGAGCCTGCCCATTTCGGAGAGTTTCAGCAAGTTCCTCGACCTGGACCGCTGCTACTCCATCGTACGCGTGCCCGCGGGCGACGCCGAGCTCGTGCTCTTCAACGTGCATCTGTCCGCCTACGGGGCCGACGCTTCCATCATGGCGGCCCAGCGCGAGAAGCTCTACGAGGACATGACGGCCGAGCGGGTGGCGGGCAACTACGTCATCGCCGGTGGCGACTACAACCACGACATGATCGGCGTCTCCGGCGAGGTGTACGGCAACGCCGCCCAGGCCGTGGAAAGCTGGGCGAAGCCCTACGACTTCGATGGCGTGCCGGAGGGCTTCACGGTGGCCGCCAAGGCGAAGCTAGACGAGACGGGCACCGCCGCCTTCCCCGATGCCGCCACCTGCCGCGACGCCGGACGCCCCTACGACGGCACCAACGACCGCTGGGTCATGGACACCTTCATCTACTCCGACAACGTGGAGTGCCTCGACTGCTCCACCGTGAACTTGGACTTCGCCTACTCCGACCACAACCCCGTCGCCATGAAGTTCAAGCTGCGGTAGCCTTCGCGCCATTCGCGCTACAATGAGGGGATTGGAAAGGGAGGGCCGTGAAGGAACGCTTCGAAACATGGCTGGCGCCGCAGAACGACGAGCGCCGAGAGGTCGCGCCGCTGCGGCAGCTGGGATGGGCGTTTCTGCTCGCCTGGGTGTTCTGCGTGTTCTACACCAACGCCGCCGGCGTGCTGAGCGGGGACGCGATCCCGAATGCGGGCGAAGCTGCAGCTAGTGCCGCGCCCGTCCCGACATCCATCGGTGCCGCGCTCTTCTACGCCGTGCTCCCCTTGGCCGCATCGGTGGCGACCCTGGCGGCCATCGTGCTCGCCGAGCCGCGCATCGGCTCGCCCACAAGCCATCGCCCCCTCTTCGTCATCGCCCCCGCCCTTACGGCCGCGAGCACTCCCTTCATGTTCGTCTCCGTCGCCGATCCAGGGCTGAACGCCCTGCTTTTCGGCATCGGCGCCGTGGCCACGGGCATCGGAAGCGCGCTTCTGTGGGCGATGTGGGGCGAGTACTACGCCGTCATCCCCCGCGATCGATCGGAATGGCTCGCGCCGGTTTCCGCGGTTTCCGCCGCCGTCATCGTGCTTCTGGTATCCGCCATGGACGACTGGGTGCCCGTCGCCGTCGCCGCGGCGCTCCCGCTTTTGTCCGGCCTATGCTTCCATCTCGCGTGGACGCCAAAAGCCGCCCGCACCGAAGAGGCGCTCGCAACCGCCCATCGCTTCGCAACCGAGCGGCGCTCCCCCTTGGCGGGACTCGGGCGCACGGGGTTCGGCATCCTCGTCGTGTTCTCCATCGTGAGCATCGCGGGCATGATGAGTGCCGAGCGGGTGGAAGGCATCCCCCTTCAAGCCATCTTGCTGTTCAGCGCGCTCATGATGGCCGTGGTAGCGGCCATGGCCATTTCGGGACCGCGCCGCATATCCCTGTTCTTCCTCTACCGCTGGATATGCCCCACCCTGGTCATCGGATTTGCGGCCGTCATCCTGTTCGGACAGGCCGGCGCCCTTGTTGCCGTGGCCGCATCGCTTGGAGGCCGTTTCACCTTCTGCCTGATCGCCCAGATCTACTTCGCCAACTACGCTGCCGCCGGCCGCGCGACCCCCGCCCAGGCCTCCAGCTTGGGGTGGCTGTTCGTGCATGCGGGCGACCTTCTGGGCCTCGTTTTGTGGATCGTTCTCGAACCGCTGATGTTGGCACAGCCGGCGGGGCTCACCGCGGTGAGCGTGGGGTGCATCGTCGTTCTCGTGACGGTCACCATGGCCGTCATGGGCGAGACCTCCACATTCCTGCGCATCCCCGAGGCCGCGAAGGATCGGCCCCACGCGCATGAGAAGGGCCTTGTGTCCGAATCGCTGGATGTCCACGGCGCCATGGACCAGCCCGGTGCGCCTCAGCCGGATGCACCGGCGCCCGCTGCCGCACCAACCTCCGCCGCGCCTAGCGAGGAGCGCAGTGGAGCGCGCATCGACGAGATCGCCCAAAAGGCCGGTCTCACGCCTCGTGAGGCAGAGGTGTTCGCGCTGCTCGCCCAAGGCCGCTCCATCCCCTACATCCGCGATGAGCTCATCATCAGCCGCGAGACGGCGGCCACCCACGCCAAACACATCTATGCGAAGCTGGGCGTCCACTCCCGCCAAGAGCTCATCGACCTCGCGCGGCGATAACGAGCTCCTCCTAGCGACTCTATAGCCACAGCCCCTATCGTCGCAACATGAACTCCAATGAGCCCCAAACACTCTGAAATGTGCAAAATGGCACACTTCTCGTAGTCTTCGAGTCCGTCAACTGTTACACAGACGCTCTTCACCTGGGAAAATGCCACCACCTTTCCCTGAGCAGAGACCTGATGCATCAATACAGCTACGAGAAGTGCCCTATTTTGCACAAACCGATGCACCCGTTCCATAAAAACGGGCTCCCCCGAAGGGGAGCCCTGAAATCGCCTGCTGAAGGGAGGGGGCAGGCTCGGGAAAAGCGAGCGGTCGCCCTATTCGACGCCCAAGGCGTGCTTGGCGGCGATGCGAGCGAACGTGGCCGTGCGGCCGGCGTTGATGCCCGTGAAGTTGCTCGGATAGTTGTGCGGATAGAAGCCGCCCTGGTCGTTGCCGCAGACATACAGGCCCTCGATGGGAGTGCCGTCGTTCTTGAGCGGCTGGGAGTTCACGTCGGTGATGACGCCGTGAATGGTCACCAGCAGCTCGCCGCCAATGCGCGCCGCGTAGAAGGGCGCGGTCCCCACGTCGGACAGACGGTAGGCCGGCTTGCCGAAATCGGTGTCCTCGCCTGCGGCCACCAGGCCGTTGTAGCGCTCCACCGTGGCCAGGAACGTGGCCTTCTGGTCGGCGTCGAACTCCATCATGTCGGCCAGCGCCTCTAAGGTGTCGGCCTTCTTCAGCGTGCCGGCCTCCAGGCGCGGGTTCAGCCAGAACTCGTCCAGGTGCTCCTTGGACATGGCCTCGCAGTCGTACACGTCGGCGTTGAAGGCGGTGCCAGAGGGCGCGGGGTACAGGCGCGAGCAGCCGCAGGTGTCGAACTGGGCGATGTCGTCCCAGTAGTTGCCGTCCCAGACGATCCAGCTGTAGTGCTTCGGCTGGTTCGCGCCGGCGGCGTAGCTCATGGGATAGCACTGATCCTCGTTCATGAAGCGCTCGCCATTCACGTTCACGTGCAGGAAGGGCTGGCTGCCGGGCAGGAAGATGTCGCCGCCCATGCGATCCTCGTTGAACTCGAAGCCGTCGGGCAGAATGGCGCGGTTCCAGATCATGCAGGCGCCGCCGGCCTCAAACTCGGCGCCGGCCCACAGCGCCATGCGGATGCCGTCGCCGGTCTCGGTCACCGAGTCACGCAGGGCGCACCAAGCGGAATTGCCCGGAGCCAGATCGGCCAGCATCTCGTTGTTGGCGCCGTAGCCGCCGGTACAGATGATGACGCCCTTGGCGGCGTTCACCTGGATGAAACCCTCCTTGCCCTCGGCCACCACGCCGGTCACGCGGCCAGATTCGTCAATGACGAGCTGCTGAGCCGGGCACTCGAAGCGGATCTCGCCGCCGAGGTCGTCGGTGAATACGTCGCGCATCACTTCCAGATGCGCATAGGAGTTGTAGTTCGGGCCGTCCGGGTTGTACTCGCCGATGCAGGGGTTGTAGCACATGGCCGGGTAATAGGCGTGCGGGTCGTCGGGGCAGTGCCACTCGAAGGGAAAGAGCATGCCCTTGGGGCCCAGCGTGTCGGCCATCCACTCGATCATCTCGCCAGACTTCTCGGCCCAGGTCTTGTACATGAGCATGTTGGCGTCGCCGGACTGGGTCTGGTTGGCATGGTTCAGAAGCGTGGGCACGTCCTCCTGATGATCGGGCGCAAGCTTGGAGTTCAGCGCGCCGATGGCCTCGCGGGCAGCGGCGATGGCGCCGGCCTTCTCCAGCACGACCACCTTCGCGCCGTTCTGGGCGGCGGTGGTGGCGGCCACAAGGCCCCCGTTGCCCGCGCCCACGACCACGATGTCGGCGTCTACGGTCTCCACGAACTCGGTGGGCATCTCCGGCTTGTCGCGCCAGCTGGTAGCGGCGGTCCCGGTTTCGGCGGTCTTCGTGCTGCCCTCGGCCGCGGGGGTCGGTGCGCAGCCCGCAAGGCCCATGGCGGCCAGGGCGCCGGCCGCGGCGGCACCGGTCAGAAATCCACGACGGGAAAGATTGGTTTCCATTGCATCCTCCTAAAGACGGTTCGCGCCCGGCCCTCCCTTACGCGAACCGGCACGCATCCGGCCCTCCCATAAGCGAACCGAACGAGACGCATCTTAAGCGGAATGCAACAGGCCGCACATCGCCCGCATTCGGGTATTCACCCAGCGATCACCTGGGAAAACGTAAAATATACCCGAGAATGGGTGAGAAGGTTTCGACCCGAAACGCACGACGGGCGAAGAGGTTGCGCTTCCTGCGCCGCCCCTTCGCCCGCCGCCGCGCAACCCTCGTCGCGCTATGGCAATGCGATGATTATTTCAGCAGCATTCCCGAAGCCACATCATCGGCAACCTTGTCGCCTTCGAGCGTGCGCAGAATTTGGATGCCGAAGGGCAGCGCCGTGCCGGGGCCCGTGGCAGTGATAAGGTTGCCATCGACGAAGACGTCCTTGCCCGCCTGGTAAACACCAGCCGGCCAGCCCTCCTCGCAGCCGGGGTAGCACACGGCCTTGCGCCCGGTGAGCAGCCCCGCATTGGCGAGCACCATGGGCCCGGCGCAGATGGCGGCCACGTACTCGCCGGCTTCCATGCGGCGCGTGAGCTCGGCCACGACGCGGGCGCTCTTGCCCAGGTTGTCCACACCCACCGAGCCGCCGGGCACAATGGCAATGTCGAACTGCGTCAGATCGAGGGTGGAAAGCGGCGCATCAGCCTGAAGCGTCACCGCCTGGGCCGCCCGCACGGTCAAATCGTCGGACACGGCGGCCAGCACCACGTCCACTCCGCCGCGCCGAAGAACATCCACCGGAGCCGTCACCTCCACCGGCTCGCACCCGTTCGCTACAAATACCACTGCCGATTTCGCCATGATTCGTCCTTTCAAGAAAGTTGCTCTTTGATACATCGTAAGAAGCCAATGATTGGTGCCCATTCTAGTGCAGCCGAAAAGCTTCGCGCCCGCGCTCCCGAAAGAACGTTACCGGTACGATGCGGAAGGGCGCAAGCAACCGAGAATCGACCTTCGCCCCTACCCCAGCAGCTGCCGCGCACGGGTGCGCTCCGCGCCCTACAGAGCGACGACCTCCGTACCACGCTCTTTGATGAACTCGAGAGGGCTCACGCAATGAATGCCCAAGTCGCGGAAGGCGTCGTCGTCCCTCGTGACAATGCACTCAATTTGCTCGATCTCGGCCGCTGCCGCTATTATCCCGTCCTCGTAGTCGGGCCGCTCCAGCGGGAGGGCGCGCCGACAAACCGCTTCGTCAACGGCGATGGGGCGGGCGAGCTCAAGCATGCGCTCGACCGACTCGTAGGCGACATTGGCGTCCTTCAACCGCTCGACGAGAAAGAAAACGTCCTTCAAAGAAGTAGCGATCACGCAGAGATCATCGTCCTCGTCGATGCAGTCGTAAAGCGCCGTCAAAGACGCTTCCCAGAAGCCCTCACGACTCAAAATAATGTCGAGCCACACGTTGGTGTCGAAAAGGACCTTCATGACAGCACCTCGTAGCGAGACAGCAAGGCCTGAAACCTCAAGTCGGAAAGCGCATCGTCGCTAAGGGTCGCCCCTTCGGTTGCCAGCCCCACGAGACCGCGCGCGACCTCGCGCTTGCGTCGGCGCTCCGCCGTCTCGTCACACTTGCATTCCCTCACCAAGAAGCTAGGAACTTCGCGCGTCCGGGCCATGGACGACCACAGCCCGCGGATTGCCTCCGTCGTCGATATCCCGTTGTCGCGAAGCACCTTGTCGCCCCGCTCCTTAACCGTCGCATTCAAGCGCGCATTGATGGTAGCCTGAGCCATAACAACCTCCTTGCCGCACCCATCATACTTGATGCATTATGGTAATGCAACCATGACAACGCCTCTTCGGGGTCTTGGAAGGTGACGTTCCCGCGACTTTGCAGCGAAGCCGCCATAATGGAACCGCTGCAACCGCAACGCCCAAGGAGAGACCGTGTCGCCGCGACAGTCCGATATCGCCGATATGAAGTGCTGGCTTTTGCGCCTCGCTCAGAAACGTTGGCGCATGCCCGCCGTTCGGGTCGCCCAGCTCTTCAGCGAGGCCGGCGTCTACGACTACGTCACGGAGCTGTACGACCTGCTGCATCTGAGCAGCTACGAGCGCGCCCTCGACGACATCGAGACCTACCTTACCGCAAAAGGGTATTCGCTATGCTAGCTCTGCGAGACAGCCTCATCCTCTACCATGGCAGTTACGCCTCTGCTGAGTGCCTTGCGCTCGAGGGGGGGGGCGAGCCCTATGGGATTTGACGAAGAGGCCGTGACCGACGAGCAGCGCGAGGCGTGCGCCGTCGTGGTGATGCGAACCATGTTGGAAGACTGGTGCGACGACACCGGCGCTCCCTTCGATGATGCGCTGGACGCCTTCGCCTCGTCGCGCACCTACGAGCTGCTGTTCGACTTCTCCTCCCGCCAGTGGGCCGAAGGCCCCGACAACCTCCGCTTCGTGTGGGAGCAGGAGAAGAAGAACGGCTAGCCGATCTGCTTGGCCTCGTCCGGGGCCACTCTCGCCGAGGCCAACGGCGCACCACGGTAATATCTCCCATTACGTCCTGATTTATGTAAGTTCTAGCACTTTTACGTCCTTGTTTTTGTATAGTCGCAGAAAAGACGGACGAGGAGCCCTTTTCGAGGAATTCAAAGGGGCGCTCACCGAGCAGTACGCGTGCCAAGAGCTTATAGCAAGCTGTGGGCTTGTCCCCTATTACTGATCCGCCGAGAACTCCCGGGGAGAAGTGGACTTCCTCGTGCAGTCGGCCGGTGCCGTCTACGCCATCGAGGTGAAAGCCGAGGAGAATCTGCGCGCCAAGAGCCTGCGCAGCTTCAAGGAGAAGTACCCGGAAGTTCAGGCCCGGCGCTTCTCGCTTTCCGACTACCGCGAGCAAGACTGGCTCACCAATGTCCCTCTCTACCTGATGGGGAACACGGGGCTTTGGCTGTAGCGACGAGGCTGCTCTTTAGACCGATATACTCACCAGCTCGTGATCCTCGACGCCGAAGGGATGCAGGCGGGCAAGGGCCGCCAGGGCATCGGACACCTCGGCGAAGGCGGCGGCCTCGGGGCTGCCCGGAAGGGCGCCGAGACCCCCGGGGATCATCTCGCCGCAGACGTCGCGCGCCTCCTCGGCCCAGCAGGCGGCCTCCGAGAGCAGCACGGCATCATTGCGAACGAAGGCGGCCAGCGCCTCGATCATCTGCGGGTAGAGCACCGCCGTCTTCGAGCGGCGCGCGCAGCGGGCGAAATCGTCCACCCAGGTGAGCATATGGTCGCGCACGAAGGCCTCCTCGCCGCGCAGGGACACGGCCAAGGCGCCCACGTTCCCCGCGCGCAACTCGGCGAGAGAGCGCTCGGCCTCATGGGCCATAAAGCCGCACATGGTGGCGATATGGTCGTCGGGAATGCGCATGAGACGCGCAAGCTGAAGCCCGTGCTCGCGAAAGATGGCGCGCACGGCCAGGGTGTTCTCCTGGAAGACGGCCGCATCCTTCGTGCGGTAGGGCGATTCCATCGGCTGGCAGGGCAGCTCGCCCGGGCCAATGAACAGGCGCGTGTACTCGTCGCGGGCCTGCTCGGTCAGCACCGCGCCATCGACGCATTCTCCGAGGTTTTCCAAAAAGCGCCCGAGCCCCTTCATGGAAGGATCATCGCCGGCGTATTCCTCCACCACATCGCGGGTGGTCTCCGACAGCACGCATGCCACCACAGCCGCATCCGGCGTACCGCCGAACAGCTTGTGGAACAGCGTGTACAAATACGTGCGAGACAGAAGCAGCGCCTTCAGGTCGATGGACTCGCGACGCATGTTGACGACATCGGTCATGATGGTTCCCTCCTCTAGCAAAAGGGGCGGCCGCACCGACCGCCCCAGCAGCATTCGCGTTTACAGAACGACCGGGTTGAAGTCCTCGAGCAGGGCCCCGCGGCTGGCGCCGATGAGGATGTTCGGGGTCGTCGTGGCGGCCGGTTCGGTGCAGGGCAGCTCGCTCACCGCGTCGGGATGGGCGGCGCGCAAATCGCCCATTTCGCCGAACTCGATGGCGCGCATGGGGCACGCCTCCACGCACACCGGCTCATGGCCCGCCTCGCGCAGCGCCCGGCAGGTGTCGCACTTCTGGACGATCTTGTCCTCCTCGATGAACTGCGGCGCACCATAGGGACACGAGTTCACGCAGGTCTGGCAACCGATGCAGGCCTCGTCGTCGTGCTGCACCGTGCCGTCATCGTCCTTGTACATGGCGCCCGTGGGGCAATTCGCCACGCAGGCCGGGCTCTCGCAGTGGTTGCAGGAGAGGTTCAGGTGGAACATGGCCACCTCCGGGTACGTCCCGCATTCGAAGGTGTCCACCCGGCGCAGGCGGGGGCCCGCCACCTGGATGTCGCGACGATCCTTGCAGGCCACCTGGCAGGTCTTGCAGCCGATGCAGCTGGCCAGGTCAACATAAAATCCCAAGCTCATGACTTAAGCCTCCTGTCCGTTGTCGGCACCGGGCACCATATAGGCGGCCGTACCCTCAGCATCTATACCCGCGGCCAGAAACGGCCCGCGCTCGAAGTCTTCCACCAACGGCTCACCGTCGTACTTCTCGATCTCGATGAGCAGGCTGTTGTAGCCGTCCACCTGGGGGAAGTAGTTCGACTGCAGGCCATCGGAGAGCATCTGCTCGCTGCCGCCGCGGTCGATGATGTTCTCGGGGTCGGACTCGTCGAACACCGAGTGCACACCGTGGGGAATGCCCACCACGCCGGGCATGTAGCCCTGCATGGGCTGGGCGATTCTCAGCATGCTGCCGAAATCGTTGAAACAGCGCACCGTGTCGCCGGCTTTGATGCCACGGGCCTCGGCGTCTTCCACGCTCATGAACACCGGGTTGCGGAAGGCCTCCTGAGTCCAGGTCATGTTGTCGTAGCAGGTGTGGGCGCGGCGCATGTAGTGCGGCGTGTAGGCCTGCAGCGGGTAGGCGCCCTTCTCCTTGACCTCCCAGTTGGCGAACGTCTCCTGGTAGCCGCGGCGCGGCACGAAGTAGTTCGCGTAGGGCTTGATGGGTTCGTCGTTAAGCCCGATGCGGTTCACATTGTCGGCCTTGTACTGGCAGTAGACCTCCAGCTTGCCGGACACCGACGGGCGCGGCCAGGCGGTGTCGGCCACGACGACCGACTCGCCGTCTTCGCCAATGCCCAGCTTGTCATCACGATAGCCCACGTAGTTGCGCGGATCGCCCTCCGAGCGCTCCACCACGTAGCTTCCGTCGGCCATGAACTGGTCGAAGGCGACCTTGCCCTCTTGGGCCGGGTAGCTCGCGTGGTACTTCTCGTTGTCGGCCTCAGTCCAGGTGATGACCGGCTCCCACTTCGTGGCGTCCTCATTCAGCACGCGCATGCCGAGGAAGTAGCCGAGCCACTGATCGTAGTTGCTCTTCGGGTAGGCGTCATCCGGGTTGTACCCCATGCGCTCGATGATCTCGCGGAAGACGCGCTTCTCCTCGCGGGCCTCGTACATCGGCTTCACCAGGGGTTTCCAAGCGAGCAGGGCATCCTTGCGCTGCTTCTGGCCGTTGCCGTCGCCGAAGGGGCTCGGCCAGGACAGCTCGCCCCAGCTCTCGTCGTCGTTGCCCTCCCAGTGGGTGCACACCGGCAGGATAATGTCGGCGAACTGGGCCGTGAGCGAGAACTTGATCTCGAAGGACACGCAGGTGTCGGCGGCGCGCATCACCTTGATGGCCGTGGACAGGTTGCCGCGCGTCTGCATAAAGTTCGAGTTCGTCTGCACGAGCAGGCGCGGGTTCACCGGCATCTCGCGGGCCTCATGGTAGACCGGCGTGTTGGCGCGCAGCTTCGTCGGATCGCCCACCACGTCGCTGGAGCCGAGGTCGTAGGGGCCTTCCGAGGAGGACAGATACTTGCCGTCGGCCAGCGAGCTCCACCAGGAATTGCCCTCGATATTGCGGTTGGGGCCCGTGGCGGCGGGGCTGCCCACCAGGTTGTCCACGTAGCCGTAGTCGCCGCCGACGTGCTGGATGAGCCGATAGCCCGAGTCGCCCGCGTCCCAGGTGTAGATGGCCGCCGAACCGTGGCCGCTCTTGCCGAAGTGCCCGCCTAAAGCCGACACCGTCATGAAGGCCTGGGAGAGGTTCTCGGCGCCCAGGTAGCGGGACGCGGCGTAGCTGTGCAGGAACATGACGGCGTTGTTCTTGCCGGCCATCTCGGCGTACCAAGTGATGTCCTCGACCGGCGTGCCGCAGATCTCCGTCGCCCATTCCGGCGTCTTCGGCGTGTTGTCGTAGGCGCCCAGCAGATAGTCGCGGAAGTTCTCGTCGGTGGTGGCGTCGGCGGGCATGGTCTCCGGCGTGAAGCCCACGGTACGCTCGTTCACGAAGCCCCAATCGATGATGTCGCCGCGCTCCTCGTCGAGCCGCACCATCTCGTAGGCCACGGCTAGGAGGAAGGCCGTGTCGGTGCCGGGGCGCACGCGGATCCAGCGGGCGTCCATGGCGGCGGCGGTGGCGTTGTAGTCGGGGCCGACGAACACGAACTTGACCCCGGCCTTCTGCGCGTTCTTCAGCCAATACATGGAGGAGTGCTGCGACCAGGCCGGATTGCAGCCGTACAGCACGATGGTGTCGGCGTTGGGCAGATCGTACTTGTCCGGCGCCATCATGAGGTCGGGATGGTCGCCGTGGGAGTACATGCCCAGCGCCTCCGTTTGGAAGGCCCAGCAGCCGAAGGACTCGCACTCGGTGTTGTACACTGCGCCGCCGATGACCGGGAACATGGCGGAGCCGGGGGCCCAGCGCCAGCCGTTGCAGACGACGGCGTCCTGGCCGTACTCCGCGTAGACGCGCTTCAGCTCGTCGGTCACGAGGGTCAGTGCCTCATCCCAGCTGATGCGCTCCCACTCGTCCTTGCCGCGCAGCTCGCCGTGAGCGTTCTCGCCGCCGCCCGGCTGCCAGCTCTTGCGCTTCATGGGGTACTTGATGCGGTCGGCGTTGTACACCTGCTGGCGCAGGGAGCGCCCGCGCAGGCAGCCGCGCTGCTGGGGGCAGTCGAAACTGTCCGCATGGGAGTCGTCGGTCTTCTGGCGCACCACGACGCCGTCCACCACGTACCCCATGTTCAGGCACATCTGGTTGCAGTTCTGGTGGCAATGGATGGGCATCCACTCGCCCTTGCCCTCGATGATGGCGGCGTCGCTGGCCACCTGATGGGTCGTCGCGCCGGCACTCCCG